>Ga0123337_10000007_pt1 | contig 450026 bp, 351 predicted proteins | sample frozenSSSSmetaG_FD_89792 | JGI IMG/M metagenome (GOLD analysis project Ga0123337, IMG submission 89792) | Glacier valley bacterial and archeal communities from Borup Fiord, Nunavut, Canada, to study Microbial Dark Matter (Phase II) -... | ecosystem: Environmental > Aquatic > Freshwater > Ice...
GCTTGCAATACAGTTAAGCACACAGGGCTGTACTTCGAGTACGAGAATGAAATTTTACTTTGTTAACTGTATTTAATTTATTGATTAACAATAATTTGCAAAATTATATTCGAATGAAAAAAGTAAGAGAACTGGAAGCCTTTTGCCAATTTGTGTTCGCGTAGCAAAATAACCCACCAACCGGCAAAGCATCCGACGCAGGATGCCATAAACATTCCTCAGGAAGTCCTGACTAAGAAATTCTGCAACGACAAACAAAACATACTAAGTTGTAAAATGCAGATCTGACGTCAGAACAACTCATGCTGATGTCAGACCCGTTGAAAGATTAGACCGTTTATTGTATTGACCGAAAATCAGTTACCAAGAAGATGGATTTTAATTGAAGCGTTTACATTTGTTTGCGTTCCACCGGCCAATGTCTGGAGCGTGACCGCCGCAGCACTTGAATGGTTCCTCAGTGTCAAAAGGTCACCGGCCGCCGCTGCAATTATAATTGTTCCCGAGTTTTGTTGTGTACCCGCCCCTGAACCATATGTGGATCCACTAATGGGTACGCCATTTAGGTATAAGGAAAACTGATTTGGTTCCACCGCGGATATATAAAACGATACTTCATAACTGCCGGATGTTCCTAATATGATCGAGGACGTGGCAGGACTATGTGAAATAGATCCGCCTATGGCACCACTGTTGCTGAAAACCACATCAGCTTCTACTGCCACAGTCTGCGCAGACAAATTATATATATAGGCATATTGTGCCGCAACGTCGCTACCGGAAGTCTTGGCATACAATGCATAGGGAACGCTCATTAGCTGAGAGGTACCGGTAATGGTATATGTTGCAGCAGTGCCGCTTGGATTTGTCTCCGTTTTGATAAAATAGGGGCCGTTACCCCAGTTGATGCCGGAGAAGCTCCCTACCTTCGAACTTCCGTTTCCTATGGAAAGACTGACAAGTCCGTTGGTATTGGTGGTCGGCGTGTGTGTTTCCTGGTATACCTGCGTCCCCGAAGCCGATCCCTGAAGTATAGAGATCCTCATGCCGATCTGCAGGTCTGTGACCAAGACGCCACCACTGTTACGGATCACAGCCTGGTAGCTCATCGACTCCGGCGCTTGTGCATAAACTGAAAGGCAGGCGAAAAGTGAAAACGCAGCGGTAACAATTGTTTTTTGGAGAGTGGACAGCATGATTCTATTTTTTTATGATTTTAAATTCTTTTACTTCAATGTTATTATCCAGGCGGATAATGTAGGTCGCAGGCAAAAGCTGCGTCAAATCGATCATTCTTTGAGCGCCTAAGGGTTTTTTTTCTTCAACAATACGTCCGCTCGTATCAAAGATCTGATAAGAACGAGCGGTGTTTTGTTTGATCTCATCCCGCACTGTCAGGAGGTCTTCTGCCGGGTTGGGGTAAACGATTGTGCCTGACAAGCTACTGATTGTGACCGCTATCATTCTTGAGTATGCTGAGGTCAGGTCAAAATCGGTCTGTTTAAGGCGGTAGTAGCTGGTGCCTGCAATTGCAGCTTCGTCTGTCCATTTGTATTTCGAAGCACTCGTGCTATTGCCAACAGCCTCAACCCTGGTAACCTCGTCGAAATGAATTGCATCACTACTTCTTTCTATGGTAAAGAAATCGTTGTTGTGCTCCATCGTAGTCTCCCACTTAAGCTGAACACGGTCTTTCACGACCGTAGCGGTGAAAGATATAAGGGTAACAGGCAACACACTGTTGTCGTATACTTGCTGAACCCCCTGGCTTACCGAGCCCGAACCTGATGTAATAGTCGTGTAAACTACCTGACCCGCAGAAAAGCTGACTGTACCTCCGGAGCCGGTGGCGTCACCGCCAGCTGCTACAAAGGCTTGCTGAGCGTATCCAGGTTGTTGGCAAAATATAAATATGGATATAACAAAAGTTGTAATAAACTCATGGTGAGGGCGAAGGAGGTTTGCTGACACGGTTGTGTGGTTTATTCGTTCTGGTTTTCGAGAAGCAAAGTAAAATATATTCGCTTAAAATTCGAATTTGTTCTGAAACAAATTTGATTTGGGGTTTTAATTTTTAGAATTAAATTGACAGAGAAGGCATCTATCTAAAAATATATGAGATTCGGTTGCCCGTTGCGCGTACAGGTTGTGGGGTTACTTTTTTGCTGCCCGCCGCTGCGGTCAAGGAAAAGTGGAAGCTCTGTAAGCTGGGAATGATTGTGTCGAACCCTGCTAAACCAACCGAAAGGTTAACTAAAAAATACCCAAAGGGCTTGATCACTGTTTGTCGTAAACTCCCGACTTAGGCTTTGCGTCACTCTGCCTTCGACCGGAATGGCGGTTGGAACTTTCCATTTTAATGGTCGCCAGACCCGTTAACACTCCGCTGTATTCCCGCGGCTAACGTCCACCTAAAATGACCGATTTTTACCACTGAGGACCGATTGGAAAAATTGAAATTTGTCAATCACATTTTCACCCCATCAAGCATTTATGAAACGTCGCAAATTTTTAGAATCTACCTTGGCCTCAAGTGTCTTGGGGATGTACCCTAATGGTGCCACTGCCAACAACTCAGAGAAAAAGGGTTTCATAGTTAAAGCCGGTGAAGCGAGAATGGATGAACGTTCGCCTTTTATGGGTGTGAACCCGAATGACCTGAAAATATCCTCGAAAGATACAGATGGAACTTTATCGGTTTTTGAATATATTGGCACTCAGAAGGTTGGACCTGTTTTACATGTGCATTTTCATCAAGACGAAATTTTCTATGTTGTGGAGGGGGAATATCTTTTTCAATTAGGGGCAGAAAAACAGAAACTAAAAGCAGGGGATACCATTTTTCTGCCCAGAAATATTCCTCATACCTGGGTTCAACTTTCGGATAACGGCAAACTTATTTATTTTTTGCAGCCGGCTGGGCAATTGGAGGCGTTTTTCAAAACAATGAATTCACTAAAAGGCCGCCCAACCGACGAGGAATTTCAGAAAATCACAATGGAATACGGCATGAAAAACGTAGGACCGCCGTTGCGTGCAGAATAACCGGGAAAGAAGATGCTTGTAAAATACTTTTTGCCTCACCCAGCCTTGCGTGAATATGTGAGGCTGTTTCAAATCGTTCACTTAAAATTTGCGGACAACGTTGTTGTGCCGTCCAAATATTACTGGCCGCGCCCCGAGCATTGTTTAGCGTTTAACCCAAGACAAAAGGAAGCCTTCAAGTACGTGGATGCTGAAAAACTGATCGTGAGACCGCCAATTACTTTAATTGGGCAAGCGTCCATGGTTACGAACCGTTACGTGCCTCATGATTTCTTTTTGTTCCAGATCGTTTTTGAACCTGGGGCATTATTCCGGTTAACCGGCATTCCTTCGGGTGAACTGACAGACACGTTTTTGGATGGGGAGGGGGTTTTTTCAAATGAAATCCGTCTGGTCAGCGAGCGGCTGAATAGCACCGACAACTATGAAGAAATGACTGGAATAGTTGAAAACTACATGCATTATCTTATCAAACGACGTAAAAGAACATCATCTAAAACCGGTTTTTTGCCTATTGACAAAGTAGCCAAATTCATGACGGAGGCTAACCCTATGTTCAATTCGGGTCATATGATATCGCTGGACAAATTAGCCCACGAAGCTTGTCTGAGCCCGAAGCAGTTTTATAAGAACTTTGTTGAGCGTATGGGGATAAGCCCTAAGGCATACGCGCGTATTGTTCGTTTCGACAATGCAATGAAATTACAAAATGCACAGCCTCACAAAGATTGGCAGAGTATTGCGCTGGATTGTGGTTACTATGATTATCAGCACATGGCCAAAGATTTCAAAGACTTCACCCGAGCAACACCCATTGAATTTGCCGAAAAGGAGAATCAGGCGCCTGAACGCCTGTTTGGATTGAAAGAAGATTTTTAAAATTCCGCATTGGCTGCTTTTGCCAGGTTGGAGAGCCCGTTAGAAGAATGTCGCCTTTTCAGATCATATTTTATACATCACGCTTTTTAGAGGACTTTGCTTTTTCGTTGAAATCGATGCAGAGGTTGAGCCAGAATTCGAAATCACCACGTGATCTGAAACCTTCTTCTTCAACGTAACAATATCCGTTCAGTTGCTTGCCCTTCATAATCATAGGCAAAAACCCTTTTCGCTCGGAAACTTCATTTAGCAAAACGGGGTCAAAACGGCACATCAGGTTTTCTCCGCTCACATTGACGCACATTTTCCCATTGACCATAAAGGCCAATCCCTGAAACATTTTCTTTTCTTCGATCGAGAGCTCCGGGTATTGGGCGAGATGTGTTCTGATCTTTTCGGCAAGTGATTCACTGTATGGCATGGCTTATTTTGGGTTACCGGTAAAAATCAAGGGGCTAAATGTAACAGATGGATTATAATGGCTGGGCTACCTTCCGCCGATCAAATAGACTGGCCTTGAATTGCGAGTCCGGCCATATCCAAATTTAGCAATTGGTTTCACCGATCCGCGTAATCTGCGGTTTCAAATCACCTGAAATCTCCGAAAAAACGATTCATTGAGTATTTTCTTGCAGATCTCGCAGATTTTGTATCCGGAGATCGCCTCATAGTATAGACTATATATGATTTATAGCGGGATACTAAAATAGTCAAACGAGCGGAAATAGTTATTTATTTGTCACTTTACTCCCCCCACCCAGGCAACGAAACCGTTGTCTGATAATTCGAACTATTAAACAACGCATTTTTAATAGGTTTGTAAATCTTACCGGCAGGACTCGGACCTTCCTGGGTATAGATCCATATCTCATACGGATCCCACACGACAATTTCGTCGCGGGCGTCGCCAGTCAGGTCGAGCACTGCGTAACATTGGTCCGGGTGGCCGTCGTCGGGGAAGTTCAGGACTTTTTTGCCGTATCCATTAAACATGCCACCGATTTCTGGATTAGGGGAAAGAACAAAATACTCTTCACCTTTACCAGTCCAGTTAAGAGCCATACACATACTGCCGTGATGCGCGGGTTCGAAGTCATAGTAAATGTTGCCGTCGGAATCGTAGAGGTGAATGATACCCTGGTTTCCCCAGAAGTTGATGGAAAGGGTTTCCAGGCCGGGAAGGTCATCACGGAAATTGGCTACGACAGGATTCTGGGCATGGCCGATGTAATGGTGTTTCAGGATTTTGCCCGATTTATCAATGAACAGCATGCCCTCGTCGCTCGCGGCATTAAGCAATTTCAGGTTGCCGTCTCCCTTGAAATCGACAATCGCTACACCATCCGCATGGTCCTTGATCTGAGAATCGAGGCTCCACAACAGCGCTCCGTTATCGTCATAAAGCGAGTAACCGATCGCAAGTTCATCTTTGCCGTCGTTGTCAATGTCTTTGGCAAAAGGAAAGTGTCCGGTTCTGCACTTTCCATTCCACAGTGGATTCAGTTGATCGTCCATCACCCAGAAATAATTATAGCGGTCCTTGATCAGGATATCGCTTTTTCGACCCAGTCCTCGGAAATCTGCAAAGAAGATACAGTCGCCCAATATCTGATCATATGGCTCTTTATCAGGATTTACTTTTTTGTCTGCTTCTGATATGCGTGGTGTTGACTTCTTTTGAATGACCTTTCCGGTCTTTCCGTCCAGCACTATAATCTGCTGGTCTTTGCAATAAATGACTTCGTTTTTGCCGTCGCCATTGAGATCATGGATCTGTACACCGACATCGCTGGTCAACTGGGTTTTCCAGGGATCTCCTTCGCCGGTTTTCCACAGAATTTTTCCATCCATCGTAATGGCCGTCATTACCCCCACCTCGCTGAATTTGTCTTTTGGTCCCCGGTTGTTGGGTTGAACTACCAGAATATCAAGTTTTCCGTCGCCGTCCAAGTCGCCAAAACGAAGATTCCGCCCCGTTCCGAAGTTGTCGGTATTGACCTTTTTCCAGACGCGCATCGCCGGGTTTTTGCTTTCGAGTGCGAGTTGCTCTTGTTTGAGCTCCTGATTCCTCCGCGCAATTGTTCTTACCTCGGCGATCGAAGCCGTTACTTTTATCTCGGTGAAATAGGTCGGTGCGTCTGCAAGCAATCCTACTTTCCCCTGTCTGAAACTATTGTCAGTCGCGTGCAGCAATTCTGCACCATTCAATGAAGCAGTGATGGCATTGCCAGCTACTTTCACTTCCGCCGTCAGGTAGGTATCTGGTTTAATATCAAATGGTTTACTGTCTAATATCACTTCGTTGGCGACATGAAAAGCTTTATGGTAATTGACTTTTTTTAGAATCGCTTTTTTGTTTCTTACACCGAAGAAATAATAGCAGTTGCTGTTTTTATATCGAAATACGAGTCCGCTTTGCAGTGTATCGAGAGGGAGGAAACGGAGTGTCGCTGTATAGTCTTTCCAAAGCGAATCACCAGCTACAAGCATCGGATGGGTGAAGGCGATTTTGTTGTAAAGGTTAGTCTGTGCTATGACTTTTTTGCCTGCGTGACTGAACACCTTCCAGGCATTGTATGAATCGCGGTCGTGGTAAAAGCTCGCTACATTCCAGTTTCCCTTGGCATACAGCTCGGGCAAAAAGTGATACTCGGTATGTGCCCCGCCATCGGAACTTAATTTTTCACTGTGCATCAGGGAAAAGTCGTCGTGAAGCAACACGTTGGACGTTTGAGCCGCAGACGGATAATAAAGTAATAATATAATAAAGGCAGAAATCAGGGTTTTTAGCATCGGGGGAGAGGGTGTTCTTTTGATTTTTATACAAAGAGTCGGGCGGGGGTTCGTTACTGCAAGCGGCTGTCAATGAGTTGGCCACGTATTGCGGAGTAGGTTAGCATATTCCAAATAACACGGTTAATTTTTAACCAATTAATTTAAGGTTAGCCTTTGCTGAATTTTTTTTGAACCACCTAAGTTTTACATAGCTTTCGGTGTTTACGGAGGCTCCGTTTCTGAAAAAACTTAACTTTGATCCGCCCGAACGACTCTAACCCCTATAAAAACGCCGTGGTATGCGTTACAAAAGTTGCGATCGCGACGCCGAGAAACATCAGGTTGAGGACAATAAAAAACTCTTTGACATATTTGTTGCTCACTGGCACAGCGATAAATAACGGTATTACGCCAAGCATGTACCTGGTTGTTCCGTAGACAATTTCATTGCTGGTTGATAGCATAAAATACAAAAGTGTGAACAAAAGGTAGGATAAGGGTAGCCGCCGATATTGCGAACCCACCGCGGCGACGATCAATATCCAAAACGATGCATTCATAAAGGACGACCCCGGCGATGCCTTTGTGAGTAGATTGACAAAGCCTTGCAGCGGATAGGTTTCGGTACTGCCCCAGGCATGCTGGATCTTGATAAATGCAAGCGGCTCTCCACACGTGGCATCGAGGTACACCATAAAGGCGATCATAGGGGTTAGGCCCAGTATGGCTGCGGGTATGTATCGGTAACTCGTGCGAAAATTAGTGTAGATAATGTCAATTGCCGGAATCACAAACAGCAGGCAACCCTGGATCCTGGTTATGGATGCCAGCCCGGCAAAAAAGAAAGCCAGGGCGAAACGCTTTTTGTGAGATAAATAAAATACGAGTACCGATAGAAAAAAAAATAAGCCTTCAGCGTAAACGAGGTTTAGAAAAAAGCTCCCCGCACATATCAATACCATGTTGAGAGTATCAGTTCCTGTTTCGAATTTTTCCTGGGCCAGCCTATAAAGAAAGAAAAGCCCCAGCAAAGCAAAAATATTTGAAGCCAAAATGCCGGCATAAAACAGATCTAAACCAGATAGTTTTGCCAGCAAGTAGATGGCGATCGGGTACAAGGGCATGAAACCCCAGGTCTCTTCTGTATCATTGGTGAATGGCCGCTGAGGATATCCTTCTTTGGCTAATTTGGGGTACCAGACGGAATCAAACTTATTCCAAACTTTTTTGAAGTCTGCATTTTCGCTGGTATGTTTTATATCGTAAACCTGGCCTCTTTCCGGAAACACAGTCCAGCAGATAAAACCGATTGCCAGGATCAAAATCCGTGTTACGACAAATCTAACCGAACTTTCCAACAGGTCTTTTTTCAAAGCGTGTATGCTAACGTCATCGATAATTAGTCCAAAGAACTGCAAAATAACAATAATAATGGAGTGGTAAACTTGTTGAACACCTTATTTTAGCAGCTGCCATAGCGGTTGCTATTTTTTCAGGGAAATTCGCCTTTCCCTGAAAATGAGTATCAAGACTGAATCTAATTCTTTACTTTTATTAACATCTTGGGTTTAACTAAGTTGAAAAACAAATGGCCTTACTAGTTTAATTTGTTGAAAATCAATGTTTTATTTCAGTGTCCTGGTCTGTAAATTTGTCGATTGCTAAGAAATACTTTTTTCGCGGTCGGTAAAAAAATATGAACTAACTCTCCTACAATAAACTATGTCGCTTCCTAGTCCCTCGAATTCAGTTTTTATGTATATGAGAAAGCTTTTGACACTTTATATTTTACTTTCCATACTCATCTCCTGTACCACTAAAAAGCAAAATGACAAACCTGCGTTTAAAGAGCCAGCAGCCACAGCACTTCCAGGGAAGGAACTGGCGATTGCGCACTGTAGCCGGTGTCATGCTTTTGTAAGCCCGGATTTATTGCCAAAAACCGTGTGGAAAGGCGTACTGGAGGCGATGGGCCTCCATATGGGTATATACGGAGGCGGGATCAGGCCCGATTCTTTGTTTAATGCCAACATAGGCGGTGCGACGGTCCGGGAAGCAGACATTTATCCGGAAGGGCCGGTTCTGGCAAAAGAGGATTGGTCCAAAATACAGAAATACTATTTCGATAACGCGCCCGAGGCCATTCCTGCGCCTCTTCGTAAAGATCCCATTAAAATGGGCTTGAAACATTTCAAATACAAGGAAGCCTTGTTTTCGAGTATACCTGCATTGACTTCTATGGTTAAGATTCTTCCGGATAACAGGGGTGTCGTGTACGGAGATGGGAAGGGCCGCCGCTTTATATTGACCTTTCTGACACCGGATCTCAAGGAAAATTATAGTATTCCGACGGAATCAACGCCGATTCAGTTCTACGAAAAAGGAAATGAATTTTATCTGACGACGATTGGCAAGGGAGTTTTTCCCACAGATGCGGCAGATGGAGCGATGCATCGATTGGTGAAGGGGGGCGCTGAGCAGGGATATAAGCTAGGAGGAGTAGCGATTTCAAATTTACGTCGACCTGTTTTTATGGCATACGGAGATTTGAATAAAGATGGGTTTGACGATGTGGTGGCCTGTGAGTTTGGTAATCAGACAGGACAATTGGCCTGGTACGAAAACAACGGAAAGGGTGGCTACAATAAGCGCGTTCTTCGCGAAAAGCCCGGCGCAAGCACTGCCATTATCAAGGACGCCAATCACGATGGGTTGATGGATATTTATGTGCTCATGGCCCAGGGTGATGAGGGTGTTTTTCTCTACGAAAATCTGGGAGCGAATAAATTTCAGGAGAAACGATTGCTTTCCTTTATGCCACTCAACGGCTCCCAGCATATTGAGCTGGTTGATTTTAACAAAGACGGGTTTGACGATATCCTATATGTTTGTGGAGACAATGCTGACAAATCACCGATATTGAAAAACTACCATGGTATTTATATTTTTCTGAATGATGGTAAATCCAACTTTAAGCAGGCGTATTTCTATCAAATGAATGGCGCGTATAAGGCGATGGTGAACGATTATGATCTGGACGGCGACCTGGATATTGCTGCTATTTCATTTTTCCCGGACTACCTTAGATATCCGCAGGAAAGCTTTATCTACTTGAAAAATAAAGGAAATCTGAAATTTGAAGATTATTCATTTCCCGAAGCCACCAAGGGCAGATGGGCCGTCATGGATGCGGGCGACATGGATGCTGACGGAGACGTTGACCTTGTTTTGGGATCGTTTGTCTATTTTCTACCAAAAGGTGATACCACCGGGTTGGGTAAAAAATGGTTGTCGACCAGTCCCTCGGTTATTGTACTGGAGAATACCATTCGCTAGTGTTTGAGGTAAAAGAATCTGAAAGTAAAGGGGCCTGTTTGTCTAGTATTTGTAAGGGAGGAAGCGGGAGTTGCTGTGGTAGTTATTAACTTACAATCGCGTAAAAATGGTGTTTGACGTATAAGGTTTAGGTAGTTACGGAATCTTGTTCTTACGCTTATTATTGTTTCAATCCTTGACTGTTGCGGGAAAATGCCTTCAAATTGTTATTTTGCAAGCATACTCGCGTTCTCTTGAAAATTGGAAAAAAATAAATTGCCTTTTGAGATCAAAGATGATTCGGACGGCCTAAAGGATCTTTGGAAAAAAGAATTCGAAACCAAGTCACTTCTGGGGCATCGGATATTTTGTTTCACGTTTTTGGTTGGCTACCCTTTAACGTCTATTCTCTATTATCTTAACGGGAATCCTGACTATCAGTCCATTTTACGGATACAACTTGCTTGCAGCAGTCTTGTAGCACTGATTCTTTTTTTGCATTTCAGGGGTAAAATAAATGGTCAGAATGCCACATTTACATGCAGGCTGTTATTGGTTATTTTCCACTCCGTTATTCTTGCACGTTTTGAGACCCGATATTATTATGACCTCAATATTAACCTGACTCTCCAGCTGATATTTTCGGTTTGGGTTCTGCGCTGGAAGTTTAGTTATGCCCTGATCAGTTCGGTGACTACCATACTGTTTTTTACTGGCGCCCTCTATTACAATGGAGCAGATGTGTTGGTTCGGTTTGTGAAGGAAGGGGGATTCTTTTATTTTCTGGGACAAAGTGTTTTTCCTTTGGTATTACAAATGCGTTATACAAGACAGTACCGGGAGTTTGTTTATTTCCATAGTCTGCAGAGACAAAATAAGGAACTTGAAAAGCAGAATCAGCTGGCCAGAGAGGCAACTCAGGCAAAATCGGATTTTCTTTCTATGATGAGCCATGAGATCAGGACTCCTTTAAATGGCATCGTGGGGATGATACATCTGATGCTGCAGGAGGATTTGCGGACAAAGTTTCAAAAAGAATTGGTGGAGACATTGAAATTTTCGTCAGACCATCTGATGGCGGTTGTGAATGATGTTCTCGATTTTAACAAAATCAATTCCAACCGCGTCAAGCTTACGCAGGAAGCATTTGATCCTTCACTGCTCCTCAAAAATCTTGAAAAGACGTTTATCCCCAGAGTCAGAGAAAAGAAGTTGGATCTGATCTTTGAAGTTGATTCGGACTTACCTGCACAGTTGACCGGAGATAAGGTGCGGCTTAACCAGATCATTACCAATTTGATCCACAATGCGGTTAAGTTTACCGAAACAGGGTTTGTCAAATTGGCTGTTAAAGAACAGGGAAGGGACGAAAACCAGATAGAACTGCGCTTTGAAATCAGTGATTCCGGAATCGGTATTCCGTTGGAGGAACAATCCACAATTTTTGAGATTTTTACACAAAGCAGCAGCGAAGCAAATCGGAGCAACCGTGGGACAGGACTAGGGTTAGCCATCACCAAAGAGCTATTGAGGCTTTTTGGTAGTGCAATCACGCTTGAGAGCGAACCGGGGAAAGGATCGTGTTTTTCATTTTCGCTTACATTTTACTATTCTGATCAACCCCTCGTGGAGGCAGATCCTGGCGGAGTTAAAGTTGCGCTTCTCGATGCGCGCATTTTGGTTGTGGATGACAATGCCATTAATTTACTTTTGGCAACCAACCTGCTCAAGAAGGTGGGGCTGCAATATGATACTGCTGCTAACGGCAGCGAGGCCTTAGAAAAGTTTAACGAGAAGCATTACGACTTGCTTTTGATGGATCTCAGGATGCCTGTTATGAACGGCTTTGAGGCAACCCGGATTATCCGGGAAAAAGGATCGGAGCTTCCAATCATTGCGCTAACTGCTTCCGCTTTTACAGACGAACGCGAAAAAGCCCTTTCCAGTGGCTTCTCTGCTTATCTGGTAAAGCCCTTTCTCCCTGAGGAATTTTATGAGCTCATCTTTACCTTTTTGAAACAAGACGACCAAAAGAAGTAGGTTGGTTGTACTGAAGATTCCTGCCTTTTCAATGGTTTTTTGAAGAGTACTATACTAAAGGATACCGTTATAGTTTTGCGTATAGCTAACTTTTTGGTATCAAGTATGGTTAAATTGGTGTTGTTGAAACAAATTGACTTGTGCTGGTTGGAGTGAGAAGTGAAATGTAAAATGTGAGAAGTAAAATGTAAGAAGTAAAACTTAAAAAAAAGTGGAAAGTGGCATGCTGGACCGTCAGTTCCTGGGCGGCAAGCTTTTGACTGCTGATTGCGATAGCTGAAAGTGAGGAAATTAATCCAAACATATAATTACATATAATGGAAATAGGAATAGACAGTTTTGCTTCGGCAATGCTGAGTACCGAAAATGGAGAAGCACTCAGTGGGGTGGATGCCATGAGTGAATTGCTGGAAAGGATTGAAGCTGCCGATCAGGCAGGTCTTCATGTTTTTGGAATTGGTGAACATCATAAAAAGGAATTTCTTGATGCTGCTCCTGCGGTAATATTGGCGGCTGCGGCGGCCCTTACCAAAAACATAAAATTGACGAGTGCGGTCACAGTATTGAGCGCAGCAGATCCGGTGCGGGTTTTTCAGGAATATGCGACCCTGGATCTGATCTCGAAAGGTCGTGCGGAAATGGTGGTGGGACGGGGTTCGTCGGTGGACGCATTTCCGCTTTTCGGGTTTAATTTAAAAGACTATGATGCGCTTTTTATTGAGAAACTTGAACTGCTGCTGGCGATCCGGGACCAGGAATCCATCACTTGGTCAGGTAAGTTTCGTCCGGCACTTCAAAACCAGCCGATTTATCCAAGGCCGTTGCAAAAGCAACTACCGGTGTGGCTAGGGGTAGGAGGTACCCCTGAATCTTTTATTCGGGCGGGAGCACTTGGTTTACCTCTTATGGTCGCAGTTATTGGCGGCGAAACCCATCGCTTCCGGCCACTGATTGATCTTTACAGGGAAGCCGGTGCTGAAGCGGGATTTTTACCTGAGCAGCTAAAAGTGGGACTGCATTCATTTGGATATGTGGCCGATACCGCGCAGGAAGCGATCGATGAATATTATCCGGGGCATGCGGAAATAATGACCAAAGTGGGCCGGACGCGGGGCTGGGCTCCTGTTACGCGGGGAAGTTTCGATGCGCAAATGAGCCGAAGAGGTGCATACGTCATCGGAAACGCGCAGGAAGTGGCCGACAAAATCATCAGACACAGCGAAGCGCTGGGCGGAATTTCAAGATTTACATTCCAGATGGACAATGCCGGACTGTCACATGCACAATTGCTCAAATGTATTCGGTTGATCGGCAACGAAGTCATTCCTTTGGTTGAGCAAAAATTGGGCTGATTTTTTGACTACCCATAGTTCATTATTGGGTAGTGCCCCAACGGCACTACCCAATTGTCGTAAACGGGTTTGGTGTCAGCTTCGAATAGCTCCCCATGACCGGGATTGACGGTAATTTTAATGCAAGTCTGATTATACTCTCAGCGTTTAGATCTTGATTTTTGTCAAAAGTCACCAAATATGCCCCACTCAAACGCATTTTTTTTACTCGATATTAAATCTGATTAAAAAAGTAAAATCTCTTAGAACCAATGTTTTAGACTGAAAGCGCGTGCACTTAAACATCCATCATCATGAGAGACTTAAATTCGACTTTACTTTACAATTGGTTTGAGGAGGTTTGGAATAGAAACGATGAAAATGCAATAGATAAACTCATGACGGAAGACGCAGCTTTTTCCGGTATTGAGACAGGAGAAGGCGCAAAAGGCGCTTCCGGATTTAAACTTTTCTTTAGGGACTTCACAAAGCAATTTCACGACATCAACATTGTTGTGGAACAGGTCGTTTCGGAAAATGATATGGAGTCAGCCAGAACCGTGATTTATGCAACCCATGCTGAAAGTGGCAAATCCATTGTGGTTCCGGGCATCTGCATGATCAGAGTATCGAACGGAAAAATCGCAGAGGCATGGAATAATTATGATTTTTTGTCTCTTAGTCAGCAGATTGGGCAGAAGCTTGTACCAGCCTAATCGAGAAGTTAAAGTTCGTTTCGTTTCTGTGAGATTAGGCGCACGCCAAAATTGAGGCCACTTATAAAGTCCGCTCAATTGATGTGTGTGCGGATCGTTTGAGCAAGGAAGGCCGTTGAATGGACTCTTGATTCTAAGTATTGTAAACATGTCAAATAAATCAGCCAAATCTGCGACAGATACCGCCTGGTGGTATATCTTTGATCAAACAAATCTATGTAAATATGAAAACCAAATTCACTCTTCTGTTAATGATCATATCCACGGCTTTGTGGGCTCAGCTTCCAGCCGCTGATGATATCAAAACTTCCAAAGGTCAATTGAAAATTCAGCCTCTCAATCATGCCACTTTGGCACTTACCTGGAACGGGAAGACCATTTATGCAGACCCTTATGGCGGGGCCAAGACTTTTGAGGGCATTGCAGCTCCGGACCTCATTTTAATCACAGACATCCATGGCGACCACTTCGATCCTGCTACACTCGATGTGCTGGATTTAAGTCATGTAATTCTTGTGGTGCCTCAGGCAGTGGCGGATAAAATGTCCGATAAGCTGAAATCGAAAGCGGTTGTCATTAATAACGGTCAGACTATCAGTAAGCTGGGTGTCTCCATTATGGCAATACCGATGTACAATCTTCCCGAAGCGGCAGATGCCAAGCACACCAAAGGAAGAGGCAACGGTTATGTTTTGACGATAGGGGGGAAAACGGTGTACCTGAGTGGCGATACCGCCGGCATTCCCGAAATGAGGGCATTGAAAAACATTGATGTGGCATTTGTTTGCATGAATCTTCCATATACCATGGATGTACCGGAAGCTGCTTCCGCTGTACTTGACTTCAAACCTAAAATCGTATACCCTTATCACTACCGTGGTGCCGGCGGGTTTAGCGATGTTGAAGCATTCAAAAAGACCGTCAACGCCTCCAACGCGTCGATCGATGTTCGACTGCGGGACTGGTATTCAAAGAAGTAGTTTTCGAATTTATTTGTTAATGATCCCCCGGTTTTTGCAGCTACAAACTGCGACGATCTGGGGATCATTGATTTAGAGATGTTGGACTCACCTGCTATATGATTTTTGCGCGATGATCGAATTTGATCTGTACCAGGGTAGGACTTTACGCAACTGCCCTTTAATTGAAAGGTGAATGTTAACACAAATCATATCCCGAACTCAGCAAAGATTACCCTACTCAATCCATAGTTATGAAATTTTCCAAAATAAAGCAGATCGTCTTACGCTCGGACGGTACACACAAAGTTCAACGGTTTTTAATTCAATTTTGCGTTTTGGCGGCTTGTTTTGTGCTTACCGGCGGAACAGGCGGTAAGTCTCCCAAGGTGTCAGGTCTGCAGGTTCCAGAGGGGTTTAAAATTGAAAGTGCAGTGTCCGAAACATTGCTCTCATATCCGATGTTTGCAAGTTTCGACGGCTCGGGACGTCTGTTTGTCTTTGAATCCACTGAACCCAACGTCAAGGGTACTGCGCATATGCTTGCTGAGCCTTCCTACCATGTGCGTTTGCTTCAAGATCTGGATGGGGACGGCAATTTTGAAAAAACCAGCATTTTTGCGAAAAACATTCCTTTCCCCAAAGGCGGAGTGTTTTATCAGGGAAGTCTGTATGTAACAGAATCGCCGAATCTCACACGTTACACCGATTCGGATGGAGATGGTGTGGCTGAAAAACGAGAAGTTGCCCTGACAGGATGGAATTTCCATTCCAATGCCGCCATCCTCGGAGGTCCTTTTCTGGGGCCTGATGGCTGGTTATACCTTACAGATGCCCGGAGAGGGTTTGATATTACCACAAAAGAGGGTGTCAACTTAAAGGGAAAAACGGCCAGGATTTGGCGGTGTCGCCCGGATGGCTCTGGTTTGGAATCCATGGCGGGTGGGGGATTTGATAATTCAATAGAAATCGCGTTCATGCCGTCTGGTGAAACCATCGGTACCATGACTTATTTTACAGATCCCCGCGACGGCCAAAGAGATGCGCTGATGCATTGGGTCGAAGGGGGGGTATACCCGAAACCGAATTCTGCGATTGACGAGGACGGTTTGAAACTTACCGGGGACTTAATGCCAGTGATGACGAAAATGCCCCGTGTAGCCCCAGCCGGCGTTGTGCGCTTTCAGGGAAATGCGTTTGGTCCTGGCTATGAAGGGAATTTCTTCAACGCAGAATTTAATACAGGCCGGATCATGCGACACATCATCTCGCCGGATGGTGCAACCTTCAAGACGGTCGACTCGCCATTTTTGAAATCAACCAGTCCCGATTCTCATCCAACCGATGTGCTTCAGGATGCCGACGGAAGTATGCTTGTCATCGTGACCGGTGCTTGGTTTAGTGACGGCTGTCCGCTTTCGAGAACAGTTCAGGCGGATATCAAAGGCGGAATTTACCGAATCCGTAAAACCGGAACACCTGGCGTTAAAGATGCCTGGGGCAAGAAGTTGAAAATTAATGGGGAGACTCCCGGGAAACTGGTCAAATATCTCTCTGATGCACGTCCCTATGTTCGTAGTAATGCTGTGGAGGAACTTGTGTTGCAGGGTAAAACATCTGTTGCCTTCATAATTACGGAGCTGCCATTAATTAAGGATGCGGATTTTCGTGCTAATGCCATATTTGCGCTATCCAGAATCAAAAACCCTGCCGCTCAGGAAGGTGTTCGCAATGCATTGAATGACAAAAGCAGTACTGTTCGCACGGCCGCCGCCAGGGCGATTGGTTTGGCCAAAGACAGCAAGGCTTCGCAGAAACTAATGAAATTGGTCCAGGCTGATGTCTTGCCGGTACGAAGGCAAGCAGCAACTGCATTGGGGCAGATTGGAGATCCGGAAGCCGTACCAGCATTGTTGAACGCCGCATCAAATACGGATGACCGGTTTGTCAGGCATGCCATTATTCATTCGCTGATTATGCTCAAAAGTTCAGGCGAATTGGTAAAGGCGCTCGAAAATCCTTCAATTCCGGTCCGCATCGCTGCAATGACCGCTCTTGATCAGATGGACGGCGCACCGTTAAAGAAGGAACACCTTACAGCAGCACTATCAAGCGGAGACCCCGCACTTAAGAAAACAGGCATTTGGGTGGCCTCACACCACCCTCAGTGGGCTGATACGGTTATTGATTTTCTTAGAAAAAGCCTTTCTGATGCTAAGCAATCTGAGTCCGATCAAGCCTTGATCAAGGATTTGATACTTACATTTATTAAAGAACCGGAGTTGCAGAAACTCGTCTCGGCCCAATTAGGCAGCTCCGCAACTACGGCGGCAGGAAAGTTGTTTATGCTGGATGTGATGGCCGGAAGTTCGCTGAAAGACCTCCCCAAGTCCTGGGTCTCAGAATTGGGTGCTGCTCTTCACAGTCAGGACTCTGAGGTGCGGTCCAGAGTGATCGGGGTGATCGAATCCCGTCGCGTAACTTCTCTGAATGATCAGCTGGATAAAATTGCCAAAAATGAAAGCGCCCCTATTGATTTCCGGCTGAAAGCGCTCAGCGCGAGGATCATGTCATCCCCTGAGTTGACGGATGAGTCATTCCGGATGCTTATAAAGTTTATGGGTAAGACTTACGAATCACCTGTAAGGCAGCTTTCAGTCCGGGTACTAAACCAGGCCTCGCTTACCGATGAGCAGCTCTCTATTATTGCACGGGATCAGATTGGGAAAACGGATCTTTTTCTTTTGCCATCGCTATTGGAGACATTTGAGGGAAACAAAAGCGAAAAGGTCGGGCGGGAACTTGTCACCTCATTGCAATCCGCTTACGGAGTTTTCGAAAATTTAACAGAACAGGATTTGAAAAGGGTAATTAGTCAGTACCCCCAGTCAGTTCATGCACTGGCCGAACCGTTGATTGTCAAACTTAATGAGAAGCATGCTGCACGTCTGACCAATTTGCGCGACATGGAGAGCACGCTGAAAGGCGGTGATGTTGGCGAAGGCAGAAAGTTGTTCTTTGGTAAAGCTTCTTGTTATTCGTGTCACTCAGTTGGTTCCGAAGGGGGACAGTTTGGCCCGGATCTCACCAATATCGGAGAAATTCGTTCAGTGCATGATATTCTTGAAGCCGTAGTTTATCCGAGTGTAAGTTTTGCCCGCGAGTATGAAACCTTCCGGGTAGTTACCGGGACAACCGCATACATAGGGATTATCAAGGAACAGCTACCGGAATCGATCGTTATAGAAGTGGGGCCCGCTCCGGGTTTAAGAATTGCGCGTTCTGAAATAAAAGCCATTGAACCTCATACAGTTTCAATGATGCCTCCTGGCCTGGATAAGCAATTAACCCAGCCTGAAATGGCCAATCTTACGGCATTTTTGCAGTCACTCCCATATCGTTTGGATCGGATGATCCAGGCGAGAGACAACAACAAATAAGTCACTTTCCTAATCCCTATCCGCGAATTTAAGAAAAAATGAAAAAGACAAAATTTCTGACCCTTGCTTTTCTGATCATCTTTATTCTTCAAAATAAAAACACATTTTCCCAATCACGTCCTGTAAAACTATTTAATGGTAACAACCTGAATGGCTGGTATCCATTCGTGGAGAAAAGGGGGCGTGACCAGGATGTGAAAAAAGTGTTTACGGTCGAAGATGGAGTAATCCATATCTCCGGCGAGGAATACGGAAGCATCGTTACAGATAAAGAGTACGAAAATTATAAGCTGACGATGGAGTTCAAATGGGGCGTAAATACCTATGCTCCCAGGGCGAATGCAGCTCGTGACGGCGGTTTGCTAATACATTCAACAGGACCTGATGGAGGCTATCACGGGATCTGGATGCTGTCCATTGAATGCCAGATCATTGAAGGCGGCACCGGCGATATGCTGGTGGTAGGAGATGGCAGCGACAAATACGCTTTAACCGCACGGGTTGCCTCTAAAAAAGGAGGCGGGGGGAAAGTTTTCGATCCTGCCGGAACTCCGGTCACCATAAACAGCGGCCGGATAGACTGGTTTGACCGTGATCTCTCCTGGCAGGATGTGAAAGGTTTCCGTGGTGCCAGGGATATCGAAAAGCCCCAGGGAGAGTGGAATGTGATGGAGTGTGTGGCAAAAGGCGACGAAGTTACCGTTTATGTTAACGGCGTTTTGGTCAACAATGCGACAAATGTAAAGCCGTCCAAAGGCCGCATCCAGATTCAGTCGGAAGGTGCAGAAATGTTTGTGCGGAAAGTAGAGCTTACGCCATTGAAATAATGGTTACTTGCATGCTCACTCATTTGATCAGACGATGAGCAGGTAAGCGATTACCCCTCTTGGTCATGTTCTCGGGCCAATGCGTTAAAAACAAAACCGTGACATATTCATACAGTGGCTTGGGTGCCTCGGACTTTCAGGAGTTTGTGAGAAGGTAGTGTCAGAGACCTTAGTGAAAGACATAATGTCCAGACCAATACATCCGTATAAATTAATAGGCATTGAGCGCCTGTTGCACTTCGAAAAATGGAGTTTATTGTAATCTTGTAGTGAAAACGCATCCTTAAAAGAATCAACCGTTTCTATCATAAATGTTTACCGGTCATTCAGCAAATTACCCTGGTTTTATACTCTTTTTTTTGCTCAACTTCACGCTTAAAGTCATCCATTTGGCGGACTACCCTCTGGCAATTGACGAGCCGTTGTCTACCTACTTTCCGTTGTTTGATATCGGACCACTACTTAAGTATTTCACTACCACCCAGACTGCACCGCTTTATGATATCCTGATGCATTTCTGGCTCAAGATTACCGGGGTTGACAGTGTTTTTTTGCTGCGCCTGCCTTCGCTGATTTTTAATAGTTTGACGGCAGGCCTGCTCTTTATCGGCGGAATTCGCTTTTTTAATAAGGAGGTAGGGATCGGGGCCGCGAGTATTTTTGTGGTTTCAAACATCCAGGTCCACTTTGCTCAGGAAAACCGGCCTTATGCACTTTTTACCCTCCTGAGTCTGTTGTCGCTTTATTATTTTCTGGGTTATGTACAGTCATTGGAAAGGGTAAATGCCAAAAAAATCTTCAACTCAGATTTTGTGATTGCAGTTCTCCTGCATTCGGCACTGGTGTACACCCATTACTTCGGGATATTTGTTTTACTAATAGAACTGTTTGCCTGCCTCACATTCAGAGAAATATCGCGGGGGAAATTGCAATACTGGTTCCTGGTTTGCGTAGGTGTTGGAATTACTTTTTTGCCGATAGCTTATTATGTAGCACGCTCATTCTATGCGACAGCCGTGATGGGACGTTGGTGGCTCAAAGCACCGGAAACGCCAGAAGAAGTGTGGTATGTTCTACGGCAGTATACCAATTCCCCCTGGGGAACCTTTGCAGCTCTGACGATCATTATTGCGGGGTATGTCTGCGCGACTGTGAAGCGTATTAGACTTCAAATCAGCGAAAAAATTCTACTGCTCTTCTTTCCAATGGCCTGGCTGGGAATGCTTTTGATCTCTTACATAACCCCGATATTTCTGGATCGCTACACCCTTTACATCACCCCGGCATTTTATATTCTGGTGATTCTTAACTTGCAGCGACTTTTTTTTAGCACCTACATCCGATACGGATTAGCAGCACTGCTGATCGGGCTGTTTAGTTTTTACACTATTCCTTATTTTGACCGTGGCTGGAATGTCCCCCGATTGATACAAAAAGTAAATGAGCTGAAAACACCTGAAACGGTAGTGTATTTCTGCCCCGGATGGTTCAATATCAACTACATTTACTATTCCGATCAGGATCTTTTTAGCAAGAAATTACCAACAGCGGATCTGGCACTTGAACTGATCAGAAAGACCAATTTGTATTCTGTAAATTCTAAGGAGTTGGTCGATGAAAAGATCGTCAGCAAAGCCGGTCAGATACTTTATATTGATTTTAACTCGGAGCTGGGTTTGCCTAAAAACGGTGTATTACAAAAGCTGAGATCGTTGAGAGAGAAGTCGGAGGAAAAATTTGATTTTCAGGAGCTCAGTGTTTACAGACTGCGATAAAATAGAATGTACAGTTAAATCCTGCCTATTCAGGGTTTCTATTTGATTGCCGGTGATCTTTTTCTAGCTACTAAGAGATTTTTCGAATTTCGTGAAAGCGTTTCCTCACACTCAACCCTTTTTTTTACGCTGATTTAGGGTCAATTATTGGCCTATAAATTGAGTGTCAACGTTGTGAATTACCTGGAATTGCTTCGTCAATACTTCCCGTGCGTCGGAATGGACAAGCCAAGAATTTGAAATCTACATCCATTTATTATTGTTTGAAGCTTCAATGGCTGCCAGAACGACGGATGTAATTGATTCAAAAAGGCCCACCTGATCATTCATATTTTGGTGCCTGCAAGAAAATGCGGGATATGTAGCCTAAAAAACCAACCGGCAAGCAGGATGCCGCACGATGGTGAAGCAAATTTTCATGTAGCTGGAATCAACAGGGATCTGTGCTGGGGTCGTTGCTATGGTTGCTGGCCGAAATTGTTACGAGCATGGAGAGGCTCAGCATTCAGTTTACGCATTTAGATATTGTGTTCATGGGCAGAAGGTTTTGGTTTCTTAGCCAGGATGGAAACCAGAAGAACAACGCTAATTTCTAATGAAAAAACTTTAACCAGCCAAGAAAGCCCGGTTTTTACTTCTACCGGGCTCTACCATATATTTATAGAAAGCTTTAAATCCTACCAAAAAATCAAAGGGAATTCGTGCAAGTTACTACCAATTTGTTCCCTTTCGGAACCATCCTGAACACATATCCTGCACCTTTTTGCAGAGACCCTTTCTTCATTAAAATCCCATACGAAAATCCATTTAGCACTGCCTTTGCATATTGTTTTTCAATGGCTTTAAAGGGTAGGTCTATACCTTCGGCACTTTTCAATTCTAGTGCCCATTTGAAGTTTTTACTTTTTGAAATACAGCTTACCTCAAACCGATCTTCATAAAACAGGATGCTGAACTTTTCACTCGGTTCTCCCGTAAAATCCACTTTCAAAACGTTATTAGCTTTCTCCGTAACCAGAGGATTGTTGACAAGAACTTCGGTTGCCTTTCCGTTTGCATTAATTTGCATAATCCTTAAACCTGCCAGTTCGTTCGGCTTGCTCCAAAGATATCCATCGACAACGGGTAACGTGGAATAGACGCACTGGGTAGACGTAAGGGCTTTTTTGAAATACGGTGATTCGAATTTTTCATCAAACAAATGAATGTCTCTGAACCTGAAAGATTTGTTATTCCAAAACAGGTTGGTGCGATAAAAGCGGCTGTTGTACCAGACCGTTTTGTTGCCCTCATTCCGGTAGTCTGCCATGGATGTTACGGCAGTTGCAGGCGTTAATGGGTAATTTTTCTTAAACCACCGTCCCGATTCTGATAAGGTTTCTACTTTTATCCTGCCTGCCTTTTGCAGGGAGTCAATGATCGGAATCTGCATTTCCAAAGCCTTTTGTATGTTTTTCCATGTAAAAGAATTCTCCTGGCCCGCTTGGGTGTAGCCAAAAGACAGGCAGGGTTCTGTTGCCATGGATTTCAGAAACCACTCCACCCATTTACGGCTGGCTCCACTACGTGGATACACGGGTTCCAAAGATTCGACGCCAGACATTGCGGTTCCTAATCCGCTATCGTACTGATAAATGGGGTCACTTCCCAGCATACGGAAAATCGGTACGCCTATTTGAGCCGCGACAGTTTGGGCGGGCATGTAAGCGTTGACCCGGCTTGGATAGTATGCCTGGTTCCAATAGCCGCCCCAGAGTGTATAGCCATCCGTTCCTACCTGATCCTTGCAATTGCTTGATGCTTCGATGTGATACTTGTCATACATATAGGCTAATGAGTACGAGTCGATAAACCAGGAACCAACAGAGGTTGGATATTTGCCGAAAATGGATTTGAATTTCTCCATATATACATCCACGAGCTTCTCTCTTTCCTCAGGGGAGTAGCCTGTTGAAAAGCCGACATTCGCGTGCCAGTCCCAGGAGTATCTTCCGCGCCATTTCAGTCCGGCTGCTTCCACGTGAGGCTGTGTTATTTCCCACCATGCACCTACTTCGGATGCGTCTCCGATATCTTCTTTCAGGAGTTTCTGATAGCGTGGATTAATCAAAGCATCGTATTGCAGCAACCATGTTCCTGGTAACTTGTATTTTGCAAGTAGTTGAACTTCGGACCGGGTCGTCTGGTATAATACATCTTCCGTAATCCATGCTTCCCGCGGTTCCGATTGTCGGATGAAATTCACGATATTCAGTAATCGGGGAGCTAAATATTTTTTGTCATCCTCACGGGCCAGCGTTGTAAAGGGGCTGACAGCGACTGCCAGTAGCAGTAATAAATTACGGATCATTTTATTTGGAATTAAAGCTAGATGATTTGAAATGTAACCAGACACCCCATCGTCCCAATTGGTGAATCTAGTTCTTTCTGACGAAACTTTAATACGTAAATCGATTCACATGGTACAGGGCTAGTCCCGAGCACGTGGCTAATTAAGAGGCAAACCCCGATTTGCTATCGGGGCGGTCCGCGGCGGGTCGCATGGGATAGCTTTTGGAACGCGACTTCCAGCGAAAACAAAACATCATGCCTCGTAAATTGCTAATGATTCGTTCTACTACAGCCCCTTCCGTTTCTTGTAATCCTTGAAGCGTTCATTGTATTCTTTCAATTGCCCGGGGTTCAGGCTTTTGAGCATTTGCTCAGGAATCTCCACTCTTTCAGGTATTTTTATTCCCTTGGAAAGATCAATGAGCTTGTTTACGCCTTTTTTGTTTTTAGTCAAATCAAAAGCGTCGTATAAAACTCCGTTTACAGTGTAAGCCTGATACGAAAGTTTGTTTTCGCTAATGGTAATCGTTTGATAGAGTTGTGTATTTACCGCGGCGCGATCCATCCAGTCTTGAGGAATGAGCCCTGACATCTTGGGGCCGCTTACGGAAACCACATAAACCGGCCCATCGGGTTTTTTTCTGCTTTTGCCCGCTGGCATATTGACGCCTCTTCCATAGGTATGTTCATGGCCCTGCAGAGCGATGTCCACCTTATATTTTTTGTAAAGCTGTTCAAGTCTGGTACGCCAGGCATCAGCAGCTCTTTTTTTGGAAGAGTAAGTGGACAGCACCGGATGATGATGGGTGACGACGGTCCAACGGGTTTTGTTTTCCTTGAGGACGTTTTCCAGCCAGACGATTTGTTTATTCATGGCAGTTGAATCCTGCAGACCGGCTTCGGTATCAAAGGATATAAATCTTATTCCTTGATAATCAATGTAATATGCCGTTTCCAGTAAGCCTTCGGGTCCGTTTTCGGGTAAGGAAAACTGCGGGCGCCAATGGCTTGATAATTTCCTGATCTCCGTTCCGTCACTCACATATTCGTGATTACCGGGAGAGGGCAGGTTGGCGACCATTCCATTGACCCAGCCTCCCGCTTCAAACCATTCTCCCCATTCTGCATCGGTATAGGAGTGATTGACCAGGTCGCCAGCGTGTATGATCAGGTTGGCTTTCGGCATCCTTGAATAAGCACCTCTTATTGCTCTCGACCACATCGAACGGATATCGTTTTGCGCATCTCCAAAATACAGGATCGATACGGGTTCGTTTTTGTCAGAAGCTGTTGTAAAATGAAACCATTCACTCCAGAAGGATCCGTCACCGACACGATATACATATTGGGTAGCCGGTTTGAGGTCCGTGAAATCAACTTCATGAAAAATTACCTGCCTTCCATCAAGCAGCACTTTCTGGCTCGTTGCTTTTATAATTTTCGCGTCCGTCTGAAAATCAGGTGAAGGATCAGCCAGGTGAATGGCAGCCAGTGCATTGGTAATCGTAGAATCCGTGCGCCAGCTAACTGCCTGTGAATGTGCAGGATCACCTTTAAACCCCAGAATGACCCGGTCAGGGAAATGGGACGCAGGATAAATTTTGCTTTTCTGGGCAAATGATGTCGAACAAACAAATAGTAATAGCGCAAATATTCCACGCTTGTAATGGTTAAAAACGTTGGCGTTCATGCTGGCAGTAAATGACGATTTTCCATTTAGATACGTCTAATTTGTTATTCGGGCTAGTTGCCAATTTCTGAGACAACATAGTCGCGTGACTTGGTTTCATGTCTTCTGATTGTAGCGTGCGGTGGAAAATATGCGATTTTGAATCGAAGTAAAATGTGTAACTCTGAGGGAAAAATGGTACAAAACCAGTCATTTTACGTAAGAATCCGATATCTTCTCAGCCGCATTGCGGTGGGGCTTTATCCGATGTCTATTACAAGCAGGGTATAATTGATTGAAACGTTGCTGAGTCGAATATTCAAAATGGGCAGGATACAAAATTATTAATGAGAATTTAGTCGGTTAGATCTGAAAAAACGCGTCAAATGATTGTAGTGGCGATTGAATCCACCGAAAATTAAAAAATTAGTTTAGGTAAAAGCGATCTTTGCAAGCACTTATATACTATTGAATGTGATTCTTGTCCGCGGACGTGCAAGGTTTTAAGCGACCCATCTCTAAAAAACCTCTTTCTGACTTTAAATACAAGGGGTAAAAAAACATTGGAATGAATAAAATACAAAGCTTGATTATTGTAACTCTGTTATGCATTAGCACTGGAGGTTATTCTCAAAAAACCAACAAAATCTGGCTGGATGAACTTGGCATCAAGTCCTTCTCGGAGGGTATTCCGGCTGTGGTCCCGAAAACAAATGCAGGCGGGGATTCCCTGCGCATACAAGGAAAATATTTCAGCCATGGTGTAGGAGTAAACGGTCTCAGTATTCTTGCGTTTTTTCTTGATGGCCAGGCCAAATCCTTTACGGCACAGGTAGGAGTGGATGATCAGGGAAGCCGGCAGCTTTCACATCGATTCTACGTGATTGCGGATCGCAAAATACTTTTCGATAGTGGTGAGATAAAGTGGATCGACGGCCCGAAAAAAGTGAAGGTGGACTTGACCGGTGTAAAACGTTTAGGGCTTTTGGTTGAAGTCAACGATTCAGGTCACACAAGGCTTTATTCAAACTGGGCCGACGCCCAACTGGAAATGATTGGAGATGGTCGCCCACAACATACCCCCAACACAGGTGAACGATACATTTTGACACCTGAACCGGCGAAACTTCCTAAAATTAATTCAGCAAAGATTTTCGGTGCCACACCTGGTAATCCTTTTCTTTACACCATAGCGGCAACTGGTGAAAGGCCGATGCAATTTTATGCTGAAAACCTGCCACAGGGACTTCAAATCAACGAAACGACTGGAATTATTACGGGAAAAGTAATCCAGCGTGGAACATACAAAACGCTATTAAAAGCAAAAAATCAGTGGGGCGAAGCTGCTTGGGAGATTCGAATCAAGATTGGAGATACGATTGCGCTCACACCGCCAATCGGCTGGAACGGATGGAATTCCTGGGCCAGAAACATTGATCAGGAAAAGGTAATTTCTTCGGCTAATGCCATGGTGAGCAAGGGTTTAAGTCAACATGGCTGGACTTACATTAATATCGATGATGCCTGGCAAGGGCAACGAGGGGGAAAGTATAACGCGATTCAGCCCAATGAAAAGTTTCCGAGATTTCAGGACATGATCGATTATATCCATGGATTAGGCTTGAAGGTTGGGGTCTATTCTACGCCGTGGATCACAAGTTATGCCGGTTATACGGGTGGTTCATCAAATCTTGAAAACGGATACTTTCCTGATTCAGTGAGAGATAATAAACGTGCTTTCAGGTACATTGGGAAATATCGTTTTGAAGCTCAGGATGCAAAACAAATGGCTGAATGGGGAATCGACTACCTCAAATACGACTGGCGATTGGAAGTGTCATCTGTGGAAAGAATGTCGGTTGCGTTAAGACAGTCGGGTAGGGATATTCTTTACAGTATTTCCAATTCGGCACCTTTCAGCAACGTGAAAGACTGGGCCAGGCTAACCAATTCTTACCGAACCGGCCCCGATATCCGGGACAGTTGGAACAGCCTCTTTACTTCTGCTTTTACCCTTGATAAATGGAGTCCCTATGGCGGTCCAGGCCATTGGAATGACCCGGACATGATGATTCTGGGCGATGTTACAACCGGGTCGGAATTGCATGCATCCCGCCTCACACCTGACGAACAATACAGCCACGTAAGTTTGTTCAGCTTGTTATCCGCTCCGATGTTGATCGGCTGCCCCATTGAAAAACTCGACGCTTTTACACTTAATCTCCTTACCAATGATGAAGTGATTGCGATAGATCAGGATCCGCTGGGAAGGCCGGCCAGGCTGGTATTGGAAGAAAATGGAATACAGGTATGGCTCAAATCCTTAGAAGATGGTACCTATGCTTTGGGCTTATTTAATGTTGCTGACTTTGGTAAGTCGCCAGAGACCTATTTTAGGTGGGGCGATGAGAAATCGACGTCGTTTACACTTGATTTTAACAAGTTGGGACTTTATAAAAAATGCAAGTTAAGGGACGTATGGCGTCAGAAAGACATTGGTAACTTTATCGGGTCATATAAAACCACGATTCCGCACCATGGCGTAGTGATGCTGAAAATTTCTGCATCTGGCTCCGTGAAATAGTTGGTGGATGAAAATTTTGAAACACGAATCATAGAAAACATAGAAATCTAATCACATAAACCTGTGTGCCTAAGTGGTTAATTTTTGTCAGACAATAATTTTGAAACACATAGAATGATAGAAAACATAGAAATTACTCCCGCAACCCTATGTGCGCTATGTGCCTATGTGGTTAATTTTTGTCAGACAATAATTTTGAAACACATAGAATCATAGAAAACATAGGAGTAGACCTGCAACAAGAGTTCCTATGTGGTAAAAAAACCGTCGCAAAAAATGAAACACATAGAACCATAGACAACATAGAAATTACAAACCAACTTATGAATCAGATAATAAAATACCTTTCAGTCACGGCCTTGCTTTTTCTAACCTGGATTTCCCTTTCATTTCAGCCTGCCGCACCGTCAAACCCAAACATCGTATACATTTTGGCCGATGATCTTGGTTATGGCGATGTTTCTGTTAACAATCCTGAGGGTAAAATAGAAACTCCAAACATTGACAGACTTGCCTCACAGGGAATGCGGTTTACCGACGCGCACTCACCTTCATCGGTGTGTACACCCACAAGATACGCACTGATGACAGGACGGTATCCGTGGAGAAGCCGGCTTCCGGTAGGTGTGTTGCGAGGATATAGCAGAACGCTTATTGAACACGACCGTGCCACGGTGGCTTCACTTCTCAAAAAGAATGGTTATGAAACGGGCGTTGTGGGTAAATGGCATTTGGGCCTTGACTGGGCATTGAATAAGGAAAGTGAGCATCTGGCTTCGGTTGAAGGATATGGAATTAAAACCGATATGAAACCGGAAGACATTGATTTTTCCAAGGATGCTGCGCAGGGACCTAATACAGTAGGTTTTAATTATTCCTATATTTTACCTGCTTCGCTGGACATGCCTCCTTACTGTTATCTGGAAAATCAAAAATTAACGGAATTGCCAACTGCTTACACCGATGGCAACAAGCTTCAATCCGGTTATACGGGACCCTTTTGGCGTGAGGGAAAAATGTCTCCCTCCTTCGACTTTCATGGCGTTTTGCCAACTTTTATCGAAAAGGCGGTTGGGTTTATAAAAAAACAGTCTAAGGCAAAACCCTTTTTCCTCTACCTGCCGATGCCAGCGCCGCATACACCCTGGGTACCGACCAAAAATTATGTAGGTAAATCGAAAGCTGGTGAATATGGGGATTTCGTACAGCAAGTTGATGCTGCGGTGGGCGAAATTCTTAAAACGCTCGATCTGTCAGGCTTTTCAGAAAACACGATTGTGATTTTTGCCAGTGATAACGGACCCTATTGGAGAACAAATTATGTGGAAATGTTCAATCACAAGGCTGCTGGCCAATTTCGGGGAATGAAAGGCGATGCCTTCGAGGGAGGACACCGTATCCCATTTATTGTTCGCTGGCCCAAAAAGGTGAAAGCCGGGAGTGTTAGCAATGCTACGACGACATTGGCCAATCTCATGGCAACCTGCGCAGATATTTTAAAGAGCAAGGACGCCGCTTTTGTTACGGAAGATAGTTACAGCATCCTGCCCGTTCTATTGGGAAAATCGAAACAAGTGGCACAACAACCAGCCGTAGTGCACAGTTCTTCTATTGGCTATTTTGCTATAAGAAAAGGGGACTGGAAATTGATCCAGGGGCTGGGCTCCGGTGGATTTACAGAGCCAAGGGACGTAAAGCCTACGGTAGGAAAACCAGCGGGCCAGCTTTATAATCTGGCGACGGACGTTTCGGAGCGCAACGACGTGTATGAACAGAATCCTGAAAAGGTAAAGGAGCTTACGTTGTTATTGGATGAAATAAAACAAAGCAAGACGAAGGTTGTCGTGAAGTAACAAATAATATACAAATCCTGGATCCAATAAATTAACTGAAATGAAAAAAGAAAACGAAATGAACCGAAGAGATTTTGTAGGAAAAGCGGCGGCCGCTTTTACGGGCATTATGATCGTGCCTCGTTTTGTACTTGGTGGTAAAAAACCTGATGGTTCGAAGTACCTAGCGCCGAGTGACATGGTCTCTTTGGGTTTTATAGGAACAGGGAAACAAGGAAAAGGCCTCACTGATTCTTTTTTGAATACCGGTGAAACCAAAATCGTTGCTATCAGTGAAGTTTACAAGGCCAAAGCGCAAATGGCATTGGACAGAATAAAGGCGTCCTACGCAAAAAACACCCAGCTCGGTGCCATGGCCGAAATTGCAGTGTATAATGATTTTAGAGAATTGTTGGCCCGCAAGGATGTGGACGCAGTTGTTATCGCGACACCCGACCACTGGCATGCTGCTATGGCAGTAAGGGCAGCCGAAGCAGGTAAAGATATTTATTGTGAAAAACCACTATCGCTGACCGTGAAAGAGGGTAGGGCAATGGTGAATGCTACGCGTAAACACAATCGCGTTTTTCAAACCGGAAGCATGCAAAGATCCTGGCCTGAGTTTCGTCAAACCGCTGAACTTGTGCGCAACGGTTATATCGGGCAGGTGAAAAGCATAAAGGTGAGTGTGGGACCTCCTCCCTCGGCCTACAACCTTGCCGCAGAACCAATTCCCGATGGACTTGACTGGAGTAAATGGCTTGGACCCAATGCTCCTGTGGCTTTCAATTCGGAACTAGCGCCACCTATTACCAAAGATGTGTTCCCTAACTGGCGTAATTACAGGGAATTCGGCGGTGGTATGGTAACGGACTGGGGTGCCCACATGTTTGACATTGTCCAGTGGGCACTGGATATGGATAACAGTGGTCCTGTAGAAGTGATCGCTCCTGATGGAAAAGAGCATCCGTTTTTGACTTACCGATATGAAAATGGTATTACAATGACCCACCAGCCTTGGGAGTGGAGCAACGCAATATTGTTTACCGGAACGGAGGGGGAAATCAGGGTGCAGCGAAAAAAACTTGAAACAACTCCGGCAAGTCTTAAAGATAAAGTAATCGGAGAGAGCGAAAAGCATGTTTACAAAAGCGAAAATCACCACAAAGATTTTTTGCAGGCGATGCGAACCCGCAGTAAACCTATTTGTGATGTAGAAGTTGGGCACCGTACAGCATCTGTTTGCAACATTGGTAACATCGCTTACAGGCTGAACCGCTCCTTACAATGGAATCCGAAAAAAGAAGAATTCAAGAATGATAAAGAGGCCAATGAGCTACTCGGTCGTTCGATGAACAAAGAGTGGGGAATAAAGATTTAGAAGTACAATAAAATTTGTTTGAAGGTCACAAACTGTACCTTGGAAGCCCGGAGTAATCTGGGCTTTTTTGGTGTGATCGCAGGTGAATTATTCAAATTTTTTTAAGGCAGGATCGTCTGCCGCAGGGTCGTCTGCCGCAGGATCGCCTGCCGCAGGATCGCCTGCCGCAGGGTCGCCTGCCGCAGGATTTCAGGATTTACGGGATTTTTAAGGAATTAGCCTCGGGTGACATTTTCCTGTTAATACTGTCCGTTTAAATCCTCTCCAATTATCGCTTTGGCTTATACAAACGATACTTTCAACGAACTTCTACGGTACTGCCGAAATTTATCAATAGTCCAACATCCAGACCTGTCGCCGTTAGGTAGTTTACCAATTGAGCCTCATGCACAAGATGGAGGTTCTCAACTGCTTTTAATTCAATAATGATTGTATCGTTTACCAATAAATCTGCTATGTAGGCTCCTACCTTCAGATTTTTATAATAAACTGGAATGGGGATTTTTTGTTCGACTGCATAACCTTTTGATTTCAGTTCGATAAACAAAGCATTTTCATAAACCTTTTCAAGAAAGCCCCTCCGGGAATATTATGAACGGTATAAGCAGCTGATATTATTTGGTGAGTAAGATTTACATTCTGCATGGATTTGTAATGACGTGGCAGGGCTTTGACGAAACGAATTTATTAAAGTAACTCCTAATGTATCCAGTCAATTGGGCTTGTATTTTTAAGAGATGATTTGCAGGAATCGATTTCACAGCCGATTTGAATGCTTAATTCAGCGGTCCACTCATACCGTTAACCTTTTAACCCTTCTTTTCCAAGTCTGGCGCAATTTTTGAGCAATTGTAAAATACAATCAATACCTTGAACCATGGAAGATCAGAAAGTGCATGAAAGGAAAGAGCTGCTGGAACAAATTATGGCAAAAAGGCAGCAGATAGAATTTGAAAAAATCCGCATGGCCGAGGACATAGCCGTGTCACAGGATAACAATCAGAATCCGGACGTCAGCGAAGAAATGAAGAATTTTTATGATCCTGCCGGAAATGTGATCGACAGGGGCGAAATCAAAGACCTTAGCGAAGCCGAAGAAGATTTGATCAGGTTGATTGATAGGTTACATAAGCTGGATAAAGGAGACTAAAAGGGGTTTCCAATAACGACTTTACTAACAACGATGGTATCAACAGGGCATCTGCACAAATTCCAGGGGCCTTTGTTGTAGGACGAGAAATACATACTCGCATTTTGGCTGACAGAAAAGAATGTGGAAAAGCGAGGCTCGATCCAAATTTTCCTAACTTCTTGCAAGACTATTTTTTTGTTCAACTGCGGCTTTACGGCAACGTGCGGATTGATAAAATAGTCGCCCTTTTTCACGATGGACGAATCCGTTCCATACTGCCTGGTACGCCCGCTAGCGATGTTTTTGGAATACCATTGCCAACCCCAATGTCCCGAGACCCAAACGTTACTTCCCTTTGGAACTGACACCATCGATGCGATTTCACGATAAAAATTTGCGTATTCCCAATCAGAAATCGCCAGCAATGACCCTAGTGCGAGCGAAAATGCAATTGAAAGAATTTTTATTTTTTGAGACAGATGATTTACTAATTTTCCGCAGATCAACAATATTGACGGTATAACAAGTAGAACGTGTCTAGTTGCGATAAAAGGAGCATATTTGATGGTAAAGGCTGCCAGAAAAATAAAGGAAGTGAGTAAAACGACATCCTGCTTTTCGGGCCATTTCCACGTTCCGTCAGCCCGGCATTTCGACATAACTTCTGACGCGCAAATAAGCAAAACGCCGAGGCCGTTCACTAAAAAGGATAAATTCAGAATATCGGAAGCAGTACGCTGCGGAATAATTTTGATGTATGCCAATAAGCAAAATACGACCATGGCCGTCAAGATAGCAATGGTGATCCTTTCAACGATTTTGTAGGGGAATTTGCCGAAATACAATGCAATTGAAAATGGCGAAACAGCACCAATGCAGGCAATGAAACCAACACATCGTTTTCCGAGCTCTAATAAGGACGAGTGATTTATGGGCCTGTTCAGGAGGTGTATTTTTTGAAATTCGAGAAAATTTGTCAGCGACCATAACCCAAGAACCATTAAAGGAATGAGTCCGAGAAACAGGTATTTGTATTTTTTTTCATAAAGAACTGACACAAAAAACACGCCTAAAAGTGGAAGAATAGAATATTTCATCAATAACGCTGCACTCAGAAACAAGAGTGCCTGTACATAATTTCCAGCATTTTCCCGGGTAGTATTTTTGATCAGATAGTAAATAAAAGCAAGCTCTAACGAAAGCAATGGAATGTCCAGCATGAGGTTTTGATTCACGATCATGGCAGGACAAAACGCCAGAAATACCAATAACAATCCACCTTTGGAAGGACTGATGATTGTACATACTTTATAAAAAAACCAAAGTGCCAGAAACGCAAAAACGGACTCAAGCAGGTGCATAGGAACTTCGCTGTAACCAAATAATTCCCCTACAACAGCAATCAGATAAAAGAATAAGGGCGGTTGATTCGAGGTAAACATGGGTTCGGGGTTGTCCGTCCAGTTGATTAACCCCGACATCGGTTTAAGTGGGTTCTTTGCAATCCATTTCGCTGCTTCGAGATGAAAAGCATCGTCAATGTGAAATGCCTTATTAATATTGAAACCGGTTATTGCGAACCATAGTATTAATACAAGCCACTTACTGTTCATTTGTCGAAATGTTCATTTGGGTTGAGCTGCGTACGTGGGCCAGTGTTTCAGGGCTGCATTTTTCACGTCCTGGCAAATATAGAATTTTTTTGATTCTTTGACCTCTCCATGTCTGCCTTTTCGAGGCGATGACTTATTGGTAAGGGCTGCGTGGCTGCAATTTTTCATACATTTCAGGTCTGAGCAACGGAATTAAAATAATAGTACTTTACCGTGTGCCACGGTAAATAGTGCGAAAGTTTTGAAATGCGTCATCAGTCATTTCCATTAGTAGACTTTGTGATCCCGGAATTTCGATCCCGCTAAACTCTTAACCCTTTTCAAGCCAACGCCCAAGCTGTTGAAATGAAGTGTAAAGAGACCCGTGGTCGTCGGTAAATCCAAATGTGAGAAATCCTTTTCGATCAGATTTTATTTATCCATTTTTCGCCGTCGTTATTCAGTTTTCCAAGGTTTGTTATTTTATTTGTTGATTTTTACTGAAAAATTGGAACGAAACACTGAAAATATTAATGACGAGGTCCTATGGACATCTATGAGAGCGGGGAGTACCTTCGCTTTTGAAGAAATATATCGTCGTTATTTTCAGGTTCTGTTTAGTTATGGCAAACGGATCACGGGTGATGAAGAAATAGTCAATGATGCTATCCAGGATCTCTTCGTAAATATCTGGCGCACCAGAACCTCCCTTAATCAGGCCCAGTCTGTCAAGTTTTACCTATTCAGGTCGCTAAGACGAGAAATACATAAGTCATCCAAACCGGGGAACCTGCATGGAGAAGATTGGGAAACCGTTTCTGAGGAATTTTTGCCGACTCAACTTTCGCCAGAAGCTACTTTTGCAATCAATGAGGAAGTACTTATCAAGACCGAACAGCTTAACAACTGGTTGAGTCTTTTGCCTCCTCGCCAGAACGAAGCACTTGTCTTGCGGTTTTATCATAATCTGGATTATCCTCAAATAGCTTCAATACTAAGCATCAAGGAACAAACTGCGCGTAACCTTGTTCAGAAGGCTCTTCTAATTCTAAAAAAACTGGCCATTTACGTTGCTTTCGCAGTATTTCAATTTCAATTGTAATTTTTTCAATTTTTTTTACCCATCAGAAGGTTGAAATCCATTTGAAGTGACTCTTTATAATTAAGAGGGAATAGTTCAATTATTTCCAATAAAGTCACTATGAAATACAAAGATTTCAATACAAGCGAATTTGTTGAAGATCCCGATTTTCGGAAATGGGTTCAAAAGCCAGATGAAATGTCGAATCTTTTTTGGAACGGTTTTCTTCAATCCCATCCGCACAAATTTCGGGAGATAAGCAATGCAAAGAACTTGCTGCTGGAAATTGAAAAACAGGTCAGATCAGATTTCTCAACGAGGTCAAACGAAGACCTCGTTTTTCAACGCATACAGCAGGAAATAGCCGTGGGAAGGAAACAGCCTGTGTACCTTTTAAGGAGCTGGCCGGTTTGGGCTGCTGCGGCCTCAATTATTTTTGTTATTGGTTTCTGGTTTATGAATCGAGGCGAAGTTTCGCCCTTACTTTCCTATGAAGGCAATATCAGGCAAGCGGAGATTCCCCTGAGTGAAAAAGTAAATGACACGAATAAGCCGATATTGGTGACGCTACAGGATGGTAGTTCTGTGTTTCTGAAACCAAAAAGCAAGATCAGTTATTCAAGCTCCTTCAATTCAGGAAATAAGCGGGAGGTGTATTTGAGCGGGGAGGCGTTTTTTGAGGTTACCAAAAACCCGGCAAGACCGTTTTATGTGTATGCAAATGAGTTGGTAACGAAGGTGTTGGGCACTAGTTTTAATGTCCAAGCTTTTGAAAATGATAAGAACGTTACCGTGAAAGTAAGTACCGGCCGGGTTTCAGTGGCTTTGGCGAGTGATATCGAAAAAACCGAGGGTTCCGACCAGCTAGGTGGTGTCGTCCTTTTAGCGAATCAGCAGGCTGTGTTGTCTCGTTTGGATGTCAAGCTGGTAAAATCCCTGATTGAGGATCCCGGATTAATAGGGCCGGATCATAAACCAGTCGACGGTCGGTTTGTATTTGGCGCGACTCCCGCAGCGGAGGTCTTTCAAGTACTTGAAAATGCCTATGGTATTGATATTGAATTTGACAATACGTCATTTGCCAACTGTCAGTTTACTGCGAATTTAACGGAGGAGTCGCTGTATGAAAAGCTGGATATCATTTGCAAAAGTATTGAGGCAACTTATAAAGTATATGATTCACAGATTGTTATCAATGGAAAAGGCTGCAACTAATTATTTATTTCATCACCCTTAATATATGAGAATGGATTAAATCGATACCAGAGTATTCAACAAAAAAAGAAGTCGATAATGCGCTAACATTACCGACCTCTGATCCCCTTCATGTAAACATGCCATCGCTTCAGACCGATGGGGGGTGTTTTGCCTAAATGTGAGTTCAATCAAAACAATCAAAATTATGAAAATAATTGACACTGCCCCGTATTGGGTAGTAAAAATCATGCGTTGGTCTATCCTACAACTTTGCATCGCAGCCTTTTTTACGAATATTTCGCTGGCCATCGACGCTCATGCGCAGGAGCTGCTTAACCGGCGGATTTCTGTACAAGTGGTTAATCAGAAAATTAACGCTGTCCTTTCCGGAATTGAAAAAAACGCAGAAGTGAAGTTTTCTTACAGTCCGAATCTTATCCAGGCCTCGCGGAAAATTACGTTTAATGCCATTAATGAAAAACTTTCTGTAGTACTGGAAAAATTGTTGGCTCCTTATAATTTGAGATATGAAATTATTGGCAAACAAATTATCCTCAAAAGGAATTTGCCTGAGCCCCAAAAGGATGAATCAGGTCAGATCAATTTGCTTGATCCGATAAGATCCACCGATCAGCAGATCGCCGGGGTGGTTACAGATGAAAGTGGCGCGGGATTACCCGGTGTAAGTATTCTGATAAAGGGCACCCAGAACGGAACCACATCGGATGGGTCAGGAAATTACAAAATAGATATAACTGGAAATAGCGCGACGCTAGTCTTTTCGTTCGTGGGCTACATGAGTCAGGAGGTTACGGCGGGAAACAGTAGTGTGTTGAACATTGCTTTAAAGGTGGATGACAAAATCCTGAACGAGATTGTCGTGGTGGGCTACGGAATTGTGAAAAAGCGTGATCTGACAGGTTCTGTCGTGTCCATAGGCTCGGCTGAATTAAAAGAGCAGCCAGTCACGTCCTTTAATCAAGCATTACAGGGGCGTGTATCAGGTGTGCAGGTTACCAATTCGTCTAACGCTCCGGGCGGCGGAATTACCATTCGGGTCAGGGGCGGCAATTCTATTTCAGCTAGTAATGATCCCTTGTATGTGATTGACGGGTTTCCAGTCACCAATCCTGATCCGGCGAGTGGCGCATCCAACTCGGCTTCGTTTCCAAATCCCCTTTCTTCGATCAATCCCAATGATATAGAGTCAATTGAAATACTCAAGGATGCGTCTGCGACGGCAATTTATGGGTCTCGCGGAGCGAATGGCGTTGTACTTGTAACCACCAAAAGGGGTAAGGAGGGGCAGACTATTATTGATTTTGATGCCTATTATGGGGTACAGCGAATTACAAAAATGCTGGATTTGGCAACTGCGGAAGAACATACAGGCGCTAAAAATGAGCAACTTAGAAACTTGAACTTTGCCGAGCGTTATGGCAATCCTACCAGTGCCTATCCCAAAAAGCCTTCGGAGTATGGCGTGGGGACCAATTGGCAAAAGGAAATATACAGAGCTGCTCCCATCCAGAATTATCAATTGTCATTCTCTGGAGGAACGGACAAGATACGATATGTGGTCAGTGGAAATTACTTTAATCAGGATGGTATTATCATCACTTCCAATTTCAAGCGATACACTTCCCGAATTAACCTTGATGCAAAGGTGAGCAAGCGTCTCAAAATTGGGACGAACTTTACCCTCACCCGAAGTTATAATAATAGTGTAAATGAAACGGGAGCGAATAGCCTTGTAAGTCTCGCAGTTCGTGCGTCACCGGCAAGTCCGGTATTTTACGCGACGGGTAATTATCAGTTGTTGAACGTGGGCTCGGGTTCGGGCTTCAATTCTGTCGCTAACCCAGTTGCCGTTGCGAGAACGACTACAAATTTGCTTACGACAGACCGTATTTTGAGTAACATATTCGGTGATATTACCATTGCAACAGGACTAAGCGCAAAAATCAGCGTAGGAGCGGATATTCTCAATACGAGGAGAAACATTTTTTATACACCTCAAACACTGATTGCCAACACGGTGAACGGTTATGGAAGCAATGGTGCGACGAATAACATTAATCTGCTGAATGAAAATATCCTTACTTACACGAAAAGCCTGGACAAACACGCATTTGACGTAGTGGCGGGGGTGACTTTCCAAAGTAATCGGGAGGAAAGAAGCTACGCGGAAGCACAGGATTTTCCGAGTTACACACTCGGCTCCAACAATATCGGGCTGGCAAATAAACCCTTGCCTTCAAGAGGTGCACTTAACAAGTGGGGCCTTAATTCCTACCTTGGACGGGTGAATTACCGTTTTCTGGATCGTTATCTTTTTACGCTCACTGGCCGTATCGATGGTTCTTCCCGGTTTGGAACAAATAACAAATATGGGTTTTTCCCTTCCGGCGCTTTCGCCTGGCGTGTCACGGACGAGAATTTTATGAAAAGTATCAAAGCCATAACCGATCTCAAGCTCAGAGCAAGTTATGGGATAACAGGTAATGACGGAATTGGCCTTTACAGCTCTCTGTCACAATATTCGACAACCAGAACCGTATTTGGGGACAAAGAGGTGCTGGCAAACCAGGCTTCCAGAATTGCAAATCCGGATTTGCGCTGGGAAAAAACAGCTCAGTTTGATCTGGGGTTTGACCTTGGGCTGGCCAGTAATCGGGTGCTGGTTACGGCTGATTATTACATCAAGACAACGACGGATTTATTGCTAAACGTAGAACTGCCTGCGACCACAGGTTTTACAAGTGTGACCAGAAACATCGGAAGTATGCAAAACAGGGGTTTTGAGCTGGGCATCAACACGATTAACCTGGATGGCGCATTCAAGTGGAAAACGAACGGCAATATTTCGATGAACCGCAACAAGGTCATTAAGCTCAATAACGCAGATCAGTTTCTACAAGCCAATTCGATTGTGAAAGTGGGGGAGTCGGTCGGCTCGTACTACGGAAATGTATTCCAGGGTATATGGCAAACGGCAGACGAAATTAAGGCTGCTGGAACGCTTGCCAGGGCGGGAGATTTGCCCGGAGCAATTCGTTATAAAGACGTAAACGGTGACGGGATATTTAACGAAGCCTCTGATCGTCAGATTTTAGGAAATGGAATGCCTAAATTTATATTCGGACTAACTAATAACTTTTCTTTCAAGGGGTTTGATCTGTCCGTATTTTTCCAGGGCGTGCAGGGTAATAAAATACTGAACCAGACGCGCAAGTCGATGGAGACTTCGGACCCGAGTGACAATATGTTACGCACGATGATAACGGGTGCCTGGCGAGCCGACAGGCCTTCAAATACACTTCCGTCGATCCGTCAATGGAGAAACACGAACACCGATTCATTCTACATTGAGGACGGGTCTTTTGTCCGGTTGAAAAATGTATCGCTGGGCTATGTGCTTCCGGTGAAGAACGGCTGGATCAAAAGAGTTCGTATATACATAAGCGGACAGAATCTTGAGACTTTTACCAAATACCGCGGTTATGATCCCGAAGTCAACTCAGATTTTACGAGCAACGTCCAATACGGGTTTGATAACTATGCTTATCCAGCCGCCAGGACTTACACTGCTGGCGCGTCCCTTTCATTCTGACAATCTTAACCAACTTGAAAATGAAGATTTTAAACATATTTATCCTTTTCGTATTACTGATATCAGTCTCTTGTGAGAATAATCTGGAAGAAGTTCCGCTGAGTTTTTTCGAAGAATCAAATTCATTTAATTCGGCAGCTGATGCGAATTCTGCTATCAACGCGGTATACGACCGGCTAAGAGGCGTTTACGGATTGACGATGATTAATCTGGCCGACCTCAATGGGGATGAATGCGAAGTACGAGAGGAAAATGGCGGTGGCACAGAGATTCATAAGAACCTTTTTAATAGTGGAACCGGTTTGTTTGATGGGTTTTACACAAGTAGTTACGTACTTATTGATCGTGCTAACCGTGTGATTGGAAACGTGCCCAAAATCACCATGGATTCCAAATTACGTGATCAGATCGTGGGTGAGGCCAGGTTTCTAAGGGCTTTGGCGTACTTCAACCTTGTGCGTGCATTCGGGGATGTTCCGTTGGTTACCGTGGTAAGCAATGATGTTGTGAATGTGCAGATTCCGCGTGACCCGGCAGAAAAGATCTATCAGCAAATCATACTCGATCTTCAGGAGGCAGAAAAGGTATTGCCTGTCAAATACACGGCTGATACTGAAGCAGGGAGAGCGACTGTTGGAGCGGCCAAAACAATTCTGGCCAAGGTATATCTGACACGTAAGGACTGGGCCAACGCCGCAGCGAAAGCCAGGGAAGTGATTGACTCCAAAACCTACAGCCTGTTTTCAGATTACCGTGATATTTATGTTCCGGAAAAGGAAAATGGCGTAGAGCATATTTTTTCTGTTCAGTATAGTTGCGTGTTGCCTACGTACGGGAGTCCCATGGCTGTCAGTTTTGCGATTTATTTCAGCTATCCAATCAATCTTACCGGAGGAACGTATCAGGTTGTCCCGGCCTTTGCAAACTCCTTTCTCAAAGGCGATTATCGTAAGGAGGTGACTGTCATCACGGAGAAAAAGATTGCCAACGGTACGGTCGTTCTTTCCCGGACAGGGCCTCATACCGACAAGTATTGGGATCCGTTGGCCTGCGGCGAGTCGTCGGCACGTAATAACTTCATTGTGACGCGTTATGCGGATGTGCTGCTGATGTACGCGGAAGCACTCAATGAAATGGGGGCTCCCAATTCCGATGCCTACGCTGCCATTAATCTTGTGAGAGCAAGAGCAAGAAAAGGGGTGGTTGAGACTGAGATTCCGGACCTTAAAAGCCTCACCCAGGCTCAGTTCAGAGAAGCCGTGTTGCAGGAACGTGGCTGGGAGCTGAGTTTTGAAGGACACCGGCGGTGGGATTTGCTGCGGACCGGAAAATACGTCGACGCCATGAAAGCAATTGGCATTACTGCTGACGCTAAGCATTTACTCTATCCAATTCCCCTTCCGGAAATCGATGTAAACCCAGCGCTGGTTCAAAATACGGGTTATTGATCATATTTTTTTTATCAAAACAGCAAAGATCTATTCGCGACGCCAGGTCTTTGCTGTTCAACCGAAATCCCAAAATGAAATACTTTCTTACGTCTATATTTTTCTTTGCGGCATCAATTTCATTTGCCCAAAAAACCTATGATGTCATTGTCTACGGTGGAACACCGGGTGGTGTTATTGCTGCGGTGTCTGCCTCTCGTGAGGGTTCTAAGGTTTTACTTATTGAACAGACCAAACACGTCGGCGGCCTCAATACCAGCGGAATAGGTACAGCAGAATCCGAGCACATGATCGAAGAAACCATTTCTGGGCTGCCACTTGAATTTTATAGCAGGATGAGCAAGTTTTACGGAAAAAGCAAAACTGAATTTTACTTTGAATCGCATGTAGCGGAGAAGACCTTCAACGATCTTTTGAATGAGGCGGGCGTGAAAGTAGTTTATGAAGCTTTTGTTCAAAACGTAAAAAAGCAGGGAGCAAAGATCCGGACAATCCATTTAACCAACGGAATGGATGTGAATGCTAACGTTTTCATAGACGCAACTTACGAAGGTGATTTGATGTCAAGGGCTGGCGTTTCATATACTTACGGACGTGAAAGCAAGCAACAATACGGCGAATCTTATGCGGGGGTGCGATTCATGGATGAACCAATCAATGCCTCACCTTACGACGATTCCGGTAAGTTGCTGCCGGGGTTTGTCGAGAAAAGCACGCTCGTCGAAGGGCAGGCAGACAATCGTGTCATGAACTACAATTTCAGGGTCATGATGTCATCGAATCCAGATCGTGTGCCTTTTCCAAAACCTGCCAGATACGAACCGGAACGATACATTCTGTTGACAAGATTGTTGAAAAATAAACCTGAAACCAGATTTACGGATATCATAGATATGTATTCCTGGACCTATCCCAAGGGGAAATTCGAAACGAATAACAAACAGAAATCCGTGATTTCTTTAGGACATTTCGGCGGGAACGTCGCTTACCCCGATGCTGATTATAAAAAAAGAGAAACGATTTATGATGACCACAAGGACTGGACACTGGGTTTGCTGTATTTCCTGGCCACCGATGTATCTGTTCCAAAAATGCTTCATGATGAAGTAAATCAGTTTGGTTTTACTGCGGATGAATTCAAAGACAATGGTAATTTTCCGTATTATCTTTATGTGCGGGAAGCGCGCAGAATGAAAGGCGCGCTAATTCAGACGCAAAAGGATATTTTGCAGGACCGCCACAAAACCGATGCCATCTGCCTGGGGTCTCATTGGATAGACAGCCATCATGTGCAACGTGTGGCGGTGTCTAAAACGCAGTTCGTCAACGAAGGACGCATATGGCATGCTACGGCCGAACCTTATGAGTTCTCGTATCGGACCATCACGCCAAAGCAAGCGGAGTGTACCAATCTGCTTGTCCCGGTGTGTCTTTCTGTTTCACATGTGGCGTTTTGTTCTGCGAGAGTTGAATGTACCTGGATGCAGCTTGGCAACAGTGCGGGAATTGCGGCTGCCATGGCTTCAAAACAAAAGAAAAATGTGCAGGAACTTGATGTGAAAGAGTTGCAAAACATGCTGGTAAAAAAAGGAGTGATCTTAAGTATTGATAAACAGGCGTGGAATGGTGGTAAGGACATTAATAAATAAGATTGGGGTGAAAACAGTAATCCCATTACTATTCATACTGATTGCTGTGAACGCAATCGCGCAACATAAGTTTGACGTCGTTATTTATGGCGGGTCGGCAGGAGGGTATTCTGCCGCTATTCAGGTAGCGCGGATGGGAAAGTCGGTGGCTCTGTTAGAACCTACAAACCGGGTTGGAGGCAACGTGGTGGAAGGACTCGGAGGTACCGATATTGATAACCATAAGGAATTCAGGAACAGTCCCGCCGTTGGTGGGCTTGCCCTGGAATTTTACAGACGCGTTGCCAAAGCGTATGGCCGTGAAGACGCCTTTGAGAAAATGCTGAGGGCAGGAGAAAAAAATACCGCTTTGTGGCGAATGGAATCCAGTGTGGCCGAGCGCCTCATCAAATCCTGGCTGTCGGAGTATAAAATAGCGGTGTTCTACAAAGCACGACTGAGCGAATCAAAGGATGCTGTGTTGAAGAAAGACAACAAAATCGTTCATGTAAAAACTGAATCCGGGAATGTCTTTGACGCCAAAATCTTTATCGATGCGACCATTGAGGGCGATCTTCTGGCGGCGGCAGGCGTGCACACTACCGTTGGCCGGGAGTCGAATCAAACGTATAACGAGACAATGAACGGTATTCAGTCGGAAACAACGCACGCTCAATTCCTGGTAAAAGTCGATCCGTACAAAATCCCGGGAGACAGTCTGAGCGGTCTTATTCCTACCATTCAGGACGAGCCGTTGGGTACTCCCGGTGCTGCAGATAAACATTTACAGGCATATTGTTTTCGTGTATGTTTGACCAAGAAACCGGATAATAAGATCGCGTTCTACAAGCCAATCAATTATAAAAGCGGCGATTATGAAATTTATCTGCGTTATTTAAAAGCGGGTGGAAAACTCTATAAACCATCTGCAGATATACCTAACGGGAAAACGGATCTGGGAGCCTGGCACGACCTCTCGCATAACTTGTATGGAATGAATATGGATTATCCGGAAGGTAGCTACAAGACCCGCAAAGCCATTCTGGATAGTCATGAAACGTTTACAAAAGGCCTGTTCTATTTCCTGGCAACCGATCCGGAAGTGGGACAACTCGATCCTTCACTGCAAAAGGAATGGGGATCTTGGGGTTATGCTAAAGATGAATTTACAGACAACAATGGTTTTCCGGGCATGTTCTACGTACGTGATGCTCGCAGAATGGTCTCCGATTACGTGATCACGCAAAACCACGTGAAATTCACCGATCCGATTCCGGTTGAAGATCCTGTTTGTGTTGCCTACTGGAAAACGGATGTACACAGCGTGAGGCGGATCGTCAGAAACGGCGCTGCCTACAATGAGGGATATATATTCGGAGGTACTGCCAAATGGAGGCCGTTGCCCATTTCATACCGTGCATTGGTGCCCCGCAGAACCGAATGCATCAATCTGCTGACCCCGACCTGTCCGTCATCAAGCCACCTTGCATATGGAGCAATCCGCATCGAATGGACTTTCATGGCGCTGGGGCAGGCTGTAGGTGCGGCGGCAGTACTTGCAATTAACAACCGTAGTGCGGTACAGGATGTCCCGTACGCAAAACTGAAAGAAATTCTGCTGAAACAGGGTGCTGTGCTGGATGCGGGAAGTGTGGGGTTGCCGGATGCTTTTTAGATGGTTGGATAAAGGGTGTGGGCGATAGGGCTGAGGTCGTCATGGGCGGAGCCTTCAATTGGGGACACCGCGCGTTTCAACTAGCGAAATGCCAAAGTAGTGATGATGTTCATTGAGCAAAACCCCTTTTCTCACAACTTCTAAAAGGACAAAAAATCTGAAAGAAGATCAATGCCGCAGGATTTGGCTAGGCATTTGAGTGAACGCTCACTGGTCAATGATCACTTCGCCACTCAGATCAGCTCCATGGCAATCCTGGCAGCCTTTGATAGTGCTTAGATGCCTGCCGCGGGCAATGGTGGTACTGTTGTCGGAATCGTCAGATGTTCGGCCTCAAATGTGTATTTTTTCTCCGAACGATTTGGGACGTTGTAGGCAATCAAAGCATATCCCGCGACTAAGAGAGTTAGAATGGATAAGAAAACCGCACCTGTCCATTTCTATATTTTATTTTTCATGACCAATTGATTGAATGTAGTACTTCTAGCTTGATATTTTTTGTTACCTACTAATTTCAGATGAATGTCGATCAGGGGCTCAATGAAGTTTTCGGCGGGTAGAGCCGGATCCGAGGCCTAGGTAATTCCCCATTTGGTCCTGTCTATTTTTACTTTGCCTTCGGCAGTGAAGCTTTTTCCTGTAAAATTGATTTTTACCGGAAAATCAACCGGGTTTGCTTTGCCCAGCATGTTAAGCATTCCATTTACCTGATAGTTGGCACCTGCAATATTTTCTTCATCCTATCCGCTACACGCAGTGATGTCCTTGATCTCAAATTTCAGATCGGGATGCAGAGCCATATTAAGGAAGTCCGGACTTTGAAGATGATGCACAAGCTGCTCCTTGACCTCCTGGGTTGGCAAATTAAAGTTCAGGATAGAGGATAAGGGAATGATAAAAGATCCGCCTGCTATTTTGCCATCTTTTATAAACAGGTTTTCACTTTTTACGGCAATGGAACCTTCATTGAAATACCCCGTTTTGAGATAACCCTTCCACTCGGCGACCGATTTTGATGCATCGAGTTCATAGTTTGAGGTTTGAACATTGTGATCTGTACAGTTCCAGAAAAGTGTAGCTGCGGTAATAATTAGCATTAATTTTTTTTCATGGACGTTAAATGGAAAAGTTTTTTTGATAATTAAAAGGAATAATGAGCGGTCGAGACCTGGCAGATCATTATTCCGGAGACAAAATTAGGTTTGGATTTTCGTTGCAGAGAATGACATGCAGCAACTATTGACGGATAGCGGAAATGGTCGACGAACCGTAGGGAAATGGGGCAAATTGGTGTTTGTGGCAAATCTCCTGAACCATAATAATGGCGAATATTTGAGGCAACCGGATTTGATACCGAACGAAAAGATTTCGGTTTGCGGGATTGGTCAGGTGGCGTAATCTGTTAAGAATAAGCCTGCATTTTTTGCGCAAATCGAATGACAATGAATTCGGCAGGTCGGACGACCGCGATGCCTATTTCGATGATTATACGATCTTCTAATACATCAGACGTAGTCATGGTCTGACCAAGACCGACCCGTACATAATAAGCATGTTCCGGTTTGACTCCCATCAGCGCACCGGTTCTCCATTGCATCATAAGAAAATTTTCTATCATTACTCTCACTTTCACCCAGGTGTTGGTGTCATTCGGCTCAAATACAAAGGATTGTGTCGCTGTTTTTACCGAATCTTCCACCATGATCAAGTACCTGCGAACGGAGATGTAACGCCATTCATTGTCGTTACCGGTAAGGGTTCGGGCGCCCCAAACAATCGCTGGCCCGCGTCCCACAAACCGACGGATTGTGTTAACGGATTTACCGGAATTGTCTACCGTGAGGCTTTGCTGTTCTGTTTCTGTGATGTCATATTCCAGTCTGGTTACGAGATTGATATTTACATTCGCAGGTGCCTTCCAAACACCTCTTTGCAAATCAACCAGCGCATAAATTCCGGCTATTGCGGGGGAAGCCGGAAGTAGCATGGGTATCGAAGTGAGTGCAGTTTTTGCCTGCTGGTATTTTATATTGTTTGCGGTTTTCAGATCCAAAAGCGTACGGATATCTGGAATACCGGTTATTGCGATTAAGGCATCATTGTCAAGAATATTATCTTCGTTTTTATAACTAAAATCCAGGCTTGAATAAATTTGGGGGAAATATGCGGCGGCATATTTAAGGTCGGCAGATGACGGCAAATTTTGTCTCAGGGTTTCGATGTCAAATTTCCAGTTATTCAGATTTTCCGATACATGATAGACGTCCATGATTACAAACCGGTCTTTATGGGCTGTGCATTGGTTTATTGCTGCAAGGTGTAAATCGTAATACTCTTCGGGAGTAGCCATGTTAATCGAATCAGGGAAAAGCAGTAGCGTTACTTCCTTTACTTTTGCAGCTTCGGCCAGTCCCTCAATAAGCTGCCCAAAACGGATGGCTCCTGTCGTTGCACTGTAATTGTTGACCGATACAATGTAGCAGGGACCGCCTCCATTTGCAAAATACATTTGTAATGAATAATGCATCAAAAACCTGGATCTCCTGCTTAGATCAACTGAGGCATTTATACCGGGAGCCGCATTGGAAAATGCAACAGTCAGGCTATTCTTTTCGGGTTCCGGTAATCCAAAACACAGTTCATAATCAAGCATGGAACTGATCTTGAAAGGAATCAGATGAAGATCGTCGGGGTGCTGGTGGGAAGCTTTTTGTGTATATCCAATAAAGGCTGGTATGGCGGTCGCTGTTTGAGCAACCGCGGGAGGGAGGTTAGCAGTTTCCTTTATATATACACCCGGGACCTGGTTTTCTGGCATGATGCTTTTGGTTTAGTGCCAATTCAAAATCACTGAAAGTTATGCTGTTTTGCGCTCGGCATGTTCTTGAAATTCTAAATTACACAACTGCTCTTTCACTTTTGAATTAAATTGCTTTAGAACAAAATGTTACCAATGATATCGTCCTGAATGGCTCTGAGCCATTATTCGTTTTTATCTGAAATTTCTTCCCGAAGGAAATATTTCCACCTGAATATCCTTCCTGACCTGCGTCCTTTTATTTATAGCCTGAGATACATATTCGTCTTTCTCATCTGCGCGTGAAAGGGTAAGTACCGGCGGGCTTTCCTCCTCCGTAGCTGTGAGCTTACGCAGCAGTCCCGACAAATCAGAACATTTCCTGACTATAACATGAGTTACTTCACCTTCCCGCTGTAGTTTACCTTCGACCATCAACAGTCTGGATCGCAATATTTCTTTACGGTATGTTTCAAAGAGGTTTTGGAAAACAACCAGGTTCGCAAATCCCGTCTCATCTTCTATGGTAATAAAGCAGACGCCTCCGGCGGTTCCTGGTCTTTGCCTCACTAACACCAAACCCGCTACTTTTACGATAGCACCGTCTTTTAACAAGTCCAGTTTTTTGGTAGACAGCACATTTAACTGTTCCAGTTTCTCTCGTACAAAACTGACCGGATGCGCTTTTAATGACAATGAGGTAGATGCGTAATCCTGCACCACATGCTCGGATGCAGTCATTTTAGGTAATTGAACATCCTGCTCAAAAGCACTTTCCGAGGCCTGGCCTTCAAACAATCCTACCGGCCTGTCGTTCAGCGCCGATACTTCCCACAGCACCTGTCGCCTTTCCAGCCCAATGGATCTGAAAGCGTCTGCATCTGCCAGTCTTTCCAGTGCTGCCTGCGAAACACCGGCATCACGCAAAGCATGTATGCTGGTGTACGCTTTTTTTCTTCCTGTCAAAAGCACCTGCATATCATCCTCCCGAAGGCCCTTTACCTGACGGAAGCCAAGCCGGATCGGGTAGTAATCTCTTTCAGTTTCAGCCTCAAGCAGATTATCCCAATTGGAGTAGTTGATGTCAACCGGTCTCACTACCACATTGTTTTTTCGTGCATCGATGATAATCTGAGCGGGCTGATAAAAACCCATCGGCATACTATTCAGCAAGGCGGTAGCAAACACATCCGGATAATAGCATTTGAGCCAGCACGAAACATATACCAGCAAGGCGAAACTGGCGGCGTGGCTTTCAGGGAATCCATAACTACCAAATCCCTCCAGCTGCTTGAAAATGCGATTTGCAAACTCCTCTGTGTAGTTCCTTTCAATCATCCCGTCGACCAGCTTTTTCTTAAAATTGGTGACCATTCCTTTGGCTTTAAAAGTAGCCATGCTCCGCCGCAGCTCATCCGCTTCTGTAGGACTGAAACCAGCAGCTACAATGGCAATCTTCATGGCCTGTTCCTGAAATAAGGGTACGCCAAGTGTTCTCTTAAGTATTTCTTCCAATTGAGGAGATGGATATTCTATCACTTCCTCACCATTTCGTCGTCGCAAATAAGGGTGAACCATATCGCCCTGAATGGGTCCCGGACGTACAATTGCAACTTCAATAACCAGATCGTAAAAGCATGTTGGCTTCAACCTTGGCAACATGGACTGCTGTGCCCGGCTTTCGATCTGGAATACACCAATCGTTTCGGCATGCCCGATCATTTCATATACTGCCGGATCCTCCACGGCGTTAATTTTAGCCAGAGTGAGGTCTTCGTTATAATGTTTTTTGGCAAGATCAAATGCCTTCCGGATACAGGTAAGCATGCCCAGGGCCAGCACGTCAATTTTCAAAAACCCAAGTGTATCAATGTCGTCTTTGTTCCATTCGATACACGTTCTGTTTTCCATACGGGCATTCATGATCGGGCACAGATCTGATAGTTTACCTCTTGTGATTACAAAGCCCCCCGTATGTTGCCCAAGCTGTCTTGGAAATCCCATAAACTGCTTTGTAAGATCAAGGACCTTGATCAGGTGTGGATCATTAGGGTTAAATCCATGTTCTGAAATACGTTTCCCTTCAAACCATTCATCTGTAAATTCCCATATAGAGCTGGAAAGGCGGTTGATCGCATCGACGGACATTCCCATCGCTTTTGCAACATCACGGATAGCACCTCTTTGATGCTGTTGGGTAACGGTGGCAACAATCGCCGCACGGTCCCGCCCATATTTGTTATAGATATACTGAATGACTTCCTCCCGCCGTTCGTGTTCAAAATCAACGTCAATATCAGGAGGCTCGTTACGGGCGGAGGATATGAATCGTTCGAACAAAAGTTCAAATTTGGTAGGATCAACAGAGGTGATTCCCAGGCAATAACAAACCGTGGAGTTGGCTGCTGAACCCCGGCCCTGGCATAAAATGTTTTGCTCCCGCGCAAACCTGACGATATCGTAAACAGTTAGGAAATAGGCTGAATAATTCATTTCCTCAATAAAAGCCATTTCATGCCTGATGGCATGCTTTACTTTTTCCGGTACATCATCCCCAAAATGTTCCCTTGCACCTTTCCAGGCCAGATGTTCCAGTTCCTGCAGAGGTGTACGACCATCATAGGTTGTTTCCTCAGGATACTCATATTTCAATGAATCCAGTGAAAACTGGCAGGCTTCAGCAATTTCCTGTGTACGCTGTATCGCATCCGGGTATTGTCGGAATATTCTGACCATCTCATTAATCTCTTTCAGATATCTTTCGGCATTTTGATGAAGGCGAAAACCTGCATTGTAAATAGTGCATTTTTCACGTACACAGGTTACTATATCCTGCAGCTCCCTTCGCTGAAGGTTATGGTAATGTACATCGTTTGTGGCAACCAACGGTATGTCCAACCGATCTGCCAGCTGCGAAAGTCGGTAGAGCTTCTTGCTGTCGTCACCCTGGTAAGAGCGGCATGCTCCAAGATAGAGTTCATTACCCAGTGCTTCTTTATATTCTCGGAGTGCTTTTTGAAAAGAATGATCAAATTCAAAGGACTCATTCAATATAGATGGCGGTATTGCAATGAACTTTAAACCCTTTGCATACTGGTACAAATCCGCTTTATACAAATGGCATTGCCCTTTTTCGGCCCGGAGATTGCCTTCTGTCAGTAATGCTGAAAGTTGCGTGTAGCCATGTTTTGACGTGGGATAAGCCAGTACACTTGGCCCATCCAGTAAGTTGAGACGACATGCAGGAAGGATACGAATGCCGATTTTCTTAGCTGCCGCATGTCCACGAACTACACCCGCAAGTGTATTGTGGTCGGTGATGGCAATTTCCTTATAGTGAAGAGCAGCAGCTTGTTCCACCAGTTCTTCCGGATGTGATCCGCCCCGGAGAAAGCTGAAATTGGTGGTTACCTGAAGCTCTGTGTAATTCATGTTGCCCTTTGTATTGTTTGATGTTTTTAGAATCGGGAAAAACTTTTTAATGTAGCCTATTACGGTGCGCTGCACCTTGGATCTTCGCATGAATTCATTGTTCTACAAGTATCCCGGTGCTCTGCACCTTCATTTGTGGGTTCAACGTGCAAAGTATGACAGGACGGTATTTCAAGCGCTCTTTTTCTGCCCGAACAAGGCGCAGAGCGCCGTGATATTTGTAGAAAAAGCAATAATTAAACAAAAGCAAGGTGCAACGCACCGCAATAACATGTCTGTATTAAATAATCCAACTTTTGATAAATCAACCATACTCCAAACATTTTCCTCGCAAAACGATTATTTGCGTCATCATGCAAAAAAACCATGTACAAACCACTGCGGTTTGTTACCGTCATAATGGCCAGACCTGAAAATCCAATAACGTTCACCATGCTCATTTTCAACACAATAGTAATCCCTGTGGAGTCCTTGTTCAATCCACCATTCCTGTTCTATGCGTTCCGGGCCATCCGCTTTTTTGATATGATGTAGTTTGCCTTTATAGCGTAACAGCATTGGTGGGTAATCCGGTAAAGGAGCTGATACCACATCAATGATCTCGGGTTTTGGCAGCAATAGCACAGGTCTTAATCTATCTGTTCGCCATGCTGTTTGTGGTTTTTCCATGAGAGAGGTTGCCGTTTTAACAGATCGTTCCGGCCAATAATGTTCATCAGGAAAATATCGATTGATTGCGCCCATTCCCGCCCTACCGGCAAGTCGGTCAAGTAATTCCATTATTCCGGTATTTAGGTAATTGCCAGCAGAATTCCACAGCGCCTCCTGAATAGTTGGCATATCTTCTACATGGGGAGCTTCCAGCAAAAATAATTCAATGCCCAAAGCTGGTTCGATGGTAGAGACTTTGAGTTCAAAAAGTTTGTAAAGATGTTGGGAATGACAGGATGGCCCGGTAGTTACGATATCGATCTGCTCCAGGATTCCATCCATACGGTAGCACTTAAAGTTTGCGGCCCTTAGCCCCTTGCCCTCCGCCCCAAGTCGTTTGCAAAGTGTTTCCAAAAGCCGTTTCAATGCGATTTTTATTCCGGTAGCCGTAACGATCGGTTCCATACAGGGTAACCGTTCCTGGTATGGTTCTATGGGTTGAATCGGGGTTATTGTCTCGTTTGACGGCCCGATGGCATGGTCAATTCTATCCAGAAGCCGTTGTCCAAATCGCCTTCTTAGAACAGATCTGGGCATCCCTATAAAGTTCCTGATCTGTTGGAGTCCAAGTTTTTGCAGACGTTGTAAAACATCCTGTTCAAGCCGTAATGCTGCCGGAGGCAAGGGTAGAAGCGCGTCCGCCTGGCATCCTGTTTCAACAATTGGTGTCTTTTGCCCATATCGGCAGATGGCCCATGCGGCTCCGATTGTATCTGCGATCGCCGCACGTATATCATAGCCTGAATTTTCGAGTTTGATAATAATGTCTTGCAGATATCGAACTTCTCCACCCCATAGATGTGCACAGCCGGTAGCTTCAATAATAAGCCCGTTTGGCGGGTCAACCGCAGCAATTGGCGTATATCGTATACACCATTCTGCCAATTCATTTAAAACGTTGTTCGCGAGTTCAGGTTCGTCATCGATGACTTCCAGAGAAGGAAATACGGCCCTTGCGTCCGCCACTACCATACCAGGCTCAATGCCATTGGCCTCCGCCACTGTACTGGCTGCCCTTACCATCATTCGACCACGTTCGGGAGAAGCCAGTACAAAAGGTGTATCCTTTAATTCGGGCCTTCGAATGATCATCCGGTCTGTGGTAAGGTGGCGAAACCAAATCGTGACGAAGCGTCTGGACATTTGTTGAAATTTTGACTGAAAAGATTAAAATGTTGCTATTAGTAACAATATTATGTTTCTAATGATAACAAATTAAAATTGTGATTGCAAAAGAAATATAAGATTAAGGGTGGTTGTAATTGAAGATGGGCAAAATTTGGTTAAGCTCGCGATACCTGATCGCAAATGAGATTTGCTAACAGGCAATACTGACAAAATTTCCTAATTTGAATATAACTTTTATTAAATGACAAGACAGAGCATCATCGATCGGACCTTAAAGGTGATAAACCAGCTATCTGAGGAAAAAGCGAAAGCTATTTCTGACTTCGCTGACTTCGTTCTTAAACGCTACGAAGAACTGGAGTTGACAAATTCAATTCAAAAAATGGCTTCAGAGAGTAAAACTTTTGATTTCTTAAACGACGAGGAAGAAATTTACTCAGCTGCTGATCTGAAAAAAGTTTATAATGGCTAAAGGAGATATCGTGCTTATTACTTTTCCGTTTACTGACTTGACTGGCAGTAAGCTAAGACCTGCCGTCGTATTAGAAGATACTTCACCCGATCTCACGGTTTGCTTTATTACAACTCAATTACAATGGCAGGAGGTAACTGATGTGCAACTTTTTCCAACATCCATGAACGGACTTAAAAAACAATCTTTGATAAGGACAAGCAAAATTGCAACACTGGATAAAACACTGGCACAAGGCCTGCTGGGTCGAATGACATATGTTGAACTCGATACTTCGATGACAAATTGAAAATATTGTTTCAGTTAACCTGATATTTTGTGGGATTAATGGCAGATATTATCTGTTCCAAATATATGACTCCCAACAAGTACAAGGCTTGCTATTTAACTTCCTTAATTACTTGACTCTCCTTCTTAAATCATTAGCCAGTAGATTAGAATCCTAAAATTTATTCTTAAATAAAATTGTGCAAGTAAATGCTTGCATTTATATTTGCAAGCACTTACTTGCATAATATGGAAACCAGACGAGATGTTTTTCAGGCTATCGCCGACCCCACAAGAAGGCAAATCATTGGTTTGCTCGCTCATCAGCCGCTTAATGTTAACTCCGTTGCGGAGCAATTTGCCATGACACGTCAGGCGGTCACGCTGCACATCAAAATTTTAGAGGAGTGCGGGCTGATCATGCTCAGGCAGCAGGGTAGGGAAAGATTTTGCGAGGCAAGACTGGACAAGCTTAGTGAAGTTTCCGATTGGGTTGAGCAGTACAGGGTGTTTTGGAATACGCAATTTGATTCTTTGGATAAATTCTTAAAAAACAAAAAAGTTAATGATAATGGACAATCAGACGAATAACGGACCAGTGCTAACAATTGTCAGGGAATTTGATGCGCCAAAAAAAGATGTTTTCAATGCTTTTGCGGAAATAGAGGCCTTGAATGAATGGTGGGGGCCAGCCGAGACTGAAAACTCGGCCATTAGTCTTGACTTCCGCCCCGGAGGTGTTTTTCATTTTAAAATGGAAAGTGGTGGAAAGGTGAACTATGGACGATTTTTGTTCAGTAAAATTAAGCCTTACGATTTGCTTGAATTTACCAATGCCTTTGCAGATGAAAATGCAAACACTATCAGGGCACCCTTTGATATACAATTACCGGTTGAGATTTTTTACAGTTTTGCTTTCGCTGAATCAGGTGGTAAAACGACTCTAACCATGACTGGGAAGCCTGTAAACGGTACCACCGAAGAGGAAGACACTTTCGTGGCAATCAATGAAAGCATGCATCAGGGCTTTGGTGGAACCTTCGATCAATTGGAACAATATTTGACTAAACTCAAGGCTAAATAGAAATCCATCTGGTCTTTTTAAACTAGATCAGGCTCTGAGGACGAATGAATTACTATCTGAAGCTGCGAAATCATTGATGCTTGAACAACATATCCCTGAAAAATATGGCTAGGGTTGGTTTATAAGGGAAAGGGGAGGGGTTTGGGATATGTACTGGCAAAAGGGAGATTTGCCCGGAGTTACAACTTACTTGAGAAGCAGAACCCAAAAAGACCAACTCATTGTATTGTTTGCGAACGCCCAAAAGCTGGACATCGAGGATCTTGAAAAGGATATAGCCGAATTGATGAAGGACCCTGAATAATAATGTGGGCGGAGAAGGAAGGCTTGGGATCGGGGGGAAGGCGAAAAATGGAGGAAGCAGGAATTGGCAATATTCGCAGAGAGATTTGCCCACCCGAAGCCTTCTAACAGCACAATACATTCAAATCCTAAACGAAGGGGTCAAATGGGCATATTCGAATCATTTTCTCAATTACGGTTATTTCTTAAAAATATAGATCTGGCGGCTGTAAACCGGCTGAGCCAAAAGATCGATCTGAATAAATTAATGGGCGCTGTGTCCAAAATGAGTGATGACGATCTTTCCAAAATGCTGAAAATGATGCAGGCAAGCTCAGGTCGCAAAAAAAGTCCGCCCGAAGTGAATGGCGATTTTTACGAACTTACTAAAACACTATCTCCGCAGGATCGGGAGGTGCAGATGAAAGTGAGGAATTTCATGGAGACGGAGATCAAGCCTATTGCAAACGAGTATTGGAATAAAGCTCATTTTCCTATGCACATTATTCCTTTGATGGCGAAGCTCGACATATGCGGACTCACCTATGAGGGGTATGGCTGCGCTGGCCGCTCGTCATTGCTGGAAGGCTTCATAGCCATGGAGATGGCCCGGATTGATTCTTCGATCTCTACTTTTTTTGGCGTTCACAGCGGTCTGGCGATGGGTTCGATTTACCTGTGTGGTTCGGAGGAACAAAAACAATACTGGCTTCCCATGATGCAACGTATGGAGATCATCGGTGCATTTGGTCTGACTGAACCGGAAGTCGGATCTGCTGCAGCCGGCGGGCTCACCACAACCTGTGTTAGAGTAGGGAATGAGTGGGTGATCAATGGACAGAAAAAATGGATTGGAAACGCTACATTTTCAGACATTACCATTATATGGGCGCGCAATCCGGAAGATAACCAGGTAAAGGGTTTTATTGTACGCAAGGACAATCCGGGTTTCAAGGCTGAAAAGATGGAAGATAAAATGGCCCTGCGTACTGTCCAAAACGCAATTATAACGTTAACGGATTGTAAAGTACCTGAGGCAGACAGACTACAGAACGCTAATTCGTTTAAAGACACTGCCAATGTACTCAGGATGACAAGAGCAGGTGTGGCATGGCAGGCGGTTGGTTGCGGGCGTGGTGCATACGAACTGGCTTTGAAATATACCTTGGAGAGAAAGCAATTTGGACGACCAATTGCCAGTTTTCAGCTGGTTCAGGATCTGCTCGTTACGATGCTGGGTGACCTTACAGCGATGCAGACGATGGTCTACAGGCTATCTCAATTGCAGGATGAAAGTAATATTACTGATGAACACGCTTCCCTTGCAAAAGTATTCTGTACCCTCAGAATGCGTTCCATTGTAGATCACGCCCGGGAACTGTTCGGAGGGAACGGCATCCTGCTCGAATACGATATCGCTCGTTTTGTAGCCGATGCCGAAGCGATTTATTCCTACGAAGGAACCAAGGAGATTAATTCGCTGATTGTTGGAAGGGCGATAACGGGGGAGAGTGCTTTTGTTTAGGATGGGAGGATTGGAAGGAAAGGGAGGATGGACGAAAGGGACGATGGAGGGACTTAAAACCAAAAAACTGAACATACATGACCACACCTGACAATCCCTGTCCACCTGTGACTAAAAAATCACTACTGCTTCTTCCTATCCACCCGATAATTCAACGCGGCAGTTGTTCCGCAGGTCACATCGACCGTCACACCTGTAATGCCACCCGCGAGGTCGGAGCATAGAAATACAGCCGTGTTGGCGACATCAGCCATCAAGGGTAGCTTTTTTAGCATCGTATCAGCTTCCATTTTTCGTAAGATAGGAGCCATTCCCCGGGGATCATTGGCAAGGGCATTTGCAAATACATTTGAATCAGGCGAGCCTCCTGACCTTATGTTGACGACACGAATGCCATAGGCGCCCAGTTCGGAAGCCAGATTTCTGGAAAAACTCTCCACACCAGCACATGCCGGAGCGAAACCACCTGTAAACGGATAACCGATGCCGCCTGGCGTCGCAGTAAGGCTGAGAATAACCCCTGATTGTTGTTCAATCATTATCTTAGCAGCTGCAATGGCCGTTAAAAACCGGGTTTTCATGGTCAGACTGATCGGGTTCACAAAGTCATTCACTGTCATTTCTGTCAAAGGCATATTTTGCACGACATCCACGCCGACTGCATTGAATGATATATCTATGGTACCAGCACTCATCCGGATACGTTCCAAATGACTGCCGATTGCCATTTCATCAAATGCGTCCACCACATCAACTTCCGCATTGCCTCCGGACGATATAATCTCGTCTGCTACTTTTTGTACTGAGTCAAGACGTGCTCCTGTCAGGAATACTTTTGCACCTGCTTTGGCAAGTGCCTTCGCTACTGCGGCACCCAGAGACCCGCCAGCACCATATATTGCCGCATTTTTGTTTTTAAGTATCATCGTGGTTGTTTTTCTTATATAAAGAACATCCAGCTTTGATATTAACTATTGCATCCGAAGAAGGCTTGATTTATGACTTGCACAATGTATGAATTGCTGATTACCCAAAACGAAGGTCTGTTCAGGAAATCAAAAGGACATGCGTTTTAACTATATAAATACCCGTAATAAGACGCTGCCTTGCTAATTCAATTTTGTCAAATATGACAAATGGGTTTAATTTTAATGAACATAAACACATGGGTCATGGATCAGACAGTTAAACCAACTTTTGCGCCGCAGCTTTACATCAGAAACGGAGTAACTGATGTTGATTTCTACATCAAGGCACTTGGAGCGATTGAGTTACGACGTTTCAGCAATGACGACGGAAGTATCCACGTTTCTGAGCTTTCCATTGAAGGTGCCATTTTTCATGTTCATGAGGAGACACGTAATTCCACATCGTTCAGTCCGGAACGGCACCATGGAACGACCACAACCATCGGATTATTTGTGTCAGATGTAGACGCATTCATGAATAGTTCTATTGCTGCGGGAGCAACCTTGGTTTCTCCAGCCCAAAGTTATGATTACGGATACCGGCAGGGAGAGGTCATGGATCCGTTTGGACATATCTGGATGTTTGAAATGAAAATATGAAGGGCGACAAATGTTTATCCATCCCTTGACTCCTATCCTGATATAACTGCTTTTTAGCGGATTTTGTAATGAGATCTGCTAAAATTAGTCATCGCACATCTGTAGGAGCCAATAACTTATTAATCGGAACCGAAAAGGCAGAATAAAGAGGTAAATTTCTTATCTGATCAGCTTCAATACATAAACCTCCGGCAACGCTATATGAAAACCTCGCTAAGTGTAATATTGAAAAATTTAATGGTGACGTGGACTATTTTCTTTTCAATACTTCTAATTATAATTCTTTTTCAAACCACCCTGGGGAATTATGGTAATAACGTAATCTATGCTTTTTGGTGGCTGTTAAGTACGACCTTACCCTATATGTTTTTGGTGGTATTCAGGTATTGGCGGAAAAGAAGCTCATCTGAGCAAATGCCCTATCAGGTCGACAATACCATTGGGTTAATTGTGAAAATATTATCGATTCTTTACCTGTTAACGGTTTTGACTGTACTGCTTATTCAGCCAGTTTTCTCGCCAGGGTCGACAATTCAGTTTTTTAAGAACTCTATGCCAGGCCTTTATATATTTCAGGGCATATTAATTGCTGCATGCATTTTATTAGATTACCGAATTCGGAAAAATGCGCCAGGGATTGATTCAAAACCCCAAAATGCCAAATCCAAACCAGTGGTGTTTATCTCTTATAACCACAATGACAAGGCAGCCGCACAACAAATCCGGACATTGCTTGAAAAGAAAAAGATAGAAGTCATTCTGGATTCAGATGATATGGATGCGGGTGAAGTAATCAATCAATTCATCATAGACAGTGTCAATAAAGCAACAATTACCCTGTCGATCCTTTCCACGAATAGTTTGATGTCGGGCTATGTGAGCATGGAAACGATCAGAACTTTTTATGCTGAAGAATTTACAAACAAGAAGAAATTTATAGCCTGTTATCTGGATGACGAATTTATGCACGCGGACTTTATTATCAGGTCTGTAAAAAAAATTGACGAAAAGCTCGATGAGATAAAAAGCATCATTGATCAGCAGGACGCGTTGGACGTAGACACGCAGAATCTCAACAGTCAGAAAACCAGGTTGTATGATTTGCGTCAAAATCTGGACAAAATCGTAGAGAAATTAAACGCTTCGTTGTGCATTGACATCAGAGGGGAGAAGTTAACGGCCAATTTCCCTAAAATATTGGAAAGCATTACGGACTGAATTGTTGAGAAAATCGATACAGGTCGACCCGCGCATCAACGGCTGTTTACAGATAATCTATCAAAAATATAAACCATTCTTAATCCCAGATGACCATGAAAGCTCTCACATTGTTCGTCTTCCTCTTTTCTTTCTTAATGTGCGGCTCAGTAAATGTGGCAGCAATAGGTTCGAAATCTGATCTGGTGGAAATTTCACATGCTCACAACAGACTTTACTTTTCCCGGTTGCATGAGAAAGAGCTGCCCGACTCAGTTTTACGCAGAAACATTATTAAGGCAGAAGTGGTATTGAGGCAAGCTGAAGGCCAGACACAACACAGCACCACGCTTTTAATTGAAAAAAGCAAGTCGGAGGCCTCGTATCTGGCGGGAATCCTTGCCATGAGAAAACATGACCTTGAGAATGCCTTAATAATGCTCGATGCGGCAGCGTCGTGGAGAACAGTGGTTACGAATGCCGACATCCCGGATTCACTCGCTGATCTCACATTTATTAATAGTGAATCTATTGCCAGATATCGCATCGCAATTCGGACCTTAAGGCGAAATGTGCTAAAAATGATGGTTGAAGATGTTTATAAAACCAGGAATAATCAATCCGAGACAGCTGCAATAGAACAGGTTAAAAAAATCAGAGAAATCTTGGTTGCCGAAATTCCCGGAGGAAGCTTGGGCGAGGACGATTCCGTCGAAAGAATCTATGCTTATCTCATGCTGAATTATAATTCAAAGCGTAAAATCTGTAATGAGATCCTGATTTATTACGAAATTCTGGGAAATGGAATCTTTGAAACTCCACACCTTAGAAGATCGATAAATGCGACGCCGCGCGGCAATTCGGAAGGAAATCAATTTAGTCAAATAGAAGCAGAAACAACATCGGCCCCGGTCGATTATTGGATTGAAGAACGTCCTTCCGATATTGAGATAGATGCTTCGCTAAAATTGGCCAGAGAAAATTGCCCGGAACTGTTTAAGAATAGAAAAGAGCTTGACGGAATGCAAATGGCCAGAGCAGCCATGTCTAAGGAATATGCTGATGGAATGCTTCTTCTGCCGAAAATACCGTACACAAAAAGCGCCTGGAACAAGATACCGGTGAATGTGGATCGGTTTAAAAATTTGGGTGCTCTGGATAGATTTTTAGATAGTACGCTAAGAAAACGAGACTACGACAATTTTAAATATTATGCTTTCGAAGATGGATTTGCAATCATCACACCAATCGAAAAATTCAATAAGAACGGTGCAGTTTACCAAGGCGAAGGACGGTTCAGTATGGATATGAATACATCTATCAATAGCTTTTTTGACTATGTCAACCGCTTGTTTCTGGCGGATAAAGGTCATTACAGATTCATTATACTGGCCGTTGCGTCGAAACCATATAGGCTGGGGGCCAGACCAACATTGAATTATTTGGAGACACTTTTTGACAACGGAAATAACCGTCTTTCCGGCCAGCTTGCAGAAAAGCCCTTGACCAAGGCTTTTTCTATAGATGGCTACGTGTATGAATTCGAGCAAAATGAATATGCCAGCGACCCGATATTTGTGAAGGAACCAGCCTTGACTGGTAAGCAGCATATTGCACCGTTGATCCATTTTTGATAAGCGTCAAGAGGCCGGACAGCCGAAAATATGTTATAATTTAAAGGCGAAATTTGATGAAAAACCGAAATCTTAAAAATTTATTTAACGGTACAAATTGCGGCTTCGCTGACTATTACTTTTAGCATGACAATGACAATTGAGTTGACAGTACCCTCGTTTTTTATTCATCAACAAATGAAAATAAGAATCCTGATAACCGGGTTGTTTGCCTGCCTGATTGCTAACTATGCTTTTGCTCAAAAGTTAAAGCACAGTCCTTCAGCCGATATTCAAAGTTTAATTTCGTCGTCCGATACTTTCATAAGACAAGTAAAGTATGATTCGGCCTTTTCCAACCTGACGGATGCCCTGCAACGTTCGATAAAAAGTAACTCCAGGTACGACATGGCCATTTGCTACGATAAGCTGGCAGATCTGAGCCAGTTTATTGGTAAGTCGAGCGAGATGAGCAGGTTCGACTCCCTTGCATTACCTGTTGTGAGGCAGTTGAAAGACACAAGTCTGCTGGTTAATGTTTACAACCGAAAGGGGATCCTGGCGATGGAACGCGGAAGAAACCAGGATGCGGACAATTATTTCAAGACGGCGCTTTCGCTTGGTCTGGAGAAGGAGGCCTCAAAAAAGACGGCCGAAGTGTACAGTAATTTTGGTTCCATGTACCTTGCCAGAGGCGAGAAAGACAAAGCCCTGGAAAGTTTTTTGAAAGCGTTGACGCTTTACGAAAGGAATAAAGCTGAGCAAGGTATGGGAGAAACATATAGTAACATCTCGTCGTTGTTCTATTTGTTGGGTAAGGTTGACGATGCCATTCAGTATCAACAGAAGAGCATTGAGATCAGAAAAAAACTGGATGACAAGAAGGGGCTTGCAATCACGAATATCAACATTGGACAGCTTTACATATTAAAATCCTTGTATCCACTGGCATTAAGCCATTTGCAGCAGGCATTGAAATACGCTGAACAAATAAAAAATCCCAAATTAGTTGCGTCGGCGGCTTCCGCTCTTTCAGCCTACTATTCCAGGACTAAAAACTATTCGGAGGCGCTGGTATGGCAGACGAAAGGCATTACCATATTTGAGGAGACCGGAGAAAAACAGGTTCTTTCAAGGCTCTATGTGTCAGCGGGCAATTTGGCCTCTGTTGCAAACGATTCTGCAAGGTCAGTTGGTTATTACAAGAAAGGCCTAGACTTGGCCAAATCGCTGGACAACAAGGAGAATATTGCCAATGCCTACGAAAAATTAAGCGCTTTCTACTTCGCCAGGCATCACTTTGAAGAAGCCCACCTTTATTACAAGCAGTATATTGCTTACCGTGACAGTATTTCTGAAAGAAGTAATGTGGCAAAGATCACAGAGATCCGCACGCAGTATGAAACCGAAAAGAAAGACGGGGAAATTTCCAGGCTCAATACGCTGCAAAAATTAAAGCAGCTTCAAATTGAAAAACAAAATGCAGTAATCTCCGGCAACTTGTTGGAAGCCAAACAAAAGCAAGCTGAAATTGAATTGCTTTCGACCGAGAAACAATTGAAGGATGATGCTTTGGAAAAACAGAATTTGCTTACCAAAAACAGGGAGCAACAGCTGGCGTTGTCAGAAAAGGAGACGCAATTGATCGATAATCAGCTGGTAAATCAAAAGATAATCAGGAACCTGTTGCTTGCGGGCCTCGCACTCACGTTGGTGACTGGCTTTACCTGGCTCAACCGTTTCAAATTAAAGAAAAAAATACAGCAACAGGCCGACTTGCTGGCGATTCGCAACAGCATCAGCAAAAATCTGCATGATGAGATTGGTAGCACACTCACCAGTATTAACATATTGAGCAACGTTTCACAAAGAGCACTTGCTTCCAATCCACAGCAGGCGCAGGAAATGCTGGGAAAGATAGCTGGACAGAGCAAAACGGTTCAGGAAAAGATGAGCGATATTGTGTGGGCCATCAGACCCGAAAATGAAAAGATGGAGAGCTTGGTTGCGAGGGTAAGAGAGTACGCCTCACAGACGCTGGAATCTCAGGATATTGAGATTGACATTGTACTTGGTGACGAACTTTTAGATAAAGAATTGCCGCTTCAGACTCGGAAAGAACTGCTGCTGATATGCAAAGAAGCGATCAGTAATATTGCCAAACACGCTGGCGCATCCAGGGTAAAGCTGTCGTTTGGAAGAAATGCCGAGGGCTTGGAGTTGAAGATCAAGGACAATGGGAAGTGGAAAGGAGCTGGAACCGGTACGGGTACAAAAAGTATGAATGAGAGAGCCAGGCAGCTTGGAGGGAACCTCTCTATCGTACCAGATGATTCAGGGACGCTTGTTCACCTGTCCGTTCCTATAACCTGAATATGGTATGGTTTTAGCCATGAAAGTCTTTTAAATTTGATGCATGATAACAAGGATACTGATATACGAAGATAACGAAAGCCTGCGCGATAGCGTGGTGACGCTTCTGGAATGGGATGAAACCCTTGAAGTCGTTGGAGCGATCACAGACGCGAGTTTTGTGAAAAAGGATGTTTTGCGTTACCGCCCCGATGTGATCATTATGGATATCGATATGCCGCACAGCAATGGCGTAAGCGCTGTAAAAGACCTTCGATCCGCAAACCTGGATGTGCCCGTTCTGATGTTTACCGTTTTTGAGGATGATGACAATGTGTTTAATGCTATTTGTGCCGGAGCAAATGGTTATATTCTCAAGAAGAACCTTGAATCATTGCAGTCTTCGATTAAAGATGTTTTGGAAGGCGGCGCTCCGATGTCCGGCTCAATTGCCCGTAAGGTGCTTGGATTTATTCCGAAGTATGAAACTAAAAAAGATCCTAACCTCGAACTTCTGAGCAAAAGGGAAAATGAAATTCTGGAATTTCTCGTCAAAGGATACAGTTATAAAATGCTTGCGTCCCAGTTAGCCATTTCCATCGAAACAGTTCGCGTTCATATCAAGAACATTTACAAAAAACTCCACGTAAATAGTGCCACAGAGGCCTTGTATAAGGTTTCACAGGGAAAATAAAGTGATCTCTTTTATTCGTCCCACGAGTGGCTCAAACGCTATCTGGCGTACTCACCTCCTTCTTAGGTATTCAAAGTAGTGCCTCCTGATTTTCAAGATAAAAATACCTTCTCTGCTTCAATAGGCAGGTTTCCATATAGATATGCATTTTTGGCGATACTTTATTGCTACTATTTCGGTCGCTACTAACCCTAATATGTTATTGTAACGGGTGCTTTGTTGAAGGACATTTGTAAAAGAAATAAATACAAAAACATCCCAACAAAGAGCTCTATGAAAATCCAGACCTATCAAATTCTAATTGCCCTGATGATATGCGTGTCCTTCGCCGGGTGCAAAAGCAAGATGAACGATATCATCAATCCGGTCACAGATAATGGCTCTATTTCTGCAAAGGTTGACGGCACAGCATGGAGTGGGGCCTATTGCTATGGTATTGCCGGAGGATCAGCTGGAAAGGTAATGATGGTAATAAGCGGTGCCGTGAATGAAAAGACCGTGGCAGGAGAAGATAAAATCACAATCACACTGGATTCATTTACCGGCAAGGGGGATTACAACATCACCGGGAAGGCTTTTGGTGCCGTAAATATGATCTACAAAGGCTCTGAATACATTTATGATTTTGGTAATGGAACGGAGCCCGTCATCAAAATCACCGAGAGCACGTCGCCAGAATCTATACTAAAGCCAGGGAAAATCCTGGGGGAATTTAGCGGCACACTGACGAACAAAAAGGCAGGGAAGTCGATTACCGTCACGAGCGGAAAGTTTACCTGCATAAGGTCGCTTTAATGTTACGGTGATATTCTGTTCTACTCAACCATACATTTTCAAATCCTCAAATTGCTAATAATATGAATAAGGTAATTATGTTCCTCGCACTTGGCATCTTTTTCTCCGCATGTGAGAAGAAGACCGTGTCCGTTCAACCAGAAGACCTGAACAGTTACAGTCTCGATGCCACCTTTGACGATGGACGAACGGTACATTTTAAGCAATTTAATCCTGAAACGACAAATGAAGGTCTACTGGCCGTCGGGTGTTTCTTCGATGGAGACCATCTGTCGATTGGGTTTGGTGCAACCAACTTTAAGGATGCAACAAAGTCCAATGGGTTCGATTGCAGCTTTAACGTGTCTGCTGTAACCAGTGCCAGAGCCTATCAATTCGCAAAAGAAAATGCCAGTGCAACCAACACAACCAGCTACATAAAGAGGATCAAGGCGGGTTCTATGACAGTAAGTCCATCTCCATTACTTTTTTATAGTAACCAAAAAAATTATCGGCGATTTAGAAAGGCTGACGGAGGTTGTGATGAAGAGGAAATAGCTGTTGATTTTCAAACGATTGACATAACTACCTACAGCAGTAAGAATGGGGGCACCATTGAAGGGAGTTTTGATATGAGAGTATACAATAAGCCGGACGATAATTGTGTGAGTTATAAAAAAGAGCGCATAACAGGTTCATTTAAGCTAAAAAGGGTGAATTTCTAGCTCAGGCCATAGCATCTGAAACCATTAGCGAAACAAAAAATCATCATTCTATATATCCAATCAAAATCTGTTTTACCAATGAGAAAATTATTTTACGCGTCGATATTGGCATTGGCCATCGGTATATTTGGCTGTAAAGGTGAAATTGGCCCTGAGGGACCGAAAGGGGAAACCGGAGCCGCTGGCACAAAGGGTGACACCGGGGTCGCTGGATCGGCAGGCGCGAAGGGGGATACGGGAGCTGCCGGTGCCAAGGGTGATCCCGGCAACAGTAATGTCATTTCTGCAACCTGGACTTTTAACAGGTCGGCGGTGATAAAATATGGTTCTATTGCGAATCTTCAGATTCCTGGAGAGTTTGTGAAAGAGCCCAGCAATTTTACCGGACTGTTTATGGCCTACCTTACACCCCTGGATCAGGTTTTTGGCGGATTCAGTCCTAATGCCACGATGGTTCTACCGCACCAGTATCTCGATGGGGCTATCCCTTCTACTGCTTTTGCTTACCGCACAAATTTTGGGACTTACTACATTGCGTTTAATTTATTGAACCCGGGGTCTTCGCCATCGAATTTTGGTTATCTGGACTCGGGTAGATTTACTTTACGACTGGTATGGGTACCGGCCTCTTCGATGAGAGTGGATGCGAACCTGGCGGACAGTGCTAAGGGAATCCGATTTGTAAATGGGGTTCCCGTGACGCAGCCGGTGCAGTAACTTTAAAGCTTGCGGGTTCGGGAGGCCATGGTAAAAAAGAACGGGAAACTGCTTATTAATAAGTACTCAACGTAAAAATAAAAATGGCCGACTTGAAAATAAAGAAAAGTTCGGGGCTTGTTAGTCTGATGTTTCTGGTTGTCAACTTGTTGGCTTTAAGTTCCTGTATTTGTACTAAAAAGTATTGCTTAGGTGCCGATGATATGGATCAAGTATACTTTTACAATAATGTGATTGAAAACCTTGACACGGTTGTAGTGAAAAAGTTTGCCAAAAACACAGGCTTCGCCACATTGATCAGTAGCAGCACTACCATTACTGTGAACTTCTCAAAGACAACAAATTTTGAAATCGTCGTACTAAATGAAAAGCTGACCACCGACTTTGATTACAAGGTGGAACTCCCGGGCAACGGGCAGGTTTATACCGTTTCAGACTTTGTGGTGAAGAAAGAGCGCTGCAATTCAGGCTTTATGTGTAATGATTATTTCAATGCGCTGGAAAGCTATAAAGTGAATGGTAAATCCGCAAGTGGAGCGATATTAGCCTTGGGGAAATAAACTGAAATCAACTTTAACGGCGACAGAAATTTGCTACAAATAACTGAATCCGAACAACATTACCCTTATCCAGTTTGAAGCAGAGGAACGGCAGGTTCCACGGCAACACGTACGGTGCAATCTTTAAAGCCGCTGGCCGACCATTCCAATTGCCATGTTCCTGGTTCGCCGTTCCGCACTTTCACCAGATCTACATTCCAGCGCGGAAATCCGATACCCGGCATGCCTTCTTCTAATTTACTGGGTATTGGCGAAATTTTCCATCGAGAAACGCAGGCCAGCGTATTCACAATCCGTGGATTGCAACGATGAAGAAATCCGGTCACGCGACTTTTTTCTACTGCAAGCTGCAATCGCCTTGATTCGGTGAAACTGATCTCGTTCAATTCACCAACAACCGCGGATACCGCTTCGCATTTTAAAGCCTCTTCAATAGCCCATATTACGTCTTTTTGTTTAGAAAGGTTTACGAAAATGACCTTTTCCGGTTCGATACCAAAAATCTTTAAAGCGGGAGGGAAGATGATACGCTTTGTACTAATCCAGAGACACAAACCGCCCTTTCTCATGAGGCCGCTGAGCAAGCCAGTCATAAAGCCCGTAGTAGACGCTGCATCTTCCGAAGCAGTACTGATAAATTCATGAACGGCTCCGGTTGGGAAAGTGTCGTTTGGAAACGCTGTTTCAACTACACCCAGGCCAAAGTCGATACGTTGGTTCCCCGAGGGAGTCCTGAATCCCTGCAAAGACAGAATGTCCTTTCGCAGTTTTTCCAATACCTCGTTTTTTTTTGCCGGTTGTATCATAAAAATAAAATAAAAAGTATCTTTGTTTCCGATAGCAACATAAATATGTTTCCAATAATAACAATCTGTTATGATAACTCCTACACTTTTTTTTCACAGCAACATCCGGTTTTTAAGGGAGAGAAAACGATTTAGTCAGGAGGAGATTTCAGAAGTGCTGGATTTGTCCAGAAATAAACTTCAGGCATTGGAATCGGGAAAAACCAAAAATCCCTCTGCATTGGATCTGATCAAATTTTCAGAATACTTTAAGGTCAGTATGGACAGTTTGTTCAAGATTGATCTGACAAAATTGTCCGAGCTGAAATTGAGGGAATTAGAGGCTGGTAATGATGTGTACGTGACCGGCAGTAAAATCCGGGTGCTGGCTATAACAGTCAATAATGAGAATAAGGAGAATGTTGAATACGTTCCTGTCAAAGCTAAGGCAGGTTATCGTAATGGCTATTCTGATCCCGAATTTCTGGCAACGCTCCCCAGGTTTTCCATGCCAAACCTGCCCATTGGTACACACCGAATGTTTCCCATCACGGGCGATTCCATGCTGCCTGTTCCGGATAGCAGTGACGTTATTGCAGCGTACGTGGAAGACTGGAAACAACTAAAAGCAGATACCCCCAGCATTGTGATCCTCAAAGGCGATCAGGATTTTGTATTTAAGCTGGTGAATGTAATGGGAGGGGAATTATTGTTAAAATCATTGAATCCAATTTATGAGCCTTACACAGTTCCGCTGTCGGACGTACTGGAGATATGGCAATTTCAGAGTTATCAAACCAGGGAATTCCCCGAACCACAATCGGATCTGAAAGCACTGGCAAAGGCTGTGCGGGATTTACAGGAGGATTTCAAAGAGATAAAGAAGAAAAAGTGATACGAAAAATGTGAACCCGAACCATACGCTCGTTTTGTAATAATCTCAATCTTGCCACCATTTTTTAATAAATCTTGTGACACAAAATAGCGCTTATTCTCTTTTTCGTTCACTTTTATTGAGGTCAGTGCTCTTCCTTTACCAGGTTTTTTGAGGGGAGTTATTTTGCCACTACCGGATCTCCAGTTGACTTCGTCAAAGAGGGTAGCGGTAACCAGACATTCTGCATCCGTGGCTGAAAATGGATGTAAACCGAATGCGGTAAACACGTACCACGCAGACATTTCCCCAGCATCATCCATCCTGCAGAGAGAGCGAGAGCCCGTCGTCACCAATGCCGTATAAGTTGTTCAGTATTTACTTCATTTCGGATCCACCAGCCGATATGCGGCTAGGGCCGCAACTTCGCCTTCTTTCCCGGGCTTGCTGATCCCATGCTCCATGCCCATAAAACCACGGTAGCCCTTATCCTGAACATGCTGAAGAACGTTTACAAAATTGATTTCTCCCGAAGTAGGTTCATTGCGCCCGGGCGTATCGCCGATCTGCATGTAGGCGATTTCGTCCCAGGCGTAGTCGAGGGTAGGAATGATATTGCCTTCCTGAATCTGGACGTGATAAAAATCGAAAAGCAATTTGAGGCTGGGGCTGCCGACACCCTTCGCCATCGCATAAGCCTGGGGTATTGAATGTAGGAACATTCCCGGGTGATTGATCTTGTGATTCATCGTTTCCATCACCATCACAATGCCATGCGGCTCATAGATTGCAGCAGCCCGTTTTAAAAGTTCAATGGCGTTGGCCATCTGGAAATCCCAGGGAAGCTTAGGGTCGGCCATACCCAGTACATTGTGTATGTACTTGGTATTCATTCGTTTGGCGATCTCAACGGAAGCGCTCACTTCTTTCAGCACATTGTCACGGATGCTTTTATCCCGCCCTGCAAAGGTTGGTTCTTTGAAATTCATCGTGCCTACAAACTGCCCGAATTCCATACCGAGCTGTTGGATCGTTTTACTGATTCGCTCCTGTTCTTCCACAGGACGACGTGTGAGCCAGGTGTTTTCCCAGGCGCGGAACCCCTGATCGTAACCCCATTTGATCTGATCGATCACATCTTTACCGACAACCTCCTTAAAAATTCCGAATTCGGGAGAAAACTTCATCGTAAAAGGCTTTTCCTTTTTACTGAGAGAAGTTGAGAAGGCGTTATCTGTGATACCAGATGCCACAGCGGCACCAGCGACAAAGCTGTTTCGGATAAAAATTCTACGGTTCATAAAGTCTATCTCGTTACTCGGTTCTGCTGTTTTTTAAAAAAGAGATCAGGTCGGCCATTTTTTGCTGGTCAAGCTGACTGCTCAGCACCGGCATCACAGACATATTCAGCGCTTTGATGGATTTGATATCCTGCCGGTTGATGGTTTTATTGACTCCCGACGCTATACGAAGTTCAATAGCAGCCGAAGTTTCCGTCATGATCATGCCCTGCAGTGCGTCACCTTCTTTGAGATGTACTTCCCAAAGGTCAAAGCCCGGGGCGATGGATAACCCCGGATCCAGGATGTTGGCCATCAGATCCTTGGCCAGCCAGTTGTGCACGGTCCCCAGATCGGGACCGTATGAAACCCCGATCTGCCCTCTTACCTGGTGACAAAGTGCGCAGTTCTGCATGTATACCAGCTTGCCCTTGCTTACATCTCCGGTCAGTGACAGTGCCTTCTGAAAGTCTTTGTTAACCTGATCCTTATCGGTCCGGCCCAACAATACCCTCGCTTTGTCGCGCAGCTTTGCATCGGAGTGGCTCATCAGCTGAACACTTCGGGGCCAGCCCACGCTTTCGGGTTTTACCTTTTTTGATTCGATTGCATCCAGCAGCATACTCACCCTGGTGGGACTGGTCATGAAAGTATTCAGCGCTACGTCACGCATTTCGGGCGTAAGCTCATCCCACTGTTTGAGTGCATAAGTTGTCACATTTTCACCAGGTATCTGGCTCAGGATTTTCAGCGCCGCGGTCTGTACAAGGGGCTGTTCCTGCGGAACGATCAGTTTTTCGAGCATCGATGTGTAGGGCGCCGGTTGGCCGAGTGACATAAAATTCAACGCCTCAGCTCTTTTTTCGTAAGGTAATTTCCCATTTTCGACGATTGATACGGCTTTGGCCATACCAGCATTGAGCTGTGTAGCGTCTGCGACACCTATGATCTTCAGCATCTGCAGAGAAGCTTTGCGTACTTCGGTGTCAGGGTTATCAAAACTGCTTTTGATCAGCAGGTTCTGCTCGTTTGTTAAAAGCTTATAATCGATTTTCTTGCGTTTGAGTCCTTCGGTAAGCCCTGTCAACACGGGTGATTGCCAGCCTGATTTTGTCGTTGTTCCAGGTGCGACGGCCTTTTTGATGAGTGTTCCGATCGGCGTTACGTCAGTTCCCGCGCCTACAATGGCAGTCAATCTTTGTAGCAGAAGAGCCTGTGCCGGATCACCTTTCTTGTAAGAACTCATTACTTTGTTCAACAACGGATTTGTTTGTGCGGAGTTGGCTGATAAAGCGGCAATCTGTACCCAGTCATCATTCAGATCGGCAAACAGAAGCTGCTCTCTCACTTTTCCGGCCTCGGGGGTATTGATATATCCAAGGGTGCAAAGTAGCTGAAAACGCACCTTTGGATCGGTGTCCTTTTCAAGCGTAATCAGCGCAGCCGCAAGCTCTGGATTCTGATCCAAATGTATCTCGGCCAGTTTGATTGCGTTCTCCCGTATACCCGGAACCGGATCTTTCAATGCCTCGATGATGCGTGGCGCGGTCAGTGATTTTATGCCTTCCAGCGTCCACAGCGCGTGCAGCCTACCCAGTGGCGCGTTGGCATTGGAAGCCATTTTCGTTAATTCAGGAACGACACTTTTATCCGCACGATCCACCAGTAAGCGCTGCGCATTCTGTCTCCACCATATGTTTGGATTGGAAAGATAACCAACCAACTGCTGGCTTGAAGCGTCTCCCAGTTTCAGCCCCTTTACCCATTCCGGTCCTTTGGTTTCAGTCGGTGTGATCCGGTAAATACGGCCCATATTATAGCCGTTATACAATCCGCCTTCTGCCACTGCTTCGTCCGACATCCATTCGGGGTGCTCAATGATCTGGCGGTAGTAGTCAATCACATACAGTGCGCCATCAGGGCCGACGTACATATTCACCGGTCGCGACCAGGAGTCGGTTGAAGCCAGGAATTCTTTGTCGGGATGTTGACGGGCGGCGGTGAAACTAGCTCCCTTGTCTTTGACAATATCCACATGAACAAGGTTGCTCACGGACTCGGCTACAAAAGTGACGTTGCCATCAAAAGGCGCTGGAAATAAACCTCCCAGATAGGCCGTCATTCCACTTGAGGAAGTCGTCATACCTACCGGTGTAAACAGTTGCCGGTCAGGGTTTTTGGTGATCTGAAAAACCTCGGTCGATTTGCCGTGATCCGAAATAACCTGTGTCGCATCCGTGACAAGCAGTTCCGGGTTTCTCTTTAAATAGGAGGCCCCGATGACTTCATGGTAGAGATGGTTTTGGTTGTGGGTAAAAAAATGATGTCCCCAGCGGTCAAACGTGTGTCCGAATTGCGACCGACCTGAACCCATTTCCAGCTCACGTGTTTCGGGGCGAAACCTTACATTGTGACCTTCCGCATTTTTGGGGAGTTTTGGTGACGCTGCGTTTCCGGGAAACCGAATCTCACTGCCCAGGTCTCCGAATTCGGTTCCGTATTTTCTCGTTCCAATCGCACCAAGGTGGGATAAATGGATCCAGTTATCGAGCCCATAAACCGGGTTGTTTACATTAACATGCGGATTGGAAAGCGAGAAGCCTGTCAATAGCGTGTCTCTAACATCCGCCTGGCCATCGCCGTCGGTATCTTCCAGGTAAAGCACATTGGGTGCATCCGTGATCATTACCCCTTTTTTCCAGCGAAGGATACCATTTGGTAATACGAGCTTATCTGCAAAAACAGAGCTTTTGTCCATCTTGCCATCGCCGTCGGTATCCGTTAAAAGCTTGATCCGGCCCGTACCACTTTTGTCCAGCGGGTAACCGGGCATTTCTACTACGTACATCCGTCCGTATTCATCGATCTCCATATCTACCGGACTGGCTATCAATGGTTCACTTACCAGAAGCTCGACCTTAAAACCGGGTTCAACCTGGAAAGTGGCAACGGCTTTTTCGGGAGGAGTTGCCGCTTCACGAGCCTCATTTCCTGTTTTTTTGTGGCCGCTGATAAAAAATCCGCCCAACAATACCAACAGTGTAATACCAAACGACTTAAAGGAATTCAATTTCATTTTTCTCATAAATGCAGTCTGTTCGAAATTACTCAAATCCGAAGCAAATTTGATTGCAGAATTTAACTATAAATTATGGCAGGTTGTCTTAGATATTGATGTTTTACACCGGCGAGCTGCCTTTCTATTTTATTTCGGGCCAAAGTCCGTTCATGATTTCTACTGTACGGTCTACCAGGATCTGTCCGCCTTCTGCTCCTACAATATTGCTCTGACAAACAGCGCTGTAACCGCCGCCTGTAATCGCCTTGGCAGATGGCAGATAAGTTCCGGGCCCGGTCAGTTGAATCACGAACGTCTGCACCGCCTTACTCCGTGCCTGCATTCTGATCCCGTAATCCGTGAAGAGTTCAAACTGATTGGTACAGATCGCTGCGTCGCCGATCCGAAGGACATGTATCTCCGTTTCGTAAACCGGATTAGGGTCACCCTGTTGCTTTTTGTATCGTTTCAATACGTCTCCGAACCAGGTCATTTTTGCGGTAAGCAAAGGCGCTTTTTTAGGATCCAATTCAATTTGCGCCGCGCAATCTTCCTGCACCTTTTTGGAATCAAGGTATTCGGCAGCTGTGATGATGCGTTGCGGCAATTTTAGCGTCTCTACTTTATGTGAAAAAGCCACGTCTGAGTGTTTATCGTTCTTCACGACTTCGTAGGTGTCCTCCGCCGCTCTGATGATCCTTGCAGCAATATCATCCATGCGCGTCGTGTTCGAAAGTTTTTGCATCCGCGCTTCGCCCGCTTTTCTGTACATGCTGTGCGGGGACTGATCTCCGGCTGCGCCAATCCACCCTAAAATGCTTACATCGGCACCGAAACGTTTTTGCAAAGCCTGACGTACGGGATGCCAGTAGTCGGCATTGACCGCAACCCGGTGCTCAAATTCCTGAGCAGGACAAGCCACGTCGATGCTCATGGCGATCAGTTTTCCTTTTGCGTCCCAGAAAAACAGCGAGTTTACATCGTGGTCTTCGTATCCTTCCAGGTTTTGAAAATCCGGACGATCCGTTTTCCCATACATGGTTGTCGTTCCGTCTTTATACACTGCACGACGGTTGTAACCCACTGCTGCGCGGTTCAATCCCCAGGTTACACTTCCCTTGCCGCGACTTTTCCATGCTTTCACAATGGCATCGGCGACATTCCGGGTGAAGAGTTTACGGTAATCTTCCACCGGCACGACGCCCACTTTGGGGATGGGGTATATGAATGCCTTGTCCGGATCATTCTCCAGCACCGGCGCCGTGTGCGTGTGCGTTGCACTGAGAATAATCTTATTGACGTTGAAGCCCGGGAGCAGTTTGGCTACTTCCGACCTGAGTTCAGCCAATAACTGAGGGGCGATTTGAACGAGATCGCCGGAAATGAAAACGGCCGTGTCCAGCGACTGGTTTCCGTTTTTGGATTCAACGACTACAATTCCGGCATATAAAGGCGTCTCGGCTGTTTCCGCAATCCGCATGTTAAACTGACCCATTAAAGCGACAGGCAGTTTGGGGCTAATGTCTGCCGTGGCTGTTCCGATATGAAGTTCGGTCGCATTGGCTGTAAAACCACCCAGGTAGATCAATACGAGGAGCATTAAAATTCGGCCTGGCGCATGAAAAAAGTGTCTTTGTGTGAAGGATAAATGATTGTGCTGCATGATAATGGGGTTAGGATTCATTGATACGAACTATTTATGTTTTTGATAGAAAGGAGGGTTTATCTTTTACTTTGATCTTCTTCGGAAAATAGTTACTTCACCTTATTGAAAAGTGTCAAAACCTCAGTTACAATTTTGCGCGAAGCATTTTTTTCGACCCGGTTGGTTCCTGGCCAGGTTTCATATCCACCCAATACATGTTGTTCAGGGGTAGGCAAATACCCATAATACCCATTGGCCAGGCCAATGGAAAAGGTTGATTTGCCAGGGCTTTTGGCCTTGATCTCCAGACCGATTTCAGTAAACACCTCAAAAGGTATCGCTGCAATTCCCTGTTCTCCTATTTTGAAAACCTGGATCGGAGCAGTGATCTCGTCTGGCCACAATTCCTGCATTTTCACTAAACGGTCGGCATAGGTTTTTTCCAAAGGGTGCTGTGGCTTTACAGAATCGGGCCTTGCCAGGATTTTTTTTGCTCTTTCCAGCATCTGCGGAGTGGGTTTTCGGACGGCAAGTTTCAGTTCCGACTGTGCAGCCTGCAACAGAACCCAGGACTTATACTGCAACGACTGGTACACCCGTACAACTTCGTTTGCAACATCATTGGCTACAATCTTCATTTTGGCATACGGTTCGTTATTTTCGGCTGGTCCGGCAAAATTGATATTATTTACATCACCTGAAGTTCCGTTACACATCATCGCCACGAAGGGAGGACTTTGCCTGTCGGCCCTCAACAATTCCTGAACTCTGTCAGCGAATACGCCATAGTAATCGGCTGAAATGTCGTTTTTCGGTACGCCACCAACATAGTGCAGTGAATAATTGGCCAGTAAAGCAATGGGGTTTCCTGTAAGCGATTGGACGGAAATCATTGATACTTCGGGATCCGTTTTACCTGCCGGTTCTTTTTTATTTGCATTGTTTACACCGGGATTGAACTGGACCGCGTCCATTTCTCCGAATGGATTCAGCACTTTTTCTTTCATGATCCAGCGCCGGTTGAACAAATGTTGCGGCACCCGGCCCGCACCCCAGGCTATTTTGGCGGGAGAAAGATTGTTGATCGCAATGCGCACGCCATCAGCCATGCGACGTGCAAGAAAAAGCTGATAGGCATCCAGTGGTTTTTCCTTACCAGGCTCCCTTTCCTCAAAATCTCCATAAGCGCTGACCGCGGAATGGGTGTGGTTGGCAGACATCACAATATGGTCAGCCGGTATATTGGTTTCTTTGGTAATGAGGGTTTTGGCATAATCGAAAACTTGTCGGCTTATACCCACGTTGTCGGCGATCACAAATACGAGTTTTGTCTTACTGTTATCCATAACAAGGCATCGGGCTTGCAATTCATCGTGAATGTGCGCAGCTGGGGGTGGGTTTCCAAAGTTGCCAACAATACCCGTCCCTAGTGGCGGAGTGATGTTCGTCGTCGAAGCGCCGGCCCGGAAAACCGGATCCTGGCTGAAACTGTTGATTGAGAAACACGACATCAGCAGCGCAGCCATGAAGGCGAAACTGCGGGAAAACGGAATATGTCGGATTGGGAAACACCTCATAAAATAGGATCCAGGTTAATTTTAATTTTTTTCAGGGTTGAAATGCTTTCGTCATTCGGGCCAAAAACCATTGATCAATTCGACGGTACGGTCAACAAGAACCTGTCCTCCCTGGGGCCCGATCAGCGAGCTGTGAATGACCGCACTGTATGCACCGCCTTTTACGGCTTTTTCAGTAGGCAGGTACGCTCCCCATGCCGGGCTTCCTGCAAGCTGGATGACAAATGTCTGCAAAGCCTTGCTGCGCGATTGTATTCGTATTCCATAATCCGAGAACAGTTCAAATTCGTTGGTACAAATCGCCACATCGCCAAGCCTGATCACATGCAGTTCCATATTGTAAATGGGTTTCAGGTTTTTCTTCTGCCTTTCATAGCGATCCAATGTAGCCTGTTGCCATTTCATCATTCTGTACACACGGTCGGCGGCTTTTGGATCTGCCGCAATCTGACTTTGTGCATTCGTTATAAAAACCCTGGCTTCACCGTAATCTTTTTCGGTAACAAGTCTTTCGGGTAATGGCAGTAACTCGGTTTTATGTTCAAAAACCACCGTTGCATGCCGATCTTCCCTGACGGTTTCATAGGCTTCTTCCACGGCTGAAATGATACGACGGGCAAGTTCGTCCATCCGGCTCAGCTTCCGAAGTTCACGCATACGGTCATCGGCTGCTTGCCGGTAGCGCATATGCGGCGTGAGATCTCCTGCGGCGCCCAGCCATGCTACCACACATACATCGCTTCCAAACTTTTTCCTGATCCCTTCACGAACCGGATGCCAGAAGTCGGCATTGACGGCCGATCGTCCTTCTACTTCCTGAGCGGGACTTGCTACTCCAATGACCGTGGCGATCACTTTTCCTTTTTTATTCCAAAAAAACAAAGTGTTGATATCATGGTCTTCTGAACCTTCCAGGTTTTGAAATTCGGGCAGATTGGTACGGCTGCTCATACCGGAAGTTCCATCGGAGTAAGCGATTCTCCGGTTGTAGCCAGCAACGGCATAGCTGAACCCCCACGCCACGCTTGCTTCATCTCTTTTCTTCCAAGCATCGGCAATGGCTTTGGCAACCTGATTGGTGAAAAACAATCGATAGGCACTCACTTGAGTCACGCCTTCTTTCGGGATTGAGTATTCGCCTTCTTCTTTCATCACCGGCGCTGTATGGGTATGGGTCGCGTTAAGGATGATTTTGGTCACATCAAAACCTGGCAGATACTTGACAACTTCCTTTCTGACCTGCTCTGTAAGATCCACAGGAATGTAAAGCAGGTCACAGGAAACCATCACGGCTAAGTCCGCAGTCTGTCCATTTTTACGTGTTTCCAGTACCAGTACACTTGCACTAATGGGCGTCTCGGCCTTGTCGGCAATGCGCAGATTGAACTGTCCTGTGACGGCAATCGGTAAAGCCGGCGTAATATCTGCGGTAGCACATCCCACGTAAAGAACATCCGCCGCACTCACGCTTGAAAGGGCGATTGTGAAGAAAAAACTATGAACCAGAATGCGTTTTAAAAATTGTTTCATCGTAAAAGTTTCGATTTGTACAGGGTCGGGAATGGCATGACGAGATTGTCGCTATACTCAGTACTTCACAAATGAAATTAAGGCCAGAATTTATTGATCATTTCTATAGTTCGGTCCACTAATACCTGTCCGCCCTCGGGTCCCACCAGGTTACTTTGCACAATCGCAGAGTAGTGACCACCGCCGACTGCTTTTTTTGTAGGCAAATATGTGCCCGAACCTGAGAGCTGGAGTACGAAAGTCTGCAACGCCTTGCTACGGGCTTTCATTTGGATTCCATATTCGGTATAGAGTTCAAAAGGATTGGTACACAATACAATATCGCCAATCCTGACTACATGAACTTCGGCTTCATATATGGGTTTTGGTATCGTTTTCTGGCTTTCGAACCGATCCATGACGGCTTTGTTCCAGGCAATGCGGCTGAACGGGACGGCTACTTTAGGGTCGTTCAAATCTTCATCTCTCATTTTTTGTGCGTAATCGGCTTCTCCTTTTGTCACGATCCTGGCTGGTAAGTGCAAGGTGGCCACCTTGTGATCAACAGATAGATCTTTGTGAGAATCGCTTTTGACTGCTTCATATGTCTGGATCACCGTTTCTGAAATCCTGCGACCGATCTCATTGAGATATGCATCGGTACGCAGATCTGTACTATTGCCGGCTTTATTTTTTTAGCGACTGCCTTTGATCAATTCCATCATTCTGATTTCCGCCGCAGTACTGTACATCGGTCGGGGACTTCGATCGCCCGCTGCCCCAATCCAACCGAGAACGCATAAATTTTTGCCAAGATGCTTTTGTAAAGCGGTTCTTACCGGATGCCAGTAGTCTGCGTTGATCGTTAGTCTGGATTCAACCACTTGTGCAGGACTCGATGCGTTGACGCAAACCGCGATCAATTTTCTGCTTTCATTCCAGAAAAATAAGGTATTGATGCTTTGGTCTTCAAATCCCTCAATGCCGCGAAAATCCGGGGAGGCAGTATTGCCGTACATTTTGGCAGTGCCGTCGGCATAAACGGCCCGTCTGTTCTAAGCAACCTTTGCATGACCCATGCCCCAACTGACCGATCCCGGTTTTCGTTGATTCCAGGCGCTTACAATGGCCTCTACGATTTTTTCTGCTGCAAAACGATGATAGCTTTTCACCTGCGTGACCTCCGGCGGAATTGTATACCACCCATCCCGTACCACTGCGGCGGTATCTGTGTGAGTGGCATTGATGATTATTTTATCAGTTTCAAATCCAGGTATTCTTTTGGCGACTGATTGTCTGATCAGGTTGCGTAATTCATCGGGGATCGTTACCAGGTCGCAGGATACAAATACACTTGTGTTCAGTGTCTTATCTTTCTGGCGAGATTCCAGTACGATGACATTGGCCGTTAATGGCGTTTCCACCACAGTTGCCACACGCAGATTCATTTGTCCGTCAAGCGCCGCAGGCAATTTCGGCGTAATATCAACCGAATAGGCGCCAACAAATACTTGCGAGGCATCGGCGGTTTTGAAAAAAGCCAGAAAATAAAATGTAACTGACGAAACGGATCTGAGAAAATTGGATGCGTTCATGAGAGTGGATTGAAATGGGGCTTTGTCAGAATAGAAAGCAACCAATAATCTTTCGCGTTTCACCTCATCCCAACCCTTCTCCTCGAACAGGAAAAGGCCGCTGTGGCGGGCCACTTGGGCACATCCAATTGCAGTAACAGAATTTGAGGCAATTGACTGGAATATTAAACACACCATGTACCACTGCGGACAGATTGGCATTCCGAGTCAATTGTCGATAAGCCATATTCATTTGGCAGGAGACTAGCCAAATGGATATTTCTAAAACTATTGTTTATTGTTGGGTTGTTCTTCGTCCATTAGTGTGCCAACATCTTGCATCTTCTCATGCCAGAACTGATCAAAATATTTAATTCATTCCCAAAACCCGCCAAAGCCGTCTTTTTTAATAGTGCAAAAACGAGTGCTGCCCGAATCCTCAATTCTGATAAAACCTGCTTCCTGCAATGCTTTTACATGTTGGGAGATCTCGGGCCTGCTTATCTCAAAGGTTTCATTAATGGGATTATCGTCACTCCCACTTTCGACAGCAAAAAAATCATTTATCGCCTGCTTGGATCACCGATTGACGGAAAGACATCAAGTCTGACACTCATACCGGCTGGTTTTCTAAATCCTTAAAAATTCTTTTGCTGCTCTTTATTGACCCCTTTCCCATGACCAGGTAAGGAACGAAGTTTCTAATTCCTTTGAAGCCAGTATGTTTCAGCCATAGCACAGTTTCGCCATTTTTCGCGTCCATCTCACTACCGAATCCAAGCTGATCTTTGCTCGCCAGCCGCACCTCCTGATATACGACAAGCGCTTGAAAGAGGAGGGTCATTTGCAAAACTTCACAATAAATTTCCCCGTCAAATCCGAATCTAGGTTTGATTTTTTTCCATAGAATGAAGGAAAAAATCGTCAATTGGTACTAAAGTATGACTGGGGTTTTATTTGGCTTAGCTAGTTTTGGGGCAGTCGCACTTATCACTACATAGGTAGACCGTATATTTCAAAAACAACAGTTCAAAGACAGATCGACATGGAAAAGCAAATCACAACATTTCTGACATTCCAGGATAACAATGCTGAAGAAGCAATGAATTTTTACATAAGATTATTCGGTAATTCCAAAATTATCGCGCTGCAGCGACACGGGAGTAGTGGGCCGGCGAAAGAGGGTACCATCATGGTAGCCAAATTCGAGCTAAACGGAGAGCAATTCATTTGCAGCGACAGTTACATAAAACATGAGTGGACTTTTTCACCGGCGATGTCATTGTATGTCGAATGCAAGACAGAAGAAGAGATAGAAAAACTATTCGCTAATCTGTCTGAAAGGGGGAACGTTTATATGCCATTGGGTCACTACGGATTCAGTCAGAAATTTGGCTGGGTAGGGGATAAGTTTGGTGTTACGTGGCAATTAAATCTTCAATGAGTAGTATCAATTCCTTTAACTTACGAAATAGGAATTCTTGCCTAAGAAGGAATTTTTCATCAGCTAAGAAATTTTACAAGGAAATGCTTTTTACAGCTATGTGCTTCTATTTCCATGTTTTAGTAAATCAAGAAGCTTTTCAAAAATAGCATTTTCGTGGTTGATCTGTACGTCTTTCTCTTGGAGATCATGGGTTTTGAGAAAGGTAAATTTTTATCAAATTCTCTGATGAAGATCTGGTCCTGATCTGCCAGTTTTTCAAGATCGGGGGAGATCGGCTACCCCGATTAGCAATATCCCCATCGCGAACATGACGCCAGCATTGGAGTCTATCGCCGCTTGGTGATAGCGATTGGGCTTTCCAGGCCGGCGCGCCTTTCAAGACCGACCTCTGCCACGCTCGGTACGATTTGGGAATACATTTCTAATCGTGAAACGTCACTGGCATTCCGGACGATCGCTTCCAGGATTACGGGTATCCCTTTCTTATCCTTTTCGTTAAAAATATATTTTACAACTATGGGGGTGATAACAATACCCAGAAATGGAAAGATCATATAGTACCAAATCTGTTGTTGAAAATGAACCTTTGCAGTAATCAGGTACTGAATGTGATGTACCAGCGACTTAATAATAATCCTTGCCAAACCTGCAATAGAACCAACCAATATACCTGAAATTATCAAAAACTGGCTTCTTGTAAGAATGCTCTTTAGCGTGAATATCACAATTTCGTAGCTCTTGAACTTATCGATACTGAAGCGCGTAAAATTGCACTTGAACTTTAAAAAACTGTAATATTTTTTAGACTGTTATTCCTCACTTTGTTTCTTTTATTTCCAATTTAACACATATCTAGGGCAAAAACCAGTGCGGTTTGCAACCCTTGAATGTTTGGTTTTATTCAACAGCAATTTTGTAATGTGGATCTTCCATAATATTTATCTCAATAATTGATTCTGCGTTTTTGAGTAAAACTCTGCAATCGTCACTCAAATGTCGCAAATGCAGCTTTTTCCCCTCTCTTGCATACCTTTCGGTTAGTTTGTTCAACGCCTCGATACCCGACATATCGGCCACACGGCTGTCTTTGAAATCAACGATTACATGTTCAGGATCACTCGCAGGGTCAAATTTTTCGCTGAAAGCTGTCACAGATCCAAAAAAAAGCGGACCATAAATTTCATAATGCTTTGTGCCAGCTTCATCAACGTATTTTTTTGCCCTGATACGTTTGGCGCTTTCCCAGGCAAATACCAATGCCGAAATGATCACCCCTATAAGTACGGCCAAAGCCAGGTTATGCAGAAGAATTGTGATTCCGGCTACAAGCATTCCAACGAAAATGTCTTGCCGGGGCATTTTGTTAATGATCCGAAAACTGGCCCACTCAAATGTACCGATTGCGACCATGAACATAACCCCAGTGAGGGCTGCCATAGGTACCAGCTCTATAACGGGCGCTCCAAAAAGAATAATGATGAGAATGGTCAGAGCGGCTACAATGCCAGAAAGCCTTGCCCGGGCTCCCGCCGAAAGATTTACCAGCGTCTGTGCGATCATGGGACAACCTCCCATTCCGAAGAAGAAACCATTCAGGATATTGGCCGTCCCCTGGGCAACACATTCCCTGTTTCCGTTACCTCTGGTACCCGTTATTTCATCCACAAGGTTAAGCGTAAGTAAACCTTCGGTAAGCCCCACACCAGCCATGATCAAAGAATATGGAAAAACGATGATCAATGTATTCAGTGAAAAGGGTACTTCGGGAATGTGAAACGGAGGAAATCCGCCACTAACCGAAGCAATATCCTTCACCATTTTCGTATCGATTTGAAAAACAAAAACGATTGTAAATACAACTATGATGGCTACAAGGGAAGATGGGATAGCCTTGGTTAAACGGGGTATCAATAATATAATAGCAATGGTGAGCGCCACCAGCCCGCACATAATCCATAACGAGGAACCTGAAAGCCAAACCGATTGCCCATTTACGACTGTCTGAAATTGTCCAAGCTGGGCCATAAAAATGATAACAGCCAAGCCATTGACAAAACCATACATAACTGGCTGCGGGACCAGGCGGATAAACTTCCCCAGCTTGAATATGCCCACAATTATCTGTACAACACCGGCCCCTGCAACCGCTGCAAAAACATAGTCAATCCCGTTAGAATGCATCAGGGCAATAAGTACAACAACCGTAGCGCCTGCTCCGCCGGAGATCAGTCCAGGCCTTCCTCCGAAGATAGAAGTGACCAGCCCCATTATAAATGCAGCGTAAAGACCCACAAGAGGAGGAAATCCTGCAAGAATGGCAAATGAAAGTGACTCTGGCATCATCGTCATCGCGACGGTCAAACCGGCTAGTATTTCTGTTTTGTAATCTACCTTTTGAGCAAAATCAAAAAAGTTGAGATGAACCTTCATTAACATTCCAATCGAATTAAGACATAACTGACAAGAACTAAAGACGCTAAAAACCGTCGAAAAATTTCTTGCCTGTCAAACTTACTCGATTGTTTTAACTTAATTCCACTCATCTGCATTTTTCACACCCAGTTTAGTCGCACTATAAATGGGATCCTTACCTGCTTCTTTTTGCAACTGGTAATCCTTAAGAGCGTCAAGTGCTGGCTTCCTAAGGAGCAAAATTGCAATGATGTTCAGCCAGGCCATCAATCCTACACCTATGTCCCCTATGGTCCATGCTAGTTCCGCAGTTTTTATGGATCCGTAAAAGGTTGCAGCCATAATCAAGCCGCGTAGCGCCCATAGAAGGACCTTACTGTCCCCGGTTTTCATCAGATAACTCAGATTCGTTTCGGCGATGTAGTAATAGGCCATGATGGTTGTAAATGCGAAGAAAAGCAGGGCTATGGAAACAAAACCACTTCCAAGCGATGGAAAATGTGCATTAATCGCCTGCTGGGTAAACTCCGAGCCGATTGCCATCCCCTTCACATTTTCGACCAGAAAACCTCCATTTGGATTAACAACATTAAACTTTCCGGTGAAAAGGATCATAAGTGCGGTAGCAGTACATACAAACAGGGTATCAACGTAGACAGAAAAGGCCTGTACCAACCCTTGCTTTGCAGGGTGGCTCGCCTCAGCTGCAGCAGCAGCGTGCGGTGCGGTGCCCTGACCCGCTTCATTTGAATAAATACCTCTTTTTACACCCCAGGCCACAGCCATACCAAATATACCTGCAAAAGCAGGCTCTATGTCAAATGCGGACCGGAAAATCAAACCAAAAATAGAAGGCACCTGTGTAATGTTCATGGCGATAATCACAAGGGCCATCAGGATATAAGCGCCCGCCATAAATGGCACAACAAATTCAGCGACTTTACCGATCCGCCTTACTCCTCCAAAAATGATAAGTCCAAGCAAAATTGTTACGGCTCCACCTGTAACTTCAACGGGAATATCGAAAGCGCTTTTTGCACTGATTGCGATACTGTTACTTTGAACACCGGGCAAAAACAGAGCTGTGCTTAAAATCGTAGCCACAGCGAAAATTACAGCATACCATTTAACGCCGAGACCCTTTTCAATATAATAGGCAGGACCACCGCGGTACTGCCCATCCTTTACCTCTTTATAAATTTGCCCTAGCGTAGCTTCCACATACGCCGACGCTGCACCCAAAAATGCAATGGCCCACATCCAAAACACAGCTCCCGGCCCGCCCATTGCAATGGCTGTGGCTACACCGGCAATGTTTCCCGTTCCTACCCTTCCGGAAATAGCAATCGCAAAAGCCTGAAACGAGGATACTCCTTTTGCTGAGCCCTTATTCCCAAAAAGAAGAGTGACCATATCCTTTAGGTATCGGACCTGGAGAAAACGGGTTACTACCGAAAAGTAAATACCAGTTCCCAAGCAAAGGATAATCAGCGCATTGCTCCAAATAACATCGTTAATTGCATTAATAATTTGCTCCATGCGGGAATATTTTCGAGTGGGTTACTTTTTGAAAATTTGGACTTTTGTGATTAAAGGAAACTAAAATTCCTCAAATTCGACCAACAACCAACCTAAATAACCACATTGTCTTCGAAAAGTTTTATTGTCTTCTGCTTCGATCCGATAAAGTATTCCAAAACACGAATCAATTACATTTCGACAAAAGTTGTTTCAAAATTGAAATTGCCTTTTCCTTGTTAACTGCTTCGTCCGCACTAAGATCAACTGTCAGCGCTATTTCCACACCGTTGTCAAGAACGTAAAGTTTTCTTTCAAAAGAATTCCAGCTTGCGGCGTCACCCAGGCCAGCGACATCTTCATAGGCCATTGCCACTTTTGCAAACATGTTACCCATATTTTGGGCCACTCCTTTTTGGGTGGATTTGTCCACGTTCATTTTATCGAGCTTTTCGAGCTTCTCGTTAATTTCTTTATTACCCGATTTGCCATCGAACGCATCATTTACGGCCTTATCACGTTTCTTGAGTTCTTCTGCCGTGGGAGCGCGGTGCGACGCTTTGAATTCCGCAAGTGTCTTTTCCTTGATTCCCAGCAGCTCAATCTGATCTTTGACAGGAAGCACCATGTCAATGCCCATATCTTTCATACTCCTTTTCCGATCACCAATCCAGCTGTATTTGATGCTGTGATTCGCCGTATTCTTCATGACCTTGGAGTAGGATACTTTTGCAGCGTTGGCGGGCAACTGCGAGAAGCTGGCGGCGGCATCGAGGGTGAGTAACTGGTCGAGCCTATCTCTGTATCCAAGCAGACATGTATTGCCGCCCTTGGCATCAGGATCCATATTTTTCGATTCTTTACTGTCGGAAACAATACGCTCTTTCGGTTTATCACTTGCATTCCCTCCGCATGAAAACGCAAATAATGCACCCATAATAACTTGCATTGCAGTGAACGGGGCTTTCATATTTCTAAATTTTCGGGTTGTAAATTAAAATCTGGAAAATAATTATTAAAGTTTGGTAAACTCGGCTCGACGGTTGTTGGCCTTGCCCAGGGCTGTGGTGTTATTGTCAATGGGCTTACTTTCGCCAAATCCATCTGTCTCCATTCTGCCAGCTTCAACCCCGAAATCCTTGTTCAGGGCATTTTTGATCGCCAGTGCTCTTTTTTGTGAGAGTGCCAGATTTGATTTCTCATCGCCGTCACTATCGGTATGTCCAGAAATTCTAATTTTGACGGTCGGGTTTTCCTTCATCACATTAGCAATTTCCTGAAGGACCCCGTAAGATTCTCCTTTGATCTTGTCGGAATTGATATCAAACAAAATACCAGTCGTAACAAATTTACCTTCTGTGATCAATTTACTCCGCGTGTCAGGCTGCCCCTTCGCAACACGAAGATTTGTTATGAAAAGCTCCCTATTGTCCTGAAACTTTGTATCGGTGCCAAACAAAAGTCTGTAAGGAATACCTGCCTCAAATGCGCGCGGAATATCCCATACCTTCGTTTCATTCATATAAACGCGTAGACGGGTTTTTTGCCTCCAAACAGATATTTTCACAAACGGACTATTCGGTATAAGCCAGGCAACATTATTCTTTGCGTTAGATACCTTCACTTCCCAGTCCTGGTCCCTGCAAACGATTTCTGTACTACCTGCCGGATCAAAGTAAACCTCAACCAGATTAACAGACCCATAACGTAGCGGGTTAGCATAAGTCTTACTATCGACAAAATACATACGGGCTAGAACCTTATGTGCCTCACTGGTACCCATTTCAAATTCTACGGTACAATTCTCATCCAATACTTCAACAAACTCCGGATAAAAGAGACCCTCATTTGTGAATTTCAACCATTTGCCCTCTTTTCCACTGACCGTCACAACCTCACCGGATCCATCGGTGTTCCATTTGGCAGGGAAGTCTCCAATAGCGTCCTGGGCAAAATCTTCGTATGCGATAACTTTTTCGCCAGGTATAAAGTCAAATTTGGAAAAAGATGAAAAGGAAGATGCACCTGGTGATGTACTTTTTGCACCACCAACTGCTTGTTCATTGCTACGTTGCTCCTCTTGTGTAGTACCTGACGAAGATTGTCCTGCCGGAGTCTGTTCCTCGTTTTGCTTCTTTGATTTTTTTTTGAAAAGAGAACCGATTCCCTCCTCCACTTTATCTAATCCTTTATCAATGGACTGGTCAATTCGGCTATTTGTGCGATCTGTAGCTTTGCGTTCCGCCGCTTTTTTGGGATCAATGATCTGTGCACTGGCTGTGCCACACAATAGACACAGGAAAAGAAAAATATTGTATCTGTTCATGATAAATTAGGAAATTGATTCACGACTCAAATATGAGGGTATAAGGCAGTAATTAAAACACAGAGTTAGCAGACAACCATTTTCGCATAGTAACTCGTAAGTCATGCTCCGTTAGACTTGATCCGAAAATTATTCCCGGCCATTCTACGTCGATTACTCATTCATACTCCTAACCCACTAAATCGGTCAGGATTTTGATGCTAAACCCCGTAGATTTACATTCACAACCCGACATCTATGCTTCTTCGACTAGCCCTGTTACTTCTGCTAAGCTGTCTAACCTATAGTGTTACTGCACAGGACTCGCTTGCTTTGAGCAGTATTACGGACAGCGCCCCCCTATGGCGGACGGGAAAAGTGCTTCGTGCGAATTCAAAAGTGAAAGACTTTCGTGATATCCGCTTTATTAAGGACTGGGTTCAACTCGATAGCCTTTCCCCATCGCCACGGGATGGCAATGTATACCTGAAAACGATCATCTATAACGATCTGATCAAAGGCGCTTTTTTCGATTTCAATTTCCCTGCTGCTGACAGCATCATTGTTTTGGTTCAGAATTCCGATACCATTTATACACTCACTACAGGTCCATATGCAAGCGTCCGAACATGGCTTTATCCGGAAAAACCTGGCCTCGTACCCGTCTTTTGCCAACCTGGGCATACATTTGAGGTCTACATACGACTATGGAGTGATAAAGGAAGAACACTCTCCATAACAAATGCGTATGTACAAACCCGCAGACACAGCCTCAATGACTCGGTGGAAAACTTCCGCAACTTTGTAGGCAGAATTGAGTTTAACGGCTTTTTCCTGGGGGCGGTAACATTCGCAATGATTTTCTTCCTTTTTATATTTCTCAAAGTACGTGAACCTGTGTTCTTGCTTTACGGTCTTTACCTTCTCGGGGCAGGTATCTATGCCATCGTTGTAAAAACACTGCCTTATTCATTCCTGGCACGTATAGCATACCTAAATTATCCACTTACCTATATGCTCGGGGAACCGGTCCAGTATCTTTTCTTTGCTGTATATATGGCATTTGGGAAGTCGCTGCTCGACATTGACCGCAATTATGGCTGGCTCAATAAAGTAATAAGATATTTCATCATTGCCTTAGTATCTTCCGGGCTCCTGCTTTTCGCATATAACTTTTTTCTCTTCGATTACCAGCTTCAGGAACGGGCGTTTATTTTGTCCAGAATTGTCATTTTACCAGTATCGCTTACATTGCTGGTATGGATCATCATTTCTGTTAACAATCCGGTTAAATGGTTTTTTGTTGCCGGTAGTTCCTTCTTTTTCACAGGAGGATTACTTGCTGTAATAGTGGATCCCAAGAGCAGACACTTGTTCTTTGGAGAGATCAATGCTAACCCGGTTATTTTTTTCAAAACCGGTATTTTGCTGGAAAGCCTGTGTTTCGCTCTTGCACTTGGCTATAAAATACGGATCGCACAAATAGAGAAAGATAAGGCCTCAAAAGCCTATATTGATCAATTGGAACTGAACACGAAAATGGCAGCGTCGGAAAAGGTTCGGTTGGAAAAAATGGTGACTGAACGTACGGAAGAGATCGTAGAAAAAAACAGGTTGATTGAACAGCAAAAACAAATACAGGTCCAATCGGCTTTTTCGAAACAGCTTTCAGAAATGGAAATGACTGCGCTCAGAAGTCAAATGAACCCACATTTTATTTTCAATAGCCTCAATTCGATCCGCTACCAAATCCTCAAAAAGGACTACGACAATGCGGCTACCTACCTTACTCGTTTTTCAAAGTTGCTGCGATTCATTCTGCAGAACTCCCGGGAGAACGTGATAAGTCTTTCGGAAGAGATTGAAATGAACAAATTATATGTTCAGCTGGAAAGCCTGCGATTTAGTCAGGGATTTGAGTTTCACCTGACTATTTCTGAAAAAATAGAGATTTCAGAAATTATGGTTCCCCCAATGCTTCTTCAGCCTTATATTGAAAATGCGGTAAAACATGGCCTCGTTCCCAGTAAGAAGTTAGTCAAAGAATTGCTTGTAGACATATCACCAGAGCAGGATGGCTACCGCATCATAGTTGAAGACAATGGCATTGGAAGGGATGCAGCCGGGTTTCAGACAAAGCTCCATGACAAACAAAGCCTTGGAATGCAGATTGCCTGCGAGCGGATTGAATTATTCAACATCAACTATCAGCCATCTATCGCTGTGCGTGTCGATGATCTTTATGAGCAACAAAATGCATGCGGAACACGTATAACCTTTACTTATAAAGAAAATAAATGATGACTTATACAGCTGTATTGATAGACGACGAAATTCACTGTACGGAGAGCCTTGCACTGATGATGGAATTGGTTGCGCCAGAGATAAACGTAGTCGCTAAATTCAACGAAGCATCAAAAGCGTTGAAATTTGTGCAAAATAATCCGGTCGATCTTCTGTTTCTGGACATTGAAATGCCGGAAATGAATGGATTTGAGTTACTCGGCAAATTAGACGAGCTTCCGTTTGAGGTTGTTTTTGTAACTGCTTATGACCAGTACGCCATTAAGGCATTTACCTATAGCGCGATCAGTTATCTTCTGAAGCCTGTCGACGAAGACGATTTAAGGGAAACAATTGAGAGGTGGCGTGAAAAGAAAAGCAAGTCTATTTCTCAAAGTCAACTGCAATTAATGCATGATTTGCTGGCCAATACAAACAAACTAAAAACCAAAGTTGCACTCCCAACCATTGACGGCCTGGAGTTCCTCGAGATTCAAAGTATTACACGATGCGAAAGTGAAAGTAATTACACGAGGATTTATTGCGCCGACAACAATCGATACCTGATTTGCAGGACCTTAAAGGAAGTTGAAAAAGTACTTCAGGAAAATGGCTTCGTCCGCGTTCATCATTCTCATCTGATCAATCCACAATATATCCGTAAATTTATCAGGCACGACGGCGGGTTCATCGTCATGGATGATGGTCAGCAAATATCCGTTTCCCGGACAAAAAAGGACCGCCTTTTTGAATTGTTCGCGAACGTAAGAAGACTCTAAGCAGGTGCCTTCATGCTATTTCCGCTTAACTTTTTAATGAGCGGACCTACTGTAAACCCTTGAATCAGAATAGAAAATAGTACCACTACAAAGGTGACCGAAACTATAACATTTTTATAGGGATTCGCAGGCAACGAAAGTGCGAGCGCTATGGAAATTCCACCTCTTAAACCGCCCCAGGTCATTATCTTGAGAGTACCGGGGCCCAGGTCCTTCATAAATCTGAATGTGGAAGCAGTAAAATAGAGCGAAATATATCTCGCAGCAACAATCATTAATGCAGTAATTAGTCCAAACAAAATGTAACCGGGTTCAAACTCCACAATAACGATTTCCAACCCGATCAACATAAAAAGGATCGCGTTGAGAATTTCATCAGTAACCTCCCAGAACTTGCCGAGATAGTCCCTTGTCACATCGCTCATCGCCAATTGTTTGCCTCGGTTACCCGTCATAATACCTGCAACCACCATGGCAAGTGGGCCCGACACATGCAGGAAATGGCACAATGAATAGCCTCCCATAACCATGGCAAGCGAGATCAAAATTTCCGTCTGGAAATGATCAATTGATTTCATCAGCCGGTATCCAGCAAATCCAATCAGTCCACCGGCAATTACCCCTCCGAGTGCCTCCTGAATGAAAAGTAAAGTAATTTCTACAACCCCGAAATTCTCAATTCCCACAGAAACAATCTGGAGCAAAGTGGCAAAAATCACCACGCCAATCCCATCGTTAAACAGTGACTCACCCACAATATTGGTTTCGACAACCTTCGATAAATTCGCCTTTTTAAGAATACCCATTACCGCGATGGGATCCGTTGGTGAGATCAGCGCCCCAAGTAGCAGACAATATAAAGCTGGTATCGGTTGCCCAAAAAACAGCATCAGAAAATGAAATCCATATCCAACAATAAAAGTTGAAAGCACGGTACCAATCACTGCAAAGCTGGCAATACTTTTTGCCGATTTTTTGAGATCGTCTAAATCAACATGAAGCGATCCTGCGAAAAGAAGAAAACTTAGCAGTATCCCCAGAAGAAATTCGGAAAAGTCGATCAGTTCTAACTCTTGTTCAACTATTTTGGTAAATCCCGCAGAAATATTCCCGAGTGCAATCACACCCAAAGCCGCAACAACGCCCATAAGCATAAGACTTATACCAGATGGCAATTTTAGTAGCCTAACATTGACGTAAGAAAAGAAAGCGGCGAGGGTGATAAGTACAGAAAACAGTAAAAATAGATCCACAGCAAGGCAAAATTATTTACAACGTAAGATATAAAATGATCGTTAATTTCCGGCTGCTCGTTGAATCTGTTAGCAAATCCCGGTCTTCAAACAAACGGTTCAGAGCCGGACTAAAAAAATCAGCCACACACAAAAAAAGCTTCGCCGTTCTATTGCATGTGAACATTTTCATGTTGCATCATCAAGGTTTGTGTCGGATAGGCAAAATCAATATGCTCCTCCTCAAAAGCTTTCAGAATATCAAGATAAATAGCCTGCTGTTTGTCCATATAAAAAGTATAGTCAGGATCCAGGATGTAATAAACGATCTCAAAATTTAAACTAAAATCTCCATATCCAGAAAAATGTGCACGATCAAATTTAACATATGGCTTAGACTCTATAATCCTTTTAAGCATTGCGGGTATTTTTGAAATTTGCTGATGGGATGTCTGATAAGTTACACCAAGATTAAAAAGTATCCTTCTTTCTTGCATTCGCTTGTAATTATGCAATCGTGAATTGGTGAGATCTGTATTGGAACATACCAGTTGCTCCCCTCCCAATGTGCGGATATGGGTCGTTTTGATACCTATGTGCTCCACCACTCCCGATTTATCCTCTATCACAATAAAATCCCCTATCTCAAATGGCCGATCGAAAAAGATGACAAAATAACTAAACAAATCTCCAAGTATCGTTTGAGCAGCAAGTGCGATGGCTATACCACCGATTCCCAGCCCGGCGATGAGCGAAGTAACGTCATAACCAAGATTATCAATCATAAATATGATACCGAAAATCCAGATGACAATGTTAACAATCAGGATGAGCCCGCTAGCCTGTTTTTCTTTAGCTTGGCTATTTTCCTGAGATTGAATAAATGAAAAAACAAATTTCCGGAAGGCCGAACTCAAAATGCGCAACGTAAAAAAAGTCAACGCCACCAGAAACACGATGTTGGCAATTTTATCGGCTTTATCGGAAAGCTCTAAAGTAGAAACTGCCATATAAAAACTTCCAATATAAAACATTGGAACGACTGATTTTTCGATCAAATCAACGATATAATTGTCCCAGGTAGTAGAAGTGGTCAGTGACCAGGCCTTTGCTTTTGCTATCACAATGGACTTAAAAAAACGAATAAGAATAAACAGCCCAACGACCAGCAAAGTCGCAGTCAACCATGAAATAAGCGTGTTGCCAAGAAAAATAGTATTGAAAATGTTATCCATAAAGATTTGACTTTTGCAGACGATAAATGCATCTGACATAAACAACGATTTAGACCACCACCTGGTGGAATGCGGAAAAACAAGGTCCCTGTTTGAATCAATCAGCTATTTCGCTGATGTAGTGAAGAGGCAAAATAGCCAGAACTAAATTGTGGTTTGCAGTAATTTAATGACGAAACGCAGTGCATTGACAAGAACCATAGTTCTCAATACATAACGCAATATAAGGCAATTGAGCTGGAATGGCAAATCGAAAAGTACGCAACACACACTTTGCAGTCGGCTTGAAAAACTAAAAAGTAGATTTTTCTACATAGAGTTTCAAAGAATCGCTCTTTAGACGAACCTTCAGCCAGCTATTAATTCGCCCAATATCACGATTTGTCTTTTTTGGGTTTGTACTGCCCAAGACAACTACTGTGAAATATTTGGTCTTATTTCCTTCAGCGAAAAAAGACTGGCGATCTGCAGAGCAATATTTAACCTCAGGGAAAAGTGGTTTCATCTCCTTGAACAGCGGATTCCCGAGTCGCTTGATGGCAATCAGACTGTCCTGTTTCTGAATATTACGGCTAAGTTCGGTTTTGAGTCTGTTAATCTCGGCCTGGTATCGGTCATTTTGAGAAAGGTCCTTCGATACGTCGCTGACCGAAAAGCCCTGTTGAATGATTAGGGTTGCGTCATGAAGACCATAAATCGCTTTTCTTTTCAGCAATCGTTTTTTTTCGGGCTCATCGATGGGCTTGCCTCCATAAATCAGTTTGATTTGTCTTTTTGCAGGCTCCAATTCGTTCTTCAAAAGGAAATCTCCTTCAATATAACTTTCGTTGGTAATAAAATTGTTGGCGTTTTGAATAAAGTTCTCTTTTTGAACGAGCAAATACCCATAATATAGGCTTGGTACTATGGTGAGCAATACAATAAAGGTAACCCACCGGTTCGCCATTGTTTTCTGCTCTTCATCCGCATGATCGCGGATTGGATAACGCAGTAGCCGTACTGTGATCAGCGTCGCACTCCCGATAAAAACAGTATTGATAGTCAACAGGTACAGCGCACCAAACAGGAAAGCCCAATTGCCCGTTGCAAGGCCGTAACCCGCCGTGCACAAAGGCGGCATCAGAGCTGTTGCTATTGCAACCCCGGGGATAACATTCCCTTTATTTTTACTGGAAATAGCGACGATACCGGCCAATCCTCCCACCAGAGCAATAATTACGTCGTAAATACTCGGTTGGGTGCGGGCCAGCAATTCGGAGTGTGCCTGATAGATTGGCGTTACAAAAAAGTAAGCTGCTGACGTCAAAAGCCCAGCGACGACAGCGAAAAAATAATTAATGAAAGCCTTCTTAAAAAGTGCAAAATCATACGTCGCTATACTGTAACCCATCCCAAGAATCGGCCCCATTAACGGAGAAACAAGCATCGCACCAATAATAACTGCCGTTGAATTGACATTAAGGCCCACGGAAGCGATAAATATCGCAAAAATAAGAATCCACAAATTGGTGCCCTTGAATTGGATACCGCCTTCAACGATGTCGTGAATAATGGTGTAATCTTCGCGTTCCGATGAGATGTCGAACCTTTTTAGAATACTGCTGATGCCCATAAAGCCCTATGATTTGATATTTCTTAAATAAAATATACCACTTGTTCCAGCGATGATTGAAGCTACCAGTATCCCATATTTTGACTGGTCGACAAACTGCGGGTTGCTGAAGGCTAAACCCGTAACGAATAACGACATGGTGAAGCCCACTCCTGCGAGCAAAGCCACACCCAGAATGTGGCTCCATGTTGCTTTATCAGGAAGACTGGAGAATTTAAAGCGGACCATTAACCATGTAAATGTAAATACACCTGCCAGTTTGCCAGCTAACAGTCCCACCGTAACACCAATACTTACAGGGTTTACCAGGGAGGAAAAGAAATCATTTCCGATGTGCATTCCCGAATTGGATAATGCAAAAAGCGGCATAATTACAAAGGCCACCCAGGGATGAAGTGCATATTCTACTTTCTGTAGTGGTGTTTCTGCATCCGTGCTGAGTTTCTTGATTTTTTCAATTGTATGGTGTTGCTCAGAAGTGGTTAGAGAACCGTCTTGCGGAATTGCTTTTTCAAAATCTGTGATATATTTTCTCACATTTCCGACATATTCAGTTTCGTCGATCTTGGTTCTCGCCGGCATAGTAAAGGCGACCAGTACGCCTGCAATTGTAGCATGTACCCCAGAGAATAGAAAACCTGCCCAAACAGCAGTGCCGATGATTAAATAAAAGAGTATTCCCCTTATGCCCAGTAGATTACCCATCATAAGAATAACCAGTAAAACACCTGCGATAATCAGAGGGAAAAACGCGATATGGGCGGTATAAAAAAAAGCAATAACCAAAACAGCCCCAAGATCGTCGGCCACTGCAAGAGCAGATAAAAAAACTTTTACCGACCCGGGAATATGGTTACCCGCCATTGACAACAATGCCAGAGCGAACGCTATGTCGGTTGCCATCGGTATGCCCCAGCCATGTTCGGATTCTAACCCCTTATTGATCATAAAATAGATCAAGCCAGGTACCACCATGCCACCCAATGCCGCCATCATGGGCAGGAATGCCTTTTTGAAAGTTGATAATTCACCGGCCATAAACTCTCGTTTCAGCTCCAGCCCAATCACAAAAAAGAAAATGGCCATCAACCCATCGTTGATCCAGACATGAAGTGGCTGATTGAAAATCAAATTCGAGAAACCTACCGACAATTTGTTATCCCAGATATGATGGTATGAATCGCCCCACGGGGAATTGACCCATACGATGGCCATAATCACGCAAGCAAATAGGATTATCCCTCCTGTGAATTCCTGATGGATAAACTTGCTTACGGGTCTTAAGATTTGGTCTATTGGGGATTTTGGCATTGTCATGAAACGGATTGCGATGGGTTAATTTGAGACCGATATTTTAAAAAAGCAAACTATTTTTGATTGAAGAGTGTCCCTCACCAAAATTCAACGCCATCCACATATTAGTGTTCAAAATACACTCATTGAGATCGGAAAAATATGACCAATATTCTTCACACAACTTGTATAAAACCTTGATCGATCAACAGATTCAGTACATCATGCGGGTATATTCCGACACAAACATAACGGATTAAAATTTAGTTATTCATGAAGAAATTGACTATTATTGTATTATTCATCATATCAAACCTACCCAAAAACTACTCTGCTCTACTTATTAAAAGTAGGATTTTTTAATGAACTGACAAAATCAGGATCATGACAAAAAGAGCTTTTATCTATTTCATTTTTCTGTTTCAGCTGCTTGGATTCTATTCATTTGCAAAAGAGCACAAAGCAGAAAAATGTGCAAAGGCCCGGACTTGGGGAGCTGTTCCTCACTTTGCAAATCACATCAAAAGGAAAATTGACTTCTGGATTGTAAAAAAACACAAAAAAAGCGTTAAAACGATAATCAGGGTAGATAAAGCGAAATGAAAAGAAGACCTTTCCCAACTCCTTCGCCACCTCCATTCCACCTACACATTCCCTTCATTTGAGTGCGAGCTCTGTAATGATTTTTATTTTCTTACAGTGGTAAAAACCACTGTAATGACCTGCGGTTCGTTTCTGAATTTCAGAACACTACCCACCCTCCCCGGCTACTACCGTTTTCTGCACCTCCTTTGCCCGTTTTAGTAATCGTGATTAACTGGTATGGTTATTGCGGTTCTCCAATCAGCAAGCATTAGAGCGAGCCTCATTGATCTTCCGGCGCAACCTCACCAAAATTCCGGGCCCGCCCGAAACTCCACTGGACTTGCCTGAACAGGGGTGACAGGCCATGTGATTCGATAAGCGCTGCTTTTCAGAACAGCGCCTATCCAGATTTAAACAAATAGCGACCATAAATAGGAACGCAAAAAAATATGACCCAAGAACAAACAACACAAAATAGCAAACGACGATTAATTATTGTTGCCTATCGGTTGCCTTTCAAAATCGTAAATGAAGACGGCCAGACCGAATTAAAACAAAATTCGGGAGGCCTTGTGTCAGCGGTACTTTCACTGGTCGGCAATCAGAAAGACTCTTTTTTTGATGCAGATGAAAAGATTCAATGGATTGGTTTTTCAGACAATTCGAGAGAAGAATTGGACGGACAAAATATGGCGAACGCGTCTTTTCAGGCGCATCCGGTTTTTATTCCCGATGAAATTAATGAGAACTATTATGAAGGCTTTTGCAACAACCTGATATGGCCGCTTTGTCATTATTTCCCATCACTTGCCCGGTATGACGACGTCTATTTTTCCGCATATGAGACAGCCAACAGACTTTTCTTTGAAAAACTCGAGCAGGTAATACGCCCGGGCGATGTGGTGTGGGTGCAGGACTACCAGCTCATGCTCTTACCAGAAATGATCAGGGAAAAATATTCTGACAACCAGATCGGATTCTTTTTCCATATACCCTTTCCTTCCTATGAGCTATTCAGGCTTTTGCCCGTAAAGTGGCGCAAAGCACTCATAGACGGAATTCTGGGTGCGGACGTGGTAGGCTTTCATATCAATGATTACGTTGAATATTTCCTTAAGGCAGCCAAATTGGTATCCGGTCATGGCAATAAATTACACTATATTAATATGGGCAGCAGGATTGTCAAAGTAGATTCTTTCCCCATAAGCATTGACTTTGAAAAGTTCAATTCTGCGTTCAATGATCCTGACGTTACCCTGGCCCGTACCAATGCCAGGGATTTTCTCCCGGAGAAAATTATTTTTTCGGTGGACCGGCTGGATTATTCCAAAGGGATACGACACCGTCTGCTTGGTTTTTCGCGGTTTCTTGACCAGCATCCCGAATGGCATGGCAAAGTCTCACTGGTGATGGTGGTGGTGCCATCCCGCGACACGATCGAGCAATACCAAAACATGAAAATGGATATTGATAAGACCGTCGGCCAGATCAATTCAGATTATGGCAACATCAGCTGGCAACCTGTTATTTACCTTTACCGATCGATGTCGTATACCGAACTGGTAGGCATGTACACGGCTAGCGACGTGGCCCTGATCACCCCCATCCGCGACGGAATGAACCTTGTTGCAAAGGAATATGTGGCGAGCCGCAAGGACTCGATGGGTGTGCTGATATTAAGTGAAATGGCCGGAGCCGCAGCCGAGTTGGGTGAAGCGCTGGTTATTAATCCTCTTGATGTTCAGGACATTTCAGACGCAATCCTCACTGCCTTTCAAATGCCAAAGGAAGAACAAACCAAGAGAATGACTGCCATGCGGGAACGGATTAAAGATTACGATGTTTTCGAGTGGACAAACGATTTTTTTACACAAATGAATATGCTCGAATTAGAACACGAAAGATTAAAACAGGTTTTTTTAACAACCAAAGGCATTGATTCCGTGAGAATCGCCTACGAAAACAGCAAAGACAGGATTCTGTTTTTCGACTATGACGGGACGTTGGCTCCCATAGTGCCTGATCCCGCGAAAGCGCTTCTTTCACATGAAGTTAAAACCCTCATCCTGGACATTGCCAAACACAATACTGTTGTGATCATCAGTGGCAGGGACCGCCATTTTCTTGAAAGTAATTTCGGTTCGCTTCCTGTTCACATCATCGCCGAGCACGGGGCGCTGATTAAAACAAAGGGAGAAGACAAATGGATACTCAATGAAAACTATGAAGAAAACTGGAAAGAAACCATAAAACCCATCCTTGAACTTTATGCAAAACGCTGCCCCGGTGCCTTTGTTGAAGAAAAGGAGACGTCCCTTGCCTGGCACTACCGCGTTGCCGACGACGCAGTTTATGCAGATCGCAGAGCGCGCGAATTATTATGGCAACTCAAGAACTATATTCAGCCGGAACTTAATCTTCAGGTCATTGACGGGAACAAGGTCGTAGAAGTCAAGAAAACAGCGTTCAATAAAGGAACGGCAGCAAAAAGCTTTGTTGATAACGCAGACTACGATTTTATACTGGCCATGGGAGACGATACAACCGATGAAGATATGTTTGAAGCGCTACCCGACACGTCCTTTACGATCAAAATCGGAGAAGACCTATCGGCAGCCAAAAATCATATCAAGAATCAGAGTGAGGTTTTTCATTTCCTGACATTCATTAAATCCTCAATCATAGAATGATGATCCATATGATTGTTCCGCTGATTGAAACAATTGTTAGTATAAGATACTTTTGGCATAGCTTTGGCAGTACTTTATCGTATGAACTAATTGTATATGAATCATCCAAAAAAACTAAATGAACTTGCCGCTACTGCGATTTGCGGAAACGACATTACCTCCTCTTGTTTGTACGTTTCGTCCCTGACCATCATTTATGCTGGCCAACACGCGTGGCTGGCATTATTAACTGTAGCAGTTGTTCTATTTTTATTCAGAAAAATATATGGAGAGGTTGTCGGCGCATTGCCACTAAACGGCGGAGCATACAACGTACTTTTAAATACGACCAGCAAAAGCAACGCGTCTATCGCTGCCTGTTTGACCATCTTATCATACATGGCAACTGCGGTTATCTCAGCCAGTGAGGCAATGCACTATCTGCATGGGATATTGCCATCTACACCTGTACTTCTGGCAACAGGGGCGCTCATTACTGCCTTTCTTTTTCTGGTGATGTCGGGAATAAGCGAATCTTCAATTGTAGCGATCGTCATTTTTATACTGCATATTGTTGCCATGCTTACCCTGATCATCAGTGCGGTGTGGTATGTTCAGGTGAACGGTCTGGACATTGCAAAAATGAATTTTGCAATGCCTGCTCACGGAAGTTTTGGAACCGCTCTTTTTCTGGGTTTTAGCACTGCTATGCTGGGCATATCTGGCTTTGAAAGTTCAGCTAATTTTGTTGAGGAACAGAAGCAAGGGGTTTTCAGGAAAACCTTACGAAATATGTGGGTGTCAGTTTCTATCATCAATCCGCTGATGGCATTGGCAGCTGTGTCGGTTATGCCTCTCCCGGATGTAGCAGTTCACCAGGAAGCTTTACTATCTCAACTTGGCAATATCACCGCCGGACCATGGCTAAGAACATTCATTTCGGTTGATGCAGTACTGGTTTTGAGCGGCGCACTTTTAACTTCTTACGTTGGCGTGAACGGATTGATCAAGCGGATGACACTCGACAGGATCCTTCCACAATTCTTGTTAAAAGAGAACGCTAAAGGCAGTTCACCACGAATACTAATACTTTTTTACCTGCTTTGCCTTTCTGTACTTTTCATCACAAATGGGCAGCTTGGCCCTTTGGCAGGCGTTTACACGATATCGTTTCTTTTGGTGATGATATATTTTGGGTTTGGCAATTTCCTACTAAAAATTAAAAGAAGCAGGTTGCCCAGGCCGGAGCGCGCATCCATTCTTACTGTTGCATTGGCCATTACAGCAGTTATGATCGCTCTGTATGGAAACGTCACCATGCATGCCGAATATCTGATCGTCTTTCTTCAATATTTCCTGCCTTCTATTCTGGTCATTTCATTGCTTCTCAACCGAAATGAGCTCCTGCAGTATATGCTTATTGTAGTTGACAGCTTTTTTACATCTGTAAAACGCGTGGCAGCCCTTAGTAAATTGCATTTAACACGTGCATTAAAGAAACTGACTGAGCAAGAATTCGTTTATTTTACTAAAGGAGATGACATTTCCATTCTCAACAAGGTGATGATCTATGTGCAGGAAAATGAGATCACTAAAAAGCTGAAAATCGTCACAGTATTAAAAGACGGCGGAACGGTCTCCGAAGATTTTTTAAGGGACCTGGACGTTCTTGATCGCGCCTATCCGGAAATCAAAATCGAATATGTCAAGATGCATGGGACATTTGGCCCTGAACTAATCAATCAGCTCAGCGAAGACTGGAACATACCGGTCAATTTTATGTTTATCAGTTCGCCCAGCGACCGCTTCACACATCGTGTTTCAGATCTTGGCGGAGTTCGTCTGATTATTTAACGGGCAATTCTTCTATTCCTAAATACAGAAAAAATGGCTGTTAACAATTATGATTACATAGGCGGGTAGCTATGATTTAATCAGTCGGTTCGTTTTTCAGAAAGCTTTTATCAATTCTAGAAAATCACTTGCAGCTTTCGTGATTTCTCCGGCAGATTTGCTCATTGTTGTTGGCGAGACTGGAAGAATTCTCGAAGAAATTTCCAATTTACACCCAACCGGCATCAATATTGCCTAGATGGATATTTCGTCGAAAATGATCGCACTAGCTTGAAAAAGGTGACTTTAAACAAAATCAGATTACATTTCTGCATATGTCGGTGGAAAATTATGTCAGTGTTCAAAAATTTGATTTCATCATCACATCGTTTCGTTCAACCTCCCGAGGTTTCAGGGATATTTCATTCTTCCTTTTCAGGCTATCCAAACTCTTCGCATGAAATCGCTTATTTATTCCACCAAGAATTTGACTTGATCCGAATTTACCCCCTAAGGATTAAGAGAATTTGGATCATTTGGGTACTAGGCGGGAAATAAAAAAGCTTGTAAACTATTGATTTGCAAGATTTTAACTAGGGCGACCAGACGCCAATTAACGACTTGATCTTTAGTTATTTGCGACAAAAATTAACCCCGAAAAGCCCATTGCTGGGACATTTCGGGCGGACGCCGCGCGGGTTTTTGTTTATCTTAATGTTACCAAGCTTTAACATAAACATATTCAAATTACACTTTTTCCCTCTGATTTTCACTACTCTTCAAAATGGTACATTTTCAAGGAGTCAGAACTAGGTAAGATCCATGATTCTATCAATTGGGACGGTTTGTCCGAGTTATTGCCGGAGAAAAAGACGCTCCGCGGATCACCTTCCTGGCTATCTTCAAACGGGTTGTTTGGCCTAATGTTTCTTAAACATTATACTGGGCTTAGTGATAAAGAGTTAGTTGACCGTTTTAGTACGGACTGGGGAATGCAGTTGTTCTTCGGCGTATTATTGGCTGAAAATGAATCAATTAAGGATAATTCATTTGTGTCAAGGATAAGATCTTGCTTAGCAAAGCATGTGAGTTTGGAACAAATGCACCAAAAAATGCTAGAAAAGTGGAAACCTAATCTCGAGAATAGTCACGTGATGCTTGCTGACGCGACGGCTTACGAAAGCTATATTCGGTACCCAACCGATCCGGGCCGAGCGGGAAGTTTTGGGAAAGAGAAAAACCATTATCTACTTCGAAAAATCAAAGCCAGAAGCAAAGGAGCCGAAATGATATGGTTATTCTTCGGGGTATTTACAGCAAATGCGGTTAAGATGGCCAAGAAGGCAATAAAAGAAACAAGTCCCCCAGTAAAGCAAGCCGCTTGATTTTTGATTACAGCTCGCTAGAACCACAGTCAAGTGGACAGGAGGAGTATGTCCTTTCAGACCCCAAAAATTGCTATTAATAAGCAAATTGAACTCAAGATTGTATTATTCCTATAAAACGACTCCAAACCCAAATTAAAATTCCTCAATTGACCTCTGAGGCTACACGCCAAAGCGATTAATTGAGGAATTTTCAAGGATAGCCACGTCAATAGTTTCGAAAGGTTAACGGGATATGCGTTCAAAATAGGTATTGAAATACGAAATAGCACCTAATTTGGTAAGTTGTTCGAACCAAATCTAATATATACATGCTGTTCTGATTTAGTCACTTGTTGCTTGCTTTTCTGTTGCTAGTTTCCGATTAAATAGCCAGCCGGTGCCCAGAAGCCCCACTGTGGGTATTATTTGCGTGATCGAAACATGCTGGTATCAGAAACACACACACACACACCATACCGAAAAAAAACTATTCCGATCAATTTTGAAATGAGAAATGCCTTGCTTCCTTGTCCCAGCGGAACTAAATGTCTTATTAAGGTATTGTGAGTGGCCAATAGGTTAGTAAGACCAAAGCTTCCGAACCGTCGGTGTTAACCCTGATAAAAATTCTTCGGGTAGAGCTTTTTTCGGGTCCTACGGCCAGATGCTCTCCTCTATTGAAATGAAAAGCCCTTTATGCAATTTGTGGATTTCGAATACAAATTTGAGTGATTTTTCTCATGAACCCAAGCCAGGGACAGAGTTCGTTGCTTCGCTAATCACATGTTTAAATTTGGGATTTCTAAATATCGATACAAGGTGTAACGGTGCAAATCAAAATACCCAAACCCTTTCAATGCCGATAGGCTTTGGTTAAACCCGTATTACGCATTAGATTATGGGCCGAAATTTTATTTTGCTTCCAACCGCCTTCCGTTCGTTTTTGACCTATCCCGATAGGCCTGCAAAAGAACGTCGCCGCTAGTTTACAAAATTTCATTTCATCCTCATTTCTATTGCGCAATCCGGGTTAAATGGCATAGTCGGGATGACACTTACGTTTGTACTCATGGGGTGTTAGACCTGTTATTTTTTTGAAATGACCGAAAAAAATAGATCGGTTATTAAATCCGCATTCGAAACAGATAACTTCAGCCGTCGCCAGACGGTCTTCAATCAGCATTCTTTGGGCATGGCTGATCCTGATCTCAATAAGAAAATCGTGAAACGTCTTTTTGGTCATCAGCTTGAAATAACGGCAGAATGAAGTAACACTTAGGTTTGCGACTGACGCAATTTCCTCAAGGGTAAGATCATTTTTATAGTTGGCCAAGGCATAATTATAAATCTTGTTGAGTCGGTCGATCTCCTCTTTACTGGATTGGTGCAAACTGGGCGTAGATGCAATCCGGTCCAGGTCCGGACTTTCACAAAGTATCTCCAGCATATTCATGATCAGTACCAGGCGGCTGAGTCCTTTCGCTTTAACGGAACGGAGCATGAGCCGGATGAGCGTTTCCTTCGTAGAACCCGTAATGACCAGACCAGCTTTGGCTTTTTCATACAGGTTCAGAATGGCGGTTGACTCTGACATTCTCAAAAAATCCTTGCCCATAAAATCGGGCAGAAACTGAACCACCACTGCTTCCGCAGTTACTTGGGGATCTCTCTGAAAATACTGCTCATTGCAGCGCCACATATGCGGCAGGTTTTCGCCAAGCAGAAGCAACTCCCCCGAATTGAAATTGCTGACGTTGTCTCCAACAAAGCGTACCCCTTCGCCCCGCACGATATAATGCAGCTCCAGCTCAGGATGGTAATGCCAAACCGTACCAAAATTGGGCAACGTATGGTGGCGTGAGAGGTGCGAACTGAGAACGTCCCTGGGTACCAAATAAAAATGAGGCTTCATATCAATCCGTAGTCTTGAACCATGTTAATAATTTTACGATAATTAAGCAGTATCTCAAAAGTGCGGTAGACGCCATGATTTGCAGTCATGGGCTCGCATTCAATAAATCCAAGAACCTTTAGCAGGCTAATATGTCATAAAGGTAACCTTATAAAAATCCCCCAAAAAGTGATATGATAAATTCCCATACACAGTTGGTAATTAATCGAACGGATTTTTGCGGGCTTTGCCTGAGATTTGCAAACACCAAAAAGGCATTAAATCAATGGTCAGGAAACGATGCCAAATCCGCGTGTAAAACGCTTGGGATGAGATAATTTTTTTGAAACAAAAGCCAACCTCAAAACCGGGAAAGACATGATCTCCAAAGAAAACTCACTTATTTCTCCATCTAAAATGCTGGTAAAAATCCGCAGTGCAAGCGGTTTTATAACAGCATTATTTATCATTCTGCAATCTTGGTGTTGTTATGCGCAAAACACCTACTCACTCAAGGGAAAAGTTTATGACGCCGGTAATGAAACAACACTTCCTGGTGTGAGCGTGATGCTAAAGAATTCGCAGATGGGAACCACAACCGACGTCAACGGCGATTTTGAATTGCCAGTTCCTGTTTCAGGATCTTCACTTGTATTCAGTTATGTAGGTTATGAATCCCAGACGTTGGAGCTATCCGGACAAAAAACCATTGAAATACGGTTAAAGACTAGTCAGAATGCCCTCGATGAGGTGGTGGTGGTCGGATATGGGATTCAGCGTAAAAAGGACCTGACCGGATCTATTGTAAGAATAACAAGTGATAAATTTTTGCAGCCATCCACAGGAAGCTTTGATCAGATGCTTCAGGGCAAGGTTCCCGGCGTTCAGATCAGCCAGACTACCGGGGCACCCGGAGGCAATGTCAATATCCTGATCCGCGGCGTGAGCTCTATTACGGGCGGTACCCAGCCATTATATGTGATCGATGGTTTCGCGATTGGATCCGGGGGAGGTGGCTCGGATATGCGGAATTATGGCGGATCTTCTTTTTCTTCGGCTGGTATGGCCGGTAACACAGCAAATCGAGTCAATCCTCTATCCTCCATTAATCCGTCTGATATTGAGTCCATTGAAGTTTTAAAAGATGCTTCGGCAACGGCCATTTATGGCTCGCGGGGAGCAAACGGGGTGGTTATCATTACGACCAAGCGCGGGTCGGGTAGTAAGTCACAGATCAGTGTGGATGCGTCGTACGGCTTTCAGGAAGTAGCGAATAAGCTCAAACTTTTGAATGCACGTCAGTACGCCGAGTATTTTGTGGATGCACGTGACAACGCTCGTGCCTATGAAGGTGGATCAGTGAATGATCCAAACGAAGTACGCTCGGCGGCTACAAGGGTAAGGCCTGCGTTCAGGAACCCCGCTTCGCTGACAACGGATACAGACTGGCAGGATGTGCTCTTCCGGGTCGCTCCTGTGCGGAACGTACAGTTATCATCGACAGGTGGAACCGACAAGACGAAATTTTTCATTTCCGGAGGTTATTTTTCCCAGGAAGGCATCATTGTTAATTCCGACTACAATAGGTTTAATTTAAGGGTGAATGTAGATGCACAGGTAACCAAGCGGGTAAAAATCGGCACGTCCACTTCGGGCTCATACGGTTTTGGAAGGTTTGCCAATACGGAATCTCACTATGGGCAAGGCGGTCTGTTAACCAATGTTTTATCGGCTTCTCCGACTATTCCCGTGTATGATCAGAATGGAAATTATTATTTCAATCAGGCCGATGTGACTGACGGGCTGGGTTTTCTGGCAAATGTTCTGGCAGTGAGTGAAGGCACACAGGACAGACGTAAAACGATGAATATTTTTACCAACAATTTTCTCGAAGTAGCCCTCACCGATGACCTGGTTTTCAAAAGCTCCATCGGCGTAAATTTTGGAGCAAATACCATCAGGTTATGGAGGTCGTCTGCCGTACCCAATTTTACAAGCCTGAATTATCCCGCAACGGCAGGCGTGACAAAAACAGAATCTCTCGACTGGCTAAATGAAAATACCCTGACTTACACGAAGGTCTTTCAGGGAAAACATTTTGTGAATGCAGTAGGCGGCTTTACGGCGCAGAAAAATAGTGTCGAGCGTCTGTCCGCCGGGGCATCGGATTTTCCTTCGGAGTACGTGGAGTACCTGTCGGCCGGTATCGTGAATGCCGGAACGCACTTCAATAGTGAGTGGTCGCTGCTTTCAATGATGGCGCGTGTAAATTACTCTTTTTCGAGTAAATATCTTTTCACGGCGACCGTGAGACGGGATGGAAGTTCACGTTTTGGGGGGAATAATAAATGGGGTGTGTTTCCCTCTGTTTCGGCGGGATACAACGTCTCAGAAGAGAATTTCATGAAGAACATCAAGTTTATCAGTAATTTAAAACTGAGAGCCAGTTATGGAATTTCGGGGAACAATCAGATAGGGAATTACACCCACATCGGATTGCTTTCAGGAACAAGGTACGTGGAGAACAATGCATTAAAACCGGGCCTGGTTCCGAGCAGCTTGTCCAATGACGACCTTACCTGGGAGAAATCCAGACAAACGAACTTAGGACTTGATCTGGGCTTATTCGCCGACCGGATAGCACTGACCTTCGACGTTTACCGTGATCTGAAAACTGACTTGCTGCTGGCCGTTCAGCTACCTGCCGCATCAGGGTTTAGCAGCTCTACCCAGAACATTGGCGACATTAGGAATAAAGGAATGGAGATTGGTTTGAGGACGATCAACCTGAGGTTCAAAAGGTTCGAATGGAACAGCAATATTACGTTGAGTGCCAATAGAAATAAAGTACTGAGACTTGCCACTGAAGGAGGAAGGATCGCCAATTCGGCTTACCAGATCACGGAAGTAGGTTCGCCGATATCGAGTTTTTATCTACTGAACACACTCGGCGTATTCATGACAAGCAAGGAACTGGACGGAGCAGCCCTGCAGCATCCGAAGACACAGGCAGGTGATCTTAAGTTTGAAGATGTGAATGGAGACGGAGTGATCAACCAGAACGACCGCAAGATCATGGGGAGCCCCTGGCCCGACTTCACCTGGGGATTTGATAATAATTTTACATGGCGAAATCTCAGCCTGAATGTGGCCGTCGTTGGCTCCCAGGGGGCCTATACTTTTCTGGAAACAACTTTGCTTGGGTCGGGTGGAGTTCAGAATTCACTACAAATCGAGGATCAGCGCTGGAGGTCAGAGGCTAACCCGGGCAACGGCATCATACCCAGAGCCGTCAGAAATGGTTATGCCACCAGTTCCGGAGGAACAGTCTCCCGGTATTTGTTCGATAATTCTTTTGCCAGAGTACGAAACGTGAATCTGAGTTATAATCTGCCGAAGAAAACCGCTTCCCGCCTGCACCTGAGCAATCTGAATGTATATCTGAACGCTGCCAATCTCTTCACTTTTACCAAGTATCCTGGCTATGATCCTGAGTCAAGTGTTGCAGGGGATAATATTGTCAATGCCGGTATCGATTATCTGAACTATCCCTTGCCACGTACCTACACACTGGGGATCAAGTTTTCCTTTTAACCGTCAAAAAACAAAACGATGAAAAAATACATCTTACTTATATTCATTGCAGGATTGCTGACATCCTGTTCCGATTTCCTGGATCTTAAGCCTGAGTTTCAGATCAATGAGAAGGCGTTTTATAAAACGGCAAAAGATTTTGAAACGGCGCTTATTGGAAACTATGCCAACCTCCAGGTGATACACAACGGTCCGCTTCTCAATGTTGGAGAGCTTACGACGGATAACGCACGGATCGAATGGTCGTCACCCACACAGGCCGAAGCTGAATTTGACGAATTGAACCTGTCTGCATCGAACTCAATTCTGGGAAGTATCTGGACGAGTTGTTTCTCAACGATTTCCAATTCCAATAATTTACTGGCGAGACTGGATGAGGTAAAACTCACTGATGCCCAGCACAATCAGTTTAAAGGAGAGGCGCTCTTTCTGCGCGCTTATAATTATTTTTATCTGGTAAGGATATTCGGAGAGTTACCCATTGTGCCTGTCGCGTTCAGAAGCCCGAACGAGATCATGTCTTTTGATATGTCCCGAAAACCAACCAGTGAGGTCTATAATATGATCATTCAGGATTTGACGGAGGCAGCCGGCTTACTCTCCGGTATCAATAATACAAGTAAATCCCGTGCTTCGGTCGGAGCAGCCAAGACTTTGTTAGGGAAGGTGTACCTGACCTCAAAGCAATACGACAAGGCCAGGGATGCTCTGAAGGAAGTGGTGGATATGAAGCTGTATTCGCTCAGTACGGATTACCGGAAGTTGTTCACTGTAAACAACGACGATCTTCCCGAGTCGATTTTTGAAATAAAGTACTTGTCGGGGAACGTAGGAGAAGGTAACTCATTTTCCAGCATATTTTCTCCCTCAAGATTTGACCTGGGGATGTTTCCCGGGAACATGCAGGGGTCGGGACGGCTCATTCCTACACCCCAAATGGCCAATGCTTATGAAGCAGGTGATGTACGAAGAAAAATTTCAATCGGGGATACGGTTCGGCTGGTATCGGGAAAATATGAAAAAGAGATCCATGGATTGAAATTCGTGGACTTCACCACAGGCCTTGTGGGAGACGGCGGGATCAACTTTACCTCTCTTCGCTATGCCGATGTTTTGCTGATGTACGCGGAAGCTTTGAATGAAACAGGTAATACCAACGCTGCTTATGCTTATGTCAACCAGGTAAGAGCGCGTGCTGGGCTGACTGCGCTCACTGGCTTGTCAAAGGAAAGCTTTGCGCTTGCCATGGAAAGGGAAAGGCGGGTGGAGTTTCTGTTGGAAGGTCACCGCTGGTTTGATCTTGTTCGTACAGAGCGGGCCAAAGAGGTGATGAACAAGTATTTCAAAGACGCGGGATTGAGCTATACGGTTCAGGATCATGAACTGATCATGCCGATTCCATTGCGTGAAATCGATATTGATCCTAAGCTCAAACAGAATAAAGGATTTTGAGGAAACTGACCGGCTTAATAATAATTAATGAACGACAAACGGGTTTATGGCACATAGTAAAAGATTGATCACTTTATTATCCTTGACGATCTCGTCCTTTTTATTGGTTTCCAATACCGCGAAGGAGGAAGGTAATCAGCGTGTTGCAGGGAAAAGTGAATTAAAGCAAACCAGAAAAGGGAAGGCGATAGCTCCCGTTATTGATATCCAGCCCCAGCTACGGCGTATGCATGACGTGGACAGTGTTCGTGCTGAAATACAGGCAATTAAAAAGCTGGGTTTCGACAGGGTGTACATGGTTTTGTGTAACCCAGGCTATCCGGCATTTTCAGATCCAGGTATCGTTCCGGTGCCATTGGATAAAAAGACAGGCAATCGCACGCTTGAATCCATATTGAAGCTGGGTGATCCAAACTGGGTGTATCTCAACGAAGCAAAAAAGGCAGGACTGCAGGCCTGGGCCATTATCAAGCCCTACGAGTCGGGTACCGGGAGTACGATTCCCCACGGTGCAAAAGCGCCTATGAGTCTTGCTCAAATTGAGACAATAGGAGGCCAACATGTGTATTTCGATAATTTGCTATCCAAAAAACCGGAGCTTCGCGTAATGAGAAAACCATTGCCGGATTCCATTTTGGCTCGACTTAATGAGCCTGTTCAAGAGCTCGAGATCGCATTTTGCCTGGATGCATTCACCAATAAAACTGCGGCTGACCAGTTTTTTAAATATGAAGGTATCAAAGATAGCGAGGTTGAGATTCCGGAAATAGGCTTATGGACGAGCCGGGAAAACGGGCAATATCAAAAGTTGGAAGACGGCTTCAAGGTACAGACAAAAATTGAGCAGAGAAGTGTATCCGATGGCAACAATAATTTAATATCTTCTGCAAAAAGACATCTTGTCATAAGCATAAAAGGACTGAACATCACAAAGGAATACCCCTATATGGCCGTTACGCTGGAAAAAGGCGGGAGGTTTTACACCATTCCTTACTCGATGATTAAAGCATACAGCGGTTCGGGCGAAATTCCGGTAACAATAAGCCTGCATTCCAGGGCCACGATGAGTGCGGTGGAACAAAACAATCCATACCGCGAAAGGGAATGGGGTCTGGAAAAACATCCAGTCATGGGCGACGTAGCCAAAAAGTCCTTTGCCGACTGGGGTTTTGAGTTTGAATGGCATGGTGCAGGGTTCTGGGGCGACGGTTGGATGAACAATCCGGTATACGGAATTGCAAGAGGCAAGCGTACGCACATGAAAGGCACACTTTGTGAAGCCTATCCCGAGGTGAGAAATTACTGGCTCGATCAGGTCAAACGCGCCGTCGACATGGGCTTTGATGGTGTTGATATTCGCCTTCAGAATCATTCCGGTATGGTTACGGATTATACCAACTACGGCTACAATGAGCCCATCGTTAAAAAATACAGGGAGCTGTATGGGGTCGATATTTTAAAAGAGAAAGCGGATCCTCTCAAGATCATGAAGATCAGAGGCGATTATTTTTATTCCTTTCTGGTGGAAGCCGCAGCGGTTATCCACCGAAAAGGCAAGAAAATACAGGTCCATCTTCGCCACGCGCATGAAGCACCTTTACTGAGCGACGATTTCAATGAATTGGGATTTTGGGCCATGCCAAAAATCCTGCTCGACTGGAAGAAAATAGTTGATCTGGCTGATGAAATTACGCTTAAACATTATTATCACAATAACTACAGAACCGTATTGGGGAGCCAGATTAAACAGTACGCGAAGCGGCAGAATAAGAGAGTCTGGGTACACGCATATATTCAACAAGGTAAGGAGTTGAACACGGGCTTTTTCAGAGAGGTTGAAAAGGATGATCTGATTGGTGGTATCCTGTTGTATGAATTTGAAGACTCTATCTATAAGGCCGATCCATCAGATATGAATCCGGATGTGCCTTCCCTTGGAAGTGTTGCCAGGCTTTTGAGAGAATTCGATTACAAATGAGTTGGAGGAGATCGTCACCTGAAAAGGACAATTTCTTCTGAATTCAACTTTATTTAAATGCAGCGCTCCGAACTTTTAAGGCAACACATCATGAATGGTATTATGTCATAAATACCGGGGCGCTTGAAATGAATATCTAACAAATATCTGACAGCATCCTATGACGTTATTTAAATCCCTCGCGATACTTGCAGGTTTGTGCTTTATTGCGACCATGTATATGGTTGTTTCGGGAAACACGATTCATGCCGGACCGCCGCTTATTGGCTTTTTTCTAATGCTGGCAATCAGTTTCAGAGGTTACCATGCCCTGAAAGGGTTTACATATACCGTAATGATACTGGCAGCGGTAACGACAGCCCTTTTTTACCCGCAGTATTTTGTAGAGTGGGAGGGTTTTCGCTTTACTTTACTGATCACACCGCTGATACAACTGATCATGTTCGGCATGGGCACTTCCATGAGTTTTGGTGATTTTTTGGGTGTTGTGAAAATGCCCAAAGGCGTATTCATCGGTGTAGTCAGCCATTTTATCATCATGCCGATGCTGGGCTTTGCACTGGCATCTGTGAGTACGCTCGAGCCCGAGATAGCGGCTGGAGTTATCCTTATCGGTTGCTCTCCCAATGGCATGGCATCCAATGTAATTTCTTATCTGGCGGGCGCTAACCTTGCACTTTCTATTACGATAACGGCTATTTCCACCATGCTTTCGCCGTTTATCACACCCTTGCTTATGAAGCTGCTGGCTGGTGCACTGGTGGAGATCGATGTATTGAATATGATGTGGGATATTACAAAAATGGTAATTTTGCCCATAGGCGCCGGGTTGCTGTTTAACCGTTTGTTTAGCGGTAAAGCCAAATGGCTCGACCATGCCATGCCGCTGGTTTCTATGATCGGTGTTGCGTTTTCCATTGTCGTCATTACAGCCGCCGGCAGGAACAGCCTTATTTCTATTGGCCCTATACTGTTGCTATTGGTGTTGATACACAATATGTCGGGTTACTTTCTTGGATATTGGTCTGCGAGATTGTTTAAGATGGAAGAGCGCGACTGCCGCACCATCGCCATTGAAGTAGGTATGCAGAACGGTGGCCTCGCTTCAGGCATTGCCAAAGAGATGGGGAAAATAGCGACTATCGGCCTGGCCCCCGCCATTTTTGGCCCATTAATGAACGTGACGGGTTCCTTACTGGCTTCCTGGTGGCACAAATCAACTCCCCTGGACCGGTCATGATCAATCGCCAAGCCATCTACTATTGGAAATGTGATCGCCCATCCGCTTTTTTTGCATTGAAAAATCAACAGGAAGCCATGGATTCAGCAGAAGTGGAAGCACTTTTACAACCGCTGCTGATCAGGTATTTTGGGGATGAAAATGTGTTGCTATTACCCGGATCAGGACAAGGAAATCATCTTACATTTTTGGCTAAACATGAGGATGTTACACGATTTGTGAGGCTGGAAAACGGGCCGGAGGGTGACGATTTTATGGAAATAGAGGCCCGGGTGCTCAAAGAGATCAAATCTCTTGGGATACCGGCACCTGTTGTGTATGCTGTTGATGCGACACGCACCGAAGTGCCATTTGCCTATCAGATCCTGGAATACCTCAATTATCCTGATCTGAACGAGATTTTAAAAGACGACCGCCTGAATCTGATCCTAGTCGCAAAGGAAATCGGCAAAAACGTTGCAACCTGGCAGTCTGTCAAACCTGCCGGTTACGGACCTTTTGATCCGGAAAAACTAAGGGCTGAAAATAAGCTGCAGGGTCTTCATGAAACTTACCGCGACTATTTTTTACTGAACTGGAAAAAGCACCTTGACTTCCTCGTAGCACGAAAGTTCCTGACTTTGGCAGAATCGACGGAAATACAAAAACTGGTATTCCGGAATGATCATTATCTCAATATCCAGCAAGGATGCCTCGTGCATAAGGACCTTGCGCTATGGAATATTTTAGGCAAAACAGATGAGATTAAGGCATTTATCGATTGGGACGATACCATCAGTGGAGACGCTACGGACGACCTCTCTCTGTTGGCTTGTTTTCATTCAGGTGAGGTGGTCCAGGCAGCTTTGGATGGCTACGAGTCGGTTGCCAAATTGCCCGAAGACTTTCTGCCGCGGTTCTGGTTGCATGTGCTTCGAAATATGATCGTCAAGGCGGTCATTCGGGTTGGGGCGGATTACTTCGAAAAAGAGTCAGATTTTTTTCTGATTGGTACGGGTTCGTCAGGAGCCACATTAAAGGATTTTACAAAACAGCGGATTTGGCTGGCCTATAAGGGCCTGGAGAACAAAAAACAAATCAGGGATTTATGAATCAACGCAAACCAAATCGCCGCCTGGGCATCGGTACCTGGCTTTCCACGGGATCGCCAATAGTGGCGGAAATTGCATCTGAGTGCGGGTTCGACTGGCTTTTGCTGGATATGGAGCATGGCTGTCTTACAGAAGCTGGTTTGCTGGCTAATCTACAAGCCGCGAAGCATTCGGGCGTCAAGCTCATCGTTCGGGTTGGAAGTCTGGATCCGGCGCTCATTGCCCGAGTGCTCGACTGGGGCGCTTCGGGGATTATGCTTCCGCATGTATCGTCTGCCGGGGAGGCCGAGCAATGTATCAAAGCCATGCGGTATCCGCCACATGGTTCACGGGGCTTTTCAGGTTCGGCCAGGAGATTCCGTTATGGTCTGGCTGATCCAGAACCGGAGGTTGAAAGTGTTTTTCCACTTTTTATTCCACAGATCGAAGATCATGAAGGTGTTGTGAACTCAGAAGCTATCGCTGCCGTGGATGGGGTCGATATATTGTTTGTGGGGCCTGCGGATCTTAAACTGGCACTGTGCATGGCACCCGTTGGTACGTCGATGTCTTACACTGATGCGCTCCTTATGGTCAATGAATCTGGCAATCGTCATGAAAAGCAGACCGGGATTCTGGTACGGAATACCGGGGATTTACCAGCGTTGAGAAAAGCCGGTTTTAGCTGTTTGGCTATTGGTTCGGATATCGGCTTTCTCAAAACGGGCTTTTTAAATGCGGTAGAGGAATCACCAAAGCTTTAATTTCAGCAATTTCGTTGAGCAAAATTAGATTTTAAAGAAACTCGATTTTGGAAATGAAATAGTGTTTGTTTTTTAACTTTTTTACGAATTGTAAGAGCGTTGGCTGCTAAACCATGAAAGCTGCCATGGGGTCAAACTCGGTGTGGTCATTTTTCGGGGCAGGAGGGATCGCTAAATTACGGGAAGTAACAACGGCAACGGATATCTTGGGTAAAACCAGAACAGCTACCGCTGACTAATAAAGCTACATAGTTGATATCAAAATGATGATGGAGTTTGAGATGGGGTTTTAGGCAAATTTCAAGCTTCTGGTTCTCGTACTGTTTGACATAAACCGGCAAAACGCCCCCTCCCGCCTCCCGGATTACCAAAATGCGATCTAATCAGTAAATTGAAAAAACGCCGCAAGACCTTTGGTCGCTCCTTAAACCGCCGGATGGGCTTGCAACTAAGGGAATGAACCCCGTCATTTTTTCATTGAGTGGGAGGCAGCGATTGCCCTGAGCACAACGCCGGGCTTAGCTACTTCAAAGCTTTTCAAAAATGAAAAATCTGGAAAACACTCCAAAAATTTATGTTGGTACTTACGGAATGTACAACAATGGATCGCTGTTCGGCGAATGGATGGATCTAACCTACTATTCAAACCGCGAAGAATTCTACAAAGCCTGCTATGAATATCACCGCAATGAATTTCTTCTAGAGCTGATGTTCCAGGATTGGGAATATATTCCCGATTTTCTAATTTCTGAAAGCTGGCTAAATGAAGACACCTACAAATATTTTGAAACGATTGCTGAAATGAGCAATGACGGTGCGGAAGCGTTTGAGTTATATTGTAATAACATCGCATCCTGGCCCGGCAACGGAATGGATTTCGACGAACTTCTTGAAAACTTTAATGAGAGCTATAAAGGATATTTCGGAGGTGTTATGAAAGATGCAATGAGGGAGTTTACATATCAATATGTCGAAGATACCGGCTTGCTATCCGGGGCGCCTGAAATTCTTGAAAGGTATTTCGATTATGAAGCTTACAGCAGGGACCTTTTTCTGGAAGGGTACAGCGAATGTGATGGTCATGTCTTTTTGGACGAGTAGATGTAAAGGGGTCTAAAAGCGGCGTGGTGTTAGACCCCCTTAAAATATTCGTTCTGAAAAAATCAATTTGGCTTTTGGGCAGCTGAACTCAGTTTGCCTTTTAGTAAATTCATATCTTCGCTGATTTTCCGGTCTACAATCTTTGCGTAGATCTGAGTCGTTTTCAAACTGCTATTTACCAGCATTTTGGAAACACTTTCGATGGGAACTCCGTTGGTAAGCGTCACCGTTGTCGCAAATGTGTGTCGGGCCAAATGAAAGGTGATCGGTTTATCAATCCTGCATACATCGCCGATTTCTTTCAGGTAGGAATTGATCTTCTGATTGGATAGAACTGGTAGAAGCTGGTCCTTTACCACTGATAGTGGATGATGCTGATAATTTTCTCGAATTTGTAGAGCTGGTGGTAAAAGTGGAACTCGCGACTGGGAATCCGTTTTTTGCCGGTTGATGACCAACCATTTTTCACCAGCGTAACCATCTATAATATCTTTTCTGTTCAATTTATTGACATCTGAATAAGCCAGACCCGTATAACAGCAGAAAACGAATATGTCGCGAACCTGATTCAGCCTTGTGTTTTCAAAGTCCTTCTCGACGATTTTTGCCAATTCAGAGTCTGTGAGCGCATGTCGGTTTACATTCGCCCGACTCATCTTAAAGCCTGTAAACGGATCTTTGGCTAGCCAGCCGTTTTTTACCTCGATTAAAACAACCTTCTTTAAATTGATGAGATACTTAATGGTGGTGTTATGTGCACATTTCTTTTGACTTTTCAGCCAGTGTTCGAAATCTGTGATGAATTCATAGCCCAATGCCGATAAAGCAAGATCAGCTACTTTGTATTTCCAAGCTATGAATTGACGGGTATAATCCAGGGTTGTCTTGTATTTGGTGAGTGTTGCTGGAGCATAGCCGTTTCCCAGAAGATCTTTAAGTTAACTATTATGCTGTTCGAATACTTCCAGTAGCATCACCGGTTTCTCTTTCGCTCCTGACCATCTTTTGACGAAGTTTTCAATATTTACTTCCTTTTCATCCCTGGTAATCTCCTGGTGGCAATTGTACACTTTGCTAAGCAAGGTATCTAAAAAGGTATTTATCGCACGTGCGTCAGAAGATTTACCATTAACACGACTCGCTTCTACAGACCATCTGGAGGGTGCCACATAGCGATGCGTGCTGGCGTCAAATCTTTCGCCACCGATGGTGACGCGCAGATAAATTGGCATCAAACCCTCTTTTGTCAGCTTACCTTTTTTGCCATAAAACAAAATACTTAATCTGGTTTCCATACATTCTCCTCTATTTTGGTTAACAAATCTATTCTCCGAATTAGATTCAGTCAAGATGTTTATTTGTTAAACAACCTACTGAATAACAGATCGTTATGGAGAATTCGGTGTCCCGGAATTGACATGATTTCGATACCCCGAATCGTCGGACCGCGAATTTAGCCCCTAAGGATTGAGAGAATTTGAATGATTTGGGTACTAGGCGGGAAATAAAAAAAAGCTTGCAAACCATTGATTTGCAAGCTTTTAACTATTTTTGATTTACTTTCTGGCGGTCTGGACGGGACTCGAACCCGCGACCCCATGCGTGACAGGCATGTATTCTAACCAACTGAACTACCAAACCAGATATTAAATTGAACTTTGGGTTTTAAACTGACTTGTAAAACCTTCTGTTTCGTACAGCAAACTTACTAAAAGGTATAGATAAAAAAAATGTTTATTTCTCTCAAATGGCGTTTTCAGAGCTTCTGGTGCCTTAACTTGTTGATTTATTGAAGTTACCCTGTTTTGAAAATTTTATACAAATGAATTCAGATTGTATCAGAAAGGGTGTTGTTCTGACTGTATTCGATCTTTAATCATGCGCTTATTACAGCTTCCTTCTTTTGAAAGCTATAAATCAGGTAAAACAAAGCAGGTAGAATAAATATACTCCCAATTAGCAGTGCCATGCCCAGCGCATAGATTGTTTTTTCATGGCCACTATGCTCAATCAACGACAAATAGCCGCCATTTTTCAGGATTACAATATTTGGAAAATGACGGTAGGTGGTGGTAAGTAAGATCATTGTCACCTGGAATCCGGCCAGAGGGCGAAGAAGGGTAACTTTGCCTTGATACAACAGATACCACATAAGAATGAGTGAAAGCGTGGCCGAAAGGATTGCAATTCTGCCGACCCAATTGCCAAATACCCAGTCAATCAACGGGATGTTTTCGAAAAGTGAGGCGGCAAAAACAAGAATTCCGCTTACGACGGCTGCTATATTGAAAAACTGGGCCTTATGAGCGAAACGAAGCCGATCCTGTTCGTTATCCGTTTCTCCGATCAGATAAACGGACGCTAAAAAACCACAAATGGCGACAGTAAATAATCCAACAGACACTGCAAACCAGTGGAGCCAGCTAAATATGTAGGCGTCCAAAAAGTTGCTGGCATGCGGATCGATGCGCCCCGATACTGCGCTACCAGCAATGATTCCCAGAAAAAGGGGAGTGATGAAGCTCGAATACTCAAAAATCGGGTTGTATAAATTCTGCATATCGTCCTTAATGGCGTCATAATGCCGGAACGTGAAAGCAGTTCCACGAGCGATAATACCTAATAGCATGATGGTCAATGGAATATGAAGATTAATCGACATTGTTGAGTATATAACCGGGAAGCCGACAAAAAGGATGACAATCGCAATGATAAGCCACATGTGGTTGGCTTCCCAAATAGGCCCTATCGCAGAATAAAGGGTTTTACGCGTTAAGCTTCTATTCTTTTTGGAAGTGAATAACTCAATGATACCTGCGCCAAAATCCGCACCGCCAAGAAGCAGGTAGAGTAGGATAGAAGACCAGAGGAAAGTGATTACGACGTAGAGCATTTTCTTTTAGATGAAAATTGAAAGATGAAAATTGAAAACGAGTGGCATTTCGAACGAATGTATCCTGATCAATTGTCAAGGAATGCGGTTTCTGGGATATCATAAAGTTTTCCTACCATCTTAATCTGTCGGTAAAGCATGAAAATTACAATGACTGCGAGGGAAATGTAAACAGCTGAAAATATATAGAATGAATAAACGATTCCTGGCATGGGCGTTACTGCGTCGGCTGTTCGCATGATGCCATTGATGATCCAGGGTTGACGTCCTACCTCGGTGACAGTCCAGCCAGCTTCTACTGCTATGAAACCGAGAGGAGTTGCGACTACAAACAATTTTAAGAGCCATCGACTGGTGAGCCATTCCTTCTTTTTCCACAATGCCATAAAATACATCAAGGCAACCAGCATCATTAGCATCCCCATGCCTACCATGGCCTGAAATGCGTAGTGCGTGATAGCAACCGGCGGATGATTATTTTTGGCGATTTGGTCTAGCCCAGTCACTTCGGACTTGAAATCACCGTGGGCGAGAAAACTGAGAAAGCCCGGAAGTTTGATCGCATAGTCAACGCGTTTGTTCTCAACATCGGGAATTCCGCCTATAATGAGTGACGCCGCCTTTTCTGTGTGGAAATGAGCCTCCATCGCCGCCAGTTTTGCTGGTTGTCTTTTGGCGACGTCTTTGGCAGAAATATCGCCGCTCAACGGTTGAAGTAAAGCAGCTGCACAACCAAATATTGCCGCAATGGTGAACGATTTGGTATGAAAAAGAATATGCTGACCTCGTAATATCATCAGTGCATGAATTCCCGCTACCGCAAATCCGGTAGCTACAAACGCAGCGACGGTCATGTGGAGTGCCTGTGAAAACCACGCGTCATTGAACATTGCGGCAATAGGGTCGACATTGATATATTGCCCATCTACGTAATCAAAACCTGCCGGACTATTCATCCAGGCATTCGCTGCCACCACGAGTATTCCGGAAGCAAGCCCGCTTATGCCCACAACCACCCCTGTAAACCAATGAAACCACTTATTAAATCGGTCCCAACCATACAGGAAGAAGCCTAGAGCGATAGCCTCAATAAAAAACGCGGTTCCTTCCAGTGAAAATGGCATTCCAAATATTGGCCCTGCGTGCTTCATAAATTCCGGCCACAGTAAGCCGAGTTCAAAGGAAAGGACGGTACCAGAAACGGCACCCGTTGCAAAGAAAATCGCCACGCCTTTGCTCCATGCTTTGGTCACGTTTTTGTAAACGATCTGGTCGGTTTTCAACCAGTAATAGTGGGCAACGGCCATAAAAAAAGGCATCACCATGCCTATACAGGAAAATATGATATGAAAACCCAGAGATAGGGCCATTTGTGATCTCGCAGCGATAAAATCATTCATTTGGAGTATGATTTATTGAATAAATAAACCTTCCTGCCAAGATGAAATAACAGGAAAATGCAGTAGCTCAAAACTACTTAAGTCTTATGAAAAGAACCACGAATGCGATTAAATAGGTCAAAATAGTCGAGGTTTTTTAACAGTTTTTATCTCATAACCAATGTTCAGATCTCTATTCCTGTTTGTATTATTATCTTTTAGTGGATATGCCCAAAAAGGGCACCCCAAAATCAATACCAAAGCGAGTCAAATTGATAGTTTGTTGTGGGATTTGGATCAACTAAGTAATGCACCGGAAGTGAAATGGATAGACCGGGCGGGTACTGTGCAATCGTTGCTTTACAAAGGTGTTGATTATGAGGGCCATGCTACGCAGATATTTGCTTACTATTCCAACCCCGCGCTACTTAAAGGTAAACCAACTGGAAAGAGTAAATTCCCTGGCGTTGTTCTTATCCACGGTGGTGGCGGGAAGGCTTTTAAGGAGTGGGTTGAGAAGTGGGCAGCCGATGGCTATGCAGCCATTGCGATGGACCTGTCTGGAAATGGGCCTGACGGAAAGAAACTGGAACTGCCTGGTGCGGACCAATCCAATGAGAATAAATTTGAGAAAATTGAATCCGCGAATTTGAAAGACGTATGGAGCTACCAGGCTGTGGCAGCCTCTATCCTGGCACATTCGTTTTTACTAAGTCTGCCGGAAGTTGACAAAAGTAAAACCTGCGTAACGGGCATAAGCTGGGGAGGATACCTGACCTGCATTGTAGGGTCGCTCGATAATCGCTTTAAAGCTGCAGCACCTGTTTATGGCTGTGGGTTTTACGATGAATCCGACGTTTTCAAGGTTTCATTGAACAATCTTTCCCTGGCTGGCAAAAACAGATGGATGCGTTACTTTGATCCCTCAGCTTATTTACGCTTTGCTCAGCCGGAGTTTATTTTTGTGAATGGGAATAAAGACCGTTTCTATAATGTGCTACCTTATTCCAAAACCTGCAATCTGATTCCGGAAAATAAGCGGACAGTATTGTTACTTCCAAATATGTATCACAGTCATCCGCATGGATGGGAGCCGCACGAAATCAGGTATTTTTTTGAAAGTGTGATTAATGATAACGCCCCTCTTGCCAAAGTGGGAAAAGCGATCGCCAACGGAACTGAAATCACCGCTGGTTATCACGCACCTGTGTCTCTATGGTCTGCGGATTTTTACTACTCAAACGACACCCTTTCTGACAATGAAAAGAGGATATGGGCGAAACAAAAAGTGATAATCGATAAGGAAAAGCAAATCTTAACGACAGCAAAACCAGTGGATGGCTACAAATACGGATTTTTTTACCTCAGAGATCATCGCAACTTATCTGCTTCCAGCGAATTCATTTTTCCGTAGTGTCTTCTGACCTGGCTGCCAATTTTTTTTGAATGATATCGGCGGGGTAACGCAGGGCTAAATCACGAACTTCATAGGTGAACTCAGTGAAAGTCTCTTCCCATAGTTTAGCTTCGCCGGGTGCGTAGTCATAAAATCCCTGGCTGTTGGCAACGCCTCTGCCGCCCTCGCGCACTACTTTGTCAATCAGCTCGGGAACTTCGGTGCTGTTGTTAAGCGTCGGTAGGAGGTTTTTCATAACGGTGTGATATGCAGGCACTCCCGTCAAATCCATCCATCGAAAAATACCTACAAAAGTCATGAAATAGCCGGCGTTGTTCCGGCAGGATCGATCTACATCTTCTATCGTTGCATACCCGTTTTCAACCAGGTTGATCGCCTCGCGGTACATGGCGTACATGAGTCGGTTGGTGATAAAACCTGCAATGTCCTTGCGAACCAAAATAGGTTCCTTTCCCCATTTGTGTGAGAGCTGATACAAATATTCACCGTTGGTAATGTCAGTATCGTCGCCACAGATGATTTCCAAAAACCGGGTCGTATGCGCTGGCTCTGTCCAATGCAGGCCAAGAAAACGTTCGGGATGCTTTGTAAGCTTTTGAAGAGAACTTATGGGAATGGCTGACGTGTTGCTGGTTAGTAATGCATCCGGCGTTATCACTGTCTCTATTTTTTTGTAAACCGATTCCTTAATGCCAATGTTTTCAATCGTACATTCATTGACAAGCCTGCATTCAGCTAATTGAGCGTAATCCTCAGTGATGATGAGGCTATTAAAATAATAGTCCGGGTCATTGAAAATCAAGCCATTTTCAATCGACTTTTCCAGATGCTCTCTTATCCTTTTCTCAGCATGTTTTAAGTCATCAGGAATCGGTGCGACAGCGACTACTGGGTGCCCCGCAATTAACAGACAGGTAACAATGCTGCAGCCCATTAAGCCAAGGCCTACAATTCCAATCGGGATTTCCTGAGTATTCATAAATGGTCGTAAATCGTATCAAAGTTGTCTGAAAAAGGAAAATGTTTTTACTTCCTACTACCCGAAATTGCTCAGCAAAGGTTTTATAAAGGTTTTAATGGAAACTACTTTGCCTTTGATGGAACCTATTGACTGCCTTTGGGATCTACATTTCTTTCGTTTTTACAAAAAATCAGCCTTTCTGGTTCTGGAACCGGAAAGGCTGAAATGATATTGATTGCTTGTCAAGCGACTGGAAGTTCTAGCTTCCGCTTGTTGTTTTCTTTTTGTTAAATTTCTTCTCAGCCGTTTTCGCTTTTTCGAAATCCAACACCACGCCATTGATGCAATAACGTAAGCCTGTTGGTGGTGGGCCGTCGTCAAATACGTGTCCGAGGTGTGACTTGCAACGACCGCACATCACTTCTATGCGTCTCATACCCAAAGTATTGTCGTTGGCTTCGATAATTGACGTTTTACTGATGGGTTCAAAAAAGCTTGGCCAGCCACAGCCGCTTTCATACTTTGCATTACTTCGGAAAAGCGCATTGCCGCACACAGCACAGTAAAATGTTCCTACTTCTTTGGAATGCTCGTACTCACTGGTAAACGGGCGTTCGGTTCCCTTCAGCCTTGCCACCTGATAAACTTCAGGTGAAAGGATCTTTTTCCAGTCCGTATTGGTCTGGGTGACCTTGGTTGTATCCGTACGGGAGTATAAAGGGCTCTTTTGCTGGGTAGGTGACGTCTGCCCGAAACAGTTCTGTAGGAATACTCCCATCACGCACCAGGTAAGAATGATTAGTTTATCTTTCATTGTTTTGTCATTTGCGTTTATCAATATACGACAATAAGCATCGAAAAGTTTAAACGGAAGATATTTTTGAGGGGTTTAAGGAGTTTGAAGGGGTTTGGGGAGTTTGAGGAGTTTGAAGGAGTTTAAGGAGTTTGAGGAGTTTGAAGGAGTTTGAAGGAGTTTGAAAGTTTTGAGGGTTTGAGGAGTTTGAATGGTTTGAGAAGTTAAAAAGATTTAAGAAGTTTAAATGGTTTAAGGAGTTTGAAGAGTTCAGGGATCTTCGCGTTGCTCGGCCTTCCCAGACTTTTAAACTTATTTAAACTCTCAAACCACAATTACTCTTACTCCTCCGGAAAAACTGCTTTAAACTGCCAAACTTCTGAAACTAAAAAACTCCTTCCTAGACAAAGGATGACAAATCCTTGACTCCCAGTGCTCGGGAACTTGTGAATCCTTCGCCGAATGTGACACCAATGGCGTGTCCCATCTCGCGTGCACGGGCAATGATGAAATCCAAAAACTCGGGGGTAGAGATGTAGCTGACAGGTTCGTCGCTGTTTTCTACGTATTCAGGGATGTGGAACTGACTTTTAAATGCCTTCACTGCTTCGATCTTTTGGTCATGAAAAGCGGTGATGTCGACGATGAAATCAGGCTTGATATAACGGTCCTGAATGGCATGAAAAACCTGTTTCGGTCGCCAAGCTTCTTGGTTGTTTCCGAAGGCGTCGAAGGTTTCGATCATACGTAAACCTGAGTAAAAGCATGCATCGGAGACGAGCTTTGCGCCGCGTCCATGATCGGGATGACGGTCGTCAATTGCGTTGGTGATGACAATATCAGGCTGATATTTTCTTAAATAAGGAATAATCGCTTTCTGATGTTCTTCGTCATTTCTGAAAAAACCATCGGCAATTTCGACGTTCTCCCTAACTGCAATATTCAAAATTTTGGCGGAATCTTTTCCCTCCTGAATTCTCCCCTCCGGTGTTCCGCGGGTTCCCAATTCTCCCCTTGTCAGGTCAAGAATGCCTACTTTTTTACCCAATGCCATTTGTGCCAAAAGTGTTCCGGCACAACATAATTCGACATCATCGGGGTGGGCGGTTATTGCAAGGATATCGAGTTTCATAGAAAGGTGACTATTTGATCTTGAGCTTTTGACCTAAACGGAGCGTAGACCGTGTTGAAATCCTGTTTCTTTTGGCAATCGCAGAAATTGAAACTCCGTATTTACCCGCAATAGATGAAAGCGTTTCACCAGAACGGACCTTGTGAAGTACCGAACGGTTCTGAGAAACATGTGCGTCCCCAGATTCAAATTCACTTTTTGTAGATTTTCCACGGAGGTGGTTCCAGACACTGCTGGTAAGCATAAAGTGGTCGGAGCGAATTTGTCTGTTGTCCCAATCAAAAATATTCTTTGGGTCAAAAGCATTTCCCTCGTATCTGTTTTCATAGTGCAAATGTGACCCCGTACTACGACCCGTGCTGCCACCAAGTCCCAGAACCTGTCCGGCCTTTACCATCTGCCCCGATTCCACCAATTGTTGTGACATGTGTCCATAAAGGGTTTCCAGCCCATTTACATGCCGTACAAGGACAAATTTCCCATAGCCGCTTCCATCAAAAGCAACAATCCGGACCATGCCATCGTAAGTGGTTTTCACCGAATCGCCGGTATCCAGGTCGAGATCAGTTCCATTGTGCCACCGTCCCCACCTGTATCCAAAATTGGATGTTGCCTTGGTGATCGGCATTGGTGTACTCCACATATGATTTGCAGAAGGATCGTAAAGCTTCAAGTCGACCGGTTCGTCAAATTCGAGGGGGCTTAAGCCGTAGGGGTTAATAGTTCGGGTGTCCCAAATCACATAATATTCAGCCGCCTTCACCCATTCGTCACCCACATAAACGGAATCAACCACTTCGACGACGTCGGTTTCACCTTCGTCCAAAGTGGTTGTGTCTTCACTTACAACAGGGTTAACAGGCTTTACCGGCTCAAACTGACTCTGGAATTTGAGGCTGGAACTTTCAACCTGGTATTCATCTTCCGGCTGGGGAGTGCCTACTTTTGTGGGGGCATCTTTAGAATTTTTTCCGGACTGTTTAATTTTGGGGTTTTGTTTAAATAATCCTCGCTCTTGCGCTTGCGTGTTCCATGAGATCAAACACAACATCATTAGCAAACTTACAATAAGCTTTACTTTCATATTTAAAATACTATCTCAGGCTACTATCTTGGGGTGATATAGTAGCCCGATTAATGATTGAAATTTATGGGTTATCTAGTGGTTATGAGTTATTTCTTCCTCAATAACCTCTACTTCATGTTCCATTAAAAAGCGTTCAGCATCGAGTGCTGCCATACAACCGGTTCCGGCAGCGGTAACAGCCTGGCGGTACACGTTATCTTGTGCATCACCACATGCAAAAACTCCTTTAACGTTCGTGTGTGAGGTCCCTTTGACGGTTTGGATGTAGCCGGTTTCATCCATATCAATGTAGCCCTTGAAAATATCGGTGTTAGGCTGATGCCCGATCGCAACAAAAAAGCCGGTCACATCTAATACGGTTTCTTCTCCCGTTTTATTGTTCTTTACTAAAACACTTTCCAATCCTTCCTCCCCATTTAACTGAACCGTATCAGTATTCCAGAGGATTTCAATATTAGGAAGCATTTCCACACGTTTCTGCATGATTTTTGAAGCACGCATCTCGTCACGGCGAACCAAAAGATATACCTTACGGCAAAGCTTTGCAAGGTAACTCGCTTCTTCAGCCGCTGTATCGCCTGCACCTACCACAACCACATCCTGTCCCCGGAAAAAGAAGCCATCACAAACTGCACAAGCGGACACACCGCGTCCGTTCAATCTTTCTTCGCCTTCAATTCCAAGCCATTTGGCCGAAGCTCCGGTAGAAATAATGACAGAGTCGGCCAGGATTTCTTTCTTACCATCAATGGTTACCTTGTGTGGATAACCTGTAAAATCGACAGCGGTAGCCATTCCGTAGCGTATATCTGCTCCGAAACGCTTTGCTTGTTTTTCAAAGTTGACCATCATTTCGGGCCCGGAAATCCCGTCGGGGTACCCAGGGTAATTATCAACTTCTGTGGTAATGGTGAGCTGGCCTCCCGGTTGTGCGCCCTGGTATAATACCGGGTTCAATCCGGCTCTTGAAGCATATATTGCGGCAGTATATCCCGCAGGTCCTGATCCGATGATCAGGCAGTCTATTTTCTCAGGTGTCATATTTGTTTCTTTCAAAAGATATTTAAAACCAGGGTTGTAATCCTAAATGCTTTTTATAAATGGATCCAATGTTCAATTGGTTTTACCTTTGTTGTATTAATTATAATTCAACAGGCAGCACCGACTTTGTAACACAGTCGAGCTTACAAAAGTGCAAATTTTGCCTTCGGAATGCAAATTCTTCACAAAATCCGCCATTCAATTCTACGGTTTTGCTGACGGTTCGTCTCTGAATTATTTGGTACAACGGGTTTGGTCTTACCGTATCCTTTGGCGGTAAGCCTGTCTTGCGGAATTCCTGATTTTTCTAAATATTCCAGCACAGATGTTGCTCTTTTTTTGGAAAGTTCAAGATTTGCAGGATCTGACCCGACATCATCGGTGTGTCCCGATATTTCAATTTTCAACGATTTGTTTTTATTCAGAAAATCAACCATTTGGTTGAGCTCGACCTTTGATTTTTCGTCGAGATTGTACTCGCCCGTGTTGAAAAAAATGTTGTTCAGGGTCTCCGCGCGGTCTTTTTCTGCCTCCTCCAAAGGGATGTCAAGATTTACAGAGGTGGCGGAATCGGTAATTGAGAAAGAAAGGCTTTTGAATAAATAACCGGGTTTGGATACATAAAAAGCATATTCACTTCCTTTGTTCAAGACCGCCAGAAAAGCACCGGTTGTAGCGTCCGAATTGTATTCCGATACCTTTTCCTGTGTTTTAAGGTCGTAAAGTTCGATTGTGGAAGCCAGAGCCCTTCCTGTCTTTTTGTCAAAAATTTTACCCTTCGCATATCGTGTAGGTGTAATCTGGTTTTTCAGGCTCTCGGGCAGTGCGAACGTGTAGAGCAATGAGCGTCCGTTCACTTTATCCGTGTTATCGTTGGTATAATAGGCGTTTTTACCGTTTGCAGTAATAAATAAACCAACCTGCTCCGCGACCGTATTAATCGGATAACCAATGTTTTGAGGCTCTGACCAGGTCGTGTCCAGACGTTTTGTCATAAAGATGTCGAAACCGCCCATCCCTGGCAACCCGTTAGATGAATAGAAAAGCGTGTGTCCGTTGGCGTGAATAAATGGTGCGATTTCTTCATCTGGTGTATTGATGACCGGGCCCATATTTTTAGGGTCAGTCCATTTATTCTGGGCATTTAACGTCGTCACCCAGATGTCATCTTTGCCTACTCCGCCCCGCCGATCTGAGGAAAAGTACAAAGTATGCCCGTCAGCGGATAGCGATGGCTGGGTCTCTCTTTCTCTGGTATTAATCACATCTCCGAGATTTTGCGGAGCACTCCAGTCTTTACCTTCTTTGTGACTGATGTAAAGATCACAACCTCCAAAGCTATCCGGACGGTTACAGGCGGTTAGTACGAGGGTTCTCCCGTCAGCGGAAATGGTGCAGGTTCCTTCGTTGTCGGGTGTGTTTATCGATTTTGAAATCTGTTCCGGCACGTCCCATCCACCTTTGATCCGGTGTGTTGTATAAATATTCTCTTCTCTTTCCGCAGTCATTCCTGAAAAGATCAGTGTTTCTTCGTCTGCCGTAAGAACTGGGAAGAACTGTGCATTGAGAAAATTGATCGTGTCACCCATTGAATGTTTTTTTACATCCAATGGATTTAAAAGTGCCTTTTGTGCAAAGCGGGAAGAGTTGATGCTTTTTTCGGAAAGCCGGGCGAGGCTGGATTTGGGTGGGAATAGCTTATTGGCCTTTTCGTAGTAAACCAGCGCCGAATCGTATCGTTCCGCCTGAAAATGATACCTTCCCAGCCACTGGTATGCCGAAGCAGATTGATTGTCATTGGGCTTCAGCGCAACCAGAATAGCGTAATGTTTTTTGGTTAAAGTGGCATTTTTTTGAAGATCGTAAATCTGGGCCAACCGCAAATGCATCTCGCTGTTGTTCGGTTCAAGCGCTGAGGCACTTTCATAAAGATTCAAGGCCTCATTTAACTGCCGTGCGTTCCATGCTTTCTGTGCCTTGTCGTATAAGTCTTTGGCTTTGCGGGACATCTGAATTTCCTGCGCAAGACTTTGCTGAACAAACATCAGAACTGCGAGCAGCGGGGCAAGGAAATTACGGCACATTACGGAATATTCATATACTTGTGTGTTTGTAACGACATTTTCCATTTCGGATTGTCTTTGATATAGTCAATTATCAAAGGCAGCATTTGTTCGTGTTTACTCCATTCCGGTTGCAGCAGGAGCGTGCATTCCTTGTTCACCAGTGCGGCATGTTGCTCGGCAAACTCAAAGTCACTCTTATTATAAATGATAGCTTTAAGTTCGTTTGCATTATTGTAAATGTCCGGATGCGGCGTTTTGAATTTCTTTGGTGAAAAACACACCCAGTCCCAATGTCCGGTAAAAGGATATACACCTGAGGTTTCAATGTTTGTTTGAAAACCAGCAGTTTGCAATTGTCCTGTTAGTTTATCCAGGTTGTACATCAAAGGTTCTCCACCCGTAATTACTGCCAGCCGTCCAGGAAATTCCAGTGCGCCCTTTACGATCGTCTCAATCGCTGTTTTAGGATGGATATCCGCATCCCACGATTCTTTCACGTCACACCAATGACAACCCACATCGCAGCCGCCCAGGCGAATAAAATATGCCGCCTTGCCGCTATGCTGGCCTTCACCCTGCAAAGTGTAAAAGGCTTCCATAAGTGGAAGTTGATGTGTAATGATGGGTAGTGTTTCGGTAAGCAAAGTGAAATAGGGACAAAATGTTCAAAAGAGGACAACAATAAAAACGTCCTGAAAATCCCCAAAGATACAAAAAGCTATCCGTGAATTGTGACGATAGAATCGCATCTTTGCATTATGAATACGATGCAAATCCATCAGCAGGAGGTAATTTGTGCACTTGCCACTCCATCAGGGGTGGGCGCTATTGCCATTATCAGGGTTTCAGGATTGGGGTGTATCCCGATTGTGAATGCTATTTTCAAAGGTAAGAATCTTGAAAATGTCGAAACACATACAGTCCATTTTGGTACCATACAAAGCGAAACCGGGATCATCGACGAAGTTTTGGTTTCGGTTTTTAAATCTCCCAAATCGTTTACGAAAGAAGATTCTGTCGAAATCTCCTGTCACGGATCCGACTACATTATCCGACAAATTCTGAAACTGCTAGTCAGAAACGGAGCGAGGATTGCGAAACCTGGTGAATTTACGCAGCGCGCATTTTTAAACGGACAATTTGATCTGGTTCAGGCAGAAGCCGTAGCCGACCTGATCGCTGCCGATTCTGAGGCGAGCCATAAAACAGCTCTGAATCAGTTACGCGGAGGATTTTCTAAAAAACTAACTTCGTTAAGAACCGAACTCATACATTTTGCTTCATTGATAGAATTAGAGCTGGATTTCGGTGAAGAAGATGTAGAATTTGCCGGACGCGAGGATCTGAGAGCGCTTATCGAATCTTTACAGGAAACGATTTCGCCGCTGATCGAATCATTTGATTACGGTAATGCGCTGAAGGAGGGCGTTCCTGTGGCAATCATCGGGTCACCGAATGTGGGGAAATCAACTTTGCTGAATGCTTTGCTCAACGAAGAAAAAGCAATCGTTACGAGTGTAGCGGGGACCACCCGCGATGTGATTGAAGATACAATCGTATTAGAAGGGCTTAAATTCCGGTTCATCGACACCGCCGGAATTCGTGAAACGACCGATCTGGTCGAATCGATCGGTATTGCGAGATCCAGAGGCGCCATGGAAAAGGCTGATATTGTGATTTTCTTGTTTGACAGTGAGGAAACGTTGCAGGAAAACAGACAGCTTGCAACCGAGCAGGCTGCCGGAAAAGACATGTTCTGGGTTTTTAATAAGATCGACATCGCTGCCGAAGCCTATGCCAGAATCAAAGAAATCAACCCGGAAGTTGTCGGCATTTCGGCTCACAAACAGCAAGGCTTGGATATGCTAACACAGGTCCTGGTTTCCCGAGTACACAGCCAGGTAGCAACAGATACCGTCGTCACAAACCTGCGTCACTACGAGCATCTACTGAAAACGCAGGAAGCTTTGAGTGATGTTTTGCATGGATTGGCAACTGGAATTACGGGCGATTTTCTGGCTCAGGATATCCGGTTGTCGCTGCATCATTTGGGGGAGATTACGGGGACTATTGTTACGGATGATCTGCTGGATAATATCTTTAGTAAGTTTTGTATCGGGAAGTAGAGGCGTGTAAAATCATGGAAACCCCAAAGTCAAAAATGTACTACTGATTCCGATTCAGCACACTAATAATCAACTTCTTAACTGTATCCATCTCATCTGGCTTACTTGCGGCAGCAAAAAGCGTCAGGCTTGCAAGTGCTTCATTACTAATAAGCAGATTTCCTTCTTTGGATTTTAACAATCCATTCACCTCCAAAAAAAGCAAAAAACAAGCCGCCGCAATTCGTTTGTTACCATCCACAAAGGAATGATTCTTGATGATCAGATAGAGTAGGGTAGCCGCTTTTTCCTCGATGGATGGATAAAAGTCAACATCTCCGAAACCTTTGCTGATCTGCGCAATGGAGCCCTTAAAACTGTCATCTTTTTCTTTTCCGAACACTGAGGATTCGAAATCACCTCTCATGGCTTCAATAATATTTTGGTAGTCAGGTAGTTCAGGATATGTTGCTTGATGCGTGTTTCTGCCTTTCTGGTCTAGGTTTTCATGATCGTAGTCGTCTAATAGTTCAAGACCTTTTGCAAATTGGTCAAGCCATGCGATATCCGGATCTCCAATTTTCGTTTCAATGGCTCTGCTTAGTATACGAATTCCATCTTTCAGGGTTTGTACCTGCTGCTGCTTTTGGGCTAGACGCTTCTCGTTGATGGCATAGCCTTGTATCAAGTAGTCCTTTAAACGCTGGGTTGCCCACTGGCGAAACTTGGTGGCTATCTCAGATTTTATCCGGTAGCCTACTGAGATAATTGCATCAAGATTGTAAACCTTCTGGTTCCGTTTTACCTCTCTTTTTCCCTCCATTCGAACTATTAAGAAATCCTTAATAGTTGCTTCCTCTAGAAGTTCACCATCACTGAATACATTGCTAAGGTGCATATTTATGTTGGGCACTGTGGTCTGGAACAGGTCAGCCATCATCTTCTGCGTAAGCCAAACAGTGTCCTGCTCAAATTTTACCTCAATTTGAGTTTCGCCGTCACTGCTTTTGTAAATTTCTATTTGATTCTCCATGCTAAGATTTGATTGCTTCGAAGTTAGCGAAATGCTGATAAATGAAAAGGAACTAATAGAAATGAGGTATGTTTGAGAGGGGCAATGCTAAAGAATAAATTTTTTGATGTTGAAAATGATAGATTTTAGAGTCAATTCGGACGAAATACCAGGTAATACTTTTAACATTTATTATCCGCACCCAGTTATTTATTGTGCCTTTTTTGTACTTTTTGTTATTTAAGTAGTTGTATATCAGATTAAAATACATATTGTATCGGCAGGTAAGAGCCCAATTCAAAAAATGACAGGCCGTTACTATTCAAAAAATTACGGTTAATTCCCCTCAAATTCCTTTACTTGCCACCACGTAAAAACAATACCGAATTGCGAACCCAACCCAATGAAGAATTTTAAAGAGACTGCCAATTTTATCTGGTCCATAGCGGATTTGCTGAGAGGCGATTACAAGCAAAGTAACTACGGAAAAGTAGTGTTGCCATTAACCGTACTGCGCCGCCTGGACTGTGTGCTTGAAAAATCCAAGGAAGAAGTTTTGGCAAAATATGAGCAGGTCAAAACGATGAATGTGCAAAATGTTGATCCGCTGCTGAATAAAGTTTCGGGTTATAAATTCCATAACAGAAGTCCCTACACCTTTGATAAGCTGATTGCCGATCCTGAAAACATCGCGGCCAATCTGCGGAATTACATCAACGGTTTCTCCGAAGATGCCCGTGAAATTATCGAGCAGTTTGAATTTGATAATCAGATTACCAAAATGGACGACAATAACCTGTTGTTCATGATCGTGAAACGTTTCCAGGAAGTAGACTTGCACCCCGACAAGGTGAGTAGCATGGAAATGGGGTATCTTTTTGAAGAACTGATCCGGAAATTTGCCGAGATCAGTAATGAAACGGCCGGGGAGCACTTTACGCCGCGTGAAGTGATCCGGTTGATGATTGACCTGCTTTTCCTGAATGACAGGGAGATTCTGACTAAAAAAGGAATTGTAAAAACGATCTACGATTGCTGTGCAGGCACGGGCGGTATGTTGAGTGTTGCTGAGGAATACTTGAATGAGCTGAATCCTGATGCAAGACTGGAAGTTTTTGGACAGGAATTAAACCCGGAATCTTATGCGATCTGTAAATCGGATATGATCATTAAGGGACAGAGCGCTGCCAATATCAAAAAGGGAAACAGTATTTCGGAAGATAAGTTGCCCGGTGAACAATTTGATTACCTGATCACCAATCCGCCTTTTGGGGTGAAATGGCAGAAGATTGAAAAATCGGTGAAAGCGGAGCATGAAAGCAAAGGCCACGGCGGACGTTTTGGTGCTGGCTTACCTTCTGTTTCCGACGGATCGTTTTTGTTTCTGATGCATTTGATGTCCAAAATGAAGCCGGTCAATGATGGCGGTTCTCGCTTGGCGATTGTGTTTAATGGTTCTCCACTATTTTCCGGCAGCCCGAGTACTACCAAAAATGAAAGCAGCATCCGCCAGTGGATTATTGAAAATGATATGCTTGAAGCTGTTGTAGCTTTGCCGAACCAGCTCTTTTACAACACCGGTATCAGCACCTATATCTGGATTATTTCCAACCACAAGCCCGATTACCGGAAAGGAAAAGTACAGCTGATTAATGCCGTTGATTTTTCTAAAAAAATGAGTAAATCCCTGGGGGATAAGCGAAATGAATTATCTCCGGACCATATCTCGGAGATAACCAAACTGTACGGAGAATTTACCACCGGGGAATATTGCAAGATCTTCGACAATACCGATTTTGGTTATGCCAAAGTAACCGTGGAAAGACCGGAACGTGATAAAAACGGCAAACCCAAACTGGACAAAAACGGAAATCCAAAAGCCGACAGCAGTTTGCGAGACACGGAAAATATCCCGTTAAAAGAAGACATCCAGACCTACATGGAGCGCGAAGTTTTGCCTCATGTACCGGATGCCTACGTAGATGAAACCAAAACCAAAGTGGGTTACGAAATTAACTTCACTAAATATTTTCACCAATACAAACCGCTCCGTTCCCTGGCTGATATCCGTGCGGATATTTTCTCGCTTGAAACAGAAACGATGGGATTGATTAAAGAGGTAATTGAATAGTTATGGAGAGGTACGAAAAATATAAGGATTCGGGGGTTGAGTGGATCGGAGAAATTCCAGTTCATTGGTCTACTAAAAAGTTAAAATATGTAGTAGAAGTTAATCCCTCTAAGTCGATAATAGATTTTGATAAAAACTCATCCAATACTGTGGTTTTTCTTCCCATGGAAAAGGTTTCTGAGAACGGAAAGATTGACCAAAGTCTTAGAAAAAAAATAGCTGAACTAAGTTCTGGATTTACTTATTTCGAAAAAAACGATGTTATCATTGCTAAGATTACTCCCTGCTTTGAAAATGGGAAAGGCGCTTTATTGGTAGATTTAGATACAGAATTTGGTTTTGGTTCAACAGAATTTCATACAATAAGGGCGACGGAGAAATTGACAAAAGAGTTTGTTTATTACATAACTCGTTCTGAAAAATTCATGACTCTCGGAGAAGCATTTATGACTGGTTCCGCTGGGCAGAAGAGAGTTCCAACTAACTTTATAAAAGAATTCAAAATTGGGCTTCCACCTGATAATGAACAAGCTGATATAACTAATTACCTCGACAAAAAAACATCCGAACTCGACACCCTAATCACCAAAAAAGAAAAGTTGATAGAGCTACTCAAAGAAGAACGCACCGCTATCATTAACCAAGCCGTTACCAAAGGACTTGATCCGGATGTGGAGATGAAGGATAGTGGCGTGGAATGGTTGGGGGAGATTCCGGCGCATTGGGAAGTGAGGAAAATTGGATATGTAAGTAAGGTTGTACGAGGCGCATCACCTAGGCCAGCGGGGGATCCAAAGTATTTCAATGGTTCTTTTCTTCCATGGATTACGGTGAAGGAAGTTACCAATGCAACAGGAATGTACATAACCGGAACAGAAGAATATTTGACAGAAGAAGGATCAAAAAATACAAGAATTATTGAACCTGAGACATTGCTTTTATCAAATAGTGGAGCGACACTTGGAGTTCCTAGAATTTCAAAAATTCGTGGAGGTATAAATGATGGTTCCGTTGCTTTTTTTAATCCTACGGCAGAAAGAGACTTTTTATATTGGTTTTTCATTACCCATACTAAAATTTATCGAGAAGAAGCCAGTGGGTACGGTCAACCAAATCTTAATACTGAAATAGTAAAACAGACACCAATTGCAATTCCGCCATTAACCGAGCAGTTAGATATCATTCAACATATTTATGTGGAACAAAAAAGGGTCGAAACTATCATTTCCAAAACCAACCAGGAAATCACCCTTTTAAAAGAATACAAAACAGCCTTAATCAGCGAGGTGGTAACGGGGAAAGTAAAAGTTTTTTAAACATCTAAAATGTCCATAGAAGAATTTTATGAGTTCAAGGAGAGGCTGTCAAAGGAATTGACATTGCTTCTCGACAGACCAGTTGCTGATCGGGATGTAATGAATGCCCTTTATTTGCTATACGCGGATGAGGACGATATGGAATGGATTGGAGATGTATGGGATCTTGATATTAGCTACGACCAGGCATTAGCGGTACTAAGGAATTTTGATTTTGGGATACTTACTCAACAGATAGAGATCGAGGATGAAGCAATCCTGGCTCATTTTGTACTGAACAAGAAGGTCCGCTTTAAGGCGGCAGGCTCGACCTGGATCATTCATAAAAATGATGCAGATCCCTTCCCATCCAATCCACATGCGCACCACGCCGAACTGAATCAAAAGCTGGATTTGAGTAATGGCAATTGCTACAAGAAGAAACAGTTTCTTTTTAAAATTCCGGAAAAGCCTTTTTTACGAATCCGCAAACGTGCAAAAGAAGTGTATAAGGGTCCGTTGCCTGAGCTTACGATTTGAGAGGCGGTTAAAAAGGTGGCGTTTGCATTGATTATGAAAAAGCGCCCATGACCTCCTTTCCGGCAAATGAGTCGGTACGAATCATTGCCATTTTACGGCAATTTTAGCTATATTTGTTATATATTGGATTAACAACTATGCAAACCATCACCTATAATGTTGGCAAAAAAATAGGAGGCGCATTGACGGAATTGCGTAAGCAAAAGCACAAGTCAGGATTTCCTTTTATGGTTGTCGATAAAGATTTTCTTCCTGACAGACAGGCATATATGGAGTACCAGGATGGGAAAGTGGAGGTCGTTGAGTTCACCAATGATTATAATGACTACTATGTGGTGAGGGTGCTGGACCACAAGGACGCCATCAATTTCCGGTTAAAATATCAGCTGGACTAATGCTCCACTTGTTTGTCATTACTGGTGCCAATGGTGCCGGAAAATCAACACTGGCCAAGGCACTGCTTCCATCCAAACTTGCTGAGCTGGATGTATTCGACGGGGACAAACTTTTTGTTCAAAAACTCTCAGAAATTTTCCCGTTAAAATCGAGATCCCCAAAATACGCGCGCGGAATGGCATTCGATGAAACCGTGAAGGTATTCGAATTGCTGGTTAGCGGCAGCCTGCAAGAGAGGTTGTCCTTTGCCTATGAAGGTCATTTCAGTTCAGAAGCGCCATGGCAAACCATTACCCGGTTCAGAGAGCAGCGATACCGGATTGTGATGGTATTTCTAATGGTGGAAGATCTGTCCATCTCACTGAAAAGAGTATCTGAAAGAGTAAAAACAGGAGGCCATTATGTGACTCCGCAAGAAATTGAAAAGAACTATTTTGGTAATCTTGTTCAATTGGATCTACATCTGGATTTGCTAGATGAGTTGATTCTGATCGATAACTCAAAGGCAATTGAGCCGGATCTCATAGCTCATATTTCAGATGGAAAATGCATTTACTCGAATGCTGATTTGCCCCAATGGCTTAAAAACCATACAGATAATTTACATCAGCTCATCAGGGGTCAGGTTTTCTGAACGGTTCCAGATTAAGTAAAATGCTTATATGTCACTTAATTTTGATTAAATAATATTAATTCCTTTCTTTGAATCAACAGTACCCGCCTAGCATACCGTAAGATCTGCTGGCGGGTCATTTTTTGTATTAAAGTTTTTGAGCGAAGTGTCAGGTACAAAAAAAGCCCATCATTGCACTAAGAAGGGTACCCTTCAACGGCTCATAGCCGACCTTCATGCATAACAGGCTGATACAAAGATTTCAATTTAAATTGAGATTGTCATTAATTCTGACACATTTGTATTGTAGTAAATAGTCGATAACCAGAGCCCACCCTTCCCATCTCTCAACTTATGTCCATCCATACCGAACAAACCTTTGAAGCCGCCATTGAAGAAGAGTTGCTGGAAAACGGAGGTTATTCAAAAGGTTACTCTGCTGATTTTAATACAGAGTACGGGCTATTTCCGCCGTATGTTTTCGTTTTTCTCCGGGAATCTCAGCCCAAAGAGTGGGAGAGGATATCCACCATACACAAGGATCAGGTTGAGCAGAAAGTACTTAGCCGGCTGATCAAAGAGCTGGAATTGCGCGGGACGCTGGATGTGGTCAGGAATGGCTTTACCGATTATGGTGTAAAATTCCGGATGGCCTACTTCAAACCTGAAAGCAGCCTTAATCCACAATCGCAGCAACTTTATACTAAGAATTCCCTTACCGTGACCCGTCAGCTTTTTTATGAGCGCCACGGAAGAAATTCCCTGGACCTGGTATTGTCTCTGAACGGCCTGCCAATTGCGACGGTAGAGCTTAAAAATCAATTTACCGGACAAAATATTCAGGATGCGCAAAAGCAGTATGTATACGACCGTGAGCCAACGGAACCCATTTTTCAATTCAAAAAACGAAGCCTGGTTCATTTTGCGTTAGATGCAGACGAATGTCAGATGACCACCAAACTGGCTGGAAAAGATACCCGTTATCTACCATTTAACGTAGGACATAACAACGGAGCCGGTAATCCGCTTAATCCCGACGGCTATCGTACTGCTTATTTGTGGGAGAAGGTCTGGGTGAAAGACAGTTTCATGGATATCATAGGTAAATTCATGCACATCAGCTCAGAGGATTTTGAGTTGAATGGAATGAGAAAGGTGAAGGAAACCATTATTTTTCCTCGTTTCCATCAAATGGAAGTGGTTCGTAAGCTGACAACAGACGCACGGGAATTCGGTGCCGGAAAAAATTATCTGATACAGCATTCAGCAGGTTCCGGCAAATCCAATTCGATAGCCTGGCTGTCGTATAGACTATCAAGTTTGCATGGCGCCGACAATGAGCGGGTTTTTGACTCCGTCATCGTGATCACAGATCGAAAAGTGCTGGATAGTCAGCTTCAAAATACGATCTACCAGTTCGACCACAAAGAAGGCGTTGTTCAGAAAATAGACAAGGATTCTCAGCAGTTAGCCAATGCGATCAGCGCCGGTTCGCACATCATCATTACTACCTTACAGAAATTCCCCTTCATCCTCGATAAAGTCGGCGAATTACCCAACCGTAAGTATGCTGTGATCATCGACGAGGCCCATTCATCTCAGGGCGGCGAGGCGACTAAAAAAATGAAGGCTGTCTTGTCTGACAGAACGCTGGAACAGGCCGCAGAAGACGAACGCTATTCGGGACTGGACGAGGATGCAGAGGACGAGATACGCAAATCAATGCAGGCGCGAGGACAACAAGCGAATCTCAGTTTCTTTGGTTTTACCGCCACCCCAAAACCTAAGACCATTGAGGTTTTCGGTACGCCTTCTTTAGATGGCAAACCACGTCCGTTTCATGTATATTCAATGAAACAGGCGATAGAGGAAGGTTTTATTCTGGATGTACTGAAAAACTACACGACTTATAAAACGTATTTCAAACTTTCGAAGCAAATAGAGGACGATCCCGACATCAATAAAAAGCAAGGTGCAAGGGCAATAGCCCGGTTTTTGAGTTTACATCCTCATAATCTGGCTCAGAAGACGGAGGTGATGGTCGAGCATTTCAGACAGATTGTATCTAAGAAAATTGGTGGAAGGGCAAAAGCCATGGTTGTCACGGGTTCAAGGCTTCATGCGGTGCGTTACAAGGAAGAGTTTGATCAATACATTGAGGCTAGGAATTACAAAGAAATCAAAACGCTCGTCGCTTTCTCAGGAAAAGTGGTGGATAAAGTTCAATACTCCGCTGGTGTAACTGAAGTGGAGTTGAATGGCTTTAAAGAAAATGAGGTCCCCAAGAAATTTTCCACGGACGAATACCGGATACTGATTGTAGCTGATAAGTATCAGACCGGTTTTGACCAGCCATTATTGCATACCATGTATGTAGATAAAAAGCTTTCAGGGGTGAAAACGGTTCAAACGCTTTCTCGACTGAATCGCATGGCACCGGGAAAAGATGATACATTTGTTCTCGATTTTGCAAACGAAACTGAGGAGATCCTGGCGTCATTTCAGCCTTATTATGAACTGACCACCGTAGATTCTTCTACCGATCCCAATCACCTTTATGATCTGAAGCATGAGATTGAAAAAGCACAGGTGCTCTGGCAAACCGAGGTGGATAATTTCTGTAACGTATATTTCAAATCGATAAAGCGACTGTCGGTTGGCGAGCAGAAGAAGCTGTATGCCTTTGTGGGTCCCGCAGTTGATCGATATAAAGTGCTACCTGAATCAACTACTCTTGAAGCGAACGAGGCTGCATCGCAGGACAATTTCAAAAATGCCCTGCAATCTTTTACGAGACTGTATTCATTTCTGAGCCAGATTATTCCGTTCTCGGACATGGATTTGGAAAAGCTGTTCACTTATGGCAAGTTTTTACTCAAAGCTCTTCCTAAAAACAGCAAGGATAGATTTCAGCTCAGCGATGAAGTGTCCCTCGAATATTACCGTTTACAGCGAATTGGAGAGGTGAATATTCTGATGGAAGACCAGGCGGAGTATGGCTTGGACGGAGGCAATGTTTCCGGAATCAGAATGAGCAAAGAAGAAAAAGCCGCTTTGTCGGAGATCATTGATGTGTTGAACAAACGGTTTCACACAGAATTCAATGAGGCCGATAAACTTTTCTTTGACCAGATAGAAGCCGAACTTCTCAGGGACAAGAAGCTAGGACAACAGGCGCTCACCAATACGATGGCAAATTTTAAGTATGGATTTGAAGACGTATTCATGGATAAGCTCATCAGCAGGATGGAACAGAATCAGGAGCTTTTCTCGAAAATGATGGACGATCAGGAATTTGGGGGACTGGTGAAGGGATATATGTTGAAAAGGGTTTATAATGGGTTGAGGGGTTAGTGTGAAAAATCCTTTGTATGGTTAAAGTTGTCGATCGCTCGCCTTTCTAATTACTCTTTGAATTATTAAATAATATTTCACCATCCATTTTAATGAACATCTTCAAAACCAACAAACAAACCCTCTCCACCCTTCGCGAAATCCCTTTCAAACTGGAAAGAGATATTCAAAGTTTGTTCGAACGAAACTTAGAGCTTCTTACATCTTTTAAGCTTGTCAAATCTGAGTTTACGATAAAGAGCAACCGAATCGACACACTGGCTTTCGATCCGGAGAGCCAGGCATTTGTGATCATTGAATACAAACGAAGCCAGAATTACAGCGTTGTGGATCAGGGTGTTTCGTATCTGAACCTGATGCTGGAATACAGGGCCGATTTCATTGTGGAATATAACGAAGTGCATGGCGTAAGTCTTAAACGAACCGATGTAGACTGGTCGCAAAGCCGAATTGTTTTCGTCTCTCCGTCATTCACTGATTTTCAAAAACAATCGACCAACTTTAAAGACTTGGGGATTGAGCTGTGGGAAATCAAACAATTTGAGAATGAGATTGTTATTGTTAATCCCATCGGCAAGTCTAAATCTGCACCAAGTATCAGACAGGTCCAGCAGACTGATGGTTCAGATATTGATAAAGTGGTCAGGGAAATTAAGGTTTATATGGAGGAGGATCATTTAGAGGGTAAGAATGATGATATTAAGGAGCTGTATGAGACATTTAAAAATGCTATTCTCAATTTGTCTCCTGACATTCAAGTCGACCCAAAGAAGTTATACGTCGCATTTAAAAAGCAGAAGAACATCGTAGACATCGAGATCCAGCAAAAGGCCTTAAAGCTGTGGATTAATTTAAGAAAGGGTCAACTGCAAGATGAAAAGGGACTGGCCAAAGACGTTTCTCAGTCCGGCCATTGGGGTAATGGTGATTACGGACTTATTGTAGCAGATACCACAAACCTGGAATATATCATGAGTTTGGTGAAACAGGCTATTTTGAATTGAAAAAAAACAGTTGTTGCATTATTTGCGACAGCTGGGATTGGGGTGTGTTGTCGAACTACCGAGGATTTCTCGCTAATTGCAGGTGCTTGCAATTCTCACGCATTTTGGACTATTTCCATTTTGGAAATAGTTGGGAGAGCAATCATCCCAAACCCGCTGCTTGTCAGCTTCTCTATTCCGTTATCGCCCTCCCAAATCATAATTTAACACAACAACGAGGCCTATCTGCCCTAACGGGCCGTATATCTTAATGTGTCCGGAAATATTGCATATCGGACCCGCAAACAAAAGTGGTTAACAAAATGAATTTTAGCAGTACAAACAGTTCTTATCTTTCTATTGAAATCGGGGGGACCAAATTACAGTTAATCGTTTTTTCCAAAGACGCCGAGGTACTTAAAAGACTGCGCTACGACATCGATAAAGAGCAGGGCGCTGCGGGAATCAGAGCCCTGATCAAGGAAGGTGTAGAACAGATCAAAACCGAATTCACAATTGTAGAAACCGGCGTGGGGTTTGGTGGCCCGCTAGACAGGCATTCGGGCGTGATCGGGATTTCACATCAGGTCTCCGGATGGTCGGGATTTCCCTTGGCGACCTGGCTAGCTGAACTTACAGCATCCCCTGTCAGGATCGAAAACGACGCAAACGTGGCTGCATTGGGCGAAGCTGTCTATGGTGCCGGGCGGGATCATGACACCGTTTTTTACATGACGATCGGCAGTGGCGTTGGAGGCGGGCTGGTGCAGCACGGCAAATTATATCATGGACGTAAGCAGGGCGAAAGTGAGATAGGGCACCTGCGGCTGAACGAAAGCGGCGCAACGGTGGAAAGCCTGTGCGCTGGATGGGCTGTAGATGCTCAGATACGCGAGGCGGCTGCGGCAAATCCTGAAAGTATAATTGCCGATTTATTGGTGGATACAAAAACGGGCGGAGAGGCTCGGTATCTGCTTCCGGCCCTGGAAAAAGAGTGTTCGGTCGCTGCGCATATTCTTGAAAACCTGGTGAGCCGGTTATCATTGGGCTTGTCGCATGTGGTTCACCTTTTCAATCCTGATGTCGTTATCCTGGGAGGAGGCGTGTCGCTGATCGGAGAGCCACTTCGTGTGGGGATCGAGAACAAATTACCGTCATTTGTCATGAAAGCGCTGCACCCGGTTCCAAAGATTGCGATCGCGGCGCTGGCGGAAGATGTGGTGCCAATGGGCGCATTAGCGTTAAATTTATTGAAACAAGATTAATTACTAAACAATATCCATGGAATCGTACATTCAAAATTATTTTCAAAAACAAAAGGATACACTGGAGAGCATTCCTGCCGGTCAGGTTGCAGAAATCATCGAGAAATTCAAGGAGGCATTGAAAAATGACCGCCAGATATTTGTCATCGGGAACGGCGGAAGCGCTGCAAATGCAAGTCATTTTATAACAGATCTGGGAAAAGGGTCTTCCGACAAGACCTACAGAAGATTTCGTTGCCTCTCATTGAACGACAATGTTGCTTGGATGACGGCTCTTGGCAACGATTACAGCTATGAGGAAATATTTTCAAGGCAGCTCGCAAACTTCGGACGCGAGGGCGACATTCTTTTTATCATGAGTGTAAGCGGAAACTCACCTAATCTGGTGAAGGCTATGGAAAAAGCTGCCGAAATGGGATTGTATACCATTTCCCTGGTGGGCGGCAAAGTAGGCGTTCTTGGTGAAAAATCCGATCTTGCGGTGGTGATCGATGATCTTCACTACGGCCGTGTGGAAGACGCACACATGGGTATCTGCCACGTGATCTGTTATGCCTTTATGGAAAACGAGGCGCTGCAAAAAGCATAATTTTTCCTATTTTGTGCGCTTAGCATAGAACAAAGCCCCCGTTGATTGAACATCAGCGGGGGCTTTTATTGGAATATATTTCTCCAAATGAAATTGTTCTGCATGCTGCCACTTCCGAAAGTAGCAGAAAATAAAAATGAATTCATTTTTCAACATTAATAAGCCTTTCTCCTCCAAAACCGGAATCTCCAATCACGGAATTGACGAATCCACTACCATGGATCAGAAGCGAAAAGATTTGTGCTGGTCTCAAAGTCGTATCATTTTTGTGTCACCATTGTTGACCGCCTTTCCTTGTTGATATAGGCCATCTAACAGCAAACGATACCGATTTTTCAAAGCCAATGAGTAAAAATCTGTCAAACCAGCGTCTATTAGTTAGAAGAAATAACTCACTTTCCAAGCTGGCCCATGATCAAATCTCTCATTAAAGTTTTTCCAACGTTTCTACTAATACTCTTTTCCTGCAACCTTTTCGCACAACTATCCCTGTCAAACCTACAATGCCAGTACCAAACAAATCCAAAGGGTGTCGAGGCTGCTCGGCCCGGTTTGAGCTGGATTCTGGCGGCATCGCAGCGGAACACGCAGCAAACAGCTTATCGGGTGATCGTTGCAGATGATCTGGGTTTGTTGGAAAGGAACACCGGGAATATCTGGGATTCGAGGAAGGTTTTGTCCGATCAATCGCTGCATGTCAGGGTGATTGGCAGGAAACTCGAAGCTGCGAAGCAATATTACTGGAAGGTAATGGTGTGGGATAATCACGGCCAAATTTCAGCATGGAGCAAACCTGCAAAATGGCAAATGGGTCTTCTATCGGTCACTGACTGGATGGATGCGCAATGGATTGCTTATGAAAAGATGCCTGATTCGTTGAAAATCGTACCTGCCATTGATAATCCGCGTGACATCAGGTGGAACAAAGGGAAAGATATTCTCCCCATTATTCGCAGGGATTTCGCGGTTAGAAAGAAGGTGGGTAAAGCCACTGCGTTTGTAACGGGTCTGGGGCATTTTGATATGAGTCTGAATGGAGAGAAAGTAGGCGATCATTTTCTGGATCCCGGCTGGACACAATATGCAAAGCATGCGCTCTACGTAACATTTGACCTTACTGATAAGCTGAAACAAGGTGCCAATACGGTGGGTGTTATGCTGGGAAATGGTTTTTATTTTGTTCCTGGCGAGCGTTATCACAAGTTAAAGGCGGCGTATGGATATCCAAAAATGATTTGTCGTATTTTGATCCAGTACCAGGATGGTACGCAGGAAAATATCATTAGCGATCCTACATGGAAAACAGCGCCCGGCCCCGTGACATATTCCAGCATTTACGGCGGTGAAGATTATGATGCGAATCTGGAACAGGAGGGGTGGAACAAACCCGGTTTTGATGACCGCAAATGGCAGTCGGCAATTGTGGTGGACGGGCCGGGTCGATTGGAACCGCAGACTGCGGAGCCGCTCAAAGTGCTCGATCAATTCTCAATAAAAAAAATAACGCAGCCAAAACCGGGCGTCTGGGTTTATGACATGGGTCAAAATGCGTCCGCCATTCCTGCCATTGCTCTAAAAGGCAAGAAAGGCTCTGTTATTAAAATCACGCCCAGCGAACTGATCTACGACAATGGTCTTGTAAATCAGTCTGCCGTGGGCGCGCCGGTTTATTTCAATTATACGCTGAAAGGAGAAGGGGTAGAGCGTTGGCAGCCTCAATTTATGTATTACGGTTTTCGGTATATCCAGATCGAAGGCGGCGTGCCTGAAGGGGAGGCGAATCCGGAGCAACTTCCATTGATCATGGATCTGAAAAGTCTGCATACACGCAATGCAGCGCCGACGATCGGAACATTTTCAAGCTCCAATGATTTATTCAACAAAACCTTTAACCTCATTGACTGGGCTATAAAAAGTAATATGGCTAGCACCCTGACCGATTGTCCGCACCGCGAAAAGCTGGGCTGGCTGGAAGAGGCGTATCTTGTGGGCAGTTCGATCCGGTATACGTATGACATTGCCAGCCTTTGCCGAAAGGTGGTCAGGGATATGATTTACGCGCAAACTCCCGAGGGACTGATTCCGGATATAGCACCTGAATTCACGGTTTTTGGCGAGGGCTTTCGTGATTCACCTGAATGGGGAAGCAATGGAATCATCATGCCTTATTACTTGTATCAATGGTACGACGACAAAGAGGTGCTCCGGGAAAGTTACGATATGATGGCGCGATACACGACTTACCTCGAAAATAAAGCGAAAAATAACATGCTCTATTTCGGACTGGGCGATTGGTGTGATCTCGGACCCAAAGAACCGGGCTATTCGCAACTCACACCGAGTGGTATCACCAGCACGGCCACCTATTTCTACGATCTTAAAATTATGGCCGAAGTCGCGACCATTTTGGGTAAAAAGGAAGATGCAGCAAAATATACGGCGTTGAGTTCGTCAGTGAAGAAGGCCTACAACGATGCATTTTTCAATAAACAAACCGCTCAATATGGAACGGGAAGCCAGGCAGCAAATGCGATCTCACTTTATATGGGACTCGTCGATCAGGCCGACAAGGCCCGTGTGCTGGATAACATTGTCAAAGATGTCCGGAATCATAACAACGGCGTTACTGCGGGTGATATTGGTTATCGATATCTACTGAGGGTGTTGGATGAGAACGGACTTTCTGATGTCATTTATGATATGAACAGCCGCTCCGACGTGCCTGGATATGGTTTTCAGCTGGCCAAAGGTGCGACCGCCCTGGCAGAATCCTGGCAGGGAAATACCACACAGTCAAACAATCATTTCATGCTCGGTCATTTATCGGAATGGTTTTACAGCGGGCTGGGCGGCATTAAATCTGCACCAAATTCAACTGCATTCCGCGAAATTGTTATTCGCCCGGAGCCGGTTGGGAACGTTACGCATGCAAATGTAAGCCATGCCTCTCCATATGGTTTGATCAAATCGGAATGGCGGAAACAGGGTAATTCGTTCACCTTGCAAATGCAGATTCCTGCCAACACCACGGCGACTATTTATCTGCCGTCAAGGCCTGGTTCTGTTATCAAGGAAGGGGGCAAATTATTGCCTGGAAATTTCGATGTTAAAGAAATGGGATTCAGTGAAGGAAGAACGGCCGTGCAGGTTGGATCGGGGATTTATTCATTTGAGGTGGAGTAATTGAAGTTGATGGACGTCCAACACAAAATGAAAAAAATATTTGGTAATCTATTTTGAATAAGCTTACTTTGTCTATCAATATAGTAGGATATAGTTCTTATTGTTAGCCACCAGCAAGAAAGAACACCAGGAATTTCGTTTTAAAAACTTATGATAACGATGAACTCAAATTCTTCGCGGCTTAACGCTGCATGCCCGGTGGTGTCTTTTACGAAGCTTTTCAACACGAGTTGTTGCTGTTGAAGTCCCGCCGGTACAGATTTGCATCTTTAAGTTAAAATATCGCACAAACCATTTTTCAAATGGTATTTGAGCCTATTTATCGGTCAAATAATTCAACAATATGAAAATTTTTAACGTGTTACTCCTGGCAACGGGACTAACTTCTTCGGTATCGTCCATGCTGACCGCTCAGGACAATCCACAAAACAAGGTGATCATCACAGGCGTGCGTTTCGCTTACCCGTTGGTTGAAAAATGGATTCAGGTTTACACGGCGGAAAACCCTAATGCCCAGATCGCCATTGAAACCAGAACGATCACTGATCCAGAGAAATATGATTTGCTGATTGAAGCCTATGACCAGGAGCGGCTTATAAAGGAAGGCAGGGAAACGATTTCCATCGGACGGTATGCACTGGTTCCGGTCGCCAATTCGAAATCGGCCTTTGCCCGGGAGTTTGGAGAAAAAGGATTAACTGAAAGTGATTTCAAGCAAATATTCTTTCACGATATCTACGCCGAAAAGGGTAAATCCATAACAGCACCCTACACCGTTTACACGCGTCTGCAAAAGGCGGGTGCGCCTTTTACATTTGCAAAATATTTTGGATATGAACAGCAGCAGATCAAGGGGAAAGCAATTGCCGGTGCGGACGAACATCTGATCAAAGCCTTGTTGAAAGATGATACAGGTATCACGTACACGGTTCCGGGACTTGCCTTTGACTTGCACACCCGTAAACCGGCGGATGGACTCACCATCATTCCGGTTGATCTGGACAACAATGGCAGGGTTTCAAAAGACGAGAAATTGGTAGATAATCTGGACCATCTCGTTGAAAAGTTTGAAAGCGAGAAGATTAAAAATGTTCCAATCGAATACATTCATTTATCCATTACCAAAACGAATAGTAATACAGAGGCCCGGAAATTTTTGATTTGGGTTGCTTCTCACGGAGAACAATACCTGCATCAGTTCGGCTATCTGAAGCCTGAGGCTAAACGGTTGCAGGGAGAAAAAGAACAGTTGGAAAGATGGTCAGCTGTAAAATAGGCCTGGCAGAACGATCGGCCAAATAGATTGGAGAAGCGATATTTGAAGGAGTAAAATAAACTTAATCTGATACGTATATAGTATTTCGGTTGGCCAAAAGCCATCCTATAGAGGCCTTGTTGCTCAAAATGTTTGGTTGAGCTAACCTTTGAATTAAACCACCATAAATACATTTACCAATAATTACAATGAACAAATACTTTTACGTTGCCCTGTTGTTGACAGGTCTATTTAGTCACGCCTATGGACAGGAGGCAGTCAAGGGAATAGTCAGGGACGATAGCGGTCAGAGCATTCCCGGAGCCACAATTGTTTTAAAGGGAACTTCAAAATACGCCAGCAGCGATGTCGATGGCAAATTCAGTATTGCTGCACCGAAAGAGCTTCCGTTTACTTTACAGATTAACATCACGGGATACCAGCAGCAGGAAGTGGACATTTATGAGCTTTCGACAGAACCAGCCGAAATTTCGCTGAAAACGGCCAATGTGCTGGATCAGGTCGTGGTTATTGGCTACGGAACGCAGAAGAAGGGCGATATCACCGGGTCGGTCTCTTCTGTTCCACAGCTCGCTCTTAAACAGCCAATAAGCTCGTTTGATAGAGCATTGCAGGGCGCGGCTGCCGGTGTGCAGGTAACGCAGGTATCCGGGCAACCCGGTAGTGCGGTTAGTATCCGCATCAGGGGTGGAAACTCCATTACCGGCGGAAATGAGCCGCTTTATGTAATCGATGGGTTTCCGGTTTACAACAACAATAGTGATGCCAATTCAGGTGTAACGGCCGGGCCAAGTATCAACGCACTTGCAAGTCTGAATCCAAGTGATATCGAATCTATTGAGGTGTTGAAGGATGCTTCGGCGACGGCTATCTATGGTTCAAGGGGAGCAAATGGTGTGGTGATTATAACTACTAAAAAAGGAAAAGCAGGCCAGAACAGTTTAACCTACGACGCTTACTACGGAACGCAGAAACTACTTAAAAGAGTAGATGTGATGACCAATGCCAAAGATTGGGCGTTGCTTAAAAACGATGCGCGTGCAAATTCCGGAAAAGCGGCTTACTATACTCAGGATCAGATCAATCAACTCGGAGAAGGCACGGACTGGCAGAAGGAAGCCTTCCGTTCGGCCGCGATTCAGAACCACCAATTATCGTTGGTGGGAGGTGATGACAGGACCCGCTACGCTATCTCCGGTAACTATTTCAAGCAGGACGGTATATTGAAAAATACGGATTTTGAAAGATATTCAGGAAGGGTAAATCTGGATCGGGATTTTTCAACAAAATTCAAAGTGGGTGTGAACCTGACAGCGAGTAAAATCACCGCGCAGGTCGCCAATGCCGGCATTGTAAACGGACTATTATCAATGCCGCCAACGGTGAATGTGCGCGATGCAAAAGGAAAGTACACGTATCAAAGTGAATTTGAAACGCCCCTGGGAAATCCGATCGCAACGCTCGAAAAGGAAGTGAACAGAACCACCACCTATCGTTTTCTGGGGAATATTTATGGCGAATACACCTTTATAGAAGGTCTGGTTGGCAAGGTGTCGTTTGGTACGGATGTGATCAACAACAAGCAAAACCGCTACCAGCCTTCTGACATTTATCAGGGAGCCAACTCCAACCCAACCGGAAAGGCGTCTGTCGGGACTAAATTTGCCTCTACCTGGCTGAACGAAAATACGTTGAGTTATTCTAAAACCTTTCAAAATAATCATTCACTCAATGCTGTCGTAGGTTATACCCAGCAGGCGTTCAGTGTTGAAAGCGCGATCGCGGGTTCGGAGGCATTTGTTAGTGACCAGCTGGCATACAATGATTTGTCGAGCGGATCGGTTTATTCGCAGCCGCAATCGGGCTCATCTGCATGGGCACTCAACTCTTATCTGGGCCGGATCAATTATTCCATTAATCAAAAATACATCTTCACCGTCAGTGGCCGTGCAGACGGTTCTTCGAGGTTCGGAAAGGATAAAAAATGGGGATATTTTCCATCAGCAGCGTTTGCATGGAATGTGAGTAAAGAAGGTTTTTTGTCGGGAGTGCGCTCTATCAGCAATTTAAAACTTCGGCTGAGCGCCGGGGTGACCGGGAATCAGGAGATCGGCCAATATTTGTCGCTGGCAACACTTACTTCAAATACTTATTTCTTTGGAGGACAGACCTACGTCGGTTTTGCGCCCAACCGGATAGCCAATCCGGATCTTGGATGGGAAACGACGACCCAGTACGACGGCGGGATCGACCTTTCGTTATTCAAAAACAGGATCAATGTTGTCTTTGATGCCTACTACAAAAAGACTACCAATTTGCTGTTGAATGTCCCTGTCCCTTACACAACCGGGCAAACAACTGCTTTGCAGAACTACGGCTCTGTTGGGAATAAGGGACTTGAGCTGGGTATCAATGTGGAAAATCTCAAAGGCGCGTTCAACTGGAACACGAACTTCGTATTTTCCATCAACCGTAACAAGGTTTTGACGCTGGGCGATGGAGCCAGTTACATCATTTCGGGTGCCAATATTGCACAGGTTGGTAAGCCTCTCGGCGCGTTTTACGGCTACCGCACCAATGGGATTTTTCAGACAGGCGATGATATAGCTACTTTGCCAACCATAAATCCAGCCACCACCAAACCGGGTGATCGCAGATATGCAGATATCAATGGCGATGGGAAAATCACGCAAACAGATGACCGGACAATCATCGGAAATGCACAACCGAAATTTCAGGGAGGAATTACAAACACCTTGTCGTTCCTGAACTTTGACCTGAGTTTCTTCTTCCAGGGTACGTACGGAAACAAACTTTTCAATCAGAATAAGCAGCAACTGGAATTATTGACAGGACAGCAAAATGCTTCGACAGCCGCTTACGAAAGGTGGACTCCGACCAATCCGAGCAATACGGTGCAGCGCGCGTTTGAAGATCCCGCTGCCGTGAACACGAGTCGCTATGTGGAAGATGCTTCTTTTTTACGTCTGAAAAATCTGACCCTTGGTTATAATCTTCCTAAACGGATCAGTTCCAAAATTCATTCGAGTCAGATAAAAATATATGTCTCTGCGCAGAATCTGGTTACCTGGACCAAGTACACAGGTTTCGATCCTGAAGTAAGCCGGAATGAGCAGAGTACACTTAATCAGGGTATTGATTATAGTGTTTATCCCAGCAGCAAATCCTTTTTAGGGGGTCTAAGTATTTCATTTTAAGTAGAATACGAAATTGGTCCTAAATTTTAAAAATATTTCAATGAAAAAGATAATCTATATATTTCTGGGCGTCTTTACCTTCTCTTCCTGCACGGATCAGAATGAAAACCCTGCGTCGCTGATTACAACGGAGCAATTTTATAAAACCGAGAGTGATGCACAGTCCGCCGTTACCAGCGTATACAATGCCGCACTCAACAATGGCGGCCTAACGATGTACAATCGCCTCTTTCACCTGGCGTTTGAGATCATGACCGATGACGCCATTGCTGGTTTGAGGGTAACAAATGCCGACGTGCGAACAATTTCTGTATTAGCGCATTCCACAACCAATGACCGGGTTGACGAGCTTTGGAGAGAAAGCTATGTAGCCATCAACCGGGCGAATATTGTGATCAAACGTGTTCCTCTGATCGAAATGGATGCCACACTTCGTACCAGACTGGTCAATGAAGCGAAATTTCTGCGGGCACTCACTTATTTTACGATGGTGAGACTTTGGGGAGACGTTCCCCTTATTTTGGATGAGACAGGTTCTCTGGACAAAGAAGCCATTCTTGTTGCCAGAACACCCAAAGAAGAAGTTTACAAGCAGATCATCGCCGATCTTACCGCAGCAGAAACGTTACCGAATTCCTTTACAGGGGCTGACGCAGGACGTGCAACCGGAGGAGCAGCAAAAGCGATTTTGGCAAAGGTTTACCTGACACGCCAGGAATGGGAAAAGGCCGCAGCAAAAAGTCTTGAAGTGATCAATGGACCCTATGGTTATGATTTGTTTGAAAACTTCGCGGACGTGTTTAACGTAGCTACCAAGAATGGCAAAGAGCACATCTTCTCGGTTCAATGCAAGTCCAACGTGAATGGGCAGGGTAACCGTCTGGCCTCGTCCGCTACGCCTGTTGGGATAGCGGGTGTGGCATCGGCCGGAACAGACGAGCCTGAACCCAAAACTTACGCATTGTTTTCCGCGGATGACAAGCGGCGTGACGTGACTTTTTTTACATCACTAGTAAGCCCGACCACAGGAAAGGCTGTCACTTTTCAGCCTCGTTTTTTCAAATATTTCGATCCTGCCCAAATTGGCAACCCGACCGAATCGGCTAAAAATATTCCGGTTATACGCTTTGCTGAAATTTTGCTCATTTATGCAGAAGCTCTAAATGAAGCCGGAGGTCCGGTAACAGAGGCCTATACGGCCATTAATCGAGTAAGGAAAAGAGCAGGATTGGTCGCGTTGGCGGCTTTGACCAAAGATCAATTCAGAGAGGCCGTGTATACAGAACGCAGACTGGAACTAATGTTCGAGTTTCAACGCTGGTTCGACCTGATCAGAACGAAAAGAATGGTTTCGGAATTACAGAAAATTGGCAAAACCAATGCGGCCGAAAAGCATTATCTGCATCCGATTCCGCAACGGGAAATCGATTTGAACCCGAAACTGGTTCAGAACCCGGGATGGCAATAGGGGTAGCTGTTAGCTGTTAGCGATTGGCTTTTAGCTTTATCGTCAATATGGATGACCATTTTAAAATGACTTGAATTATGAAAAGTACAGGTTTGAATTTGATTGTTTTTTTGATTTTGCTGTGTTCAAATACCTCTTTTGCTAGGGAAAATGAGGGCTTGGAGGATAAAAAGCCCAATATTCTGTTTATCCCGGTGGACGACTGGGGCTGGACGGATCTTAGCTCAGCGGGCAGCAAGTATTATGAAACGCCCAACATTGATCGGCTGTCCAGGGAGGGATTGAAGTTTACGCAGGCGTATTCCGTTGGGCCCAATTGTGCTCCGAGTCGCGCCTCACTCATGACGGGCAAGTACACACCGCGCCATGGTATATTTACTGTTTCCAACTCAGACAGGGGTGAGTCTGCCCAGCGAAAACTAATCCCGATAGAGAACAATACCGTATTGAATCCTTCCTTTGTAACCATCGCCGAAGAGTTGAAAAACGACGGGTACAGCACCGGGCTCATCGGTAAATGGCAGCTGGGCGGAAAGCCCAAAGGAGCGGATGCACACGCACAGGGATTTGATCATGTGATTGCGGGCAGCGGCGGTACACCATCCTATTTTTACCCTTACGCAGGAAAAAATGGCGAAAAGTCCCCGCATCAGGGCTTGGAAAGCGGAGCAAAAGACGAATACATCACCGATCGCCTCACCGACGAAGCCATCAAATTTCTCGATTCGAACAAGGAAAAGCCGTTTTTTCTTTACTTATCGTACTTCGCTGTACATACGCCAATCGAAGCTAAGGAATCGATCACCCAAAAATACAAAGCAAAAAAGGGTGATGAATATCACAACAACCCTACATATGCTGCGATGATCCAAAGTGCTGACGAAGGTATTGGCCGGGTGTTGAAATCGTTGGAATCTTTAAATCTTGCCGAAAATACACTCGTTGTATTCTTTTCCGATAATGGCGGAATGGGCGCCGTTACCACCCAGCATCCGCTGCGTGGGTCGAAAGGCATGCTCTACGAAGGCGGTGTTCGTGTGCCGCTAATTGTAAAATGGCCCGGCAAAACCAAGGCGGGTACAACGACAGATACACCGGTGATTGGGATTGACTTCTATCCTACGATATTGGAAATTGCTAACGTGAAAAAGCCATTGAACAAAGAGTTGGATGGACAGAGTTTTGCGCCTTTGCTTCTTGGAAAAAGTACTCCTGTACGAGATATTTTCTGGCATTTTCCTGCATATCTTGAAGGTTACAAGGGCGATGACAGGAATAAAGATTCGTTTAGAACGAGGCCAACAAGTGTCGTACGTTCCGGTGACTTCAAACTTCACCAGTTTTACGAGGACGGCCGGATTGAACTGTACAACATTAAAAACGACATTGGTGAATCGGTCGATTTAGTCGCTAAGAATCCAGAAAAAGCCAAGGAGCTGAAAGCAAAACTGGAAGCCTGGAAAAAAGCTGTGAATGCGCCGGTACCAACACAACTGAACCCGGATTTTGTATCCGCGTCAACCGGCAAGTGAGCCATTTAAACAACGTATCGAACTTGACTTTATAATGAAAAAACAACTGCAAATCATCACATCGATTGTTACGGGGATGATGACCGTGACGACCGTCTTTGCTCAAAACAGCCCGCAGCAACCCTGGAATGGAAAGATCGAAAAGACATTACAGGAGTCTACGCCTTATAAAATAAACTACAACAAAAAGGCTCCAAAGGGTGCGCCAAACGTAGTCTGGATCCTGATTGACGACGCTGGCTTTGGAGCGACTACTGCTTTTGGGGGATTGGTAGAGACGCCCAATATTGAAAAGCTTGCCAATCAGGGTTTAAGGTTTACCAATTTCCATACGACAGCAATCTGCTCGCCGACCCGCGCTGCATTGCTCACCGGGAGAAACCACCATTCGGCGCATGTTGGATTGCTCACGCCAGCTGCGATTGATTTTCCGGGCTATGATACCTACATACCTTTCGAAAAAGCAACTGTTGCCGAAGTGCTTCGTGAAAATGGCTACAGTACTTTTGCTTTGGGTAAATGGCATTTGACACCGGTTACGGAAAATTCTCAGGCAGGCCCGTTCAATCGGTGGCCAACAGGTAGGGGATTTGATCATTACTACGGCTTTCTGCCGGGCGCAACGGATCAGTGGCATCCGGAGTTGTGGGAAGATAATACAAAGCTTGATATTGAGCCCAATACAAAACATTTGAATGAACTCCTCGCAGATAAAGCGATCAAATACATTGCGAATCAAAAGTCCGTCGATGCGGAGAAACCGTTTTTTCTTTACCTGGCAACGGGTGCGACGCACTCCCCGCACCAGGTTTCCAAGGAATGGATCGACAAATACAAAGGCAAGTTTGACAGCGGCTGGGATAAATACCGCGAGGTCGTTATTGAAAATCAGAAGAAACTTGGCATTATTCCCAAGAACGCCATCTTGCCGGAACGCAATCCCGGTGTAAAAGAATGGGCAACATTATCAGAAAAAGAAAAGAAAGCATATGCGCATTTCATGGAGGTTTATGCTGCGTTTTATTCCTACACCGACCATGAAATCGGGCGCGTAGTTGATTATCTGGAACAGATCGAGCAACTTGATAACACAGTGATCGCTGTTATATTGGGAGACAACGGTGCAAGTAAGGGCGGAACACAGCATGGCACAATCAACCCACAGATTAACCGTCTGGAGGGTGAACCGCGAATTGATGCGATTCTAAAAGCACAGGACATTATAGGAACCGATGAGTCCAGTACCGACTATCCCATTGGCTGGGCTGCGGCTGCGAATACGCCTTTCAGATATTGGAAAGCGGACGCAAATACGGAAGGCGGCACCAGGAATCCGATGATTTTATATTATCCAAAAGGCATCATAGATAAAGGTGGCATTCGTAATCAGTATGGTCACGTCAATGACATTTTGCCAACCACGCTGGAAATAATAAAGGGAGAATCGCCAAAAGTGATCAACGGATACAGGCAGGAGCCTTTCGAAGGAACAAGTCTTGCCTACGCGATTGACAATGCGAAAGCGCCTTCGAAGCACAAGGTGCAGTATTATGAAATAGCCGGAAGCAGGTCGATCTATAAGGATGGCTGGAAGGCCGGTGCACTGCATGACGCACATGAAGCTTTTTCGATAGGTGACAGAGCGGACCCGACTGGCAAAAAAGTGGATTTCAGTAAGGATGTGTGGGAGCTGTATAACCTCAATGAAGACTTTAACGAAAATGTAAACCTGGCAGCGAAAAATCCGGCGAAATTAAAGGAGCTACAAGCCGTGTTTGACCAGGAAGCCAGGAAATACAATGTATATCCATTGAAGGATTTTACGGCTCACGATATGCCCGCCGGGAGAACGGCTTATGGAAAGATGCCGTATATCACGTTGTTTCCGGGAGTGGACAATCTGGTGGGTGTGAGTAGTCCGCTTTACGATGGAAGATCATTCACAATCAACGCCGAAGCTGATATTGAAACAGGAAAAGAAGAAGGTGTTTTATTTGCTGTAGGCGGAGATAAAAGCGGAATCAGCCTGTTTGTCAAGGACGGGAAGTTTAACTATGCCCACAAAACGGCACGTGATGTTTTCACCGTTGCATCCAGGAACGGCATTCCGAAAGGTAAAGTGAATTTCAGGCTGGTGTATGAATTCAAAGGACCGGCAGAAGCTGGTAAATCGGTGGGCAAAGAGACCGTTTACCTGAATGATGAAAAGGTGGGTGAAAGGAATTTTACGGCGCAACAGGCTGCTATTCAGGGTGGAAGGAATATAGATGGTACTGACGTAGGGAGAGATCAGAAAAACGAAGTGTCCGATCAGTACAAGGCACCGTTCGCGTTCACCGGGAAACTTCGAAAAGTGACGATCAAGTACGAATAGTCAAAAATTCTTATCACTGATAAATCCTTCAAATCATTTGCTAAACCACCAACCAATGTTAACAAAAAAGAAATTAATTATTCCCAAACTGATTGTCTTTCAGTTGCTAAGCCTGCTGTGTTTTACGCAAGTAATGGCCCAGAAGAACACACCGAACATCGTTCTGATCCTGGCAGATGATATGGGACGGGAGTGTATCGGTGCATATGGAAGTACTTACAAAACGCCGAATATTGATAAACTCGCCAAGTCCGGACTTAAATTCAACTATGGCTTTTCGCAACCACTTTGCACACCATCCAGGGTGCAGATCATGACAGGCAAATACAATTACAAGAACTATTCGGAATTCGGTTTTTTGAATCAGGATCAAAAAACATTTGCCCACATCGCTCAGGAAGCGGGTTATGCAACCGCGATCGCCGGAAAATGGCAATTGGGACCAAATCAAAAACTGCCTAAACATTTTGGATTTGATCAATATTGCCTTTGGCAGCTGGATATGCCGAGGCGTGAAGGCGAGCGTTACACGAAGCCGCTTATTGACAAGGATGGAGAAATTGTCAAAACAACGGATGACGATTATGGTCCGGATATTTTTGTGAATTATATGCTGGATTTTATCGAAAAGAACAAAGACAAAAAGTTTCTTGCCTATTATCCAATGGCGTTGGTACATGACCCTTTTCTGCCAACACCCGACAGCAAAAGCTGGAAAACAGATGTGGCTGGTCGCGCTAAAAAGGATACTGCGAACTTCCGGGATATGGTTGCTTACAGTGATAAAAATGTGGGCAAGATCATCCAAAAATTGAAAGATCTGAATATTTATGAAAACACGATCATCATTTTTACGGGCGATAATGGAACCGGACGGGCAATCGTAACGCCTCTGAAAGACGGGAATAAAATGCCCGGGGGTAAAGGGCTTACACTGGATCGTGGCCATCATGTTCCCTTGATCGTAAACTGGGGAAGCGGAAAATACAAAAAGCATGAGACCAACGACCTGGTGGATTTTACCGACATACTTCCAACGATTGCCGATGCGATTGGAGCGAAAGTTCCAAAGGCTTGGGATACGGACGGTTTTAGTATTCTACCGCAAATAAAAGGCGAGAAGAGCGTTCCAAGAAAATGGATTTTTACGCATTACAGTCCGATCCATTCTCCTGGTGCTAATAAAGAATCAGGCCGCTTCTTCCGGGATCATCGGTACAAGTTGTACTCGGACGGCCGGTTTTTCGACCTTTCCAAAGACATTGAAGAAAAGAACCCCATCGCATTGGGCAAGGCTGGCGCTGAAGGTGAGAAAATAAGAAAGGTTTTCGAGGCAGAGCACGCTAAACTTCCTCAGTGGAAAATAGGGGATCCTGGTGTCGCCAAGGTAATTCTTCCCGGATTAGAGCCAGTGGCTGGTTTTGCCGAGAAAGGGGATTGATGGCAAAAACGGCGCTCCCTAATTGTATTTTTTGTTACAAACAACATTATACAAAGCAGTTGGCACATGCCTATTTTCAAACTTCAAACACTAAAACTTTTAAACTTCTTCTCTCTGCCTTCAAAACTTTGAGAAACCGCCCAACATGAAACTTCTAAACAACAAAACTTTTAAACTTCTGATTGCCGCAGCGGCATTTTTCTTAACCGGAATGACTCATCTGGTCTGCGCACAACAAAAGGAAAAATACAATGTGCTTTTCATTGCAGTCGACGACATGAATGACTGGATCGGGCCATTCGGAGGATATCCGGGGATTAAAACACCGAATATTGATAAGCTTGCCAAAAAAGGGGTGGTTTTCAAACGTGCGTATTGTTCGGCACCTGCATGTAACCCTTCGAGGGCTAGTTTACTCACCGGTGTTCGCCCGGCTACCTCGGGAGTTTATCACAATAACCAGCCCTGGCGCCCTGTGCTTCCGGATGCGGTTACGATCCCGCAATATTTTACGGCAAATGGTTACGATGTGAAGGGAGCGGGTAAGATATTTCATAACTCATTCAATGACAAGGACTCATGGCCTGTGTATTTTGATGTCCCACATTCGCCGGAACCCCCGAAAACGCCTGTCAATGGATTCGCCAATCTGGATTGGAGCCCTGTAGATGTGAAGGATGAAGATATGGGAGATTTCAAGGTTGTCAATCAGGGTATTGATTATTTTGGCCAAAAGCACGACAAACCATTTTTCTTGGCCATAGGGCTCACACGTCCGCATTTGCCCTGGTATGTGCCTCAAAAATACTTTGATCAGTATCCTTTGTCAGAAATAAAATTGCCAAAAGTGATACCGAACGACCTGTCGGATGTTCCGGAAGCTGGGATCAAAATTGCAAAACCACAAGGCGATCATAAATTTATAACAGAACATAAACAGTGGGAAAAAGCGGTTCAGGGATATTTAGCAAGCATTACGTTTGCTGATGGCCAGATCGGTCGTTTGCTGGATGCCCTGGATAAAAGTGAATATGCCAAAAACACGATCATTGTGTTCTTCGGAGATCACGGCTGGCATTTAGGAGAAAAGGAACACTGGCGGAAATTTGCGCTGTGGGAAGAAGCTTCGAGAGTTCCATTCATCGTCTATGCTCCGGGTATTTCTAAGCTCAACGGTGTATCCAACCGGACTGTGAACCTGATGGATATTTACCCTACATTGATTGACCTTTGCAAGCTTCCGGTAAAAAGTGGCCTTGAGGGACAAAATATCACAGCATTATTGAAAAACCCTTCGGCCAGTTGGAACCACCCTTCTGTAACCACGCATGGCCTTGGCAACCATGCAGTTCGCTCGGAAAAGTATCGTTATATTCGTTATCTGGATGGCTCAGAGGAATTGTATGATCACGATGCAGATCCTCAGGAATTCAAAAATCTGGCGAAGGATGAAAAGTATGCGTCGGTTAAAAAGGATCTTGCCAGGTCGCTGCCTGTGGTCAATGCCAAAGACGCGCCCACTGTAAAGGAAGGGAAGGAGTAGCCTGATCTCATAATGCCAGGAAAATGACATCAAAACAATAATACCTCGTTAAAAATTAAATGATTCATGAAACGTAAACTGCTTCTGCCATTGGCAGCATTTGCACTCTTGGTGGTTTTAGATATTTGTTTTTCCGATGTTTCAGCACAGAGCAAAAAGGGCGAAAAGAAAAAGTATAACATCCTTTTCATTGCCGCGGATGACCTGAACAATGATATCGGCTGCTACGGGAATACTTTTGTCAAAACCCCAAATATAGACCGCCTGGCCAGAATGGGTGTTAAATTCGATAAGGCGTATAACCAGTTTCCGCTTTGCAGTCCGAGCAGATCTTCCTTATTAACCGGCCAACGGCCCGATGTGACGGGAATCTATGAGCTCCAAACGCACTTTCGCAAGAATCTGCCTGACGTGGTGACCTTGCCACAGCTATTCAAAAATAATAATTATTATAGTGCTCGTGTTGGTAAAATATACCATTACGGCGTTCCGGGGCAGATCGGGACCGACGGATTGGATGATCCTATTTCGTGGAATCACAAGGTGAATCCTAAGGGTCGAGATAAAGCGGAAGAATCCCAGGTTAAAAACCTTACGCCCCAACGCGCTCTCGGCAGCGCACTTGCCTATCTCGCCACGGAAGGGACTGATGATGAGCATACTGACGGTATGATTGCCAACGAGGCAATAAAGATATTGGAAGAAAAGAAAAACGAATCTTTCTTCCTGGCGGTTGGTTTTTTCAGACCGCATTCACCATACGTCGCACCTAAAAAGTATTTTGAGCAATATCCGCTCGACAAAGTGCCACTTCCAAGGGAGATTGCCAATGACCTGGACGACATTCCGGATGCAGCTCTGTTCACAAAACCTGCCCACTGGGGACTTTCAGAACCGGAAAGGAGAGAGGCGCTTCGGGCTTATTACGCCACAATTTCTTTTATGGATGCTCAGGTTGGGAAACTTCTGGATGCGCTTGATCGGTTGAAACTAACGGATAATACGATCATTGTTTTTTGGAGTGATCATGGTTACAATGTTGGGCAGCATGGTCAGTGGATGAAGCAAAGTTTGTTTGAAAACTCAGCTCGTGTTCCGTTAATCATCTCTGTACCAGGCGGTACAAAAGGGAAATCATCGGGTAGAACTGTGGAGCTACTTGATATTTACCCAACCCTGGCCGAGCTGTGCGGCTTTACCCCGCCACAGAAATTGCAGGGCGCAAGCCTTACGCCGCTACTGAAAAAGCCCGACGCGAAATGGGACAAACCTGCTTACACGCAAGTACGCAGGGCACAGATCTTTGGCAGAAGTGTGCGCACCGAACGGTTTCGTTATACAGAGTGGGATGAAGGCAGAGCAGGTGTAGAGCTTTACGATCACAGCAAGGATCCCGATGAATTCACCAATCTTGCCAAAGAAGGATCGAGCAAAAGTACAGTTGAAGCGTTGGCAGTTTTGTTGAAAAAGGGCTTTCCGGCTGTAAAATAATCTTTGAAATGAGTTAAGGGTGTATCAAAAAGAAATTCAGCGAAATAATCTTCTTTCAATCACGGCAGCGGCCGACCGTCTCATCCCAAGTGGCCCGCCACCGCGGCCTTCTCCTTGGAGGAGAAGGGCTAAAAGTCCCCCTCTCCGGCAAGGAGAGGGGGATTAGGGGGCGGTCGGCCGCTGCCGTGAGGTGTATAAATGAGCAGAATAATATTTGGCCCGATTTTGTTTTGAGACGGCCTATCTCATTTTGCAGGATTTTGCAGCAGTTATCCACTGGCATCATAAGTAATTTCCAACAGAAGTGTTTGAACGTAAAATTTATTAGAATTAGTTAAACACAATTTTTGTCTTACCGACGATAAATCAAATAGGGCCCAAAAATTTGCAAAATCAGCCACGAAACTTTTTCGTAAAGTCCATGTAGCTCAATACGAGGAATAACAAAGTGTAAGCAGTTGCAATCCACCAAAACCTGTCAAGTACAAATCCGCCGGTCGCCTCGTAATTCCACATCTGAAAGGGGATTGCGTATGGAAAGTAGATGATATGCGGCCAGTTTTTGAACAATAGCCCTACCAATAATCCCAATAACCCAAGCCCGAGTGAGGCGACCAGATTTTCCATTCGAAGTGAGATCCAATACTGAATCACGACCAGAGGCATTATTGAAACAAAAAAGGCCACAAGAAATCTGCCAACATAGGCGTTTGGAACGTCAAACTCAGAAAACTTTAACTCAGCGTTTCTGAATCCTAAAAATTGACCGATCGAAAGAGCGAAAAGGAAATACAGAATAATGAATACGACGATTATGACAAAAATGAAGACGATCTTCACAAAATAAAGCTTCTTCCTGGATATGGGTAGAACAAACAAATGTTTCCAGCTATGGGCCTTGTGCTCGACGTTAAGTATGAGCCCGATGATCAGTAAAATGAAACCCGTCGAAAAAAGACAACTTCCGTTGAAAGTCCTCAAAAGGTACTCGTGCCAGGGATTTACGCCGGGCGCAGGGACAAACTCCTTTACACTGAGCAGATAAGCGGATAGCAATAAAAGTGGCATAAACGAAGCTCCAAGAACGGTTAGCCAAAGGGCGAATGTATTTTTTAGTTTAATCAGTTCGGTTTGGAATAATTTCATGGCTGGTCTGGGTTATTTATAAACGATAGAAATGTTTGTTCAAGACTGCTTTCGATCAGTTGGATACGGTAAATGGACAGGCCCGCAGTAACCAATAAATTAGCAATTCGTGAGAGCTGATCGAGGTTGCAGAATCTGACCTCCAAAAACTGCTTTCCCTGACTGACCTGCTGATTATTTTCGACCATCAAATTGAAGGCTTTTTCGTTTTGATCGGTGTCTATTTCAATGATCGACTGTTCGGCTCTGATTTGCTGCAACTCCCTGACCGAACCCTGAAAGAGCATTTTGCCGTCGTTCAGGATGCCGAGGTGAGAAACCAGTTTTTCTATTTCCGAAAGAAGGTGACTTGAAATCAGAATTGTTACGCCATGTTCCTTGCTTAGAAAGAGCAATAATTCTCTTATTTCGATAATGCCATTTGGATCCAGGCCGTTGGTCGGCTCATCAAGAATCAGCAGGTCAGGGGAAGGGAGCAGTGCAATGGCTAATCCCAGTCGTTGCTTCATTCCCAGGGAATATTTTTTGACATGCGTCCCGCCATCTGAACTTAACCCCACCTTTTCCAGCACTTCTCTGACCCTGCTATCAGGAATATCTCTCATTTTCGATGTGATCATCAAATTGTCCAAACCTGTGAGGTGCTCATATAGAGACGGCGTTTCGATGAGGGCGCCGATCCTGGAAAATGTCCTGAATGGGTCATCATCAACCGGTTTTCCGAAAATTTTGACAGAACCATTTCTCGGCTTCAGGAGATTAAGAAGTATTCTTATTGTCGTCGTTTTACCAGCACCATTTGGCCCCAAAAAACCGTAAATGGCCCCTTTGGGAATTTGTAGATTAATATCATTCAATACTTGTTTCTCCTTTGAAAAGCCAAACGATAAATGGTTGGTTTCAATAATAAGTTGTTCAAGGTCTTGCATATCCGTGTTTTATTGATCGTACAAATATTCCCCGCTTTTCTGCCCAATTAAAACGATCAGTACATAATGTGCGAATGGCGTGCCTTAAACTATGTTTCTCGTGCCCAATTGATTTGACCTCCGATTTGGAGCGTTGAGCACTAAAAAGCCTATTTTGAGCATAAAGACTTTCGATTAATGGTACGAATACCCATCTTTAAGCCATGGAACGGTTAGAGTTTTGGATCGGTAAGTTGATTGCATCCAGGATCTGGATGCACAGCTTATTTTGCGTAGTGTTTGTTTTTGTATTTTCTATTGCCGTCATTTTAAGCGGCAACTACGATGTCGCATTTGCTGCAATGCTTACTTGCATGTATGTTTTGGGCTGCACATATGTAGGAAGATGGTGTGGGAAATCCTGGCTTTCAAGAGGATTACATGCCCCATTTTTACAAAAGTTTCTTTTGAGTATGCTGGGGCTTAACCTAGTGGGAGCCATCGGTGCCGGTGTTTTATACAAGGGGACTATCTCTGAATACTTCGTGCAGTATCTGACTTTCAGCTTCCCGGTGGTCGTTCTGTTTATGTTCTTTGGGGTTTCGATTGCACTGGCAAGAAACAGTCTGCTTAAACAGGTCAGCGAAGCCCAACAATTACAGCAGCAAAAGGAGAGTGAACTCCGTTTATTGTTATCTCAGCTTAGTCCACATTTTCTTTTTAACACGCTCAATAATATTTACGGAATTTCGCTGACTCAGCATCAACGAGTGCCTGCGCTGCTCCTTAAGCTCTCGGAGCTTCTAAGGTATTCCGTTTATGAAACCCGAGCGAAGTTTATTCCGCTTAAACATGAACTGCTTTATATCCGGAATTATCTTGACTTTGAGAAAATACAAACTGGTGAAAGACTTGTTTTGCTAGCTGACATAGAAGGAGTGATTGATACGCATTTGCTTATTGCTCCCATGATTTTAATCATTTTTGTAGAGAATGCGTTTAAGTATGCCAAGATTACGCGAGATCCAAAGATATTTATAACCATAAAACTCTATATTCACAACGGCTGGATTTATTTCAAAATAGAAAATTCGTATGATCTTGTAAATCGGCATGAAGCGGCAGGTGAGGAGTCATCGGGTGTGGGTCTGCACCATACGCTGAAAAGGCTGGGCCTCATTTATGGAAATGACTTCTTTTATCGGGCCGATGATGAAAATGGAAAGTATCTAGTGGAACTGCGGTTAAAAACGAATACAGTATGATCAGCTGTAACGCACCGTACAGGTGTCAATTTAGGAGTAATTATTATAAAAGCATATCGTTGGTTATTGTAAGTAGTGTACTAAAATAGCTTACACTTGTGAGTACTTCCAAAGCCAACTGGTAAAGACAATGGCTCCTGGCAGCCTCATTAAATTCGTAGTAGAACTGCATGATCAATTGCCTAATTGTTGACGACGCACCGGTTGCCAGAGAAATACTACTGGCATATTGCAAGCTGCTTCCAATACTTCATGTAGCTGGAACTTGCGGTGATGCTTTTGAAGCACGGGACAAGATTCAGGAGGTGCCTGTCGATCTGCTTTTCCTGGATATAGATATGCCTATTCTTACAGGGATGGATCTTCTGCGCACGATAAAGCACCCACCTCAGGTGATCTTTACCACGGCTTACAAAGAATTTGCAACCGATGCGTTTGATCTTGGAGCGTGTGATTATCTGGTGAAGCCATTTTCCCTGGAACGCTTCATTATTGCTGTTGACAGAGCGATCGAAAGAATCGGCAGGCAGAATAGGAGTGCCGAACCTGGCATACCTACAAATCAAAACAACCATTTATTGGTCCGAAGTGAGGGAATGATCAACAAATTGAACTACGACCAGATTCTGTATCTGGAGGCTGCGAGAAATAATACAAAAGTTGTTGCACATCAAGCTTCGCTGCTAAGTACCGTGCCTTTGTCATCAATTGAAAAGCTTTTACCCCTTGACCAGTTCACCCGGGTGCACCGCTCTTTTATCGTAAACCGTTCAAAAGTAACGAGTTTACAAGGCAACCGCGTTTTTATCGACAAATATGAAATTCCTTTGGGAAGTAATTACAGAAGTGCTTTTCTGGAAATTTTGGGTTTGTGAGTTTAGGAAGTTGGAACTTGACTATCATCAACAAGCCCCTGGAGTCACTTTCGTTTCATTATATTATTAATTCTCTGATTCATCTTAAACAGGTAGTAAATCAGTCCGGCAAAAATGATTGAGATGACTGCGATAACCACCCATATTTTCCCATCCTGCCTTAATAGATCCGTGAGGGTATTTTTAGCCTGCGCGTTTGAAAATATTGGGAAAGCAAGGAAAATGAGAAAGAGCGGCTTTGCGGAATGTTTAAAAAATGGATTCATTTAGATATCAGATGGAAATTGTCTGTTCGTCGGTTAAGTCCTGCTCGTCAATTACTTTTTCTATTTTTCTCATTCTAAATCGCAACTGAGTTATCCAGAAACCCAGTAACGTAAATCCGATAAATGCAGGTCGGATAATGAGCGTAATACTTCTGTCTTGATCGTAAGAACTGAAACCCGGATTCCCCCCATTCCCGGGATGGAGAGAGTCGGTAAGCCTGGGAAGAACCATGATCAACGGGATAAACATCGCGAACGCGAAAATGTTATAGATAGCTGAAATTCGGGCGCGTCTCATTTCATCTTCAAAAGAGCCTCTCAAAATAAAATACGCTATATACAACAACATTCCGACGGCTACACAGTTGGTTTTTGCGTCGTTGGGCCAAAAATCTCCCCAAGCAAAATACGCCCAAACCGAGCCGGTAATACACCCAAGTATGCCGAATAAAATGGCGGTATTGGCAAATTCGATGGCCCAGAGATCCTCGTTAATTCTTCCCTTTGCTAGATACCGGCCTGAAAAGATGGCTGATACAAGTAGCATTGCCATCATTGCGATCCAAAGGGGCGGATGATAAAACGCATTTCTTATGGATTCATTTAGAATTGGTAAGCGTGGTAGTGGATTGATCAATCCGGCTATAAGCACGTAAAATATGATAATGATGGCCAAAATTTTCCACCAGAAACTTTTAAACAAATACATTGTAATTGAAAAGGATTAAATCAGGCTACAAAGGTAGTCATCGAAACAAGTCAATCGCTTTATTGGTATCCAAAAATTTGGTATAGGGCCCAATTAATTTATGAATCAGGAAGTCCATTGAACAAAGTTCTAAAATGCATCCATTTGATTTTATTCCGAACGATGTGTTCAGTTGGAAAGCGCAATTAATTTAGCAGAAACCGGAAAATGAAGTACGGATTTAGCTGTATTGCCACATATTCCTTTCACCCCAATTCTTGCAAAATGAGCGCAACTTTTTTCAATTGGAATCTTATGAGAATTATATTTTACCAATTTTAATTATTTCGGTGTGAATTAATTAAAACATTTGGAGACCAACTAACAGCCTTCCAGAATCTGAAATTTTATGGATATTTGGCTTCATTCTTCGTTTTATATAACAAATACACAAACAAAATGCCCAAGGACATGGCAATTGAGAAACCTATCAAACCAATGGTTTCCGTTTCTACCTCGTATCCTTTTTCTACGACGGCTTCCCAAATTCCGACTTTGTTTTTGAATCCCATCGACCACTGGCCAAAATTCCAAGCGCTGTGAAGGCCGAAGGGAAGAGCCAATCCATTGGATTTGATGGCTGATATGCCAAATAATATCCCACCAAAGCCAGATCCGATGGCAGCCATCTTCCAGCTCATACCTGCAATGACGTGTTCGAAAATAAAAATTACGGTCATGATCAGCAGAGCAGTAGTCACATTGAACGAATATGCAATGCTTTTTAAAAAGTACGACCGAAAAGCTAGCTCTTCTCGGCAAGCTACCAAGAGATACAGTAAACAAGACAGCCCGACTTCCGTTACTGTTATTCGCGGATTTAAAATAAGCTTAAGGTGTCCGGACATCAGCACAATGAGAGCCTGTGTTCCGGCCATAGCCAGTCCCATAGCATAGCCTAATGCAAATCGATTGGCAGACTTGGCACCTGGGATAACGCCAACAGTTTTCAAGCTAAGTTTTTCCCATTTGACAAACAAAACGACTAATCCAAATGTTAAAAAACATGCGATAGCGATTGACAGCAAGTCGGCGGATTTTGCTGGCAGCGTCTTTGTTATGCGGGAAGTAAAAAGTAGGAGCGCAACGCTGAGTACATAGAATAACAAAACGCGGACAAGGGTGTAGTATGATTCTCGCCGTGATTTTAATATACTTTCTGTCATCTTTAATATATTTTAAACATCATCTCCTTTTGATGTAGATGCCATTGGCTGGACAAATAGTATTCCAGAAGGTAAAAAACTGGAATTGAGTTATTGGAATGGGGTTTTAGCTAAATGTAATATTTTTTTTTGTTCATTATTGAACAGCGAAGTTCAACTTAGGACGTCTGGTAATCTATTGGAATTTACAATAAAATGGTTATTTGCAATCTAAGTTTTCGGAGCGGAGCATTTTCTCAATTTTCCCGCTACATCGGCCTTTATTAAACCCAATTTGTTACTCCCCTTGGCTTACCATGAACACGAATGAAAGTTTCTCGAAATTGGACAAGGGTGTTCGATTTTGAACAAAAATAACTGGGTTTTATTTGTAAGTATTTGATAATCATTAGTTATTTTGAGCGGTATAATTATTTCTATAAATTTACCTGTCAACAAAACTCGGACGATATGCTTCAAAATTACGTCAAAATCGCCTTCCGTAACCTTTGGAAACACAAGTTGTTTTCTCTAATAAATATTTTAGGGCTTGGGCTCGCTATGGCATTCTGTTTTCTGCAATTGATGCAAGTCCAAAGCAGTTTTGAAAAAGACTCATTTCATCCATTTCCAGAAAGAACTTACCGCATCATCACCGATGCAACAGGGAAAGATGGCAAGGTATATTCACTAGCGTCCACCCCGATGCCACTGGGTGAAAGGCTGATCAACAACCAAAGCGTGATTGAAAAGTCAGCCCGGGTAGTTCGTAATTTTGGAAGTAAGTTAAACAATGGGATCAAGACCCTCAATGTGAGTGGCATGTATGTCGATCCTGCATATTTTGATATTTTCGGTTTCAAACTGGAAAGTGGCAAACCCTGTATTGAGCCTGGGACTGTTGTGTTGACGAAAGAGAGTGCCGAACGATTCTTTGGTAATGCCGACCCCGTTGGTAAAGTGTTGACAAACCCGGAGCTTGGAAATTTCAGGATAACAGGTGTTTTTACTTCGCTAAAACCTTATACAACTCATCTCAAATCAGATATCCTGATCTCGATGGCCAGTTTTACACAGTTGAACAAGAGCGTTCAGAAAGATAACTGGCTGGATTACAATACTTATACATTTGTGCTCCTGACGAAGGGAAGTAAACCAGAGGCGTTGGATCGTGCCATTCAGGATATTGCGAGGGATAATAATAAAAATGTGCACTTTAAGGATATAAAAAGTCATACTTACAGAAGCCAGCATTTGAGTGACATTTCGCCCGATTGGCAGAATTTGATCAATAATCCTTATGTCGAACCGATCTGGAAAATTGGTGTCAGTCTTTTAATTCCTCTTGTGATCATTCTGCTTGCCGGTTTCAACTACGTAAACCTTACTTTGACCCGATCCCTAAGCCGAGGACGCGAGGTGGGGGTGCGTAAAGTAGCAGGTGCGAAGCGTTGGCAGCTTATTTTGCAATTTCTGATCGAAACAACTTTGATCGCATTCTTCGCTTTGTTTGTTGGTTACCTGGGACTGGTCTTTATCAAATCTTATGTAAATGTCCGTTGGTTAAATTGGGAGGTTCAGCAAACTGGTCTTTTATGGGCAGCATTTCTGATTTTCACTTTGTTTACCGGAATTATAGCGGGCATTTTACCGGCGCGAATACTGTCTGCCTATGAACCTGCACAGATATTAAAAGGGGAATTAGGTCCATCGGGAGTAGGAAAAATAAGTTTTAGAAAGTCACTGGTGGTTATTCAATTTGTGGTCGCGTTGGTATTCATGACTTTTACCGGTATTTCAAATAGTCAATTTGAATATATGGCTACTGACAATGAGAATTTCAATAGAAAAGACATTCTCAATATTCCTCTTTCATCAGATGACTATCGACTTCTTGCAAACGAAATGACAAAACTGGCAGATGTAGAAAGGGTAGGTATGGCTTCTGCAACGCTGAACGAAGGTTCCGGAAAGGCCAAAATTTCGAAAGTAGGTTCCAAAGATCAACAAGATGTTGCACAGGATACGTACATATATGCTGCGGATGCAAATTTTATCGAAAATATGAAATTGAAGTTTGTCGCAGGAAATAACTTGCCCGAGGCATCTGCAGACTCGGTCGTTCATTTTGCTGTAATCAATGAAAGGGCAGTTAAAGTATTGGGATACAAGAATTCGAAAGATGTGGTTGGTCAAATGGTGAAACTAAATGAAACGAATGTACAGGTATCGGGTGTTGTTAAAGACTTTTGTTTTATGAGGTACGAGTTGCCGGTTGCCTCGCTGGTACTTGCGTTTGACGCAAGAGAAATTAAGGTTTTATCATTGAAAATTTCCGAAGGCGCGTCTAAGGAAAAGGTGGTCGCTTCGCTATCAAGCGTTTGGCAACGTTTTCACCCACATGAGTCGTTTGTGTATTCCTGGTATGAACAACAATTGTACGAGGATTATGCCGAAGGGGGAGATCAGCGATTTACAGGCGTTATTGTATTCATCGTTTTTGTCATTGCCGGCATGGGCCTACTTGGTATGGTGACTTATACTACTGAAAAACGAACGAAAGAGGTGGGAGTGAGAAAGGTGATGGGAGCGAGTGTGCCACAAATTATGGCTTTACTTTCCAAGGGTTTTATCAAACTTATTTTAATTGCATCTGTGATCGCTGTACCAATAGGGTATTCATTGGGTGCACTGTTTTTAAATATTTTTACATACCACACGGCACTGGGCCCAAAGGTTTTTCTGAGTTGCCTTACCAGTTTACTATTGATAGGTATTTTTACAATAGGGATTCAGGCATATCGGGCGGCGTTAAGTAATCCCGCGGACACGTTAAGGTCTTCGGATTAAATCCATTTAACCTTGCACAATGAATCGGATATGATCAGACATTATTTCAAAATCGCTCTCAGGTCCTTACTTAATCGAAAATTTTCGACATTAATGAATGTGGCCTGCCTCGCCGTAGGTATAGGAGGCTGTCTGCTTATCAGCCTGTATATTTTGGACGAATTGCGATATGACCAGTACCATAAGCGAAAGAACAGCATATATAGGGTCACTTCGAGGTATCAGCAGGAGGGGGCTGAATACCTTTCTGCACAGACAGACGGCGGTATCGCTTCAATGATGATGGAGAGATTCCCTGAGGTTGAAAGTGCCACAAGACTATTGCCAAAGGATGACGTTTTTCTTTTTCTTGATAAAAGTGCATTCAAGGAAGGGATCGTTTATACGGATGCTGCCTTTACCAAAGTATTTGGAATTGATCTTTTAATGGGTAGCAGTGCCAAATGCCTGACCGAACCGTCATCAATCATTATCAGCAGGAAGATAGCAAAGAAATTGTTTGGCAGTAACTGGCAACAGCAGCCGATTATCGGGCAAACGTTATCTCTTGATGGCCGTATACCATTACACGTCACCGGGGTTTTTGAAGAATTTCCAACCCATTCACACTTTGAATCGCATCTGTTTGCCTCGGTGCCGGCAGGCCATGAAGATTGGCTCAGTGATAAAAGCAAGGTATACACCTACACGTTACTTGCAGAGTATGCAAATGTTCATTTGCTCGCTGAAAAGCTAAAAAAACACAGCAACTTATTGGGAGGCGATGACCCGGATCTTAATCTGCAAGGGATTACCAAAATTCACTTGTTTTCAACCTTTGGGGATGAAAATGGCCTTATCGGCAACATCAAAAACATTTATTCGCTTGCGTTCGTCTCGATTTTACTTTTAGTTATGACGCTCGCAAATTTTGTGAACCTCTATACGGCGGGGTCTTTTAGCCGCTTAAAGGAAATAGGTGTAAGGAAAGCGATTGGTGCGGTTAACATGCAGTTGAGAAAGCAATTTCTTCTGGAGGCTACTTTGATTACAGTTATCGCGATAGGGATCGCAACGTTGTCCATTCTGGCGTTTCTCCCGGATCTCAATAGGATGACATCAAAGAATTTTTCTCTCCAAAGTTTGCTCGATTTGAAGGTGGTGTCCTTGCTGATTGCTTTTCTGATCATTATACCACTGATCGCCAGCTTCTATCCTTCCATATATTTATCCTCGCTCAAAGCGATGGATGCTTTGAGGGGTAACCCAAAGGGAAAGGAGTCTATTTTTGGTTGGAGAAAGGGGCTCGTTCTTCTCCAATTTTCAATTTCTGCAATCATGATCACCCTGAGTGTCGTTGCATACAAGCAGGTTAATTTCATCAATAATAAAAGTCTTGGGTTTGATAAAGAGAATGTCATCACCATAGCAAATCCATACATGCTAGGATCGATCGATAAAATTGTAGCGTTTAAAAATAAGCTGTTAACAGTCCCGGGTGTCGATCAAGGGTCAATTACAGGATACACACCGTCTCAGAGTCGGTGGGGTAGTCCAAAACTGACGTTTCCGTCAAGCGACGAACATAGCCGATTTGCCACTCCCGCAAACTGGCTGACAGTTGACGATGGATTTATCCAAACCATGGGAATACAATTGACTTCCGGGAGGAATTTCTCGCAAAACCACGAAAATGACACCCAATCAATTATTATCAATGAGACAGCCGCGAGGCAATTTTCGCAAAACGCAGTAGAGAGCGACCCGCTGGGACTGGAACTATCAATTGAAAATGATCGGGATTCGGTTTACGCGAAATATAAAGTAATCGGTGTGGTAAAGGATTTTAATTTCGGGTCTCTTCATGAGGTGGTGAAACCGGTCGTTATGAAAGTCGGGTTTCATCGGTTCGAAATTGCACTTCGCTTGTCTCCCGAACGCGACAAACAAGAGGTTTTGAATAAGATAACAGCGGTTTGGAAACAAACCCTTCCGCAAATCCCCTTTGAATATACTTCCATCAAAGACAGATACAATCTGCTGCATAAATCTGACACAACAACGAGCAATATTTTTTTGGTTTTCTGCCTTTTGATCGTCATTGTATCGGGATTCGGGCTGTTCAGCATTGTAGCCTATTCCATCTTGAATCGTACCAGAGAAATCGGAGTACGGAAAGTGTTAGGTGCATCGGAACTAAACATCGTCACCCAGCTTAGCAAAGAGTTTAGGAATCCTTTAATTGCTTCATACATAGCGACATTGCCAGTTGCGTCGATGATCGCCGAAAGATGGATAAACGACTTTGCCTACAAAATTGAAATTTCACCCTGGCTTTACGGCATTACCGCCTTGGTTCTATTGATGATCACCAGTGTCACCCTCGGAGTACAATCGATGAAAGCTGCCATGGCGAATCCGATACACAATCTCAGGTACGACTAAGGATAGATGGCAGGATCAGGTAAAGGTTTGTGCCTAGATAGCGTTAGCATAAACGAAATGAGCCCGTGTATCACAAATTGCCAGAAGTAAAATTGAATCGTCCCCCATCACCCTTCTACCTTTGGAGGCGTTCTTCTTTTCATCTTAAGGCTATCGGCGGGATATTCATTTTTTAGCGTTTCCATCTGCGCTTTTGCCCATGCGATAATCAGTTCGCGCTGTGCAGGTGTAAGGTTCGCACCTTTGTGAAGACCGAAATAGGTGTACGATTCGAGTGGCATTTCTTTCTCTTCAACCATTTCGATGGTTTCGTCAAATTTGTGGTTCTGAACTGCAATCGGAAGTTTGGTGAAAGTTGAGAAATTCAGCTCACGCTTACCCTCACGAACGTGGTTGTCCAGAAACCAGGCTACAGGCTGAATGTTAACATACCATGGATATTCCGTTTTATTACTGTGGCAGTCATTGCAGGCAACGGCAAGTATTTCTTTTAATTCGCTGGAAACAGGGTATTTCAGGGCGATGTTGTTGCTTTGGTCATCAGAAAGGTTTTTTTCGGGCTTGAAAAATTGAATGATGACCAATACAGCAACGAGCCCCAGTAGAATTTTCTTTAGCATGATTTTTGAATATTTAAATGGTGATACGAATTTTAAGATACTAATTAACCGGCAACAGAAACACCTATCAGCTTGCCAATTCCAAAGGTAATGGCCGCTGCGATAAGTCCGAAGAGTACCTGTCTAAATCCGGAATACCAGACACTTTTTCCAGTGAAAAGAGTGATCGCCGAACCGATCAGAAATAAACCAAATGCGCTGAAAACCGTGCTTGTCAATATCGCTGGAGTACCTTCAAGGAAGAAAAATGGTGCAACTGGAATGATCGCACCAATAGCAAACAAAAGAAACGATGTAATGGCAGCCTCCATCGCTGAGCCTTTCAGATCCTCGACATTAATCCCGAGCTCTTCTTTTACGAGAATAGCAAGGGCGTTGTCCTTATCCGAAATAATGTCGTTCGCCATTTTAAGTGCCTGTTCCTGGGGGATACCTTTGGCCTGGTAAATCAGTGCAATCTCTTTTTCTTCACCAGCAGGATTGGTTTCCAACTCGTCCATTTCGAGCTGCATTTGATTCTCATTCAGCTCCTGGGAGCTTTTTACTGATATCCATTCGCCCAGAGCCATAGACAACGCACCTGCCAGAAGCCCGGCAAGTCCCGTCAGCAGTATTTCCTTTTGTCCGCTCGTTGCACCTGCGATGCCCATGACGAGGCTGAAATTGGAAACGAGCCCGTCATTCCCTCCCAGAACTGCTGCCCGAAGTGCGTTTCCTCCAACGGAACGATGTCTTTTTTCAAATCTTGTGAGCGTGGTGCCTGCAATCTTTGGATGGCCGTCTAATATATTTTTAAGAATTGCCACATGGGCGGTATCAGAAATCGATCCGCCCATTTTGTTTTTGGTTTTTGCCTTTATCACCGAACCGGAAATGCTCTTTTCTGTATCCAGCAACACACCAAGGATGTAGTCATATCCGAAAATCCTGCCAATCGTATGCAGGACTTTTGCTCTCGCCGACGGCTGTGGCAATTTGGACAAATGAACGTCATTCTTAGCCATGAACGCCATTGCGTGCCCATGTTCTATTTCGCTCATCTGGCTAAATACGCTTGCAACATTTTCGTCCAGCTCATTTTTAGCGAGAATACCATACAAAAAACTGGCATCAATTTCGGTTTGTATGTTTTTTAGGCTAACCATGGTTATTTTTTTAAGCTAAATATGGACTAGAAAAAGCGACCAGTTGACGTCTTAATATTGTTAATCTTCCTGCATTTCAACTTTTGAATTCATCTCAATGACACAATCATATGAACCTTAGTTAATAAGCACCTGACATGAATCTCTCTACCGGTTAAGTTTGAACTTTTTAACTCATCGGGTGCGCATGTGCAAATTTTGAGTGGCAGAAAACGATCTCCTTTAGTGATAAAAATATTTCGGACTTAAAGTATTTTCCCACATCATGCTTTTTTGACCGAAAGCACAAACTTGTTTTTGACAGAGATTGATTCTGCAATTTTAGCCAGTACGAGCGTAGGGACTTCGATTTTATGGTCTGTAAGTTTCACGTCAAAGCCGCAGGTAATTGTGATTTGGCCATTGGTAATGGCTAGCTGGCCCTTTATTGTGCGGTTTTGCTTTACGCCGTGCATATCCAGAATTCCGTCCACACTTACACTGTAACTTCCGTCTTTACTGTAATCAACCGGCTCTTTGATTTTTCCTGTAAAAACGGCGAATGGATATTTCTCAGTTTCCATGTAGTTTTCATTGAAATGTTCTTCCATCAGCTTGTTTGGAAAGTGAAATCCCCGCTGTTGCATCTTAATCGCAATTTCGCTGTTGGCCGTGTTGAGAATCACAAGCACCTGATTGTTCACCGCATTAATATTCTCAAGCGGCGTTTCCGAGAAAAAGCTGGTCTGGCCAGCCTTGGTCATATACAGCTGACCGTAGCAGGTAATGGTGATGAGCTGGCTGATCATGATAACCAGCATCAGTCTGTAAGTTTTAGTATCCACGGGATTTACTTTTTTTGCTTTTGTCAAAACTGAAGGTACGAGAGATGTTGAACCCATAGAATATGTCTCCGCTGTTCCATTTGCCGGTTGTTTGTCCGATAAACTGCTTTTCAATCATTCCTCGTGAATTTGTCAGGTGAAGCTGGAATACGTGGCCTCCTGTTTCGATATCGAAACCAAGCGACAGGGTGTTGGTAAATTTAGGATCACGGAAACTCGTTGTGCCGATGGATTTTGGTGTATACCAATATTCCACGTTGAAGGAGGTTCGCTTCGTGAATTTGTAACGACCACCCATTCCCAGTGAGTAGATCGTGTTTGCATCCAGTGTGTTTTCTGCCAGGTTGCGGTGCATAACGGTGGGACTAAGCTGAATGGAAAGCTTCTCATTGAACTTCCTTGCGATCAGCGCCTGAAATGTGTAAGTCTGGCGCTGGACAATCGTGTAAAACGGCAGTTCGGTTGTTGATTCGCTGGCATTATTGGCATCGCTGGCAAACAAAGTGACAGATACGGGGACGTTTTTAAATCCTGTTGATTGCCTCAAAAGGCGGTATTTTGCAAAAATGTCTATCGTTTTCTGATAACTGCTTCTGCCAATTCCAACCATCAACCGATCGGTCACCCCATATTCGAGAGCAAGCCGGATTTGTGACTGATCCAGACCGAAAAAATTATTTGCACCTGAATTTACGGCACCAAAACGGTGGGAAATAATGAAGTCGAGATTGTTTTTCCCGACCGTTTCCACCGAATGACCATTGATAATCCTGGTTCCTTTAAAAGTGGCGGCGCTATAAGTCACTACCGAATCCTGAACCTGATCGAGCTCTTTAAGAAGATCATTTTGTGCGAAGGCGATTGAAGTTGTCATCACTAGCGCAATAACTAAAAGTCTTTTCAACATCATAAAAAAGTTAGGGGTTACGCTGTAATCGTTAAGGTGTTTCCAACCAGAGTTGTCGTATAAACGGCAATTCCTTTTTTACCCTCACTATTTAGTCCTTTTCCGGTATTGTCATACTTTGCACCATGTGCTGTGCAGTAGAAATGATCGGTCTGATAAGTGATCTGGTTTTTCCCCTCGTGGCTACATGTGAGCGTTGCGGCAATGTACGTACCGGTGTTGCTCCTGGCAATCACGACACCATCCTTGATCACATAGCCACCCTTGGTTTTCAACGCGGTATTTTCGGAAGAGCTCAAATCCAGAGTTAGATTGGTCGGAGCTGGGCTGACACGATCATTGGCACAGGATTGAAGGTGTCCCGAAAAATAGATCGCGGCGAGTGCCGACCCTGCAAAGCCGATTTTGCGTAAGAATTCGTGACGGTTTATGTTGTCAGCAGTGTTTGTGAAACTCATAAGTCTATATTTATTTGATTATTGTCCCTTAAGACGTTCCAAATTTATATCCGCCTTTCTTAGTGTATCCTCAAGATTTTCTTAAGGTTGGCTTAAGATTTTTAGCTTCTGTTTGTGATGTTGAGGACAAGGGCCGGATTATAATTTAATCGGGTCAATCCCGGTTTTCTGAATCGAGGTTTTGTACTTGCAAAGGTCACAAGGAAATGGAATACCCGAGTTATATCTTTTTGGAAATAACTTGCATACATCACATATCGTTTTTTCTGGAAATGAACTAATTGCATTGCGAATTATTGATTCATTGCGGGGTCAACTTGCTGGGAGACGTAGTGTGATTTTTTTCGCTCACAGCTTTGAACGTTATTTTTTATTCCGGATTTATCAGAATGTCAGTTTCGCCGTGGTGCCTTTGTTTATCTGACTTTCCATGTGAAAATTGATTTCAAGCAACTCGCACATCCTTTTAACGATGGAAAGGCCCAGCCCATTTCCTTTGACCTCGGGATGATCCATGGGGTCGGCCCGGTAAAACGGTTCCTGGATTTTTTCAATTTCTTCTGCCGCAATGCCTATGCCCTGATCCACAACCGAATAGCAGATTTCCTTAGGCGTTTTCCTCACGGCAATGCGAATGTTTCCGCCCGGAAGTGAATATTTAACCGCGTTGGAGATAAGGTTCTCTATAACGATGTCAATCATGTACGGATCTGAATAAACGTAATCTCCGTAACTGGTTTCAAGGTCAACAGACAGATGTTTTTCGAGGATGAGCTGCTGTTGTCTTTGCAAAATCGTAGTTGTCAATTCGCAAAGATCCACTTCCTGATTGTCCATCGCCTTTTTCTGACTTTCAAAGCGGGCCAAAAGCAGCAACTGATCTACGAGGTAGCTGATCCTGTTAATTTCTTTGATGCAAAATGTAACCTTCTCAATGTATTCCTGGGCCGTTCTTGGCTTACGGATCAGTACTTCGAGCGTGCCCTTAATAACGGCCAACGGTGTCCTGAGCTCGTGAGAAGCATCGGAAGTAAATTCTTTTTCACGCTCAACGGCCTTTTCAATCCGATCCATGAGGTCATTGATCGTAAATACGAGTATACTGAGTTCGTCTTTGCCCGACGGCAGCGGTATACGAGCACCAAGGTTTTGATTGGTGATGGTGCTGGCCGTGTCAATGACATTGAGCACGGGCTGTATACTTCTTCCGGCGATAAGGCGTGTTACAAAGAACAAGGCTAAAAGAACGACCGGGAATGCGATGAGGAGCACTGCTTTTAGCATAAATAGTACCGCCTCTGACTCATCAATCGGGATGGCAACGATGAGATAACCTGCGATCTTGTTCTTTTCTTTAAGGGCTATCTGAACCTGGGCGATCGACTGACCGGTCAAGGTGGACCGAAAAAAAGTTTTATCTGCTTTTGACAAATCGGGCAATAATATGTTTGATTTTAGGTTCGGAGATTTCTCAAGGATTTTTCCATCCGTGCCCGTCAGTTCAACAAAAACGGGATTAATTTCCAAAGCCTGATGCTCTCTTTCCAGCCATTCTTCTTTGTCTGCGAGGAAGGGTTTCCCATTGACAATGCCTACCTCATAAAAATGGCGGTTGGCCTCAGTCATAATATCCTTTTTCAAACGACTAAAAACCGTTAGGTTCACGACGTAGTAAATGACAAAAAAAGCAACAGCTACCAAAAGGGCTGTGCTGAATGTAAAGTTGAAAGCGATTTTATTTTTGAAAGAAGTATTCATCTCTTGATCAGGGCTGGATTTCTTTCGCGATGTAACCCACGCCCCTGACCGTCTGTATATAGTCTTCTTCCCTTGCGAGTTTCAGCTTTCTTCTCAACGAGTTGATATATACATCAATGACTCCTGTGTCGTACTCAAAATGAATATCCCACACACTCTCAATGATCCGGGTTCTGCGACATACCTTTCCCTTGTTCCTTAACAGGAATTCCAGAAGTCCAAACTCTTTTTGGGTAAGTTTGATTTCTTCACTTTCCTTAAATACCTGATGAGATTGTGTGTCAATCCGGATGGGACCAAGCGAAAATTCCGACTGCTCTCCGGTAGTGGGGCGTAGCTGAACTCTTATTCTTTCCAGGAGTTCGTCGAAGCTGAATGGTTTTTTTATGTAATCATTTGCTCCCGATTGTAATCCGAATATGGTGTCCTGTACAGTATCACGAGCGGTAAGAAATATGACCGGGGTTTTTTGGAAATGTTTTCTGAAATCACGGCATATCTCTACCCCGGTTTTCCCGGGCAGCATCCAGTCAATCAGCAGAAGGTCGTAAGCACCTGTCAAAGCCATCTCCAGGCCCTTTATTCCTTCTGATGCCGTATCTACCGCATAAGACTCTTCCTCCAATCCCTGTTTCAGAAAATTCAGGATTCCCTTTTCATCTTCTATTATCAGGATTCTCATAGATCTTAATTTTAACCAAGCTGCAATTCGCGTGTAAATTTCGCCAATCGTTGTCAATTCCAACTGCTAATTAAAGAGTGGAAACTTAAAATCCAGCTTAAATATTTCTTAAGATCGTCTTAAAATATGATAATGAGGTTTTCGTCACCTAAAAAGCCTATCCTTCGACAAATTTGTTTCTGGTGAAATTTAACGTACTCACCATTGAAAGTAAGGGCCATGAACACAATTTATATCACTCTTTGGGAGTTGGTTTTAATCCGTACCATAAATGCCTCGAATCCATCCGATTGGTTTTTGTAAGTGATTTCAGAAGTTGTTCTTTTACTTCTGAGGTTAGCGGGCAGAAATAGGCGGAGGAAAGGGTTGATTGAATGATAGATGATCTCAGTTTGCTTAAATGATAATTTTAGTTTTTTGATCCTGATCTGCCCGATCGTGCGCATTATCGGAAGGCTTTATAGTTATTGAATTTAACATCTCGTCAAGTTTTGTTTTTACATTACAGACCAGGTGGTTGTAATCAATTATTTTGTCCTCCATAAAATCTTCCCCTCTTTGCTGTAATCTTCTTCTTGCCCGGTTGCCCTTTTCAGGCGCATAAAATATTCCTATCGCAATGCCAGCTGAGACCGCCAATATAAGGCTGCTGATTACACGTGTTGCTTTCATGATTTGTTATTTAAGATTTTTGATCCGATGTAAATACTTAAACTATCTCCTATATACGTATTGGGCATACCTTCACTAAACTGATGCTTGCAACATTAGATTATAAAGTTGCAGTAATTGCAGTAGATAAACCTTACATCCTGGTTATGAAATGTTACACCTTTCACATGTTTTCCAGCATGCGGCCTCTTTTGTGACACTGGTGTTTATAAATTGATGGCGACAAACCAGTCACTTTTTTAAACTGGTTTGATAGATGGGAAACGCTGCTGTAATGCAGCTTGTATGATATCTCCGTCAGATTCAGTTCTTTATATTGAAGTAGTTCCTTTACCCGCTCGATTTTATGATTAATTATAAAGTGTTGTATGTCAATGCCTTTTATTTCGGAAAAAAGGTTGGAAAGATAGGTGTAGTCATAACCCACTTTAGAGCTGATGTAGTCTGAATAATTGGTTTTAGGAATGTCATCTGTGTAATGCACGAGTTCAATAATTACATTTTTAACTTTTTCCACTAAAATACTCTTCTTGTCTTCCAATAATTCAAAACCTGATTTTGCCAGGTTTTTCCTGAGCAATTCCCGTTGATCGTTTGTCATTCTTTTGCTTAGTTGAACCACACCGAGGTCAATGCTGCTATATCCCAGCCCGAGATTCTTCAGTTCATCCTTTACCCTCATTTTACAGCGTAAACTCACCATGTTTTTGATATATAGTATCATAAATACTGTTAGATTAGTTTTTTTCCTGTCAGTTACCTGCTACGAACACTTCATCTGCTTATGTCGAAAGGTAGGACAGCCTCATAAAAATATTGATGACCAGGGTCATCAAACGCGATGAAGTTAGTCAGCTTGCCGGATACGCCGTAAAATTCCGTCAAGGTATATGTCGCATGTTTTCGAGGTTTTGACTTCTTTGGAGCCTGAGCTTTTTGCAATAGGATGGAGACAGCCCAGTAATTTTTTTCAATTGGGTAAATAGGTGTTATGTGGACTATCGATTAGCTACGGCACTGACTTGCGATAAAAAAGTGTGATGAATGTAACTTTTTTCAGGAAATACGTAACAATAATCGAGGCTATGTTGATCAGCTTTGTAGGAGGCAAAATAAGCTTGAATTAAGTTATCGGTTACGGAAATTTCTGGATATGGATAAGTCTGTTTATAAGGTTGGGTTTTGGGCCGGAGTCGTGGCTTTTTGGAAGCAGGGGCCTTCGTTATCGCCCAGACATTGCAGTTTTTTCGCATATTGATCTATCCGTGGGACGAAATTTTAATTTATGGATGCTCACTTTGTATCGTGATACCTTTTTTTAAGAGACGGATTTTCAAAGATGGGTAAGGTATTCATTTCCGCTGCGTAGCCTGGCTACACCGTTGATTCTTTTTGTTTATTTCTGTCCAAAGTTTTCTGAAAAATTGCAGCTCCTGGCGACGCCATGGGCGGTTACCGCACCCGTAGCAATTTTGATGCTCGCTCTGATGCTGAAAATGGAAATGTGGCTTAGTTTGGCACTAAAAAATAAAAACTGATGATAACTTTTCTCTATGGATCAGGACTTCTCTTCTCGCTCATTTTAGGCTGTTTCCTCATTAATTGGTCTCGTTATTTGAATGGCGGGGCCACCGCAAAAGAATCAGCGCTCGAATTACCAGGAGACGGAATAGTAGCGAAGATTGATTTCAATGCGACCAGGTGTATCACCATAAATGCTCCGCCAGATCGAATCTGGCGATGGATCATTCAGATGGGGAGTAAACGCGCTGGCTGGTATAGTGTAGACTGGATTGATCATCACGGAACGGAGCGGTCAAAACGAATTTTGCCGTTGTTTCAGAAAATTAAAATAGGACAATTCATACCGTTCACTCCCGACCAAAAGAACGGTATGTGGGTGCAGGCCTTTCAGGAAAACAGCTACATTATTTGGACCGACAAGGTGGGGAATGCCAGCTGGCTTTGGTATCTGATTCCCGATGCGGATGGAAATACCCGGTTGTTAACCAGGCTCAGAACCCGGTATAATTGGAAAAATTTTTGGATTATATATTGCCTCATTTATGATGTCGGTGATATCATGATGATGAGCCTTTGCATGAAAGGAATTAAGAACCGGGCAGAAGATGAAACGCCAAAATTGAAAACCAATGGAGGTTAAATCAGCCCGAAATGTTCTTGTGACTTTATTGGAAGTTTTTGGATCAGGTGCTATTTTCGGCGGCGGCGTGCTCATTGTTTCTCCTAGCGGAGCGCTCATAGCAATCATCGGATATGCTACGTCAGGATATTATGCCAAATATTAACAGGATGTAAAAACGGGCTTGGACCAAAACCCCTATTTCGCGGATTTTGTACTGATTGAAGCAGACATGAGCGAAATACTTGAAATTGTAAAAAAATATCTTCGGTTTTCGGGCCGGATTGGCAAGCCCAAAGGGAATAATTTCAAAATTGAATTTACGGGAAAAATCAGGAAGAATGAGCTGTCGGACTGGATGCCATTTAAGTCATAGCAATACAACTTCATGGGAAAACCCACCCGGTTGTTTTTTATGAATGCCAAAATGAAAAGTCTGCCTGTTGCCGCTTACCATTGCTTTAAAAATGGAGATGCTTTTATGGACATCAGGCTGTTATCGTTGTTCAAGGTGCAGTATCAGGAAGGGCCGGAAATGGATTTGTCGGAGACCGTTACCTTTTTTAATGACATGAGTTGCCTGGCTCCGCCAACCCTGATCGACAAGCGCATTAAATTGCTGGATGTGGACGGAAATAAAGTGAGGGCGTCGTTTACAAACAATAATATCTCTGTGTCTGCATGGTTATATTGATGATCAGGGCAGGCTGACCAACTTTATGTCAGAAGACCGCTATTCAGCCGATGCAGGAAGGCAACTGCCCTGGTCAACACCTTTGAAAGACTATCAGTCAATTCGCGGCTATAAGCTGCTGGGAAATGCCGACACGGTTTACAGCTATGCGGATCGGGATCTGTGTTACTGAACTTTCAGGCTGATCGGTGTTGAATACAATTGTAAAGCGTAACACGGGCAGAGGTTTTTTAGGAAAGCGATACATCTTCAGGTCGCCACAGTATTCTTCCAGCGAAGCCGCTTAGCCTGAGGTAGGGCAAAGTTTGTTCAGCACTTAATAGATCGGAATTCCGAGGCAACAGATCACGCTCTAAAATTCATTTCCTTCTCCAAAATGCAACCCATCAGATCTTTGATATTAATTCTGATTGCTTTGATATTGGAATCAGGTGGATTTCATGTGTTAGTTAAAAAGTCATTTATCTAAAAAAAACCACCTTTAAAAACGGTGATAGACAATTTTGCCTTGTTCAAGCAAAAACAAAAAAGCATCATCCGTATCACGGACAGTGAAGTTCCTTTGATCAGTCAGTATTTTGAAAAAATGCAGGAAGAGGAAGATGTTGGCGGCAACGTTGTAGAAGATAACATGCAGGCTTATCTCCAGCTATTAATGGTTACACCCCAATTGTCTCAATGCGTTGTTCAAAAAAAATCCCGGGCATAAAGCCAGTACACACATACGAAACAGGTTGCTTGATGAAGCCAGGCCCTGCTTATCCAGACAGACTGGACTTTGCAGGACATTGGTTATAGCATCGGATTCGCCGAACAACCTAATTTCAATCTTTGCTTTAAAAAGAACCCAGGGATTACACCCACCGAGTTCAGAAGAAGCTTTAATTGACAGTTGAGATATTTTAAAGCGGTGATTCCATTCATGCAATCGCTCTAATCAGCTGATCCCTGATATCATTTTATCAAAAATGGCTCTTTGTTCCATCATAGATTTTATCCTGTCGGCCGGGTTTGTATGGCATTCCAGGAGTACCCAGCCTTTGTAATTCATTTTGACGAGATTGGCCAGCAATTCAGGGTAGGGATAATCGGTGTGGTCCACTTCTCTGACGTGTATGGTATCTCCGAAACGATCTTTTACGAGGTCGAAATTAGACTGAAAGCCTTTGCCATTTAAATCCTCCTTATTGCAGTTCCAGCAGATTTTTGCATTAGGATGGTTGGCATAGTCCATGATCTTCTTAATGTTTGGAAGTTCCTGAGTCTCGGCTCCATGCACTTCCAAACGGAGCTGCTGACCAAAATCAGCGGCGTATTTTGCAAGTTCGTGAAGCGACTTGCCAATCTGTTCCAACGTTTTCTCCGTAGGAACTTCCTTATGCAGTGCGTTGGGTTTTACTTTTACACCCGATCCCCCAATATCCGCACCCAGTTTGATAAACTCTTTTGTACGTTCAATTGATGCTTTCAACTTGTCCTGGTCGGGGAAATCGTATTGTTGATTTGTACCCAGGCCAACGATGGCAACCGGACTGTCAGCAAACTTCTTTTTAACCTCCGAGCGCTCTGCCTTGGACAATTCCGGAGAGACCTTGTGAGCGTGTTCAACCCGCAATTCGACGCCATGAATTTTTGTATCCGTACAGTTTTTTATCAGGGTAGGCACATCCCAGTCTTTTCCCCATTGATATGTACATAGGCCCAGCTTGATCTTTGTCTTTTTCCATTCGGGTGCGGAAGCAAATAGCTCTGGCGAAAGCATTGAAGCCCCGGTTAGCAGAGAAAGGCCCTGCAAAAACTGTTTTCTATCGATATTGGACATTGGATGTCTGTTAAGGTTTGTAGGTTTAATAAACACAAAGCAATAGTTGCCGCCGATTTAATGCTGCCTTTTCACCTAATCACCCGTATTTTTCCAAATGCCTTTGCTCATGTGGCCGTTGGGGAAGGATGTCACCTCGTAAAAGGTGGTATGAACTTGCCATGTATTCTGAAAAAGTAAAAGAAATGGTTATTCAACAGAGTCAACACCGATGTAACCTTCGGACGAAATGTTCGGGGGCGAAGATATTTGGCCGGAACTTCCTTATTTTTGCCGTTCAGTCGCGGAAAAAGCAGTTTTCGGACCCACTTAAAAACCTGTAAATGAAAGTTGATCGGATTTTACCGTTTTCTATTTGTGCAGTTATCATTGTTTCTTTTTACGCAGTTATTCTCAAAAACTCGGTAGACATTCCAAATGGAGATGATATTTACTGTCTTCTATTGTTCACGCAACAATTTCAGGACGCACTAAGTTGGGGTGAGCGCTTTCACTTACTTGTCCAGCAATGGGTTGAGCACCGTATTCTTTATTCCAGGCTTACGGCATTGATTTCTTATGTAATTCATGGCGGACAAGTCAATTTTATAACGATCATACTCATTGGCAACCTGACGTTGGTGGCTTTTACGGCGCTTTTCTGGAAGTTTTTGAATGGGATCAAAGCATCAGGCTACTACCTGATTCCCATCGTGCTGACGTTGTTCAGCCCGGTCATGTATGAGGCCAACCTCTGGGCTGGCGCGTGTACCGTTTATATGCCTGTCTGCTTTATGGGTTTGCTTTCAGTGTATCTTATCAGCAAGAAAACGGCTTTAAGCTTTACAGGTGCTATCGTCATAGCATTGCTTGCGACGTATTCATTCGGAAATGGTATGTTTTCCTTTGTTGCAGGAATCGTGGTTTTGGTCATGCAGAAGCGATTTAAGGAACTGGTAATCTGGGTTCCTGTGATGGTGGCTGCCATTTTTTTATACTTCCAAAACTTCTATGTGGCTAGCGCAACGAATGCTTTCAGCTTTTCGGCTCACTTTCAACACCCCACTTACCTTTTCTATAATTTGTTTGCCTTTATTGGCGGTAGTCTGGATTACACGGAAAGTAGTAATGCTCCAATTCAGATGAACAATGTTTTGGGGATTTGTTTTGGAGTGGTGATAACAATCGCCGTTCTCACAGGGCTTTATCCCATTTTGTTGAAAAGGATTTTGCATTCACGGGAGAAAACCGAAAGATCAGAAGTGATATGGGTGGGCATGGTTGCATTTATAGCAATCACAGCTTTGTCAATGGCCTATTCAAGGACATCGGGCGAAAGCATCAACACACTATCGAGCAGATATAAAATATTCTCAATGGTTTCGTTCATACTGGTTTATATCTGGCTTTTGAAGTTTTTTCCGAGCCGGAAAGTTATTGTTGGCTGTCTTTTTGGAATGATAAGCCTCTTGATGTTAGGCGTAAGTTATTACACGACCTATGATAAGCTTTCCAATTTTAAATCAACTTTGCTGGCTGGTTTATACAATTACAACAACAATCATCATTGGGTTATCTACCGTCACACATCCTACTACGAAGTGGCGAGTCAGGCGGTAAGTGATACGATCAAAAGCAAGAATAATCCTGTATTTGAATTCCAAAAGGTATTTCCCGGTCTTACGCTGACTGCATTAAATGCCGCTCGCGGGTTCTCTGATGTGCGCGTGTCAGAAGAGAGGAATTGCAATGGTAATACTGGAAATTGCATTACAATAGCCAGCGACGGTTATCCGACGATTTCCAATTTTTTTCGAGGAATTTATCTGGTTGTTTACAATGACAAGAACATTTATCTATTTCCTACAAATCCTAAGAAAAATGGTCGCGTCAACATGCTCACCAAAGGAAATTATTTCAAGCCGGGCTTTGATCTCATTGATAATTTTGGGAAAAGCCTTGAACCAGGCGTGGAATACAAGCTCGCGATTTATTGCCCCACTGAAAATGAACAGATTCGTTTAATCAATTATAAGATCAAGGGATAGCGTTTTTGAGCGCTTTTTGCTACTGTCTCTATGCTGTCAGCATTTGGTTTTGAAGAGAACAAAAAAAACGAGCCGCAATCCGTGAAGACTGCGGCCCGCCAGTTTTCAATCCATTTATTCCTTAATTGATTCCACCCACTTTCTGGCATTTACAAATGCTTCAAGCCATGGGGTGCAATCGTCATTTTTGCTTTCTTGGGGATAGTATCCACATTGCCAGGGGAAAGTGCTCCGTTCAAGGTGAGGCATCATGGCAAGATGTCTGCCGTCGTTCGAAACAATGCCTGCCGTATTAAACGGAGAGCTGTTTGGATTGGCAGGATAAGTGCTATGACTGTATCGCATGGCGATGTTATAGGTTTCCTCTGGATAGGGCAGCTCAAATTTTCCTTCTCCGTGCGCTACCCAGATCCCGAGCCTGGATCCTGAAAGTGATTTTAGCATCACGGATTCGGTGTCGGCAGTAACGTCTACATTCAGATAAATGGATTCGAATTTTCCTGATCCGTTGTGAAGCAGTTTGGCCTGTTTCTCATGGGAAGGGTAAATCAGTCCTAAATGAACCATGAGCTGGCATCCGTTGCAGACGCCGAGGGAAAGCGTATCAGGCCGCGCATAAAAGTTGTCAAGCGCTTTTTTTGCTTTTTCGTTGTATAAAAATGCACCTGCCCATCCTTTCGCAGAGCCTAAAACATCGCTGTTGGAAAAGCCTCCCACGAACGCTATGAAATTTACGTCGCTAAGATCTTCCCGCCCTGCAATGAGGTCGGTCATGTGTACATCTTTCACTTCAAAACCTGCAAGCCACATTGAGTAGGCCATTTCCCTGTCGCCATTCACACCTTTTTCACGAATGATCGCAGCTTTGATACCACTGGTTGGTTTCTGTCCGTGGCCGATTCCGTAAGAATCAAGTGACCCGGTGAAAGCCTCCGGGAATTGAAATTCCAGGCCATGATTTTTATAATTTTCAAATCGTTCCTTTGCGTAACCAGCTGCTGTCTGCTTACTGTCAAGCAGAAATGAGGTTTTAAACCAAACATCGCGAAGGGCGGGAATGTCAAACACAATTTCCTTGCTAGCCAACAATACGGTGAGCGAAGGATCCTCGATAACCGTTCCCAACAGGCAAGCTGCAACGCCTTTTTTAGCGAGTAATTCTATAATAAGGGGAGCATCACGAACCTGAACTACAAGAGCGGGATTTTCGGCAAACAGTGATTTAACCAGACTTGCTTCCTCTAAAACCGCCAATTCGGCATTGATACCAATACCATTTTCGGCAAAGCACATTTCGAGAAGCGTAGTGATCAAGCCGCCGCTGGATACGTCATGTCCGGCCAGGATCACACCCTCATTGACCAGCTCTTGTATTGCATTGAAAGTTTTTTTGAATTGAGCAGCATCCGTAATATCCGGAGCGTCACAGCCTAGTTTGTTAAGAATCTGAGCAAGCGAGGAACCGCCCAAAGTCATGGGAACATTCGTAAGTGGAAGATAAACCAGTTCTGTCCCGGCTTCCTTTATTAAATTCGGCGTAACTCCTTTTCGCACATCGGTTACCTCGCCGGATGCAGAAATGATAACGGTCCCAGGGGCATATACCACGCCGTCCTTGTATTTCTGGGTCATGGACAACGAATCCTTTCCGGTCGGAATGTTGATTCCAAGTTCACAAGCAAAATCGCTTACTGCTTCAACAGCTGCATACAAACGTGCATCTTCTCCTTTGTTTTTACATGGCCACATCCAGTTTGCACTCAATGAAACACCGCTCAGTCCGCCTTCAATTGGTGCGAATACGATGTTGGCCAATGCTTCGGCGATGGCAATTCTAGAACCCGCCGCTGGATCGATCAACGCCACAGTTGGCGCATGGCCGACCGCAGTGGCAACACCGCCTTTTCCACGGTAATCAAGCGTCATTGTTCCATAGTTACTAAGTGGTAACTGTAAGGACCCAACGTTCTGTTGCTGCGCAATTTTTCCGGTTACAGATCTGTCTACTTTGTTCGTAAGCCAGTCCTTAGAGGCTACTGCTTCGAGCTGAAGTACGGCTTCCAGGTATTCATTAACTTTATCTTCGTCAAAAACGATCGCTCCGAACGAACCTGTCTGTGTTTCGTCACTCATGATCGTTTTTGGAGGACTTCCAAACATATCTTCCAGGGGCCAGTCGATCGGTTTTTCTCCGGTTACGGATGACTCAAAAGTGAATCGATGATCGCCGGTAATGTCTCCGACCACATATAACGGAGCTCTTTCACGAGCCGCAACATCCTTCAATACGTCCAAATTGCGCTGATTGATCACCAACCCCATTCTTTCCTGCGACTCATTTCCTACAATTTCCTTTGCTGAAAGGGTAGGGTCTCCAACCGGTAATTTGGCCAGGTCAATCCTTCCGCCTGTACTTTCAACCAGTTCGGACAAACAGTTCAGGTGACCGCCTGCACCATGATCGTGAATAGAGACAATCGGGTTGTCCCCGCTTTCCATCATAGCCCGGATTGCGTTGTAAACCCGTTTTTGCATTTCAGGATTAGAACGCTGGATTGCATTTAATTCAATGGCACTGTTGGACGCACCCGTGTCCAGAGAAGAAACCGCGCTGCCTCCCATTCCTATACGGTAGTTGTCACCACCCATCACAACGATTTTATCTCCTTCTGATGGTGTATGCTTCAATGCATCCTTCAATACGCCATAGCCTATACCGCCTGCCTGCATAATCACTTTATCGAATCCGAAGCGTTTTCCATTTTCTTCATGCTCGAATGTGAACACCGATCCATTAATAACGGGCTGCCCGAATTTATTGCCAAAATCAGATGCGCCATTTGACGCTTTGATCAGAATATCCATCGGTGTCTGATAAAGCCAGTCGCGCTCTGCCATACCTTTTTCCCATTCGCGCGTGTTTTCCAGACGGGAATAGGACGTCATGTACACCGCCGTACCTGCCAGAGGCGCACTTCCAATGCCGCCTGCGATCCTGTCGCGGATCTCGCCGCCCGACCCTGTCGCAGCGCCATTGAAGGGCTCGACAGTTGTGGGGAAATTATGCGTTTCTGCTTTCAGGGAAAGGACCGATTCGACTTCTTTGATCCCGAAATAATCAGGTTTGTCCTGGGTCATCGGAGCAAATTGCTCCATGATCGGCCCTTTTGTGAATGACACGTTATCTTTATATGCCGAAACAACTTTATTGGGATTGGTCTCGGTCGTTTTTTTAATCAGTTTGAATAATGAATATGGTTTTTCCACTCCGTCGATGATAAACCGCCCGTTGAAAATCTTGTGACGGCAATGTTCTGAGTTTACCTGAGAAAAACCGAACACCTCTGAGTCTGTTAATTTACGGTTGTTTTTAACTGCAACGGAATCCAGATAATCAATTTCCTGCTGACTGAGTGCAAGACCTTCTTGCTGATTAAAGCTCGCAATGTCATCTATGTATTTGATGGGTTGGGGTAGAAGATGAATATCAAAAACTTCCTGATCCAAACCCTCGTAAATCACTTCAAGCATCTTATCGTGAGGTGCATCAGCATGCTCAGCGACAAAGAATTCTTCGATCCGGATAATGCCTGTGATACCCATATTCTGTGTTATTTCAACGGCATTAGTGGCCCAGGGCGTGAGCATTTCTTTACGTGGCCCTCTAAAAAAACCACTTAAAGTGTTGTCTGTCAATACCTCGCCATGAAGCAGCCAGTTTAGTTTTTCGGTATTTTCTTTGGAGAATTGTTGTGCGGTGTGAATGGCGTAGATACTGCCGTTGAAGCTTCTTGCGAAAACGATCATAATTCTGCTTTAAATTAAGGTGCAAAGATACGATTTGGACTTGGGAACATCCTAATTGGAAGGGAAAAAGGACTTGTCTAATCGCTTCGATGTCTTCAATAATCGGTGTTTTCAGATTGAGCGGGCCGCAGATTTATTTCGCCGTAGCAAAAAAAATAAAAAACAGGAAAAGCCTTTCCCTCAGTTTTCATGATGTATTTTTGATATTCATCCTAAGCTCATTCAGATATACCAGTATGCGTAAAATAGTTATACTTACATTTTTAGCCCTGGCAAGCTTACCCAGCTTTGCTCAGCCGCTCCCAAAACATGATCTCGTCGCCACCAAGCTTGCCACAACCTGGGATGAAGCGATTCCGCTTGGTAATGCGACGGTTGGCTCGCTTGTCTGGCAGAATGGGGAACACCTGCGATTTTCACTCGACCGTGCGGATATTTGGGATATGCGACCCATGGCCGGACTCCATCGTAAGGAATTCAGTTACCAATGGGTTCAGGAGCAGGTAGCAAAAAAAGACTACAAGCCTGTACAGCAATATTTTGACGCTCCGTATGACCGGGAGCCAGCACCATCCAAAATTCCGGCCGGTGCCCTCGAGTTTGATATTCCGAATGCGTCCAAAGTGAAATCTGTTCGGCTCTCAGTCGCGAAAGCATTGTGTGAAGTAGAATGGGACAACGGGCTTACGCTCAAAACATTTGTTCATGCAACGGAACCCGTTGGCTGGTTCAGATTCGAAAATGTCAAAGGGGAAGTAGTGCCTCGGTTAATCGCACCAAAATATCAGGGCGTTATCAAGGAGGGTGGTGAAGTTAATTCATTGGTAGGCGATGATCTCGCGAGGCTAGGCTACAAACAGGGAACTGTAGAACAGAAGGATCACCAGCTTATTTACAAACAGGAAGGTTGGGGAGGGTTTAAATACGAAATAACGGTCCATTGGAAAGTGACTGGAAAAGGAATTGTGGAAGGAATGTGGAGTATCTCATCCCAATATCCCGACAAGAAAATAAATACAACTTCCACAGAACTGGTCAAATTAGCTTCGGTAAGGGGCTATCCCAAGGATTATCAAAGTCATTTGGCATGGTGGAAAAAATTCTGGGGGCAATCTGCTATTCAGGTGCCCGACACGTTGATTGAAAAGCAATGGTATCTGGAACAGTATAAGTTTGGTTCAGCGGCCCGGCGAGGTGCTCCACCCATTTCGCTTCAGGCTGTATGGACGGCAGATAATGGCAGGATCCCGCCATGGAAGGGCGACTTTCACCATGATCTGAACACGCAGCTAAGCTATTGGCCAAGTTACAGTGGAAATCACCTGGAGGAAGGCCTTGGCTATTTCGATCATCTGGATCAGAATCTGGAAAATTACAAACGGTACACGAAGTTGTATTTCGGGGTGGACGGACTTGCCGTGCCAGGAGTTACCACTCTGGATGGAACAGAAATGGGTGGGTGGATACAATATTCGCTTTCTCCGACCGTCTCTTCATGGCTTGCACACCATTATTATCTACAGTGGAGGTATAGTATGGACAGGGAGTTTTTGAAGAGTCGGGCTTATCCGTGGGTGAAGGAAGTTTGTGCCTTTCTGGAAAAAATTACGGTGAAGGACCAAAACGGCAAGCGCAAATTACCGATCAGCTCGAGTCCGGAAATTAAGGATAATAGCCTTGCCGCCTGGTTTCCCCAAAATACGAATTATGATCTTGCCTTGATGCGATTTGCATTTGGGGCAGGGAAGGAACTTGCCGTGGAACTGGGAAAACCCGAGGAAGCCGAGCATTGGAATGATGTGCTATCAGAATTTGATACCTATGCGGTAACAGAAAACGATGAAATGATGTTTGCTCCGACGTTGCCCTATGCTGAATCGCATAGGCACTTTTCACATTTGATGGCGATACACCCGTTGGGGCTTATCAAATGGGAAGATGGCCCCAAAGCGCAATCTATTATCAAAAACACGATCGGTCTGCTGGAAAAAATTGGCCCCGACAGGTGGTGTGGTTATTCGTATTCATGGCTGGCCAATATCAAGGCACGTGCAAAAGATGGGGACGGAGCTGCCAAGGACCTTTCGATATTTGCCAGGGCCTTCTGTCTGCCCAACAGCTTTCATGTCAATGGCGATCAGACTAAATCGGGATTGTCGAAATTTACTTACCGACCATTTACTTTGGAGGGGAACTTTGCCTTTGCCGCTGGATTACAGGAAATGTTGATACAGAGCTATGCAGGATTTATTGAAATTATGCCTGCAGTACCGAAGGAATGGGCAAATATTTCGTTTGACCAATTGAGGACGGAGGGCGCGTTTTTAGTTAGCGCTAAAAAGGTAGCTGGAAAGCTTTCGGAAGTCAGGATCGTCGCAGAGAAAGAAGGGACCACGTTGGTGAAATTGCCTTTTAAAAACTGGAAAATAGTTTCTGCAAAAAATATCACGACATCCGCCGCGGATAGCGACGAATTTATCGAATTGAAATGTAAAGCGGGTGGGAGTATTGTGTTGAAAGCGTGGAATTAGAAGGTTTTTTGCCACGAATGCACGAATGTTCACGAATTTTTTATTGTGATTTTTGCTGATATCGTACGTGGGGCATCTATTTTGCAATCGGTTTTTTTTGCCATGAATGCACCGCTCTGCGGACCGCAAAGTGACCCGAATTTTTCGACGTTGGTTTCGCTGATATCGTAGGTGGATAAATTTTTTGCAAACGGTTTTTTTTGCCACGAATACACCGAGCGGCGGACCGCGAATTTTCACGAATGATTTTTTCTTGACATTCGTACTTATTCGTGTATCCGTGGCATTAATTTTCGTGAGAAAAACCTAAAATATAAACTTGGTGCTCAGGAAATTGGAGCTGTTGTTGTTCACAATTTCGTTGATCAGATGTTTGTTGGTTTCATTCATTTTGAATGCCACCAACGAACGGATCGAAAACGAACGAATGGCGTCTGCAACTGATAATGTGCCTTCTGCACTGTCTTTTCTTCCTGTAAATGGGAAAACATCAGGTCCCCGTTGACACTGGCTGTTGATATTCACCCTGCTCACCTGGTTCACCAATGGATCGATCAGCGATGCAACCTCGTGCTCATCGTCGCTGAATATGCTTACCTGCTGTCCATGTGTAGACTCGATCAGATATTCAATTGTTTCTTCAAGATCATCGAAAGGAACAATAGGTACGATTGGGCCAAACTGCTCTTCGTAATACAATTTCATCTCGCTGGTAACAGGGTATACCACAGCCGGATAGAAAAACGATGCAGCGGAAGTTCCGCCGTTTTCGTTCATGACTTTGGCTCCATACGCTTCGGCGTCAGCGATACAACGGTTCAGGTATTCAATTTTATTGGTTTCGGGTAATGGCGTAAGCGATACTCCCTTTTCCCACGGCATTCCGTATTTCAGGTTGGCGACAGCTTCATTAAATTGTTTGATAAAAAGATCAGCTACGCTTCGGTGGACCCATACAATTTTAAGCGCAGTACATCTTTGACCATTAAATGAAAGTGACCCCGAAAGCACTTCCTGAACGGCAAGGGCGATATTGGCCTTTTCGGTAACGATAGCGGCATTTTTGGCATCCAGCCCAAGCACTGCCCGTAAGCGGTTCACTTTTGGATGGAGTTTTTTCAGTTCATTAGCAACCTTGCTTGATCCGATCAAAGTAAGCACATTGATCTTCCCAGATTTCATCAGGCCCGGAACGATCGTGTTTCCGCGGCCGTAAATTACATTGACCACACCTTTTGGGAAACAATCTCTGAATGCCTCCTGCAATGGATAATGAAGCAGCGTTCCGAATTTAGGTGGTTTGAAAAGGATGGTATTTCCCATGATCAATGCGGGAATGAGGGTCGTGAAAGTCTCATTCAGAGGGTAATTGAAAGGACCCATACAAAGCACTACGCCCAGCGGTGACCGACGGACTTGTGCCGCAATACCGTCAACAATTTCAAAGCCGGAAGAGTCACGATCCAGGTTTTTGAGCGAATCAATTGTCGCATAAATGTACTCGACAGTGCGGTCAAACTCTTTGGTTGAATCAGCGAACGACTTGCCGATCTCCCACATGATGAGCTTAACGATAATGTCTTTCTTTTCAATCATTTTACCGGTAAATTGCTCTATGCAGTGAATACGTTCTCCAACGCCCATGGTTGGCCATTCGCCCCGCCCGTTGTTGTAAGCGGCAACCGCGGCGTCAAGAGATTCCAGTGCTTCGGCTTCTGTGCACACCGGGTAGCTGCCAATTAATTTTCTCTCCAGACCGTTAGGGGTTTTAACGCAGATTGGTGAAAATACTTCGTGCAACGGTCCGATCCATTGTTTCAGTTCGCCATTGCTTAGGTACTCGCGCTGGTGAATTTCAGATGGTAAAAGGAACTCCGCCGGGATCGCATCTTCCGTTGGAAAGATGTTTTGTAATGTGGAATTGAAATCCATTTGATGGAATTAATTGATTAAGTTGGGTACTGTTTTTTTGATTTAGTAATATACTTGTCTGGTTGACAATTATAAGGACGACATTGGACACATTTTACCCCAATGCATGCCTCACTTCTTCAAGAAAAACCGGGATCTTTTGGAATGGATCACCCGCGCCCAGCGTCTCAATGGGCAGATATCCGCTGTAATCGGAAGCCTTAATGATTTCAAACAGTTTTTTTAGATTGACCTTCTCTTCCTTATTGTTGACATAGACGAGTTCCTTGATCTGCCAGTTTACCGCATAGGGTATACACCGGGCTATTTGGGGATAGGGGTCGCCACCGCGGAAGCTTCCAATGTCAAGAATGAGACCAAACCAGGGTGAGTTGACTCTCTTGATAATATCGATTGTTTGATCGGCTGTTTTAAGAAAATCGTTGTGGTTTTGAATGGCTACGACCACACCGTGTGCCTTGCCGAATTCAACACATTCTTTAATATCTGTCACCATCCATTCCGAAATCGTTTGCCAATCGTATTCTTTCGGGATCATCGTACCACTGAAAATCCGTATGACCGGTGCGCCAATCTTTGATGCACACACGATCCAGTTTTTGATGATTGCAATGTCCTCTTTTCTTTTATTTGCATCAGGATTGGTAAAATCGTTGCGTACACCCGTTCCGCTAATGTCCAGGCCAAGTTTGAAAGCTTTGCGTTTAAGATCGTATAGGAAGTCATCTGGCGGTACCACAGGATAGCCTGGGAAATAGTATCCGGTAAGGTCCACCCCATCAATGTTATGTTTTGCACAAAATTCCAGCAGGCCATCCAAGTTTAATGTGCCATCCATCAAGGGTTTGTTGAAGGAATAAGCATTGAGACTTAGTTTTAATTTGCCGGATTTCTTCTCGTTACCAGAACCGATAATAGGATAACCTGCGACCGGATTTTCGCAAAACGAAAAGGCCGGGGCGATCAGTGCCAAACTACGGAGAACACTTCTTCTGTTAAAGGACCTGGACATGATCTAAAAGTTGATTGAAACAGGCAACCGGGATATTCTTCGGCTCACGGTTTAGTGTCTTAAAATTTAGCGAGGTTGAATGCCAGACTCTTGCGAAACCTTTCATTTGCATGCATCGACGAGCTTGGATTGCTCATACCCTTAAATACGAGGTCTTGAGAGAGTGGCAAACTTAAACTCATCTAAGCAGCGGGACGAATCAGCTTTTTGCTGATATGTGCTGCGAAAGGATCAAGATATTCGGTACCAGGCCTGGGTTTTGGAAGAAGCAATCCGAAAGCAGTGATGTGAACGTCACCAACTATCAGGTTTTCTAAGTTACTTTAACACTGAACTCCATCTTAGGTGTGGAGAATCAAAAAAACCGGATTAAAACAGTGACGCTCTATTATCGATGGGACTATTAAAAGATCTTTATTCAGAAAATTTTATCGGAAACTCGCATATAATCTTGTTGAAGCACTGGATGGCTTTGATAGCGATCTGTTTATAAATGATATTTATATTCCTTCGTTTCAGCAGATGGAACTCAAACAACGCATGCGTCACACGACGGTGGTCTTGCATAGATTTTTGTCTCCGACGTATCCTGAGGCAGTTCAAGATCTTTTGAAATTGATCCAACAACTTCGAAAAAACAACTTTGGTGAAGATCACCTTGCTATGATGTTCCTGCCCGATTTTATTGAACATTACGGCCAGGAAGATTATGAAACATCCGTAAAAGCATTGGAAGTTGTGACACAGTTTGTAAGCTGTGAGTTCGCGGTGAGACCTTTTTTGCAAAAATACTTTGACGCCATGATGATGCAAATGGAAGCGTGGTCGCTGCATGAAAACGCGAAGGTCAGAAGGCTGGCCAGCGAAGGAAGCCGCCCCGCTTTACCCTGGGGACTGGCCGTTCCTATCCTTAAAAAAGATCCAGGCAGGATAATGCCCATTTTGGAAAATCTGATTAACGATCCATCCGAGTCAGTGCGAAGGAGTGTTGCGAATAATTTGAATGACATTTCAAAAAACCAGCCTGATGTCGTACTCAAATTTATTACGCGCTGGATGGGTCTGAGCAAGGAAACCGATGCCATCATCAAACATGGCTCGCGCAGTTTGCTAAAGAAAGGCCACGAAGAAATCCTTGCTCACTATAATCTCGAAAGCAGGCATCTCGAACTCTCGGAATTTGAAATTTTGACACCGGAAGTCAAAATAGGGGATAGTCTTGAATTTACATTCGCAGTACGGAATACCGATATTGTGAGACAAACCGTTCGGCTTGAATATGCCCTTTATTATAAGAGATTGAATGGGCAGGTCTCGAAAAAAGTGTTTAAGATAAGCGAACGTGACTACGAGCCCGGGCATGTCGCAGTTGTGAAAAGGAGACAAAGTTTCAGGATTATCACAACGAGGGTTTATTATCTGGGAGACCACCGGTTATCAGTAATTCTCAACGGGCAAGAGAGTGAATTGCAAAGCTTTGAGTTGAAGGATGCGTGAAATGGGGCTGGATTGTAACAGCTGATTACTGCAGTTATTTCGAAATTTTTGGGGTATAATGATCACAAAATCACATCCTTATCCTGATGTTTGTAAATTCTACCACCCGAAACCTGCCTGACTATGCACACCCTGCTGTTGATTATAGTATTTCTTGTTTCCGCTGAACCATTGTTGAATTTGCCAATGGAATCACAGGCGATGCCAACTTCAACAAAGTGCCGCAACTACAATTATCAGTTTTCGCAGTTTCAGGAAGGGCGGGTTCTTTTTAAAGGTGGTCTGTCAACCAAAGCAAGATTAAATTACAACTTGCTTCATGGCGCGGTCATGTTTCTGAATAGCGGTGGCGATACACTGTTGATAACCAATAAAGATCGGATTGAACACATTACAATTGGAAACGAAGTGTTCTATTGTCAGCCCTTTGAAGGCGACTTCCAGTTGGTCGCACGTTATAAAAAAGTTTTACTGGTGCAGAAAAAGCAGCTGGCTTTAATGAGCACGAAGTCATCCGCCTCTGACCAGAAATATACTGCAGGTTCCGAAAGTGATATTCCCGGGTCCTTGCTGCTTAGTTATCAGGATGGGGAATTCAGATGGCAAAACAAAACCTCTGATCCAGCGTATCGACTCAAAGCTTCCTATTTTTTGATTGATCAAAACAAAAGGCTCCATGCAGCAAACAAGGCTGGTTTTCTTAAGATCTATGGAAAAGACAGAGCGAAACTGGCGGAATATTTTAGAGAAAACGAAGTGAATATTAAAGATGAAATTGCATTGAAAAATCTGATGTTGTTTTGTGAAAGTTTTGAATAGAAAGGTTTATCCCGTTTGGGTACTCTCCAAAGATCAATTTTCCTGCTTCACCCCTGAAATCTGCTTTTCTGTCGAAATTTTTTGATCTGGCCTCCTTTTTCTAGACCTTGTAACTTTATCTAACCCCCGGCGATGCAATCAGGACTATCAAAAAATGGCACGACCATTCTTCTGCACATGATGGCATGGACACTCTTGGGGTTTGTACTGTTTTATCCGCCGTTAACCTGGGATAGAAATCCCCCTACGTCTTTTTGGCTCAAACAGGTTTTCAATCTGGTGATCGCAGTGGGCGTATTTTACTTTAATGCCCGGTTTATGGCTCCACGACTTTTAGCGAAAGGAGATTTGGCGGTATTTATTGCCTGGTTCGTATTGTCTATTGTGGTGATGCTGGTTATTGCCCGTATAGTCGAGATACAATTTCATGTGTTGGAGCAAATGTCGGCACGCAAGCCTGGGTCGAAGCCCAAAAGTATCTACAACCTTGACATGTATCTGTTTACAACATTTCTCATGGTATTGGCGGTCAGTACGGGTGTGGCGGCAGTGGAACGCTGGCACAATGAGGCAAAAATTAGGGAGGAGGTTGAAAAACGACAGATTTCGTCTGAGCTTGCCCTTCTTAAGGCGCAGATCAATCCGCATTTTTTCTTCAATACGCTTAACAACATTTACGCCCTTACTTACTCGGACGTACCGATGTCACGGGATGCCATATTGAAATTATCGCGGATGATGCGTTACGTTCTCTACGAAACGCTGCAGGACACCGCGATGCTCAGCAAGGAAGTTACTTTTATCAAAGATTACATTGAACTGATGAAACTGCGCATGCACGCATGTACGACTGTTTCGTTTCATGAGCCAAAGCCTAACCGCGAGTATGCCATTGCACCTATGTTGCTGCTGCCCTTTGTAGAAAATGCGTTCAAACACGGAACCAGCGCAATGCAGGATACCGAGATATTCATTGATCTCAAAATTGAAAATGGCGTCCTTTTTCTGAGGGTCATCAATCAAATTTATCAGGAGAAAGACCCTTTAAAAATAGATAATGGTGGCATAGGGCTTGTCAATACTCAGAGAAGACTTAATTTGCTTTATCCTGAAAGTTATTTACTTAACATTAATCAGGATTTAGAGAAAGGAGTTTATCAGGTCGATCTAAAAATTGATCTTGCTGACGCCACACCACTACCTCGCCCGCAAAATTTGTCAGACTTGATTTCTGAGCCAAAAATGGAGCTGAAGTACTAAAATGGGAATGAATGAAGTTAAATTGTATCACGGTTGACGATGAACCTCTCGCACTGGGTCTTGTAAGTGCTTTTGTGCAGCAAACCCCTTTCTTGAATCTTTCAGGCAAATTTGGCAATGCGGTCCAGGCGTTGCAAACCATTCATAATGAGAGCATCCACTTGGTGTTTTTAGATATACAGATGCCGGATCTGAATGGACTGGAGTTGGCCAGGATATTGAACCAAACAAATTCTTCGGTTCAGACCAGGATTATATTTACGACAGCCTATAACCAGTTTGCAATTGATGGTTATAAGGTTGATGCGCTCGACTACCTTCTCAAACCGTTTGGATACGACGAGTTTCTTCTGGCAGCAACCAAAGCGAGGAATTATTTTAAGGAACGCACAGAACAAACTGCCATAGAGGAAGCGGCCAAAGACAGTTACATATTTGTGAAGGCGGATTACAAACTGGTGCGTATTGATCTGGAATCGATTTTGTTTGTTGAATCTTTAAAGGACTACGTCAAAATTCACCTCGTGTCGTCTCCAAACCCCATATCCTCTCTGATGAGTTTGAAAGCGATTGAGGAAAAACTGCCAGCATCGAAATTTCTAAGGATACACAGATCCTTCATTGTTGCCGTAAACAAGATAGACACAATCGCAAAAAACGCGGTCCAAATAGGCGCCGTTGAAATTTCGGTTGGCGATCTTTACAAGGATTCATTCAAAGAACTGCTTGCGCGTTGGAATTGATCCTTACGATAGCGATTGGCTGTCATCCCTTTTCGATACCCGATTTTGTAGAAACTGGTATTTTCTTTCGAAAAATGGGATAGATCATTGGGCTGTGTGCTGGCCTATCATCGCCCAGAAGCACACCCCACTGCCTGAACATGTTGGTGCGATCAAAGATTATTTTCAAGACGGCGATCATGGGCATGGAAAGAAACATCCCTGCAACGCCGGCAATGTTTCCTCCAATAATGACACCGAGTATTGCAAATAGCGCGTTGATCTTCACCTTCGAGCCAACAATCCGGGGCATCAATATATTATTATCCAAAAACTGCACGCCCGCAATGACAGAAATAACGGTAACCACTGGCCATAACTCCGTTGAAGAGGTGAGCGTAAGTAAAACGCCGATAATATTACCCAGCAATGCCCCTACGTAAGGGATCAGATTAAGAAACGCAAATATTACTCCGATCAGCAGCGCATGCTTTATACCGATGATCATGAGAATTCCACCAAGCAAAATGGTCATGTAACTTACCTGAATCAATAGACCGATCAGATAGCTCTTGATGATTACCTCCGTTTCATAAATAGCTTCTTTCACTTTATCGTGGTCGCCTTCGGTAAACCACATGAAAATAAAACGCAGTAAAATACTTTTGTAAAACAGGATCAGGTAAATATAAATCGGTAATAAGCCTACAAATACAAATAATGAGCTGACTGTTACCGCGGCTCCTCCCGCCGTTTTGCCGGCAAAACTGAGCAGATCATTGGTGTTCTTGTTGATAAATTGCACCTGTTCTTGGGTTGAGTAATCACTTATTTGAAATACCCAGGCACTTAGCGCATTGACGTGAATACTCACATTCCTTTTTATCTGAGGAAAGTCGGCGATCAAAAGACTAATCTGCGCTGAGAAAAACCAGACGATCAATCCGAGAATGATTGTGAGCAACAAAATGGGTAATGCAATAGCCAGTGGCTCAGGTACCTTATGTCGCCTAAAAAAGCGAAAAACCGGAAGGAGGACTATACTGATAAAAAATGCCATGATGATGGGCATAAGAATACTTCGGCCAATTACCAGTAGTGTTCCCAACAAGAATAGTCCCAGTAATTCTATAGACCGTTTTACAGTCAGGGGTAGTTGGTTCATTTTAAAGGGGTATTTTATTGCCAGTTCGCTTTCAATGTAGTATACAAAAAGCTTACCAGGAATGCCCTCATTGACAATATTCTGAATTTTAAAGGAAATTTGTTCTGGATCACAAGCATGAAAATGACTAACCCGTTTCTGCCCAATGTAATATATAAGCTATTTCTGATCCGCTGTAATGCTGAATGTTCAACCTAGCCCTTTCTGGAATCGGGTCATTAACAGTCCCGATGTTCAATTACCAATAGCATGTTTTAGGTTGGAAATGTTTATTGAGCTGCATACATCGGTTGGTTTTTTAAAAATTGAAATGACAGACCATTTCGGTTTCAAAGGTGTGGAAATTTGGTTTCTACCATGGCTTGTGATGGTAGCTATTTCTAAAGTCACGAAATATCTGTTAGTTTGTGTAGTTGCAAAATTGGAGGCGCATTTTTTGACAGAATTTAAACTTTGACGCCTGGTTCAGTTTTAATAGCAAAATTCATACAAACGAGTGGAACACTAAAAACCTTAAAAGTTATGCGTTGGCAAGATCTCCGAAGAAGTGGAAATGTTGAAGACCGCCGGGGAATGTCCGGAGGCGGCAAAGTAGCCATTGGCGGCATTGGTGTAATTATTGTTTTGGCCATAGGCCTTCTAACCGGTCAGGATCCTTCCGAAATATTATCCAATTTGCAACAGGGGCAGGCGACCGAGCAGCCAGGTCCACGTGCGACAGGACCAAGGCCCGACGATAAAACGGCAGATTTTGTTTCTGCTGTTCTGGGAAGCACCGAAGACGTGTGGGACAAAATTTACAAGGATAGTGGAAGTGAATACGAAAAACCTGTCCTGCAGATATTCGAAAATGCCACCGAAGGTGCTTGCGGAAGTGCTTCATCTGCAATGGGACCATTTTATTGCCCGGCAGATCATAAGGTTTATATTGACCTTGAATTTTGCGACGAACTGAGAGACAAGTTCCATGCTCCGGGTGACTTTGCTGTTGCCTATGTGGTGGCGCATGAAGTAGGGCATCATGTTCAAAATCTGATGGGTATTTCCGACCAGCTTCAGCAGCAACGTGGGCGTCTGAGTGAGGCTGCCTACAATAAACTATCCGTAAAACTTGAACTTCAAGCCGATTTTCTTGCCGGAGTCTGGGCGAATCACGCGCAGCAAATGGAAAACATTTTGGAACCGGGTGACCTGGAATCAGCGCTGACCGCTGCCAATGCCATCGGCGATGATAAGTTACAGAAACAAAGCCAGGGTTACGTAGTTCCTGATGCGTTCACGCATGGTAGTTCTCAGCAAAGAATGTATTGGTTCAAAAAAGGCTTTGAAACGGGAGACCTTAGCCAGGGGAAGTTTGATGACATCCGATGAGTTTGGAAATGACGATTGACTATGTCTTTGGTAAAGGCAAATGGTCAATCGTCATAAATCGACGGTCACAGATTCTAAAGACAGATTTAGTAGCAAGCTCTATCCATTACCAAAAAACCTTGGGCCCACTTTTGCTCTAAATTGGCAAAGATCCCTTTTCCACGCCCGCTCTGTTGCCTGTCATTTTCAAAAACCTGCTGATCAGAAAGATGGAGGCAAGCGTCAGTCCGGTGATAAGTCCGATCCACATACCGGCGGCACCTAAGTTGAAGCGGAACGAAAGGACATATCCAAGCGGGATTCCCACCACCCAGTACGCAATTCCGATTAAAAGGGTAGGGGTTTTTACATCCTTGATTCCACGTAACAAACCTGCGCTGATGGCTTGCGTACTATCTGAAATTTGAAAAACAGCCGCAAAAAGGATAAGCGTTGACGTCATTTCAAGAACGAGCAGGTTGTCATTGAAGGCTTTGGGTAGTACATTGCGAAACACTACAAAGGCAATGGCGCAGAATGTGCCGTACGCAAGTGCGGTATAAATAGTGCTTTTTCCAATGATGGTAAGCTTTTTCCAGTCATTTCTTCCAAAGGCATTACTGACACGGATCGACCCTGCCTGAGCAAGGCCCATGGATACCATGAATGTAAACGAAGCACAACTTAATGCAATCTGATGTGCGGCTTGTGCGACGGCCCCAAGTGTGCCAATAATGATCCCGGATACCGCAAACGCTCCCGCTTCCATCCCGATCTGAAGGCTGCTTGGTATTCCGATGTGCAATAATTCACGCTGCGTTTTGATTTTCAGCTTCCATTGGCTGCTGCGTACAGCGACATATCTGCTAAAAGTTTTGTGTTTCAAAATCACGCCTCCCAATGCCAGGAACATGATCGAGCGTGTAATTAAAGTTGCCCATCCAGCACCTATAAGTTCAAGTCGGGGAAAGCCCCAATTGCCGTAGATAAGCAGCCAGTTCAATAAAATATTAAGGGGCATTCCGGCCAGTGATAGAAACATGGCCGTGCGTGTATACTCCAGTCCATCGGCGAATTGCTTGAGTGTCATAAACAACAGCATGGGGATGATCGAAAAACCCATGAGTTGCATAAAGGGCAATGCAAGCCTTACTACTTCCGGATCTTGTCCGAGGTGACCCAGCAAATCCCGCCCCAAAACCAGTATTGCTGAAATGATGATAGCGACAAGGGTGCAGAGCACAAATCCGTTGAAAAAATAGTGAGAAACCTGTTGCGCATCGCGACGTCCGTTGGCCATGGAGACCATTTGGGACACTGAAATTGTCATTCCAATGCCGATCACAAATGGAATGTTCATCGCGTTGATCACCAACGCCGCAGCTGCAAGTTGTTTGTAACTAATTGCACCTACCATGGCTGTGTCAATAAGGTGCAATGCCATTTGGGCCAATTCCCCGATCACAATTGGAAGAGCCAGCTTTATGGTTTGTGTTGCTTCATTTTTCATGTTGCTAATCGTTTATCGATCGCCACCCGACCGGTAAAGGGCTGCAAAGGTACGTAAGTTTTAAGGTTGACACATGATTTTTCAGAGGTATTTGAGTTAAGAACGACCACCCTGGTGGTGCTTCCGTCGTTCAACAGTGTGCGGGGTATCGTTATCGATCTATCGTCAATATATCGGGCTTATAGAGTAAAATCGTTTTGTAAATTGGTTTCTATCTAGTGACATACGGTCAATACTATTCATTGGAAAAACAAATAAGTAAAGTAATAATGAGATCAGGGCAGGTATTTGGTGCAGACGTCTGGAAAAAAGTAACTGGAAAATTGGTGCTGTTTTGTGTTTTGTGTGCTGTTTTTTTTGTGGTCGAAAATTCGTTCGGACAAGCCGGTTCTAAGTCCAGGGTAACTGGAAAAATAGCTGATAGCCAAAGTAATGCTCCATTAAGCTACGCTAGTGTTCGATTGTTCAAATCCTCAGATAGTAGTTTTGTCTCAGGCGCGATCACCGATGAAACAGGGGCGTTCTCGGTGGATCTTGTAGCGGGAAACTATTATGCACTGTCTGAATTTATTGGTTATAAATCCCAAAAGACTTCTGGAATTCAACTTACTCTGACTAATTCGCCACTCAGTATCGGTAACATCAAGTTGGTTGCTTCCGCAAAAACACTGGATGAAGTTACGGTTCAGGCAGAAAAAAGTACGATGGAGCTGGCCCTTGATAAAAAGATTTTCAACGTTGGAAAGGATTTGGCCAATGCGGGCGGAACCGCGGCCGATATTTTGACCAATATACCCTCGGTCGCTGTGGACGTGGAAGGAAATGTAAGTCTTCGCGGGAGTGGGAATGTAAGGATACTGATCGATGGCAAACCATCCGGCTTGGTTAGTATCAAGGGAGGAAGCGGATTGCAGCAGTTGCAGGGAAATATTATCGAAAGGGTGGAAATTATCACAAATCCTTCCGCACGTTATGAGGCAGAAGGAATGGGGGGTATTATTAACATTGTTTTAAAGAAGGAAAGAAAGGAGGGTTTCAATGGCTCATTTGACCTGATAACCGGTAATCCAACCAACTTTGGGGTGGCCGCCAATGTGAATTACCGCAAGAAAAACCTCAATTTTTTTATCAATTACACGGTTTCGTTCAGGAATACACCCGGCCGAAATACACTTTATCAGGAGTTGTACCGGAATGACTCAACATTCATTTCGGAGAAAAGCATGACAACCAAACTTCGGGGACAGAATAACAGCGCCAGAGGCGGTATCGATTATTATTTTAATTCCAAAAACGTATTGACAGGTGCGTACACTTACAGGCTTAGCAAAGGCAAGCGTTTTTCAAACATCGACTACAAGGACTACTTGTCCAACATTGGAAACTTGATTGGACGCACGAACCGTACGCAGGACGAAACAGAAACCGAGCCCAATTCGGAGTATGCGCTGACTTATAAAAAGACATTTGACAGAAAGGGCAGGGAATTTACGGCCGATGTTCGCTACCTGGACAACTGGGAGGATTCTGATCAGTTTTATGGGCAGCAAAGCTATAATCCTGACGGCAGCAAGACAACCAAACCTTTTCTTCTCCAGCGCGCACTAAATTATGAAACAGAGAAGCAACTGCTCTTTCAGGCCGACTATGTTCATCCTTTTGCCAAAGACGGCAAATTTGAAGCCGGCGCAAGAAGCAGTTCAAGGGACATGACCAACGATTACGCCGTTACTCAGGAAACGGATAAGGGCTGGATACCGGTGCCCGGACTTACCAACGATTTCCTTTACAACGAAAGGATCAATGCTGCTTACGGAATAGTAGGTAATAAGACGGGAAAATTCTCCTATCAGGCCGGCGTTCGGGTGGAGTGGACTGGTGTCACAACAACGCTGAAGCAGACAAACCAGGTGAACGAACGGAAATATGCCAACTTGTTTCCCAGTGTGCATGTCACCTATGAACTCGCAAAACAAAATGCGCTTCAGCTAAGTTTTAGTCGCCGTGTGCGTCGCCCGCAATACAACGATTTAAGTCCATTCGCTACATATAGCGACAACCGTAATTACTGGAGTGGCAACCCTGATCTGAATCCGGAATTTACCAACGCCTTTGAATTAGGTCATATCAAATACCTTGAGAAAGGCTCACTTAGTTCTTCACTATATTACAGGCATACGAATGGAAAAATCGTCTCCATAAAGACTGTTGATGCCAACGGCATATCTTTTACACGTCCTGAAAACCTGGGAACCGAGGATGCGTATGGAGCAGAATTCACGACATCACACTCGTTGTATCAGTGGTGGAAGCTCGATGGAAGCTTCAATTTTTTCAGGTCCATGATTGATGGAACGAAGGTGGATCAAAGTTACAAAAGCGATACATACAGTTGGTTTGTACGGACAACCTCCCGCTTTACACTTTGGAAAACGACTGATTTGCAACTCAGGGGAAATTACGAAGCGCCACAGAAAACGCCGCAGGGAAAGCGTAAGGCATTGGCAACCCTGGACCTTGCCGCAAGCAGGGATATTTTGAAGGGAAATGGTACACTTACGCTTAGCGCCCTGGATGTCTTTAATTCACGTCGTTACCGCTCCATTACCGAAGGATCGAATTTTTATTCTGTGAGCAATTCACAAGGGAGGATGCGTCAGATTAACCTGACATTGAATTATCGTCTGCACCAAGCTAAAAAGAAAGCGAAGGAGTTTGGCGAAGGAGACAATTGAGGTGCGATAAAATACCTTATTTGTAACCATTGTTCAGGTTATAAATGATAAACTACTTTTGAACTATAATCCAAGGAGGCGTGAATGCTTTCTCATAAGTTGGTTCTTGATAGGGCTTTTATCAGGCATATTCTTGGAGGCTATTATTACAACTACAGTTCTGTTTTTTGTCTTAAGATCGGGACGTTAAAAACGGTCTTCGCGATTCCGATGATTTTATTTTATTGAGCAAAAAGATTCGCTAAGTTTAAGGCGGTGACTTAATTTCAATTATGTTAAAAAAATAAATTTTGGAATCCCTGATGAGACAAGGCTGCTTATCTCCTCTGAGAAGCCATTTAAGCGGTTTTTTGAAACTTATTCTACAAAATATCCGGAATATTAGAATTGTAAATATTTCGAAAGTAACAATTTGTTAACAGTCGTTTTTTGGAATATCCTCTTTTGCAGTTAGTTTTGTGGACTCTTCTCTCCTCATTAAACGTACATGAAAAGATTATTTTACCCTGGTTACCTGGTAATCCTATATTCGATTTTAGGATTCCAAGCGAAAGCCCAACAACTTTATGTAAACGAAATCGTAGCGTCAAATGTCAACGGCCCCGTTGATGAAGCATTGGCACATTCAGATTGGTTTGAGATTTACAACTCAACCGGGGCTCCGATAGATATCGCAAGCTATTACCTCACGGATAATGCAGCCGTGCTTGACAAATTCCAAGTTCCTTCGGGTTCTTCTGCCACCATTATTCCGGCAAATGGATTTTTAAGGCTCTGGGCTAGTAGTTCAGTGAGTCGAGGGCCATTACATACCTCCTTCAGTTTGTCAAAAGGGGGCGAATACGTGGGGATTTCTTCGCCCGCTAAGGTACTTATCGATGGAAAGACTTTTGGAGCGCAACAGGATGATGTGTCTTTTGGTCGAAATCCTGACGGAGGTCCGAATTTTTCTTACTATTCAACCCCCTCACCAGGAAGCAGTAATTCCACCGGAGTCGTTAAGCTCCTTCAGCTGGGACCTCCTTCATTTTCGCACGAAGCTGGATTTTATGCCGCGGGATTCTCTTTGACCTTAACACATACTGAGCCTGGTGTCAGTATGTGGTATTCGCTGGACGGTTCGGAGCCAGTAGCTAACAGTACAATTATCGACTGGCAGTATAAAAACCGTTATAATGAAAATGGAACTCCGGAACAAACAGCAGTCGTGAAAGGCGTAGATGATGGACTCTCTACTGCGCAACTGCAGTCATTTGAATGGGTTGCACCGTTTTCTGTCATTGATAGAACGGTGGAACCGAACAAAGTTGCCATGAAAAGCTCGTCTGTGGCTTTTTCGGCCCCTTATCTTCCTTCTTACAATATATACAAGGGGACAACTATACGTGTGAAGGTGTTTAAGGAAGGATTTTTGCCAAGTGAAACGATCACAAAAACTTTCTTCGTTAATCCTGGAGGATTCAAATACCCCGTTCCGGTTGTCTCCGTGACCTCTAATGAAAGATCGTTTTTTGACTATACGACTGGAATGTATACGGCAGGTCGGGTATTTGATCTGATTCGCGAGATACATCCTACCAACGAGGCTGAGCTTTGTACAGACGGCAACTTCACTGGTGATGGTGTTGCCTGGGAACGAACTGGCAATGTGGAGTTTTTTGACAACATCAGTACGATCAATCAGCAGATTGCATTCCGGGTTCATGGCGGGTGCTCTCGCTCTCTTCCGGAGAAATCACTTCGACTATATAGCAACTCCGAATTTAATATGGCGATTTTTCCAGAGGCACCTACAAGATTTCCCAAAAGGTTACTATTAAGAAATTCAGGGAATGATTACCCATTCACGATGTTCAGGGACTCGTACTACCAAAAACTCTTTAGAAATCTGACTTTTGATACGCAATTGTCCAGACCCGCCATTGTGTTTTTAAACTCGGAGTATTGGGGCATTCACAATATTACAGAACGTTACGACCGTTATTACGTGAGTAAAAAGTACGATATCGATTCGGACGAAGTGGACCTCATAAACATAGAGGATAATGAGGTGGAAGAAGGAGACATCGTTAAGTACAATGAACTCAACACGTTTGTCAGTAACAATTTACTTTCCAACACAGCAAATTATAATACTTTGAAAACAATGATTGACATTGAAAATTTCACAGATTATATGATTGCAGAAATATTTGCCGGAAATAAAGATTGGCCTCATAAAAACATGCGTATTTGGCGGTCGAAAAGCCCCGACGCGGATCCTGGCGCACCCTATGGTCATGATGGAAGGTGGAGATGGATGTTATACGACACCGATTTGGGCTTGGCATTTGAAAATCCTGTTGCCGAAAATTTCTTCCCGCGAGCGATGGGGTTGGTGCCGGGAGCTGTTGGTCCCATTGCAACTATGTTCGGTAAGCTTCTTGCAAATACTGAATATAAACAATATCTGATTACCAGGGCAGCAGATCTTTTAAACACCACCCTTTATCCGGCAAGAACCCAATCAATGCTGGCTGATCTGAAGAGCGTATATCAACCTCTCATGGGAGATCATATAGCAAGATGGAAAGCCCCCGCGACGATGACAATCTGGTCTGATAACGTATCCGTGATCAACAACTTCATGGATCAGCGCCCGGGTACTTTTCGTGATAATGTTCGTACCACTTTTGGGTCAGCTTATGTTAATACCAGTCTCACTCTGGACGTTTCAGATGCGGACATGGGATATGTGAAAGTCAATACTATTGATATCCTCCCTACGACAGATGGAATCGGTGCCAGCCCTTATCCATGGACGGGCATTTATTTTCAGACCGTCGCTACGAAACTAACTGCGATTGCAAAACCTGGATACCACTTTGCAAAGTGGGAGGATGGCAGCGGCAATATTTTCACAGATGAAGAATTAACTTTTACTCCGGCAAGTTCCACAAGCAGTTACAAAGCATTTTTTGAAGTAAATCCTTTACCTGTGGTGCTGAAAACTTTTGTGGCTAAAAAACTGGGTCAGAAGGTGGTCGTCGAATGGGCAACCACTGCGGAAAAGGACAACAATTATTTTGATGTGGAGCGTTCGAGGGATGCTTTAACCTGGTCTTTGTTGGCAACGGTGTCAGGAGCATCTACCTCCGGGAGCTTGCAGAAATACAGGGTGGTTGATGAGCATCCCTTGCCCAATATTAATTATTATAGGCTGAAGCAGGTTGATTTTGATGAAACCGAGTCCTTTTCACGGATCGTTTCGGTTGATATGGGTGGCGTCATAGTTCGTAACATCTGGCCAAATCCGGCTTCAGATATTTTGAGTGTTTCGATAGATCAGTCTTTAAAACATGCGGAGTATCAAATAACTGATGTGAAAGGCCTGGTTGTAACCCGATATCAGAAGTTGTCCGACACTAATCCGGCTAAAATCTCAACAGTTAACTTATCCAATGGCCTTTACATATTGAATATCAAGACGAAAGATGGCTTAGTGCATACCAGCAAGTTTGTGAAGCGATAAAAGCTGCGTGAAGTTGGAAACAATGGAAGCTTCCTTGCGTTTCTGCTTATTTCCAGAGCCTAACACAAAAGACAAGCATACCTTAGCACTCATGGATCAATTCAGCGATGCATGCGTTAACTGCAAAGGAAGTTATTTCGGGTTTCATCTTATGGGAATGATCTAATTTGTGGAAATCCGCCTGAAAGTAATCCCGATACCGAACAAAATAATCAGTCCGCCAAGGATCATTCTGACGGGAATCTGCTCGTCGATAAAAAGCCAGGCCATGATTCCTGTTATGGCTCCCTGGCTGAGCAGGCTTAATGACACACGTTGCGCATCCATCTTTTGAACAGAATAACTCAATGTAAGCCAACCAAGTAATTGACAGATAACACCCTGTACAGCCAAGACGCTCCACACGGTGGCTGAGAAGTTCCAGAGCGGTTCGCCCATAATCATGCAAATAATCAGCAAATATAAACTGGATATGCCCATGCTCAGCGTCATGAATGTGGCGATCTGCAGTCGGCTCAAAACGTTCTGGCTCACGATCATGTAAGTAGCGTACAACATACCTGATATCAATGCCAATACAAAACCTTTGTCAAACTGCATTTGCGAAAACGTGTCTGATCCCAGCAATATAACCAGGCCGGCAATAGCGACTGCGGTGCCGAGCCAAAAGCGCTTGGTAGGTTTGTTGGCAAGAAAGAAAAATGAGCCGATACCAACCCATATAGGCGCAAGGTTAGTTAGCAGCGTGGCCTGTGTGGCGTTAGAATGATGTATCGACACATTCCAAACAGCAATGTCTGTTCCAAATAATATCCCGCAAATAACGATCGGTGCCCACAGCGATTTGTGCGGCATTGTCAGTTTTCGGGTGATTAAAACATATGGTAGCAAGCAAATGAATCCTATAAACATTCTGTAAAACGCGGAAGTAATGCCCGAGACTGGAGCCCATTTAACCAACACAGGGAAAATGCTGATCGAAATAATGCCAATAACTAAACTGATTCGGGGATTGAACACGTTAAGGAATTTGTGCAAATATACCTTTTCTTCCAAACCCGGAAATTGTTTAGTAGCTTACAATGCATCTGCAATGGATTTTGGAAAAAATGCTTAGAGAAATTGATAACTATTTTGACCAGCAGCAAGAGCCAGCCCGGAGTTGCCTGGCCGCACTGCGGCATTTGGTATTGAGCCATACTCCGGAAATCACAGAGGTCTGGCAATATAGAATGCCTTTTTACCGCTTCGCCGGGAAGCGGTTTTGTTATCTATGGGTTGACAAAAAAAGTAATCAGCCGTATATCGGTTTTGTAGAAGGGCGGCAAATTGAACACCCGGCACTCCTGATGGAAAAAAGATCCAGAATGAAAATTTTTCGGATTGACCCAACCGAAGATTTGCCCATCGAAACGATTGCCGTGCTCTTGAGAATCGCAATCGGTTTGGTGAACTAAAACGGCCGTGTCAATCCTTGGTGTCATTTTCCAGGCTTCGCTCTTTCGTATTGGACGGGCCACGCAACATCTGCCTCTAATTCCTTGGCTGCATGAAGTGGGAAATAAGGATCCCTCAAAAATTCCCTCGCCATGATAATCAGATCGGCCTCTCCCTGAACAAGAATAGCTTCAGCCTGTGTGGCATTTGTGATCAGCCCCACTGCACCGGTGGGTATGTTAGATTCACTTTTGATCCTTGCAGCAAATGAAACCTGATAACCAGGCCCAACAGGGATTTTCTGGTAATTCACCAATCCGCCCGATGAAACATCAATGACGTCGACACCTTTTTCTTTTAAAATTGACGACAGCTTCACCGCCTGATCTGCATCCCAGCCTGCATCAGCCCAATCTGTCGCTGAAATCCTGACAAAAAGCGGAAATTCGGAAGGCCATACTTGTTGAACAGCGCCAACGATCTCCAAAAGTAAACGGCTTCTGTTTTCAAAACTTCCGCCATATTCATCGGTCCTTTGGTTGCTCAACGGTGAAAGGAACTGATGTAAAAGATATCCGTGCGCGGCATGCAACTCAATGACTTTAAAACCAGCATTTAATGCTCTTTCCGCTGCGTTGCTGAAATCAGAAATTACTTTTTGAATTCCAGCTCCGTCCAATGCGACAGGCGTATCGTAATGATCAGAAAAAGCTATTGCCGATGCGGAAACAGTTTTCCAGCCACCATTTGCAGGCGTAATCACGCCATGACCTTTCCAGGGTGCATGGGTACTTGCTTTGCGGCCTGCATGTGCAAGCTGAATGCCGGGAACCGAACCTTGTGATTCAATAAAGCTTGTGATCTGTTTTAGTTTCTCAATGTGCTCATCTTTCCAGATGCCGAGGTCATCCGGCGAAATGCGCCCCTCCGGAGATACCGCAGTTGCTTCGCTGATGATCAAACCCGCACCACCAACGGCACGACTTCCCAAATGAACCAGGTGCCAGTCGGTGGCATGGCCATCCTCAGAGGAATACTGGCACATTGGAGAAACAACTATTCTATTATTGAACGAAACAGTTTTTATGATAAATGGAGAAAATAGCTTCGACATGCTGATTGTGATTTTGTAGTTGAACGGTAACTTAATTTGACTATCAGGAAGAACAGCATGTGATGACCCACGGTTCATTTTGGCAGTCCTTAATCTTTTATAATCTTCACCCTACCCACAGCGCCAGACTCTAGTCTCACTTTTATACCATGCGTGTGTTTTGGGGCGCTCGTCAAAATGTCCTTTACAACGCCCTCTGTAAGTTTACCGCTTCTCTGATCTTGCTTCAATACAATGGATACAGATTGTCCTTTGAGAATGTTTTTACGTTCGGTACCTGAAAGAGTGTCCATTTAAGATTAAATTGTAGTGATGGTTCTGGTTGGCGATTCCCGACGCTCAGTCGAAAGCCCGCTATGCTTATAGATCGGCTTTATATTTTGGCCGGTGTTATCTTCTGAAGAATTTTGATTTCGTCAATTGTAATTGTACTAATGAGCTCGAATAATCCATTGATGGTTTTCAAAGCCGACAATGCCTTTCTCGCAGGCGATTGTTGCGACTTTTCGATCCCCATTTCCTTGATTTCTTTTTTTCGGACCGTAAGCAGTTCAATCAGTTTCTTATTCTGAGGAAGGGACTCGCGCATTACTTCAGTGCCGCCTAGGTGATTACCATCAATAATTCCTGTTGCCGAGTGGAACTGCCGGTCGATTTGGCGAATCATCGGCTCGAATTCTTCCGAATTATGCAATGACCCTGCCATTTGGGCGTAGGTTGAGAGGGAAGCGATGTATGAGGTGAGCATGTGGCTTGTGGCTACAAACTGATGATACTCCTCCATTTGCAGTTGTTGCTTTTTTGGATCAGATAACATCCGTTGGAAATTATCTGAGAGATTGGCCATAGCGATGATGGCGTCCTTTCGATAAAGCTTAAGCTCCTGAATGGTCAATTGTTTACCCGTGAATGTAGCTGCAACATGATCAAAATATTGTCGGTTGGCGATGAGAGCAGCCTTCATGTACTGATTGATCTGTGTGTGCTCCCAAACAGGCAGTACATATGAGGATATAGCATAAGCAATTGCAGATCCTATCACGGTATCGAGAACTCTGTCTACCAAAACGGCTGCGATGTGTTGCGGATTCAGGAAATTGAACCAGAGTAAAACGTAAAGGGTGATGCTTGCCGATGCTATAAAGTAGTTGATCTTGAGATAGCTGTAGGCCAAAATCATGGCGATCATCAGGAAGACAAAGTGTACGGTATTGTCATCAACAAGGTATAAGATCAGGAAACCCAGCAAGGCTCCGAGCGCGGTTCCGGCGATTCTGTACAGGTTCCGTTGCTTGGTAATACTGAATTCGGGTTTCATGATAGCCACGATCGTGAGCAATATCCAGTAACCATGGCCAAAATCAAAAAACATTGAAACCAGATACCCAATCAAAAGTGCTATGGTCACACGTAAAGCGTGCCGGAAATGACTTGATTTTAAGGAAAGATTATCAATCAGAATACGCGGGCTATACTCCCGTTTTGGGATAAAATTTTCGAGCTCCACATCTACTTTGTGCTCTTTACCCAGCTCCGTGTCATAAGTTGTGGCCCTGTGCAATTTTTTTACCCGCTCAGTTACATCCTGCAAACTGTTCAATATCTGGCGAAGCATAATGTAATCCTCCATGTTTTCATGGGTCATACGATCATGTCGCATACGCTCAAACGCGGACTGGCATTTATTAAAGGCTTCATCCAAATCGCGTTTCGGCCTCGATGACACACCACTCTGCACAGCCAGACCAATTTGCTGGATTTCAGCGGCCAGCCAGGAAATGTATGTGCCGAAAAGACGAAGCACTTTGGAATCATCAAATGCGCGGTGAAGGTTGGAATAGTTTTGCTGGGAGTTCAGGATCTGTTCAAACAGGTCAATACTATCCAGAAACATCAGCATCAGGATACGGCTCTTGTTGGTTGATTCGGAAACGATTTCGCGTGTTTTGTAAAGTATCTCCCGCAGGTTTTCATGATTCTCCCGAAGGATAACCTGTTGGTGGATCATTTGATTAAAGAGTTCGTCATAATCCGGCTTGGCAAAATAATATCCGGCTTTGATCGACAGGAGCTTTCCAAGCTCTACAAAATTTTCCCCCAGTAGTTGTTGAATTAGTTTATAAGGCAATAATTTTTGAACAATGAAAAATAGCGCCAGGTACCAGAAGCCACCAGCCGTAAAAATGCAGGCATTCCTTAAAACAGATTCTCCGCTCAAATGATCATCAATGTTGAATACGAACACAAGAAGCGCAATCAATCCGATGCTGTTGACCCGGTTGCCATAAACCCCAACCAGTGAAAAAAATGTACCAAAAAGCACAATTTCAGCAAACACGGCAAAATGAATATGTCTCAGAAATCCCGTTATACAGGTGACCGCGAAGCATGTCAAAATAGCGACAATAATCGAATTTCTTCTCCTTACAAAAGGTCCGGGATTGTCCGTACTGCCGATTAGCAGCGTGCCAAGTGGGAAAGCAATATAATCGGTCAGAATGCCAAAGTGATTGAAGATCAGGCAGGGTATAACAGCGCCAAATGTTAACCTGACGCCAGTATACAGATAGTGACTGGAAATAAATTTTTTAAACTCGTCCAGGTAATTCATAGATACCAAAGGTAGTTGGTACAATACTACCAATATTAATTTTGAGGAAGCAAAAAAGCTGTTCCAAATTTTGAAATAAAACGGTTGAAACCGTTTGAGTCGTTCTGATCATTAAGCTATTTTATACTTTTACACGAAAAATAACCAAATGAAAATCATAGCGGTAAATTACCATCCCGTTAATTTACCACTAAATTTGAACCCTGAATTTTTTGTAATGGTTTCATTCTGGTTAGCGGCGTATTGGCAAAATTTCTTCTAAATGTTTTCCCATACCAAGGGTACAGTTACAAAGTTGCCGACGCATCAGCGTCATAAAAACAAACGATCGTTTCAATAAAATGATAATCAGGAAAGCTACAATACAGGACTATGACAGCGTGTGGGAGATATTTCACCAGGTAGTCAAAACGGGTACCACTTATGTTTTCGATCCGGAAACGCCGAAGGAGGACTTGGCAAAATACTGGTTTGGTCCTTCGATGTATAGTTATGTATTGGAACAGGAAGGGGAGATTTTAGGAACATACGTCATAAAACCCAATCAAGTGGGTCTGGGATCGCACATTGCAAATGGTTCATATATGGTTCATTCGAATGCACACGGAAAAGGGATTGGTGGACTTTTGTGTGAACATTCCCTGGCTGAGGCTAAAAGACTTGGCTTTATCGCAATGCAGTTTAATATTGTGGTAAGCACAAATGCGGTAGCCGTCAGACTTTGGAAGAAATTTGGGTTTGAGATTATTGGTACCGTTCCTGCCGCGTTTAATCATGCCGAGTTAGGCTATGTAGATGGCTTCATTATGTACAAAAAGTTTTAGTATCGAGTACTATTGCGATTTTATTTTTGGCTGAAATCGAGCGATCGTTCAGACAATACATCATTTCAGGAACATTTTTTTATAAATAATGTTGACTAAATAGTCCTCTGTTCTGCATTCAATTGCTGTTTTTAATTCAATTACCAGGATATGTTGTAACGGTTTTATACACGCTACCTAATTATTTTCTGCCAATGCTTGACTTGCTTTTTGATCCCTTTCCCGTTCTCGAAACCCAGCGATTGACATTGCGGAAAATTACTATGAAAGACGCCGCGGATATTTTCTCAATCAGACGCGATGAAAATACGATGAAGTACATCTCGCGTCCACTGATTCAATCCGTATCCGAGGCACAAAAACTCATTGGAGAATTTCAGGAAGGTGTTCGTAACAAGATGAGTATCATTTGGGGCATTTCCGTCAAAAGTGAGGCGAACCTAATTGGTACGATCGGCTATCGGTCTATCGACAAAAACAATCATAGAGCCGAGGTTGGCTATGTTTTAAGTCCGGATGCGTGGGGCAATGGCTACGCTAGTGAGGCTATTGCGGAGGTTATCAAGTACGGATTTGCAGGAATGGGGCTCCATAGCATTGAGGCCAGGGTCAATCCGGATAACACCGATTCCAGCAAGGTGTTGTTAAAGCAAAAATTTGTTAAAGAAGCTCATTTCAAAGAGGATATGTATTTCCTCGGAGCGTTTCGGGATACTGAGGTATACTCACTACATCAGCCAAAAACTGATTCCTCTTTGCAGAAGGACAAAAATAAATGAACGGACATTGAATCCATTCATTTATGATTGCTCAATTCCGAGCACCTTAGATCAAATACCTTCCTTTTTTCGATCTGATATAAGATATAACTGATAATACCACAATTGTAATCAACAGCAGCAATACCCCGTCTTCTCTGTCCATTCTCAGTGCTGATTCGTGAAGCTGATTCATAATTTTAACGTGTTAAGAGGAAAACCATCTAATGATTGTACGATTGAAGTAATCTCTGAGATCAATCGTATTTGAATTTTATTGAATTGATATATTTTCTTAGAAATTATTAGAAAAATTCATGCCAGTTTACTGTAACTTATTCCTGATAGTGGTGTAAATGGGTATTTTTTAACTTTTTATTAAATTCTCACAACTTAATTTTTCCCGTCAGGCCAGGGCATCATAATTGGAACCAAAATAAATTTCGTCTTCATGATGGAAAAGCAGGGCCCAGTTCAGGCTCTGATCTATCACCGTTAGGTCGCCAGGCGTACAGTAATAGAAATGGTTAAAGTACTTGATGAATATCTTCCAGGGTACAATCATCGCTTCATTTGGTTGCCAGGATAGGAAAACCGGTTTGTCTGAAGGAAGCCCGCGTTTATAAAGCCAATCTTTTGTTTCAATTTCCCGGCCTTCCTTGATTGGAGCCTTGTCGATGGTTCTAAAAAAGTCTTTTTTAAAGGGAGCATTGCCGTGCAGATTAGACTGAATCGTATAATCCCATAAAAATCTTGACCCTTTTTTACCCAATGGTTTTAATTGATCAAGGTGGAGGTTAGGCAGTTTTTCATACTTGTCGTTGGTAAAACGATAGTTGAGACGGAATTGGTGCATTGGAATTACATCCTCGGTAATGTTGGTAAAGTCAATTTTCATTTTTTTTAGCGGTTATCAAAAAATCGACTGGTCAATAAGGCCGATATCTGAACGGGGTTAGAGTTAAAGTTTATACGTTTTAAAGATGGGTCGAGCTAAATGTGTTGGCAATTTCAAATTGTAATTGGGACGCTGTTGGCGTCGTAAAAAAGGGTTTGGATTTTCATTTTGTCATTCAGGAATATTCTTATGCAAACCTAAGATCGAACAAACGAGACTGCAATTTTTTTGGGTGTACAAAAGGTTGATGAGCTTAAAAATGAGGTATACAAAAGGTGTACACCGTGTCGTTTTCTGAGAAATATTGCCTCTTGTGTCATTTTAGTGCATTTTTCTTTCCCAACTGATGCATATTTTATTTCATCAGAAGACTAAGAGATTTCGTCATATCCAAAGCTATTCACGATATCCCACGATGTATTTGTACCGGAGTTTCATTGGCTGAAGGGCCATTTTCTAATCGACACCGGCCGACCGGGTCATAGATAAAGCCAAAAAATTATAGAGTTCCATCCACGCGTTGTTTGTGTCGTCGTCCCACATATTACCCAGGCTATTTTGAAGTGCCCACAACAGTGCTTCTCCCATAATTTGATAATGTTCGTTACGAACACCGTATTTCACATGCCGAAGGGCCAGTGCATCAATGTCATTCTCAATGTCGGTCATTGTCTGAAGCCTCGTTACCATGAAAGTGATCATGTCCATCAGCTTTTGAATTTGCTTTTCCATGTCGTTGTGAAACATGGGTTTCAGGCCAGGATCCAGTTCGAAGAGCTTCTCATAGAATAGCAGGCCTACTTCATCTGATTGGTTAATGAGGTAACTCCAGGAGTTTTTTATTATAAGAATGTTACGATCTTTCATGGTTATCTTGTTTAAAAAGTAAATTGATGTTTAATAGATGATGATTTTTAGTCAAGTTGTCTGTAACAATTCCGAAACAGACAACCCAACCGTTTTTCTATGCTCCACTGATCAGAGCAATCACAAGGCGAGTGCTGCTGTAATCGAAGTAGTACCTGAAAAAGTGTGTCAGAATGGTTGCGAGTAGTAACTTTTGATAGGTTTTCATGGACGTCTTTTGTGAAATTATTTACCAGTCCCGAAGTGAGAAACACTTTCGTTGAAAGGCAATGCAAACGTATGACGCTCAGAAGGATACTCCTATTTTATTTGGTATACATGAGGTAGACAGGCGCGCAATGGGAGTATACAAAAGGTGAACAAGGGGGATAATTGACTATTGACAATGGAAAATTGTCAATAGAAAACTGGATGTGGTTACGGAGATGTCGGACGTGTATAGGATTGCAGACGTGTTTGGAATGAAAGTTCAAACGCGTCTGCAATCCTGTCAACCGCCCGGCGACGCAGTGTCAACTAAATGGTCATCAGATAGTCCAGGAGATTGTTGTCCTCAGGCAGGTTGAGTTTTTTGCGAAGTCGGTGGCGGGCTGTTTTCACGCTATCCGGGGAAATATTTAGCAATGTAGCCGCTTCTTTCAGGTTAAGATTCAAACGGATTAGGGCGCAGAGGCGTAGTTCTCCCACACTAAGCTCGGGGTTGGCTTTTTTCAATTTATAAAAGAAATCCTTGTGAACCCCTTCGAAATAGATTTTGAACTCATCCCAATCCTTGTCAAGGTTAAAACTGTAATCGATCAGGTTAATAAGCTTGCTGAATAAGGGGGTATTTTCATCTCTGGCAGTTCCTTTCAATGATAGTGAGACCGTTTGCCGGATTTCTTCCAGGATACTGTTCTTCTGGATCAAATTGAGTGTATGGGTTGTAAGCGCTTTGTTGCGAAATTCCAGCTCGGCTGTTAACTGCTGCTCCTTTTCAAGCCTGTTTCGTATTTCGGTTTCAGCCAATGCCTGCTGAACCTGATGCAGTTCCCTGTTTTTACGAACCTTTAGTCTTTGGCGGTTAAAGGCAAGTCCCAGGAGAATCAGTATGGCAGCCAGTCCTACAACCGCAGTGTTTCTTGTTGCGTAACCCAGATCCTTCTCTTTCTGAAGAAGTTTTATCTCACTCTGCTTTTTTTCGCTCTCGTAATGGACGCGTAGATTGGTGATTTTATTGGCATTTTCAGCGTTGAACAAGGAGTCCTTCAATACAGTGGAAAGTTGCTGAAAGTGAAATGCGTTGGCGTAATCTTTGGTTTGTCCGTAAACAGTCGCCAGTCCCTCGTAAGCTTTTTGCAGCGCCGGCCTGAGCCCCGTTGCCTGGGCGAGAACGTTTGCCTGCTGATAGCTGCTGATCGCCTTACTGCTTTGGTTCAAACTTGCATAAACATTGCCTTTTCCAATGAATGAGGTCACCATTAGCTTTTTGCTCTGGAATTTTTCGTTTAAAGACAGGGCATTTTCATATTCTGCCAGTGCTCTTTCGGGTTGTCCTTTCTGAATATAAATCTCGCCAAGATTGTTGTGGCAAAGTATTTGGCCGTTCGTATCATTTAGTTTTTCAAAGATCTGTAGTGCTTTTGTACCACTGGCAATGGCCGCATCATATTTTTGTTGTTTTGTAAAGATTGATGCGATATTGATGTATGAACCAGCCAGTGATTTTTGGTCACCCTGGCGTAGCCATATTACCTGTGCCTGTCGGTAGTAGTTAAGGGCTTCATCGAAATTTTTCTGATTTTTATATACATTTCCGATGCTGTTGATCGTAGAAGCTGCACGGCCCTCGTCTTTCAGTTCCTGAAAGATAGCCAGCGACTGAAGGTAGTTATCCAGTGCCTGGCTGTAATTACCCTGTTCTCCATAAACGATCCCCATGTTGGACTTCGATCTGGCCACACCACCCTTGTCACTAATCTCCTCATAGATCTTTTGACTTTTCATGTAGTTTTCCAGAGAAACGGCATAGTTGTTTTTTTGCCAGTAATAAACGCCGATCCCCTGGTAACCCCTGGCCTGACCACGGGGATAGTCGAGTTTCTTAGCCAAATCCATCGCTTTCTGAGAGTAATTCATTGTTTTCTCAGGGTCTGATGCCCAATATTCCATAGCGAGATCAACCAGCAGGTTTACCTTTACCGTGTCTTCGGCACGCTTCCTAAGTAAATTTTCAAGACTGTCAATTTTCGGAGATTGGGCAAATAAAGGACTTGTAAGGAGGAAAAAGGTAAGGCAAAAACTGATTCTCATGAGTAAGGGTTATTCAATACGTTAAGGAAATCAAAGATAGATTAAAATAGAGCTGAAATTAAATGTTAGCTAGTAAGCGGCAATTATTCGTTAGCAAAAGGAATTTCACCCAATGTGCAGTAAATGAAATTTCACTTAAAAGCAGCGTATTGTTGAGATCTTCTGATGAACGGAAAGAATATTTTCGACTGAACAAATTATATGTAGTCATCTACGTATCTTTGAACATAAAAAAAATTATATGAATATCTTTAATGAAATCGGGGCTCTCGCCATGTCGACCAGGCTTCAGCGTTTGGCTGATCAGTTTCGCAAGGATGGTGTTTTGATTTACAAAGCAAACGATATCGATTTTGAACCGAAGTGGTTTCCGGTCATTTATGCTTTGAATTTGAGATCGCCCCTGAGTATACTCGAATTGTCTGAGGAGATTGGTTACGCGCATCCGTCAACGATCAGCCTGTTGAAAGAGCTGGAAAAGGAGGGCCTCATTGCGTCGTTCAAAGACGAACAGGATGAAAGGAAAAGACTAATAAAACTCACAGAAAAGGCGGAAATTCTGGTTGGTCGGATGAAGCCTGTATGGGAGAAGATGAAAAAAATTGCTGAAGAAATTACCGATACCGCAAATAACCTTTTGATAGCGATGGATGAAACCGAATACCAATTAAAAAAGGAAACCTTTTTAGCACGCTATCAGCGTCTGATGCAAAATGAGATCGATGCCGACATTCGTATTGTGGATTATACGCCCGAATACGCAAGGGCCTTTTACGACCTTAATTATGCCTGGATCTCGGAAACTTATGAGGTAGAGCCAGAAGACGAGAAAATTCTATCGAATCCTGAAAAATACTATCTCGAAGAAGGTGGGGCGATACTCGTTGCGCTTTATCAAAATGAACCGGTAGGGACTTGTGCACTGAAAAGACGAAGTAATGCCATTGTAGAAATGAGTAAAATGACGGTTTCCAAAACAATGCGGGGAAGGAAAATCGGGGAGTTGCTTGGGAAGGCTATCATCGCAAAGGCGCGTGATATTGGAGCGACCAGAATTATTCTTAATTCAAACAAAAAAGGTTCTGCTGCCGGGATCAACTTGTATAGGAAGCTCGGTTTTATTGAAGTGCCATTGGCAGTGCCAGAGTACAAGAGAGCGGATATTAAGATGGAGCTTGAACTTAAATAAGTTGATCAGGCCAAGCCCCATCATCAAAAGACGCGGAAGTCATTTTTGTTTCAAATTTTGAGGCAACCCGACCTTGCGCGTGGACGCAGCCGTTGGGTTTACGCCAAGGTTTTTCAGGATTTCCGACGAAAGATTTGCGGTGGAATCTCCTGCGTATAATACGGTGGGCCATATGTCGCCTCCATCCGGGTTGAGGTCCATCCTCAAAATGAAAGCATATCCGTTCTTTCTCCCGGCAAATATGATCGCCTCATTTACTTTTTTTCTTATGGGAGTGAAGTTTTTGCCATAGTAGTCTTTAAGCTCAGCCATCGAGTTCTCCTGAAATTCATCAAATGATTTTTTTAGATTTTCGAGTTCTGTGGCCTTGTCCCGTAAAATGGCCGGGCTTGGACTAGCAGAAGACAATTTCTCATAGGCGGCAATTTTCATTTGATAATCATCATATTTTGCTTTTAGTATTTTGTCATACTGACTGCTTTTTTCTGCGACATCGTTGTTGAGTTTTTTGAATTCGGGAAGGCTTTCGAAAATGTACTGCTGATCGACATAGCCAATCTTCCCGTCCTGAGCGAGGCAGGGGGTAGCGAACAGACAAAAGCAAAAAATAAACTTGAACCCGGACAATGATTTCATGATGATAGCTTTGGGATAGGATGAGACTTATTCCTGAAACGCTGCCATTTGATTCTTTGGTGCATTAAAAAATGTTAAAAAATGAATGCCGAAGTGTGTAACAACTTGCCTTTCAAGGCAAAAAATCACGTGTCGCCGCATCGGAGACTTTTTGGAGCCTGGGTATGGTGTGCCGATAAAGGTCTTTCTATCTAAAATGACCGGGGGTAAGTTTGCCGAGATTACTCTTTCGGGAGACTTTAGAAATCTTAATCGCTGACAAAGGTTTTAATTTCATAATAAAGCCTGTGCCTAGGTTGGTGTAATCATACCCGATGATGGCGGTTCTTCCTGGATTTTCTACCCAGCCTTCCTCCAATTTGTAAAAACTACTTGGGCGGGAAATACAAATTTCATCACCTAAGAAAACGAAATTTCCGATCTGATTTTTCCTGATAAAATCCATCAGAGGTTTGGTGGGAAGAAAATGGGCGGATGTGTCAATGGTTTTATCATCAAGGTTGAAAAGCATGGCAACCAGTTTTCGGTCCGGATTTCTGTAAATGTTCCAAACGGTAATATTGGTAATTACTCCCGAAATGATGACGGCCGTCAGGATGACTCTCGAAAAATACTGATGGAGGCCGCGCTTCGTGATTTCGTATGCCATAAAACAGCAAATGAAAAAACTAAGTGTCAGATAATATCGTAATGAGAGACTGGTTGTGTAGATATTGAACACGCCCAGGTACGTGACTAATATCGTACCCCACAGGCTTTTCGCTTTGCCAAAAACATCAAGAATTAGAAAACTTGCAAAAGATAATACAATGATGATCGCGCATGTGAACAGGATAATAGTGAGAAGTTCTGATAACCTTTCGGAAAATAGATTGACAATAATGGTCTGATTTGAAGCGACATTGATGAGGTTCCTGCCGTGGAATACAAAAAAAGCAAGCAGACAAACGAACAGAAAGACTTGCACGCTCCATCCAGGGAATTTAATTGAGAATATCCATCTTACAACAGGTGCCGCCAGTCGTATCAGGTTTTTAATATAAACCGCCTGGATCAATACCACCCCGGTAAAGAAAAGAAAACCTGTAAAGATCGGTTGAGTTCCGATGTGAAGCTTTCGGGCAAGATAAAGTAGTGCTTCAAATGCAAGGATGTTGACTGCGTTTATGAACAACATTGTGAAAATATCGGCATACTTTTTATCACGGTTGTAGTAGATCCATGTTGCCATTCCAATCAGCATGCTCAGTGACAGACTTGAAAAAAGGATGTGGTTGTACGTCCCAACCAGATTTATTAACATAAAAGTGAAAGTGGGAAGGATTTTGAAATTAGATGTCGTCAAGATCGGTAGCGCTGCTAGCATGATCAGGATGATGAATAGCAGGGTGAAGGTATTGACTTCCCATGCAACCCTTGGAAACAAAATGAGCGTACCTGCCTGAAGAATGAATAAGAGAAAAACAACCGCCATCTGGGATCGTTTACGTTTGATAAGGTTGAGCGTTAATAAAGATAGGGCGAGCAGATTCAATAGCACACCGGCGATTCTCAGCTGAAATACCCCCAATCCGAATAGTTTGAACATTATTGCGGAGAGCAGACTTTGTAATATACCGGTATAGGCAGTCATGCCAAAGGCCTCTTTAATCCCTTCCTGATTGTAGAGATTTCCTTTTATTCCAAAAAATGCCTCGTCAACATGTAAGCCGGGCAATTCGTCCAGCTTGTAAAGGCCAAAAAAAGCAAGGTAGAGGAGAATGAAAATAACCCCGATACTTTTTGGGTCAAGGATGGTCGTTTTCATGACGTTGACAGTCAAAACTTTGATGTGATTTGCTCTGTCAACAAAAATATCATTAAAATCGACTAATTAAATACCTTCCGCTATTTATCTAATTATTAGTAAGTTAAATACTATATTGGCCGCTTTTCCCTCGTAGATCATGTCTTTCTTTTCTTCTTTTTGGCTGATGGGAATAATATATTGTTAAGGATCAACCGATACCCGGGGGAATTCGGATATAAGTTTAGATCTGTGGGCATTCGATGATTTCCACCCCTGCCTTCGGGGTCGTGACCACCATAAAAGGTCCATTGACCGCGCCCGATTTCGCCGTAGATGTAACGGTCGGATCTGGGGCTTGTTCCCATGACAAGGACATTGGATTTTACAGTTGCTTTGTTAAAAGCAGTGGTTTGTCCAAAAAATTCACGGATCAGATTTTCGTGATTTTGAACGAGCATGGAAGGAATAACATCCCATTTGGCAGAAAACTGAAATAAAGAAAAATATTCGTTCGATTCACGTCCCCAGGAACGTCCTCCAGCCGACGAGTTGATGTCCGAGAAGGTCATCCCTTCATAGTCATCCGTTTGAAGCTTGAAATTATAGAATGCAAAAGTTTTTTCGAAGTCAAGTTTGGATTGGGCCTGAGGATCAGCGCCGTCACCGTCCAGGTTTTCTACAATATCGACGCCCTCCGCTGCCAGTGCGATGTCAAAAGTCTCTGCACCGGAACACATGGCGAATAAAAAGCCGCCACCGGCACAAAATTCTTTGATTCCCTTCGCTACCGCGAGCTTCATTTGAGATACCTTCTTATAGCCCAGCCGACTCGCCAATGCCTCCTGCGCTTTTACATCACTCACACTTACCCGACGCATGTTTCTGCCAAATTGGCCCGTGAAATCTTCATGATGCAAATGCAGCCAGTCATATTTAGGAAGATCGCCCTTCAAAATTTCTTCGTCATAAATCACTTCAAATGGGATCTCAGCATATTTGAGGACCAGTAGTACTGCGTCAGTATTCTCAAACTCAGAAGTGCTGATCTTGATGGGAGAATACACGGCAATTTTCGCAGCCGTATGTAACTTAATCACCTCCATATCCACATCCGGGCGACCGATTTGAGTTGTGATCTGCTGACTTTCTGCGTCAGAAATTACTTCGTAGGACACAGCTCTTAGCCTGCATTCCTTTTCTATTGCTTTGCTATAAGCCACTCTGAAACTGCCGCCGCGATAATTTAACAGCCAATCGACGTCCAGTTCCTCTTTTAAAAGCATATATGCAAGACCGTATGCCTTCAAATGGTTGCTCTGTGCCTTATCCATCGGAATCAGCAGAGAATTTGCAAAGGAAAGTGAGGAAACAAAAACCAGCAACACAGGAAGCAACTTTCTCATAGTCGGCACCGGTTAGAAGTTCGAATGGAATGGTTGAGTGAAATCAAATTTAACAAAAAAAACCAGATTATTTACTTGAAAATGAGTGAGGTACAGCGAATAAATTTGGTTATTAAAATTTCAATTTTTAACCTGTTTCTTTTGGACACTCCCTAAGCGAGCTATTGGTTAGCGTATTCCCAGAAAAAATTTAGCTATTTAAAGAATTAGGCTTCCGATGGGACATAATGTCACTTTGCTATGTGGGCAAACCAAATTAAAGCCTATTTTTGTTAAAAGCCTTCACAAAGTAATTGCAAATGACTGAAATTGACCACTTAGGCCATGCAATGAAAGCGTTTTCGGGAATGGATGAACAGGCGTTTTCCCTGTCGCTTCCTTTCTGGCAGAAGAGGGATTATTCCAAAGGAGAATTCTATAACGACTACAAGAATGTCTGTAAGCACCTGGGATTTATACTGGACGGCGTTTTCAGAACCTACTACATCAACGATGAAACTACAGAAGAAAAGAACGTTTTTTTCTTCACTAAAAACCAGATTGTTGTTTCTTATAAAAGCTTTGTAAACCAGACGCCTTGTAATTACTACACGGAGTCGATGGTAGACTCAACGATTCTTTACATTCACATCAATCACCTTACCGCACTATATAAGCAATCGCATCAATGGGAGACCTTTGGAAGGCTCGTGGCTGAAACTGCATTTAATATCGCGATGACGAGGGCCGAAGATTTTCTATTTCTAACTCCCGAAGAACGTTATCTGGATCTTTTAAAGCAACATCCCGACATTTTCAATACGGTCCCTTTGTATCATATTGCTTCTTATCTCAACATTCAGGGGCCATCATTAAGCCATATCAGAAAGAGGATGGTAGGCAAGTGACCGATTTTAACCCAGGTTAAAATTATTGTCTGATATACTGCTGAATTTTGTCATGTTCAAAGATTGAAACACGAATCAAAATTCAAATCATAACGATTAACCAAGATCATGAAAAGCAGTAATTCAAAAACCGTGTTATTTATTACCGGAGCATTTGTACATAACAGTGGCTGGGATCAATGGAAATCTTATTTTGAAGGTAAGGGATATAAAACCCTGGCCCCAGCCTGGCCTTTTAAAGATGCTGCTACGGCTGCCGATCTGCGCGACCGCCAGCCCAATGACACGGATCTGGCCGCCCTTACTTTAACGGAACTGGTTGATCACTATGCAAATATAGCCAAATCTTTGCCTGATAAGCCCATTGCGGTAGGCCATTCTCTTGGCGGACTGATTACCCAAATATTGGTAAACCGGGATCTTGTAGCCGCCGGTGTTGCGATACATCCGGTACCCCCACAGGGTGTCATTCCTTATGAATTTTCTTTTTTGAAAGCTGGATGGAAAGCGTTGGGATTGTTCACCTCATTGAAAAAAACATACCTGATGTCGCTCTCAGACTGGCAATATGCTTTTACCAATAGCATGTCGCTTGCAGATCAGAAGGCATCCTGGGAAGCCAACACCATTCCTGAATCGAAAACGGTTGCCCGGGGCGGGCTTACCTCGGCTGCAAAGGTGGATTGGGACAAGCCGCACGTTCCATTGTTGATCACATCCGGCTCAATAGATAATATTTTGCCGCCGTCATTGAATATCAGAAACTATAAGGCTTATAAAAAAGACAACGGATCGGTGGTCGATTACAAGGAATTTCCAGGTCGTAACCATTATGTGCTGGGTCAGCCAACCTGGAAGGAAGATGCCGATTATATCCTTGATTGGCTGGAGAAGGTTTGAAAAAGTAGTTGGAAAGTTAGCGTAGTGAAGAATGCCGCCGGTTCCGGGGGAATGACTGTGTCAGCTTCGGGGGAAGTTTGAAAGTTGAAAAGTCAGAGGTTATGGAAAGCTATTATACAGTCTCCCTCATTTCTGTGGCTTTTCAACTTCTTTAACTCCTTAACTACCTGTAACTTCTTACTAACCCTCAACTGCTATTAACTACTCCAAACATAAACTCCTATAACTATGCGCTTAAAAACTACCGCTCAACTTGAAAGACGAAACTTTCTACGCCAACTAGGCAGCAGCTCCTTAGCGGCAATCGCTTTTCCTGTTCTCGCCGGGTCAGCTACAACCTTAGGTTTTCCTGTAAGGAATGCCGATGCTTTGTCTGACGAAAAGTATTGGGAAATGATAAAAAAGCAGTTCTCTGTTCCTGGAAAAATGGTCATGCTGAACGCTGCCAATCTTTGTCCAGCCCCGATTTCAGTAAATGCACAAGTTCAGAGTCTGATTACTGGACTGGGTAAAGACGTTTCGTTCCAATACAGAAGCCAGTTTGCCGAAAAGAGAAAAAAGGCAATCGAAGCTTTGGCTCAATTTACAGGCGTCGCAAGTGCCGAAATAGGCATAACCCGAAACACTTCTGAAAGCAACAACATCGTGGTCAATGGGCTTGATTTAAAGGCCGGAGATGAAATTGTTTTGTGGGATCAAAATCATCCTTCGAATGGAACGGCTTGGGAACAAAGGGCTAAACGTTATGGCTTTACGGTTAAGAAAGTGAGTGTGCCTGCAAATCCCGCCTCGTTGGAAGATCTTGTGAAACCCTTCACTGATGCTATTACTCCGCAGACAAGGCTGATTGGTTTTTCTCACATTTCCAACACCAGTGGAATCGCCTTGCCGGCAAAGCTGATTTGCCATATGGCAAGCAAAAACAACATTCTCACATTGGTGGATGGTGCGCAGTCGTTTGGCTTTATTGACCTTAATTTGACCGATATTGGTTGCGACTTTTATACCGGCAGCACACACAAATGGCTCATGGGGCCGCTTGAAAATGGAATACTCTATATTAAAAAAGAGAGCGCAAGTCAATTGTGGCCCAATATCATCAGTGCCGGCTGGAAAGAAGGAGGCCCAACGGTAGACGAAAAGTATTGTATGCTCGGGCAGCGTAATGAAACTACAGTCGCCGGGCTAGCGGAAACCATCAACTTCCACCAAACCATAGGCAAGTCCGAGATTGAAAAGCGTGTTGCTGAACTAAATACTTACCTTAAAACACAGATCAAGCTGAAATTGCCTGCTGTCACTTTTGTGACGCCAATGTCTCCAGCGTTTAGCGGTGGTGTTACAGTCATTCAAATTCCAGGCAAAAAACCCGCAGAACTTTCACAAAAACTGTATGAACTCCACGGAATCGCAGCTGCTCCGACCGGGGGTATCCGTATGTCGCCGCATATTTATAACACCATGGCTGATATCGATAAAGTGGTGAAGGCGTTGGGAGAGTTGATTGTATAAGGGAGAAGATAGAGGAGTATGGAAGTTTGTTGAGTTTAATAGGTTTAAGAAGTTTAATAGGTTTGAGAAGTTTGAGAAGTCAACTTTTTGCAAGTTGACTTCTCTGCTTTTTGTGCCGTTTGAAGCCACAGACCAAATTCTCTGACTACTACCTTCTCTGCGTCTTTAAGAAATCCTGATCACATGCTTAAAAGGTGTGAATCCAGTGAGGTAAACCGACGGTGCATCCATTGCTGGCAATGAACCTCGTAACGCGATGTTTTTATGCAGAGCGAGGCCTGGGCCGACGGATATCGTGTCTTCTCCCAATGTGTAACTTCCTGATTCTTCTTTTAATAGCCAGGAATCTTTTGTGTTCTCAATCTTTGTCAACCCTTTAAACGTGCCTCCTGTCCGGAAGATAATTTCGAGAGCAACGGGGACACGCTCGGTGCCGCTCGTTGCAATCTCGATTTCCATTCCATTGTTGATCTCCCGGATTAGAATTTTGGTTTCCAGCGTCTGCAATTCACTTTGAGGTCTGCCTGTTCTGGGCATCTTATCCCAATCACCGTCAGGCGATATTTTGTCCTTAGGAAGCGGCTGCCAGTAAGGGCCTTCCAGTTTTTGAGTTAACTCCCAGCCCTTATCAGTTTTCACCAATTCGCTGGATTGAAATTGACCTTTCCCAAAAAATGAAGATGCGAACCGCACTCCCTGAATTACCGCGTTACCTTTCATGTAAGTAAGCCAAACGGGGTTTTTGGCTATTAATGTACTATCCCAGCGGTTTCTGCGAATACGTACCAGACCGGAATTGGGGAAGGTTTTTACATAGTTTACAGGCACAGGCTTAGTCGGCGGAAGGCTTGCCCATAAAGTAGGATCGGTTAAAAAATAATCCAGAAAACCGCCAATCTTGATTGCTGCCGTCTTTTCTATTAATTCACACATGGCAGCATATTCGCCATTTTTATCCTTTAAAGCCAGATAGCGATAAGGATAATAGTAGTTTTCCAGTGTGCCTACAACCGCTTTGTCCTGCCTGCCCGAAGCATCCGTAACAATCTCTCCATTGGGATGCACATAATACATCGTCATGTTAAGGTTGCGACGAACGGCATCGAAAATTTCCGGTTTGTTCAAGCCTTTTGCAATGGTAATGAGCAAACGATCCGTTAGCGAGGAATAAATAAAGGTACTTTTTTCGTTGAACTGACCGTCCTGGTCAATATCAATGTGTTCTCCGAGCCACTGATTGACTCTCGCTACGTATTTCGGATTAGGCCATAATGAATTTAGTTTTGTCAAAGCCGCCGAAACGACCCAACGATGGTTTGGCGTGTGAATTCCTCCTGAGGCAAGTGCATCTCCACCTTTTATCAAAAAGGTTTTGAGGTTGGCTAGCGTCTTTTCCTGTCCGGGCGTTTTTGACTGTTCGATCAGGGTATATGCCATAGCGAGCCTCTTTACAATAAAACCTGTGTCCGGTGTTGAATGGAAATTGGTTGATAGCAGATCAATTGTTCCGTCACTATGTTGCGTTCTGACAAGATAGAGTGCTGCCAGATTCATTTCATTGAGCAATTCTACAGACTGATAATATTGGGACGTGGGTGAGGAAAGCGAACAGGCGCCCCATTGAATGATGGCCGCCGTGCTGTGAGGATTGAGAATGTCAAATCCATCCCTTATCCCTCCAGCATCCGGGCTCGCTAAATCTTTTACCTGGTAAGTTCTGAGTGAGGTAATTCCTGTATCGTTATTTTTTATCAATTCGAGAATCCATTGGGGCATTTTCTCGGCTGAAACAAATGAAAATCCGGAAAACCCCAGGAGTGGCGCGGCGCATAATGTGACGGCGGTGTTCTTGACAAATTCTCTTCTATCCATAAAAACTGAAAGTTGCTTTTCGGATAAAAGGGAATATTAAAGGCGGGTTACCTTTTATTGTATAGTAAATTTCCTGCCTGGTCTAATTTGAGCGTGCGTTTAATTCACCTGCGGGCTGCCGGTGTTGCTGGGAGGTTAATTTGGAAACGTCATAACCTCTTGATTCGCAACGTTCTACGATTTTGGAGTATGTTTTTTTATCCAAAGTCTTTTTACGACTCATGATAAATAAGAGCTTGTGTTCCGGATGACCAACGACCACATAAGAATAATCTGGAGCCAGCTCAATGACCCAATAGTCAACCTTGAATGGCCATACAAACTGGCATTTCATTTTGGCATTATTGGTACCCGGTACTTGAAAGACCTTTGATTGAATGGAATGAACTTCTTCACTGCCAGGCTTTTTGTAAGAAGTAACCACGTCAAAATAGTTGCCGCTTGTGTTCCATGTGTAGCTTCCCTGGGTTTCACGAGTTCCTTTATCATAGGTGGTCGGAATGGAATATAGGGAATACCAGGTGCCTGAATAATTGTTTACGTCAACCGTTTCAACCGTTTTGTTCGGCAGCTTGAACGTGTTGGCGGACCATAATAATAGGAGTGTGCATAGCGTTTTCATCGGCGTGTGTGTTTTTCCAAACATACGCCCCCGACTTTTAAAAAGATTAAAAGGTGTGATTTTTTAGCCCGGTTCAGGGATCAAGAATTGAGGCTCTTGACAAATTTCGGCACAGTTCGTTCTTTCGACGCCTGCTCGTAAGCAAAAGCAATGGCGATCAATTCCGGTTCACTATAGGCTTTGCCCAGGAAGGAAAGTCCAACCGGTATTTCCGTGACATTTCCCATCGGAACCGTAACAGAGGGATATCCAGCCAACGCCGCTGGGCCATATCCGCCATATCCGGTCCAGAAATCTCCATTTACAGAATCAATACACCATGATGGTCCAGTCGCAGGACCACAAAGCGTATTCAAGTTATTTTTTTCTAATTCATTGTCAATCAGTTTTCTGACATTTATGATTTTGGCCAGCGCTGTCAAATATTCTTTACTTTTCAAATCACCTCTTGCCGCGGCACTTTCCAGGATCTCCTGCTTAAAAATCGGCATCGCTTTTGCTTCATTCGCTTTGTTGAAAGCGATAAGTTGTTCCAGGGATTTTACTTTAGCATTGGAAGTCGAAAGGTATTTGTTAATGCCATCCTTAAATTCAAATTCCAGTACATCTCCCTCTGCACCATCGGTTTCGTCAAATTTAATGTAATCTATTTCTACAATTTCAGCACCTTGTTTTTTCATGTGCTCAATGGCTTTGGCAAGCAAGCTGTCAATACCCTCGTGTTTTTTGAGGAACGATTTTTCCACGCCGATGCGTTTTCCTTTTAGGCCGTTACCATCGAGAAATTTGGTGTAATCGATATTTTCCTTGCCCATGCTTTGTTCTGTGATCTTATCATTGGTATCAATGCCAGCCAGGGCGCTTAACAGAATTGCTGCATCGGTAACAGTCCTTGTAAGTGGCCCGGCAGTATCCTGAGTTGCGGATATCGGGATAATACCTGAACGGCTTAAAAGTCCAACGGTTGGTTTTATGCCGACAACCGCATTCATTGATGCAGGACAGGCAATGGAGCCATTGGTCTCAGTTCCAACGGCGACTGCACACAAATTTGCAGCGACTGCCGCCCCGGAGCCCGAACTTGATCCGCAGGGCGAGCGATCGAGTACATACGGATTTTTTGTCTGTCCACCGCGACTGCTCCATCCACTGGACGACCGCGACGATCTGAAATTTGCCCATTCACTCAAATTGGTTTTGCCAAGGATCACTGCGCCCGCTTTTCGCAATTGCTGAACAATGAAGGCATCGGTAGAAGCAATATTTCCCTCCAGCGCGATGGAACCGGCAGTGGTCATCATTTTGTCGGCCGTGTCAATATTATCTTTGATCAACACCGGAATGCCATGCATTTTTCCCCTCACTTTGCCATTTTTTCTCTCTGCGTCGAGGCTTTCAGCAATTTTTAACGCATCAGGATTTAACTCAATAATTGAATTCAGGGTCGGGCCGTCCTCGTCGATTTTGGCTATTCTATCCAGGTACATTTGGGTAATTGACTTTGCTGTGTATTCGCCGCTCTGCATTTTTTTCTGCAATTCGTCAATGGTAATTTCCTGTAGTTCAAATTCGCCTGTGGATTGTCCAGATTCTTTGCTTTTGGAATCATTTTGCTCGCAGGACGCGATGGAAAAGGTAACTATCGAAAGCCCGGCCAAAGAACCGGATTTAACAAAATTTCGTCTGTTCATGGAAGTTAGAGGCTGTAGTCCATTTTACATGAAATATAGGGTCATTTCTTCAAAACCATTGAATTTCGATAAAATATTGTTGGTCACGGGCACTGCATCGGCTATTGCCGGAAGGCCGCGCTGGTTTGCCAAGCGGTGCGTCGCGGGGGTTAAATTTGCTCATTGCGGATGGTCTTCTCCATTGAAAAAATCATTGGAAATTCGAATGAGCCACATAATCAGTAAAAACGGAGATAGTATAATGGTTGTCAAAACCGCAGCAACACCCATAATCAAGCCCATAATACTCCTGATGAGTATTTCAATCCATTTACTCATTGCATCCTTTTGAACTTAAATCAACCTGTTGATTCAAAGATACTTAACATACTGCAAACAACATTGATTAATAAAACTACTTTGTAGAATAATCAAGTCATTGGCATGATTATTGAGAATGATCATTCACATCAAATGATTCAGCTATGAAAGAGTTACCAAAAATAGCATTGAGGGTTGTACAGTTTTGGATGTCTGGCGCATTGCTGGTCGCTATGGTTATTTCGGCAATTGTGGCAGCCCCATTTATGCTGGCAGGAAAAATTATGGATGGTTTAGATCGTGGCGGTGACGCGTTAAAAGGTAAAATACCGGGAGTTTATAGCCATCATAAATGGGAGATTTGAGTTTTAAGGAATAATTCGGACGTTATTGAATCATACACCCCGATCGCCCACGGTCGGGGTGTTTTCTTGACAGGTAGGAATGATCGTAAACAATTATTACTTCTCCAATTAAAATCTGGTTGTGCCTTTTCTTGCTATTTGTAAAATATTAATCTTGCTGTTTGCAGGTAATGAGGGCGTAACGGAGATTATAAATGTCGAAATTACTAGTGAGAAGTCTCTTAGCCTCGGCTTTTGCGACCATAAGCACTGGTGTCATGATAAAGTTTTTAAGATTCCGTTCGTTAATTTTCACTTTGCTCCCCTTTTTTTATGGTCATTGCTTTGGGCAGTCCGATCTTGCAGAGCTCGTGCCTGTTACGGTGGATCTCTCGAAGACTATAGCACCGATGAAACCGGTTTGGGCCTGGTTTGGCTACGATGAGCCGAATTATACCTATATGAAGGACGGCAGAAAATTACTTTCCGAAATAGCAGCTTTCAGTCCCGTCCCTGTGTATGTACGCGCGCACTGTCTCTTGTGCACTGGGGATGGAACGCCTGCATTGAAATGGGGTTCAACAAATGCCTATACCGAGGATTCGAATGGGAAGCCGGTCTATAACTGGGCCATTGTTGACAGCATCTTTGATACCTATGTTAAAAGAGGCATGAAACCGCTTGCTCAGATTGGTTTTATGCCGGAAGCGCTGTCAATCCACCCGCAGCCGTATCAGCACGACTGGAAACCGGGAGATCCTTATTCGAAAATCATGACAGGGTGGGCTTACCCGCCAAAGGATTACAATAAATGGGCCGAGCTTGTATACAACTGGGTGAAACACAGTGTCGACCGTTATGGAAAAAAAGAGGTTGAAAGCTGGTATTGGGAAGTATGGAATGAGCCGAACGGATATTGGAAAGGTACAATGCAGGAGTTTTTTAAGCTTTATGACTACTCGGCAGATGCAGTGAAAAGAGCTTTACCAACGGCAAAGATCGGTGGGCTAAATATCGCCGGTACATCCAGCGCCGGTGGTACGAGGTGGTTAAATGCTTTTTTGAAACATTGTGCGATTGATACGAATTATGTAACCGGTAAAATTGGGGCGCCGTTAGATGCCGTACTTTTTCACGCAAAAGGTTCGCCAAAGCTTGTTAATGGCATTGTTCAAATGAATATGAGCCCTCAGCTAAGAGATATTGCTATAGGCTTTAAATCGGTAACTGCTTATCCCCAATTTAAAAATCTGCCATTGATCGTCGGGGAGTCAGATCCGGAAGGTTGTGCAGCTTGCGGGATGGCAACTAATCCTTCGAATGCCTATCGTAACGGCACGATGTATTCGAGCTACACTGCTGCTACTTTCGCTCGGAAATTTGAGTTGGAAGACAAATATGGTATCAATTTTCTTGGCGCTGTTTCCTGGTCTTTTGAATTTGAAAACCAACCCTGGTTCTACGGTTTCAGGGACTTGGCGACAAATGGCGTGGATAAACCGGTTTTGAACGTATTTAGAATGTTTGCAAAAATGAAGGGAAATCGCGTGGAAGTGCAAAGCGAAAGAATGTACAAACTTCAAACAGTTCTGGATTCAAGTGTTCGTGGAGTGCAGACAGATATAGGGGCACTGGCTTCTAAAGACGAGAGATCTGCCGCAATCATGATCTGGAACTATCATGACGACGACAAGCAGGGTGTCTCCGAGCACATTTCTTTAACAGTTAAGGGTCTTTCGCAAAATGCGGTAACCATGACGCATTATCGTATTGATAACGAGCATAGTAATTCATATCAAGTCTGGAAAAAAATGGGCTCTCCACAAAATCCAAGTGGTAAACAGATTGTCCAACTCGAAAAAGCAGGACAATTGGAAATGTTGGGGAAGCCTGTAAAGTTGAAGGTTAAATCTAAGAGTACAATCGTTGAGATGGATTTGCCAAGACAAGGTGTTTCGCTTGTGAGGCTGGATTGGTAGCAGACCGTTGTAATATCAAAAGAAGTTTTTATTGGGCAGCGAGAATCACTTTTTTGAATTGAGCTCCTTTTGCATTTTTATTACATAATCTGGAGACACTTCCAGAATTTCACTAATGCTACTCACCGAGAACTTCTTGAGCAACATGCGATAATGTCTACCTCCCGGTCTGAAATTTCTCCGAGATTATTGTAAACGTAATCGGGCAGGAAGCTTCGCCACGCCCGGTCTGAATTTTCGAATACACCAGACAAGGTCTGATACTGCCATTTCTTCTTCCCATTGTAAAAGAGGATTGGAACAATAATCGAAAATTCTTGCTCGTTTTCAATTTGTTTCAGTAAGCCTGAGAAAATGTAACTTCCTATCTGGACGGGCGTGTATTTGTCAGGAGCACTTTTGTGTTCGCAAAGAAACTTTTATTCGTCCTTTTCTCCTTTCTTTTGACATGTATAAACAATGTCCGACATCGTTTTTTGCGAGTGCCTCGACAAATAAGTGTCTGGAAGTTGTGTTAGCATAGAGAAATCAAGCTTTTCTGATACGAAGGTCGGCAAGTAGCTTTTGAAGTAATCAACTGCAACGGTCTTGTCAGCCATGATGGCCCGGATAAAGTTGTCGTGAACGGTATTGATCTTCCCATAGGTAAACCTGATTAAAGGTTTTCTACCTACGGAACTAAGGTTGATTGGGAACAAATTGATTGCTTAATCCGTCTGGCGAACTTAACTCCAATTTCTCCCATATCAGTCTCGTGATATATGCCGCATCCCATTGATTTACAGTGATTTGTATTTTAATCCTTTCAGGATAGAACAAGTAGCCTGGGGTTGAATCATAATAGTCCATCAATATATCGGCGGTTGCTTTCCAGTCAGCCAAGCTAAAATGTAGCATTGCTTCACCAAGTTTTTTGGGGCCAAGTTTGAAGGACAGCCTTTGAAGACACGCAGTAAATTGCCCGGGATCAGCCTGTTCGACGATTTTAGAAAGCCGTTTACTCCTTAGCGTTTTGTCGACATCCAGTAAAATCAAGCGGGCCTCTTCCATGCTTTTTACCAACCATTCAGGAAGATTCAGATTGCCGATGCGCTTCAATTCGCTTTCAATAAAAATCGGCTTTGAAAGATCAAAACGATTCCACGTTTTTAGAAGCTGTTTGTGGAATTGATAAGATGAGGGCTGTTTTTGGTAAGTCAGCGATGAAAATACAGAGCCGTCGTGGCGACACATTTCTTCGAGATCGAGAGCCTGAATATTATTTTCCAAAAAATGACGAATCAGTTCTGATTTGCCCGAACCGGTTGGTCCTGCGAGAAGATAAACTTTTGCATTTTGCTTTTGTAAAGGCATGAAAAAACCCGCTTAGGGAGAATTTGTGCTATAACTCTGCTTTCGGTAAGGACTGAAACTAACTCTGAAGCAAGAACCGGAAACGTGCCCGGGAACCACAAATGAAAGAAACAATACAAACTACTAACTTCGATTTTAAAGACCTCAAATATCAACTTTATAACGGGGGATAGACTCTTTCCGGCTCAAACGCGGTGATCACATGAACTTGTCTAAATACACTATGAAAATATCATATAATTCGTTGATCTGCAACAGTTAGCCCCGTTATTTTCATTTGATTGAGCGAACGGTCATTTTTTCACTGCGACCAGCGAATCAAACTGCAAACCGCTCGATCCTTCACCTCGTCCCAGCGTTTTACGCTTGCCCAGCCAGTTTACTATTTTACCATCATACCACCTCGTCCTCTGGAAAGTACTGGTGACTCTTGCGCCCGCCCTGGGCACTTCTTCTTCATTCACAAACATCGGTGCAGTAGCATTATCGCTTTCATCAATTCCTTCACGAAGCAAGCGTGTCACCGGTCGCACGGCGCTGTATTCATTTTTGAACCATCTTGGCATACTCGCTCTTTGCAATCTTATGGCTCTTAGCTGTCCGGGAATATGTGTAGGGATAAATGGTATCCAGTTTTCAGGAACAGTGTTTTCAAGTTCGTATTTAAATTTCGCAGTTTCATCCGGGGTAATCGCACCAATTGTCGGTTCAATCAATTCCAAAGCATTTTTTAACGCATTCGCTGCTGTAAATCCTTCCACTGAAACTCCTGTCTGGCTATCAAGTCGGGTCTCAATCGCCCAAACCATATTGGCCATTTCATCTCTGATAAAATGAATTTCTTCAATCGGTTCGCTTTCCTGGGTTTTTACGACGCACGGCGGTAGGAATAATCTTGTATCTGCCGGAATATTGTTGTCATTTTCAGAATGGCGGGTGCTCAGGTTGAACATTCCCCAGGTACTCCAATTGTTGCTGCTGCCCTGTACGGATGGCTCAATTAGCGACCGCTGGCCAAAAACGTCCGTAATCACGATGGCCGGAATCGTCGTGAGGCTGCCAACTGGAATGGAGTAGGGGACTACAAGCCAGTTGTTCCCATACACAAGCGCATATTCTGAGACGATCAGTTTAGAAATATCCGTGGTATCGGCGTCCACATTGCCGAGGTCTATATTTCCATCTTCAAATTGCCACCATCGTGGATTTGGCATTCCTCCGAACTTCGCTAACGTTGGGATCACCGTCAGAATTTTTTCCGATATCAGGGCAGCTTCTTCAGGGGTTGCATCACCCGACAGTCCATCCGTTTGTTCATCCCCTGGCGCGGCATCGAATGAAAACCATTCCAGATCTCCGTTGTAATATTCTTCGGCTTTCAGCACAGTATTGCCTTTATTGACCTCAGGAAAGGAAATACCAAACTGATATTCCATCTGGTTGTTGAGCCAGGCTCCTTTGCCATTTGCGTTGTGATCCGGTTCATAATTCTTTTTAAACCAGGTCATAAAATCATCGAGAGTGAATTGCATAGATGCCAGATGTGTGCTGGCAATTAATATCGGGTCTCCCGCAGCAAGTAAAACAGATTTGTAATGGTTATATAATTTTACACCATCAAACCATTGGTTTCCATATGTTGCCAAAAAGCCGTTTAGCTGCTCGTTTACAATGTTATGCAATTTATTTACAGTGACCTGATGCCCGTCGGGGCCAACTGGGGCCTCTGGAAAGTCGATCGGAAACAGGCTTTTAATATGCTGCAGGTAGGCGGCGTGATCGAAGGCCACGCCGGATTTAGCAAACTGATTTTTTAACAACTTCATAAACCATGTCGCGGCTTTCACACGCGCATGATAATCCTGCACGGGGGATTCACTTTCGACTTTTGTTTCAAGCGGGATGCTATCTGTATACATTTCGCCGTCTCCGGTCGCCGATTTGTACCGCGCGATTCGCGTGGTCTGCATTTTAACCTTTGCAAAAATAGCTGAACCAGTATCTTCTCCCTGAAACTCACCAAATTGCCACTGACGGGTAAGCATCCACAGCGGGTCGTGGACTTCGCACTTAAGCGTGTCTTCAAATTCATTCTTTCGTGCTCTTGGTTCCAGACGGTTCCAGGCACGGAAGGGTTCACAGGAAAGGGTGTCTACCTTTGGCATAATTGATTAATTTTCTTCTGTGACTTTTTGAGCAAATGCAAAATCCATGACGACCTGCACTCCCAGCGGGTTGGTGTCGTCGTCTCCTCTTACCTGAGGCGGAACTACCTCGGATAATATCGAAGGCAGAATATGTGAAAGTGGGCTCTGATCAAGATGATCTGGTTCAACGGCCCGGTTTTTGGCCATATCCAATGTGTCCAATAAAGTGTAAACAAGATCCTCCCAATCCCATTTTCCTGTTTGAACCGGCGTCACAGCCAGCAGCATCGATTGCGGCGGCGTTGCGTCTGGCTGGTCATAATTGATCACAATACCCGTGGTTTCTTCTTTTACAGGGATAATTTCAATCCATTCATCCAGAATAAGTCCGGTCTGCAGTTGGGGGTCAGCAGCTGACCAATGATCTGGATCGATCAGAATGATGGAAAGTTTGTCTTCAATTGCATTGAATGAATCGGGGTATTCTGCTCCCAGCCAGTAATCACCCTTGTTGAATTTCAATTGTATAGGAGCTATGTCAAGACTTTGATCCTGAGCGGAAAGCGACATGTCAATCATCTCAAGAGCGCTCATTCTCGGACGCACCCGTCCGATGCTCTGAAGCCATTCGCACATTGCAAGCGGACCGGCATGTCTGAGCAGGGCTTCATCGGCTGGAAGAGTTAGTTGTTTGGATATAATGGCTTGGTTGTCAAATCGGTACAAGGGTAAAACGGGGAACACTTTTCCGAAAATAGCACGCATCGTATCCGTGTAGACATTCAGTTTTTGGTAGTCAAATTTGCTGGTTTTTATTTTTTCAAGCGTCAGGTTGGCTTGTTTCAATTTTTCCAGGATCTGTTTGTATATGGTTGCTGTCTGTTGGAAATAAGGGCCGGACGCTTCTTTGAGATCATTTACTTTTTCGAAGATGGTGGCTGGCGCCGAATTGGCGATCCCAAATTGACTGGCCGCAATTAAGAATTCTTTCATCAGCTTAAATTGTGCCTCTGAAAAAGTATCATGCGGTGCTTCCAGAATCACCCTGGATTCCAGGAGATCTTTGATAAATGCATCGCTTACTAAATTGTCGGACAGCTTTTTCAGAGCTTTCAGACTTTGCTGTGTTCGTGACGCCAGTTGATCGATGTCGTGGTTGCCGGGATTGCTCTGGTCCAACGGAGCACCGGCCGTGACCAGGTGTTCTGCGCCTGCGACCTGCGTTTGTAACAAAATGATCCTGAGTTGTTTCAGGATATGATCCAGTTCGGAGATGGGGCGAATTTCTAGTCCCCAGCTGACATCCCTCGTTCTGAAGTCAACAGACGCCGTGGCTTTTTCCGACGCCGCAGGATTATTCTGCAGAAAAGTAAAACTGATGTATTGCTTGAAATCAGTTTCGTTTGCGGTCATAAACAGGAAATCGAGCGGCTGAATACCAAGATCCTCGACACTCATTTCTGACTTTCTGGCAACGGCGTCCGGCTCTTTGTAATCGATCAAAAATCGGATGTCTGACGATTTTCCAATGATTTTAGCAAGCCAATTATTCAGCGAAGGTTCTGCTTTAGACCTTGGTGACGCTTCCGCATGCCAGCCAACTGGATTTGCGAAGGTTGTTTGTGGTGTCAGATTCAGCATAACCCGCTGGGTAACAATCGTCCCGGTTCTTGGCGTTTCAACGATCTGCGGATCCGGAATATTTTTTCCCTGGGCGAGACTGCTCACCATAGCGGCCGCCCTCACATGGTTTCCCTGCACGATCTGAAACACACTTTCCGAAATTGCGATGTCACCCAAGGCATCCAGCGAATCCGCCATTCGGTCAATTTCGCGTGCGATTTGCGTAAACTGTGTACTATTTCCTGCATTGTTAAATACAAGATCTCTCAACCAGCTCAGTTTTACATTGTTTGCAGGATTCGTCAAAACCTGAAACATTGTATCCTTCGATGGAAAATTCATCCATTTTACGGCATCATAAATTTTATTGAGCAGCGCCATTCCGTCCACGACATTGCTGTTATAAGCAGCCTGCTTACCAGGTTGTGCATTGTCTTTGACGGGTACAACAAGCGGAAATGCCTTGCGGAATGGAAGGATAAACTGGTCAAGTTCGGCAGTTTTATATCGTTCGTGCAGGCCTTTTTCAAATTGAAAACCAAGAATCGCCCCAATTTGTAAACCATTTTTTACACCGTCGATTAAGTTCAGGCCAGCTCTGACACGTGCGGAAGACAAGTTGACCGCAAGCCTGTTATTGATATCTTCTTCGGAATCGCTGGCACGGTAAGCGCCACGAAGTACTGCAGCAGTAATGGCATGGTTCAGAGACGGCGCATGTATAAATCCGTCATTGTCAGGATCCTTGTACACAATGCTGCCGTTGGGATGCAGGCCTTCCGGAATTTTAGCGTCGGGAACCTTCTCTTTGTTGGTATCCTTTTTCAGATTTTCCACCCATCCGAAAGCACCCAAATGAATTCCTTTTTTTACTGACCGTTGTTCGGTGAGTCGCCTGTTTACCAAGCCGGTCATCCAGGCGTCAAGTCTGTAACTACAAAGGTCTATGTGTTCCGCCAACAGATTAGATAACTCTTTAGTCGGTAAATCATTAAGTATTGAAAATGCGTCACGGACGGCATCCACTTTTCTGAGGATATTGCGGTGTGCGGCATGGTTTGGATAACCGTTGAAAATCGGGTTGATATCTGGAATATTTATATATGACGACATCGAAGCACGTCCTTGCTGCCCACCCGTCGCGGTTACCAGATATTTGAAAAATGGGTTGGACATATTGAATTTATTAAAAACATGGCCACGTAAATCGTCCATATCTTTCATTAACGCATGCCACTTGGTATTGTATTTTTTACCTCCCGGCTCCCATTCGGTATAGGTATGTTCATCCCCCACGATTCTCCGCAGGTCTTCAGTCAATAATCCTTCCATCTGCAGAATTTCCAGTGCGCCTTCCTGATAAGCCTGCATGATCGACTGCCGCATCAGTAGAAAAAGTACGCTTGGATTTGGGTCCGGGAAGCGATCGGGGTTATTTCCAGCCAGGATTTTGTCCATTGTGGAGTCAAGGAGCCAGTTAATGAAGGTGCCGTTTCCGACGTTTTCGAGTTTATTGACAGGCGAAGGTGGTTGTTTGTCAATGAAATAGCCTTCAAGGGCGCGCAACTCGTCTTTACCTGCGATCAGGCGATTTTTGAAAATACGGCTTTGATCGAACTGATCGCGGATGCGTGAGTATTTTCCTGCCAATAGCTGGAACGCTGCACCAAAACTCCCGGGATTTGACTCATCCTTAAAGTCAAATGACGGCGAAAATTTTCCAGGAAACATCAATTCCTTGAACTGGGAATGCATGTAAATGGATCCATGGGTTTCTTTGATATCAAATTCCTGCGCTTCTCTACCTGCATAAACACCTGTTCTTGTTATGTTTACACCATATCGATAGTGATATTCAGTTGATGTCGGATTAAGTCCGAGGATTTCAATAAATCGTTGCTGGGGTGTACCGCTTCCGGGAGGAACAACTGCTTCAAGTAGCTCGTAATGCTCTACCCGTTTTTCACGCAGCCAGGTCCATTCTGCGTTTAATATCTTTAAAATTTCATGAAAACGAATGTCAAAACGGATCTGTTTTGCCTGTTCTAAAGCAATTGGAGATTGAACCGCTGTGACAGAAGGAAGTTTATTTAGATCGAAATCTTTATGCAATTTAAGTCTTGAATAGGCTGTTGTGGGGAGAATGCCGTATGGCTGCATCCCAACGCGTACGGAAGGAATAATTCCGCGTGCCGGGCAGTTGTTCAGGAAAAGGCTTTCTGTTCGGCGAATGTTGTCGTAAGTGAAAACATGATCCCACATTTCCTCCATCGTGTGCCCGATCGTAGCGTGCCACAATGCCCGATTCATCGCAAAAGCGTTGCTTACTTCATGATTTTTCCGATTGTTTATTTTTTGAGAAACACTGCTGGAAATTCCAAGGGCGTCGGCGTGTCGTTTGCCATCCGTAATTCTTTTTTGATCGGTAACGTTGTCGTCAAACTTGCTGTTAAGTATTTCAATATCAAACCGTTCGTCTTCATCTCCGCCGCGTGAGTTGTATCCGGACGTTCCTGTTTCGGTGTTATTGGTTGGCGTGCCTACTTTAATCATACTCATGCCATCCGGCGCGTAGATGTGATTGGTCAGCAATTTTTCCAATGCCAGTTTGCTGTCATTTACGTCAAGGTCCTTTACACCCAGCACCAGCAGCTTATCAAAGCCAGAGTTGTACTGCTGCTCAGTTAATGCAAGCGTTATGCCCATGCCATTTTCAACTGCTTTTCCGTAATCAGCCATCCATCGAAGGTTTTCTTCTATTTGAAGATCGCCGTTTGCATCGATGTGATAAATGGAGCCATCCTGTTCGGTAAACAGCGACGGGTCAAGTCCGAGCTGCAATTTGTCAGGCACTTTGTTGCCAACCACAACATGCTGGAACTGATCATTCTTAATTGTCACAACCACAAACCTTTCGGGCAAGACATTCGTGTGCGGTGCATTGGTCCATGCTTGCGGTTTTATTTCTGGTATGATATATTCCAATGGTGGATTCGGTAGCTCGGAAAGAATTTGTTCGACAGAGTTCTGTTCAATGTCATTGAATTTTGTGATCAGGTTGGCAAAGGCATTCTGAACATTTTTATAGGCATTGATTTTATCTGCAAACTGCTGAGCTTGAGCTGGATTTAGATGCACTATTTTGCTCGAAATTGCGTCAATGTCACCTTGTGAACGGATCAGTAAAATTTCCAGTTTTTGAATGAGAAACTCGGGTAGCGTGCTCAGTTCTGTGAATGCATCGCTGATTTTACGAATTTTCTCTGTCACGGCATTGATGAACACAATGGTTACCGAATTCCAGAAGTCGACCAGCTCTTTTTTCGGATTTAGGAGGTGCAGTAAGGGAGGAAGCAAATTCGTAATCTCCAATATCCCTGCAAAATTTTTGAACGGTTTATTTTGCAGTTGCGCGACATTATTGGGCGTATTGTTTTTGCGAGGGTCGATCACTGAGGCAATCCATGAAGCTCTTCGGGTGTCGTGTGCGCTGCAAAGCCTTTTCCAAGCTGCTTTTTCTAAATCCAGGTCGTTGCTTGCGACCCACCAGGCATCCCAGAATCTTTTACCTGAATCAAGTTCTTTTTCAGTAAGTGCCTCTTCGTGTGTGTGAATGAAAATGTCATCGGGATACACGCGTACCCAAAGCTCGTGCGCTTTTTTTGCCTGTACGAAAAGTCCCCCAGAAGCCCTGTCCAGCACTGCGACCGCGTCGTTGTTAAGAAATTTGGACAACGCACTTACGCCGAATTTTTGACTTTGATTTTTCGCAGGAAAGGCAGAAATGCTTGTTTGCGCTTTGGCGAGCTCGGGTTTCAACTGGTCATAAAGTTTGCCGAGTTTCTGGAACTGCGCAGATTGGTTTATCGATACAATCGATTTATCAATAAATCCAATACTGGTTTTAATCTGCTTTTTGAATTTTGCAACGTCCTCATATTGGCCTGGACTGCTTACAGCCAGCCTTTTTATGTTGATCAATGCCTTGATACTCTGATGAAAGAGATCGCTAAAATCAGATTGCGGAGGTGCAGGTAACAAATTGAGTGGCGGAAGTGATTCGTCGCCGAATTTCTTAATACCTTCTGTGATCGCATCAAGTGTTACGGACTTTCCATCCACATATTCTTTCCAGGATGGATCGTCATGGATTACAGCAAGATTCGTTTTCACCAAAGCCGGAAGTGGTGTGATCTGACCGTGAAGTTTATTCAGGGAATCGCGCTGGTTTTTGGCAATGAATTTTATCAAAACCATCAGTTCTGCCTGATTGGCATAGAAATCGACAATGGATTTCAGCTTTTCATCAATGTAGTTATACAGGTCTTTCTTGTTTTTTACATTTTGAAATGGCGTTTTGTCCCTGTTTGCAAGAATAGTAAGCGCGCTTAAAATTTGTTGTAACTGATTCAGAATTTCCCGTGCGGGAATCAAAAGGCCTTTTGGATCGACAACCAATCCGTCTGTTTTAGTGATCAGCGTTTTGACGGCATTGGTAAGTGAAACAAAAGGATTAGCCCCGAAACGTGCGGCGATGAGGTTCATCGTATCCTGAACGCTTTTCGCCATCTCCTGCAATATCTTTTTGTTTTTTGCGGTCAGGTTAATGATTTTGTCCAGAAGCTGATTTACTTCTGCCAATGTTGCGATCGCCCTTGCAACAACGCCACCAGCATCCAGCACATTTTTGATATCCAGCAAGTCCACCTGAACAGTGAGCAGCTTATCCAGAATTTCATCGGTCGAGTCTGTCGTTATCGGGGTTGAAGGTTCGTCGAGTTCCATGAACCTGGTTTCAATCCTAACTGGCAATAACAGAAAGGGTACACCGTCGTCTTTGGTCGCTGTCAATGTTTTTATTTCCTCAATCCTTTTATCGGTCAAAAGGGCCTTCAATGTATCAGCCATAACGATTCAGTTATAAATTCAGCAAATCTTCATTCAACATTTCACCTGCATGTCGGGCTATCAAAACGGGGTTCTGATAGAGAATGGAAGCGACCTCGGCCGAGTTATTAGCCCAGACCGGCACCTCGTTCAGGTATTTTTCTTTGACTCCGTTTCCATTCGTAATTGTCACTGGCTTTGAGAAATTCAACTGAAAGTTTTCCAATTGTCCTTTCTGATTGACCAAGTGTTCCCAGGTGAAATCATTCCAGGTTTCAGGATTACCAACCGGCATCTGAGTAGTGTCGCCGGTTTCTGTGGTGTAGTCATCCAGTCCGAATTGCGTTTGTCCGGCCCGTTCTTTGAATACAAAAAACCATCCGGGGTTTTTACCCACCGTGCTTTCATTCGGCACTGTAATACGGTCGCCATTTGCTATTTCGGCGGTAAGGTCAAATCCGAAAAGCGTAATATCTGGCTTCAATTCGGCCTTGAAAAGTGGAAATTTGGTGGTAGCCGGCGATACCGGATCAAGAAGCTTCCTGGGTTTTGAAGCATCAGGAACATTGTACTTTGCCATTTGCGCATACGCCATTGTACTCGGGTACTTTTTAAACAAATCGCCCCTTACGACCAGCACGAGAATATCTTTATCACCTGCCGGCCGATGGAACCCGAGATTTTCAGTCCATTTGTCCATCACTTCAATGTCCTTTTTCATGTCGGCGTTTTGCTCAAAAAGGTTGTCCTGGATATTCCAGAATTGCCGGAAATATGATCCCCGCTGATCCGTCGGATATTCTCTCCAAAGCAGTTCCCTGGACATTTCGTGGTTGAGACCCGCCAAAAATGCTTCTATGAAACGGTTGTTCGTTTCCAGAAGTGTGATGACGTTTCTGGGTAACTTATCGACGTTAGGCAAAATGAAATTTTGGGAAATCTCTTCAAGATATTCGTACGACGGCTCGTGAAATTCGGGATATGCCATGACTGGTTTCAATTCCTTAGCAGGCTTAAATTTGGCGCCATCCCAGATCTTGATTGTGTTACCCACGCGATGCCTGATTGTAAAGTCGGGTTGCATCTGAGCGATGATATTGCTCCGTAACGAGCTCAGACTTTCGGATAGCGGTTTTTTGACGCGAAGCGCAGGCATTTCGGCAAGTTGTGCACCAAAAAGGCTAAGATTGTCCTTGTATTCCAACACATCCTGCGAGGATGTCACAACTGCAATCGGAGCAGTAGAAGATATATTTATTACGCGTGCATTGGCATAACTGCGCCCCCCGCTAAAATCGTCGAACATGGTTTTGTACTGCGCATCTTTCATGCCCACTTCCACTACGGACTCGGCGTTTTTGGCGTAGGATTGCATGTCATTGACCAATCCGGCAACGGTGGTTTTTACTGCAGCCGGTAAGCCAGCCTGTGCGTTCAATGCATTTTGTAAATCTGCTCTGGCTGTATTTAAGTCATTGCCGGCAATATTTGTGTTGTTAAGCAGGGAGAAAAACGTGTCTTTCGCCTGGTTTAAAATATTGGCTGAATAAAAGCTTTCTGCACTGGAAACCAGCTGCGTAGCGGCTTGTAAGGTCAAAGCGGCAGAAGGAGCCGTCTTTAGTTTTGCTGCGGTTACGGCAGCCGGACTTTCACTGGATTTATTAAAATTGGAGATAATTTCATTATTCAATGCGAGGTTTTTATTAAGGTGGGTTGGCCGGGTAATCTTTTGAAAAGCCGATGTCTGCGCCACTGCCGGAATAGAACTCTCGCTGATTTGCTTGGTTACCGACGCGTTGTTTGCTTCATCCCAAACCAAGTGTTGCACCGCTCCGGTGGTTCGCAAGAATTTGTCCGTTTTGGCGCCAAGCATGTGCTTTTTGAAAATGGCATTATTGACAAGTTTACTTAGGAACGCCTCATTGATCTTCTGGTTTGCCTCGTTCACTTTTCCCACCTGCTGCCAGGCGCGGTTCATGAGTTCTTCCTGATGTTTCTGGATCACCTTTGTGCCTAAACCCGCAGCCGCGCGATTACGGAAATCGAGATTTAATTCAATCAGCCACGGCCAGTTCGTTCCCGTTTTCAAATCTTCCGCCAGACCGTGCCAGGCTCCATATACAGGCGGCACAATCATTGGGTCAGCAGAGTAGGGTGCATCAGTGAACGGATTTGCTACAGTATCCCCGCCTGCAGTTTGTGGGTTGTTTATTGATGGAGATAAATTGAGAAATGTCCTTAATTGCTCAAAAACCTGCTGTTCGTCAGGCTTGTCCGGGAAGTTTTTGCGGATCGTTTCAAACGAAGGCGGACGTAAAGCGGCTTCCATCCCCATTGTTTTTATCGCCATTTTCTGGTCAAGTCCATAGCCGAGTTCCTGAACATCCATTGGCATCATGCCTGATTCAGGTTCCATGACAATTGGCTTCAATTTGGTAACCAGACTTTCGAAGTCGCCATCGTCGCTTGTTTGGAATGACCACTGATAATAAACCGGGAAATCAAAACCACGTGGCTTTGTCTCTTGCTGTGCACTGGCGGTCCATGCAGAATCCTGCGCTATCACACCAGTAATGTCAAGTCCTAAACCGCCGCGCCGGCCTGTTTCAAACCCGGGGATCAGGAATGCTTTATAAGAAGTGCTTTTATTCAGTTTTCTTGGACAAAGCAGTCTGCTCAAAGCAGAGTCAGAATCAGCATTCAGCTCATTTGTTACCCTGGATTTCAATTGCTCCACATCCGATTCTTCCAGGGTTTCATTAAAATGTACATGACCCCAGGCCCAGGTCTCCTCAGGATTATGAAACACATCATTTAACTTATCCTTTTTTACTGAAATGAAAGGCAATGAATCGGGGAGTTGTTTCAGTGTATATTCATCATTTTTCAAAACAATCAGTGCCAGCCATGGCCTAAGGCGCTTGATGTTAGCCTGGTTTGGAGACGCTGGTGTGAATCTCCACAGGAAGTCTTCCTCATAAAACTCTATGTAAGCGAGGTTATTGGCTTCGTAATTATTTACATTCGGAGCCGGATTGACCCTAATCAATACCCTTTCACTGACATTTACAATATCTCCGGGCCCCACCACCTGAATCACTTTGGCAATTGTTTGTTCATTGGCGCCGCCTTCCAAATTTTCCGCCTGGACGGTAATTTGTACCTGAAGGTTGGCTCTTTCCAAAGCAGTCCCGCTCGCTTTTCCCAAAGTATCTTTTTCTATTATCTGGGAATTGAGCCCCTGCCGGAACCATGGAATGAAAGAATAATGCGCTATATCCATTTTTGAATTGAAAGTTGAGACCGGGTCGCCGGGCGATTGACAATTGAAAATGATAAATTCATGTTCCTGAAATCTCTTTTTAAGCCATTTCCAAATGGTATGCGGGAACGACTTTGAATTTTCCCTTTAAACCCGGGTCGTTACTTAGTAAGGAGGTCAGTGCGTCGGACGCGTCAGAGAAGCTTCCGGTAGAGAAACTTTCGTGTGCAACCGGCGTCATACTAAATTTGTCTACCACCATAAATGCTTCGTCGTGCACGTCCACATCGGCACCGATTTGTTTTACTTTTTTGAAGGAATTTTCCTTCGAAAGGACTGAACTGCCGATCATTCCACCTTTTGCCATAAGCTTGAAAATGGCGGTATCAAAAGAAGTTCGTACGGTTTCCGGTTCGGGGGTCGGATCGAAATCCGACACTTTCACTTCATATTCCACTTTACGGTTGGCCCTCGAAACGACCTGAATTTTGTTGGTTTCTGTAATCCGAATTCCGCTTTTCATTTGCTCGTAAGACGGAACGCTCAGTTTGTCCTTGTCTTCCATATTCTTAAACATGACAGGAGCAAAAGCCTCAGTCGGGTATTCCTGGGTCACGTCCAGATTGCCGATCTTGACTTTCGTAATGTCAACCTTTTGGATATCAGCTGGCTTATTTTCGCCGAATTTTTCCAAAAGCTGCGCGATCGGTACAACGGTCTGACTTACTCTGAAAGAACCATAGGGTTGCATCACCACTTTACCAGGTTCCTGTTCAATGTCTTTGATACTCACCAATCCGGACCGGTTTGCCGGCAGTTCGGCTGCCCAGTTACTGTCCAGTGAAAGCGCTTCCATAGCCTTAGGTAATACAGCGATCGTCGGTAGTTCAATGCTGTTTTTATCTCCCCACTCTTCGTCGAAACGAACTTTTATTGTAAAGAAAAGAATTGAGAACGAGGCCGTTCCTTTTGCATGCCACGGTGTTGGACCAGATAATTGGAAGTCCAGGGTAATCGTAAACAATGTAGTGCTGCCCATCTTTACTGCCAGGCCGGCACCGATTGCCGCGATAAACATGAACGGTGAAAATTGGAATAACACATCGAAGTACAAGTATCCCACGATCTTGAACTCGGACATGCTGAACAGCAAATCCAGACGCGCGCCAAACTGGATGGTATTTGACGTTACTGCGAAATAGCAGGTCAGTACAAGCTTTGGGTTGTCGGCGAGGATGGTAAGCGTGAGTCTTTTCAGTGAGGGTAAATGCAGATCAGTTGGTGGCTTGAAAGCGGGGTGGAAGCCGCCAATTGAAAGTACAAAAGCTTTTGTTTGTCCCCATCCAAGCCGCAACGCCATATCACCTTCAAGTGTGAAAGTGAGGATACGCGAATTGTAAAGACTTGCATCAAAGGAGAGCATCCCTTTTTCAAAATCGATTATGCCAACAAAATTGACCTGTAATCTAAGGACAGCAGCTTCTTCGGTTGGCAACACGATCTTCACGACACCCAAAATGGCGATACGGGTGGGGTTAGCAAATTCGACGATAAGACCGAAATCAACGGTGATCAACGCAGGAATGCCCCAGGTAATTCTGGCCATTAAACCAATAATGAACTGATCCTTCTTTGGCGGGAAAATTTGTGTGATGCTCTGTATAATGGCGGTGATGTTATTGACCACATCTTCCGGGAACATGATCTGGTCTATGGCATTATTGCGTACACCATCACGCAGCGCATCCACGTTGATGGACCGGTGAATACCCAGAATACCACCCAATCCGCTGAGAAAGAAGCCCATTGACAATGAAATGCCAGGACTGAAAGTGGCGCTGATGATGATGAGCAGTGAAAAGCCATCACTTCCATCGGGCATTCGGGTATTGATCACGCATATGGCGGCTACCTGTAAAGTGTCCAGAATGGAAAGTTCCAGTGCACCGGCGTACTGTTTTTTTGAATCGTCAAAAAGAATATATCCGCCTCCTTTCACAACGCCTGCGTCCAGGCTGATCCCAATTCCAACGGGCGGCTTGAAGTTGACATCCAGGTTCATCGGGCCTAAATTCCCGTGTTTAAATTGTAAATCGGCTTGAATACCGATATTTTCAACAACGGCAACCAGCGGCCCCAGAGCGACTTTAAGATTTGCTCCGGCTTCAAGGTTGAACCTGTCATTCTGTGGAGCAAGGCCAATTGTGAGGCCATTAACGGAAACTGGTCCTAACTCAACGTGTACTGGTAGGTCAATGCTGAATTTCGCCCCGCCACTGATTGAAAATCCATTCAGCAAACTGAAGGCAAACGCAACGTTTGATTCCGCGACAATATTAACTCCTGACAAGACGGTCTGGAGAAAACCGTCACCATCTCCGCCTTTGATAACCAGCCGGATCGCATCAATCTGACCTTCCATTCCGAGGTCGAGTTTGTTTTGAGTATTTTGCACAAACCATTTTGCACCTAAACCCTGTAACGCCAACCTTGTCTTACCGGGAGAGCCGATTAGTATAATTTCTTCTGATTTTTCAGGTTTTTCATGAATTAAAATAGATGCCTTGTAGGCAGCGGTCATATTGAGTAATCCTTCAGCATTAAACGGGGGACGCACAACGAGCCCAACCCCTTTAATATCGGCATTGGATTCAAAAACCAATTCACCCCTGTCACAAACATTGAATTGAAACCCGGCAGATCCCATGATATAGGGAAGAAGGGCAACACCTTTTTTCTTACTGCCTTGTGCATCTGCAGGAGAAAATGTGATTCCAAACTGAGCGTATGTTTCCGGGGTAAAGCCTTTTTGGAAAAATGGGAAACGGAGTTCCTTCTGGTTGCCAGCGGCATTACCCAGCATGAGCCTGGTTGTTTCCGACTGAGGATAAAGCCCTCCCGGCAATGATGCTGCCCGCATCAACCCTTCAAGTCGTGAAAGGAATTTCTCCGAATTGAAGTTGCTGTCCCATTGGTAAGTGGTGTTAAAAAGCTGGGAAGGACCATTAAACAGCCAGCCGATTCTTTCCCAATTTATCAGACGCATGGATTGGTTTGGAGCGGGAGAAGGCTCATATTCAATAAGGCCCAGCAAAAGCAACATGGCATGCGCTTCCGGTTTTAGCCTATCGAAGTAATCAAGAACCAGATAGTCGGTAAGTCTTCTCGGTAGGTCATTGATGTTGGGAAGTGCACCGCCTCCTGATGATTTGATCGTTGCGTGTAGTTGATTTATGGCATCGACCATCGCAACGACTTTGGCAATAACATCTGCGACAGCGGTCGCGACTCCCGCATCACCCGAAGCACTTGACAATGCTTTTACGGCTGTAATCAGCTCCGTACCGCCTGCCCCCAGAGCAGATAATGAGCCTCCGAAAGCTCCTGCCGGAATTTCATAACCAAGTTTGCGAAACAATTCAACACCCTGAGCAGGAGTCTTCACGGCCCGGAGCGGTGAAAGTGCAACGCCCGCTTGGGTGAGTACGGATTTTAATACGTCAGGCATACAATTGTTTCGTTACGCGTTAACGGTATTTATTCTCTTCTCAATTATTACTCGTTGGTCTCAATGAACCAGGAGCAGTAATATTATTTTCGATACGAGACAACTTTCGCCAACCTCAAAATCTTCTTCCCCGGATGGGTAAAAAGTTTGGCTGGTAATCGTGTTGATCTAAAAATTTCAGGAGGTGGGCCTTATGAGTAGCGGGATAATCTATATGACAATAGCAATTAAATTTAAGAATTAATATAGATATTGGTGGCTTCGTCTGCATAAATTACTTGGTTAATTATTTAACGGTCATAAGTTTAGTCTAAGTGGCAGGTTGGCATCGTTACATTTGGTAATTGCAAATTCGTCTTTCAGATCAGCTGCATAAGCTCTCATCCTCGCCGGGTTGCATCGGTCGTGTTCTGATGCAGTTCATATACTTCGGCATGGGACAAATAGAAAGTAGTGACGTTCTGTCCTCACCGACCAAGGCTGCGACCTGCCGGTTGCCAAGTATACCAATAACGGCAGTTTTATAAGGCCCGTTAGCGGGCAAAGCGCCTTTCCAGAGACATTTATACCACTCCTGAAAAGCGGGGATCCTATGTGCGTCCAGCACGAACAGTCCGTTTTTGGTCAACTCGGGAATGCCATGAACATAAACGGGGAGCCCGGCGAAGAGCATGTAGAAATGTATTCCGTCGCCAGTTTCCAGGCTGGTTGCCGCTGCGGTCATGAATGTTTTGACTGCTGTTAGCTTTGTATTTTCCAGGAAATTCAAAAGGGCGGCCTGATATCCTTGCAATTGTGCGGCTGTTGGTGGGTCGGGTGCGTTTGGGGAGGTTGAAGGAACAGCCGACTGGGCCAGAGCTGTGTTGATCTGTTGTAAATTTTGAAATATCGTGTTGCGTTGAGCCGGTGATGCACCGGCAGCGACAGGAACGAGCAATTGAGGTGCCCAAGTTGGAAGGTTCGAGGTAACTGATTGCAAACTGGTGATGACAGCGGTGGTAATAACTGAATTTGTGGGTACGGCAAAGAAATCTTTTAAACTGCCAACGACCTGACCAAAGTTTTTACCGTTCAATGCGGATAGACCGGGTGTGTCGATGAAAAGGGCAGGAATCTGAGCACGCCATGCGAGTGAGGCAAATGCCGTAGCTTTTCCTTTTAACAATGCAAGCCAGAAATCGAAGTGAAGTGGTTTTACTTTAATCAGTTCGGCCCAAGTCGTGAAAGCCGCCTTTCTTTGCGAAGGACTGTATCCCCATTCATTTGCATGGTTCAGCGCCGATCTTACAAGAGCCTGAGTGGCGGGAGGCTTAAATCCAATTTTTGGATATCCCTGAAACCACCTGGGTGCACTCACTGCTGGCTTTTGGTCTCCAGTGCCGAAAAACTCTCTGATTGCTTCGATGTAATCTTCATCCTGTCCGGCACGACATCCCCGTACGTCGATAAATGTGGACGCGTTGATATGCGTTCGGGCTGCAACAAGCTTAGCGTGAAACCCATTTTGGACCGCCGTTACCACGGCCGACAAGGTAGGGAAGTCATTCATATTGTCGGTCGTCAACCCGAGGTGGGGATGTGCATCGCTCATATTGGAGGCGTTGATGAGCTGATTGTAAGAATAACCGGTAATGGCTGTTCGTACCGCATCGACTTGGCCCTTGGTTACGTTTTTTTCGGACATTACCTTTTGACGCATTTGGTTCAGGATTTCGCCGACAAAATTTTCAAGTATAGTCCGCTGTGCCGCTGAAAGAGCTGGCGATCCATCGTTAACAAGCACACGACCCGGATCGCGCAGGTAAACAATGTCGAAACAAAATTTAACATAGTCCCTTAATGTGCCCTCGAAAATGCCCGCCGTATGTAAATTAAAAGGGGTAAGCGCCGATGCACTCTGTCCACGCATAAAGGTCAGCAGCTGGCCCATCACGGATTCCCAGTTAAACAGGTGATTCGTACTCGGCTGAAAAGGTGAGAGCAATTTCAGTCCATCAAGGTCACTTTTGCCAAATTCACGAAAGATATCCTTGTTGGTTCCTTTCACGCCGTCGGTAAAGAAGGGGATGAGCATGCCCCGCGGGTGCGCATGACTCACAATGGCAATACACTGGAACGTTTGGCTGGCGGTAGACAAAGTAGTCACTATTTCAGCGATTGAATCTACAGGCTGCACATTGATACCGAAGAGATTATAGTAATCTTTTGCCGACGTAAGGAAGCCATCGCCGGCCCTTTCCCGTATAAAAGCGATTTGCGGGATTCGTTCGGGCCTTCCCCCGAAGGCATTTGGTGGCGGTGGCGGTACCGGGTTGGATCCACCCGATCCGACGTTTGGCTGGACACCCCGCACCCCGGCTCCTGCTGCTGCCTGTGTTCCTTTGGTAGATTTACACATAACCTTTATATATGCTCAGATTCAATGATTGTGGCAAGCTCAAACGCAAGATCTTTAAGTACTCTGGCAGGTCTGTCGTTGGTTCCTGAAAAGCAAATGGCAATTACATATTTAACAAGCCCGATATCATTCTGAATTATATTAGCCACATCGGAATAATGAAAATTGGAATCAACCTGTTGCCCGTTTACAGTGTTGGTCTCATAGTATATACCGATTTTGCTGTTTAGTTTTTTGATATTCAAATGCTCCTCTCTGAATAATTTTTCTCCAATAATGGTAGTTGAATTTGAAGGGATAGGATTTGGCTGATCTGTAAAGGTCTGTTTGTCGGTCATCATTAGCCAGTCTTCTGACGCTTCCTGGTCAATCAGTTTTTTGGTAGCTGCCAGCCACATCACATTTGCAACCACTTGTGCGGTTCCACCTTGTGCCGTAGTTTGTTGGAAATCAATCCCGTCAAGTCCTCCATCATAATTCAAACTCATCCACAGTCCGCCGCCCGTTGTTTTGTTCCGGTTATAAAGGCCTGCATGTTCGAGGCAGCCATTGATAAACTGGTACCCGAGTGCGTTGACGCAGGACGCTGCCGCCATGTTATCGGACCAGCTTGTCATCAATTCCAGCCGGTCCCTGAAACCCAGTGGATTAATTGCTGACCTTTTAGAAGCTTTCAAAGCGGCCGTCTTTTCCGACATTTCGGCAAAAACTTCTAGCGATTTAAGCGAATCACGTCGGTCGGGTAGTTTGAAATTGTGATCGGTCTTGAAATCCAACTTCCATTCACCATTATTTTCTTTTCGCCCGTCAAAAATATTTTTCAGATTCGGCGGCCATGTTTTTGACGGGACCACGTTCTTTTTGAATCTGTCCGGAAATGGTTTGACTTCCACGAGCCACTTGGCAGCGAGTTCATTCAGCACTTCGTCGAGGGTATTGGCTTTGGATTTTCGCGCATTTTCACGAGCTGTTTTTCGCAGCCAAAGTGCAGCGAACAAGACGCCGATTTTTGCCATACTGGCTATGAAGGTTTGCTTTTTGTCGTTGTGACCCAAATAAAATGGTTTACTTCCAGTATAATCGATCAGGGCAAAAGGAAGATTTTTGAATTTGTTTTGCGCTCTGGCAACATCAAATTCCTGCCTCAGAATGCTGTCTTCTTCGGTGTTATTATCTAACAAAGTGAAGGCCGGTGGAAACAATCCGGGCGGTGGTCCGGCGACGGTAGGTTTTACGATCTGCCTGAGTTTTTCCTTTGATGGGGTTTGAGTCCGGTTGGTGGTGGTGCACATAGAATGTTATTAGTCAGGGTGACACACGTTTCAACGTATCTCTTACGTGTCCGATCTGTAAAGGCAAAAAAGCTGCGAAGTGACGGTCGTATTTATCATTCATCAAGGAGTCGTCGTGATGGACGAGCGCAAACATGTGACCTAATTCATGCTGAAGAACCCAGGTTAATCGCTCAGAATCAGTGTCAAAAGTGCTGGTAATGGTGAGAAGTGCATCAATTTTTATAATACCCAATTTACCACACGAACCGTTGTTGTAGTAGCCTCCCGGAAACCCGAACCCTAAAACATCCCTGTTTTCCCAGCTGCTTTCGATCGTTTTGTAATTGTCCACCACAGGCGCCAGGATTGGGAGTTCGGGATGTATCGTGTTGAAGGCTCGTAAAAATGACATTGCTGATATCTGATGACGCTGCATGAGCTGCTGAATCTCGCTGATGCTGGTACTCGTTGCGGAAATTCCCGGCGTGTTAAACAGATAAACCGGGAAATCCATACGGCCTAAATTTAAAAGCGTGGAATCGTCTGGCGCAGACGGCCTGTATTCAACCACAAAGTTGTAAGATGCAAGGTCTGCCTTTATCGCATTCGACAGGCCAGAGGTATTTTTAAGATTATTGTAAAAACTGCCAACCTGGTTGATAGCAGCCTTCAGATCGCTTCGGCTATCAATCTGTTTTTTGGGATCAAATATGATGAAGCGAACCGTTTTGCCTGTAATGGCACGCGGACATGGCGGAAAGACTCTCCGAATAACGGCATTGGAACCAAAGATAGCTCTTGTAGTCTGGCACATTGTTTTGGGAACGGCTAAGTTGGCAAAGACATCAGTTAGTCAGAATGGGTCCTTCCCTGTAATGCCTTGAAATCCAATGCGCACGCGTACCGGACATGCCTGTTAATACATCATTGAAATTGGCATTGGCAAAGTATCTGTTACGTAAAGCTTCCAGGATTTTTCCGCATTGCGTGATGTTACTCTTCGGAAACCGCACCAGATTAAAGAGATCAATTTTTTTGTTTTCGTCCACTGCTGCCAGGGTCTGTCGCAACTGTTCGTCGGCGGTGAGGCGGGCGCTTGGATCTTCCGGAAGTTCGGTCCACGTTACAATATCGGGAATGACCATTGCGAGCATTGTCATTCGTATTTTGCAGATTCCTGCGCCTTCCGAAATCAGCGTTGTATAATCGTCGGTGCCGTTGTTTAATGAAGCCGCGAGTTGATCAATCATACTTTTACGTTGAGCAGGATTTCTTTGTAAAGCACCATCGGAAACCATCGAAAAAACGAATTGCTTAAAACCATCCCCGTTTTCCGGCGTCAGCAAAGTTACATTTTGATAATAGGGATTGTGGTCGTTTACCAGCTCCCTGGCTACATCAGGATTGCCTATGCCGGGCCCGGGTTGGTCGGCTGCTGAAAGTATCAGTTCTTCCAGTTCTGCGTTGGTCGCCACCACTTCCTGGCTTAAACTCAGACTGGCCACTTCGCTATTTCCATTCGCCATCGCTTTTACCTGCACGGTAAGATTTGATACTGTTTGCGGAACGTAGACCAACTCTCCAATTGATGTATTTTGTGTTGTGGGCGCAGCATTTTCTTCCGTGATCATCCACTCATAGCTTTCGACGGATGCCGCAACATCAAGATCGGGAACAAAAACCACGTATGTGTTGGTGCGATTAACTACCAGTGGTGAAATGATGTATGAGATCAGTATCGCTTTTCCGTCAGGTGACGAAATGGATTGCCCAAGATCATCAGGAGAAAGCCCCTCAGGTAATCTGCCCTCTGTTTTTCGTACAGCCATAATTTTAAAATTGAGCGCAGATCCTAATTCGACGACCATGTCAAAAATTCAATGCGCGGTTGGCGATATAATAAAATAATCAGGAGGTGGGTCTCAAGAGTAGTGGGAGTGCTATATGAAAATAGCATTTAAATTTAATAATAAATGTAGAAAACGGTAAGCTAGAACGACACTAATTATGCGGTAATTATTTAACGGTCAGAATTTTGAGATCAGTGGCTTGCAAATGTAAAAGTGATCTAGCGACTAAATGAGATCGTTATAGCTAATATTATGGTTATCGACTTATCATTTTAAAATTAAAAAATTATGTAAGTAAAATAATATAATTTACTTTTATATATCAGAAAGAATTGATTCCTCATAAATTTAACAAAACTATTAGCCATGAAAAAGATTCTCTGCTTCTGCCTGTCCTTACTGCTGGTCTTCTGTTTTTCCTGCGCACAAAAAGATAATATTGGGTCGCCTTTGGTTTCACCAAAAAAGATCACTTCTACAGTCATGGGTTGGGTGGTATATCAACGAAAGCACATAAAGCTTTACGATAACTTCACGGCTTACGACACCGTTTCAAAAAAAATGGAGCGTGGTGATTTTATCAAAGTGATTTCAGAAGGGAACTATTTTCCAGTCGCTTTGTCTTCTGAGGACTCGTTACCGCACTACAAATTGTATCCATTCGCTGATGGTGTGGATAAAGGATTAAAGGCTGTGATCAAGGACTATGCGAAGACAGCTTACTCGCATTACATCATGGAAGGCAAGCCATTGCCTGGACTTGAGTACGTAGATATCAACGGTAAGGTTTACAATAGTGAGACTATCAAAGACAAAATTGTTGTTGTAAAATGCTGGTTTATTGGTTGCCATGCCTGTGTGTTGGAAATGCCTGAGCTTAATAAAATGGTTGAAAAATACAAGAACCGGAGCGACATCGTCTTCGTGAGCCTTACGCCTAACAAAAAGGAGGCTCTTCAAAAGTTCTTGACACAAAAGCAATTTGATTATGCGATCGTTGCTGAGAAGGGACAATATATGAGTGAAGATTTGAAAGTCAGAATGTTCCCTACGCATATTCTTATCGACAAAACAGGGATGGTCAAAGCAGTTACGAATAGTGGAGATGAGATTATTCCACTCGTTGATAAAATTGCGGCGAAAACAATCTAATGCTGAGAAGTGTTTCACTGCGATTTAGTAAATAACTTCCAACCAAATTACACGCCTTGACGTCCTGATTAAAACGTCATCATATGAAAAGGGTTTTCTTTGTTTTAGTGTTATCTCTAACTTCATTGGCCTGCAAAAAGGACGATCCAGATCCGGCAATAGAATCAATTGTCGGCAAATGGCGGTTGGATGCTTATGAAAAAATGGTGAGTGGCGAGCAGATCTGGGAGAAAGTACCTGCCGGGCAGTCAAGTTATTTGACCTTCAGATTCGACGGAGTTATGCTGGATTCGAAGGATTTGCCAATGTGCTGTGCTCAGGGCGGTTATTATCTTAACGGGGCATTTTTCGGCATCAAACCTAAATCCTCTCTGCCGCACAACCCGCAATGCGGTTTAATTGATTGTATAGGATGCTCTACTTTGAATTTTGAACAAGCAGGTGATGAATTGATCATCACATATTGTCCACCAATTTCAACGAGAGCAAAGTATGTGAAAATTTGATGGACGTATAAAATTCTACATATTTGTACGTCCAACTAAAGTGCAAGAATTTATGAATACCAAGTTGACCTTGAAGTTAGACAAAAGCGTTATTGAGAAGGCCAAAGAATATGCCTCCATACAACAACGCAGTCTGTCGGGCATTATAGAATCTTATCTGCAATCAATTACAGGAATGAAAGAAGAACCAGATAGCAAAGAGATTCAAATTTCTGATTTCGTGAAAAGTATGGCTACGGGAATCAATATTCCATCGGACTTGGATTTCAAAGCGCAATATTTTGATCACTTAGATGAGAAATATAAGTGAACGCAAAGCTTTTTCTGGATACAAACATCGTTCTGGATCTACTTGGTGAACGGGCTCCTTTTTATGATGGGGCAGCAAAACTGGCTACTCTGGCTGATCTGGGCAATGTCACCCTTGTGGTCTCTGCCCAGTCATATTCTACGGTAAATTACTTTCTCACAAAGTTTGGGAATGCTGAGATTGCTAGAAATAAACTTCGGAAATTTCGGGTAATATCGGACGTGTCCGACCTGGATAAGACAGTTATTGGTTAGGGGCTAAACTCAAATTTTAGCGATTTTGAGGATTCGCAACAGTACTACAGTGCACTGAAAGCAGAATGCCAGGTAATAATTACGAGGGATGCAAAGGACTTCAAAGGTTCACAAATTCCTGTGATGACCGCGGATGAGTACCTCTCCTCCCGGAGGTGGCGCTAAGCAGTTATGATAATATTTTCTTAAACGATTTCTTTAAAAGAGACCCTTTCACATCAGGGAAACGGAGGTAAACAATAGGTTCCCAACTAACTGACTTTTAAACGAAACCATGAACGGAGAACACAATTACAGTCTTACAGTAAAATGGACGGGAAATAAGGGAACTGGAACATCCGCTTATCGCGCGTACGATAGAAGTCATACAATAAATGTTGAAAACAAACCTGAAATCCTGGGATCGTCGGATCCTGCATTTCGGGGAGACCCACTCCGCCACAATCCCGAAGAACTCCTGGTCGCTTCGCTCTCGACTTGTCATATGTTATCTTATCTCCATGTTTGTGTAAAAGCAGGAATCGTTGTTACAGATTATGTTGATCATGCAACGGGGACGATGATTGAAACGCCCAACGGTAGTGGTCGTTTTAGTGAGGTAACATTAAATCCGGTGGTGACAATCACGGACGAAGCAATGATCGAAAAAGCGAATGAGCTTCACAAGGATGCCAGTAAACTCTGTTTTATTGTAAACTCGGTTAATTTTCCTGTGAAGCATGTGGCGGTTTGTGATGTGAAATAGCCGTCAATGCGGTAAAAAAATATTAGGCAGGAAACAAGATTGACAGGATACATTTGTTGGTAGGTGGCGCTCTAAGTCAATCAAAAATCCTACAATGCTGTTTGAAAAAAAACTGGACAGGATTTACTAGAGGCATCAAAATCCTGTAAATCCTCCAATCCTGTCTTAAAAAATACTCAACAAGACTAAAAGGCCAGGCGGTTTTGCGAACGCAAAAAATCTGAAATCCTGCGGCAGGCGATCCTGTCTTAAAATCCCATCTCACTTCCTAACCGGTTTGTTAACTCCAAATCCCTTACCTCCATGAAACCACTTTGCTCCCTGTCCGGTAAGCCACAAATAATAATCCGGGCGTAATTCAGCCTCAATACCAACAAATTTCCCATCTCCATTCAGCGGTGTTCCTCCCTCTCTTTTGGTCTTGAATATGGCCGTTCCTTCGTCCACTTCGTCAAACATAGCCACATACAGTGATTCTGCTCCCGCCAATTTTGCCCCGGCGATCTGCTTCCAAAGGAAATCTCCTTTTTCTCTGGGAATCTGATTGTACAATGCCTTATTGTTTTTCAGGTTTCCCCAACTGAATCCAGGAAAAACCAAGGGGATATAGTCAAGGCTATTCGCTTTGCACCATGCGATATCGGCAGACAGATTAGCAGCGGAAACAGTTTGGTAAGAGGATGCATTGTACCGGCCAACAGCCCAGGGCATGATCAAATCAGCACTTTTTATCAGCGCGTGAAGCGTTTCGGAATTCTCAGTGTCCTTGGAAAGCGTCCTCCAATAATACGGAACACCAAGCAGGACCGATACCTTTTTGTCCGGACCTTTTACTTTTTCCATCAAATGCTGAATATCGGTTATCGTGTATCTGCGACCGTCATTAAAGCCTGCTCCCCAGATCGCAAGTAACGGGCGACCGTTGTGGCGCAGAAATGTCGGGTTCTTTTTCGAATCAAAAAGAGAATAAGTCTTTTGAAGTTCTTCCCAGTCCTTCGCGACAAAATCCATATCTGCCGAAGTTGCCCCACTGAGATCGTACATGATGCTAATCGCGCGGCCGTACTTTTTGGAGGCCCTCAATGCACTGACCAGCACTTTATTAAAATGTCTTTTACCTTTTTCGCCCTTCACCTCACTGACAAATCTTTGCATATAAACGCCATCAATGCCATATTTCTTCATCCATTTGAAATGCAGGTCAACGCTTTCTTCATCATAAGAACTGTATGTCTTTGCTTTCTCGCCATTGGGGTATTGGAATTGGGTATCATAAGTTTTAGAATACTCGGAAACGTCCGGCCAAAAGTCAATTGATGAATATCCCGGCTCGAATTTTCCATTTTTTTGATAATGATGCCATCCTCGCTCGGCACCGTCGGCGTCCGCAGTAAACCAACCTTGATAACCTGCCATTACAAGCCCTTTGCAGGAATTGAACAAGCTGCCGTCTTTGTCATGCCGAGTCTCAACCTGTTGTTTTTGAAAATCGCTGTCATGTTCATTGAACGGGAAGGAAAGAACGCTGAGTAAGAAAAGTAGTGCCAAGGGGTTCATTTTTCGCGGTATTAGTCAAATGTCAAAGTCCAATTCGAATCATGCTTACTTATTGTCGAAGAGGCCTGGGCCTTACCCACTTTTTGCTCAATATTCATTTGGCAATTAACGGAGGGCTTACGAAGAAGCAAGAATCTGGTTTTGTTTCAGAACATTTTTTACGTTCCAGCACTGGATTTTGCATGCACACGAACTCATGTATCGAATAATACTTCTCTCTTTCAGGTACTTTTTGTTCAAACATTAGTAAATTATTGAGGTAGAAGTGTTTGTATATATTAGAAATAATTCAATTGAAAACAAGACTATCACCTAAATTCTGAAAACATGAAAGAGACTATTCCACCTTTATCCCGCAGGGAATTCCTGCTCGGTGCCGCAGCTGCTGCGATAGCGCCACCACTGTTAATGAATGCGCAGGCCCGGGCCGCTGTCCAGAATGGAAGGCTGCGCCATGCTTCCATAGGCGTTGGAGGAATGGGTGCGGGTGATCTCAAAAATTTCATGAGCCATGGCAAGGTTGACATTGTTGCGCTTTGTGACGTAGATGAGAATAACTTAAAAAAGGCGGCTGCCTTAAATCCGAATGCACGTCTCTATGCTGACTGGCGGGAATTGTTAGCAAAGGAGGCTGGAAATATCGATTCTGTGAGCGTAACCGTTCCGGATCATAACCATTTCCCTATCGCTTATTCTGCAATTCAGGCTGGGAAACATGTGTATTGCCAGAAGCCAATGTGCCACGACGTCGCGGAAGTCCGTATGCTCACCAAAGCGGCTGTAAAGGCGGGAGTTATCACGCAATTGGGGACACAGATCGCTTCGACCGCAGGTGATCGTACTGCTGTTCAATGGATTAAGGATGGATTAATTGGTAAAGTAAAGAATGTGTATCTCTGCTCAAATCGCCCCGGCGCGATTGATACTTATCGTCTCGTAGGTCCGCGTCCGGTTGAAACACAGGAATCACCATCGACTCTTAACTGGGATCTTTGGGTTGGATCGGCACCAATGCGACCTTATGCACCTGGTATTTATCACCCGACGAAATGGCGCGCATGGCAGGATTTTGGAACCGGTTGGTCGGGCGATATTGGCTGCCACATTTTTGACGCTGTTTGGAAAGGTCTTGGCTTAAAATCACCAAAATCTGTTGTCGCGGAAGTGCAGAAATCCTGGCAGGACTCTCCTGAAAGACGTGGTGACACATGGCCGCAGGGTGACCACATCACCTGGGTTTTTCCTGGCAACAAATTTACAGCATCGAAGGAGCTAACACTGGAATGGTTTGATGGTGCCATGTATCCACCTGATGACATCCGCGCTTTGTACTCAATTGAAAAATATCCGGCCGAGTCTGCTATGCTCGTTGGTACAGAAGGAGCTTTGTTAATACCGCACGGGGGAACACCTGTTTTACTTCCTGAATCACAATTCAAGGACAAAACCTTGAAGCGCTTCGAAAGTCGTAACCACTACCATCATTTTGTTGACGCGTGCCTGGGTGGAGAAAAAACCGAATCACATTTTGCTCAGTCGGGCCCGATGACGGAAGCTATACTTTTGGGAACCGTTGCGATAAGAGTGCCAGGACAGCTCCTGAAATGGGACGCAGATAATATGAAATTCCCAAATCATCCTGATGCTGAGCGCTATCTGAGCCGAATTTACAGAAAGGGCTGGAATATTACGGAGGCATTTTAAGTTACTCATTCAGGATTTCGAAGGGAGCAGGCGCCGCGGGTGCCTGCTCCTTTTGCTTATGTCGCTTGTAAGCGTGTTACAAAAGGTAGCCGGAAAAGTAGTGGAGAAAGCTAAAAATATTTAACCCAATACAACCTAAATGACATTTACCGGGTCACATTAAATGTACCAGTCTATACCCGTCATGAAAAACACCTTTATTCTTTTACTGTTTATCTCAGCGCTCCTTTCCGCCTGCGTCAGGGAGACCGGGGTAGCTCCTGAAATTCTTACTATTTGTCCGCCTCCGGGCATCATAATTCAAGACAGCCTTACATCCGGAAGTTACCTTAGCATGACGGTAGGCGACGGCACAGAAAATATTTACGCCGCGATTCAAGCGCTTACCAAAACCGAAAAGGTTACCTATGTAAATGTAGTAGGTAATGTTTTTAACAACCTTAGCCAACTTGAGAACCGCATCCCTTTGTATCAGTCGGTTTACCTGGATGAGATGGTGGGAACGGAATCCGGCGCTCAGATCGCCTTTGAAAACTATAAAGTTAAAAGTATATACCTGAACAGCGGCAAGGAACTTACTCAATGGCCTTCCAATTTAAAAACTGCCATAAGTATCGGCGATGACATAAGCCTGCTTTTCGGCAAGCTTGATCAGATACGGAAAAACCCAACTTATGCTAATAAGTTTGAGCGTATTTCCCTTTTCACAAAAAATCTTGACACAGCATACGATCCGATCATGACCCAATCTTCACAGTGGTATTTTGCTTACGCAATCTCTCCCGGTAAAATGGATGAAGTGAAGCTGCATTTCTCTTCTGGTAAGTTGGTTAAGATCAATGTTAATCATCATATCCAGAACTGAATCAAAAAGATCCGATCGATTACCTGACATGGAATAGAATTGGCTATTTGTTTTGTTAAAGCAATTTCTGAAGGGCTTTCTTGCCGTCCTCATTCCCAGGTGAAAGTCCGATACTAAGTCACGAAGGCATAAAGTTTTTTTAGTTAAAAATCTTTGTGCTTTCACCCCTTAGAGGTTCAAAAATCATTTTAACCAAATGATTTGGCAATATTCAGACGATCAATTTTGAAACTTGAATCCGGGAAATTGAGCGGTATTTTATTCAACGATCCTGAATGGTAGGTTCACAAACTTCGTTGGGTTAATCGCTGTTTGTTTTTTTGTGATATCTCTGTCAAATGGCCGGTTAAGATTATTTCCGGCAAGGTCTTCCAGGTGTGCCTCGATTTGCAAAGAATATGTGCCTGAGGACCATCGTTGGTCTGGCGTGAAAATTGCCGTTTTTTCCAGATCTTGTACGCGCCATTGGCCAGTAACTATTTTTTTGCCGCTGGCGTGAATGCCTATTGTTTCGGTTAGCAGGGTAAAGTCAAGTGGCTCATTGAAATTGATACTTAGTGCCTGCAAAGTGCCACTTTTTGGACATTTTATTTCCCATAGATTTGGCATCGGGCAATCACTGTCGCGGGGAGTTGTTACGAAAGCTTTGCTGTATTGTTGCCTAAGATTCAATCCCTGCTGGTCTTGCCAGCGAGAGGAAACAATTATTTTGTAACGTTCATGTTTTTTCAAAGGTGCACCCAGCGTTTTGTTGGGAATCAGATCGCGTTTGATCCTTCCCGGATCAAGCCACAGTGTCAGCATTGTACGGTCTTCATTCCAAAGTTCCGGTTGCAGGTCAAGGAAAGCGCCCGCAACTGTATCGGTTTCATTTTTTACCAGCGCTACGTATTTCGCTGATTGGGTTTCCCGCATGGGATTGGAAAAATGAAGATGGATTTTGAGCAGATTTTCAGGAAGCGAGTCAGCGGTTGGATAGATTGCCAGTAGGGTAGGAGCCTCTTTGCGATCTGCAGGCGGAATTTCAAATTTGCCCACGGGCTGATCACTTACTAAAACTTCATACTTCAGGCCGCGGGTAAAAGGAATTAGCGGAGTAAAAACAACCGACTCTTTCTCCTGACTGAAATCACCAAGAATTGCAACCTGAGACTGACTATTCACAAGTATGACCTGCACTTTCTCGGTCGAGGCTGGCAGGAGGCTGCGGGGAATCACAATTGCGATCGCTCTTTTATCCTTCCATTGGATTGTTACAGACTTTTGATTCTCTTTTCCGGAATTACAGGAGGTGGATATGGCCGTAATAAAAAAGATCAGGCCGTACGAAATGTATGACCTGATCTTTTTTTGAAGCAACCTTTTAAAGATACCTTTCACTGGAAGTCCAAAGGTCAAGATTTCCGTTTGATCTGCGTTGCAAAAGAATCATGCGTGAATCATCCAGTTTATCCATCTGAACAACATTTGTTACTGGTAGCGAGACAAAGTCAACACCTGCGGTTGCGAAACTTTCTGCCACATGCGACGTTAACGATCCCTGGTAGGTTTCGATATTTTTATATTTTACCTTGAAAACAGGACGGGCCGAATTTGACATCATCAAAAACGATTCTCCGCCTTTCGTCAAGGTAACCATGTCAATAGGTGAATTACCGCTGCCCATTTCTGCAACTGTTCTTCCCTTAACATGCATGCCCGATTTTAGCTCGTCCATTGGGAATAATACCAGCGGCGTGCACGTGTAGCTCGCCACGATGTACTTTTTACCACCAATTTCGGCTGTTGTGAAAGTCCGGATTGGAGACAACGTTTCGTATTTGCCATGCGCAGCATGATATATTTCGAGGGACGCCTGATCCTGTTTGTCGGAGAATGGGAAGGGGATACTACGGAATGTTGAATTGAATTCCTTGCCAGCCAGGCCACTTACGAGCACTTTTCCATCAGCAAAACCGATATCTGAAATTGCCGAAATCCGTACAGAATTTCCTCTCTGGTCTTTGGCATCTTCTGCGGGAGCATTGTTCAGGGCAAGACTCGAAAATGCAACGCCTTTTGTGCTAACAGCTGAAATTTTATCACCTGCAATTTTGAAAAGGACAGGCGTTCCATCGCTGTGTTGAACCGCGCAATAAACACTTTTGGATAAAGGACTGACGGCTATATCCTGAATCGTGATATTCTCAACCTGTGTTCCCAACAGAGCAGCAATCTTCTGATCAATGTTTTTTACTTCAATGGCCGCAGCCTGTGCCATCGCGGCCTCTTTGGTGTCGATAGCGAAAACCATAGCACTCTTGGAATCTCCTATAAAAAGGATTCCGTCGGGGCCGAATGTCAGGGAGCTGATCGATTTGATTTCGGGGGTCCCGACGACCATGCCGTACTTTCCATCTGCTAACCGGGAGGTGTTTGCGAGCAGAAACAGACCCGCACTAACAACCGCCAACAAGAAATACATCTTTTTCATAATTTGAGTACGTTTTAATGGATTTACTTTGACTGGGTAATCGGTATCCTGGCGGGTAAACGTAAAAGTAAGGCCAACAAAAATACTACCCATGCTAAGCAAGATTTTTGTTGGCTAAATTGCTGTCAACGAACGTTTAACAATAATTGGGTCTGCTAAAATCCAGGAGTGAATTTTATCAGTAGACAGCGTTCTATTGCAATGTATTGCTTAGTCTTTTCAATTCAATTTCTGCGGATTTGGCAGCGTAATTGAGATTGATCATGCGGAAACCAGCGTCCTCAAAGCTTTTTTGGGCTTCACGAACGTCAATAATCGTGGCTTGGATCAATTGAAAGCGTTGCAATGTCAGATCCAATAACTGCCTGCTCAGATTGTAGTTGTCTTTTTGAGTAGCGAGTTGCTGAAGAGAACTCACGTAGGTTTGAAACATTTTGACCACACCCGAATTGTAGTCCCGAAGAATTACATTTTTTTGAATTCGGGCATTGGTAGTATTAATCTCTGCAACCTGCTGCTGACGCCTGAAAATCGACCCATTATAAATCGGTATACCAACCGTTACACCAGCATTAGGTCCAATGACTTGATTCAGAAGCGTCAAGCCCGCGCCTTGCTGATTGCGTGAATAGTTATATGCCGTGTTCAAACGAACCGTTGGATATCGTAATGCCGCGGTTTCCCTTACGAGTAACTCGTTGATCCTGATCTGGTGATCTGCTGCTTTTACATCGGCGTTTACGGCAATCCGATCCAGCACAGCATTCAGCTGCAGGGTTTGGTCGACGGTAATGGTGTCTTTGATTGCAAGCGGGGTTTTGGTATCAAGGGTAAGCAGTCTTAGCAATTCTGTTTTCGCTATGGCGGCAACCATTTGCTGATCCATTAGGGTTTGAACCAGCGTATTCAAGTCGATCTGGGCTTGAAAAATATCAGCGTTGTTAGCCATACCGGCACTTTTTCGTACCTGCAAAATTTCCAGCCTTTTTTCTGACGCCTGTATTGATGTTCTTATTGTATTCACATAGCTAAGCTGGCGCACTACATCATAGTAGCTTGTCATGACCTGTGCAATCGTATTTTGAACCTGCGAATTAAGAAGCTCCGTGTTCATAAACTGCGTTTCGGCCAACCGCTTTTTTGTAGAGACCACGCGTTGTCCGTTGTACAAAAGAATGCTTGCAGCCAATCCAGCCTGGGTATTGTTACCCGTTGCTCCTTTTCTGTTGATCTCGACACCGGTGTTAAGCTTTTGTTTTACACTCGTTACCTGTTCGGTATTTGAAAAAGACCCTGAGACGATCGGAAGACCACCCGCAATACCATAGTTATTTAATATCGTACTGATATCTACACTGTTTTTAGCGACTTGTATTTCATAACTATTTTTCAACGCAACCGCAATCGCTTCGTCCAGTGTAATTCTCAAACTGTCCCCGGCCTGCTGGCTGTACGCTTCACAGGTGGAAAGTAATGACAGAAAAAATATCGCTTTAAAAGTGTTTTTCGAAATTTGGAGTGGGTTCATGCAAAAACCAATATGTGGATTAAAATTATTTTATTCTATCAGGAAACAACCGGTTCCGACTTCAATTCTTCTGCCATTTTCTGCTCCGCTGACTTTTTTACTTTAGGCGAAATAAAAGTGTAGATCGCCGGAATAACGAACAACGTTAGAATGAGTGAAAATGTAAGTCCGCCAACGATCACGACCCCCAAAGGGACGCGACTGGTTGCCGAAGCACCTAAGCCAAGTGCGATTGGTAACGCGCCAAATGCTGTGGCAAGGCTGGTCATAAGAATGGGACGTAATCTTTGCGTGGCTGATTCGATGGCGGCCTCCATTCTTTTCATTCCGTGTTCTCTTTTTTGGTTGGCAAACTCTACAATCAGGATCCCATTTTTAGTAACCAGGCCGATCAGCATGATCATCCCGATCTGAGAGAAAATGTTGATTGTGAGACTGAATATAAAAAGGCTCAACAGTGCGCCAGCGAGAGCCAGTGGAACGGTGATCATGATAATGAAAGGATCGGTAAAGCTTTCAAACTGACCGGCTAATACAAGATAAACCAAAAGAAGTGCGAGGGTAAATGCAAAACTTGTGTTGGACGAACTTTCCTGAAAGTCGCGAGACTGGCCGATCAGTGAAGTCTGAAAGCTTTCGTCAAGTAATTTTCCACCAATGGCCTGCATTGCAGCCACACCGTCGCCTATGGTTTTACCTTCGGCGAGCGATGCCGAAATCGTTGCACTTTTATACCTGTTGTAGTGGTAAATGGTGGGTGGACCACTCTCTTCAACCATATTGACAACGGCGCTAAGCGGGATGTTTTCGCCACGGTCATTACGCACATATAGTTTGGAGATGTCGCCAGGTTTGTCTCTTTCATCTCTTTCAACTTGCCCAATTACCTGATACTGCTGTCCGTTCATGATAAAATAGGCGAGCCGTCTCCCACTAAATGCGGACTGTATTGCTGCTGCCACATCACTTGTTGAGAGTCCCAGATCGCGGGCCTTCAATCTGTCAATGGTCAGGCGAACTTCGGGTTTATTAAATTTTAAGTTGGCATCAACATTTTGGAACGTGGGATCCTTCCGAGCTTCGTCCAGGAACTTGGGCATCACCTCTGACAGTTTGCCAAAATCAAGATTCTGCAACACAAACTGGACAGGTAAGCCGCCTCGGGAACCCTGCCCTACAGATATGGTTTGCTCTTGCGTCGCAAAAATTCTGGCATCATTAAATTCGGATAATTTTTTGTTTAAAGCCAGGGCAATCTCGTTTTGCGACTTCTTTCTTTCATCGGAAGGGGCCAGCCCTACACGCGCCATTCCGCTGTTTACTCCGCTGCCACCGAACCCAGGAGTGGACGAAAACGTAAATACCTTTTCCGGAATTGAGTCGTTCAAGTAACTGACAACGTTATCAGTGATAGATTGCATTTGTTCGTAGCTTGTTCCCTCTGGTGCTGTCAGGTTTAGTCTTACGCTATTCCGATCCTCCATTGGGGCTAGTTCGCTCTGAAGATTGGAATAGGTATACCAGATGATTCCGCCACAAACCAGGACCAAAACCCAGGCGAGTCCCCGAACTTTCATAAAGCCGCGCAGGCTGCGGTTGTAGCCGTCTTCCATTCCCGTAAAAAAGGGTTCCGTTTTGTTATAGAACCAGCCATGTCCTGCATTTTTTCTATTAAGAACTACGTTAAGTACGGGCGTGATGGTTAAGGACACAAATGCAGAGATGAGCACAGCCGATGCCACCACGATACCGAATTCCCGGAATAGTCTTCCTACAAATCCCTCAAGAAAAATCACCGGCAAAAACACGACAGCAAGAGTCAGTGAGGTGGATATTACAGCAAAGAAAATCTCTTTGCTACCCTCCAAAGCGGCTTGCCGGATCGGAAGACCGCTTTCCAGCTTTCTGAATATATTTTCAGTTACCACTATACCGTCATCCACCACCAATCCAGTCGCAAGCACGATACCCAATAGCGTGAGGATATTGATGGAAAAGCCAAAAAGGTACATGACAAAGAAGGTGGCGATCAGTGAAATCGGAATATCAATCAGTGGCCTTATGGCAACCAGGATATTCCTGAAGAAAAAGAGAATCACGATCACCACAAGGCTGAACGAGATTAACAGAGTTTCTTCAACCTCCTTGATAGATTGGCGTACCAGACGGGTATTATCTATAAGGACATTAAATTTAATATCAGATTTGTTTGACTTTTGGATTTCGGCGAGGCGCTTATTGAATTCGTCGGAGATCTGTACATAATTTGCCCCGGGCTGTGGAATTACAGCAAGACCAACTGCCAAAACCCCGTTGTATTTCCAGCTCTGTTCGTAATTTTCAGGCCCGAGCTCAACTTTGGCAACATTACTGAGCCGCACTATTCCGGAGCTGTCAGACTTGATAACCAGGTCTCCAAACTCTTTTTCCGTTGTAAGGCGTCCCATTGTCCGGATCGTGAGCTCCGTATTGTTTCCGTAGATCTTTCCCGCTGGAAGCTCTACGTTTTCTGCACTCAACGTGTTGCTGATGTCATTGAATGATACGCCATAAGAACTCATCTTATCTGCATCCAACCAGATGCGCATCGCGTAACGTTTTTGACCAAATATGTTGATCGAACTTACACCATCGATCGTCTGTAAGCTTTGCTGTAAAACGTTCTCTGAATATTCACTCAGTTCCAAAATACTTTTTGATGGACTCTGCACAGCCAGAAGCAGAATGAAGTCGCTGTTCGCGTCGGCTTTGCTTACCACTGGAGGCGCGTCTATATCCTGTGGTAAATTGCGCTGCGCCTGGCTCACTTTATCCCGAACGTCATTGGCAGCAGCTTCAAGGTCTGATTCAAGATTGAATTCAACGGTGATGTTGCTGTTTCCTACCTGGCTCGACGAACTGATACTCTTAATGCCCGGAATCCCATTAATACTTTTTTCAAGAGGTTCGGTGATCTGACTTTCGATAATGTCCGCGTTGGCACCTACATAGCTCGTTCTTACATTGACAATCGGCGGATCAATAGCCGGGTAGTCGCGTAATGAGAGGAAATTGTACCCTACCACACCGAAAAGAATGATGAGCAGGTTCATTACAACGGCAAGGACTGGCCGATTCAGAGATAGTTGCGATATATTCATAAGATGTATGTCGTTAGAAAGGTCATGCCAAACAATTTATTTGGCTCCAACTTTTAAGCTTCTCACGCTCCGTACTTTAAGAGGCGCATCTGGGCGGGTAAACAATACGCCAGATACAACTACGGAATCTCCAACAGCAAGGCCGCTAATAACTTCTACATAATCTTCCTGCCTTGAACCCGTCTCAATGGTCACGTAGGATGCTTTTCCTTCTTTCACCACGACAACCTTTTTGCTTTTTGACTCGGGAATGATGGCATTGGCGGGAATCAGGATACTAGTCTTCTCAGCATTAGAATTCAAATATACCTTTACAAACGAACCTGGGCTTGTTGATCCGGAGTTCAATTGCGCGCGAACTGTTATGTTTCTTGTGCTCTGGTTGACCTGCGGTTCCGTTGCGATAATTCTCGCCGTTTGCAATTGATTGGAATTTGGATCAATAGACACGTCAACTGCACCTCCCTTGATCACATATTTCTGATAAACCTCTGGAATTGTAAAGTCGATCCTCAGATTCGACAGCTGCTGCATGGTTGCAATCACGTTGTTAGGTGTTACATAGGAGCCTTCACTTACTTTTCTAAGTCCGACAACGCCGGTAAAAGGGGCTTTTACAACCGTTTTAGCGATTAATGCCTTGGTATAAAGAATATCGGCTTTTAAGGTATTTACCTGATTTAGGGCAACATCATAGTCGGCCTGATTGATGCCATTAATGTCAAGCAATTTTTTTATTCGCTGTTCAGTGGTTTCGGCCAGCTGAAGTTGTACCGCTGACCTGTTTACCTGCGCTTCCAAATCAGCGCTGTTGATCCGTGCAACGACAGCACCTTTTTGAACTGTCTTTCCTTCCGGAACATTCAAAAATGTCAGCAATCCGCTTACCTCCGGGCGTAGTTCTGCAAATTCATTTGCAACCACGGTTCCGTTCACTTCGACCCGATCGCTTATTTTCGCTGTCTCTGCAATAATTACATCAACAATGGTGGGTCCCGAATTCTTATTTTGCTTGAAAGTGTCTTTTTTTTCTTTGCAGGATAACATCATGAGTAACGTACCCGTAGCTAGCACTGTCAATATATTTGAAGAAAAGCTGCTTGAAAACGTGAATGTTGGAAAGTGTCGATTCATAAAGGTTTTAATTCCGGGCTTGGTTTATTAGTGGTATCATGTAATCGTTTCGAACCGAAATTCGTCACTTTACAAAATTAAATAACGTTTAGAGAGAATTCTACTTTAAAAGTTTAATGCAGAATTATAATTTCAAAAATCCTTTGCAATTATTTTCAGTAAGGTATCGCATTTCAGTTCTGTTTCTTCCCATTCGCGCTCAGGAATCGAATCTTCTGTAATTCCTGCTCCTGCGAAGAAAGTTGCTTTTCCCTTCTTCAATCTGACGGTTCTTAGATTTACGAATAAGTTTGTATCTCCGTCCACATGTACGGGACCAAGAAAACCGCTGTAGAAATTGCGGTCATGACTTTCGACTTCTGTTAGAAATTTCAAACTTGGGATCTTAGGTACGCCACATACGGCAGACGTAGGATGTAGTAACCGTAACATAACGGAGGCGAGTTCAGGGAAATTCAATGAAACGGTGTCCACCTCAAAGTCTGTTCTCAAATGATACAAATTGCCAGCAAGGACAGTTTTGGGGCCTGTTTCCTGATATTCCCTTAGTCGGATTTTTTTAAAGCATTCCACAATATACCGGCTGACCAGAGCCTGCTCTTCAATCTCTTTTTGCCCCCAGCGAATATCGTATTTCGGGATTAAGTTACCTCCAGCATCGGACGCACTTTGCGTTCCAGCAAGAGACATTGTCCTGAATGTTCCATTCGCCTTTTGCTGAATCAATGTTTCCGGACTTGCACCAAGCCAAAGTTCCTTTTGGTGAGGAATATTCACGAGTGAAACGAATGCGTGCGGGTAGGCTTTTGCCAACTTATAGAACGCCTGCACCGGTTGAAAATCGTCAGTGTAAGTGAGTTCTTTGGTCCGGGACAGTACAACCTTATGAAATTGCTTTTGTTTTATCGCTGCAACCGCCATTTCAACTGTGCGTTCAAATCGGGCTTGCGTATCAAGCAAACGGGCCAGTGGAGGAGCTAGAATGGATGGATTCGCAGAAACGGTTCGGTCAACTGCCTTCATCTCAGTAGCAAGTGCGATGAGTTTTCTGAAAACCGGATGTTCTTCGCCCAGAGCATTATCTACGTTTTCGGCAATTCCGGTTTCTCTGAACGTAATGACTATATCACCCTTCATGAACAGAACATCTTCGTTGTCCTGCCATTGAAACGGGCTCAGCATGAATCCGGCTTGAAGCTTTTCAAGGTCGGGTTGGCACTTGTCGATGCCGTTTCCTGTTGAAATCAACAACTTGATTTCTCTGGTGTGAGGAAGTTTCCATAAAGCGGAAGGAAATCCCAGGCTTAATGATGCTTCCCATATTTCATCGGGCTTGAGTCCTTCCAGAACGGAATATTTGGATTCGGCGCTAACAGATACCATCTAAAAATTATTCTAATGTCACCAAATCTACACTAATACACTGCAAAGTACTTCTAACGATTCGCATCTACAATAGCAACTGTAAGCCGGCTTATGCAAACAAGTTTGTTTTCTTCATTTGAGATCTTGATTTCCCAGATCTGAGTTGAACGGCCAACATGAATCGGTGTGACCCTGCCGTAAACAAATCCTTCTTTAACTGAACGAATATGATTTGCATTAATTTCAAGACCTACGGCGTGTTGTTTGCTGGGGTCTTTTAAACATAGGTAAGATGCGATGCTACCCAGGGTCTCGGCCAGCACAACAGACGCACCGCCATGCAGGATTCCAAATGGCTGATGTGTGCGGTAGTCAACCGGCATTTTAGCAACAATATAATCTGTTCCGATTTCCGTGAATTCAATACCTAAATGATTGGCAATCGTATTCTCGCTTAAAGAATGAATTGCGTCAAGAGATAATGTTGTTGTAAACATATATAAAAATTGTATAAATTTGTATGCGTCCTATTGTGTAAAAACAACGTATTTGTAAAATTAATATTTAAATAATACAATTATCTTGAAAAGAAAGTCTATCTACCTTATTCGTCACGGTGAAACTGATCTTAACCGACTGGGAGTTGTTCAGGGAAGCGGTGTCAATTCGCCGCTGAATGAATGGGGAGAGGCGCAAGCAGCTTCCTTCTTTAGTGCTTATCAACATGTACCTTTCGATAAAATTTATACTTCTAATTTACAGCGAACACACCAGAGCGTTCGAGGGTTCATTAAGCAGGGGATACCACATGAAAGTTATGAGGGACTAAATGAAATTTCGTGGGGTGTACGCGAAGGCAAGGAGCCAAACACCGGCGATAGTAATTACTATCGAAACCTTGTTACGGCCTGGCAGAATGGTGACGTTACACAATCTGCCGAGGGTGGAGAAAGCCCTGAGGACGTACGCGACCGGCAGTTACCGGTAATCGAGACGATTCTCTCCCGGCCAAACGAAAGGAATATACTGGTCGCCATGCACGGACGCGCAATGCGGGTGTTGCTAACCACACTTTTCGGGCAGTCACTTGTGCAAATGGACAACTACGAACACAGTAATCTGTGTCTTTACAAGATCAACTATTGCTACGATACGCAATTGTTCGAACTTGAAGTCTCCAATGATATCACCCATTTACTATCCCTGGAAATTCCCCAACCATTGTAAAAGCCCGTTTATGGGTTGTCATTTCCTTTGGTGTATTTAAGGGTATAACTAATTCCGGCGTTTTTACTTTTGTGGGATCATCTGCTGTACCTTCGCAGAAATCTCTTTTCGATGTCCAAAAGGCGTATTTATTGGCTTCTTCAGATCATTGGATGGACAGTGCTCATTATGTTTGAATACGTTCCTTATACGCTGGAATTTGGTTTTGAAATCAGCGATCTGTATTCTGCCATTGCCAATATCCTTCTCGTCATTTGTCTCACCCACATTTACAGGCTCGTTGTACGTAAATGGAACTGGTCATCTCTACCGTTATACAGCCTGGTGTTGAGAGTGATCAGCTCTGTACTATTACTTGGCTTGATTATGACACTTGTGAATCAACCGATGGATTTGAAATTGCTTCAGGAAAACCCCCTGAGCCAGCCATTTGTGTTTTGGGGATATTATTCTGTCTGGTGTAAAAATCTTGCTGCGTGGATCTTGTCATACACCGTTTATCACTATGTTGAGCAAAACAGGCTCGAGGGATACGAGAAGATCATGCTTAAAATGTCCATGCGCGAGGCGGAAGCAAAAGTTCTCCGTTCTCAGCTCAATCCACACTTTACATTCAATGCACTGAACAGTATCCGGGCACTAGTGTTTGAAGATCCGGCCAAAGCACAGATCAGTATCACGCAATTATCTAATATTCTTAGAAACTCGCTTCTCGCTGATCGTCGTAAAACGGTGGACCTGCAGGAGGAATTGAAAACGGTAGAAGATTACCTTGAATTGGAAAAAGTAAGATACGAGGAGCGTTTAAAGTACGCGATCGTCACTGACCCGCAAGCCATATACTGGCAGGTTCCACCAATGATGCTTCAGACTTTGGTAGAAAATGGCATTAAGCACGGTGTATCAAAGGTAATGGGAGGCGGATTTATTGAGGTCCGATCCGAAATCGTCGAAGATACACTTCGCATTTTAATCTATAATACGGGAAACCTTGAGGGAACAGATTCAGGAGGAGTGGGACTCAAGAACACGGCGGAGCGGCTTTCCATATTATACGGTAAAACGGCTGCTTTTAGAATTTTTCAGGAGCGTGAAGATGTTGTTTGTTCAGAAGTGAAAATACCGATGCTTTCAGAAGGAATGCAGATATTTGCAGGTGAAAGCGGCAAATAAAATTTATAGTCAGAAAAATAATCTTTAACCCCAACAGCCAGTCATGAGAACGCTTATTGTAGACGATGAACGCTTAGCCCGTAATGAGTTAAAAAGGTTACTTGAGCCGTACACAAAAATTGAGATTGTAGGAGAAGCGGCTAATGCAGAAGAAGCTTTGGTGATGATTGAAGAACTGCAGCCCGAATTGTTGTTTCTGGATATTCAGATGCCCGGGAAAAACGGATTTGAGCTTTTATCTTCCATTGAGGGCAAAACTCCGGAGGTGATTTTCACAACAGCTTATGACGAATATGCCATTAAGGCGTTCGAATTCAATGCGTTAGATTATCTTTTAAAGCCCATTGATACAGAAAGGCTTAAAGACACAATTCACCGTATTGAGGAAAATCAGTCTCATCCTGAAATTCCAGCGGCAGGCTATTCCGAACGCGCAGAAAAAGTGCTTGGCGAAAATGACCAGGTATTTGTAAAAGACGGAGAAAAATGCTGGTTTGTTAAACTTGGGAAAATTCGGCTGTTTGAGTCGATGGGCAATTATGTCCGCCTCCATTTTGACGATCAAAAGCCGTTGGTGTTGAAATCGCTCAACAATCTTGAAGAGCGGCTTGACCCAAATACTTATTTCAGAGCCAACAGGAAGCATATTATTAATCTGCAATGGATTGAGAAAATAGAGCCCTGGTTTAGCGGCGGCCTGCTCGTGACTCTGAAAGGCGGAGACAAGATTGAAATTTCCCGGCGCCAGGCCATACGTTTTAAAGAATTAATGAGTTTGTAATAGGACGACTGTTTTTTAGTTTTAGGTCCAACGTTATGTTCGATATATTGAAGTATTTACCTTTTGCTCTCCTGTTTATTGTTTTTAGCTGTAACTCTCCGGCAAAAAAAGAGAACAACAAAACGCTAAATGACCCTAAAAAAGGCAGATTTATCAGCCAGAAATTTGGTGGCTGCGACACACTTACAAATCAGGGCGTTTCGGTGGTGGTTCATGTGTGGGAGCCAGTTGATTCCAGTGAAGCTGCGGAACGAACAAAAAATATAATTGCTGAAAAAGTGATTAACAGGATTAATTCGTACGCGGACTCTGCGAGTCTTGCTTCGAATCCGGCTGCAAAGACGAGTATTAAGGCAGCCTCGGATGTTTTTTCAGCGAATTATCAATCGTTTAAAAAAGAGTTTCCGGACTCGCCGGGTTGCTGGGAGGTAGAAGTGACCGGTGATACAGTGATGATGACGGATCATGTACTGCTTTATCAATTTGATCACTACGCTTTCACCGGTGGTGCTCACCCCAATAGTTTTCGCTCATATCATATTTTCGACCTGGATACGGGAAATGAAACGGAGGTTCAGACTTTTGTTTCAGATACAGTTGCTCTTCTTAAAAAGGTCGAGCTTGCCTTCAGAAAGGAAGAAAAGCTCGATGGTAATGCAGATCTGGAAGAAGCAGGATACTTTTTAGCTGATCATCAGTTCTTTATGCCTGCCAACTATACCTTCACCAGAACAGGTGTTTTCTTCTATTATAATCCTTACGAAATCGCGGCCTATGTTCGGGGTCCCATTTCATTCACCATTCCCTATTCGGATCTCGAAGGAATAGTCAAGAAAGATTTGATTTTTTGACCCTATATCGGGTTGCAAAATCCCACTCGCATTTAACGATGCTTGCGAGAGCTTTCCGTTTTGAAAGCCGCTTTTCACGGATAAGTTACAAGTATGTCCCATCATTTACCAATTTTGTGATTTTCCCGATCAACATGCCGGGGTGGAATTCCTGACGAAGATGGTCGATAAAGGAATTATTGTTAAAGTGATGGACATTCGGGAAAAGCCCTGGTGCAGGGTGAGCATAGGCACAAAAGATGAAATGAAATTATTTGTAAGTGCTCTACGGGACATAAGGTAAGCGGAGAAACGATTTGACGGGTTGAATGCATAGTGTGTTCAACTATGTTTTTGTGCATCACCCCCAACTAATAGTGCGTACGGATGCAATAAACCAAATGATAGAACTGTAATCCAGATCTAAATCGTAAATTTGTAGGAACTCAACCGATAGCTGATGAAAAAGTTTTTTTATTTATTTGCGTTCATAATAGGTATTCAACATTCATTTGCCCAAGATAAGAACACTGTCTACCTTACCTACGGTTTGTCTAGTGCAGTTCCGATATACAACAAAGATTTAATTGGTGCAGGCAGCTACGATGCATCCGGCTCGTCATCTTTTGGTTTTCGCTTTCTTCCAAAAAGCAAATTAGCAGTTGCGCTTGAAACCGGGGTAGACTACACTGCGGTTAAATTTACAAGCCGACCCGCATTTTATCCTGGCCTCGATTTGACGCCAACACCGCAAACAATGAGCCTGATAACCATCCCAATTTACGCGAATCTCACCTTTCTGAAGTATGCTTTTGTTAATGGAGGAGCATTAATTGATTTCGAGGTCAACAAAAACAACACGGTTCAAAAACAAACTGGTCTGGGTTTTGGATTGGGAATCGGCGGAAAATATCGTTTCAAAAACGTAACTCTAATGGTCAATCCATTTTTTCAGCGGCATGCTTATTTTTCTTCAGAGAAGAATGGTTCACGACAAAGTCTCATAAACTCAGGCGTAAGGGTAGGAGTGGGATATTATTTTTGAAAGAACTGTTCAAATTGTTATTTACTTTTTTCCTTCAACATAAAGAGATGGTTCAAGAGGATAATCCCCGAAAATTGACCCGTCGTAGTTATATCGGTCCCATCCTTCGATTGATGACGTTTTAAAATCCTGTACTACCACTTCATGAAAGCCTGTTTGGGTATATAAGCCTGACAGGGAGATATGATCGTATAACCACCTGTTTCGTTCGTTGTTAATTTCAATAGCTGGCAAAGCGGAAAATTTTAAAATGATTTTCCGAAGTACGCCAAAACCCAATTTTTTTAGACGAAATGAAAGGGGAGCTGCTCTTCCATTAAAGTATGTTGGTTTCTTTACCGAATCGGTCAGCTGACCTGCCAGATTACTGTCCAGCATAAAAGTCAGGGAATCTCCGTTCAAGTGCTTTAAATAATTCAGATCAATGTTTGGTGCGAGAATCGCCTCTATCATTCGGCCGCCTGATTTTCTCCTAACTGCCTGGTCAATAAGGTTTAATAGCGCCCAGTTATATTTGAAATCCTTAATATTGTATTCCTCATTTTCCTCACTCAACTCAACCTGCTTAATATATTCTCTAGAAAAAAATAACAGATCAGGGGTTGATATACGGCATACTCCTCCGGGCTTCATTACCCGATACATTTCCGATAAAGCGTATAAACCTTCATCGTATGTCAAATGTTCGAAAACATGAAAACTATAAATTGCTTCAAATGAGTTATCGGGATAGGGCAGCGGTACTTTCAATGAACTATTCGCAAGATTGGGTTCGGAAGGGTAGGGAAGTGATGTAAATCTCACCATATTCCATTCCTCAGATAATCTTCGCCTTTCCTGGTTGAAGAAGATGCTTTCCGTTCTCCACATCAATAAGTAGGTTTTTCCAAACGCGTTTTTCGTCAGCCTCATGATTAGTCGATAGAATTACAGATTTCAGAAAATTTACTTGCAAAGTTTTTTAAATTGTTGATATTCAATCGCTCCCCGATTTCTTCACGACCAACATCAATTCCTGAGGGCAACACTGACCAATGTTCTTCAATCAGGCTTGCCAACTGCTCCGGCGATTTGGGATCAAAGAAAATCGCATCGTCCGGTTTTTGATCCCGGTGCATTTTGATATCAGAAACAAAGACTGTTTTGCCCAAACTTCTGCAGTCTTCGAGCAAAGCACTCCATCCTTCAAATAGTGACGGCTGCACAATTGCCCTCGCCTGCCTCATGAGTTGAACCTGGTCTTCGCGCGGGAGAAGTCCAAGAATTTGTATTTGGTTTTGCAGGCCATTGTCGTCGATAAATGTTCTCAGCTCCTTGCAATGATCGGGAAACCTGGGGTCATTAAATACACCTGTACACACCATGTTGGCCTTCATACCCTTCAATTTCAGAATGAATAGGGCCTTGAAAAGCGTTGCATGATTTTTATGTTTCCAGAACTGGCTCGGGAACATCAGGTAATCGTCCGGTACATCATATTTTTTACAGGTTTCCAATGGATCCGGCAAACGCCAATCCTTGCCCAAATGCATCGTAAACGGTAAAATCGCAAATTTGTGATGATAATTCGGAGCAAGTCGGCAGGCATCCTGGTAGCTGAATTCGTTACTCAACACGATTCTGTCCGCCACTTTTGTCATTCGCTTGAATGCCAGTTGCTTCCTGGCTCTGTCTACCCAACTTGAATATTCGGGCAGGTGAAGTTCTTGAAAGTCAGGAATCCAGCAGATGAGTTTGGTCTTAGAATATTTGCTGGATAGCAACGCGTTAGCGGGGAAAATTACTTCAGTTTGCTGTTCTGCTAACATTCGAGGGAGATTGTTGTCAGGAAAAATAGGTCGTTTGTCCTGATAAAATCTTTTCCAGGCGATATAAATTCTTTTAATGACCGGAACCGCAGAGCCATAGAAATAGTCGAATTGGCTTATTTTTTCAATTTGGTCCGAAAATCCCAGAAAGTCTTTTGCGTTGTGAAAATCCTTGTGCAGAAAAAGAGAAGTATTCTTTGCTGTTTCGTTAAGCAAAAACCTTCCGATGATAAGGCTTTGAATGTACAATACCCCGGCGACCCATTGGTCATTTCCATATCCAATAATTCCAATCCTTTTTGAGTTATCCATTAATCTAGCACGGCCTTTACGTTGAGAATCTAAAATTAGCAAATCTGATCTCGCTTGGGATACTTTGACATCGTAATTATGTATACTAAAGAGAATTGATGCGTTGTCTACCTCATTCGATATTATTTTCAATTTTTTTATTGTGCGATACAACCATTTCTCAAAACAGAAGCCTCTTTAACACAAACACCCTGAAAGCCTTGATATGACGTCAGAGACGGAACTGATTACGGGTTGCCTTTTACAAGATCGGATTGCACAACGTCAATTGTATGATCGGTACAAAAAGGCAATGTACACGCTGGCCTGCCGCATTACGGGTGATTTTGATGATGCCAATGATGTATTACAGGATGCTTTTTTAGAGGTCTTTCGCCATCTGAACCAATTCAGGGGAGACGCAAGCCTGGGTGCATGGATCAAGCAGATCGTGATACGAAAGGCGATGAAAAAGAAGCGGATTGTGCTTTGGCAAAATATTCAAGATGGAGAAGAGGGTAGGGTCAACTGGGGAGAGGATGAAATCAATGTGGCACATCTTGAAGCCGCAATTTTTGCCCTGCCAGACGGCTATCGGACGATTTTCGTTTTGGCGGAAGTAGAAGGTTACACGCACAAGGAAATAGCAGAAATGACCGGAATTTCCGAGGGGACTTCCAAATCTCAGTTGTTTTATGCAAAAAGAAAATTAAGAAGTATGCTGACTTCAAGGTAATTGGGATGAATATGGAATATCATGTAAAGACTTTACAAAATGCACTGACAAAACTGCCGGGCTACGAACCGAGAGAAGAATTGTGGATGGAGATAAGCCAAAAATTAGTCGAGTTACCATTAAAGGATGCCTTGGTGCAGCTTCCGCAATACGAACCGGATGATTCGGTTTGGGAAAAAATTGAAGGCGGATCTTTTACAAAACAACGGTACGGGGGATTCTGGTGGGTTGCCGCGGAAATTCTGATTCTCGGTGCCTTGGGAATATGGGCATCTGAGACTGCCAGTACCCGATCCGTTTCTTATACTCAGGAAGTGGTTGACTTACGATTGCAGATACGTGAGGAAAAAGGAACTGATGATCAGTATCTAAGATTGAAAGCCACCTGTGAAGCGGAAACCGTGGTGTGTAGTAGCAGGGATTTTAAACGACTAAAGCAGGAATATGAGACGCTTGACATGGCGTCAAATCAGTTGAAACAAGCTATGGGGGAGTACAACACAGAGCCCGAGCTGGTGCGACAGTTTAACAGTCTGGAACAGGATAAAGCGGACCTGTTGAATGAAATGGCGAAGATGATTTGATTAATGGAGGATGGAGAACTGAGAGTGGACAACGGAGAATGTGTGACTGTGGATGAGAGATGAAAAAGGAGAGATTAAAAAGGCAAAATGGTAATTGACATGATATATAAGATTTTTTTTCGAAAACGTGGATTTGCTTTGCTGGTACTTTTGGATGTACTCGGCATTGCGGGTTCGGCAAGAGCGCAGGGGATTTTGCAGGTTGCTACCAAAACATATGAAAAAGTAATTGGGGCTCCTACGGTACGGACACTACATATCAATGCGGAGAAAGCTGATATTGAGCTGATTGCCTGGGATAAGTCTGAAATTTCGGTGGTTTTGGAATTATCCGCACGGCATCCCGATAAAACAATTGCCACCAGCGATCTTTCCAAGCTGCAATATCTTTCAGACCGCAGTGGCAGGGATTACTTTTTGCGGAATTTTATTTTACTTAAGGAAGGTGAAAGTAAGCCCGTTTCTAATTTAAAGGCGCACTACACGATATATGTCCCCGCGTCCTGCTCAATAGACCTGAAAAATACTTTTGGGACAATTCAAATGAAAGGGCTCACCAATAATCTGCAATTGAAGGCAGACTTTTGCACCACCTCTCTGACAAACTTGAAAGGGAAGGGAACTGTTGGGACAACCTTTGGCGAAGTGAAGGCAAATGATCTGACGGGCACTTTTGCATTCACAAGCGATCATACGAATTTGCGCCTGGATGGAGTAGGTGGCACCATTAAAATGAATGCCTTCTACGGAAATGTGGAAATTCTTCCTTCATCGGCCCTGACAAGCCTTGCAATTCAATCCAAAAAAGCGGTAGTCACAATGTTGGCTAAGAACTGGCAATTATTTGACTATACCATCAACAGCGCCTACGCAACCATGCAGTTGCCAAACGGTTTTAAATGGAAGCGCAACACCACAGAGTTTAAAGATGCCTTTTTCTCTAAAAATCAGATAGCAAATATCCAGATCAACGCGGAGTTTGGCAATGTAACCATCAGGTAAAGTAGTCAGCCAATTTATTAGCCATGAAAAAAGTTTTACTTCTCTTACTCTTTCTACCGTCATTGAACTCTGTTTTCGCCCAGGACAGCACGGCAATTGCTTACACTCAGGAGCAGGACACGCTCGTCAGGCAGCGCTTCATTGACCGTTACGACAACGTTTTCATGACCAAGGTGCCTACGCGGCACATGCTTAAATTTGGTTATGGTTTTATTCCCGGAAGCTCGACAACCTTCCGAACCTTTACCAGGCAAACGCTTGAACTGAGCTACGAATTTAAATTGTCAAAAGCATTTTCGCTTGGGATTCTTTTTTCGGAAAACGAAGAGCGTAACGACTCTTCGCCTATGTTCAAGGGCATCGTTTCGGCAGGAGCCAATGCGCGCTGGTATTATGATATGAAATCCCGGATCAGAGAAGGGAAAAGCGCCAACAACTTTACAGGGAACTATTTCGCATTGGTTGCTGCAAGGCATGACCGATTCGCGCCTGAAAGATATAATTTCTTAAAAGGTGGAGTAGAGTTTGGTATGCAGAGAAGGTATGGAGCGAAAGAATTTGTTGACTTTGGAATCGGTATTTTTTACCAGAAATATCAAGACGGTTACTTCACGGATTATAAATTTATACAATCTGGAAGCGTCAAGGAAATTGCCATCAGCACGCGCACTGCTTTTGGCGTGGCATTGGGTGATTGGAAGCGGGCAGGTATTTTGCCACGTTGCGAAATCTTGCATTGCGATGAGCTGGTAACACATCAGTTTAAAGTCATGTGGCCCGATCTGAGTATTGGATGGCGCTCGCAGAATGCCACCGTTCAGGTCGCATATGAGCGTAAACTAGGCAAGAGTCCGGTTTCTGCTAACGTTCAAATGCTCGGTTACTATGCCAACTACGTGATAAGGGGAATCGGTGCGGTCAATGGTGATAAAGCAACGGACCGATCATTTCAGTTGCAGCCATCGGTTCAAATGAGGTACTATTTCCTGCAAAAATGGCAAACAACACGGGGCACCGGCGGAAACAACTTGTCTGGCTTTTATGCGGGCCCATATTCTGATTATGTAAGATTCAATTCCAAAACCCAGGCGGCTACCAGATCGAGGGAACATTTGGGTTTGGGTTTGGTAATCGGATCACAGGTTACTCTTTTTCGTAATATTTATCTGGATATTTCGGCGGCGGAGAGTTGGAACCTTCTAAAAAGAAGGCCCGGTAGCGCATCAGATTTTTTCTCATTTCGGGCAGGTTTTGGACTGGCTATTTAAATCCGCAGCTTGCCCCGACAGCGCTCTGGCTATTTTCAAATCTTTCGTTTTCTTTTCTGAAAAGGATCATGCACTCCCAAAACTTTCAGACTATCCCATTGTAAATTACAGTCGCCTGACAGACAAAGGTCATCGACATCTCCTTGATTTTTGGTTTATATCCCATCAATTGCTGGTTTTCAAATCCTGCTTCTTTACCGCTAAATAAGTTTTAGCAGAAAAAAAATCCTTGAGACAAATAAGCTGTAAATTGTATGAGGTTATTTTGAGCGACTGCTGGTAACGTATACCTTTCTGAGTTTCATACATCTGTTGGATAAGCCTCATGCTCATTGATCCTTTTTGTAATTATCATGTGTCGTTTTACCATTAACAATCAATCATTAAGCTATGGCCTGTATCCCATTTTCCATCACCCTGGCTGTGTTGGCCACAGACAACAAGCGACAATTTTCATTTAGTATCAACAAAGGCTGTATTGAGGACAAGCCCGTTTATGTGTTGATATTCATTTTTAGAGATCGAAACGAGGTCACGGATATATTTCAGGATCGGGTAAGTCTGCAGGTTACCGTGGGTGACACGGATAGCACCAAGGCAGAAAGGCTGATGGCAAGGGGGCTAACCAATGCGCAGCTTTCTTATCTGAAAGGACCGTTAACCAATGTCGTTGCAAATCTTGAACCAACCGGCGGTGCTCCTTCGACAGACGAAAACGCGCAAAAAGCCGCGGCTGCAATCGTCAACGCAAGACCAGTCCTCCCTGCTTAGAGATCAGTCCATACTGATTTTGGCTGAAAATGCTGAGTTGTAGTAGGCAACTAATTTTGGAATTTTTGCATGAAAAAACATTTCGCCCCGGTGATGAAAAGGATGTTTAATTTTCTCTTTTTGATTGCGGGTTCGTTTGTTTTGATCCAATATGGTGCACTTGCGCGGGATATTGAATCGGATATCGATTCTCTCAGACAAGACTGCGGAAAAAAACCGGCTGAATACGAAACATACACTGTAAAATCTGTTCATATTGTTACCAGTTTTCTGATTTTCCCCGCTCGTGTTGACGTTTCGCTGCTTCTGGCAATTGCGCAGAATAAGGTTAGAAACAGGAATGAGAGGGTGTTGGAAAAGGACGGATTTTTTACTGAAAGCGGATATCTCAATCTTCAGGTGCAACTCAATAATGACCTGAGGGATTTGCTTTTTACATCGTCAGGTGGTTTCTTGGTGATAAAACCTCGTATTCTCAACTGTGATGACAAGACAAAGGAAGTGCAAATTGAGTACGTCATTTTAGGAGCGCCCATTTCAAGTCAGTCTTATCTTAAAGGTGCTTACGAACTTCCGGGATTGTACCTGAACAGGCGAAAAGCAACAGTTTCGGTAACTGAAAGCCCGTTTCAATTCGTGCCTTTTGCTGGTTACAACGAGTCCAGAGGGTTATTTGGCGGAGCGAGGATTGGTAAACGTTTTGAAACTTTCAAATTAGTCAACAAGTTCGATTTTAACGCAGACTTTTCTGCATCCAGCTTTACAATCAATACTACTTTAGCTGGCTCACAACATTTTAAATCGGTTCTCTTTGATTATGCTAATTGGAGAATCGGCTATAATTTTTCCAAACTCCCCGCAGCCTCCTTGACTCTGACAGCGTCCGCGTTTTCAGCTCAGTTTTTCGGAGCCACACGTCCGACGCTTGCAGGGAATACAATATTCAGATATGGCACTGCGATAGAAGGAGGGACGAGGGTTACAAATTTGCCAGAGAAGGTGTTGCCTTCTTCCAATCTTAAAAGTTCGGGTTACGCGGCAACCAAGTTTTATGTGGGCGGCTCATCGACCTGGGGACGACATAGCCTGAAAGCGTCGTATGGATTACAGCTAGGCAATACGGGTAAAGATTTTCAGGTCAACTACATCAAAAATATTCTGGATGCGGCTTACAGAGCGAGGTTTCTTGTTGCGGATCATAGACCGTTACAAATTGATGCTCAATTTTCCTCAGGCAGGATGAACCTGATATACGGAAGTATTCCGGCTGCGGAGCGGTTTTTTGGCGGGAATGTTGATAATGAATTTATACATGGGGATTCATGGCGTATCAGGAGTAACCCGGTGATTCGGAGTATTTCTCAAAATCGTTTCAATGGCTCAGGTTCTGGCGGATACCCAATTGGCGGAGATCAGTTTTTGTCAGGAAACCTTACCACGTCTTTCCCAGTATGGCAGAAGCAATTGATTCCCGACGAAATAGGTGAGGATCCTACATTAGTTACCGCTCTCAGGGGTGGGGTGAGGAGCGGGCGACTCGTTATGACCGACTCGGAGGCACAGAAAATGCGGACTGATTCCGCACAGGATATTGAAGTATTCAAGGCATATAAAAAGTCAGACATTCAGTCGTTGGCAAGTTTTTTGCGTGACACTTCAAATGTTGATATTCTTAGTATTGCCGATTCAATCCGGTCAGCAATAACTCCGCAGATGGATCTGCTGAATGAGAAGATCAAAACTGCTGCGGAAAATAATCATGCTGATTCTGTTCTGATGTATTCAAAACAACTCAAACTATTTGCGTCCGTCGAGAGTTACAGCAAATCGATTGAACTGTTTCTTCCGATGCAGGAAGATTCAGCCGATTTCGACAATGATACGGAGTACGACCTCGAAGATTTGTTTTTGGGCTACGGGAACGCACTTCCCGGTTATTTTCCTGGTGTCATATCAGGCGTACGATCGTTAAAGCAATTCTATGTAGCGAGAGATTTAAAAAAGGAATGGATCGCTCTGAACGCGCTGTCTGAAAGGCTACTTTCCGTTCAGGATAAACTGAAATTGCACTTGCGGAAAATCGAAATACCAATTGCCGAGACGAAAGCAAAGCCCAATGTTGATTATGTGGGCAAAGTATTGGGGGTGCTATTCAAGGAGCTTAACATATTGTCTGTCAGTCCGTTTGCTATGCTTGATGCTGCTCGTCTGCGTATAGCGAACAGAGAGGTCGGCAACGCATTTCAACGAGGTTTGGGAGCTGGAATTCGGTTGAGTCTTATCAATTTCGACGTTTATGCCGGCTATTCCTTTAACCTGAACCGCCAGGTAAATGACAAAAAAGGCGCCTTTGTCTTCACAATAGATATCACCGACCTTTTCTGATAAGGGCAAAGTCCACTAAATTTGCTACATAAAATCGGCCACCATTAGGCTTGGTGAATGTTGATACAATTCTCCATCCATTTCGACTTTTAAGAAAGCGTTATTCTTTCTGAAAAAATACATTCAGATTGTATCAAGAACGTTTTTTGCAATACAATTTATTCTCGGGACAAAGAAGCGCGATGTTTTAATATTGCGCTATTTTTGTGTGTTGTTTACTATTAAATAATCATTGATGACTAAATTATTTTACACTTTCATTATCTGCTTGCTGACGCTTTCTGCTTTTGCTCAAAAATTTAAAGTTATCGGAAAGGTAACTGACGAAAAGGGTGAACCGCTGATCGGCGCATCGATTCTCGAATTGGGGACAAACAACGGTGCAATTGCGGATGCAAATGGTATGTATGCTATAAATGTGGTCGACTTCAATGCCACGCTGGTCGCTAGCTACGTCGGTTACAAGAAAATCGAGAGGCAAATTAACGGCCAGGGAACGCAGAACTTTGAGATGGAGGATGCCACGTTGCTTATGCAGGTTACCGTGGTCGGATCGCGTAATCTGAACCGGTCTGCAACAGATACACCTGCCCCTATTGACGTGATCAATATCCAGGAGGTTACATCCAAGCAAGGGCAACTGGATGTAAATCAGTTACTAACCTTCGCTGCTCCTTCCTTTAATTCCAATCGCCAGACAGGCTCTGACGGTGCAGATCACGTTGACCCGGCTTCACTGCGCGGACTAGGCCCGGACCAGACTTTGGTTTTGATCAATGGCAAGAGGCGGCATCAGTCGTCGCTGGTAAATCTGTTTGGATCGAGAGGGCGTGGGAATACCGGAACCGACCTGAACGCGATTCCTGCCGCGGCGATCGAACGGATAGAAATTTTGAGAGACGGTGCTGCGGCACAATACGGTTCAGATGCCATAGCAGGCGTAATCAATATTGTTTTAAAGGAAACAACCAATCAGCTGACAGTAAACGCGAATGCGGGTGCTTATCTGGCCAAATACAGTTTTGATGATCAAAAATTTCAGGGACTTAATTTTGATGGACTTAATTATAATGCAAATATCAATTACGGACTCAAAATTGGGAAACAGGGTTTCATAAATATGACGGCTGACTATAATGTCAGGAACCATACCAACCGGGCCAATACCGTTGACAGCACTGAGCTGGTACGTCGCCAGTATGGAGACCCCAAAATGGAAAATGCCGCATTTTACTACAATGCTAAAATCCCGGTAGGGCAAAATTTTCAGATATACAGCTTTGGCGGTTTAAATAACAGAAAGGGAGATGCCTATGCCTGGACTAGATTTAAGGATGATGATCGTAATATTATTTCCATTTACCCAAATGGATTTGACCCGATTATTGGAAGTAAGATAGACGATCGCGCTGCAACCGTTGGAATTCGCGGGATCTGGAAGTCATGGGACATCGATTTGAGCAATACCTATGGCTTCAACAAATTTCATTTTTTTGTCAAAAATTCGCTGAACCGGTCATTTGGGGAAACGAGTAAAACTTCATTTGACGCGGGCGGTTTTCAATTGGGACAAAATGTGACGAACCTTAATTTTACAAGGTTTTACAGAAACATCATGAGTGGGCTTAACATCGCGTTTGGTGCGGAATACCGAACCGAACGTTACAAAATATTTGAGGGGGAAAAGATGTCCTGGCGAAACTATGATCCGCTTTTGCCAGGTGGTTCTCAGGGGTTTCCGGGTTTTGGTGAAAAAGATGTCACGAACAAAGGCCGGTCAAATGCAGGGGCGTTCCTGGATGTGGAAGCGGACATTACCAAAAAAGTGCTTGTGGATGCCGCCGTGAGATTCGAAAATTACAGTGATTTCGGCAGCACGTTAAACGGTAAACTGGGGGCCAGATTTAAGGTTACTGACGCAATTGCCATTCGTGCATCTGCCAGTACCGGTTTTCGGGCACCTTCACTCGCACAGAAATATTTCAATTCTACCTTCACGAATTTTGTGAACGGCAAGGCCGTCGAAGTTCTCCTTGCCAACAACGAGCACCCCATTACTAAAAGGTTGGGTATTCCGGAATTGAAACAGGAAACTTCTCAAAACGCGAGCCTTGGCATAACCATGACGCCCGTTTCTGGATTGTCTGTTACTGTTGATGGTTACTATGTGAAAATCAAGGATCGGGTCGTTTTAACAGGTCAGTTCAGCGACGACGATAAAGAAATCGGATCTTATCTGAAAGCTTTGAACGTAGGGCAAGCCCAGTTTTTTACCAATGCGCTATCTTCTACAACCACAAAAGGTGTAGATGTTATCGTAGCACACTCCACGCCCCTTGGAAAAGGACGACTGAGCTCCACACTTGCTGCAAACTTCAATTGGATGGAACTAGGACCGATCAATACTGCCCCACTTTTAAAGAATAAGGACACGATTTATTTCAACGAGCGGGAGCGTCATTTTGTGCTCGCATCGGCCCCTCCGTCAAAAATTAACCTGACATTGGATTACACAATAGGGAAATTTGGTGTGATGGTGCGCGCCATTCGGTTTGGTGAGATCAAACTGGCCAACTGGAATGCTGGTGAAACCGATGAAAACACGGGCAAACCTTACACTGTGGCACAATACACGGATGTCTATAAGCCAAAGATCCAGACCGACCTGACGCTGAGTTTCAAATTCAGCAAAAGTATTTCCCTGGCTATTGGCGGAAGTAATATATTGAATGTATATCCCGATATGCATGTTCCCGCTCTGACGGAATCAGGAGGCTCATGGGATCCCGTTCAAATGGGCAGTAACGGTGCATTTTTCTTTACCCGGCTTGGCTTTAAGTTTTAATCCATGCGTTGCAGACTCCTCACTTTACTTTTGTTGTTATCTTTTTTTGCCAAAAGTCAGCCCTGCAAATTGCTTACCCAGACTTTTGCCATTGCCGATACCATCAAAAAAGACAGTGAGGAGCTATATCGTTTCCGGTTCAGTACTGGGCAACTTGATGCCCTACAGCAATTGCCAGATTTGGAAAAGGCTGTTCTAGCCCTGAAAAAATTACAAAAGACCCTGGATGAAGACAATGCATCGTATCGCGCAGGAACATTGTGGCAGTTGGATGAGAAGCTTGCCCAAAAGCACTTTGATGAATTAAAAAGGGAATGTCCGGAGACTGGGTTTAAGGTTTTTGAGAGGGAGATTGCTTTTTACAAATCGAGGTGTAGGGCTAAGTATGTAAAATAGGGGGAGAAGAAATTCTTTACCTACGCTAAAAGCAAAATAGCTCGCACCGATTTGCAAGCGGTGCGTAAATGGTTTGACGTTTTTAACGAGAGCAAGGTGAAGAAGTAAGAGATGCTTTCACCTAGTCGAGACGGGACCTGAATAGCAAAGCTTCACAAACAAGCTCACCCCGATTTGTAATCGGGGTGTAAATGGTTCAGCGTTTGCGACGCGATTAGAGCGGTCAGGGGTTCACAAGCGCCCATAAAGTATTACGCCCCCCAGGTTGGGCGTAGTCTCCAGACTACGGCCGGGTGTCATCGGTCTCCAGACCGAGTCCTTGTCGACTCTGGACGTTTGGAGAACGACCAAACCGGAACATTTCGGGCCATCTGTTGGTCTGGAGACTATGTTCAATTTATGAACTTTCCAATGGAATGTGTGACAATATTTAAAAATGCCGTACAATGTAAAACAGCATTTGTATGGCCTATCAAATTGAAAACCAATCTGCACCTTATTATTTAACATTTCAGGTTATCGATTGGGTTGATGTTCTTTCCAGGAAAGTGTACCGGGATATTCTTATTGACAGCATGATCTTTTGTCGCCATTGTAAAGGACTTGAAATTTATGCCTACGTGATCATGACCAACCATGTGCATGTGATTTGGCGTGCGGGCAATGATAACCTTTCGGATGTGGTGCGAGATTTCAAAAAATTCACTGCTCGAAAAATTATTGAAACTATCCATGCAGGGTCTGAAAGCAGGCAGGATTGGATGCTCAAACGCTTTGAATTTGCCGCCAGAAGTCACGTTCGTAATAGTATTCACCAGTTTTGGACACACGAAAATCACGCGGTTGAGCTCTTTTCAAATCAATTTATCAACCAAAAGCTTAACTACATTCACGCCAATCCTGTACGTGCTGGTTGGGTAGAAAATCCAGAAGATTATTTGTATTCCAGTGCAAGAAATTATGCCGGTTTATCGGGTTTGATGGAAATTGATTTTGTTTGATTAATGTGCGATGTTTGCGAAAGCTCTGATCTAGTTGACGGTTTGGCCCATCATTTGCCGTAGTTTCCAGACTGTCCGGTCTTGGTGTACGTACTAATAATTTCCGGGCAAGTATTTCGGTCTGGAGACCGATCACACTCGTCCATAGTCTGGAGACTATGAAAAACAAGAGCCTAAATGGTCGAGCGTTTTCCACGCCTCTATGAAGTAGCATGCCCCCACACACTCCAAAGCCGCCAGTTCCCCCGGTCTACACAGCACCCTCCATAAGTCCTTGCCAATCAGCGAGGTGTTCATCACGCTCACCCGATTTGCAATCGGGGTATAAATGGTTCAGCGTTTGCAACGCGATTATAATGGTCAGGAGTTCACAAGCGCCCATAAAATATCACGCTCCCACACATTCCAAAGCCGCCAGTTCCCCGGTATTTACAGCCCCTTCCATAAATCCCTGCCAATCTGCCAAGTGCTCACCTGCAAATGATGTGTGTTGAAAGGATTTTTGTAATACCGGTCGTATGCGATTCCATTGATTGATGCCATACATGGCGTAGGCCCCTTGTGAATACCGATCTTCCCCCCAGTAATAGTTTGTTTGTTTCTCCAAAAGTCCATTTATGTTGCCGAAATGAGGTTCCAGGGTTTGTTGAATCATACTTGCTTTCCAATTGTCTTTTTGATTGGCAATCAAGGCGGCTTTTTCCCCAATGGTATAAGATATCAAAGCGCCCTTTTTGGAAGATTGGTTTTTTGTAGCGTGATAGAAATAGTGCGGAGTTTGATCGGTAATCAGATCGAAACTTTCATCTTTCCAGAAACGCTCATTGAATAGCAGCACATTTTTGTTGATTCTTGCATATTGTAGCTCATTGATCGCAGCCACTTTTTCCAACGGTAACCCGGGTTCCCATGTTATTTTCTGGATGGCAAAGGTTGGAATGGAGCAAATAATTTTGTCAGCTTGAAAAGTTCTTCCGTTATCGCAGTGGACTACAACCTTATCACTCTGCACGATCCTTTCGACGGTATGTCCCATATAAATCTTGTCAAGGCCAATTTTCTCAGCCAGACTTTTTGCCAGAAGTGCGTTCCCTCCTTTTATTTTAAGATCCATCTCGTTTTTTTCACTGCTTTCTGAAAAAGTCGCCAAGGCTATAAACGCAGACACATGCCGGTTGCTTTCTCCAAAATCTGTACTGTCGAGAAGTTCTCTGAGATCAAGATCACGCCCTTCGCAGCCGTTATTGACCAGATAGCGCCACCAGTCAAGTTTATCCAGACCGTCTTTTTCGCTGTCAGACATGGTCTTGAAATCAAGCAGCAATTTTTTAAATTTTGCTGACCAGGTTTCACTGAAATCCCATTCGTCTTTTTTGAAATATTGATTTCGGTAAATGAGGTGCGTATCGAATTGATTATTCTCCAGCGTTAGATTCAATTCACCACAAAGTTCCTTGATCCGGGTATGCGAGTTTCCCACCCATTCAGCACCCAATTCAACGACCAGGTTTTCCTTTGGATCAATGACATGTGAAAATACGCGTCCTCCTATGCGGTTTCTCGATTCGAGCACCGTCACTTCGTGACCCGCTTTGTGTAATTGAAAAGCAGCAGCAAGGCCTGAAAATCCTGCCCCAATGACGAGAACTTTGGGTTTACGACCAATCGATATTTGACCGAAGGACTTTGATGATAATATTACACTTCCGGCAATGAGCGCCGATTGACGCAGAAATTCTCTTCGGGAGTTTTCAGGTTGAGTAGTCATATTAATTTTCTTGTTCATGGAGCTAAGAGGATCTCCATGGGGCAAAATTAGGATGAGCCGCAATTTATGTAATGTATAAGTGAGTGTCCGGCACGTATAGTTATTGAACGGTATCTTGGGGCATGAAAAAGGTCCTGGCAAATTTTGCCAGGACCTTTACGTAAAATATTGATCGTTAAACTGTATGGGCAGGTATTTTTCCTTTGCTCTTGTTTACCGAAGCGGTTTCCTTGTCTCTCATTTTTATAAAATCCCTGAACCTTCTAACCGTTGCCATGATAAATCCGATGACCAGAACGAAAGTTCCAAGCCATAGAATATTGATCAATGGCTTTTCAGTCGCCTTCATTACAATATAATCACGTTGGGTTGTGTTTACTGCAAACGAAAACTGCCCGGTTTGTGGGTTGATCTCCTGAAACTGAATACGCATACCCAAATCCTTATTGACCTCGGGCTTCCGTGCTACCATTCTGTCGCGTATTACAAAGGAAGGCGTAACGGTGAACTCTTTTTCTTTGTCCAAAATCCTTATCACAGCTTTGACCGCCGCATCTCCCTCGCCCAGCGTAACGCCTTCAACTTGTTCCGTACGCACAACATTATCCAGAACGGCTACATAGTCGTTAACGAAAAATGTATCGCGCATACTGATCGTAAAGTTTTCCGTTGGACTCCATACAGGTTCTGCCATAGGATTGGTGACCATGGCGACGTAAGTGTATAAATCTTTATCCAGCTTCCGGTTAATATCAGGCGAAGAGACAATCCCACCCATTCTCGGATTGATCTGAACGCGCGGGAAAAGGGTAAATATTTTCCCGGTCGGATCGCGATAGTCAATTTCGTAATAGAAGTTTTCAGGGGCGATTTCAAGTGTATCACCTTTGGAATAATACTTCTTTTCATTCACAACAATATCTCTCAAGGCAACTGCTTTGTAGTCACCCTCGATCATATCCACCCAGCTTTTAGAAATATACTCCGGGATATGGAGCGGCTCAATCCGGACATCGCGCCAGGTGAGCATATAGTCGCCCATTTTCTCAGGTTTATTAAGCCAGAGTGTAATGTTCTCTTTGTTCTCTTTATTGTCATTGCTTGTAAATTCTTCGCTTCTCGAGATCATCAGGCCGGAATTGTTGATCGAAACAACTTTGGTATAAGCCGAAGAAAACAGGATCCCTATCAACATCAATGCCACACCGATATGGGTGATCGCACCGCCTGAAAGATTATAATTGCCTCTGATAATATTGAGCAAGATGGTTCCATTCGAGACGATAGCAAAAATGGCGGCGGTAAGCAAAGCGATGTACTGAATGTCTTTTACTCCCTGGAAAGTAATCACCGCGGCGCTGATAACCAGAGAAATAAGAAATGGATTATATAAAGGCTGCAACTTATCTTTTCCAATCCTTTTCCACCAAAAGAACTGTCCGATACCTGTTAATACAATAATCAGAGAAAAGAACCACAATTGAAATTTATTGTAGTGACCAATCTGGTCGGCCGGCAATGCCATGTTAAGCACCCCACCAAAAGCTTCGGCGATTTTATTGTAAACAGGAATTGAAGTCGTTGCAAGTATTTGAAATCCGGACAGGCAAAGTAACGTGGCTCCGATAAAGATCCAGAATTCCTGAGAATAAGTCGAGACTTCGGCTTCGTCCGACGGAAGACTTTTCCAGCGATACACAAGTAAGCTTATAGCCAGAATGGTAAACGTCAGCAAATAAATCAGCAGCTGGCCGGATAGTCCAAGATCTGTAAACGAGTGAACAGAAGCATTTCCGAGCACGCCGCTTCGGGTCATGAATGTTGAATACAGAATGAGAATAAACGTGGCGATTGTCAGTATGAACGATGTCTTGAGCGCCGTCGCATTTTTTCTCCCGATGATCATTGTATGGATTGCCGCGACCAGGATCAACCACGGAACAATCGACGAGTTTTCAACAGGATCCCAATTCCAGTAACTTCCGAAATTCAAGGTTTCATAAGCCCAGTAAGCGCCCATTAGAATCCCGATCCCCAGAATCATGGCGGAAAACAAAGCCCAGGGTAGAGCAGGACGTATCCATTCCTGAATTTTTCTAGTCCACAAGCCAGCGATCGCGAAAGAAAAAGGAATCAGTGTGGTTGCAAAACCAAGAAACAACGTAGGAGGGTGGATCACCATCCAGTAGTTTTGCAACAATGGATTCATCCCGTTTCCGTCCTTAGGAATGAAATTTGGATCCATTTTCCAAACCGGCATATCCGGCATCACTTCTTTCAAAAGTAAAAATGGCGTTGAGCCGATTTTCAGATCAAGGCCTGGAATCACCACCCCCAAAATCATGGAAGTGAGAAAAGCCTGTACCAGTGCAAATACGGTCATCACAGGTGCTTCCCATGATCTGTTTGTAAAGATTAAAATTGACCCAAGGATTACATTCCAGAAAATCCAGAGTAGAAAACTTCCTTCCTGTTCCTGCCAGAAACTTGAAATTGTGTAACCCGTTGGCAACGAAAGAGATGAGTTTTTCCAGGCGTAATGATATTCAAAATAATGATTGCCAATAATCCAGTAAAGCGAAAAGACCACACCGAAAACTGCCGCCGCGTGAATCACATAAGTTGCTCTGGCAAAGCGCTTCCAGGTGGGTACATCGTCCAGGGGAGTATTAGCCATGCCGGCCTTAAAATAAGCAAATGTCGCTACCAGTGCAGACACGAACGCTATAATGACAAGCAGGTGACCTGCACTTCCTATTGTGGTATGAATCATGATTTTGACGCTGAAGCCTCCGTAGTTTCCAGTTTTCCGTTCTCGTATTTAGAAGGGCACTTCATTAATATTTTTTCTGCCGCGAAAGTCCCGTTGTGCATTTTTCCTATCACAACAACCTGCTCCGATTTGTCGAAATCCTGCGGTTTTGTGCTCATATAAACTACTTTTTTTGCGACATTTTTGTTGTCAACGAGTGTAAAAGTAAAGTAGTTAGGATCAATTTTGGGATCATATTGCATATCCAGAATCTGGCCGGCCGCATCTTTTTTCAGGCGTCCCACGACATGGATACTTTCGTTATCGCCATCGGTTGCCATGTCCTGAGCTTTTGAAAAGTCAACATAAGTACTTGCATCACCCGCCGTGGACACGATTATTCCAATTGCAACAGCAATAATAACCAAACCGAATATTTGAATCTTTTTCATAGCTAGTTACTTGATATTTAATTCTTTTTCAATCTTTTTGAGCTTGAAATCTATTCTCAGCATGTTAATCGCAATTCCAGCAAATACAACTGCAACTACGAGAACAACTACCCAGATTTTTCCATCTTCCCGCATTCTGTCGGCCATTGGTACGGAGTCATTTCCTGCCGTTTGGGCAACCAAATTTCCGGATAATATTAAAAGATTAATCAAAAGAAGGGAAACTCTTTTCATGATATTGATATAAGACTAAATTCTTAACGAATTTTTGATTTGAAATGTTTACTGTTTATTGAAATTTCCAGAAAAGGAAATTAAACTTTTTTGCTCATGATAAAATTTTCCTCACGCACCCTGTTAATCACTTTCACTCGTATTCTAAGTTCGGCGAGCCACATTCCCAGCAGAATATATCCGATAATGGCAGGATAAAAAACCTTGCGCATGTCATTGTCGATATCAATCGAGCCGAATGTACTGTTTCCACCACTGCCAGGGTGTAGTGAGTCGGTCAGGCGTGGTAGGATGTATATAATTGGAACGAAAACCGCAAATGCGAAAATATTGTACACCGATGAGATCCTGGCGCGACGCTGTTCATCCTCAAATGAGCTCCTCAGTAAAAGGTATGCAAGGTAAATCAACATCCCCACAGCTGCACTATTTAGCTTCGGGTCATTTGGCCATGGGTCACCCCATGTAAATGTAGCCCAAGCGGAGCCTGTCATACAACCCAAAAGACCAAAAAATATTCCTGACTTGGTCAATTCGCTAGCGATATCATCATTTGAAACAAGCCCGGTTCTCAGGTAATTGATCGAGAAAATCATCGCCGCCAATAATAAGGTGGTCATCGCCAGCCACAACGCTACATGAAAATAGGTATTCCTGATGGTTTCATTTACAATTGCCAAATGCGGAACAGGCCCCATGAAGCCGAAAATGATTACATAAAATATGATAACGATACAGAGAATCTTCCACCAAATTTTCCTCATTGTATTAATCTGAAATGATACTATAATTATTATTTATTGTCAGCTTTTCCACAAATAGGGAAATAGCAAATAGCTCAGTGTGATCACAATCGCGTCAATTGCAAGTAGCGTCGTAATTTCGTCCGTGCTTACACTCCAATCCAGGCCGTCAAGGGCATTTTTTGCCAATCGGATTGTCATCAAAAGCATAGGCAAAATTATTGGAAAGCTCAATACCGCCATCAGGGTAGCACTATTATCTGCTTTCGAAGCTATTCCCGCAATCAAAGTCAAGACTGACGCAAAACCTACCGCTGCCAGGGCAATGCATACCATATATAAATTGGTGTCACCCACCGGATTTCCTAAAACGAAAGCGTAAAATCCAAATCCAATTAAGGATAATACCATCATTATCAGTGAATTGTAGATAATTTTTGATATGATAATTGCCTGTGGGCTGCAAAGGCTATAATAGTAGATGAGTCTGCCAAAGCGTTCCTGCGAAAAACTTTTCCCAATCGCATTTACCGCTGTAAACAACATGATTATCCAGAAAAGTGTGTTCCATACAATAGGAGTGAGCTGACCGCGGCGTAGGTTGAAACTCAGATAACACACAAATACTGTACTAACCACATAAAGTAGCATGCCGCTTATTGCGTATTTTTGTCGCCATTCAAGGGTCAACTCTTTTTGTATGAGGGTTTTTATCTCGTTCAATTTAACGGCTTTCGGCTCAGTGGTTTTAGTTATTACTTCTGATATTCTTTTGCGATTGCTTATGAATCATTGACATGAATTAATTTTGATCGCTCGCCTGGCATTGTCCATTGTCGCGCGCGGCCCTGTCCATAGTCCATTCAATTTCACGCTGCAAAAGTACTACATAAAGGAACAGCTGACTACATCCAGTCTATGATTTTCTATGATAGTTATCATCTCTTGCATAAAATCGAAATTATAATTTGAAATGCGGATTCAGAATGTTTAATTTGCACCTAAGTATATTTAATCTAAATAAGACTCTATGTCGGCGAGGACGATCTCGGATTTACGGAAAGGAGAGAAGGGCACTATCAAGGCATTCAACAACAAGATAATGTCACTCAAACTGTTGGAAATGGGTTGTCTTCCGGGCTGTCAGGTTCGTTTGGATTCGGTTGCACCATTTGGTGATCCCATTTGTATCAATGTAGGCGGACAATATTGCCTCTCTCTTAGGTTAAACGAGGCGTCGTCAATCGAAATTGAATAATACAGAAGAATCGCGCGTTTTTTATTGCCTTTCAATTGAAACAAGAAAATATTAAAGTTGCCCTCGTTGGAAACCCAAATGCAGGTAAGTCTACCTTATTCAATGCGTTAACAGGTCTTAGGCAAAAAACCGGAAACTTTCCTGGTGTCACCGTTGCCAAAAAATCAGGTACTTTTAAACTGTACAAGACTTTAGTCGGAGAGTCGTTAGATGCGACTGTGGTTGATTTACCTGGTACGTACAGCATCTACCCCAAATCTGCGGATGAAAAAGTGGTGATGAATATTCTCGCTGATCCAAAACATCCTGATTTTCCAAATGTAGTGATCTTCGTTGCCGACGCTTCCAATCTTCAGAGAAATCTTCTTCTTTTTACGGAGTTAAGTGATTTAGGCTTGCCAGTTGTTTTGGCCCTGAATATGCTGGATGTGGCGATGAGTATGGGCTTAACCGTTAATGCCGTACAGTTGGCCATGCAGTTAAAAGTTCCTGTAGTCAATATTAACGCGAGAACGGGCGCAGGTCTTGACAAATTACACGAAGCAGTATTGCAGGTTCATGCAGGCGGTAAACCCACCGGGTTTAGTTATTTCTATGATCCCGCGGAAAAGGAAGCGTCCCTCATTGGGGAAGCGAAGGAATTATACAACCTGGACAATAACTATTTGGCGCTGCAGTATGTGTGCCAGCATGATAATTTTGGGTTTTTGAAACAGCCGGCCCGCGCGAAGCTCGATACACTGATAGAGAAGTATCATTTCGATCAAACATTGTTTCTCGCATCGGAAACGATTGACCGTTATGAAATTATTAAGCCGATCATATCTAAGGTTGTCAAAGCCGAGGGAATGACCGACTCACCTGCATGGACACGACGCCTTGATCGCGTATTATTGCATCCCTTTTGGGGTTATGCGATATTTGCACTGGTTTTGATGGTGGTTTTTCAAGCGATTTTTGCCTGGGCTTCGTATCCGATGGATCTGTTGGACACCGCAACTGCAAATACGATAGAATGGGTGAAGGGCGTTTTGCCTGAGGGGATTTTAAATGATCTGATTACGGATGGGATCCTAGCAGGAATTGGTGGTGTAGTTATCTTCATCCCCCAGATAGCAATACTGTTTGCACTGGTTTCGATTTTAGAGGAGTCGGGCTACATGGCTCGCGTGATGGTTATTATGGATAAATTAATGCGGAAATTTGGACTCAATGGTCGGAGTGTAGTTCCTCTGATTTCGGGCGTAGCCTGCGCGGTTCCCGCAATCATGACAACCCGCAGTATCAGCAGCCGTCACGAACGATTGATAACAATACTCGTAACGCCACTGATGAGTTGCTCCGCCAGATTGCCCATTTATGCCATACTGATTGCGCTCGTGGTCCCTTCTACGAAAATATTTGGAGTGATCAATGTTCAGGGGCTGGTACTTTTGGGGCTATACCTTCTTGGATTAGTCGGTGCGCTGTTTTCTGCGTGGGTGCTGTCCATTTTTATTCCCAGAAAAGAGCCAAGCTATTTTATGCTGGAAATGCCCTCGTACAAGCTTCCGAGATGGAGGCAGGTCGGTTACACAATGCTAGAAAGCGTCAAGTCATTTGTATTCGAGGCAGGGAAAGTTATCATGGCTATTTCGGTTATACTTTGGGTGATTTCTTCGTACGGACCAGGTGATAAAATGGAAGTTGCTGAAAAAAATGCGGTTTCGGCCATGTCGGGGCAGTCGGTAGAAAGAATCAAAGCGGCAGTGGCATCGTCCCGTCTTGAAAATTCGTACGCAGGAAGTTTTGGGAGGTTTATCGAACCTGCGATCAAACCTTTGGGCTACGATTGGAAAATAGGCATTGCGCTACTGGCGTCTTTTGCCGCAAGGGAAGTTTTTGTCGGAACCATGGCCACAATCTATAGCATAAGCGGAGACTCGGAGGATGTGCTGACGATCAAACAAAGGCTCATACAGGAAAGGAATTCGGAGACCGGTGGAGCAATGTATACACCTGCTGTTTGTTATTCTCTATTGATGTTTTATGTGTTTGCGATGATGTGCATGAGTACGATTGCTGTAGTGTACCGTGAAACGCAGGGTTGGAAATGGCCGATTATTCAATTGGCCTACCTTATGGTACTGGCTTACGTTTCCGCTTTCATTGCTTACCAGGTTTTGAAATAGTTTCTTTTGCAAGGCGCTTACCATCCAAGACAATTGACCACGTCTGATGCAATCAAAGCACTTTGCCCTGTTAGCTCAGCCGCCCTGTCTCCTGCCAGACCATGCTCGTAAACGCCTAGAATTGCAGCATCTTTTGGTTCATAACCCTGAGCCAGCAAACTCGTAATAATCCCTGTCAATACATCCCCTGTACCTGCCGTCGCCATTCCCGGATTGCCCGTCGAATTGAAATGGACATCTCCGTTTGGCAAAACAATAGCAGTGTTTGCGCCTTTCAGGCATATAATAACCGTATTCTTTTTTGCAAAGGCGATTGCCAGTTCAAGGCGTTCATATTCGTTTTTACTTTTGCCAGCCAGCCTTTCGAATTCCTTTGGGTGCGGCGTTAAAATTGTATTCTCCGGAAGTTTTTGCAATAAGTGCGGGTTTTCTGAAATCAAGTTCAACGCATCGGCATCGATGACAAGGGGTACCTTAACGTCACCTAGTAATTCTTCCAGAACATGAGCTGTCTGGGGCTCTTTGCCAATACCGGGACCGATGCCAACGGCTGAAAAGGCGGTTAGGGATGGCAATTCCGTAATAAATTTCTTGTGCTCATCTGTTGTAACCATTGCTTCGGGAACTGAAATTTGAGCAATTTCATAGCCGCATTCGGGAATATGAAGCGATAATAAACCTACTCCCGACTTCAGGCAAGCTCTTGCCGATAAAGCTGCCGCGCCCATTTTTCCATAGCTTCCTGCTATAATAAGCGCATGTCCGAACGTTCCTTTATGTGAAAATTTCCCCCTCGGTTTGATCAGATTTTCCACTACTTTGTCGGAATAGAAATAGGGTGTTTCAACTTGGCTAAGAAATTTTTCACTTAACCCAATATTAACGACATGCCAATCTCCTGTGAATTTAATATTCCCTGGCATCATAAAAGCCAACTTCGGTATCTGAAACGAAATCGTGCAATCGGGTTCGATAATAACGTCCGGTTCTTCATTTGCTTTGTCAGTGTAAAGCCCACTCGCTATATCCACTGAGATAATCTTATTGGGAGCCGCATTTAAGGCCTTAATCAGGTCAGCCAGGAGTCCTGTTACCGGTCGTGACAATCCGGAACCGAGCAAGGCGTCAATGCATACTGTGGATTCGTTTATTTCTGGGACATCCGATGGCGAAGCTATGGATATCGGAGTTAAGTGCATCAGAAGTCTTGAAAGGTTTTGTTTGAAATCTGTATTCGCATCATTGGTGTATTCTACGAGGTAAACGGTTACGCCAAACGACCGCTCGCTTAATATGCGGGCAATCGCGAGGCCATCGCCACCGTTGTTTCCCTTTCCACAAAAGATGCTCACGGGTCTCGTATTTACAAACCGGTCACAAAAACAACGTACAAATGAAAGTGCAGCCCTTTCCATCAGATCGATAGAATCAATTGGCTCATGCTCAATTGTATAGGCGTCCAATGTGCGGATTTGTTGAGCGTTTAATATTTTCATTTTAGTTAATAAAAAAGTCGTTTTCGAAATCGATAAAATTAATGCCAGTTAAAAATGATGCCTGAATCTAGTTTTTTTACTTTTCGTTGGATATAAAAGGGCCTAAGTGTTTCACATCCGGATAATTAATCTTAGCTTTGCACTCGTTTTCTCAAAAGCTGTTTTGAATGAAGGGGCGTCACCTCATCCGCTGGAAGCAAGCTATCATTTTTAATTTATAAAAAACATTCGTCATGAGCGAACTTATCAAACTCGTAGAAGCAACGATTGAAAATCGTAAATCCGAGTATCCTGAATTTAATGCAGGCGACACGATCAACGTACACGTTAAGATCAGAGAAGGTAACAAAGAACGTATTCAGCAATTTCAAGGTACGGTAATGCAACGCCGTAACAAGAGCGCCAGTGGAGAAACTTTCACTGTACGTAAGATATCAAATGGTATTGCGGTAGAACGTGTTTTTCCAATTCTTTCACCCAGTATCGCTAAAATCGAATTGATTCGCCGCGGTAAAGTACGTCGTGCACGTTTATTCTTCTTACGTGGACGCCAGGGTAAGGCCGCTCGTATTAAGGAGCTTAAAGTAGCGAAAGCGTAGAACACGCTTCGTTCAAGAATTTTAAGCCCTGCAACGATTTTTTCTTGCAGGGTTTTTTATTGAGCCCTTAGCTCTGCGCTATTAGCTTTTTTGGATCGAAAGGAGGTGGTAGAACATTTAATATCAACAATGGCCGATCAACCATGATACTACGCTCAACTGGAACTAAATACAAGAAAGATTTTATTCTTTAACTGCCGGTCAGACAATCGTAATTTAGCATCTGCAACTAAAGCCAAAAGCTAAAAGCTATTTTGGACCAGAATGAAGACGTTGGCAGGAACCAATTCAATCAAAATTTTATTTTTAAAATGCGGATTAGACAATCGTTATTTGTATCTGCACGCAAAGCTAATAGCCATCAGCTAAAAGTACATGAAAACAACTTTCTTTAAATACCAGGGAACAGGAAATGATTTTGTCATGATCGATGATAGATCAGGATTTTTCCCTGCTTCACAAAAGCTGATCGAATCTCTGTGTCATCGCCGATTTGGCATCGGGTCCGACGGGTTGATCCTTTTGCAGGAAGCGGAAGGATATGATTTCAGAATGGTTTACTACAATGCAGACGGACGCGAAGGGAGCATGTGCGGAAATGGTGGCCGTTGCGTAGTGCGTTTTGCTCATGATCTGGGCCTGTTCACAAATGTGACTTCATTTATTGCTGTTGATGGACCTCACGAAGCGACAGTCGAAGGAGACATGATACGCCTGCGGATGTCGCCGGTGATGACCGTAGAAGAGCACAACGAATACGATTTTATGAATACAGGTTCGCCTCATTATGTGACGTATGTGGACAACGTGAAGGAAACTGATGTCGTTGATGTAGGCAAGGATATCCGTTATGGCCCCATTTACGGGCCCATTGGCGGGACAAATGTAAATTTTGTCGAGGTACTTGAAGATAACCACTTAAGCGTTCGCACTTATGAACGTGGTGTGGAAGACGAAACTTATTCCTGCGGCACGGGTGTAACTGCTTGCGCTTTATCTGCTCATATTCGTGAAGGATGGCAGTCGCCCATTAAAGTCGAAGTTCTCGGTGGAACGCTGGAGGTTGACTTCAACCAGCTTTCTTCGGGTTCATTTGATGATATTTACCTGATAGGACCTGCAATAAGGGTGTTTGAGGGAGAGGTTGAAGTTTAGATTTGAGGGAATAACGGCACATCTATCTAATCTTACCAGTGGAAAAGCAAACCTGAGCCAATCACTCAGCCTCAATAATACCGCCTTTCACGTGTAAGATTGTCTTCTCGTGCCATTCTTCGACGCGACAATAATCCATAGCAGCCACCTTGCTTCTGACGCCGTTCGTGCAGATCACAATGATCGTCTTGTAGGGTACTAAAATGTCACGTTTACTCCTGATTTCGGCCAGTGGAATATTGATTCCGCCTTCATTAAATTCCTCAAATTCCCATACTTCCCTCACGTCAACCAAAGCACAATCCGGTTGATTTATAAATGCTTTCATTTCTGAAAGAGAAATATCATTATAGGTGTTTTTGGCCATTGATGATAAATTTTGTCTAAGAATCGGCGAGTCAAAAAAGAACCGCAGAACTGAACGGTTAAGTTCAATTTTGCGGTTTGTAAATGATAGAAGCGACTAATTATCGGCCTGTATCGTAAGGATGATCTTTCACAACCGGAATATTCCGGGCGATCAGTTTTTGGATGTCCTTCAGAAAGGGTTTTTCTTCAATATCACAAAATGAGAATGAAGTCCCCTTAGCACCAGCTCTGCCGGTTCTGCCAATCCTGTGTACATAGGTCTCGGGAATGTTGGGGATTTCATAGTTAATTACATGCGTAAGATCATCGACATCTATCCCGCGTGCGGCGATGTCCGTAGCCACTAAGACACGCGTGGTTTGGCTTTTGAAATTTTTCAAAGCGTTCTGACGAGCGTTCTGAGATTTATTCCCATGAATAGCTTCCGAAGTTACGCCAGCTTTTCGCAACACTTTAACCACTTTATCTGCACCGTGTTTTGTCCTGGTAAATACCAGCGCAGTAGCAATGTTTGAATCTTTCAGGATATGCAGCAAAAGAGAGTTTTTGTCAGATTTATCAACAAAAAATACAGACTGCTTTATCGTATCGGCTGTGGAAGAAACCGGTGTTACTTCAACTTTGATGGGATTGGTAAGAATAGTATTAGCCAGTACCACAATAGCGGGAGGCATTGTAGCAGAGAAAAACAGAGACTGGCGTTTACCGGGCAATAATTTGATGACTTTTTTTACATCATGCACAAAACCCATGTCCAGCATTCTGTCAGCTTCATCCAAAACGAATTGTTCGAGTTGGTTGAGTTTGATAAATCCTTGGTTTATAAGGTCAAGAAGCCTGCCAGGTGTCGCGATCAACACATCCACACCTCTTTGCAACGCATCTGTCTGTGGTTTTTGTCCAACTCCGCCGAAAACGACCGTGTGCCGAATGCCTGTGTGACGACCGTAAGCGGCAAAACTTTCACCGATTTGAATTGCCAACTCTCTTGTCGGGGTCAAAATCAATGATCGGATTCTGCTCTTTTCATGCTTTTGTAATGGATTATTATAAAGCAACTGAAGCATAGGAATGGCAAAAGCAGCTGTTTTTCCTGTTCCTGTCTGCGCACAGCCCAACAAATCTCTTTGTTGTAATATAATGGGAATTGCCTTGGATTGTATTGGGGTGGGAGTTGTGTATCCTTCTTCTTTCAGAGCCTTTGAAATAGGCTCAATGAGTTCTAATTCCTGAAATGTCATTTGATATTTTTAAAGGGGGCTCTTTCATAGAATTTAGTATTTTAAAAAGAGCATTAATAGTGTTTCAAACCTGTTTAGGTTTATGTGGTAACAGTCTGCCAGGTATAAACGTTCATTTGGGTATATCCACGCCTCTCTTGATATATTTATAAACGTGAATTAAATATAATATTTACTCTACAACTCTGTACACCGGATACCTCAAATACTCTTTTTCCCGGTATGGCGAATTGCTATAAATGAATTCCAATTGTGCATTTCCACTTTTGGCAAATTCCGGATCAACTTTTCTTTTTTCTTCGAGTTTTGTCTTTAATTCGGGTGATTTTTGCAAAAGCTCGGCCGCCAGATCTTCAAATACATAGGCAGAAAAGTGCTCTTTCGACTGCAGAATTGTGTCAAAGAAATTCCATTTGAAAAATGAATCTACAGCTTTTGGTTCAAGCGTTTCAATGATATAACGGTTTGTCCATTGGTTCACCGGAATATACCAATCACCTTTTCTCAAAGCGACCTTCCTCTTTTGAACACCCACTTTAACGGTATTGTGCCAGTAGTGGCCTTCAAAGGGTTGTTTTGGTGAATCATAATCTTCAATGTTATATACTTCAACTTCCATGTCCATATCGTTGTCAAGCGGTTTCATTTCGACCTTATTGAGCCTTAGCAGCTCTACGATATTGAACCAGCCCTGAGGAATTACGTAAGCAACTGGCTTTTGAACCACGTCAAGCGGCTGATAGGTGTCATAAAAGGGGATCGTCTTGGTAAATGGTTTCGTACGGTCGTAATGGAGACGGTCAACACCACTTACTTCGCTTTTTATATTCTCGGGTTGGAAACCCTTAAACTGAATATCCGTTTGCTTTGACTTGTCAACTTGCCATGTTATTGCAAATTCCTTTTGGATTTTTACGGACTCTTTCACCTGTTTTCGCAGGTTTAACAATTCAGTTTTTTGCAGAGAAAGGAATTTTATATTTCCATGCAGATACGCATAAGTTGATTTTACGCGCTGATCATATGGTTTTAGCATGTGTGTTTCCGTCATTACTCCAATGGTATGAAAAAGGGCTGCATATCCGGTCGAATATCTTGGCCAGTCAGGAAATTGTACAAAGCCCTTGTCAGGTGTTTGCCCCCATGCGTTCACATAAGGAGTGGCTTCAAATCCTGCCTCTTTGAGGTGCTTGTACATATACGGCAGAAACACCTGGTCATTAAACGCGCCAAGTTTTCCTCCGAGTTTATCCTTTTGTGCATAATCAAGAGTGATAACGTATTGATAATCAGCTCCATTGCTTACATGTGTATCTGCAAAAAGGTCGGGATCGAGCTCGTGAAAAATCGCTGCAAAACTTCTTGCGTTGCGGGTATCATTTTTGATAAAATCCCTGTTCAGATCGTAGTCTCGCGCATTACCGCGAAATCCGTATTCCTCGGGACCGTTTTGATTGGTTCGACTGGTTCCGTTACGATTTAATGCCCCGCCTATATTGTAAAAGGGGATTATAGCTAACACGACCTGGTCAAGTTCAGGAAATTTTTCAGGATGCAGTGCAATGTCTCTCAGTAACATCATCGAGGCATCTACGCCGTCAGGTTCACCAGGGTGAATGGCGTTGTTGATAAAGAAAATCGCTTTTCCCTGTCCTTTGAGCTTTTGAATATCAAATACTTTGTTTTTAGAATAAAGAACGAGATGCAATGGCTTTCCGCTATCTGTCAGCCCTTTTTCAGTAATTTTTATCTGTGGAAATTTTTCAGCCAGCTTTTTATAAAAACTTATTCCTTCTTCATAAGTCGCGGTCTTTTTTCCCCCGCTTTTTTCGAATGCTGTTTGGTATTGTGCTAAAAGCGGGTAAGATATAATAAGGGATAGAAAAAGGATAAGTTTATTCATAGGAGTACATTGTGAAAGATCTGGCAACATTTTAGGGCTGAAAGATACTGGTTTTTGAACTATTACAGCATCAGGAAAGTCGGTGAAACTTAAAAAGGTTATACTGGAAGATGGAAATTTCCGTATAACCTTTTAGTCTCGTAAGAACATGAATTAGTCTTCGTCGTCAACCAAAATCTCATCCGGATGAGACTCCGCCTGATACTTGTCGGAATATTTAATGTCATCAAACCAGTAAGCTGAACTCACCACGTCAAATGTGATTGAACCCGGGGTTTCTTCGACCGTTTTCAGTTGCCAGAGCATATCCTTTGCTTCTTCAAATTTTTTGCTCTCCATTTGGTCGCCGAACAGACGGTTTACAAGGCTGCGAGCCGACATCCCGGGTGCCAAAAGCCTTACGATTGCAGGATAGGGGTTTTCAGCAAAAAGTGTAGTGTCTCCGGTAGCCTTTACCTGAAACTGCACGGCCTCTGTCCGCGGAAATGTACCGTTGAAAGCGTCGTGCAACAACTGCGTAGCCCTGAAAAAGATCTGATGAAGTGACAATTTTGGATTTTCCTCCCAAAGTTTTTCGGTAACCATTTGATGGGCAAGATTTTCTATTTGTCCATGGGAAAGTTGTTCAGATGCCAAAAAGTCCAGTACAATTTCTGCAGCTTCGTTCGGTTCGAAATCCGTGAGCGACATCATACACATTTCTTTCAAGTCGGATGTTTTTATTTCTTCCGGGTTTTCATAGTCCATTTTTGACAGCAGGGCCAGATAATCGTCATCGCACCAGGATCCTGGTAATTCGTTGATCGTTCTGAAAGACAGAATTTCTACTTCGTATTGGTTCATAGTGTAAGTTTGTTGTGGGGGAAAATAATGTTTCAGTATATTCCGCAATTATTTGGATACCGGACAAGTCAACAAGATCCGAGGTTGCCAGCTGATATAACAACAGTAAAATTATACCAGGGTTTCACCTTATGATTTTTAAGGTACGAATGGGTAAGTGCTATTTCGAGCGGACGGATTTTAAGATGAAGAAAAACATGGGTACAAAGATCAAGCCAAGTGTTGTCGGAAGAAACCAGGAACCAACACCGTTCGAAAGCCCTTTTGTGGTTAAAAATGTTAGCAATACTATTGCGGTAAAAACCAATACGAACGCTAACCGGAGATAGCGCAGCATAAGGGTCGCAATTCTGTACTGTAGATCGGCGTTTTCCTTTGTAATGGTTACAAGGTAATTGTAAGTGTGTGGAAACTTAGCGAGCACAGTGATAGCAGCAAATAATATTGAGGCGATTACAGGAACAATAAGTATGCTGGATTTTTCTCCGAAACCATCTGCTGCGCCCGAACCATTGAAATGAGTAGGTATGGAATTTGGCATATTAAAATATCCGGCAACCGTTACGAACCACAACAAAACCAGGGTAAACCACCCGGCTCTTTCAACAAATAAGTTGACGCCCGATAATTTAAACTCTAATTGTGGTCTTTTTTCCATCTCAGGGATTGAATTTATCGATCAGGTACAGATAAGGATCCATGAAATGATGAATGAATATTTTTTCATTTGAATCAGGGAATAGCTTGTAGTACTCAACATCAGGTATTAATGTAATGGTTGGGCCAATCCTCACATAATTACTGCTTGGAAAGAATACAGGCTTCTGGAATTCAGGCAGGCTTTTTTGAATAATCTTCGTAGCATAGTCACCAAGATATTTCTGATATTTTCGCTGAGCCTTTTCTGATGGGTTTTTCATTTGCTTATAAACGTGCTTTAAAGCGATCCTTTTCAATAATTTCTGTTTCCGAAATATCCCGTCTACGTTTTTGAACGGATTGGTTTCGTTGAAGTCGTTTAGTGTTTGGACTGAAAACGGGAGTTCGGGTACCCAATCCGCACCATTGACCACATTATAAGCCCATCCTCCGGCAACAGAATTTTCATACTCATAACCGTAAAATGTATTTCCGGCTTTTGGGGAAGCAGCAGCGTACGTTTTGAAACGAATGTCTTTTGCAATAAGTCCTTGTTTTTGAAGATTATATAGGTGGGAAGTAAGCAAATACACCAAAACTCCACCCTGGCTATGGCCCGTAATCAGGAAGTCCTTGATCCCGGCTTCGTAAGAGGAATCAATTTTTGGAACAATATCCCTGGCAAGAAAAGCCATACCCACAAGCCAGCCAACGTGAACACCCGCTTTTGGATGGTCGGCTAAGTGATATTTGAATGTAAAGGAATTGGTAAGTTTGAGTTCGCCCGAAGCGGGGACCATTGCAGCATAAAAATTTTCAAGCCAGCCAACTGGTTGAGCAGTGGTGCCCCTTACACATATTGCAGCAATTCCGGCTTTATTTGTCCATAGTTCCCAACGGTTATCAAGGCCCATCACCGGTGACCTGTAAACTGATTTAAACACTTTTGGAGATGGAGTATTAGGATTAACGTTGTCGAAATGTTTCAGTGATAATTTCTCCATCTCAATGTATTCTTCTTTTTCAAAACCAGGTTTGAGCTTCTGATTTTGGGCTTTCAGTACATTAGAGCTGAAAAAGAATATGATAGAAAAAATCAGGATAGCGGACCTTTGATAACCTTTCCGGGCTGAGATATTATGGCAAGTCATAAGCGTTGATTTGGGGCGATAACTTTTGGGAGTTTTTGGCCATATTGACGAGATAAATATATGAATTAGAACTTAGAAATGGATATGACCAACTCTTAATTGAACCGATGCGGTGGTTGTCTGGAGGCAGATTTTATAATTAGAATATCATTAGAACTGCCATTCTACATGTCTGTCGCCTTTCATAAGAGTCTTAAAATTCATATTTTGGGATAGATCAAAAACATTTTCATGGAGTTGTACTATTCATTTTCTGTTCTAATTGTCCTTTCGGCAGTATTTTCTTACATCAATGCCCGCTTACTAAAACTGCCGGCCTCAATCGGAATAATGGTTATTGCGTTGATGGTCTCGGTAGGTCTAATAGCGACAGACAGCCTCTTTCCACATATTTTTGAGAAAATTACAAACCTGATAGCAAGTGTGGATCTGACCGAGATTCTGATGGGTGCCATGCTTAACTTTTTGCTTTTCGCAGGAGCGATTCATATTCACCTTGAAGATCTTAAAGAACAGCGAATGCCCATCGTTGTGTTTTCAACGGTGAGTGTGGTGATTTCTACTTTTGTAATCGGGTTTCTTATGTTCAACATACTGGCCTTGGTTCACATGCCCATTCCTTTCATTCAATGCCTCGTATTCGGTGCGCTCATTTCCCCGACTGATCCCATCGCTGTCTTAGGTATTTTGAAACAGGCGGGCGTCCCAAAATCTCTCCAGACTAAAATTGCTGGCGAGTCACTGTTCAACGACGGCATGGCGGTGGTCGTTTTTATTATTATGCTCGCTCTGGCAAGGGGAGAGGAAGTAAACACCTCTTTCAGCGGCATTTCATTGTTGCTGGCAAAGGAAGCTTTGGGAGGGATTTTGCTGGGTTTGGCACTTGGCTTTGTGGGTTCACAAATGATCTATCGTGTTGATGGGTACAATGTCCATGTGCTTATTACGTTGGCAATTGTCATGGGAGGCCACCTTGCGGCGCAGGCATTACACATGTCGGGGCCGCTTGCGATGGTTGCGGCTGGGCTGGTTGTAGGAAATTATGGCAAAAATCTCGGTGGCGTATCCGTTGACGAGCGGGATTATATAGACAAGTTCTGGGAGCTTATCGATGAAATACTCAATGCGCTTTTGTTCCTGATTATTGGATTTGAATTGTTGCTGATACCCGACCTGAAACAATATGGATGGATAGGTGCCATTACGATTGTGGTTGTACTCTTTGCCCGGTTTATTTCAATTTATATACCAGTCCGGATCATTCCTTTCAAAAATAAATTCGGTAAAAAGTCACTGATCATCTTGGTTTGGGGAGGTTTGCGCGGGGGCGTTTCGATTGCGCTGGCCCTTTCCATAGATCAGGATCTTAACAAAAATCTGCTGCTGGCGATCACCTATTTTGTAGTTCTGTTCTCGATTATTGTGCAGGGGTTAACGGTTGGAAAACTCACTGGCAAAGTGACAAGTGCCGAAGGTCCGGTGATTTGACTAATTCGTTGAAGCGACGGCGTCATTAATAAGTTTATTCGTTTTATTTAACCAGATATTTTGGCTTTCACATGTCCAATGCGAATCGCCTTTGAGATAAGCGCGATTTTTGATCTTCCTGAAATCAGATAGGACGTCGATTGTGTGCAGTTTGAAAGCAGGATGGGTATACACTCTGCTAATCAGATTGTTGTAATTTCCATAGTCCGGCATGACAACGGAAACCTTATTCGGAATAATGGATAGTAACACCTTATCAAAACCCATTTTCTCGATCAACACTTTGCTTCTCATTACATTGACGACGAGTGTGTCTACTTCTGAGGAAGGAAGGAAGGTGAATGAGGAAGTCGTTTTTGCAGGGAGCTTCATAAAAGGTGGCGGCTGCATCGTGTCTGTGTCCATATAAAACACAATATCACTGTTGCGATTTACAAGCTCAACGTCATTGCTTGCCCGGTCGAAAAACTTTTGATTGAAGGCAGCCTTCCACTCCTTTACTTGAAGCATTGCATCGTTTTGAAACAGGAGCATCTCCAACCTGTCCTGAGTACTCTTGGACGCAAATGCTGCGTCAAGTTTTTGCATAAACGAAGGGTCTCCATTGTTAACGAACGTTGCTGAATCTTCTAAAATATTGCCAATAGGTGCAACAAATTTTTCCCGAAAATGCCTCTCCACGCATTCAATTAGCAGTATGTTTGTTTCGGATGTGTCTAGTTTAATATGAAGAGATTGTGCCCAGTTTATGTAGTGGTACGAGTCCACATTGAAATTGGTTTTGGAAATGCGGCCTGCCTCAGTAAAGCTATCTCCAATAATGAAAAGGTTTACTTTTTCATCACGCAGTTCTGCATGAGTGGGAGTGAATTCCGGGCAGCTTTTTTTAGGATCTTTGAATTGAGGGAGATTGGAAAGTCGGTACAGATCACCAAATTGGTACCCATCGTGTACGAATCCAAATTTTCCAAGAAAATTGAAAATATCGGCATTCAACCCGGATAGCCAGATAAATGCCGCAATAAAAAGCACTACGTATTTAATCAACTTCATTCTCTTATCGCAATTTGATGGACCAAACCTGAATCTTTGCTTCTGATCTGCTAAAAACGAGCAGCTTATAATATCCTGGTTGATAGGTAACTTGTACCGGCATTTCGGATGGAATCGCTTTATCCCCAAGCCGTTTACCAGTCATATCAAAAATGGTCGTATAATTCCCTGAACCGATGGTTATAAAACGATTATCGACTCCAAAGAAATGGTATTGGATAGCGGAGTTTGGCATGAGATCTTTGATTGTAAATAACTCATTTCCATCTTTTGTAAGTATTGCCACCCTTGACGCGGATGATCTCACCAATATCCAATCCAACGAACTACGGTCAAACACCACCTGGAAGGTTGAGCCCGGCTCCTGACGGATCAATTGTTTCCGGGACACAATCTTACCTTCCAAATTTATATGCAGAAGCTCTCCCGAACCCGTAACACCTACCAGCTCCGGTTGGCCTGTTGTCGCATTTTGTGTCCAGGTAAAAGCGCTCTCGGTCCTTGCCAGGATATCCACAGGGAAACCACGCTTGACAGAACCCTTGTCGCCGAGCAGATAGATTTTTCCGTTTCGTTCTGTTACAATAAAGCCCCTGTTCCCGATCTGGTTTAATGTTACAACCGGACTTTGAATGTTCTCAAACTTCACGGATCGGTTTAGCCGCCTGATTGGCTTGCTAACACTCTCCCAAATGAAAAGTTCCTGATCAAGACTTTTAACAATAAACCGGTTACTTCCGTCGTCGCCACCGTCAATTTGAAACAGAGCGGAAACAGGTGATGCAGACGGCAATGTTTTTGAAAAAACGGTGGTAGTTGTGGAGTCGTCCTGATCAATGGCATACACTCGGTCTCCTGTTGCAAACACACGTTGCTGACGACCGATATTTAAAAAGTCGACCTTATAAGAAGATGTTACGATCGGACCATTTAACTTGGTGATCGCTTCTGTTTTACCCGTTTTCAGGTTACTAGTCCTGATTAGATTGTAATCTTTGTCGGTCAATAGGATTTCTGAACTGCCATCGACAGGATTTTGCAATGCAGCCAGGCCGGTATCGTAAATAATGGGCCATTCAATATCAATGTTCAGGAACGTCCTGTTGAGTACCTTACTGGCGGTTTGACGTTTTTTTGGAATCAGGGTAATAGATGGATAGGCGTCTCCACCATCGTAGCGGCATTCAATCAGCACGGACTCGATTTTTGAGGTAAGGTCGCCATAGGATTTGGAAGCAATGTTATCTGATCGGGATTGAGCCTTTCGAAGATTTACAATCATCGAGATCTGTGATCTGGATTTTGAATCCGTAAGTACACTGTCAAATTCCGGCGATTGCTTCCAGGTAAGCTGATTTTCATAATCCACAATATAATTTTGAAGCACCTGTGCATTATTACTCATCACAATATAAGGTGCGATATAAGTCATATAGGTTTTTGGAAAACCGGTGAACATGGGGCCGAACATACCTTCCGGTAGTTGTGGAATATCGATGGCATAAATATCGTAACCCTGAAATTTGTCTGACGACACGTTCAATTCTTTTGCAGACAGCCGGGAGAGCTTCTGAAGCACAGGTCGCAGTTTGTCGTAGTTGGAATATCTCGCCAATAGAATTTTACCATCGTTAATGCTATTGTTCTCAGCTAGTTGACATAAAATAAGCTCGGCACCAAGGTTATCAAGGAATTGATTACTTTCTTTACCAATGTAGTAGTTAAGCTTGCTCCATGCCTGCGAATTGTCCTTGTTGTGCCATTTTAAGAATTGCTTCTTAAAACCAGGGGTATCGTCGGTGGCGAGTCGGTAGAAAAAAGAAGTTTGCTGAGAGATATGTTTGTGTGCAGTAAATGGTGTGCCTGTGAGGTCCTTAATCCATGCCACGGGATAGTAACTGGGTGCAGGGGAGCCGGTAGAACTTAGATGCAGATTGGTTTTTTCATCTGATTTCTCGATATGATAGTCTTGAAATGCCGGGAAACTCCTTAAAAATTCCTTTAAGTTCGCTGTCTCGCTCGTCAGTGGAACGACGGATTTCCATGCGTCTGTTTTAAGATAGATACTAGTTCCATAATCCGAATCAGGAATTTTTGCAAAGCGGAACCGCAATTGAAAAGATTCAATACTTAAGGAGGATGCACGCACAACGTCTTCTATCAGGTCGCCATAGTAGCTTACAACAAGATATTCGTCTTTGACCATGTACGAAAACAATGGGTGCGACTTGCTATCGCTTAAATCCGTAATTCTTTGTTTTTGGAAACTGTGATGAAGGACTCGTAAATTGCCCTGAGCTGGATTGTTGATCCAGGCTGATTCTCCGGGATTTCCAATTGGAATGTACATGATAACCCCCCATTCCGTACTGGTGCGAGGGTGAAACGAATAGGAAATTCGTTTTCCTTTCAGAAATTCATGAAGCTTTTCAGGGCTTGGAGAAATCAGGTTGAGAAGCGACAGGTTATCACTTGCGATATCGAGCAACGGTAGTCTTTTCAAGTCCACAACACTCTCTGTAGCAGTATAACTGGAGTCCTGTAAATGCTCACTGCTAATCACTACGACTGCGTTGGAAGGGATGTATTTCCATGCTGCAGAAGAGCCCCTGTACCAGATAAACAGAAAATATCCTACCAGCGCAAGAACAGCAGCCAGCAGGATAGCAATAACAAGTTTTTTCGACACAAGCTTTCCCGGTTGGCAGTTTTAAGTCGGCATTCAGCGAAAGCCAAATGAATGTATCAACAGTAACACACAAAATGAAAATTTCGTATGCAGATCTACCATTATTTCATTTTATGCACGCAATGCCTTTACCTTTTGGTTTAGCTCCATACGGAAACGCAAGAGCTCTTTGAAGCTGCGAATACAAACTTTCCATAGATTCCACTTGACAATGGAAACTTCGCCGGTTTCGCGGTCTTTATGAGTAATGGGTATATCAAAGGTTTCCTGCCCCGATTTTTTCGCCATAACCGACAGAAATATATTGGGAGCAAATGGCTCGGGGTTTGGCAGCTGATCCATCAATTTTTGAAGAAATGTACCTCTGATCAACCTGAATGGGATATTGCTGTCCATGATGAACGTCCCGTAAACGAGCGAGATGGTTCCGCGTAGAAACTTAGTTATGAATAATCTCACACCCGCATCGTGGCGAACTTCGCGATAGCCGAGGATAAATTGAGACTGATCTTTTTTTGCCCAGAGTTTGTCAAAATCCTCGGAAACGAACTGATCGTCGCTATCCGTCTGAAATACATACTGTGAACCAAGCTCCAAAGCTTTTCTGTATCCGTTAACCACGGCATTTCCATGTCCACCGTTTTTCTGATTAACCACGGTTAGGTGGGTTACCTCTTTTTCGAGCTTATCGAGGAGAATTTTAGTATTATCCTTCGATCCGTCATTGATTACGATCAAGGTTGTATTTTCGCCAGGAAAACGGTTTTTGAGGAAACTTGTCCAATTGTGAACTACTTTTTCGATACAATCCTGTTCATTGTATGCGGGCATTACTATGCTGAGAAACGTCATTCAGAAGCTTATTTGGTATTTGGTGTGCGAAATTAAGTAAAAAAGCTGTAATCAGCTTATTGCATCATCATTATTTAGCAAGCGGTTCTGTCGATTTAAGACCGGCTCTCTCTGTGTTTTATAACAATTCCTTCGTAAATACCATCAAGGACATAGTTTTTGCTCATCGACGTTTACCATCTTATCTGGCATATTTGTCTTTGAGAGCATTGATCGGTTTTTCAAAGAAATGCCACGATACTGCAGCCACCATGATCGTCAGTAAACATACCACCAATACCTGGAATGCCTGAAAGTCTCGAAGTTCAGGGAAATGTCGATACACTCTATTAAAGAATCTAACGACCGGGTGGGTTGGCCCGCTGTGGTAGTGGTTGAAGACAAAATTGTGATACAGATAAACGCCATAACTAATCTTCCCAAGATAAACGCTCACTCGATTTTCCAGAAAGCCGGCCATCAGTCCCTTATAACCAACAACTGCACTTCCAATCAGAAAAAAGCAGAACACAGAAGCAGAAAGACGGTCAAGAACAATTTTGACAATGTTGTATTTATTCGCGGGAAGTTCGTGGTGCCATATGTAATTGGACCAGTAGTTTACAAGTATCCACGCCGCAACACCTAACACGACCAGCCAGTATTTACTAAAAAGCTTTGCAAACGTATCCGTTTTGTACAGTTGAAGCCAGGCCATAAAACCCCCGAAAGCAAATGAATCAAGACATGCTGGCATGGATACATACGACACAATCCATGATTTTCCGATGAAGTAAAAATACATGCGAAGGAGTACGCTTAATAAACCCATGACCAGCAATACAGAAACAAAGCTCCTTTTTGGAACAAAAAATATAAGGAACGGAAAGAAAATGTAAACCTGCTCTTCCACAGCAAGCGACCAAAGGTGATCAACGGACCCCATCCACGTTTCGTGAACAGCCATGTAGATATTTGTACCGTAAAATACCAGCCAGCCAAGATGCTCATGAACAGACGGTACACCAAGGATGAATAAAATGAGGATGCAGAGGTAATAGACGGGGAAAATTCGTATTGTCCGGCGAATTAAAAACTTACGAAGATATTTTTTAAAGCCCCCGGGTTGATCCTGGAGTTTATCGCGGCTTTGCATAAGTATCCGGGATATAAGAAAACCGCTGAGTACAAAAAACATAGTCACTCCCAGTTCACCCAGAGGAAGGTAGGTGTCGGTAAGATGGGCCAGCAGTACAAGCGCAATGGCAATGAAACGTATTCCATCCAATTGTAAAATATGGCCCTTTGAATTTACGTGCATGTTCACCAGTTAACTTTCTTCTCGTTTTTTTGTGTTTCGGTAACAGTTAATTTGTCATTTTTAAACAAAATGCCAGTTTGGTCTCCCTGTTGCCTTATAATTGCAACCCTATAGTCTCCTTTTTCCATTTCGAGTTCAAATGGAATTTCAGCATGAAAACCGGGTGAAAAGTAATATTGTTTCAGGAATAACTCCTTCCTGTTCCTATTTCTTGCACGCTCAGCTGGGAATACGTAGAAACGATCTCTGGAACTAAATAATATGTAAATACCGCTATCCTGAAGGCGTTGACTGGTAAAATTTGTGTTGTTGACCACAAAATATTTGCCGCTTTTCTTAAACGTCGTCTGTTCGTAAAGCTCTGAGAGCAGCCGCGATTCGCCCGCATAGCCTTGCCTGTCTGCAATGGAGATCAGAGGAAGCCACTGGTCATAAAAGACTGGTGTTTTCGCGACGATATTTGCAACGAAAGTCGTGTCGGCCGGTTGCGTTAGTTCTTTGTTTTGGTATGTCCAGTTAAACTGCGAGGTGGTCAGGTACTTGCGCAGATTGTAAGCATCCACCAAATGATAATGATAGCTAAAAACGTTGAATGTGATTGCGAGTGCTGTAATCGCTGTGATGTATGGCGATAAAAAACTTCCCCTAATGGGTATCACCACATACAGATAAGCAGTGATAAGCAGCAAAACGGAGTAGATCTTATATTTACTGCTAACAAGTGTATCAAGCCCGAAACCTGCCCGTCCGTAAACGATGACGAGCGCAGTGCCAAGGATAAACAAAATGGTTCCAAGACAAAAGAGGTCGGTTAGCTTTTCTGATTTGGCGCTGTACTTGTTCCTCATGATTCGGAACAGCGTGGTAGAAGCCACCGAGACCGCAACCAGAAACAATACAGAACCCATAAAGACGCACACTCTGAAATGATCCAATACCGGGAAAGATTCGGCAAAAGATCCTAAGAAAGCCATATAGCCTTTTATCAACTGCACAAAGGATGCCTTCGAATCAGGATTGCTGGTAGGTTGTATGTAGCCACGAAAGAAGAAGAAAATTGCGGCAGCACTTGTAATCACCCAAAGCGCGAGCCTTTGCCTGTTTCCGGTAAGAAAAAGAAGCAGAGCTCCTATTGGTAAGACAAAAAGTCCATTCGGACTGGTAAAAACTGTTAAAACTGCGAGCGGAATGGAAAGTGCAAAAAGCAAATTTTTTGAACTTGCGCATAGATAAATCGTCCATAATGCGAGGGTTACCACTCCGAAATTCTGAACAGCAGCCATGCCCCAATACATGTTTTCCCACTGAGCAAGAGAAAGCCACAAAAAGGGAACGGGTAAAAGCGCAAACAAAGGTTTTTTGTTCTTCTTAAGAATTATATGCCAGAGGGGCAGAAGTCCGATTAGAAGAACATTTCCTACAAACATCAAATGTCTGTAATTCAACGAACCAAAAATCCAGAAATCGGTCCAGGTTACGAGCCTTGTCAGAACAATGCGGTGTTCGTTATGCTGTTTAAAAAGTGCCGTAATCCTCTGGCTCCAATTCGTTGCATGGGAAAAATCAAAAATAAATTGTTTGAGAGGATGGTCATCCCACTTGGGAATGTTAATTGCGTAGTAATCCCATACTCCCAGGTACAATACGACCGGAATTAGTATAAACAGGCTTATGATTAGCTTTAAAGCCCCTTTATTCATACCGGAATTAAAAGATTATTTATGTTGGATATGATTGATGCAGCATCCAAACCGGATAGTTTTTGGTGATATGCCTGACTGCCATATCTCTTATTGGGGTATCCTTCTGCTTTGAGGCTTTTGAATGAAGACATGAAAACACCCCTCTCCAGAAGTTGCACGGACAATTGCTGGGCCAGCCCACCTGTACTTACATGTTCTTCGGCCACAAGGATATTGGGAGCCTTTTCAACAAGCCTGATCAGATCGTCCTGCAGAATGAGTGGAAAGTGTAACGCCGAAATAACATTAATCTTAGAAGCCAACTCTCCTAATTGTTCCAAAGCCGAAAGTACATTGTTGGCAATTGGACCAAGCGCAAAAATGGTAACTTCTGCTGATTCACTCTGGTGTAGGACCTTGAATGATCCGGACTGGTAACTATTGGCGGGAAGTGTTTTTCCGGCTCCCAGCCTCAAATAAGCCGGACGTGCGTCTGAAACGATCTGATTTATTACAGGCTGCACTTCGTCTGCGAAACCAGGAACCCAAACGTTGGCGTTTTGAAGGCCACTCAGGCACGCCAGATCTTCCAGCGTGTGATGACTGCTCCCCATGATTCCATAACCATATCCCCCTCCGTTACCTACCAAAAATACAGGTAAGTTATTGAAACAGACGTCGTTTCTAAATTGTTCCAAACATCTGTAAACGATAAATGGCGCAATACTGTAGCAAAAAACTTTGTATCCCTTATGTGCGAAACCGGCAGCAACACCAACCATGTTTTGCTCAGCCACGCCAGCATTTATAAATCTCTTTCCAAGCTTCGCCTGTAGATTTTCTAATGCGTTATAGCCAAGGTCGCCGGTTATGAAGACAATCGAATCATCTTCTACGGCAAGTTGTTCAATGGCATTGGAAAATTCTTTTCTCATTTTCTTAGCTGTTTTACCAGTGTACGAATTTCATCAGCTGTTTTATAAGATTTTGTTCCACGTCTGATACGGGTACGTATATATTTTGGCCGTTTTTTTGTTTCTTCAAAAATCTTGGTAATGTATTCACCCAGAAAGGAAATGCCGAGAATGGTAAGTCCACCAAAAAATACAATCAAAACGATTACCGTACTGATACCTTGTGGGGTGTCAGGGAAGAAAAATAGTTTTGCGAGAATCTGGTATATAATTCCTAGTATAGAAAGTCCTGTGAGGGTAAATCCGGCATAGCTCATAAGTTCCAATGGGGCGAAACTGAATGAAAATATGGCTTTCTTGGCCCACCAGATATTTTTTGTCCAGTTGTTTGTTGAAACCCCAAACATACGTTCTGGCCTGACGTAAGGCACTCCGATTTGCTTGAAGCCAACCCAAGCACGCAACCCACGTAAAAATTGCTCGGTTTCGGGCAGATCCACCAGCTCCTTTACAACTTTTCGATCGATCATTGAAAAGTCACCGGCATCTCTCGGAATGGGGACGTAGCTGAGACTTTGAAATATTCTGTAAAACGTTTTGTAAAAGAAGTGGATGTGTGGTTTCATTTCCCGCTGCACTCTCACTCCATATACCACGTCATTCCCATCCATCCATTTTTCGTAAAACGCCGGAATGATTTCGGGAGGATCCTGTAGATCTCCATCCATAAGCACGACACAATCTCCGGTTGCAATTTCCATACCGCTTAGGAATGCAGATTGAGATCCAAAGTTCCGCGAATGGCTGATTCCAACCACATTAGGATCTTTGTCACAAATGCCATTGATGACTTCTTCCTGATTATCAGGCGAATTGTCATTGACAAAAATAATCTCGTAGCGTACTTTAAGCTCATTAAATGTTTTGACAAGCCTTTCATACATGAATGGAATGGCTTGCGCATCTTTATAACAGGCTATAATCGCTGTTATGATGGGATTAAGTTTGGGATTTTCGAACGCAGGGATAATCGTTTCTTCGTATCTGATCCCCTCTTGCCATGCCTGGGTTTTTGCGAGTCCAGTCTCTAGCGATGTACGGGCTTTCCAGCCAAAATCATTTTCAAAAGCAGAAGGATCTCCGAACCACTCTGCTAAATCCCACTTACGATTTGACATGCTTCCCCATTGTGGCTCCTGAGGAATATCAAAGGTCTTGCGGGATGTTTCAACAAGGTCTCCGATTGTTGTTTTTCGCCCGGTTGCAATGTTGTATGATTTTCCCGCGGAATCGCTGTTTATTTTTAGAGCTGCGTCCAGAAAAGCTTCCACACAATCTTCTATAAATACGAAATCTCTGCTGATGTCTGGAGATACCAAGGAAGGCAATTGTTTCTTTCGCGCACTCTCAATTAACTTAGAAATAAGCCTGTCAGGCTCTTCCCAGTAACCGTATATTGAGTAAAGCCGTAAATTGACAGTTTTGAGACCAAACTGTTTCGCGTAATATTCGAGCAGATACGCTGCCGACACTTTTGATACAGCGTAATGACTGTTTGGTTCTGCCCGATCTGTTTCTTTGGGCGCTGTGCAATTGTACCCATATTCCGAACTGCTGCCAGCATGGATATAAACCATTTCCTTGGTACAGTTCTGGAGAATGTTAACCGTACCAATTACGTTTGTTTCGTAGGTCAGGTTTACATTACTCTGTTTGCTGTATGCCCCGTATGCAGCCAGATTGAAAAGGGTCTGTGGCTTATATTGTTCAAAAACATCCGATACCGAAGTGTTGGAAAGGATGTCGCAGTGTAGGATATTCTCGAAAGGGACATTCAGCAATTTTAAGCGCCACGCTTTTGTTGCATCATGCGTCAGAGCGTAACAGTCCTTTCTGATCTTGAAAATATCGTTAAAAAGATTGGCACCAATAAAGCCGCTGGCTCCAAAAACAAATATAGGTCCTTTGAGTTGTTCTATTTTTTCTCGGTAGGCCGGTAAATTGTCAAGCATTCGTGAGTTCATTAAAATAGCGTTCCTTTACTTCCAGCGTAGCTTGCTCGTATTGATCCTTGTTCATAGGTAAATAGTGCCATTCCAGCTTATTTTCCATGTAGGAAACTCCTTTGCCTTTAATTGTGTTGGCAATAATTGCTTTGGGTAACCCATTTTTTTGAACTTTCAATTTGGCTATCGCCTGACTTACGGAACCGATGTCATGACCGTCTACTTCAATGGTTTCGAAGCCAATCGCTTTCCATTTATCGACGGAGGCTGTAAGGCCAAGTACCTGATCTGTTGTTCCGAATCCCTGCAGGCCGTTGCGGTCAATGATCATGAAAAGATTGTCAAGCTCATTCTGAATGGCGTAATGTGCCGCTTCCCAGGTGGTTCCTTCGTTTGTTTCGCCGTCGGAAAGTAAAGCAAAGGAATAGGTTCCTTCTTCCCGGATCTTCGCTGCATGAGCAATTCCGGCAGCAATGGGTAAGCCGTGACCCAGAGAACCGGTAGCGAAAGGAATTCCCTTGTATTGTTGCGGGGCAGGATGCGCAGGCAGGGTGGTCCCGTCCAGATAAAATGTATCTAATTCTTCGTCAGTAATTTCACCCAACGTGTTAAGACATGCATATAAGGCCGCCGCAGCATGACCCTTTGATAGGATGAAGGTGTCTTCTGGCGATTTATTTAAAAACAAAATGGCAATCATCAGGTCGATACAGCTGAGAGAGCACCCAATGTGTCCTGCGTTTGCCTTATGATATAAGCCAAGGATTTTAAGCCGCAGTTCGCCACTTATTTGCCTTGGGTCATTTATGATTTCTTCAACGGTCATGTGTGGATTGTACGTCGATGTAGAACTGATTTTTCTCCCGATTCAAGCGCAAAATTGCACTATTTGGGCTGCAATATACAAAATGTTATTTGACGGTCATGTGTCCGGCGGCCAACGTGTTCAGTCATTTCCTGCTCTCTGGCCCTTCAAGTTGATGATTTCCAGTTTTTTTCCATTCCTTTTAATTAGTATACGGTCTGTCTGAGTTGTATCGACGCGCTGCACAAACTGTGCGTCTTTGGGGAGATAAAGATTCGTTATCTGGGCGTCCATGACCGAATAGGGCAGGAATGTGCGGTCCATTTCGCTTTTCATGACCAGATATTTTACAGGATATAGAACAGTGTCTCCTTTCTGATACATGGCCGAAATTTTCCGGGCGGCTTTGTGATAAGGATTTGCGGGTCTTGGTGTGAGGAAATAGCCGTATTTCGGTGACCTGTCCTCATAAAATTCCAGCAAACGTTGACCCACGAAATAAAACTGAATGGTTAAAAACAGAAAAACAAGTGTCCGGACAGTACCCGGCAGGGATGTGTAGTATTGCAAAAGAAGGCTTAGCAGGATAATGACATACGGAAACGAAAATCCAGAATAACGCTGTTGGTTGATCGCGTATGTATGGCCATTTTTGAATGACATCAGGATGAGAAACAACGTCGGAACTGTTCCCATAAGATATAGCAGCCACAATCGTTTTTTTTGCTGATTACTGGCGTTAACATGAATGTCGTAAATGAACGAAAGCGCAAAAATACTTACAGATAAAATACAGAACTGAAACCGGTGATTGCTGTAGAAAAGGAAGCCTGCAAGTAGCAGCAAGTAGGGGAAAACCTGATTAAGCCAGACCGGGATATTAATCTTTGTCCTGGTCCGGAACCAGATGATCAGGATAATACCAATTGCAATTGCAAGGATCATGTTTTTTCGTCCGACCAGTGCATCGGTAAGACCGTTGGTGAAAACAATCAGATCCGTGAAAAGCGGAATGGATTTCAGGAATACGTTCTTCACTGTTGCGGGCAAAATGACACCGAATGTATGGTCGTTGGTGTCTGCCATTTTCTTGTACAGAACCGCCTGGTGATTGAGGGAGAAAAGCGTGTATTTCCCGCCTCCGAATAACAGCCACCAGGTAATTCCTGACAAGCTTAAAACCCCGCTGATCGCCATTTTAACCCAACCGCTTATGGACCTCAAAAATAAAAGCGCATAAATTCCGTGTGTCAAAAGCACTGATATCGTAAGAAAATGGGAAAGCAAGCCCAATCCGGAAGTTAGAATGTAGCCAACGTAGAGTAGCAGAGTATTACGCCTATCGGCCTTGTCCTCAATAATCTGCAAAAAAAAGTGAGTTGCGAGTAAAGTGAGGAGAAAGGTAAGTGAGTAATTACGTGCCTGATGGCTATATGCTATAAAAATAGGCTCCACCGCAACGATTGCTGCCGCAATCAATCCTGTGTTGGATGAAAAAAAACGACGCCCAAAAAAATAAGTGGCACCAATGATCAGCATGCTGAAAATGACAGAGAAAAATCGGGCTGAAAAATCAGACAAGCCGAAAATGTCCATCCAAATGTGTAGAAGCAAATAGTAGAACGGACTGTTGCCAATGTCACTTCGGGTCATGGCTTCGTAATAGTCATCGATGGATTTATGGCTCCAAAACTGTGCGGGCGTAAATGTAGGCGCCAGGAACACATCCTTTTGATTAGCTCCCTCCAGAACGATTCCCTGACTCACCAGCATGGTGCTTTTTTCATCAAAGAAAATACTGTATGTGTCCAGGTGGTAGATGCGAAGCAAAAAGCCGAATATCAGTATTCCGGCCAGTATGACGTAGTCTTTTTTTAGGGTCTGAGACATTAATGCGTGCTGATATTAATAATTCGGATACCGTTTTTTTACAAACATTCAGACGGAATAATCTAGAGTTCTTTGCCGTTAGAAGCGCTTGCTTTTTATCCTAATGCGGCAAAAGTAAGCAAATTTCCTCTTTGGTGCGGGCTTTTAGATTTTTAGAATTGTAAACTCTACCCTCCGGTTTTTCTGGCGATTTTGTTCCGTGAGGTTGTTTGCGATGGGTTTAGCAGGGCCCCAGGCTTTAGTTTGGATTCGTTGAGAGGTAATTCCCTTAGATGTCAAGTAATTTTTTACCTGCAATACACGATCTTCGGACAGCTTGATATTTTTCTGCGTGTCACCCTGATTGTCTGTATGGCCTTCCAGAAGGATTTCCATAGAACTATAGGTTTTAAGTACAGCCACAATACGGTCCAGCTCGGAAAATGAAGAAGAGACGACGTCTGCGCTGCTCTGAGCAAACATTGTGTTGCTTAGACGAATCTGCTGCCCCGCTTTGATGGGTTGCAGGTATAGGTTTTTTCGGATATTCTTGAAATTGGTTTCTTCCGTCAAGTCAATCTCATCAGTCGCAGGGAAATAGCCTTCCAGTGAAGCTGTAATTTTGTAAATCTCCTTTAAAGGAAGTATCAGCCTGTACTCACCAGTTTCAGGTTCGAAGGTTACTTTGCTGAATATCTCATTATTCTTTTTGAATTCAGCAACAACGTCCGATTTGACAGGTTTATTCCCAATCGCCTCAAATATGGTTCCCGTAACCACTGCGACAGGTTCGGGTTTCATTTCAGGTGTCAGTCGTATCCTGAAAATATCCTCCTTGCCTATAGAATTCTCGCTTGAACTGAAATAAGCAAAATCTCCTGAAGCGGGAATGTTAAAATAGCCGTCCCATTGAGGTGTGTTCACAGAAGCACCTAAATTTTGCGGTTTTGACCAGTTCAGCCACGTGTCGTCCAGTCTTTTGGTTACAAAAAGATCTCCTTCGCCATAGCCACTATGACCCAACGATGTGAAATACAGTGTTTTATTATCCAGGGAAAGAAATGGCGACCCCTCGTACGCTGCGGTATTTATTACATTTCCCATTCTTACTGGCTCCGACCACGTATCATCTGGCTGAATAAACGAAACGTAAAGATCTTTTTGACCTTCTGTATCTCTACGTTGCACGGACAAGATCAATACATTGCCGTGAGGAGAAACGGCCAGCTCAGTGTGCTCGTGGTCATTATAGTGTTTTGTAATTTTATACTCCTTTGGGAAGCTCCAGCCATTTTTTGTGTAAAAGGATCTCGATAATCCATTGACCATGGTGCCATCGGGATGATAAACATTGATCAGGTAAATGGTTTTTCCGTCGGAAGAAATACTGGTGATCGCATTATCGCCTGCATTGTTGACTGGCGGACCTAAATTTACTGCCTGGCTCCAGTTATTATTTTGGCTGAGTGTTGACAGCCAAACGTCCTGTTTTTGGGGCGATCCGATGTTGCCAGGAAAATTACTTCTGGTAAAGTATAACGTTTTTCCATCGGGGGAAATGATTGGAGCGAGTTCCTGACCCTGACTATTGATGTTTTTCCCAAGATTCTCCTTTTTTATGTCTTTTGGAATCGTCTCCGCCAGGTTGATTTTTGCAACAATTGGTGTGGAGCCAGACGAAATACCGATCGCATCAATCTGATTAAAACCACTTACTTTTGAAGGCTCTAGCACAATTTTAATTGCGTTTGCCAAAATACCCTGTTGTTTGGGAAAGATATTCAGCATTCTGCCACGGACAGACAGGCCGCCTGCATTTTGTTCAAATATCAAATATTCTTTCCCCGCGTCGGTGTATGCATAAACCCTGGCCACCGATCCGGGATTAAAGTTCTCTGCAACAGCAACCTGCTTTAAAGGTATTGCTTTTTCAAAACCAACCTTAATCCATTCTTCGTTTTTTCCATCCGCATCCGCTGGCGACCAGGCACAGGGGCTATTTCCAAAATCGGGTAATTTGTTTGGTTCTCCCAAAATCTGCTTGGCACGATAAGCGTGCCCGTATTGCCCGGGCCTGTATTCGGAAGAGTATCCCAGAATCTTGCTGGCCCACTGCAAGTCTTGAGAAAACACCTTGTTTCCAAAACATATAAAAATTATAATGAAGATTCCTCTTTCAAAAAAGCTCATTCCCGGGGTTCTTACATTTGTAAATAACACAGCTTGTAAAAATAACAATTCGAAGCGAAGAGGTTTGCATAATTGCGCATTGTATTTTTCTTCTTAGTTTTTCGAACCGACTAAAAGTATCCAGTCCCATTCTGCCTGCGAGTTGGGAGGGATAATCATGGCATCTGCTGAGCGCTTCAATTCCCCGCCAGGCCATCTTTTCCCGGTTCGAGGGCTGTACCATACAGCTACAAACTCATCGCCCTTCAGCGGGGTCAAGTCAAGGTGGATCGATCTTGACGAAGGTATGTAGAGCATTGCCATTCGCTTATTGGGAAGAAAAAAAGTACTGATCTCTTCGTGGTCTAATGAATCCGGAGTTAAAACAGTATGGGCATCCGGTTGCATATACTCCCAGGGAATATGATTTAAAACATTGGAAAAGTGTTTGAGATATTCTGCGCCGTCCTGCGTAATATTCACTTTCCAACTTGGGTTGAAGTTTTTGATGGTGCTCGAATGACAAAACCCTGCACCGGCGCTCAATACGGATTGATAAGCCTGGTTACGAATGATGGCGGATTGGTCAGCAACTTCTTTTGGTAATTCAAGATTCGCAACCACAAAAGGCCGGTGATAGAGCTGTCCGATGTTTTTTTGCCACGCAGAAAGAGCCGCATATTCGCCGACGGACACGGTCGAATCAGGAATGATAAATTTTAGGTCTGTCTGATTCAAAGAATCCGGAAGACTGGTTGGAGAACAGGAGGAAAAGGATGCAATCAACTGATTTTGTGAGTGTTGCCTGACACCCTCTGATAGTGCTTTGTAAACGAATTTTTCCTGGTTTTCTTCTTCCCCGATGATCCAGACGATATTAGGGAATTTAGCAAATTTCTTGCTGATGAAGGCGCCGTAATTTCGACACCTTTCTTCGTCCTGTGACTCGAACAGTGTATTCCAGCTTTTTCGGGATATAATTATGCCAATCACCAGGTCTCTTTCTTTAGCCGCAAGAACGATTTTTTCCAAATAATCAAAATATGCAGGATCTGGTTTGCTGAGTTGGTTATTTTTAAATGGAGGAATATTATGGTAATTTTTTTGGTTCATTTGTGCCGGCAAAGCGTGTACCAGAACGGTGTTTATCGACTGCGATTTTCGGATATCAAGATAATGGATCGCATCCGCATAATTGAGTTTACGAAGTAATTGCCAGGCAGCGTCTGCCACTACCAAAAATGGGGCACCGTTCTGATATGCCAAATGTCTGCCATTAGCACTCACTTTTAACGGATATTTGTCTGCTTGCGCAGAGTCTTGGGCAACCGAAGGAAAAACAATCAGAAAAAGTATCGACAGGAGTAGGGCCTTGGACGGAACACGGGTCATAGGTTCCTGAAAGATTTCAAACCTGCGATCGTTTGGCTGGGATCTGTGGAACCAAATACAAAGCTTCCGGCAACCAGAATGTCAGCGCCCTGGTTCACCAGCAAAGGTGTATTGTGACTATTAACGCCACCATCTACCTCAATTTTAAAATTTGCCTGCGCTTCTTTCCGCATGTGGCGAAGCTTGGATATCTTCCGGTAGGTGTTTTCAATGAATTGCTGACCTCCAAATCCTGGATTCACTGACATGATTAATACCAATGAAACGTCAGAAAGAATTTCTGAAAGAACTTCCACAGGGGTATGTGGATTCAGGGCAACGCCCGCCAGTGCACCTAACTCTTTGATATGCTGAATGGTGCGGTGAAGATGCGGGCAAGCTTCGTAATGAACAGTCAGGATCGAAGCACCCGCTTTGCGGAACGATTCGAGGTACCGGTCCGGTTGTTCAATCATCAAATGAACATCGAGTGGTTTTTGCGCGTGCCTATGAATTGCTTCACATACCGGAATTCCAAATGATATATTAGGGACAAACATTCCGTCCATGATATCAACATGAATATAATCTGCTTCGCTTTGGTTTAACATTTCAATATCGCGCTGCAAATTTGCAAAGTCTGCCGCAAGTATCGACGGGGCAATTTCGACCATTTTTTAAAAAAGAATAAACTGTAAATTTGAGCGAAATTAGTAATAATTCATTGATGTGGCAGTATTTTGCCCCGAATACAAGAATGATACCGAGTTTGCAAATTGGAATTCGGAAACCAGAATAGAAATAAATTTATCAGACTTAAGCCGCCCACACCATGACCCCTAAACAGCAAATTCAAGAACTATCCGAAAAACTGGAATATTATAATGCCCGTTATTATCAGGATAGCGTATCCGAAGTGTCTGATTTTGAGTTTGATCAACTGATGAAAAAACTTCAGGAGCTGGAAAAACTGTATCCGGAACTGAAACTTGACGACTCGCCGACACAGCGCGTAGGTGGGGCGGTAACCAAAAGCTTTACCACAGTTACTCATCGCTATCCGATGTTGTCGCTTGATAACACTTACAATGAGCAGGAACTGAGATTGTTTGATGAACGTGTCAGGAAAGGCCTTGATGGGGAAGCTTTTGAATACATTTGTGAACTGAAATTTGACGGGATCTCGTTGAGCTTTACCTACGAAAACGGCGTTTTAGTGAGGGGCGTGACTCGGGGTGATGGGACCAGAGGAGACGAAATCACCAATAACGTGAAAACGATCCGTTCTTTGCCTCTGAAAGTTAAATCAGAAAAGCTCCCGCTTGCTTTCGAGGTGAGGGGAGAAGGGTTTATGCCGTTCAGTTCGTTTCAAAAGCTGAACGAGGAAATGGACACTCTAGGTGATAATCAGTATGCAAATCCTAGAAATGCGGCTTCGGGGTCATTTAAATTACAGGATTCAGGAGAGACTGCGCGACGCAACCTGGACTGTTACGTTTATTATTTTCTGAGTGATCAGATTGTTTTCGATACGCATGAGGAGAGCCTGCTTTCATTGAAAGCCTGGGGCTTTAATGTTTCGCCAGGCTGGAAAAAGGTGCAGACAATTGACGAAGTAATTGAGTACATACATGAATGGGAAGAGAAGCGGACTACCCTGCCTTTGGCGACGGATGGTATCGTAGTCAAGGTGAACTCACTTGAACAGCAGCGTGAATTGGGTTTCACCGCAAAAAGCCCTCGCTGGGCAATTTCATTTAAATACAAAGCTGAAAATAAGCCTGCCGTTCTAAGATCGGTGAATTTTCAGGTGGGGCGTACCGGCGCAGTTACGCCAGTTGCCAACCTATGCGCAGAAAGCGAGCGGTCGGTCCCTTACAACAAAGTGAAGGGTGTACATTTGTCGGGTACCTACGTAAAGCGTGCCACTTTGCATAATGCAAATGAGCTTGAAAGACTTGATCTGCAACTGGGTGACACGGTTTTTGTTGAAAAAAGCGGAGAGATCATCCCGAAAATCACCGGTGTTGATGTAAGCAAACGAGGTTTGTTTCAAACGGAACCAATTGAATTCCCTAAAACTTGCCCCGAATGTGGTTCTGAACTCATGCGCAACGAAGGAGAAGTCGCTTATTTCTGTCCCAATGACAGCGAGTGTCCGCCACAACTAAAGGGACGGATCGAACATTTCATTCATCGCAAGGCAATGAATATCGACAGTTTGGGTGAGGGGAAAATTGAGCTGCTTTTTGATCAGAAACTGGTGCGTACTCCGGCTGACTTGTACGACCTGAGTTACAACGGACTCCTGGGCCTTGAAAAGAATATTGTCAATGAAGAGACCGGTAAGGCTAAAAAGATCAGTTTCAGAGAGAAAACGGTCGATAACATTTTGAAAGGCTTGGAGTTATCCAAATCTGCGCCATTTAAAAACGTTCTTTTTGGTTTGGGGATCAGGTTTGTGGGAGCCACCGTTGCGGAAAAACTGGCGGCTTACTTCAAAAGTATTGAAGCCCTCCGTACCGCGACTTATGATGATCTGATCGGTGTGCCTGAAATTGGCGGACGTATCGCGCAAAGCGTCATTGACTATTTCGCTCAGCCAGGTAATCAGCACATGGTCGATAGACTTGAACGTGCCGGATTGCAAATGACGACCGATGAAAAGCCGGTGGTCTTGGAAAGTAGTCTCCTGGAAGGTAAGACGTTTGTGATTTCAGGCGTGTTTGAGAATTTTGACCGCGAGGAATTAAAAGATAAAATCGAGGCCAACGGAGGCAGAATTCTGAGCGGTGTTTCGGGGAAATTAAATTACCTTCTGGCAGGAGCGAATATGGGCCCTTCCAAACTGGAAAAGGCCCGAAAACTTGGTGTGACCATCATTTCGGAAGAAGAGTTTTTGGGAATGATTTGATGCAAAGCGGTTTTTGTCATTAGCATATTAGCCGAAAGGGCTAATATGTGAATAGCCACCGGTGAAAACTGGTGGTTATGGGAAAGAATAAGAATGTCGTCAACCCTGAAAGGGTTGAACGCAAAATTTAGCCATCACTATTGGATCACACCTGAGTCAAAAAGCGCGTCCAGATTCTCCAGACCTGAAGTGAAACCTTGCCTAAAGCCCATCTCCATAATGGTTTCGATTTCAGACAATTCGGTGTATTGAATGACTATGGAAACAGTGGTAGTGCCTGATGTTTCAATAAATTGATTATGCCAAACGGATTTTGAGAAAGCTTTTGTTGATATTTCACTGAGTAGCTGGCATTCGGCAAATACCTTAGCACGCTTGGAAACAGCCTCCTGGGTTGTATTAAAGTGCTCCTCTATTGCCTTTGGAGTCATGGACTAGGGTGGCCATCAAAACTAAAATCGCTCTTCTGATAGGGTCTGCAATGGCCTGGAAAATATCTCTTTTCATCTGTTGATCAGCATATTAGCAACTATTTAGTTGTGAAATAAGTCTTTGCAAAGTTTTTAATCAATTCAGTTTATTAAGATTCCGGTGTTTTATCAATACGATTCTGCCTCAGGCCTTTCTGGATCACCAAATTAACTACTAATGTCTGACAGTTAAAGTGTTTGCGATTTGATTGAAGCTTGTTCAACATTGGAACGCGTATAACGTGGTGAGTTTTGGGAATAAACTTGGAAGAAACCCTTAAATAATTGCAATAAAAATTTACATTTAATGAAGAAATACCAAGAAGTAAGTCCCTCATCATCAGCTGATCACCATTCCTAAGTTTTTCGCCTGCGCTTTGCCCGAAATAGCAAAGCCATTCTACGACGTATTATTTCATTTCCAAAAATGCCACGTTATGAAAAAATCCTTTTACCCACCTTTATTTGTTCTATCGATCTGTTTTTTTTGTGTAGCTTTTTCGCCAGCCAATGGGCAATCCGGCGAATGGCGCGTATGGGTGAAAACGAGCCCATGCTCCGGCCGCTTTGATTGGATAACTGTCGCCAAAGATAACCCAAGTGGGGGTCTTAACGCTTATTACCTGGCAAATACAGTCTTTCCCAGTGCAGCTTGCACCGCACAGGGATGCACCTTTAACGTAGCAACCGCATTGGCTGCGTCACTACGACAGTCGAATCAGTTTTCCAATTATTGCTGCCGTGATTACTCGGTTTGGCAAAATACACAAACGCGCCAGATGTCTGTCGTTCTTGGCAAGCAGGCTACGGCCGGCTTAGGATGGATTCTTGTCAGAGGCAATCTTTGCTGTGAAGAGGCTGAAAGCTTGTCAGGAATACCGGGAGCGTGCAGCGGAGGTGCCAATCAGCAGGCTGTTCAAAATACCCAGTGTTATCCCGGAAGTTACGCTGCCTGGAATGCCCAGGCTGATAGGGTGGAATGCTATTGCAATCCGGGTTTGGTGTGGAACAGTACCAGAACGGCCTGTATTCAAGCCCCTGTCACGCAAGTTAATTGCTGGCCCGGAAGCTACGCCGCCCTCAATCCTCAGACAAACAAAACCGAATGCTATTGTAATCCTGGTTTGGTTTGGAACGACACAAAAACAGCATGCATTCAGCCAGCAACGAAGCAAATCAACTGTTGGCCTGGAAGTTATGCAGCAATTAATCCTCAGACTAGTCAAACCGAATGTTACTGTAATCCGGGTTTGGTTTGGAATGCGACGAAAACAGCCTGTGTTCAGCCAGTCGCGACGCAAGTGAATTGTTGGCCAGGCAGTTATGCGGCCGTTAACCCTCAGACTAATCAAACGGAATGCTTCTGTAATCCGGGCTTGGTTTGGAACAGCACGAAGACGGCTTGCGTCCAGCCTGCGACAGCACACGTTGCCTGCTGGCCCGGAAGCTATGCGGCTGTTAATTCTCAAACGAACAAAACCGAGTGCTTCTGTAATCCGGGTCTGGTATGGAACAGCACAAACACTGCGTGTGTGACTCCTGGGAACAATGTGGATGCCGTCGGAGCTGGCACCTGGACTTTGGTGTCCGTCACTGCCAATCCCGTTTCCAGACCCGACTGGAAGTACAATGCACAGTCGGGAACGGCCCATCTGGATGTGTATAATGGCGATCAGGCTGACTTTCAATGGACTCAGCCGCCTCAACAGTTTGGTAGCGGAGGGTTTACCGTCACCGTGAGCGTTCAGGGGAAGCCTGCACCCAAAAGCAGGATCGCTGCTTTGATCGGGGTTTCCGGGCGCGGACTTGAAACGGATGCACCATCTGACCAGCGAAGTGCCTATGCAACGCCGCCTGAGGGGCCTGCAAGCGCCTCAAGATCCGTAACCTTCAAACCTTCCAAATCGTCGTCCGAAATAGAAGTAATGATTGGAATGATGTGGGGTGGTCTGGAGATTTCGTATAAATACAAGAAGGCACAATGACCTGTATTGACATCGGATGAAGATTCTGCCCAAAACGAGCGCCACCGAGTGCTGAGCTATTAATTCACTCCGGCGTCGTGTAACACCTCTTTATTCATTCGGACATATTCTGCGTTATTTTGTTCAGAAGCAAGTTTAAGTCCTTCGTTAGCCGAGATAATTGCTGAATTTTTGTCTCCTGTTTTCAACTGAAGCCTTGCCAGCCAATATTTTACATTATAGGCCTGTGGCTGCGTTTTGTGTGCTTCCTGCATCCATTCAAGCGCCTGGGGTAAGTTTCTGTTGTGGTTGTAACACCAAACTGCAGACATGTAATAGGGCTTCTTTTCACCTTTCATGGCTTCATGAATGTTGGCCATGATACGGTTATCGACATCAGTTTTTAAATGGAGATTTATGCCAGTATTTTCCCATTGTATCTGTAGCAGGCAATCTTCTTCATGAACTTCCGCAAATTGAAGGGTCAGGGTTTCAATTTTGGTGACAAGTTTTATTGGTTTAACCTTGAAACGAATCAGATCTTGTTTTTCATCGTATGCGTACGCCCCCCACTGGCCAATATTTGTGTTCAGTATGATGGTCCACACATTTGCGCCAGGGATGGTGAAAAGAGAATAGGAGCCAGGCGCCACTGTGTGGCCTTCTACCTGGATTGAGTCTGTAAATGTTACAACTGTGGCATTATTTGCACCAGTTCACCAAACGATGCCATAGGGCTCCATTCCTCCAAATATTTTTCTTCCTTTCGTGTTTGGCCGGTAATATTTGATCGATATTACACCAAGTCCAAAATCTTGTTCAATGCGCTGACCCGAACTTGCGGCTGGGATTTTCAGCCTTAATTCCTGTGCCTGAGCAGTGCCGGGATTGAAAACCATATAGGCTAGGAGGCAAAATGCAATTATTTTCATGGCATGTTAATTTATAGGTTACAAAAAGGATTAGACATTCCGCTCGCATTTTTTGCGATTTGTTTGTTGTAAAATTACAGTCGTTTTTTTGATCGTCTGTTAGTCAAACTATTTGTTTGTTTTCTTCCAAACTTTCCTTAGCAGCAACTTTCAGATACGGCTTGCCTTTTCCGGTGTTCAGGTAGGATTGCAAACTCGCAAGAAAGTAATCCCAGCCTGCCTCACAGACGTCATAACATTCGAAGTTTTGATTTAAACCCTCGTGCAGAAAGGTCAGGGTTGTACCTTGCTCGCCGGCACTAAAGGTCCAAAAAAGCCGCGTGCCTACCCATTCAGCCTTATTTTTTAAGGACGACATGTCTATGTATGCTTCGACACATTTCCAAACTACTTGCTTATTCGGTGTGGCCTCAATAATCTCAAATGTTTTTTTGGTTTCCCCAAATGCGATTTTAAAATGATTTCCCACGTTAGCTGCGGCTCCTGCGAGGTCATCGCTCCACCAATCTGCAATATGTTCGGTAATGGCAGTGTATGCCTCGTCCACAGACTTTGTGATCGTAAGGTTCTTCTGGTAATCGCTCATGAGCGTTCTTAGCGTTTATTTTGATAGTACTGAGTTACAGTGATTATGCCAATTTCCTGCGGAATTGCCTGTCGTCTAAATGGCTTTTTCATTCAACAGATGTGAGTTTTTTTTCGTCATCTGTTTGCGGTTTACCTTTGGCGTTGGGTTTGCCTATACCGGTTGTGATCAGGGTTTGCAGGCTGTTTTGAATGTAGTTTGTCCAGGCACCCTTGCAAATCTCGAAACATTCGTAGGCCGGAACTAAACCTACGTGTGTGAAGCGAACCTGTGTTTGGTTATCTATTTCGGTGATTTCGAAAACAATTTTTGTGCCGTTCCATTCGGTCTCGTCCTCTGTAAATTTGAAATAATTGTCGAGAACCAGCCAGACCACCTTTTGATCAGGGATAAGCTCAATTATTTTCATTTTGCTACGGTGCACATCTTCGTAGTGATAGTTAAACTGCTCGTTGAGTTTGTCCGTAATGCCTTCTATTTCTTCCGACCACCATCCACGTACATTATTAATGGCATTAAATGCTTCTTTCGGAGTTTGCTCTACCAGGATGGTAGAGGTAAAATCTGATGTAGTCATATTTTCCTTGATTTAGTAACTGTAGAAATGTATGCAAATGTATTGTCTGAATGCGATTCGTTGAGGGGGTGAAATGGACTTCTTAGTGGGTTGATTTGGACAAAGTGAATTTTTATCTTTACAAAAAAATAATCTATGAAACACCTCACCATATTAGTTCCTGACGGCCAGAATAATCTGAGCAGCATTGTTGGCTCCTACAAGATATTCACAAAAGCCAATGAGTACTGGAAGAAAATCGGGGGACATGAATTATTTACAATTCAGCTAGCCGGTGCTTCAAAGGACGTGGAATTCTACGAAGGTTTGTTTATGGTGAAACCACACACAAACATTTCAGCTATAACAAAAACCAACCTGGTTATTATACCGTCGTTGAATCATAACTATGAAAAAGCGGTGGCGGGTAATGAATTGATGATCAGTTGGATTGAAAGACAGTATAAAAACGGGGCAGAAATAGCAAGTATTTGTACCGGCGCTTTTATGCTGGCTTCATCAGGCTTGCTGGACGGAAAAAATTGTTCTACGCACTGGTCGGCCGAGGAAAATTTCAGAAAAATGTTTCCGAAGGTGAATTTGCAGACCGAGAAGTTGATCACTGATGAAAATGGAATTTATACCAATGGTGGTGCCTATTCATTCCTGAACCTGATGATATATCTGGTGGAGAAGTATTACGACCGACAAACAGCCATTTTTTGTTCCAAGGTTTTTCAGATCGACATGGACAGAACAACGCAATCGACGTTTACAATATTTAAAGGTCAGAAGTCGCATGGAGATGAAATGGTGAAGAGCGCGCAGATGTACATCGAAAGTAATATGGACGAGAAGATTTCAGTTGAACTTTTGTCTTCCAAATTCTCTGTTGGCAGGAGAAATTTTGATAGGCGGTTTATCAAAGCGACAGGCAATACTCCTCTTGAATATTTTCAACGCGTCAAGATCGAATCTGCAAAAAAGGCGTTTGAGAATGGCCGCAAAACGATTAATGAAGTGATGTATGAAGTTGGATATTCGGACGTAAAAGCGTTTCGTGAAGTTTTTAGGAAAATAACCGGAATGTCGCCGGTGGAGTACAAGGGCAGATACAATAAAGAAGCCATTGTTTAAACCGTGGCTTCTTACGCGCTTTAAATCATTCAGATTAGATTATTTCTGATATTGCCAAAACCGGCCCTTGCCTTCCGATATCCATTCAATGGATTCGTCCATTCTTTTTTGTCGGGTGGCTTCTGTTTTTGCATCTATAATCCAAACCAGATAGTCTTTTCGAAACGAAGCAGATTTCGTTTCGAAAATTTCTTTCGCCTTCGGATGTGCAGCAAGCTTTTCGGCAAAGTAGTCTGGCACTTCCAATACTTTGGGTTTGTCAGATACCGGCTTTGCTTTTTTAATCCCTTTTTCATTTAGCATCATGGCTTCTTTAATATAAGCCACTAATGTTTCCTCTGATGGCAAATCAGAGAAGGCTTTGATTTTATCCATGTAACCCATCTTCTGGCCATTTTTTACGCTCTCCAGCAATTTTGGATCGCTCATCAATTCTGCCTTGTAAAGACTGAACGAGCAATGCTTGGAAGACGATGCCAGAATACACATCATATCGCCCCTGTAGTCCAAATGGGGAATGCCCCATTTGATAAATTCTTCAACGTCCGGGCAGGTATCATGGATGAGATTTCGCAAATATTCTAAAATTGGCTTCGCAAAATCGGCTGATTTAGCAATGTAAGCGTCGACTTCTGGATTGGGTTTTGTCATATTAGATGTGGCGTGCTGTTTTAATAGGTAAAGGTTTTTACATCATAAACCTAACTTGGTAAAGTCTTTAATATGATTTGGTCAAAATAGTACTTGAAATATTGGCGCAGGTAGGACCTATTTATTCATCGCAGCACTCAACGTTTTGTTCGTAAATTTTATAAGTCCATATGGACACTCCGCTCGCAAAATTAATCATAAAACCGTTTTCTGAAATAGATGGAATAATCAAGATCCAACGGTTACGGTTTTTTAATTGGGTCTTGTCGGACCTATGTCGACCAGATAATAATACAGCTGTTTTGTGATCGGATTACCAGACAGCGGTCTTAACCTGTTTTTCGTGCAATGTCTCGACTATGATTTCCAGATTACTTCATTACCTTTGCCTTTTGAAAATTTTACCAATAATATCATTATATAATGCCATTGGACGAACGTTTCAAAGGAGTCGGAGCAGCTCTGATCACCCCCTTTGATGAACAAGACGAAATAGATTACCCGGGTCTGAAAAGATTAATAGGCCTTGTTACCGAAGGCGAAGTCGACTACCTGGTCGTGCAGGGAACCACCGGCGAATCGCCAACTGTGTCTTCAAAGGAAAAGCTGGATATCCTGGCATTTACAATAAAGAATAATTACAAGTCGCTTCCTATAGTGTATGGCCTTGGTGGGAATAATACCAAAGCCATTCTTGAAACCATTAAAAGTATGGACTTTACCGGCGTGGATGCAATCCTGTCCGTATGCCCTTACTACAATAAACCTACTCAGCAGGGAATCATAGCCCACTTTACTGCCATTGCGAATGCTTCGCCAGTGCCCGTGTTGCTCTACAATGTTCCAGGGAGAACCGTAACCAACATCAGCGCGGATACGGTAATAACCCTTGCGGCCCATCCGAATATCATCGGGATCAAGGAAGCGGGGGGCAGTATAGAGCAATGCATGGAGCTGGCTTCAAGAGCACCAGAGGATTTCATTTTGTTATCTGGAGATGATAATCTGGTTACTACGATGGTGAGTGTGGGCTGGCATGGTGTTATATCTGTGATTGCCAACGCGTTTCCAAAGGAATTTACAGAACTCACCTGGCATGCACTCGAAGGTCGTTTCAAAGACGCCGCAAAATTGCAGCTCGCTTTCCTGGAATTCGATACTTTGCTTTATGTGGAGTCTAATCCCGTCGGGATCAAAAAATGTCTTGAAATTAAAGGCATCTGTAGTTCGGATGTTCGTTTGCCCTTGTTGAAAGCTTCTGACGAGCTGGGTGAAAAGCTCAATGCAGCTATGATCCGGGAAGGTTTTATTTGAAAAAATAAGTTACTGCAAAATTTACGCATCATAGGATTACCCAATCCTGTGATGTTTTTGTTTAGAATAAAAATGATTGCGCCATGTCAGACAAAATGATCACTTTTTATCCTGGTCCATCGAAAGTGTACCCGCAAGTGGAGCGATACCTTGTGGATGCGTACCAAAGCGGGATTTTAAGTGCCAATCACCGCAGCGACGTTTTTATGGAAATGCTGAAAAGGACGGTCGAAGGCGTTAAAATTAAACTTGCTGTTCCATCTGATTATGAAGTATACTTTGTCTCTTCTGCTACGGAATGCTGGGAAATGATTTCTCAATCGCTGGTTGCCAGGTCCAGTTTTCATATTTACAACGGGGCGTTTGGAGCTAAATGGATGGAGTATGCTCAAAAGTTGAGTCCCGGATCACACGGTGTTGCTTTTGATCTTAATTATTTGCCATCCGGAGACCTCCTGGATGAGGCGCACGAGGCAGATGATGTAATTTGTATCACACACAATGAAACCTCTAACGGGACCTCTTTACCTGACTCGTTTCTGAGACATTTAAGAGAAAAAACGGATAAACTTATTGCCGTTGATGCGACATCCTCGATGGCAGGGGTGGAGTTGCCGTGGGCGGATGCAGATGTTTGGTACGCTTCTGTTCAGAAATGTTTTGGGCTGCCTTCGGGACTGGGAATTATGGTTGTTTCTCCAAATGCAGTGGCTCAGGCGATCTTGTTTGGGGAGAATGCTCATTACAACAGTCTTTTATTTACACGTGATAATTTTGTTAAATTTCAGACGCCTTACACGCCCAACACCATGGCGATTTATTTACTGGGCAGGGTAATGGAGCAGGTTTCACCCATTGCCGAAGTTGCGTCAAGTACCCAGGAGCGGGCGGATGAATTTTACCGGTTTCTGGCTGACCAAGGTTATTCGCCGTTGGTATCTGCGCAAGAAGTGAGATCTAAAACAGTTATTGCGGTAAAGCTTGAAGGGATGAGGCTAGCTGATATTAAGTTGAAGGCCAAATTGCAAAACATCATGCTTGGTAACGGATACGGAGAATGGAAATACCAGAGTTTCAGGATCGCTAATTTTCCCGCAATTGATTTGGAAGAGATACAACTATTAAAGGATTTCCTGGCCTCAGTTACTTCTGAATAGGTGATGAGTAGTAATAAACCGCAATTGTATTTAATATTTATTTACTTACTCCTCGGAAGCTAGCTCGTGCGATTAGATATCTTACAACAATACCAGAGCCAAACGAAATGTTTGGTTGCCCTTGATTCCATTATTTTTGGATTTGACGGAGATGAATTGAAGCTGTTGCTGGTAAAAAGGGGCATTGAAAATGAGCGCCATACCTGGTCGCTGATGGGCGGATGGGTACAGCCGGAGGAAAGTCTGGAAGAGGCTTCAACCCGAATTCTTTTTGAACTGACGAATCTGAAGGATATTTATCTGGAACAGTTATACACTTTTGGCAACCCTGGCAGGGATCCGGTAGAGCGGACCGTCTCAGTAGCCTATTTTGCGCTGATAAACGTCGAAGATTACGATAGCAAAATCTCCAAAAACTTTGAGGCTCAGTGGTTTTCCATGCAGGAATTGCCACCACTTTTATTTGACCATGGTTCCATGGTGGGAATGGCTATTGAACATCTTCGATACAAGGCTTCTCAGCATCCGATTGGTTTTGAATTGCTACCGGAGAAATTCACAATCCCACAGCTGCAAAAGCTTTACGAGGCCATTTTCGGGACAGAGCTGGATAAAAGAAATTTTAGCCGTAAACTATTGTCTACACACCTTCTGATAAAGCTGGATGAAAAGCAAAAAGGCTTCTCCAAAAAGGGTGCTTTTTACTATCGGATCGACGAGGAAAAATACAAAACACAGTTCAATACTTTTTTGAATTTCTTTACAGGTTGATGCCTTTTATTTGTGCTATCTGCTTACGCTTCTTTCTGTTCTCAGTTTAAGATCTCGCAAATCTTTCCCTCGCGAGAAGTTTGTGTAAACACGGGGTTTTGTTCAACTTTGCGGCATTGTTGACACAATTCTGATTCGATGTTCAATATCAAAGAGATAATTTCAGTAACCCTCATTCTGTTTTCTGTCATTGATGTGATGGGATCCATACCTGTTATTGTCGACTTTCGAAAAAAGTTGGGTCACATCCAGTCGGGAAAAGCGACGCTTGCCGCCGGAGGGATTATGATTGTCTTTCTTTTTCTTGGGGAAAGGCTGCTGAGCCTCTTTGGTGTGGACGTAGCGTCATTTGCAGTCGCAGGAGCAATCATTCTTTTTTTATTGGGTTTAGAAATGATTCTGGGAAGAAATTTCTTCAAGCACGAAACCATGAATGTAAGTTCTGCATCGATTGTCCCGATTGCATTTCCGATCATTGCCGGCGCAGGAACGATGACCACACTTCTGGCATTGCGATCAGCCTATGAAATTCAGAATATTCTCATCGGTATATTACTTAACCTGCTTTTCGTGTTTCTCGTTTTAAGATCGTCCAGCTGGATAGGGAATAAACTTGGAAGCGGCGGGATCGAAATTCTACGAAAAGTGTTTGGGATCATTTTACTGGCCATTGCGATTAAGCTTTTTAAGACCAATTTGGTAATCTAGCAGCTATTGGCCATTAGCTGAGGGCTGTTAGCTTGCTTTCGCAGTTGATTGCATTCTCAGCCAGATCAGCGGCTAATTTTCAAGAAAATTCCAGAATTTCATTGCTCATTTTTTATAAAAAACTAACTAAACTATTGAACTTCAAAACAACAAAAGCACTTTCTTAACAGCTAACAGCTAACAGCTAACAGCTAACAGCTAACAGCTAACAGCTAACAGCTAACAGCTAACAGCTAACAGCTAACAGCTAACAAATCAATCTTTCAAATATCATCATTACAAAAATGCAACAACCAGATAGCCTTAATCAAGTAGCAGAATTTCACCGCACATTTAAACACCCGATTTTAGGAACTCCGGCGCTTCCTTCAGAGGATAGAAGCCGTTTGAGAGTAGCTTTGCTGGCTGAGGAATTAAAAGAGCTGGAAGTTGCCATTTTAGAAAAAGACCTGGTTGAGGTTGCGGATGCACTTTGTGATCTGCAATATGTTCTTTCGGGTGCTATACTTGAATTCGGTTTAGGAGAAAAATTTAAAACATTATTCGATGAAGTGCAGCGTTCCAATATGTCGAAAGCTTGTTTGAACATAGAGGAAGCAGAAGCGACTGTAGCGCATTATCAGGCAAAGGGTACCGAATGTTACTACAAGGAGGACAGCGGGAAATACCTGGTGTACCGCACCGCCGACGACAAAACGCTAAAAAATATTAATTACTCTCCTGCGGATTTGTCCGGGATTTTAGGGTAAAGTTTACCTTTTCAAAATAAAAAAATCGTAGCCTAAATTAATAACCATGTCATCCGTTCTAGATCGGTTTTTGCGTTATGTAAAAATTGATACCCAGTCTGATCCTCAGTCTACCAGTTTTCCAAGTACAGACAAACAGCGTACATTAAGCACCCTGCTTGTCACGGAATTACAAGCAATGGGCATTACTGACGCACACATGGATGTGCATGGTTATGCATATGCAACCATTCCTGCCAATTCTGAAAAACAGAATATTCCTGTTATTTGCTTTTGCTCTCACGTGGATACTTCGCCCGACGTTACCGGGGCGGATGTAAAGCCGTTGGTACATAAAAATTGGGACGGCTCGGATATCATTCTTCCGGACGACCCCAATCAGGTCCTTCGTATTTCGGAACTCCATGATCTGGAAAACCAGATTGGGAACGATATTGTAACAGCGAGCGGAAGTACTTTGCTGGGAGCTGACAACAAAGCGGGTGTTGCGGAGATCATGACTGCAGCGGCTTACCTGATTACTCATCCTGAGATAAAACATGGCACTATAAAAATACTCTTTACCCCGGACGAGGAGGTTGGCAGGGGAACTGAAAAAGTCGATCTGATCAAGCTTGGAGCTGACTTTGGGTACACCGTTGATGGGGAAGGAGTGGGGACTCTGGAGGACGAAACATTCTCAGCTGACGGTCTCAGCATTGTTATTCATGGCGTGAGTACGCATCCAGGCTATGCGATTGGCAAACTGGAAAATGCGCTGAAAATTGCAGGCGATATTCTTGCCGCTCTGCCAAAAGATTCCCTTTCTCCAGAGACAACTGAGAACAAGGCCGGATTTATTCATCCGGTTCATGTGGAAGGTATTCAGGAAAAGGCGACGATTGATTTTATCATCAGGGATTTTACAACCCAGGGCTTGCATGATAAGGAAAAGATGTTGTCCGAAATTGTAGACAAGGTTTTGGCGCGATACCCAAATTCACGTACTGAAATTCATGTAAAAGAGCAGTACCGGAACATGAAGGAAATTCTGGATCATCATCCTCAGGTAATAGAGAATGCCATGTTTGCAATTGAAAGAGCGGGTGTAACTGCGAAACGGCAGAGTATCAGAGGTGGAACTGACGGTTCCAGGCTGTCGTTCATGGGCTTACCCTGTCCTAATATTTTTGCAGGTGAACACGCGTTTCATTCGCGTCTCGAATGGGTTTCGGTTCAGGATATGGAAAAGGCAGTGGAAGTGATTGTGAATCTATGTCAGGTTTGGGAGGAGAGGGCATAGCCATTTTTTGTTGAAATTCGATTTGGTCTGTTTTTTCAGTTTAAGAGGTTTGGAAGTTTAAATGTTTGAAAAGAGAGTCTGCGGAATGGCGAAAAAGACTAAGTTTTATGTGGTTTGGCAAGGAAGGAAGACGGGCATCTTTACCGACTGGAAGGAGTGTGAGGCACAAATCAATGGTTTTGATGATGCGCAATTCAAATCGTTTGAATCGATAGAGGAAGCGGAAACAGCTATTCAGAGAAATTATTGGGATTTTGTGGCCAAAAAAGATGCTGCCGACAAAGTCGTGTTAAAAGCAGCGCCGGCAAATATCGGAAAGCCAATCATGGATAGTATTGCCGTGGACGCAGCCTGGAATACCGCAACTGGTGATATGGAATACCAGGGTACTTATCTTGCGACCAAGCAAAGAATATTTCTGCAAGGCCCTTTTAAGGATGCCACCAATAACATCGGCGAGTTTTTAGCGATTGTACACGGCCTGGCTTATTTGCAGAAAAAGGGAAGCGATTTGCCTATTTACAGTGATTCCCGAACGGCTATTGCCTGGGTTAAAAAGAAGCACGCTAACACAAAACTTGCACTTACGCCAAGAAATAAGCCGGTTTTTGAAATGCTTCAACGCGCCGAAAGGTGGCTTGCTGAAAACAAGTTCACCAATAAAATTCTGAAATGGGAAACAGAATACTGGGGCGAAAACCCTGCTGATTTTGGAAGGAAATAGAATTCAAAAGAGCACTTTTTTGACGAGTATAAACCTGCAAAGCCCCTTTTTTATTGACAGTTGACAGTTGACAGTTGACAGTTGACAGTTGACAGTTGACAGTTGACAGTTGACAGTTGACAGTTGACAGTTGACAGTTGCGGAACGCCGCCCGGACAGTTGACCGATTGACCATTTTACCCTTCACCTTTTTACCCTTTTCCAAGCCCAATGCCCAAAAACTCTTTTTTTCAATTCAAACAATTCACCATTCACCAGGATCAGTGTGCTATGAAAGTTTGCACAGATGCGTGTGTATTGGGTGCTTGGGTTGATGTTTCGGCTGGTAAGCGTGTTTTGGATATTGGTGCCGGTACCGCGTTGTTGTCTCTAATGTTAGCTCAGCGGAATGGTGGTGCAAAAATCGATTCGGTAGAATTAGATGAAAGTGCATTTGAGCAGGCAGTTCAGAATGTGGCCGGGAGTAAATTCAAGGATAATATTAAAGTTTTTCATTGTTCTATACAGGCATATTTGCCAAATGGTCAATACGATTGCATCATATCAAATCCACCCTTTTTCCAGTCGGATTTGCGTTCACCAAATGCATCTAAAAATATTGCTCATCACGCTGATTCGTTGTCTTTTTCAGATTTAATTGCTGCTGTGGATCGGCTTATAACCCCTGAGGGGTCCTTTCACATCCTGTTGCCGGTAGATGAAAGCAAGGTTTTTCGGAAAATGGCGGAGGATTTAAAATGGTTCGTGTCAAAAAAACTTACACTGTATCATCATTCAGGTAAAAAACCTTTTCGTGAAATTATGACATTGAGCAAGGTCGAACTGGTTGACACTGGGGAAATTAATACAGAGTTGTGTATCTACGAACCTGACGGAAAATCCTATCATTCGCAATTCAGAGAATTAATGAAAGACTATTATTTGATATTTTGATCAGGAAAAGTGCGACCTTTGCGTTTCAAAACAGGTGTTTTAAATCGAGTTTATCCATTTCATGACCGAGTCAGTTGTTGAGATTTCCGTAGTTATCCCGCTATTCAATGAAGAAGAATCATTGCCGGAACTTAGCCAATGGATTGCACGGGTCATGAAGGACAATGGGTTTACTTATGAGGTGCTTTTTATTGATGACGGCAGCAGGGACAAATCCTGGGAAGTAATCACAAAATTGTCAGAGGAGAATCCATGTATAAGAGGATTTAAATTTGTCCGCAATTATGGTAAAACGGCTGCGTTGCAGACAGGATTTCATTCTGTGAGGGGAAGCGTTGTCATCACCATGGACGCCGATTTGCAGGATAGTCCGGATGAGATTCCTGATTTATATCGAATGATCAAGGAGGAGGGTTTTGATATTGTCTCCGGGTGGAAAAAGAAGCGTTACGACCCTATTACAAAAACAATCCCGACCAAGATCTTCAATGCTGTAACGCGTAGTATATCAGGTGTTTATCTACATGATTTTAATTGTGGTCTAAAGGCGTATCGCCAGGAAGTGGTTAAAAATATTACCATTTATGGCGAAATGCACCGCTACATTCCGGTAATTGCGAAGTGGAATGGCTATGCAAAAATTGGAGAGAAAGTGGTTCAGCATCAGGCGCGCAAATATGGCTATACCAAATTTGGCCTTGAACGCTTTATATTTGGCTTTCTTGATTTACTTTCGATTGCATTTGTAAACAAGTTTGGTCGAAGGCCGATGCACCTTTTTGGTAGTTTGGGTACACTGATGTTTTTTCTGGGAAGTATGATTGCGATTTGGCTGCTGGGGGCCAAAATTTACAAGATTTATATCTCCCATGAAGCGTACAGGAATGTTACAGAAAATCCGTTATTTTTCCTTGCGCTGGTTGCGATTTTGCTGGGGTCACAACTTTTTTTGGCAGGATTTATAGGCGAACTGTTTGTAAAACAGTCTATATCGAAAACCGGGGATTATGTGATTGCAGAAAAATCGAATGAGCCCGGAATTTAATTTGTAAAAAAATCTTTAATAATAAGTCGGTCGCTTTGCGGCAGAAATAAACTATTACATACATAATGATAGCGAATGTACACAAGGCCCATCCCTGGCATGGAATTCCAATGGGAGAGAATGCACCCGAACTTGTAACTGCGTTTATTGAAATAGTGCCAACCGATACGGTGAAGTACGAAATAGACAAAGCGACGGGTTACCTTAAAATCGACAGACCTCAGAAATACTCCAATATTGTTCCCGCGTTGTATGGTTTTATTCCGAAAACCTATTGTGCGGAGAAAATAGCGCAATTAGCTCGCGAACGTTCAGGTCGTGATGTGACGGAAGGCGATGGTGATCCGCTGGATATCATTGTGTTATGTGAAAAAATCATTTCGCATGGCGACATTATGTGTGAAGCGAAACCGATCGGTGGGATTCGCTTGCTGGATGGCGGTGAAGCTGATGACAAGATCATCGCCGTCTTGAAAGGTGACGAAGTTTATGGGAGCTATTCCGAACTAAGTGAATTGCCAGAAGGTATTATTGAGCGCTTGAAACACTATTTCCTTACGTACAAAAACCTTCCGGGCGAAAAAGCACATATCGAAATCACAAACGTTTATGGGCGTGAAGAAGCGCATGAGGTGATTCTCACATCTGTGGAAGATTACAAACATTCATTTTATTGAAAATGTGGGTTTGACGAAAGTAAGCAATTGATTTTAAAGCATATTTGAGCCGTCGCAAATAGTGACGGCTTTTGTTTATTCTTATCTTTGTGCAAATTTTAAGGAAGCAGTGGCATCTGGTATAATTCTGAATAGGAGCGATCTGGTATCATGAGATGTCCCCCGCATGTAGTTGTAAGGTTATAAATACACATGAGTAATTTAGCAGAAATAAAAAAACGCCGCACGTTTGCCATCATCAGTCACCCTGATGCGGGGAAGACGACACTTACCGAAAAGCTTCTTCTGTTTGGGGGGGCGATTCAAACGGCTGGTGCGGTAAAATCCAATAAAATTAAGAAGACCGCCACCTCCGATTTCATGGAAATTGAAAAGCAAAGGGGTATTTCCGTGGCGACGTCGGTGATGACTTTTGAATACCATGATCTGTTGATCAATATTCTCGATACACCTGGTCACAAGGATTTCGCAGAAGATACGTATCGCACCCTTACGGCCGTTGACAGTGTTATTCTGGTGATTGACTGCGTGAAGGGTGTTGAAGAGCAGACCGAAAGATTAATGGAAGTATGCCGGATGCGGAATACTCCAGTGATTGTTTTTGTCAATAAACTGGACAGGGAAGGACGTAACCCTTTTGAGTTGCTGGATGAGCTGGAAACCAAATTGGGCATTCGTGTTCGTCCGTTAACCTGGCCTATTAACATGGGCGCTGAGTTCAAAGGAGTTTACAGCTTGTACGAGCAGATGCTGTATTTCTTTAAGATCAACAAGACCAAAATTGAAAGTAATGTTGCCAGAATTAGCCTGGAAGATGAAAGCCTTGTCGGACTTTTGGGACAGCGTGACGCGTCGCAGTTAATTGAAGATGTAGAGTTGGTAGAAGGCGTTTATGATGTATTTTCTGAGGAGGCTTACCAAAAAGGAGAGCTCGCTCCTGTGTTTTTTGGAAGTGCGATCAATAATTTCGGGATTAAAGAATTGCTGGATACTTTTTGTGAAATATCACCGATTCCGCAGCCCCGCCCGACGGATGTGCGTGAGGTAGAACCTACAGAACCAAAGTTTACGGGATTTGTTTTTAAAATTCACGCCAACCTTGATCCGCGCCATCGTGACCGTATTGCCTTTTTAAGAATTTGTTCTGGTAAGTTTGAACGGGGTAAGTTTTATAAACATGTCCGTTTGAATAAGGACGTTCGTTTTTCGAGCCCGTTTACCTTCATGGCGTCTGATAAAAGTGTGATGGACGAAGGTTTCCCGGGAGATGTAGTGGGACTTTATGATACAGGAAGCTTCAAAATCGGGGATACACTTACCGAAGGGGAGAAGCTTCAATTCTCCGGCATTCCTAGCTTTTCGCCTGAAATATTTAAGGAGTTGATCAATCTGGACCCGATGAAATCCAAGCAGTTGGAGAAAGGCATTCAACAGTTGACCGATGAAGGCGTTGCTCAGCTTTTTACACTTGATTTAGGAAACAGAAAAATTGTTGGTACCGTGGGGGAGCTTCAATTTGACGTAATCCAGTATCGTCTGGAACATGAATACGGTGCAAAATGTCGCTGGGTACCCATGAATATTACCCGCGCCTGCTGGCTGACTGCTGACGAGAAATCTGCGATGGATGAATTTGTTCGTTTGAAAGGGAATCAGATCGCCTTCGATAAAGACCGGAATCCCGTCTTCTTCGCAGAATCGGAATGGATGATCCGTATGAACCGTGAAAATAATCCTGCGATTCATTTCCACTTTACTTCTGAGTTTAAGACGGAGATTGGAGTCTAAAATTAGTTCAAAGTTTAGAGTTCAATGTTCTATTTATCGAGACTTCGAACTCTAAACTAAAAACTCATTTATTACCTCGGTCCGCCGCCGCCACCGCCGCCTCTGTTGCCGCGGCGTTCTTCAAGAATTTTGGCGTATTTCTCCTGTTGTTCAGGCGTAAGAACTTTCGCGAGATTCTTGTTGAACACGTCCATAGATTCTCTCATTTTTTCCCGGTCTACGTCGCCGGCAGCCCTCATTTCCTGCATTTTTTTTGCCCGATCGAGATTCAGCGTATACACTTGTTTCTGTTGTTCCTCGGAAAGTTTCAGGCTTTCGGTAAGTGACGCTGTCTGTGTTTTAGCACGTTCCTCCGGCGTTGCGTTTGCATCTGGACGTTGAGCAAAAGATGCAATGCTTGCAAATGCCATCATCATGGCTAACAATCCTTTTTTCATAGTTTAAATGTTTTAATTCCAGGGTTAGAGTGGAATTATTGGTGAAAGGTTTAATACGGGATTTAATTTTTCGTAAAGTATTTTTGCTGCTAACGCCACACCGATTGCGCAGGTGTAGCTCAATAGTGTTCCAACGAGAATATATTCCGATTTTTTGCTGATGTAGGCGGCCGGAATGTCTGTCCCAATTCCCTTGTCATTATATCGAAGTAGCGATTTGGCGGCTATAAGAAAGCCAATTGCTGAAAATTGGGTCATGATAACAAATACAAAAATGAGGATGCGTTCCGACATGCCTATCCATCGTCCCGCATTTGCCAGGTTGTCGTCTGCGTCCGGAGCCAGCTTTTCCAATTCTTCACGCCAGGGTCTTGTCAAGGTACCGACGAGAAATGATACAGGGGAAAGGCAAAGAAGGACTCCTGCTGCAATGGAAAGCGTCCTTGGGCTTTGCAGCCAGATTTTTAGGTGGCCTAATTCAATGGTTAGTTCACTGCTCAGAATGACGGCGGTCAAAATGATCGTTATCAAATGAAGAGCCTGATCTGCGACAAACCAGGTTGCGGTTCCTTTTTTATCAAATTGCAGTTTTAAGATGTCAATTAATCCATGTGCAATACCCAGAATGATTGCAGGCAAGGGGTTTGTCCATTGACCTAAGAATAAATACGAAAGTATCACGACCACACCTGCGTGTACATACAGATATTTGGAACGGTATGATTTCGCTCTTTTGTCGGTAACCCATTTGGTCGGCTGCCAGTAAAAATCTGCAATGATGTGGGCGAGCAAAAGCGAAAGGAATGCGATCATGGTTTCGTGTATAGTGCCAGGTGCGCTGGGTAAGTTGCTAAAAGTGATTCTATTGCCCACCATTTTGCCGATGATACGCGTTGGCTTACAGCGGGTTGACTAATGGATAGTTTTTCTGCAATCTGACCAATCGTTTCATTTTGCAGAAGTGCGTGAATTACCTCGCATTGCGCCGTGGTCCAGCCTTCGATGAGTGTTTCGAGCAAATCCATCATCGAGTCAAGTGATGGTGCAGGTTTTGGTAATGCAAAGGCAATTTTTGCCTTTCTTTCACGCATTTTGTCAGCCAATCTTCCTGATAATCGAAAGGCTTCTCCATCCGAAGTTCCGGGTCGGTCGGTGATCAGTTCTGCGCTGCCAATGCCTATTGCCAAACGCAAATCTGCCCCTGCGGCGTGTGAACGCGTAATTACTCTGGACAGAATCGCTGCGCGTAGGGCTGCTTCGGGTGTTTTTAAAATCCCCTGAAAACTGTCTCCACGGTAAATTTCCGGTTTTAGCTCCCATTCGAAAGCAGAGCTATCTCTTAATTCTTCCAATAGATTTTCTAACCAGGCTCCGGTTTTCTCGCTTGAAAAATTTGTTGAATTAACCATGTCCGCAGTAATTACTGCTACATTTTTGCTCATATAACTTTAATATTATAAGGTAAAAAGCTTATACATTATAAATATAAGTTAAAAAGCTTATATGTTATCTATATAAGGTTAAATACTTATAGTTTCACTGCATAAGTATAAATGCTTATATGCAAGTTTATAAGCGCTTTTGCTTATAGTCAAAGCAACGATTTCACAAGAAAGGCCCATTCTTCTTTCAAAGATCCACTGTAGACTTCGGCGCGGGCACGACGATACCAATAACCAGCATTCCATGTATCACCTTCAACCCGATGCAGGTACGCATGCAGCCGGTCGTATGTAGCGGTTCCCTCCTTACTTTGTGCAATATTATGAGCCGCTTCCCAATCGCCATTGGCGTCAAACCATAAGGCCTCTAAAAGTATTGATATGCCACTCGGCGGGCTGGGTTGCGAGAGCGAAGCGGAAAATTGTTCAAAAGTCATGATTCGATTTACCTATATAAAAATGGGCTACAAGTTGAGAAAAATTGTTTCAACATAAAAATTTACAGCCATCATTGTACGATCCATTGAAAGCATTTTAGCGAATTTAATTTATAGTCCATTCATTTGTATATTGACCATGCCAAACCTCTAACCATGAAATTTACTACACCGCATTAACAGTATCACATGTTTAAACAATTAGCAACGTTAGCCGCCGGATTAACAATCAGCGCATTATGCCAGGCTCAGGAGACCTTTCCAAAGAACGGAGCCTACGACCAACGCACCGGGCGCTACGCATTTACCAACGCAACCATTGTTGCCGATTCCAAAACCACTATTCCCAAAGCCACCTTGCTGATCGAAAACGGGATCATTCGTGAGGTAGGTAGAATGGTAAAAATCCCGGCTGGAACGGTTGTTGTCGATCTGAAAGGCAAATACATTTATCCTTCACTGATCGATCTGGACTCTGACTACGGTATGCCTGCTGTGAAGTCGGCACAGGCTGGTGGCGGAAGACAGACTCCACAATTGGAATCAAATAAAAAAGGGGCCTTTGGCTGGAATCAGGCCATCCAACCAGAAAATGATGCAAGTACCTTGTTTGCACCTGACGCAGGAAAAGCAACCGAACTTCGGAAAATTGGATTCGGGACGGTGCTGAGTCATTATCATGATGGCATTGTACGCGGCAACGGAGCAGTCCTGACCCTTACGGATGAGTCGGCCAATAAGGCACTTTTGAATGGGAAGGCGTCTGCGCACTACTCCTTTAGCAAGGGAAGCTCCTCGCAAACCTACCCGTCTTCCACCATGGGTGTGGTGGCGCTACTCCGACAAAATTATTATGATGCGGAATGGTATGAGAAAGGGGGTAAGAGCAAAGAAATGAACTTGTCTCTTGAAGCATTCAATCAGCTCAAAAATTTACCCTCTTTTTTTGAAACGAACGACAAGTACAGTCTGCTCCGCGCTGACAAAATTGGCGACGAATTTGGCATTCAGTACATTATTCGTGGGGGAGGAGATGAGTATCAGCGGATCGATGAAGTAAAGGCTACAAAAGCAACGCTGATCCTACCGCTTCGCTTTCCTGAGGCCTATGATGTGAGTGATCCCTGGGATGCGGATCTGGTGACGATGTCCCAGCTGAAACATTGGGAATTGGCACCAAAAAATACAGCGGAAGTTGCCAAAGCCCAAATCCCGTTCACACTGACAACGGCTAATCTCAAAAGCAAGGCAGACTTTTGGAAAAATTTAAGACTTGCCATAGAATATGGACTCACGAAAGAAAAGGCCCTGGAAGCATTAACATCTTTACCAGCACACCTTATTAAAGCCGAAGGCCAGATTGGGAGTATAAAAGCCGGTTTACTCGCTAATTTTCTGATCACGTCGACCGATCTTTTCAGCGTAGATAACGTCATTTATGAGAACTGGATACAGGGTAAAAAATTTGTTATAAATCCATTGAACGTTATCGATTTACGCGGGACCTATTCGTTGCAAATTAATCAACAGTCATCCGGTAAACTTCAGATAACCGGCACTCCTGAAAAGCCTGAATATAAAATAGTTGTCCAGGATTCGATCAAAATCACACCAAAGGTTATTTTGGCAAATGAACTACTGACCATTACTTATCAGCAGGATAAAAAAGCATCCGGGACGGTTCGGTTAACGGGATGGACTGTTGCGAATGGTTTGGCGGGAGAAGGGGTACTCCCGACGGGCGCAGTGATACCATGGTCTGCTGCAATTTCAGAGCCATTTAAGGCTATCCCTGCAAAGGATACTATTTCAAAGACGCCCAAGGAAACGGGTATGGTGGTATATCCTTTTGTTGGCTTTGGTAATGAGCAGCTTCCAAAGGCAGAGACGATTTTGGTGAAAAATGCGACCGTCTGGACCAATGAAAAGGATGGTATCCTGCAAAACACGGATGTTGTGGTGCAGAATGGCAAAATTGCCAAAGTTGGCAAAGGATTTACAGTACCGGCAGGCGCGCGCATCGTAGATGGGACAGGAAAACACCTTACAAGCGGAATCATAGACGAGCACTCGCACATTGCATTGTTTACGATCAACGAAGGGGGGCAAACAAGTTCAGCGGAAGTACGTATGAGCGACGTTATCAACCCGGATGATGTAAATATTTATCGCCAGCTCGCAGGAGGTGTTACCACCTCACACTTATTACATGGTTCAGCCAATTCTATTGGCGGTCAGAGCGCCTTGATCAAATTGAAATGGGGAGCAAGTCAGTCTGAAATGCTTATTCCGGAGGTCAAGACGATCAAGTTTGCACTTGGTGAGAATGTAAAACAATCTAACTGGGGAGATGTTGTCAGAACCCGGTTTCCGCAAACGAGAATGGGTGTTGAGCAGGTTTACTTCGACCACTTTATTCGTGCTAAAGAATATGCAGAAAGCTGGAAGGCCTATAATGCAAACAAAAAGCTAAGTCAGCCAAGAAAGGATCTGGAACTGGATGCGCTCGCGGAAATTTTGGCCAAAGAAAGATTTATCACCTGCCATTCCTATGTGCAGTCGGAAATAAACATGCTAATGCATGTCGCTGATTCTATGAAGTTCAATATCAACACTTTTACGCACATTTTGGAAGGGTACAAAATGGCCGACAAAATGGCAAAAAGAGGTATTGGCGGTTCAACCTTTGCAGATTGGTGGGCATACAAAATGGAGGTGAAAGAAGCCATCCCGTATAACGCTGCACTTATGTATCATGAAGGAGTGACTGTTGCCATTAATTCTGACGACGCAGAAATGGCCCGCAGGCTTAATCAGGAGGCGGCCAAAACTGTGGTTTATGGCGGAGTTCCCGAAGAAGAGGCCTGGAAAATGGTAACACTAAATCCTGCAAAATTGCTTCACATCGATCAACGGGCAGGCAGTGTGAAGGTGGGCAAAGACGCGGATCTCGTTCTGTGGAATTCCTCTCCACTCTCCGTTTATGCAAGACCTGAATTTACAATGGTTGAAGGGGCGATTTATTTTGACCGTAAGGCTGATGTAGAGAAGCAAGAGCAAATGCGAAAAGAAAGGGAGCGACTCATACAAAAAATGCTGGGAGATAAGACCGATGGAAAACCTGTTCAGAAACCTCAGGCTACGCAACCTCGCATGTGGCACTGTGAAGATATAGTTGGGGTTCATGCTGAACACGAGGAAGGCAAATAGGCTGTCCATTTTAACTGCTTTTAAAATAGATTATGATGTTGAAAAAATATATTCTTTTCGCAATTTTTACGGTACTTCTCAGTCTTCATCTGACAACCGAAGTTTTTTCTCAGAATCCTGCCCCGGCTCAGTCCCAGACAAGACCGATTGTATTGACGGGAGCAACAATCCACATTGGAAATGGTCAGATCATCGAAAACGGTGTAGTCGCATTCGACAAGGGAATTATTACGCAAGTCGGCGCTGTAGGATCCGTACAAGCAGGATCAAATGCTGAAACAATCGATGTAAAAGGGAAACACATCTTTCCGGGCATTATCGCTCTAAACACCACGATCGGTCTCCAGGAAATTGCTTCTGTCAGAGCGACGTTGGATTACAATGAAGTCGGACAAATCAATCCGCATGTACGTGCGCTTGTAGCTTACAATACCGATTCGGAAGTAATTCCAACTTTAAGAGGAAACGGTATTTTGCTTTCACAAGCGGTTCCACAGGGAGGCTTGATTTCGGGATCGTCGTCGGTTTTTTATACGGACGGTTGGAACTGGGAAGATGCTGTGCTCAAAACGGACGACGGGATCTGGCTGAACTGGCCTCCATTTTTAGCATCCAGCTTCAATAACGAAGATTTTACTACCTCTGTAAAAAGAAATGAAAAACGCCAGGAGGTCATTGATCAGATTAGCCTTACTTTTTCTGATGCCAAAGCTTACACTGAGAATCCGGGTACGGGGTCGGTTAATTTGAGGCTTGCCGCTATGAAGCCTTTGTTTACAGGAAGAGCAAATCTATACGTTCGGGCAAAGTATGCCAAGGATATTATCGAGTCCACCAGGCTATTTAAGGACTTGGGTGTGAAGAAAATTGTCATTGTCGGCGGCGATGAGTCCTATAAGGTAGCCGCTTTTTTGAAGGAAAATGCTATACCTGTAGTGTTGAACTCGACGCACCGCCTGCCAGAAGGAACTGATGAGAATGTTTATCTGCCTTACGAGTTACCGGGGTTGCTACATAAAGCCGGAGTGAAAGTTGCGATTACTTACGAAGATCAGTGGTGGCGTACACGTAATGTTGGATTTCTTGCAGGCACTGCTGCTGGTTTTGCCGATATCTCACCGGATGATGCACTGCAATTTGTAACGCGTAACCCCGCAGAGATTCTTGGTTTGGGAAATGTTGTAGGCACAATTGAGAAGGGAAAGCAAGCCTCTTTCGTTGTCTCAGCAGGCGATATTCTGGAAATGCGTGGAAATAACATTTCAATGATATTTATCAAGGGAGGAAAAGTGAATACGGATGATAAACAAAAGCGCCTTTACGAGAAGTACAAAATGAAATATGGGAAGAAGTAGTCTTCCTTGAAATTTGAGATTTTTGACACAAAAAAGCCACTCATTTTACGCGAGTGGCTTTTTGTCTGGTGTCTTTCAAGTTCGTCAGGCCCTTCGTTTTCAGGAAACTTTTAAACTCAAAAACTCCTGAGCAATTTTGTTGTCTTTATTCCTGTCCAACCAGATACAACCCATCATCTGTAATTTTGATCAGGCCTTGTTTGTATAATCCTCCAATTGCCTTTTTGAAAATCTTTTTACTGATTTGAAGGCGTTTATTGATTTCCTCAGGTGTGCTGCGGTCCGACAGCTCTAAAAATCCGTTCTGTTTTTTGATCTCATCGAGAATTTGTTGACCAATGGGTTCAACGATCTCAAAGCCAGTCTTTTGCAGGCTGATATCGAGTTTGTTTTCGTCTCTTATCTTTTTTACATAGCCTTTAAGAGAATCGCCTACTTTAAGTTCACGAAACACTTCATTGGCATAAATCAATCCATTGTGGTATTGGTTGACAACTGCGTTAAACCCCAGGTCCGTTTTTCGGAAAATCAGCAAATCAACTTCATCACCTTCTTTTACAAGCAACCGGTCGTTTTCCAGGTACCGGTCTACCTTTGTAGAAGCGAGAAGGCGACTGCTTTTTTGATCTAAATAAAGAAAAACGACATGCCATTCACCCACCTGCATCGGCGTGCTTTGCTCCCGGAAAGGCACAAAAAGATCTTTTATCAAGCCCCAGTCCATGAACGCACCATATTCGGTAACGTCTGTCACTTCCAGATAAGCAAATTCATTGCGGATGATTTTCGGCGTTTCCGTTGTCGCAACCGGCCGATCTTCTGAATCCAGATAAACAAATACCTTGATGGTATCGTCGATCTTCATGTCATCGGTCAGGTATTGGTTGGGAAGCAAGACCTCTTCGCCTTCTACATCACTCAAAAACATCCCGACGCTTGTGAGTCGTTGTATGGTTAGATAATTATATTTTCCAATAAAAAGCATTCTTCTTCAAATGTGTTAGGGAACAAAGGTAGCGCTATGCAATTACATTCTGAACTTAAATAATTTTGTGACATACGTTACCAGAATACGTCTTACGCCCAAAGCATGGTTAGCAAACCTAAGATCATGATGATCTTACATAAATTGCTCAGGTGTCGGAAATCTTTTCTTGTGTCGGAACGCATCAGCTTAAACACCAGCCAGAACAACGGTAGGAGCAGGAGTACGAAAAGGGATATTAACGTAAAGTTGTGCAGGGTACTGCCCATGATAAACAGCGTGATTATAAACAGCGCAATCCAAAGGTAAAGAAACGTTTTGGTGCGTCTGATTCCCCATATAATCGGCAAAGTTCTGCATCCGTGTGCTTCATCTCCTTTTATGTCCTCCATGTCCTTTACTATTTCGCGGATCATCGTGATAAAAAAAGAGAACACGGCATAAATTAATACCAGTTTCCTGTTAGCGGGGTAGTTAAACGTTAATATGAGTAGTGTGAATCCGGTGAGCAATGCAACGATGAAATTGCCAATGAACGGAAGACGCTTATACCGCTCGGAATAAAACCAAAGCAATGTGATTGAAAAAACATTAATCAGAAACACCCAGTGACTTACAAAAAAGCCCATTAAAGCACCCATGACGTTGAGAACCTGGTGTGCGCCCATCGCCCACCTTCTTTTAAGATAGCGACCGACGACCACCCTTTCCGGTTTGTTAACGATATCGATCTTGATATCGAAATAGTCATTGATGATGTAGCCCGCCGCGGCGATGCAAACTGTGGACAGGGAGAGAATAAACATGTTGGGATCGGCAATGATTTGCCTCCATTCCTGTCGCGGGCCAATTAGAAGTATTCGTGTAAAATACTGAGTGATCACGACAATGATCAGATTAGTCATCCGGACTAAACGAACGCTACCGGCCACATACTCCCTAAATCTCACTCTTGGTCGGGCAGACACATTTATCAAGGTTAATACCAAATGAAGGTTCAGTGATCAAAATTATTCATTTTATGCCACTTATTGAACTAATAAAATCTTTCTCTCTGAGTTTGGGATAAAAAAAAGGCAAATGGTGTTAGATGTAAAAGCCTGTCTGTTTTCATCCTTATCGGGCTATGAAATCAACACATTCACCAGAATCTAAGAAACGATTATATGAAAATTGGAATTGTATGCTACCCAACCTTCGGAGGAAGCGGAGTGGTAGCTACGGAACTTGGAAAAGCGCTTGCTAAATCAGGTCACCAGGTTCACTTTATTACTTACTCACAGCCACAGCGTCTCGATTTTTTTAATGAAAATTTATACTATCACGAAGTAAATATTCCCACCTACCCCTTGTTTCAGTATGCTCCGTATGAATCCGCCTTGTCGAGTCATATGGTGCAGGTAGTGCAGAATGCCAAGCTCGATCTGCTTCATGTACATTATGCAATTCCACATGCGTCTTCTGCTTATCTGGCTAAGCAGATCCTCGCTCAAAAAGGTATTCACATTCCAGTGATTACCACATTGCATGGTACAGACATTACGCTTGTAGGGAAAGATGAATCATATGAGCCTGTAGTTACATTCAGCATCAACCAGTCCGACGGCGTAACAGCAGTATCGGAATCTTTGAAAAGAGACACATATAATCATTTTAACATTACGCGGGATATAGAGGTGATCCCTAATTTTATTGATCTGGATCGGTTTAACAGGCAAAAGAAGGAACACTTCAAGCTTGCTATTTGTCCTAATAATGAAAAGCTGATCGTCCATACATCCAATTTCAGGAAGGTAAAACGGATTGACGACGTGATCATGATCTTTCACCAGTTGCGTAAATTACTTCCTTCTAAGCTATTGCTCGTGGGCGACGGTCCCGATCGCGTAAGAATTGAGCGTTTGTGTAAGGATCTGGATATGCTTTCCGACGTTCGGTTCTTAGGAAAACTGGATGCGATTGAAGAAGTGCTTTCGGTGGCAGACTTGTTTTTGATGCCTTCTGAATCAGAGAGTTTTGGTTTGGCTGCGCTGGAAGCACTTGCTTGTGAAGTTCCATTAATTACCTCAAATGCAGGAGGTTTGCCGGAATTGAATATCCCGGGGGTTACTGGTTTCTTGAGTGATGTTGGTGATGTAGATGACATGGTGAAAAATGCGGAGTTTATTCTCAGAGACGAAAATCTGCCAGCTTTTAAAGCCAATGCCCTTGCGAGAGCTAAGGAATTCGATGTTGCGCGGATCCTTCCACACTACGAAGCCTATTATGAAGAGGTGATTGAAAATAGTAAAGCAGTCATTTGACGCCAGGTTGTAAAGTATTTGAGATGGGGTTTCACCATCGATACGTGTATATTTCCTTTCTTCAAAAGGATTCGATCATTAAACAGGTTTTTGCTATATTCGTGTGTTATTTTCCAGAGTTTTACGTTCTTGATTTAACGATTAGATTTTATGGTGGCGTGAAGCGCATCAATAACCTTTAATAAAACTGACACATGAAAGTTGTATTCAATATCCTGATTATATTTTTTATGCTGATTGCCTTTGTTCCGGTTTTCAGAAGATTTATGTTTCATTTACTTGTAGGGCGTCAAATTGTCAAAGAACAAAAAAGGCAGTATCAGGCTCAGCAGCAAAGGGCTAAACCCGGAGTAAGAGTGGACAACGTGCCCAACGATATCAACCAAAGCCGTTTCAAAGGTGGAGAATATGTTGATTATGAGGATGTGAAATAGGTTTTAAGAAAGAAGTTATACGGACCGGGCCGCCGGGAGGTTATAAGAAGTTAAGGAGTTAGAGTCTCCCACTAAAAGACCGGGTTTCTTAGGATACCCGGTCTTTTGTTATCTGGTTTTACGCTATCAGCTTGCAGGTGGACTAGACAAAAGGGAAAAAGCGGGCGGGCCGGTGGTGAAAAGTTGGGATTTGAAATGCGAAATGACACCAAATCCTGTAAATCCTGCAATCCTGTCTAAGAAAATGAGAACAAGGCTGAGGGGCTGTAAGAAGTGAAAAGTAAAACGTAAAACGTAAAATGGATTTCAGTCGTGTAACATCTTGTCAATCCTGCGGCTGGCGATCCTGTCTGACCTAATTAGTGATCATCCACATCATCGACCCGCAAGCAAAACAGCCCTGCTAAAATCATTGAAAATCCTCCCAACAATATGGCGTAAATCGATTCCCCTCCGAAAAACGATTTGATCAAAAAGCCCAGCAATGCCGCTGCAACGATCTGAGGAATGACGATAAAGAAATTGAACAGCCCCATAAAATACCCCATTTTTTCGGAGGGTAATGAACCTGCCAGCATTGCGTAGGGTACTGAAAGAATCGACGCCCAGGCAATACCAATTCCAACCATTGACAGCATAAGGTATTTGGCGTCGGGTAAAAAGTATATTGAAATCAAAGCAAGACCTCCCAAAACCAGACAGATCAGGTGCGTAATTTTTCGACTTGTTCTTGCTGCCAAAACCGGTATCAGGAATGCCACCAAAGCAGAAATTCCGTTGTAAACACCCATACACAAACCCACCCAGTCCGCGCCATCATTGTAAAATTTTGAAGTTGTATCGGAAGTACCATATAAATGACTCGTTACCGCTGACGTCGCATAAATCCACATGGCGAAAAGTGCAAACCATGAAAAGAACTGAACGACAGCCAATTGCCTCATGGTTGGCGGCATATTTTGCAGGTCGCTCATGATGGTGACGAATGCGGAATGCTGATTTCCAGCTCTCACCACCAATCCTGCCCCCAGAAACAACAGGCCAGTTAACAAAATACCCGATGAAAAAATGAAGAGTTCTTTATTCAGATCGGTGCTAAGAAACCACACTGTTAATATCGCTCCAACCACGGTAAAGCCAATTCCCTGTCTTATTAGCTTCTTTTGATTTGCATTTGAAATCGCATGAACATCGATCTCAAAATCCTCGCTTCCCTTTTTGGAAAAGTGGGCCAACTGCTCGGGGCTGTACTCCTTCGACCGGGCGACAGTCCAGATAACGGCCGCAAGGAAAACAGCGCCACCTACATAAAACGACCATTTTACAGATTCAGGGATAATTCCTGGCGCTGCCTGGTTGGAAATGCTAAACCAGTTTGTGAAAACGTAGGGTAGTGAAGAAGCCACTATAGCTCCGATGCCAATGAAAAAGCTCTGCATAGCAAAACCGGAAGTCCGCTGGCGGGATGGCAAATTATCACCAACGAAAGCACGGAAGGGCTCCATTGTGACATTAATTGAAGCATCAAGCATCCAAAGCATTCCAGCAGCGAACCACAGTGAAGGAGAATTGGGCATGATCAGCAGTGACAAAGACGCAATGATGGCTCCGGCCAGGAAGTAAGGTCGCCGTCTGCCTAGTCTGGTCCATGTCCGGTCGCTGAAATAACCGATGACCGGTTGAATGATGAGTCCGGTCAGAGGCGCTGCTACCCAAAGTATTGGGATGTCGTCAACTTTTGCGCCAAGTGTTTCGAATATGCGGCTTACGTTGGAATTCTGTAAGGCAAAACCAAATTGAATTCCTAAAAACCCGAAGCTCATATTCCAAATATCCCAGAACCTAAGGTGTGGTTTGGTGTCGGTAAGTTCCACAATCGCAGTCGATGTTGCTCCCATATTTATTTGGATACTGGTAGTGAAATGTTGAACATTAAATAGGTAACACCGGTCAAAAATAGGATAGTTTCCGCGTTTTCAAAACTTTAATTTTGAGAAGATTAATTTGTAGAAAATACTGAGAAACGATAAGAAATGAGAAGGCAGTTAAGGAGTTATGTTAATTGATGTTTTGGAACAGACAGAAATCGCTGGAATGTGGCAATACTGATCAACGTGAAAGGAAAATGCCCGAAGCATTTATCCGATATGGGGAAGAGAGGAAATAGTGTCGAAATTTCAAATTTTGTCCCATTAAATCACGTCGTCTTCGCCAATAGCCTTTGCTTTTATTAAGATTACCTTTTGGTACCGCATTTAGAAAAGAAAGCCGGTGAGATGCCGGCTTTCTTTCGTGGATAGATAACATGTAGGTTTTAAATTATTCCCGATTTTTCCCGGCCTTCTTTTTTCTTTGTGGAAATGATACCCTCAGAAAATAAAACACAGAGAAAAAGAATAGTCGTGATGAAGAATGGAAATGTCAGAGAACTCATACAAAAGTTTAAAATTAATATTACGTATCCTTTGTTTGACGACGATAAAGCCAGCTAGTCACGGTCGACTGCACTGGCAAAATGCCATGTGAACCACTTTGATAAGCATATTGAAGCACAAACTGGCGCCCGAGTTGTACGTAACCGTTCTGATTATTAGTTGATTGGTGGTTACAAAACCCTTTGTGGCGGTGTAGTTTTTCTTGAAAAAAATAAAATAATTAGTAAAAAAATAGAGCCCGGCAATGCAAGCCAGGCTCTATGTTATTCGAAAGAGAGGTCGAACAAGTTCGTTCGATAAAATCTACCGACTCAAATACAAATTTCTTTCGCCGTAAATTCTTTGGAAGAAATCGTCCTGTAAGTCGTCAATAAAGTAAATTGCTTCACCAGTAGACTTCATTTCAGGGCCTAGCTCCTTATTTACATTCGGAAATTTATTGAAAGAGAATACAGGTATTTTAATTGCCCAGCCTTTTTTTACCGGTTTAAAATTAAAGTCACTTACCTTATTTACACCAAGCATCAGCTTGGTCGCATAGTTCACATAAGGTTCCTGATATGCTTTACAGATAAATGGAACGGTTCTGGATGCACGTGGGTTGGCTTCGATCACATACACTTTACCCTTTTTCACAGCGAACTGGACATTGATAAGTCCTTTTACATTCATAGCAAGGGCTATTTTACGCGTATGCTCCTCGATTTGCCGAATCTCGTCTTCTGTGAGATCGAACGGAGGCAAAGCGGCATGTGAATCACCTGAGTGGATACCGGCCGGTTCAATATGCTCCATCACTCCAATGATGTAAGCATCTTCCCCATCACAGATAGCGTCCGCTTCTGCTTCAAGAGCACCTTCCAGGAAGTGATCCAGCAGTATGTTGTTATCAGGAATGTCATGAAGAATTTTCACAACATGTTGTTCCAATTCTTTTTCGTTGATCACGATCTTCATATTTTGGCCTCCAAGCACATAGCTAGGCCGAACCAGCAATGGGAAACCAAGCGTACGCGAAAGTTCTACCGCTGCATCTGAGGTACGCACCGTTCCAAACTGCGGGAATGGAATATCCAGATCCTGTAGAAGCGAAGAGAACCGCCCGCGATCTTCGGCCCAGTCAAGCGACTGATAGCTGGTACCGATGATCTTGATTCCATATTTATCAAGTTTTTCAGCCATTTTCAGGGCTGTCTGCCCACCCAGCTGAACAATCACACCCTCTGGTTTTTCATGTTCGATGATGTCAAAAACATGTTCCCAAAAAACGGGCTCGAAGTAAAGCTTATCTGCAATGTCCGGGTCAGTGGAAACAGTCTCGGGATTACAGTTGATCATGATCGTTTCATAACCCGCTTCCTTCGCCGCCAGTACACCGTGTACACAAGAATAGTCAAACTCAATTCCCTGGCCGATCCGGTTAGGACCTGATCCAAGAACAACAACTTTCTTTTTATTACTTACAATCGATTCGTTATCAGGAGTTTCCTGTGATGAGTTGAAGGTCGAATAATAGTAAGGTGTTTTTGCTTCAAACTCGGCAGCGCAGGTATCTACACATTTGTACACCCGCTTGATACCAAGCTCTTTTCTTTTGTCGTAAACCTTACTTTCCTTCGTAGTCAGCAAATGTGCGATCTGACGATCCGCGTATCCCTTTTGTTTTGCAGTAAGAAACAATTCTTTCGGCAAGGTATCCAGATCAAATCTTTCAATTTCATGCTCCAGTTCGATTAGTTCCTCGATCTGGCGTAGGAACCATGCGTCGATTTTGGTAAGATTCTGGATCGTTTTAAATGAAAGCCCGATTTTGAAGGCATCATAAATATGGAACAGGCGGTCCCAGCTCGGGTGTTGAAGGCTATATTTGATTGCTTCCTGATCACGTAGCTCACGCCCATCGGCTCCAAGTCCGTTACGGCGAATTTCAAGTGACTGACATGCCTTTTGGAGCGCTTCCTGGAAGTTTCTACCAATTCCCATCGCCTCACCGACTGACTTCATCTGCAACCCAAGCGATCGGTCCGCTCCTTTGAATTTATCGAAATTCCAACGCGGAACTTTTACGATCACGTAGTCGATGGATGGTTCAAAAAAGGCGGATGTACTTCCCGTAATCGGGTTAATCAACTCATCCAGATTGTATCCTATCGCCATTTTGGCAGCGATTTTCGCGATTGGGTAACCAGTGGCTTTTGAGGCGAGGGCAGATGACCGTGATACACGCGGATTGATTTCAATCGCGATAATGTAATCGTTCTCAGGGTTTACAGAAAACTGAACATTACATCCACCGGCAAATTTTCCAATTCCGTCCATCATTTTAATGGCAAGATCCCGCATTTGCTGATAAAGCGTATCGGGAAGTGTCATCGCAGGCGCAACCGTGATACTGTCACCTGTGTGAACACCCATTGGGTCGAAATTCTCGATCGAGCAGATGATGATAAAATTTCCGTTCCCATCACGTAAAAGTTCCAGTTCATATTCTTTCCAGCCCATCACACTTTGCTCTACCAGAACTTCATGTGTAGGTGAAGCGTGAAGTCCGTTGGTAAGTGCCTTGTCGAAGTCTTCCTCTTTTTCAACAAAACCGCCACCGGTTCCTCCCAGTGTAAATGAAGGGCGTATTACCAATGGAAACCCAATTTCCTGGGCTATTTCTTTTCCTTCCAAAAATGACCTTGCCGTACGCCCTTTGCAGACATTGACATTAAGTTCCAGCATTTTGAGACGGAATTTCTCACGGTCCTCAGTTGTTTCTATCGCCTTGATGTCAACACCGATGATCTCAGTATCATATTTTTTCCAAATTCCTGCTTTGTCACAATCAATCGCCAGATTCAACGCAGTTTGGCCACCCATGGTAGGAAGTACCGCATCAATTGGTTTGCCAAGCGCTTTATGTTTTTCAAGAATCTCAACTATATACTTCTTCTCAAGTGGCAGAAGATACACGTAATCAGCACTGATCGGATCGGTCATAATCGTTGCCGGATTTGAGTTGATCAGCACGACTTCGATTCCTTCTTCCCTTAGTGAACGGGCTGCCTGGGAGCCGGCGTAGTCGAACTCACACGCCTGACCAATGATAATTGGACCTGAACCGATAATTAGAATGGACTTGATATTCGGATTTTTTGGCACAGTAAATGGTAATTTGTAGAAATTGGGAAATAACGTTTAATAACTTTCGAAGTGGCCTGAGACGATTTCAGCAGGGGGTACGTCCAAAAATTCCACAAAGTTAATTCACATATTGGAAAAAGAATACGTAATGATTAAAAAAAGTCAAAGGCAGTCGTTAGAACTGAAAATTGTAATACTTTGAACGGTTGGAAATCTTGCATTTTCGGCTTGAAATTCATTTGTATACCATTATCAATGGTTTTTAATTTAACTACTTTTTAATTTCATGGGTGACCAACAGAAGTTTAATGTTGACCTGGATCAGACATTCATGATCGGCTCGGACACCTATCTTACCAGTATTTTGGCGGGGAATGCATATGGGGTTGCTTTTGAGGATGATTTGGAAGCGGGTTACTTTTATGCTTTTCGTGTAGATGGGGAAGGTGTGATCCTCGATGCGTTACATATTTATAATGTGAAAGATGTTATTTTCAAGGATAAACCATGCAAGGTCAACATTGTCTGGACGGAAAATCGGCTGATTGCCTCACTGCTTATCAACGATTATTGTCACGCCGTGTTCGATTTTGCGAATCGGGCGGGTTATTGCAGAAATGCTTATCCCGGCAACGTGGGGGAATGGAAGCAAACAGGTACTAGGGAGCTGACGGATGAACTAATCCTGAGGATTTTCGAATAGGTGTAAATCTTTTGTTATTGTAAAGGCACGATGGAGGGGGCAGAAATGTCAAAGTCCCGAAGCCTGAGTGGTACATTTCCTTCAGCAGCAAATCTCCACGGAGCTCTGTTGCCCGGAATATTGGGGTAGAAACCCAGCCTTAACTGAACGGTATTGAAGGTTAAATTTTCATTTCTCAAACGTATGCCGAATCCGTAACCCTGGTAAATCGGCCCTGACCAGATTGATCGTGGCTCGCTGTTGACCAATCCCAAATCAGCGAAAGCAAAATATGCGATACGAAATCCGAGCAAACTTTTATCCGAAAAGAAAACAGTTTCTGTGCCCAATGTAAATCGTTTTGTGCCGATCAACTGGTCACTTGTAATTCCCCTGATGCCCTGATCCCTGCTGATATTCAAGTAATCTACGGGATCACGCGTGATCCCGTGTGTGTATCTGAAAGTTACAAATTGCCGGAAGAAACTGTAACGGAATGGTATAAGATTACTGATGTAATTGGCCTGTCCGCTTAATACACCCTGCTGTGTTTTTTTGTTTTTATAATAGGTTCCTGCATTGAGCAACAGATACATATATCCTAAATTATCGGGAAGGTATTTACCTACCGCATACTGCAGGCCCGTGTAGCCGCGCTGCCCGAATTCAGTATGCTCCTGCCCAAGTGTAAGGGCGAACAGACTTCCGACCGGAACGTCCTCAGTACGCCCAAAGCCATATATCAATACATCTCGTTTGTAATTCCTGTTGGAATAACCAAGGCTTACCAGAATTGCGCTCTTGTTCCAATAAATCTTATTTGAATCTGCCGTAACGACAGGCCTGTCCCTGTAATCATAGCGATTATACCGTATTGCCGTTACGATACGAGAGTTTTCAGTTAAGAGGGTGTTTTTGAAAGGGAATTTATAGGATCGTCCCAGCCAAATATCATAGTAGTTGTACGATGTTTCGAAACGGGGAATGGGCACATCTGTGTTGTCTATCCGGCGTTTATATTGGGCTATACTGGAATGCCCTGCTTCCGCAGCTCCTGCATACTTGGTTTCCGTTGTAAGAAATGATCGGTAAAAACGGATAGACTGTTCTTTGATGTCCCGTTCCCAAATCAAGCTGGCCTGCCCTGTGATAAAGGTCTTTCCTATGTATGGTACTGTATAAACGGTACGAAATTGAAATTTCGCATTGAGCGTATCTTTCGCATCCCAACGTATGCGCGTGAGTTGCGAATGGGTAGTTCCATTTACGTTTACGTTTTCAAGACCTAAATTGAATTTGTTAAAAGAGCTAAATCCACCGGAGAAGTTCAGGGACCAGGCATCCTGCACCAGCACAATAATATCGGCCTGCCATGTAACATCCGTCCTCGGAATTACCACAATACGTGCATCTACAATGGTTTTATTCTTCCGCAAAAGGCGCTCATTGTCTTTGAAAACCTGCGCCTTTATCTCGTCGCCTTCTGTAAACAGCAGAAACGATTTTCGAATAATACGCTCTCTGGTGTTGGTATGAAGGCTTTTACTGAGAAACCGTTCGAATTGGTTTCCCTTACGCGTAGTATCATAAACCGACTCACCAAGAATATCCAGCTGGCGGACAATGATTTTTCTGATGACCATTCCCTCATACGGAGTAAATGGATTTGTTTCAATTTCCTTTACTTCAGTTACTTTACCCTGGTTATAGACATCACGGAAAAGCAGCCTGTAAACGCCTCTGGAGAATTTTGTTTTCGACATACGCAGCTTCAGGTTCGTATATCGCACGCTGTCTCTGCTATATGCGCCTCTTTTAAGGCTATCGGATTGCTGGGCCGATGCCAAAGTGGTCATCAAAAGAAAAAGCAGCAAAAATTTGTACATGGAGACGGCTTGGCGCAATGTATTTATTGTAATATAAACGTACGAATGCCAGGTACAATGAGATTCGCCGGAAATATTAATTGTTAATATTGTGCCAATTGATGACGTGGCTTATTTTGCAGCCTGCAGTATTGCATCAATCGCCTTTTGCGTATCGCCCGGAGAAGGAGCAGTTTTTGCATAAAATTTGCCGTTCGGCTTAATTATCGCAAAAGTGGCAGCATCCATCGGGTTGAGTTTATACAGAAGGTCCATTGTTTGGCTGTTGTCTATCATTAAATGTGTTCCCTGCAAGTGGTGATGAAAAATATACTGCTTCCAAAGATCTTTTGAAGCGGTTATTTCATCTGAGAACGTAGAATGAACATACACAAACTCAACATTGTCAGGGAGTTGTGATCGCATCGCAGGGATAAATTCTAAAAGTTCGCGGCTACTCTCATCATCCATGCTCCATTTGATAAGGTATACCGTTTTGCCTATAAACTTGCTCAAAACAATGTTCAGCCAGTTTACTCCGTCATCATTTGAGGCCGAGAACGAGTACCCGGGGCTAATTTCCTTCGGAGAAGTCGTAATATCTTTGAAGCTGACGAGTTTCTTTACTTCTGCGCTGTCCCTTACTTCCAGCCTTACCAGCTCGTCGAGCGACGACTTGAACTCGGGAACCATCATTCTCGACTGGATGTGCTGGTTCAAAAACACAACCTGACTCGGGGTGAATTTGTAGAAATTATTAGCAAGATAGCGGCCCTTTAGGAAGTCAGCGGTTTTGCTTAGCGCGAGATCCTCATTGATCGGCCTCATGGCGCGTTCGTAGTCAAATAACAGGTTTAGTACCAGCTCGTTTTTGGAATACATTTTGCTCAAAAAGTCAAGATCGGTTCTGCTGCCGATACCATTCACGCTGATCTGACTTACCTTTTCTCTTTCTTCAGTATTCATGCTGGAAACGTTATCGAGAATGAGCGTTGCCATGAGCTTTGCAGGAAGAGACCGGTTCTTGGCGGGATTCTGGAAATTCACCGACTGCATTTTTCTGTCTGCATAAGTCCCGAAGCGCCTTGCAAAAGTAACTTTCTGAGCAGTCAATGGCACGCTATCCAACCTGTCCAGTCTGTCAAGAAGGGTACCCATGCCCAGTGGTATTTCGTTGCTCAGCACATATTCATACATATTTTGAAGCCTTTCATCTTCAGCCAGTGATCTCACCCATGACTCAAGAGTGGGACTGGGAACATTTCGTCTTGTCGTTGCAGTCAGAGCCGAAATTCTCAGATCAGATCTTAATCCTGCCCAGCTCAGGGCGGATGTTAAATCCCTTTGCCAAAAAGTATCATAAAACTTTGAACCCAAAGAGGGGTTGTTCTTGAAAAGCAGACTTTCGTTTTTCAGATACTCGAAAAATAGATTATTCGCCTGCGCGTTTGCACCTGCAAAGTAGAACAGCTTATTTTTAGTTGCCAGTGAGTCACCATTAAAAGTGATTTCAACGGTGCCCGGAGATCCTAAGAATGTTGTAAACGCTTTTCCACTGTAATCGAGATAAATTTCTTCTTGCTTGTACAACAGCGGCAGCGATACTCTGAAACTACCATCAGCCTCCAAAGGAGCTTGCTTACTTAGCTCCGATTGCGGCTGGAATATGTTGTTTCTTGAAAAGGTAATGCTGGGAGCCTGCCGATAAAGCCTTCCGCTCAGATTAAGAATTCTTCCCTTTATGATTAAAGAATCGGTAGCAGCAAAGGAAGTAAATGAAGTAAATACCGCTAAAAATATGGGTAGGATGAAGCGCATTTTTATGTTTGAATAGAAAACTGTAACGAAAAATACTTATGCTTTCCGAAGCAAACAAATTTGTACCAATATTTCATGGAAATGTCAATTTTGTTAGGCTGTTTCAGAACAACTTATAAAACGATCAAACCCGGTCACTATTGGAATTGCCGTCTTCATATTTCACGTAAATGCCGTGGTATTGCTCCTGCTGATGATAATCTTTTCTCAATGGATGGCCCTCCCAGTCTTCTGGCAGCAGAATTCTTCGAAGATCCGGGTGCCCGTTAAAATGTATTCCGACCAGGTCGAATGCCTCTCTTTCGTGCCAGTCAGCAGTTTTCCATATATTACTAAGTGTAGATACAGATGGTAACGTCTGATCGTTGATATTTCTGGGGAAAATAATTTTTAGCACGAGGTTATGCCCATATGGAATACTGGTAAAATTGTAAATGAGCTCCATTGTGGCAAGTCCGGGCCCGTTATCGATAGCGGTGATGCAAGCCAGAAAATCAAAATAGAGCTGTTCATTTTCATGTAGAAACTGACCTACTTCTGCTAACTTGCCGGCAGGCACCACTATTGAAGGTTGCAATCCTGTTTCTATGGAATCGATATTCTCCGGCCCGAATTGCAGAATAAGTATTTGTTTAATTTCCTGGAATGTCATTTTTAGAACTCAAAAAAGGGAAGAAGGTTTTGTCATTTCGTTGGAATGTGTTCACTTCTCCGCGTCAAAACTGTAATAAGTAACTATCGTCATGAAGCGGTTAGAGCCGCGTTTTTTGCAGCTTCCATCTCTAAAAACAATTCCGGGGCGAGCGGATGTTCGCCTCTGATTTTTTCCTGTAACTTCATAAAGCCACCGATCAGCGCCTCAGGACGCGGCGGGCATCCCGGTACATAAACATCAACCGGAATGATCCGATCAACTCCCTTCACGACATGATACCCGTGCTCCCAGTATGGTCCCCCGCAGTTGGAGCAGCTCCCCATCGAAATGACGTATCTTGGCTCAGGCATTTGTTCGTACAACCGGCGAATACGGTCAGCCATCTTAAACGTTACTGTACCTGCCACGATCATCACATCGGATTGCCTTGGGGAAGGTCGCGGAAAAATTCCGAATCGTTCGAGATCGTAGTTGGATGCGTATGCAGCCATCATTTCAATCGCGCAACAGGCCAAACCGAATCCCATTGGCCAAAGAGACGATAAACGTGCCCAGTTCATAAGGTCTTCGGCATTGGTGAGAATGATTCCTCCATCTCCGGTTTTTATTCTTTCGCTCATGAAATTTTCGTGTTGGTTGAATAAGGACGTTCGCTCGGCGTAATTGTTTTACAAGATACTGAGGATAATAATTCAGGTCCTTTAAAATTTTATCGGGGTTCTTCGTTATATCTGCAACAGATGCCTTTGTACAAAAGTATACATATGCATATACAATTGTTACTTCGGAGTCATCTTGTTCTATTTAGTCACCGATAATTTACTAATTTAAGTGGCCAGCTAAATCTTAACAGGATATTAATTTCGTGAATCTGTATTAAAAGTAAGTTTACCATTTCAATGTTCAAAAAACGATTACCTATGAAAAGAGAAATTTTTCATGCCATTTTCTTCATTGCATTCTTTAGTGGCGTTTCATATGCCCAGACGGATTCAACCAGCAAGAAAAAAGTTACCACAGCGATGGGCGTTTACGCCGAGTTTGGTGTGCTGTCTAACAGTACCATGACCGATATGATGAAGGAATTGAAAACTCAGTCTGTCGATCCTTTTAATTCGTTTATGTCTTCCGTGGTTTTAGCGCATCGGGCCGAGTCCAGTAAATGGATGATGGAAAACAGAATTATCATTTCAGGTTCAGGAAAGTATGACGAAAACAAGGTTGATTTCAAACGCGCCAATTTATGGGGTGTTGGAATAGGACTGGTAGGAGGTCCTAAGGTGGTAAATACTTCAAAATTAAATGTTTACATACCGATCGGTGTAGACCTGATGTATTATCAGATGGTCATTAAAAGTAATCCATCCGCAAGTCTCAACAAGCTGATCAATAACACCGGAAGTTATCAGCCGGTTAAGATAGGCACCAAAACAATTAATGTGAATGCGGGTATCGGTCTTGACTACAAAACCGGATGGTTCGCAAAACACTATGATTCTTTCTATCTGAGTACCAGAGTGGCATACCACTTGCCGGTTGCAACCAGTGGTCAATGGCGTGGGCAGAATGTGTTGGTGAATGACCTTACTTCTTTTAAGCCTAACCAACTTTATGTAAGTGTAGGCATTGTGGCTTCGCCGAAGCGCACGAGCAAGATGTGGGGCGGGATGCACTGAGTTGTTAAGCATAAAAAATGGAGACTAGTTTGCTACTGGTCTCCATTTTTTATGTCTTTCGCGCTGTCAAAGAGTCAATTTTTAGCATACTTCTCATTCACCTTCTCATACAAATCCATCGGCACATGTGACTTTACTTCCGGGATCTGAGGCGTGGGTCTGACCCAATCCAGGTAGCCCTTTGCCCAGGCGTAGGCCAGGCCGAAAATTAGAATTCCTACAAAAACAGTCATTTCTCCCATCGCAAACCAGCCCCAGTCTCCATTGGTTTGTTTGATTAAATCTTCATTTCCAAACACAATTGACCACGGAAACAGGAAAAGGAGCTCTACTTCGAAGAGTACGAAAATGAGGGCGATCACGTAAAATCGTACATTGAACTGTACATTCGCATTTCCCAGCGGATCCTCGCCAGATTCATAGGTCGTTAATTTTTCTTCATTTGGACGATGCGGACGAAGGAAGCGTGAGATTGTCAGCATCAGTCCCAAAAGGGCCAGGCCCGCAATTACAAAAAGTAGTATGTATCCAAAATCGGTGAGCATTGCTTCAAAGCTTATTTATGCAAAGCTAAGGAAATTTGACCTGATTGACTGATAAGATTCGATCAGACCGCATTTCGGAGAAGAAGACTTTAATCGTTGCAGGGAGACAAGAAGGGACATTAGAAAAATGCCGGTGCCCTGGGAAACTACAGCAGGCTAAGTATAATAGTGCGCAAACTCAATCCGATTACCAAAATGCCTACAACGAGCATCAATGGTTTACGTTTTATTTTGCCAACGATCATCGCCCCAAAGGGTGCAGCAATAACACCGCCAACGATAAGCCCAAGTACGACCTGCCAGCTATTTACACCATGGAAAATAAGAAAGGTAATGCCGCTTGCAAATGTTATTGCAAACTCAGCTGCATTCACTGAACCAATTGTATAACGCGGATCGCGTCCCTGACCCAGGAGTGTTGAAGTAACAATGGGTCCCCAGCCACCGCCTCCAATAGAATCCAGAAATCCCCCCGAAGCCGCGAGAAGACCAATTCTTTTGGTCTTATTTTTAACAAAATTCTTTTGAATGGCCTTCCTGATAATGATGATCCCAAGAATAAGCATATAAAATGCAATAAACGGTTTGATGAAATTGCCATCAATTACATCAGAGAGTAGATAAGCGCCGACTATCGCGCCGAGCACCCCCGGAATTAGCAAACCCTTGAAAAGCTTTTTATTGATATTTTTAAACCGGAAATGCGAAACGGCGGATGCACCTGTTGTAAACATTTCTGCAACATGAACACTGGCGCTGCTGACAGCAGGAGTAACGCCAAGGCTTAATAAAAACGAAGTACATGTTACACCGTATGCCATTCCCAAAGCACCGTCCACCAATTGCGCTCCTAAGCCAACGAGCAAATAAAGTGCAAAATCACTGGTGACGAAGGTTTTGAGTCCATCTTCGGAAATCGATAACGTTCCATTTGAGAAAAGAAACCCCACTGCGATGATCACAAAAACAGCAGGAATCAGATACCAGGCGAGTGAAGAGGGGAGCTTTAACGAAAGCACTTTTGCAAGCATTTTTTTTGTGTTGATTGACGACTGAAAAAACTCAATAAGCAAAAATAGTAAAACTATTTAATCTATAAAACTGATAGAGTATAATTTTACCAAAGAACCAGTGATGCTTCGCAAGCTCCACTGGTTCTTTTTAATGTTAAACTTTAAATGATGAGCGGAATGGTTGGATTAATTTATTTATTATCAGGGCCTTAGTTCAGGGACTGGAATCTTGTCACAGCCAAACTACTTTTTGATCTGAAATGTGTGTCTTGCCAATAATGTCTTTGTAAAGTTCGGGACGCCTTGCTTTTAAATACCTGAATCCACCAGCCCGTTCGAGTTTTTCTGCCGTCAGTGTAGCGATGGCAATATCGCTATCAAGTTCACGGCACTCTGCAATGACATCTCCGTAAGGATCGAGGATCATTGAGCAGCCATTTTTTAACTGATCATCGTCCATACCAATCGGGTTGGAGAAAATTGCATACACTGCGTTGTCGTAAGCCCGTGCTGGAAGCCATTTCATTAGCCAACTGCGTCCTTTCGAACCGTCGAACTCCTGGCGAAGCGATGTGGGATCCTGGTCCCGGTTAGTCCATAATGCAGGGTCTACAAAACCGGCTCCCGGCCGCGTCGATGGCGTGCACATGGTGACATGCGGCATGAAAATGATATCTGCGCCAAGAAGTTTATTTGCCCTTACATTCTCGATGACGTTGTTATCGTAACAAATAAGTATTCCACATTTCCAGCCAAACAAATCGAATACAACATATTCGTTTCCAGGCGTCAGATGCGGATTGATAAATGGATGAAGTTTGCGAAACCGTGCTACCAGGCCAATTTTGTCTACACATACATAGGTCTTATACATTTTGCCTTCTTTATCTTTTTCAAATAAGCCGGCGAGAATGACTATGTCATTTTTTTTCGCAATTTCTATAAGTCTTTGAGTACTTGCCCCTTCGGGAATGGATTCCGAAACTTCAAGAAGTTGTTCCCGAGAAAGGTTTCGGGCGAAGGTGTAACCAGTCACCGAGCATTCATGAAATGCGATGACATTAGCGCCTTTGCCTGCTGCTTTTTTCGATAGATCGTCGATCAAATCCAGGTTGTAATCTTTGTCTCCGCTTTTGTTTTCGAATTGGGCAGTTGCGATTTTGATATTCTCCATAGCTTTTTGACCGTTGGTTGTTGATGCAAAAGTATGGCTGGTTTGTAATTGAAAATTGTACAAACCCGACAAGCGACTTGAAATTTATTAACTTTTTATCTGGATAAAATTGGCTGCGAGCAAAGCAGACTCTGCAATATATTGACCGGGCGTTATACCTGACAGATTTTTAACTTCCCTGATCAAATGGGCCTGATCATAAAATCCGGCGTCATAAGCCAGACTTGTTATGGAAGCAGAAGAATCTTTTGTGCGTAAAAGTTTAAGGAAATGTTGAACACGTATGACGCCTGAGTAGGTTTTGGGTGAAATGCCCACATGCTGTTCGAATGCGCGCTGTAATTGTCTTTCGTTTACCCCGAAAAAATCGGTGATTTCTGCAACGCGAATGTCGCCGTTCCGGGTGTCAATTAATTTTACAGCTTCCCGGGAAAGTGTATCCGCATTTTTTTGCTCACTTAATCTGGATGTGAAAAACGACTCTATAGTTTCTATTTTATCGTGAAGTGACTTGCTGGATTGGAGGTTATCCAGTAGATGTTCCGCGCGGAAGTGGTAAAAGAGATCCAATTCCAGAATTTGATTTCTCAATTCGTTTGCAGGAACGTTCATCAAAGCAGAAGCGCCGAAGGGATGAAAAACGATAACAATCATTCCGATTTTGCCAGTTGCCATCATAGTCTGATGGGTGTCTTGCTGACCGTAGATAAAGGATTTTGGAAGATAATCGTTTGTCCCGGTAACCGCTCCCTGAAGACTAATCGGATCCTTGTAGTTGATCACAATGCCAGTATTCCCATCGCAAAACATCCGCAGGAGCTTCCCTGCTACGTGATCCGTCTCGATAATGAGATAGTGTTTGATCAAATGTGAAAGTCTGAACGAAGGATATATCTGCATTTAGTTCGAAAGTGGCGTTGTTTGACCAGAAGTTATAGAGAAATTACGGCCTGGCTTCTTTCATCCAGTAAATGTTTCCTTCAAAGTCATTCTTTCTCAATAGGTTCGCCGCCATCAGACTCCGTACACCACTTCGACAGTAGAAAACAATTGTTTTGTCAGGCGGTATTTTGGTAAGGTTTTGGGTTAAATCGGGAAGCGGAATGTTTATTCCTCCGACGAAGTCTTCTTCAAATTCATATTCCTCGCGTACATCAACCAGAAACGCCTGGCCCGGGTCAGAATTTAGCAGCGCCTCGAAGTCTTCCTGAGATAATTCTCCGTCAGAATAGGCTGCTGTGATTTTTTGCGAATTATCCGCGCGATTTTTATTCAATGCAGAGCCTTTCGTCTTTCTAAGAAATTTGAAAATGGTGGTTTCGTTATTAAGGGCATTTATGACCAGCAATTTACCGGAAAGCACTTCTCCTATTTCACAAATCACCTTGATAGCTTCATTGGCCATATATGATCCAACTATTCCCGGAAGCACACCCAACACGCCAGCCACAGCACAGTTATCCCCATCTTCTGCTTCGGGAAACAGGCACCGATATGTTGGTCCGCCTCTGTAATTGAAGACCGAAACCTGTCCCTCAAACCTTAGAATTGAGCCGAAAATTAGGGGCTTATCTAATTCCAGACAGACGTCATTAGTCAGATATCTTGTTGGGAAGTTATCTGAGCCGTCGATGACCAGGTCATAATCAGCGATGATGTTAGCGGCATTCTCCTCAGTTAACCTGACTTCGATCGCTGTTAAATTTACGTATGGGTTGAGTATGGAAAGTTTTTCAACCGCATTTATCGCTTTGGACTTGCCGAGGTCGTCGGCGGAATATAAGATTTGTCGATGGAGATTTGTGATATCGACTACATCGTCGTCAACTATACCGATGGTGCCAATACCCGCTGCCACGAGATATTGTAAAACAGGACAACCTAGGCCACCTGCGCCCACGACAAGCACTTTCGCAGCTTTCAATTTCTCCTGTCCGGCCAGGCCTATTTCCGGCATAATTATTTGCCGGCTATATCGCTTTCGTTCCTGTGGATTAATGGTATGCAAGGTGCTTGATTTTTATAATGGACAAATGGCTTTCGGACAACAGATACTGGCTGGACTTCCTCGGCAAATAATAATGACCTGATAACCGAATTATCTGTAAAGTCATTCGCAAATGATTACCTTTTTCGAAGTTCATCTAAATCAATTCCTATACAAAAGATAAAAAGTAAGATTTTTGATAATTATCAAATAACTTTGAAAGTCTTAAAATTAACCCGAAAACACCGAACCTGACTTATTTTGATGCATCTTATAATCAGAAGTGCTGCACCAAAGGATTTACCGTCCCTCTTGGAAATTATTAACCATGCCATTCTGAATACTACGGCCATATACGATTATGAACCCCGGACGCTGGAATATCAAAAAGCGTGGCTCGAACAAATGTTCAATGATGGAATGCCCGTGATTGTGGCAGAAGTGGAAGGGGAGGTTATTGGATATGGTTCATATAATATTTTCCGTCCCAAAATCGGATACAAGTATAGTGTCGAGCATTCTATCTATCTCAATGAAAAATCCAGAGGCATGGGAGTTGGAAGCCGGTTGTTGGAGAGTCTGATACAGCGTGCGCGGGAATCTGGACTACATACCATGATCGCTGGAATTGACGCAGCCAATCGCGGTAGTATAGATTTTCATAAGAAATATGGCTTTGTGGAAAAAGGCTACCTTAAGGAAGTGGGGTATAAATTTGACCAATGGCTTGACTTGGTTTTCATGCAATTACTGCTTGACGAAGATTGATTGCCAATTTTCCTGGCAAAATTCCAGCCAGGTTAATGGGACTAGTATAATGGGCGAGGTTTGTTAGGTTTTTATTTTAAAATAGATCTTAACGCCTATTCGAGCACAACCCTTTTTTCGGATACGGCGCCGGTTGAATCGCATACCTTCAATATATACGTACCCTTTGTTAACCCTTGCAGGGAAATACGCTGGCTGTTTCCCGGAGGCAGCGTCTTATTCATGACCAATAAACCCGTAGAATTGATCAGGGTGGCCGATGTGATCAAGGCATTTGAAGTAAGGGTTATTTCTTTTCTTGTCGGGTTTGGAAAAACGTTAACAGAATTCTCAACCGGAATTCTGTTATTGCTAATTCGGCTGTATGTATAACTTTTGTCAACATCAATCATTTTTAACCGATAATAATAGTTCACACCTGCGCTTACATCTTTGTCGGTGTAAAAATAATGATCTGAGTTCTGCTTTGAGGAAGGGAGGGACGCCAGAAAAGCAAATCCTTTCTGCGGGGTCAAAGACTTCTCCAATTCAAAATGATCGAAGTACTTTTCCTGACTGGTTTCCCAGGTGATTGCTATTGATTTTTCTGCTATTTCCGTTTTGAAGTTCAAAAGTGCAACAGGCAAAGCGGGATCGGTCATCAGCCCCATTCTCATGCCGTTGCCAAAGCTGGATACCCACATTTGATTGACATCGAAGGGATTGAAAAATACTCTTTCCGGTTGCCTGAAAGGGTAGGAGGTAACCAATGAAAAAACAGGCGTTGCTGCGTTTATGTTTTTACTCACCCACAAGCCCTGCGTTTCCGTGGTCAGGTAGATCTCATTCGCATTATTCGGATTGAATGTCAGGGAGGTCACCCGATCCAGCATGTTTCCCGTTAGTTTGGCCCATGATGCTCCTCTGTTCGTGGTTTTGTAAAGTCCTCCAAGTCCATTCGGCGGGCCTCCCCAGCCACTGAAGACACCGGCATACCAGGTGTTTTCATTAATGTCGTTTGGGTCAATAACAACATCCTTGGTCCAGTACCGCATGCTTGCGTCAGATACATCTGTCCAGGTGTTGGAGCTTGGATTGTAAGTAAATACTCCGGAACTACTGGTAAATCCACTGGCTGTTCGACGGCCCGAATAACTTGCTACCAATGTGCCGTCATTGAGGACATTGAGAGAGGCGGGGTGTTTTTGCGTATTTACTGGGTCAGGTAGGAGCGTCCAAACTGAACCCGCCAGCGCCGACAGGTTATCGCATCTGTAAACCCCTCCGATTCCTGCTCCTCCGTTGTAATGGATTACACTCGCGTAGGCTCTGTTGGCATTATTGGGATCAATCGTGATCCAGAAAACCGGATGTCCAAAGTCATGAATCAACTGCCAGTTGAGACCGTTGTCTGATGAATAAATGATCTTTCCCTGGCCATCGGCGCCGTCCAGGGTGGCATCTGCCAGCCGTGTGCTTTGGTACATGTCATGAATATTGGAAGTTGCTGCAAACAATTTTCCATCAGCCGCGCGGGCTACTCTATAGGTTGAATTTGCGGCATTACCGGAGTAGTTGAACGACCAATTATTGCCACCATCTACGCTTCTAACCCCTTTAATGTCTGAAAACGACGCCCACATATTGGTGGCGCTTGTCCATAGAACCTGCCAGCAAGTGGTATTTTCCAGCCCTATTCCGGCATAGGCCTTTTTCGCCGGTGTGTTTGCATTTGCAGGGTTTTCGGTGGTTTTATTAACATAGGCCTGCGCCCACGACGCGCCGCCATCAGAGGATCTGTGGCAAAATCCAAAATCTGTGAAAACCAACCTGTTGGCATTATTGGATGCCACGTCAAATCCGAAAGGGCACTCGCCATAACTCCACCCCCGGTCTCCGCCACGTCCGCTCCATCCGGTTTTGATGTTGTTATTGGTCGTCGTAATGAAAACATGGTCCCATTGTCCGCCAGCATTGGTTGATTTCATGACGATGGGTTCAGACGACGAGTTACTACCGGCTATGTACACGGTGTTAATATCATTTTCCGCCATATCGATAAACATTGGGAAATCGGTGCCGGAATTTATACCCGTTTTCGTTGAAGTCCACCCACCCACGCCAAGGTCATAAGTATACAGTCCCTTAAAAAAATCCCAGTAATCAGATCCAGGCATCCCCGTGTAGATATCACCTTTGTCGCCGGTTATGCAAAAGAAGCGAGTGACTCCACCCTGTTTTGCACCGGCGAAACTCCATATGCCTTCTGTTACAGGAATTCCTGTGATATTTGGTATGCTCCAGTTTGCGCCGCCGTTTGTTGAAACGATAAGTCCGTCATTTGTTCCCAGGTAAATATTTAGCCCATCGAAAAAAGAGCCGCCAACGACAGTTCCATAATTGGAATCGGATGCCGTGTGAAACTGGGTAAATGTAGTTCCTCCGTTGGTTGAGAAAAACAGATGTGCATAGTCGCCGATAATCACCCGATTGGGGTTGGCGTAGTCGACGGTGATGTTGTAATAATTTTCCGAGGTGTTGTTTGGAGTGCCCGCAAGCGTCGACCAGTTTACACCATTATCTGTACTCTTAACGGGTGTCGGTACATCATTTATATAGCTGATGGAATAGAGTAATCCGGCGACATTTGTGAAACTCACCTTGGAATTGGCTCCTCCGATGAACTTTGTAAAATGGGCCTGCTCATACGAATCTCCAAAATTGGTGGAGTGAAACAGCTCAGTCATGTCACAGGAAAAGTACAGCTCCTGATTGTTGGCAGGATTAATACTCGGAGCAAATAACGCGCCGCCACCACCAATTCCCTTCGAAAGAAAGGACGCTGGCTGGCTTAAAAGGGATAAGCTGTCAAGAAATAAACAGGCTAATAGGATAACTCTTCGCATTGTGGTACCGGTTTTAATTGCACGAAATCGGTTCAGGGTAACACGAGAGAGAAGGGGAGTGTGGTTGAAATTATATAATTTATTTTACAAACATTAATTATTATTTGCTAAGTTATTTTACGGTCACGCTGTCGGTTTTATCGGTAGAAAGGTGAGTTCATCTAATAGTACAGATCAGTCATGTTGGCTTCAAGTATTTCATCATTAAAAAGTTTTCCCAATGCGGCTTTCGCAGTTCCGCAGTATCCCGATGGCTTCGATCGTCCGATACAATTAATTTACCTGTAACGCCATCCCGTGAAACCCTAATGTGAGGTTCATAGTAAATTAAAACCGCGCTATTTTCGGGAACATGGTGCGTAAAAGCGCCCTGAGGTTGTCCCTTTTTGTGATAAATAGTTTGTTATGGGTTGTTAAGATTTTTGCGCTTATTTTTTGCCTACATTAATATGTCGTTGACAGGTTGCAGTGCTGGCGGCAGATTGGTTTCATCGAGCATATCCCGAAGATCAATTTCCATGGTGCGTGTCATAGCTGTGATTGGAACGTCATTGGGATTTCCCTCAAAAGGATTTTCTGTACTTTCTCCAACCCTTTCCATTGAATTGAAAACCCAGGAAACGAGTACACTGAAAGGAATTGTCAGCCATACCATGTGCTCACCAAGCTTGGCAAATTCGTTGAGCATGCCCAATGGAACCAGATATACGAAAATTCGTATGAAAAAAAGATTAATGCTGGCGAACTGACGTGGATAAGGGAAATTTTTGATCCTTTCGCATTTGCCCTGTTGGTCGTAAAAGTCTTTAAGCATCCGTTCAAGTTCAATTAAACGCAATGTGTCTAGCATGCCCCCATCATAAAGTTCCTTTAATCTTGCCGATTGGACTGCTACGATCTGTGCCGCCTTGTTCTTTTTACTCATGATGTAAAAGCACTCATCAGGCGATAAATATTTCTTGAGTTCTTCTTCAAGTGTAGTCTCCCGCTCGGGTATTTTATAATGCATTACATATTCGGCATTGTATGATTTGTTCATGTTTTCCCACGTGCGGGGTTCTCGTAGCTGGAATCTCATCGCAGTAAGCCAGCCGATGTGCCTGTATATTAATTCGTTATGAACAGCCTTGATTTCTTTCGTGGGTGCAGTGGCAGAAGATGGAGCAGAAATGTAATCGCGTACCATTATTCCCCATGCACGTGTGAGGTTCAGAATGGTGCCATATATCTGTCTTGCTTCCCACAAACGGTTATATGTCTGTGTGTTTTTGAAACCAACAATGAAGGCGGCAGCAGTGCCGATCATGGCAATGGGCACCCAGGGAATGGCGATCCATTTAAAACCTGCGAATTGATAAAGGAGAACTGGAATTGTTCCCAGCAATGTAAGCCAGTATAAATCTCTCCTTGTCCACAGAAGAAATTGTTTTAACCCGTATTGTCGTCCTGCATGCATGATCTAATTTCGTTTTATTGATGATAAGCGATCTCAGACGCATATTAAGAGGAATTGCCTTGATTACAAAAAAAAGAGCCACGTATGTAGCTCTTTTTCTGAAACAGAAACACGGGTGGTGTTTAAAAATCGGTTCCTGCGTTTTTCAGATCAATGTCTTTGATCCAGATATTTCGATAATAGACATCATGACCTTCCGATTGTAATTTCAATCCGCCCGGTCTGTCGGTAATTCCTTTTCCACCATTATTACCGCCATCTAACCCCGAATTGATACCGCCCCAAACCTGCGCAATGTGGTGATCGGTGTGTACTTTTTTGCCATTAAAATAAAGCGTAACACGCGGTTGCTCCACCAATTTGCCATCCTTGAAGCGGGCAGCTTTGAAGTTGATATCGTATGAGTTCCACTTTCCGATACCATTATATGCGTAATATGGAGATTTGGATTCATTAATTATGGCGGCCAGGCCATGTGAGGTTGTATCGCCGTCAAGGACCTGGATCTCGTAACGGTTCTGGAGATAGACCCCACTATTGCCACCCGGCTTGGTGATCAGAAATTCAACGTGCGCCCTGAAATCCCTGAACTCTTTTTTTGTGACAATATCAGCCGAACCGTACAGTCCACCTTTGGATGCCGGATCGTTGCAATTAATGACGGTCCCTGCATCCACCGGGTCTTTTACCACGGTCCATTTGATTGGAGGCTTGGCCGCAAATCTCGGACCTTCCCAGTAAATCCATTTTTCGTCGAGCATCTTACGACTGCCATCCATAAATACTTCAGCTCCCTTGGGTGCTTTGGTCCCGACCCCAACCTGTCCGTAGGCGGAAATGCCAAGTCCAGTGAGCAAGAAAAAGCCAATTTGTGCTATGTTTTTTAAGCGATTTGGTGTGTTCATTTTGATGGATTTTTCGGGTAGATATTTTGCACGCCGTTAATTTAACTTTGACATAAGAACAATGTCTTTTGGAGTTACTCTTTTTAGCAACTATTTGTTTCCATCTCCTGTCCGTGGCATGAATTTTTTTATACATTCACAAAGAGTGATACTTTTTAAATCAATTAGGCATCAACGATTATCGAAGCGCAAACAAACAGGAGAAACCTCTTTACCATTACGGGTGTTTTTTCGAGTAGCAGGGGCGCAGAAAATGCATACCATTTATTGATGGAACTTGGCTACACGCCCAAGGAAGTTACACTGATCATGTCTGAGGAAACATGCGAAAAAATTGCCAGCAATTACCCGGAGAAATCTCAGAATGGTACTGGCAAAAGTTCCAGATTTACAAATATGAAGATTGCCCGGGACATTTCTGATGCTATAGATTCGATGGGTAAATTTGTGGCAATTCCGGGAGTTGCAATGATGGTTGCAGGGGATTTGAATGACCGTGGCTTGCGGGCGCTTTCTAACTCTGTGATGTCGGATAGATACGCGGACTTTTATCAGTCACTAATACGTGATGGAGAAATTGTAATCGACTTCACCCCGCATTCTGCTAGGGAAAAGAACATGATTACCGGTTTATGGGAAAACTATCGCGGATACCCAATTATAAGAAGAGCAGAAAATGCCGCTTAAACGGCATTACTTTCTCGATGTGAGCGAAGGTGGACAAATGAATTGAACTTCAGATGTTCACCTTTTTATTTTGTCCTGATGTAAAAGTGGGGAACATTGCCCTTTCCGCTTGTTCTCTCGTCCACTTCAATTGTTGAAATATTACGGATCAGGTTCAGCAGTTTTTTATGTCCATAGTTTCGTGAATCAAAGTCGGGTTTCTTTTTCATGATCATACTTCCAAGCACACTCAGCGAAATCCATCCATCTTCTTCATCGGCAATATCATTGATGCTGTCTGAAATGAACTTTACGAGCTCTTTGTCAATCGTAGCGACGGGTACAATTTCCTCCTTCACAACCTTCACTTCCTTGATTACTTTTTTAGATTTGGTCTTAGACGTGACTACGACCGGAATTTCGATTTTTACTTCTTTTTTGAGTATCTCGATATAGATGAACTTGTTGCAGGCGGCGATAAATGCAGCGGGTGTTTTTCTTTCGCCAATGCCAAAAACCTGCATACCTGCTTCTCTCAAACGTGTAGCAAGTCTGGTGAAATCGCTGTCACTCGAGACAATACAAAAACCATCGACCCGGCCTGTATAAAGAATGTCCATGGCATCAATGATCAAAGCGGAGTCCGAAGAATTTTTGCCGCTGGTATAGCTGTACTGCTGCACGGGCGTAATTGCGTTTTCCAGTAAAACCGTCTTCCACCCGGACAGCGTTGGCTTGGTCCAGTCCCCATAGATGCGCTTGAAAGTAGGTGTGCCATACTTTGCGATTTCTTCCAGCATACCCTTAATATTGGAATACGGGACATTATCCGCATCAATGAGTACTGCAAGTCTTAATTCTCTGGTATTTTCCATGGGGATAAAGTTAAGGAGAATTAATTGACGGAGGGTAATGGTATTTGAGAATGGGTAAGAAGTCTCGGACTGATCTTCTTAATCTCTTGTGATCAACGTAATTTCAAGCATCGGTGAAAGTGTTCCACCGTTGTTGTCTCGTGCCAAGGTCATTTAGATTTGAACTGATCGTATAATCTTGGATTTTTAAATGGAGGCTGAAAATCGTCAACAGGAAGTAAGCGCGGACCTGGGCTAAACGGTTTATGGAATTACTTGAAATTTAGTGGAATAGGAATTGATGGTTTATAGCATAGCTTTTTTATAGAGAAACAAATACAAAAAAAGGCCTGGAAATACGCTCCAGACCTTTCGAACCATTAACCACTATGTTTACTCAATATCAAATCTCAATTTTTTTTGATTGAAGTGATCTGGAACGGGGCTCCGACTGATATGCTGGTTGCGTCGTCAATCGTATGGAATCTTGTTTTGAAATTTCCGGAAACAGTATAATTATAATCGTTCGCATCGGTACTCTTTGTCCATGTTGCATCCCAATACATGGCAAAACGTACATGAAATGATTATGTTGATCAAGCTTCTTGATAATGAAAATTCCATTCCCAGATAGCCCGCTTCTACGCTTTCAACTGTCGCATAGGTGGAGCCGTCACAGCCACAATCAGGAGCAGCTTCCTTTTTCTTGCAGGAAGCTACAATCATCAAGACGATCAGAACACTAAAAAGGCGGTACATTATCTTGATGTTGGATTCATGATCCTCATTATAATTTCAAGGATGCGCTTAACATGAAAATGGTTGGAACGTGTTGAAACTCCCTGAAGAATATTTGCAACAACGATCAGATGAAAATAGCTGAGTCGTCTGGCTCAATGATCGTTCGTTTAGGCTCTGGCATTAATTTTATCTGTTCCAACAAGTAGCTTTACTATGTAAATCAAGGACGACGAAATAAATTTATGATTCAAACGATTGCTAAGAAATCAGAATACCCGTTCGAATGGGTTGACATTACTGATCCTTCAAAAGAGGAAATACATCAGATCGCCAGCAGTTACGATCTGCACGATTCGTCGGTAGAAGATTGCCTCCAGCCCGACCACCTGCCCAAATATGAAATTGTAGGGCCATATATTTTTCTCATATTTCGCTGGCATACCGACATGGTCGACGGTCAGGCGGATACCGTGCAGGAGCTCACGGATAAGATTGCTGTTTTTATGAAGGATGACCTTATTATAAGTATTCACAAAAAACATTGGGATGGAGTGGAAAATATCAATCGTGATTTTTTGCAACCCGGTTTATGCAAATCGCCTCACCATATTGTGAATGAAATTGTGAAAAGCGGGTTGAAAACTTACGAGACCCGTGCGAATAAACTAACAAGTGAAATCGAATACTATGAAAAAAATATGTTCCTGAAGAACAGGAAGGTCTCTTTACTTGAAGGGTTGTATTATCTAAAACGTAAAGTAGACGTGACACGCAGAATCATTATTCTCTCCAATGAAATTATTGAAAAATTGGATGATAAAGATCACACCGACACCTTTACACGTGATACAAGGGACCTCTATCAAAAAATGCATGCGATCTATGACACTTTGTTTGAAAACACAAATCATTTGCTGACGATCTACTTTTCAATATCGTCGCAGCGAACCAACGAAATCATCAGGGTTCTTACCATATTTTCGGTTTTCTTTATGCCACTAACCTTCATTGTAGGTATTTACGGTATGAATTTCGAGTTTATGCCTGAATTAAAATCGAAACTGGGTTATCCCGGTGTCATGCTGGCGATGGCTGCAATTACCGGATTTATTTATTTTTGGTTTAAACGACGGGGGTGGCTATAGCAAGTTGAATTTGAAATGAATATACAAAATTTTGGTCGGCCTAAACACGGGATATTGTTCTTGCTTCCATTGATCTGGATGGCGTTTGGTTGTGCGGTACAGGAAACGTCGAAGTATAAACTGGCTGCTGGATATTATTAGTCCATGGCCATTAAAAGCCAATCCCGAAAAGTGTATATTGACAATGGGGCGGATACGATTTTTGTCCATACCATGAAAAAGGCCACTGGGTTGCGAGACACGATCGCCGGAAAACATTCACTTCCTCAGGTGTCTTCCAAATCGCCGATTAATTCGGCGTTTTTCAGGCACGGTAGTTTTGACATCAATTTTATTACCATTCCTATCAAATTCATGCCAGTGCAGGCCGGTCTGCCACGGCAGTTGAACGGGAATTTAAACGAAGCTTTCTACCGCGGATATCGTAATGATATTTATCAGCTTGCTTTTAACAAAAGTCCTGTTAGGAGATATCGGCGCGTGACCCAGCACTATGGAATGTCTTAAGGACTATTTACCGGATTACAGGGAACGGCAATAAACCAGTGGGTAACTAATAATAAGGTTTCCGCAGAGTACGACGGTGTAGTCTGAACAAATGGAATTGCGGGAATTAACAATTTTACTCTTGGCCTGGCTCTTCGCTTTGATAATCTGCTTGATCAAAATAAAAAATTTTGGGCATACCAGGAGAAACCATGGCTAGGCCTTGCCTTTGGGCTTAATCTTAATTACGGGACCTACAAAAAAACTGGATGCCCTTTACGAAGCCCCAGAGCAATTTAGTGAGGTTAGCGTCTGCATTCATCTGAGGAACAATTACCTTTTTGTTCAAAATTTACTTATTTGACAAAGGATTTTGGGGGCATTCGCCAGATAGAAGACAGCAAGGAAACTATGGCTTTAAATGAAATTTTATCTGTAACATTACAAGTCAATCAATTTTTAATGTATGATCAGTACCTATAAAACCAGGAGCGCAATGATCCGTCCGCTGTCATTGTTGCTTCAGACTTTTTCAATCGTTTTTCTGGCATCCTTCACGATGCAGGACACCACGCCCCAGCCAGATGAAAGTCGTTTTACACCTGTAGTTGTTGCGGACAATCTGGACGAGCCAATGGTATTTGAAGTGCTCAGGGACGGGACTGCATACATTGCAGAAAGGAAAGGAGCTTTGAAGAAGTATAACACCGTTACAAAAACGGTTGATCTGATCGCAACCATTCCGGTAAACACCAAGTACACCAGTGCCGAAGGCGTGGTACGGGAGGCAGAAGAAGGATTGATGGGCTTAACCTTTGACCCTAATTTTGAAAAAAATCACTGGATATATCTTTATTACGCGCATCCGACAGAAAAGAAACATATTTTGTCCCGCTGGGAATTGAAAGATGATCAGTTGATTGAGGGGTCGAAAAAGGATGTTATTGAAGTTGTAACTCAGCGCGAAGTTTGCTGTCACACCGGCGGTGGAATGACCTGGGACAAAGCAGGTAATCTTTTCCTGACAGTTGGTAATAACACCGGAAACCAGAAAGCCGCACAAACCGACGAACGACCCGGACATGCAAGCTGGGATGACCAGGGGCATGCAGGTAATACCAATGATCTTCGGGGGAAAATTCTAAGGATCCATCCAGAGGCCGACGGGAGCTACACAATTCCCGAGGGTAACCTCTATCCGAAAGGCACTGCAAAAACGCGCCCGGAAATTTACTCCATGGGCCACAGGAATCCATGGCGCATTTCGGTTGACAGCAAAACCGGCTTTGTGTATTGGGGAGAAGTGGGGCCGGATGCGGGGGAGGATTCAGAAATCGGGCCGAGGGGGTATGATGAATTAAACCAGGCAAGAAAGCCGGGGAATTTTGGCTGGCCATGGTTTGTGGGAAATGACCAGGCATTTCCTGTCTACGACTATGAAAACAATAAACCGCTTGGTAAAAAGGATCCAAAAAATCTAGTCAATACGTCCCCAAATAATACCGGTTTGGAAAAACTTTTCCCTACCGAAAAAACTTTTGTTTATTATCCTTACGGAGTTTCTGAGAAATTTCCGATCGTGGGTTCGGGTTCAAGAAGTGCCACAGGAGGTCCTGTGTTTCACCGTTCCGATTTTAAGAGCCCTAAGCGCCCATGGCCCGGGTACTATGAAAACAAATGGATCGCGGCGGATTTTTCACGCGGATGGATCATGGCGATCAGTATGAAGGGAAACGGCGACTACGAGTCCATGGAGCGGGTGCTTCCTAATTACCATCCCGTTCAGCCGATTGATATTAAATTTGGCCCCGATGGAGATTTGTATATTCTTGAATACGGCAGCAACTGGTTCAGAAAAAGCGAAAATTCCCGTTTGGTGAGAATTGAATATAACGGTGGAAACCGTAAACCGGTTATTCAAATAGCTGCCAGCAAAAAAGGAGGCCAGGTTCCATTTCAATCTGTGCTATCTTCTCAAGGAACGAAGGACCTGGACGGTGATGCTCTGAAATACAGTTGGAAAGTAGCCAGCCCTGGCATTGCGTCGCAGGTTTTCAGCGTTGAAAATCCCGTGGTATCGCTTAATAAAGCTGGAGTTTATACCGCAACGCTGACTGTTACAGATTCTAAGGGGGCGAGCAATTCGCAGTCTTTGAAGATTGTGGCAGGAAATGAGCCGCCGCAATTAAGCGTTAATCTCGCAGGGAACAAGACGTTTTTCTTCGCAGGAAAACCAATCGGTTATGATGTTGCCGTAGCAGACAAGGAAGACGGGAGTTTGGTGGATGGTAAAATAAAGGCGGATCAGGTTGCAGTTAGCATCGACTACACCTCAGAAGGATTAGACTACGCGGAAGTGATTCAAGGCCAGCGAAGTGTGGACGCATCCACGCAGTTCGCGGTATCACAGTTATTGATCAGTAAAAGTGATTGTAAAGTGTGTCACCAGCCCAATACCAAATCGGTTGGACCTTCCTTCGCTGACATTTCCAATAAATACAAAGGCAAGGCCGGAGCTGTGGATCAGCTGGTTCAAAAAGTGTTAAAGGGTGGATCGGGTGTTTGGGGAGAGGTAGCAATGGCCGCCCACCCCGCATTGCCAATTGCTGATGCTGAAGTAATTGTAAAATACATTCTGAACAGCACAGATAAAACACTGAGCACACTTCCGGTCAAAGGGTCTTACACGCCCGAAATTCCGAAAGGAGATAACGGACTCGGATCGGTTTTGATCCGCGCCGGATTTACGGATAAAGCCGTAGGCGGAGCGAAATCGATTCCTGCAAATACTGTGGAAGAAATGATCGTGTTACGTAGCCCGGAAATGAATGCGGCCGAAGCGCCCATAGTGAAGGGAGCAGAAATGAAAGCGCTCGGTTCTGCGGGTCTGGGTTTTAGTGTGGTTGCGTTTGCTAACAGTTATTTGGGGTTCAAATCTCTTGATTTAACGGATATCTCTACCCTTGAATTAAATGCGTCTGCCCAAAGGCGTGAGGGAAGTGTAGGCGGAACTGTAGAGGTCAGGCTTGATTCGCCAACCGGACCCGTTGTTGGCGAAAAACTTGTTGAAATTGCACCGGAAGTTGACATGACCAAATTAATGGCGGAAATGGAGAGTGCGAAAAAAGCGGCAAAGCCAGGAGAAACACCCCCGCCGGTAAGGAGGCCTGCGCGTCCACCCGTCACCATTTCAATAAAAGAAACAAATGGCAAACACGATCTTTATTTTGTATTTAAAAATGACAAGGCAACCGCAATCGAACCGGTTCTTACTTTTTCGAAGATTAAGTTTAAGCAGAATTAACATCATTTATCTCCCTTACAACAGATTCGGATCAAATAAAGGAACCTCAAAAGGGTTCCTTTATTTATGAATATGGTGGCGTTGAATTTATCGTCTTTAACAGTCCGTATGCTACAAGATCAATTCAGGTCGTTGCGTTTTCGAATGATATCTGGCTCAACGTGAATACCAACTGTTGGGATCAGAACGCCATTCTCGACTGACTCGTGATGTTTTACTGTTAATTACCTATTTATCCGCGTTGTGACGACTTTTTGGTCAATCACTTTTTTATTCCTGGGCACAGTTTTTAACATAAAAGTTACCGGTATCTGAGATTTTTTAGAGAGCGATAAACAGTGGATTAAAACATTAAAATATGACAACTAAAAAAATTGTAATCGTAGGAGGCGGCTTCGCAGGTATTAACCTGGCGCTGGAATTGTGCAATGATGATGATTTTCAGGTAACGCTTGTTGATAAAAACAACTATAATTTCTTTTCACCGCTGCTTTATCAGGTCGCAACCGGTTTTTTGGAAGCTTCCAATATCAGTTATCCATTTCGCAAGCTTTTTCAGGATAAACACAATTTTAGATTCAGCCTTGGAGCGTTCACGAAAGTGATTCCTGAGAAAAACCAAATAGAAACGGCGGGTGGAGACCTCTCTTACGATTACCTCGTATTTTCAACCGGAACTATTAGTAATTATTTTGGGATGGAAAATGTGAAAAGGAACGCAGTCCCTATGAAAACAGTCAACGATGCACTTGCATTACGAAATCACATCCTTTTAAATATAGAAAAAGCAACAAAAACCGATGATCCGGCCGAACGTAAAAAATTGCTGACGACTGTGGTATCCGGAGCGGGCCCTACTGGCGTGGAAGTATCGGGAATGCTGGCAGAGATGAATAAAAATATTTTCAAAAAAGATTATCCCGAGCTGAAAAGTGAAAAGACCAATATTTACCTGGTCGACCCGCTGCCAGTCGTGCTCGGCCCTATGAGCAAAAAGTCACAGCGGGAAACGCTCGCAGAGCTGAAAGAATTGGGCATACATGTGATTTTAAATCAATCAGTTAAAGATTATGACAACGATGTGGTGCTACTTAGTGATGGGACTGAGATAGAGACTAAATCATTAATATGGACGTCCGGAGTAACAGCGCCAGAAATTGAAGGTTTGCAGGAAACGTCACTGGGCAAAGGTAAACGGGTGCTGGTCGATGGATACAATAAGGTAATCGGCACAGAAAATATTTACGCATTGGGCGATGTGTGCCTGATGAAATCAGATGAGAAATTCCCGGACGGTCACCCGCAGCTTGCACAGGTGGCTATCCAGCAGGGCAAGCTGCTTGGTAAAAATCTGAAAAGGTTATCCCACAACAAAGCACAGACGCCATTTGAGTACAAGGACAAAGGAACAATGGCCATTATTGGTGTCAACAAAGCCGTGGCGGATTTACCCGGATTGCATTTCAAAGGCTTCATCGCATTTATGTTGTGGCTTGTCGTTCACCTTTTCTCACTCATCCGATACCGCAATCAGATCAAAACCTTTTATAACTGGATGGTCGCATTTTTTACCAGAGATCAGTCGCTGCGTTTTATCATGAATCCGCGGCAGGAAGATTTCGTCGTTAAAAAAGAAAAGGCGGTCAGCACAAAAAAGGAAATTGAAAAAGCATAGAAAACTGAAAAATAGGTAATTACTCCTAGTTCGTCTTTGGAGACATAGATCTCAGTGCATCACGGATTTCAATTAGCAACTTTTCTTCATTTGTAGGAGCAGGCGGTGTCTCTGAGGGTTTCAAAGACTCTTTATGCCGCAAGGAATGCACAAAATTCACGAGTAAAAACACGGCAAGTGAAATAATGAGGAAGTTGATCACATTCTGCAGGAAACTGCCATAGGCTATCACTGCGCCGGCCTTCCGCGCATCTTCCACGGACGGAATTCCTTTCGCTTTGCCATCAAGGGCAATATATAGATTTGAGAAATTAACGTTGTCAATAATTTTCCCCACCGGCGGCATGATGATATCGTTTACAAGTGACTGTGTTACAGTAGTAAAAGCCGCCCCGATGATAATGCCCACTGCTAAGTCCAGAACATTTCCTTTGATGGCGAAATCTTTAAATCGTTTGAAAAAAAGCATAATTATTGTGTTTGAAATTGGCGTCAAGCGCGATCGGGACAAGTCGGTTTCTTTTAGAAAATACCACTCCAATGTATCAGTTTGGTAACAAAAAAGCGCCGCCGTTAAAGAGCGCGCCGCTTTTCGTCAAGTAGTATATATGTGTTTCAAATCAAAGTGATCATCCTTTTCGGGTTTTGATCAATTGAATCTTTGTTAATTTCTTTCTTCAATTTGTTATTGATGTCATTCAGTTTTGCCAAATGATCGTTGAGAATCGAAACTGCGTCATACCCAATATTTGGCTGTCCAAGCAATGATTGATAAACTTTGATCGTCTTGCTTTCGAGCTCCATAATTTTGCGAATTACAAATGGCTTTTCCTGAGTAACAAGTTCGCTTGCAAATTGCTCCTTTTTTGCAGCGTATTGATGTATATCGCCATCATAAAGTGTCGATTTTGAAAAATCGTATACCCATTGAACCTCTTTCTTGTACAATAACGAACTCGCGTATCCCTGGCTAAAAACCCTCCTGAGCGGTCCTAAATCATGCAATGCGAGCGTCTTTTTATATAAATCTTCACGATAGTGATGAATACTCCATAGTCGGACAATATTTGACAGAAAACTTTGAAGATCTTGCATAACTCAACTGATTTAATTTAACCGGTTTAACTTTCAGATGGAGCATAAATAAAAGTGTACCTAGAGGCTCCAGTTTTTTAACGTATGCAGATAAAATTTTTTTGAAAGTCACCAAACGTTAATCAGCATCCGAGAAAATCGTGGATTGCCTCCTAAATAGCCATTTGATTAGCAGACGTTATATGAAACAGCCACAGAAAAATGAAATAAATATGGTTGTCATTATTTTTCACCAGGTGTGCCGGAGTGTTTTAGAGCAAAATTTTACACAAAAAAAGCTTGCGGTAAAACTGGCATGATTTTCGGTTTGGCTGCCCTGAGTAAGCTGTTTTGTGAAGGGCTCGTTGAAGGGTAGAAGTTTTGAGATCTGTGATCACCTGCGATTTTAAAGTACCTGAAATTTATGAGCTGAATTTTCCCGCATATCGAAACAGATTAAACAAGCCGCAGGTTCTCTCAGAAGAGACAGGTTTTATGAGTGATCAACCAAAAGAAACGATGCCGTCGACAGTGATAAAATCATTTCAGTACGATCCCAAATCGCAGACTTTGAGGATCATTTTTCTATCAGGGAATGTATATGAGTATCACAACGTGCCTGAGAAAGTTTTTCTGAAAATGGAGGCCTATAAGTCAAAAGGAACGTTCCTGAATCGTTTTGTGAAAGGAAACTACGAATATTCGAAAATCGACAATGAACAAGAGCCTTTATAACAAGACTCGATTTGATTGGATTTGAACATCGATTAAAATCAAAAGAGCCCTCGTTCGCAATGGAACGGGGACTCTTTTGTTCTTTCGGTGTGTTTCAACCCATATCAATTGTACGGAAGGTATCCGAGTATGTCGTATTTAGCACGATCTCTTTTACTTTTTTTTCTGAGCCCTCAGTAACAACTACCTGATATACTCCATCAGGAAGCGAATTCATGTCGAAACGTGTGCGGGTGATCGGGCTGTTCTTGCCGATTTCTTTGGAAGCAAGCGTAAACCCGTGTTCGTCGATAACCTGTATCAAAAGTCTTTCTCCCGCCGGTTTTTCAATGGCTACGTCGATTTTTCCTGTTTTTAAAGCATAGACGACAAATCGGGTTTCTTCGGTCTGCGTTGATTTAAACGAACCTGAATTGGAACTCTGCGCGAAGGAAGCAGAAGAGAAGGCAGCAACGAAGGAAATAATTACGGATGCGATAAGCGTTTTCATGGTTTTGTATATTAAAAGGTGATTTTTATGATTTGGGAAGCGTTGTTGTTTCCGTTAACTGATACAAGGTTAACGGGTTTGATCGCAGCAAAAAAACGAAATCGACAGTCTGGTACATTACCCCGACGAAATGGCTATATTGATGTATTTGTCTGATAATCAGTAAATTATTTCAAAAATATATCGATTTGTAGTGTAAAATCGACGTTTGGAAGAGTCAGCGTGGCAATTGGTAGATGAATGAGACGGTTTCGTTACAAAAATGCGGCGTTTCTGCTTTACGAAGCGGGGAGCTTGATCTAATATTCACGTTCGTCACTGAACAAAGAATGTCCGATTCCGAACATCGACCTCACTGGTAATCCTTGTTCCAGCAGTTTGAATACACATTGGCAAGGTTGGCAAGATTATTTGTTCTGCATAATTACAACTAATGATCTGATGATGAAAAGAACCTTTCTGGGCGAATTTGAAGAGATTGTTCTCCTCGTTGTAGCAGCCTGTACGGATCGGGCCTATGGCGTTACGATTTGGGAAAGTGTGCAACAGTACACGGGGCGGAACGTGACGATGAGCGCAGTTCATGCTACGCTTTACCGGCTGGAAGATAAGGGTTTTCTCAGCTCGGAAATGGGTGGAGCCACCGCGGAGAGGGGAGGGCGAAGAAAAAGGTTTTTCAGAATCACTGCATATGGCAATAAGGCGCTGCGCGAAATTCAGCACATTCGGCAGGAACTTTGGCAAGCCATCCCTTTGGACAAGTTGCAAGTCATCCAGTCATAACCGATCATTACCCTCATGAAAGACTTCGACGAAAATGAGCACTATCCTCCAAAATGGGTGGATTATATACTGGCAAAATGTATCGCACCGCATCTGGTGGAAGACGTGCAGGGTGATTTACATGAGGTCTTTTATAAAACTGCTTCAAAAGCTGGCTTATTTCGCGCCCGTTGGGAATACACATTTGCGGCACTAACACACCTGAAACCCTATTTTTTAAAACGAAAACCATCGAAGCATTCTCCATCTCCATTATTTAGCCATGCCATGATCATAAATTATTTCAAAATCGCATTTAGAACGCTGGCCAAAAACAAGGTTTACAGTTTTATTAACATCGCAGGTCTGGCCATGGGCATGTCAGTGGCAATGCTCATTGGGCTTTGGATTTTTGATGAGCTATCCTACGACAAACATCATAAAAACTATGATCGGATCGTACAGGTCATGCAGCATCAGACGCGTAATGGAGATATTGGCACACAGACGGCAAATCCGTACCCGTTGGGTGCCGAGCTTCGCCGAAATTACGGAACGGATTTCAAGCACATTATCATGTCCACGTGGATGAATCCACATATTCTGGCAAATGGTGACAAGAAGTTCAGCAAACCCGGAAGCTTTATGGATGCAGAAGCACCGGAAATGCTGACACTCGATATGTTGAAGGGAACCTGGTCTGGCTTGAAAGATCCCTATTCTATTTTCCTTTCGGAATCCGTGGCGAAGGCCTTCTTTGGTGAATCAGATCCAATGGATAAGATTATAAAAATCGATAATAACCTGAATGTGAAGGTTACAGGTGTTTACAAAGATTTACCCTACAATTCCAGTTTCAGGCAGTTGGAATTTTTAGCTCCATGGTCCCTGTTCGAAATCAGCAGCCCCTATCTGAAAACGATGGAAGATCCATGGAGGCCGAACAATTTTCCGATTTTTGCCCAGTTGACCGACAGAGCAGACATTGACCAGGCTTCCGCGAGAATCCGGGACGTCAAGAAGAAAAACATTAGAAAGGAACAGTTGAAGTTCAAGCCTGACGTTTTTCTTAACCCCATGAGCAAGTGGTATTTGCATTCGACATTTAAAAATGGCCAGCGAATTGGAGGACGTATTGAAAATGTATGGCTATTTGGCACAATAGGGGCGTTTGTCCTGCTATTGGCTTGTATCAATTTTATGAATCTGAGCACCGCCCGATCGGAAAAGAGAGCCAGGGAAGTAGGAATACGGAAGGCCGTCGGCTCAGTCCGTCGTCAATTGATTATGCAGTTTTTTTGTGAATCTTTCCTCGTGGTTGCATTTGCATTTATTGTTTCCATTTTTTTAGTCGTACTAGTCATGCCATTATTCAATGAAGTTGCTGACAAAAAACTGATCATGCTTTGGGGGAACCCGGTTTTCTGGCTGCTCGGCGTTTGCTTCACTTTGTTCACGGCATTGATTGCTGGCAGTTACCCGGCACTTTATTTGTCATCTTTTCAGCCAGTTAAGGTCCTGAAAGGCGCATACAGAGCCGGAAGGTTTGCGGCACTCCCCCGCAAAACGCTAGTGGTAGTGCAGTTTGCAGTATCCATTGTTTTGATCATTGGTACCATTGTGGTTTTTCGCCAGATCCAGTTTGCCAAGAGCCGGCCTGTCGGGTATACGAGGGAAGGGCTGATTACCATATACCTGTCCACCCCTGATATACACAATCACTTTGATGTGGTAAAAAATGAATTGAAAAATACTGGAGCGATAACAGAGATGGCCGAATCAAGCAGTCCTCCGACTAATTCCTGGTCGTCGACGAGCGGCATTGTGTGGAAAGGCAAAGACCCAAGCTTATCCAGTGATTTTAATTATAGCAACGTGTCGCATGATTACGGTAAAACGATAGGCTGGAAGTTCGTCGATGGAAGGGATTTCTCAAGAGATCTTGCCAGCGATTCATCCGGTTTGATAATCAATGAAACAGTCGCGAAGTTTATGGGCTTGAAAAATCCGGTTGGTGAGGATTTGATGTGGTTTGATTCCCATGTCCGAATCATCGGCGTGGTGAAGGATATGATTATAGACTCGCCATATGAGCCAGTCAGGCCATTAATTTACAGTTTGGCGAATGATCAGGGCGGTGTTATCACAATTAAAATAAATCCCAACATCAGTGCCAGCGATGCACTTGCGAAAATTGAATCGGTGTTTAAGAAATATGATCCCGGTTCTCCGTTCCAGTCGAGCTTTGTTGATCAGGATTACGCATCCAAGTTTTACGATGAGATGAGAATTGCGAAGCTGACCACTTTCTTTTCAATTCTTGCTATTCTGATCAGTTGCCTGGGGCTCTTTGGCGTTGCGTCATTTATTGCAGAGCAGCGCACGAAGGAGATTGGCGTACGGAAAGTGTTGGGTGCCACCATTGCGAATGTTTGGAGAATGCTGTCGGGAGACTTCGTTATACTGGTGGTCATTGCTTTTTTGATTGCTGCGCCTGTTTCCTATTATTTCCTGGATGGCTGGCTCCAAAAGTATACCTATCGGACCGAAATTTCCTGGTGGATATTCTTTGTCACAGGGTTTGGAACGATGTTGATCACTTTAATGACTGTTAGTTTTCAGGCTATAAAAGCGGGGATGATGAATCCGATCAAAAGTTTAAGGTCGGAATAGGTTGGCTGCCAAATATTTTTCCGGGATCACAACCATTGTAATTGCTTTTGCATCTGTATTGTAGAAAACTGTGCCCGGAAAATGATGAAAAACCTTTTTTTGTTCTCTTTGCTTTTGTGTTTCCAGACTGGTTTCGGGCAGTCGACTAAGCTTTCTGTATATGCAAACAGCGGAACTTCATCTTTTAAAGGAGGTGGAACATTGAAAAGTGCAGAATATTATACGGGTGGCCCCTGGTGCATGTGCGATGAAAATGACCCCATGGCCTTCGGTGCGAAAAGTGCGGTTTCCTATGGCGCCGGGTTTAATTTTGAGCGTGTTTTCAAAAACAACTTTCTCGCAGGCCTTGAACTTGGTTATGAAGTACTTCGTACCAGAGCCAGTATAACCAACTTTGTTCTTGATGATATGATATTCAGGGTCAGCGGGAAAAATATAAATGTCAACCATTTTGTCAATGCATTTCCTCATGCAGGTTATCAATTCCCGAAACTTGATCAAATCACTTTCGCCTTGTCGGGCGGTGCTGATTTTGGTTTCGGTTTGGACAGCTATGATAAAGCCTCAATACCGGATTTTTTAAAGAAACGCTATCGCAATACCGATAATATCATAGCGCTTGACTTTCGTCCAAGAGTTCAGCTCTCCGCTTCTTTCTACAGATTTGCGGTAACCGCCGGATACGCCTATGGCCTGTCCGAATGGGCTCATTCGAACTCCAGTGCTTCGTTGAGTGTCATCAGGCTGGGACTGCAGTACCGGCTGAATTGACTGCTTTCTGCGTATTTGAATCCTATTCCCACTTGAATATCAATATTGAAAATTACCCGGGACGTTCATTTGCTCGTGGAATTACTCACAAGCAAAGACCGTCTGATAAAAAAAGGAACGTAATATTTGCATCGTACGATTTTAATCGTACCTTTCGGATATGAAAGCCGAAAATAACAATACGCCCGATAAGTCGGAACCAACGAAGGCCGAAGTGGATATCCTTACTGTGCTGTGGAAACATGGCCCGTCAACTGTGCGCTTTGTACACGATCAGTTGAATATTTTCAAAGAAGTAAATTATACGACGACGCTCAAACAGATGCAATTGATGGCAGAACGAGGTTTTTTGAAGCGAGATGAAACCAGCATGAAGCATATTTATGAAGCGAAAGAGGAAGAGCGCAAAACTAAAAGTGTGCTTTTAGACCGCTTCGTCGATCATTTGTATGGAGGTTCGGCGGGAAATCTGGTGATGCAGCTTTTAGACAATAAAAAAGCGTCAAAGGAAGAGTTGGACGCGATTCGTGCGGTATTGGATCAGCTGGACAAAGAGCACGGGTAAGTTTGTGAGTACGGCGGTCAAATTATTTTTTTGAATGTTAGCTTCCCGATTGATTTTAACTTTTTAAAAACATACAGCCATGAATTTCCCACATGATTTTGCTTCCCAACAGCTGATCCAAAATATCGGTGTTACGCTATTATGTTCATTAGCAATGGGTCTGATACTGGCGATTTTGACGGCTTCGGTATTATTGTTCACTAGAAAATCGAAGGCGACGCTTCGTTACAATCTCCTGACAACCCTGCTTTGCCTTTTTACAGTGTCAGTCTGTGCGGTTTTATATCAACAAGTGAATAGCAGCCATTTGGAAGAAATTACCTCGCGAAATCACCTGAGCCCTGCCTTGTCAGACAATGCTTTCATTTCTGATTTGAACTCGGACACCTCACTGGATTTTAAAGAGATTATCCGGGTATTTTTGACCGGTAAAGCACAGCCGATTGCAATGGTTTGGCTTTTGGTTGTTTTGTTTAAAACCCTGCAAATGGGCAAAGGCTTGTATGATTTGAGTTATCTGAGACGGAATAAAGTTTACACAATAGGCAAAGACTGGCAGGATCGAATTGAGGATCTTGCTCTGCAAATTGGCATCAGGCAATCCGTGAAGGTGATGCAATCGGGGCTTGTGAAAATACCGATGGTGATGGGGCACTTTAAACCGGTCATTTTGATTCCCCTGGGTATGATCGCCAATATTCCTGCCGATCAGGTCGAGATGATCGTGCTGCATGAACTGGCACACATCAAGCGTATGGATTTCTTTGTGAATCTGTTACAACATTTTGTCGAAGTGTTGTTCTTCTTCAATCCCGCAGTTTTATGGATTTCCAGTTTGATCAGGAAGGAAAGGGAGAATTGCTGTGATGACATTGCTGTACGATTTTCCGGGAGTAAGAAAACGTATATCAATGCACTGCTTTCTTTTCGGGAGTATCAGATGGAGGACTCCGTATATGCAGTGGCGTTCACGCAATCGAGCAGTTTGGTTGAGCGGGCGAAACGGATTGCATTTCAAAAAAATACAACCCTGAAACTGTCCGAGAAAGTTTTTGTGAGCGTAACGTTATTACTGCTTTTTACATTTACCTTATTATTGGCGCAAGTTTCTAAAACGGAAAATGAGGCTGCTATTTCGCAAAATAATCTGCAAAAGAAAGCGTCCGATTCGGGGATTTTCACACTTCCGGCCAAACATATAAGTGATCGAGATCGGTCTGAAGCGGAGTTACTTTCAAGTCGATCTATTGAGAAGTTAAAGGAGCAAGTGGCCGAACTGACGACAATCAAAAGACTTAAATCCGCTGACAGTCTTTTGAAGTTGCAGGATAAGTTATTGAATTTAAATGCAGTAAGCCTGCAATTGGATACGATACCTGAATATCGAAATACTTTAATATTAGAGCCAATCGTAAGTTTGCAGCCAGTGGTCCACTACACTTCCGGAGATTCCAGCAGGTATAGTAATTACTATGGTGGGTATTCCAAGCCTACTTATCAGTTTGAAAAAAAAATAACGCTATTCAAGACGATAAAACCGGGTATCTATGATCGGATCCTGGACGAGATTGGAAAGGCGGGTGTCGTTTTTGACCGTACACACGTTCAGTTCCATATTACCAATACGGAGCTGACCGTCGACGGCGTAAAGCAGTCCGAAGAAATACATAAACAGGTGTTATCTAAATTTGTGAAGAAACCGGGTGATACGGTAGATTTTACGTTGAATAGGGATAATAAATAACTTGTAATCAGTGCGTTATAAACCGTTTGGGTCGCCGCCCCTCCCAAAAAACCACACCTAATCCTCTTACGTTTTCGCTAAATAGCCTCAGACCATGACTGGGTCTATGGGTGAAATCTGTATGAAATACTAATAGAATTAACCAACAACTTACGCAATCAGGATTGGGCGAATCGTCATATCTGATGATGCGGGACAGTGTGTACAGTCCTTTACGAAGCGTTTTGCACCGTTACCAACTATAAAGTAGACTTTTAGCTCAAATTTTATGAAAATGACGCCCTGGACAAAATCTGTCTTACGTATTCTCTGTGCCCAGTTTATAAGTTTGACAAGTGTTTTCGCGCAAATCGCCGGGACGGTGGTATCCGCCGACGGCAAGCCTTTGGAATCCGCGCCGGTGTCATTGTTACTCGCATCGGATTCGAGTGTGGTGGAAGTCAGGCTTGCGGATGTGAATGGAAAATTTCAGTTTACAGCGTTAAAAAATGCTCCGTATCGGATCGCGATTGCCATGATGGGATTTAGATCTTATCAAAGTGCCGTCATTGAGATCACTGAAACGCAGAAAGAAATTGCGTTTGAACCCATTGTTCTGCAATCTTCATATTTGGCACTCAAAGAAGTGACAGTGACCGGACAGAAGAATTTTGTAATGTATAAAATCGATCGGACGGTAGTGAATGTCGATGCGCTGATTTCCAATGCAGGAACCAATGTCCTTGAAGTACTGGAAAAGTCACCCGGCGTTACCGTCGATCAAAATGGGGTGGTTAGCCTCAATGGGCAATCCGGGGTTTTGATCACGATTGACAACAGGCCTACCTATTTGTCGGCTACGGCTCTTGCTGCCTATCTCAAATCGCTGCCGTCAGGTACCGTGGATCAGATTGAGCTAATCGCCAATCCGCCAGCTCGTTACGACGCGTCAGGCGGCGCGGGTATCATTAATATCAAAACAAAAAAAAGTAAAATACGTGGCTTGAATGGTAGCTTTTCCGTTAGCGCAGGCCGGTCTTCGTTGAATAAACACAATGAAAATGTAAATCTCAATTACCGAAATAACCGGTTCAATTATTTCACAAACTCCAGTTTCAACAGCAATGAGTCATGGCGAAAACTCGAAATCGAAAGGCGCTATTATAGCGAACAAAATGACCTGATCTCTTCATTTAACCAAACCACTTTTTTCTTCCCAAAAAACAGAACCGCCAACTTGAAAGCGGGTGCTGACTTTTACGCCAACTCAAAAACAACAGTAGGAATGGTTTTCACAACGCCACCTTTACTTACAGTTTCAGTAAGGGTGCTGCTGTCAAAAGCAGACGAAATATAGGAGGTTCAGAAAGTGAAGAAGGGCGGGTTAAGAATTGAGTTAAATTCATGGGGCCGCCGCATGATTGACACCGGGTCGCCGCGCGATTGACACCGGGTCGCCGGGCGATTGACAATTGACAATTGACAATTGACACTTTACAATGAAAAATGAAAGTTGAAAATTGAAAATGAAGGATGAGTGTGGCGCGAATTATTACTCAGGATGTTTGCCTATTATTGATTATTATTTATTGATAAACAATAAAAAATATTTGTTTTATAATACATGATAGAATACCTTTGTTTTGTACTTAAAACAAAATCGATGAAACCACAACTTGTTTTTTCCATTCTCAGGGTAGGGACTAATATCCTTTATTTTTTGATGATCATTTTGACCATCATTGTTGCCGTTACTTGTGTTCTGAGGATCACGGGGGTTATGGACCTGGGCGACCATCAGCCCGTGTTTACGCATGAAGTAAAAGGTTTTGGTGAGACTATACCTAAATCGGTTGTCGCCTACTCGCCTGATAAACTGGTTAGCTACACCACTAAACCTGAGAATTATAAGCTTCAGGTAGGCCCCAATTCGGCGATGGGTTATTTCTCCTTTTACAACGCCATTTTAAATCTCTGTATCGGTGTTTCAATTCTTGGGCTTTTTCGGAAAATTTTCAGAGAGACCAACCTGATTGGTTCATTCAAACAGCAAGTTTACCGGCGACTTATCATTCTTGCTCTTATATTTGCGGCTTCGGATGTTATTAATTTTATCAACTACTTTATTTTCAATAGCTTGCTTAAAAAAAGCATTTCGGTTCCTCATTTTAAGCTGGTAACCGATGTTGGAAATGGGTTGGTAATTGGTCTGATCATTTATGCGATTGCGATCATTTATCAAAGGGGAATATCCATCCAGGAAGAAAACGAATTAACCGTTTAGCCATGCCCATAATCGTAAATCTGGACGTAATGATGGCTCGTCGGAAAATGTCATTATCCGAACTCGCGGAGCAGGTTGATATAACACTGTCAAACCTTTCCATCCTGAAAACGGGAAAGGCCAAGGCAATACGGTTTTCTACGCTGGAAAAAATTTGTGAAGTACTGGACTGCCAGCCTGCAGACATTTTGGAGTTCAAAAAATAGAATGCACTAAATATTGGCCAGGAGAAATTGATTCAAGGCGCGGAAAAGCTATCTTTATCACAATCACTACGCTAAGCCCATGACCGACCTGGAACAATACCTTCATTCTTATTTTACATTTGACGTGGACGATCTGGTCAAGGTTTCGGCGCTCTTCAAACCGGCCAACGTGAATAAGGGAGATTACTTCCTGAAGGCCGGCAAGCAATGCAATAAACTTTGCTTCATTCAGTCCGGACTCCTGAGGATCTACGTTGATCTGGATGGAAGGGAGGTAACCCAATGGATATCGTCGAAAGGTTACTTTGTTGCAGACCTGGCCAGTCTTCTATTTCAAAGTCCCTCGCGGTGGAATATGCAGGCGCTGACTGATATGAATATTTTTGTAATTGAACGCCACGACTACAATCGAATAGGGGAGCTAATTCCTAAATGGCCGGAAACCGAGAAATTATTTCTGGCTCATTGCTTCACCATGATGGAGGACCGGATTTTCTCCTTCATTTCCATGACCGCCGAAGAACGCTACAATTTCTTTTTTGAAAAAAATCGTGAGCTGTTCAATCAGGTGCCATTGCAATACATCGCCTCCATGCTAGGTATGACGCCAGAAACCATCAGCAGGATCAGGAGGAAGCAGCTGAGATAGTTGAGAGTTGAGAATGGACAATGGACAATGGCGCGGGCGAAATAATGGAGATTTGAATAAACGAGCCCTATCAACGGTCTTATATTAACCATTAGTAATTAAAAATTAATCATTAACAATCGTTTTCTTGATATTTGTCAAGTGTCTTGGCACGGGTTGATCCTACTTTTGTCATAAACAAATCAACCCAAGAAATCATGTTTATAGGACATTATGGCCTTGCACTTGCCACCAAAAAGATTGCACCCAAAGTTTCGCTTGTGATGTTGTTCATTGCCGTAGAATTTGTTGATATCCTTTGGCCTCTTTTGTTGTTGCTCAATGTTGAACAGGTGAAAATCCACCCGGGATTTACGGAGGTCACGCCATTTGAATTCGTACATTATCCCTACACGCACAGTCTGCTCATGGGTCTTGTGTGGGGGCTGGTCGTTGGAGGCACTTTCTGGCTTTTGAAGAAAGATTTAAGAAGCGCAGTAATCATAGGACTCGCGGTTTTAAGTCACTGGTTTTTGGATTTCGTTGTGCACATGCCCGACTTGCCATTGACTCCTTTTGGTGATCAGAAATTTGGAATGGGCTTGTGGAATTACAAGATAGCCACTGTCGCCATCGAAAGTGTGATTTTCTTTGGAGGAGTTTACATTTATGCGAATGCTACCAAAGCAATAAACAAAGCCGGGAATTGGGGGCTTTGGGTTATGACGGGATTTTTTGTTTTGGCTAATGCGTACAACATGTTTGGCCCGCCACCCGAGGATTCCATCATCATGCTTTTTGTTTCATTTGTTGTCTTGCAGGCAATTGTGCTTTCACTGGCTTATTGGGTAGATCGGAATAGGGCGATGAAATGAGAACCAAATGCTGAAAAACCATCAATGAGGTTGTTGGCAAAGCTGGAAAAACCTAATTTTACAGCGTTCACTTTGGATTCTCAGAAGTCGGGTTTGAAGCTGCGGGTTTTTTAGGTTGTTATTCTGAACTTTATGAATGCAAATAGATGGTTTGCCTGCATGATTCTTCTGCTATTATTTGTGTTTGGGGGAGCTGTTAAATTACGAGACAGTAATTATGTGACTATCGAATTAGATGATTGCGCCGATTCGGAATTAGCAACACTGGCTATGCTTGATGAAACACTGGAAAGGAATTTCCTGAACCGCGACCACTATCAAGTCTTTTCCCATTCTAAGAATGGTCCTTGCCGCATTGCCGATTATGACAAGGAGCGAAAGTTGTTGCAGGTCTGTACTGATCCAGGGAGTGGATGGTCGGGATTCTTCAAAGTGTCTCAGCCTGAGCTCCATCAACTGGTAGTCCGTAGTGCAAAATTCGATGACCTTTACAAACTTTGCAAGCCTTATTCTTTTAAGGAACTATGAAAAATCTATTCACTTTTTTGCTGCTTTCTCTTCTTGTCGAACCATCATTTGGGCAAAGAATCAGCGCCGATCGGATTATTTCTGATGTGAATGTGATTGATGTTAAAACTGGTAAAATTACCGCGCATCAGTACATCGTGATCCGAAAAGATATGATACTGGATGTCCTGGATCGTAACAAAGTAAGTCAGTATACAGCGAAAGAAACATTTAGCGCGCAAGACAAATTTGCGATTCCGGGCCTTTGGGATATGCACATGCATTTCGGGGGTGGAGAGGCTTTGATCGGAGAGAACAAAAACCTGCTTCCGCTCATTCTTGCAAATGGCGTTACGACCGTCCGTGATGCTTCGGCTGACATTAGTAATAGCGTTCTGCAATGGCGTGATGAAATAAAAAAAGGGAATTTGGCCGGTCCGACCATTTTTACTTCCGGTCCAAAGCTGGAAGGGTATAAGTCAGTATGGCTTGGAGATATTGAAATTTCGACTGCCGGAGAAATCCCGAAGGCGCTTGACTCTCTGGATGGATTAAAAGTGGATTTTGTAAAGATCACCGATAATACAATGAAGCCGGATTTGTTTCTGGAGGCTGTTCGGCAGGCTAGGAAAAGAGGATACAAAGTTTCCGGACACATTCCGTCTGTGCTGACTATGGATGACGTCATGGGCGCCGGTATGAGCTCTATTGAGCACATGTCATATTTACTGAGAGCGGCGACCAAAAATGAGAAAGAGATCGCAACCCTTTCAGCTTCCGGCACATTGAAGGGAAGGGATTTGAATAACAAAATTCTTGCGGATTTTGACGAGCATGCAGCTTTAGTGACTTACCGTAAAATGGCAAAAAATGAAGTTTATGTCACACCGACATTGTCCCTGCCAAATCTACTCGCCCATATTGACGTAGACGATCATCAGAAAGACATTCAACTACAGTACATAGGAAAAGGGTTGCAAAAAACATACGTCGGGCGTGTAGAGAGAGCCATGAAAGATGACAAAGATGCAATTCAGTTCAGGAAGGTGCTCTATCAAAGGTCTGCCTCGCTGTTACCTTTACTCTATAAAGCGGGCGTCAAAATCATGGCCGGGACGGACGCGGGTTATCTCAATTCTTTCGTCTATCCAGGAATTGGCTTGCACAAAGAGCTGCAATTGATGGTGGCAGCAGGGCTGTCTCCCTTGCAGGTTTTGCAGGCTTCTGTGATAAATCCACCACTTTTCCTCAATAAAGCCGAGTATGGCAGTCTTGCGTCCGGTAAAAAAGCGGATATTCTATTACTTGACCAAAACCCGTTGCTGGACATTTCTGCCACAGAAAAGATACATGCAGTGGTTGCAAAAGGTAAATTGATGGACCGGAAGGCGATTCAAATGGCCCTGGATGAAGTCAAAACAAACACCGCAAAAGGATTGTAGGCTTTTTTTGAATGATCGCAAGCTTACCGAATCACTTCTAATGGTTTCGAAAAAGTGCCGGTCTCATTTTCAAAACGTATGATGTATTTCCCGGGTGCGACGTTCTTCAGATCGAGGGATATCGCAGGCCGGAGTTTAACAACAGTATTTCTAAAAATCGTCTTGCCGTCCACTGACGTAATTTTCACAACCGTATTTTGATCCACGAGGTCGGGATTTATTTTAATGGATAACAAGCCGTCGGTTGGGTTGGGATATAGGATCATTTCTCCACTGCTTGTGCCACTTACCAAAACGATCCTGCTATATGCGAAACGCTGGTCTGACTCTATCGATTTCAGCCTGTAATAGTTGTTCCCGGAGGACGGATTAGCATGGGTAAAGTGATACTCGGTATTTCCATTCGCCTTGACCTCTCCAACCTGGTAAAACGTTTTGCCATTGGAACTGAACTCCACGACGTATTTTTCAATTTCGATCTCATTCGCAACCATCCATTTTAAGCTTACAGTGTTTAATTCCAAAGTTGCATCGAAACTGACCAAAGTGACCGGCAGCGCGGAAAAATTTTCGAGGCCGGGGCTGCCATAGGTTTGCGAGCGGGTAAACCAGCTTGCAGCAAGATTGTTGTCGAGATTGGTTGCACGTAATTCGAGCGATTTGCCGCCTCCGTCAGCATCGGTTGGCCATGGTGACGAATCAAAATACTGTACTTCGTCGATGATGTTACCAAAAGCGTCGGAGAGGACCAGTTTGTGAGAACTATTTGGCAGTTTTCGGGTAAACTCATCAAATGGAAGGCTTCCATACTGGGTTTGATAGCCGGTGGTGTTACTTGCCAAAACCAGAAAGCCCCCCGCGGAAAGACTACTCCCTGCAGGGAATTGATATGAGATCCCAAGGGTGGAGAAGTATATGCCTGTTAAGTCTGCCGTCGTTGTTCCCGTATTTTTTATCTCTATAAATTCCTGATTTTCAGATGAACCCGGTGGGTTGTACATGATTTCATTGATCACGAGGCTTGGGGTAACCGGACTGCTGCAATCGGCAAATGGACCTATGTTGTCATTGATCCAGCTTATTCTTGCTCCTAGAAAAGTCTTTACCATGTCGACCTGTTCATTGAGAAAAGTCGTGTAAGCCCATCTTATTTTGTCACGTTCAACGCTTTCTGTCAGCGTCGCTGGCAATGCGTCAATGATACCCTCCATGTTGGCCAGGTTGAGTGGCATTCCTGGTTGGGTCAGCATATTCCAGCGCTTTGCAGCGTAACAACGGAATGTGGGATTTTCAAAAAGCTGTCTGAAGAATTTTGGCCCTTGGTTGTCGCCATTGCTGAACTGCCAGTCATAAGTAGTCGACCTCCCGCCTGTTGCGCCTTGGTCGGATCCCAGGCTGGAATTGAAGTCCCACACAGGCCCTGCCCGAAGTTTACCGTTTCTGTCTTTATGGAAATAAGTGCTGTACTGATATGCATCTACGTTACTCGCCAACTCGTTCAGGAGTATAAAATCGATAAACGTTGGTATGTCTATCATGGAGGGGAAGCCATCGGCGATTGACGCGTCGTTGTTACCGGCAGCGGTCTCCAATGAGCGGAAAAAGCCTTCTACATACGTGTTTTGTTCACTCGTAACTTCTACTGGATCAGGTGTATCATGGATGATCTGGACGGGCTGATCGGGTCGATAACTATCCATTGTAAACGCCACGGGATCTCCTCCTGTCGTCTTATCCGCCTTGGTAATGTATCCGCCGGATAAATTCGGCAGCGCATTGTCAGTGATTGTTATTTTTTCAATATTTACGCGATTGCCATCTTCCTTTATTTTCTCCTGTAGCATGTAGAGGCCTTTGTAATCATCATTCACAATAACCTCGCAAAAAACGGTTCTTGAACTGTAATGACCCATTGATCCGAATAAATTGTATATGAGGTAATTGCGAACGTAACTGGCGTCAAAAGCCATATTGTTTAGTATCCAGTCATTTTCGGAAGGCATACCCAACAGAGAGACGTTCTGGTTTTCTGGTAAGTGGGTGGTGTTGTTAAGTTTCCTGGTCTCGAGTCCGTATGGCTTTTTTTCAATGGATTGAGATGTCGTTCCACGAATTTCTATTCCTATCAAACCGTTGTAGTTCAGGAAAGCAGGGGTATTTTGATCAGATACAAAATTGTCCAGACCAGGACCTCTGTAAATGATTTTCATTGTTGCGTCAATTTTTGGGTCATCGGGTATTTCCGTGCCGCCTGTATTTATAATAATGATCGGCAGTTTGCTTTCCGTAAAAGTTTGCGCCTTTGTCAACTCCGACGTGACAATGCACAAAACGGAAAGCATGAAAAAAAAAGTTTTCATCAACGTTGTCATGTAAACGAGAAATACTCTTCAGGAAAATTCTAGAGGAGGGGTGACTTTTGAGTTTCTGGTGTAGGGGTGTGCAAATATGGGAGAATTTAAAATTATTTGCAAGATCGTGGCATAGATCTTGCAATTGCGAGTGCCGACCTTTGACTATTGTAGGATTACACAGGGTATTTATTGTCGGTTCGGGGGAGTCAGTGACACGCCTGTAATTCCTGATCAGAGACTCCAAGCCCGTGCCCAAAAAATCGCATGTATTTGGCTGATAGCGTACACTTTTTGATGAGTATATGCAGCAATCGGCGCCAATATATTGGGTTCATGACCGGTTGTTTTTTACCTCAATCAATGGTTTTACAGCAAGAGCTGTTACTTATTTTAGAACCTTTGTACCGGTTTTTGAGTGTCAGTGCTCCCAGGTTTGCATCGGTATCTGTTACACTAAAGGGTTGGTACGAAAGGGATATGTATCCAACAGAATATACTTTTAAAAAATATGCACCTTTTGTTATTCCCGAGATCTTGAAATTGCCGTTGTCATCTGCCAACCCATCCTGTACCATCAGGGAATCCTTTGTATCATCGACGGAAACCGAGGCAAACCAAACGCTGGTCGTTTGCATGTTTTCGATCAAGTCACTCAGGAGTACTGTAAAAAGCAAAAGCTGCTTCATAAGATCTGATTTCAAAAGTATTCACGGCTGTCTACTCATTGCAAAGGCGTGAAAGTGTGCGGAAATGTTGCTTTGTTGTACAACATATTTCTCTTGGGCGGTGCAAGAAAAGGGATGCTGAAAATTTTCAACCAATACATTTGGAATCTGTTGTGGAGACTTAGAAAGCCAGAAAAGGTTACGCGGTTTGGGGGTATTTTGGCGGTTTTTGTCAGGGCTTACTTCGAAATTCACAGAGAGACAGGAGGCTTTGGAGGGATTCGAACCTTTTCCTTGGCATCATTTTTATAAATAATGTTATCTAAACAACTTTCATCATTATGAAACAGTCACAAACGTCGGGCTCGCAAACCCAGACCAAAGTAGAAAATAAGGATAATTTGGACAGCAGGCAAAAGCAGGAGAATACGGTGAAGAAGAATCACATCACGCACAACGAGAAGGAACACCATAGTGAAGGTAAAGGGCAAAGCCAGAAACAGTCGTAGGTGGCCTCTCTGCGCGAACGCTCTCATCCCTGGTGTCACATTGTGGCCGCCAGGGATTTCTTTTGGCAAATCCGCTACCAGACCAGATGAGTGATTTTATTCCAGAACCCGTCGTTGAGTGATAGCTGTCATTTTTGTGTTTTTATAAAGATCCCTGAGAAAGCCAAGGAGATGTAGCGAAATGCCTGGAGGATTATCGGACGTCAGAACGCGTCGTTTCCCGTTGAAATAAGCTATTAGCCGGTAAGTTTCGACATCCTTGATATTGCTGTTCAGAAATTGAACGTGCCGGGGATTACTTTGCCGGAACAAGTCAACAAACTCATTGTAGAAACGTTCACTCAAAATACCTTCGAACTGTGCTTTTTTCCAATCTGCCGGACGGGAAATATTGCCTTCATATGCGAAATAAAATCTTTTGCTGCTATCAATTTGCAGATCCATTTCCGGCTCAAACCAGGCAGCGCTAATGTGAACGATGAGCTTTTCAAAAGTTACCGTTTTGTCTGCCCAATTTTCCTTCCTCTTGAATTTTAGTACCGACTGATTTTGAAAGTGTTGCCTGGCTGGTGACGAGACTGGCCTCAGATTCATCGTCGCATCCGTCCGGGATGCGAATACAAAATCGTAATTTCTTACCACCGGGTTTCCGTTCTTTTCAAATCTTTCCTCAAAACGCAGCGTGTCGCCTGTCCCAACAAGGTACAGACTCCTGGATAGGGATTGTTTGTTGACCAGGGAACAATAACTGAGATCCGCAGGATAATCAATGATCATTCGCTCCCCGTTCGACGTAATCCATACCCCGGAGATTTCAGGAAACTGCGCCTCAGTGATGACCGGTACGACGATCGTGGTAATGCAAATGAAAATGCAGCGGATATTCAGCATGGTTGACTGGCCTAATTCGCAGCAAATGTATAAGTAAATTTTATATTACAATATCATGAAATTTTTCTCACTATCCACAGTATCAGATTAAGTATCACACTCAGAATAATCATTGTTGTAACCGGAAAGAAAAATTTGAAGTTTTCTTTTTCCAGACGGATGTCGCCAGGCAATCGCCCCAGCCACTGAAGCTTTTCATCGAAAAGGTAAATGATTGTTCCAATAATGACCACCACCAAGCCAATCAATACCACATACTTTCCTGTATTTTGATTCATTTGCATCTTGTTTTCCCTGAATTACGAACACAATAAGCAATAGAAAATCTTGTATCACATAAAAATCCCACTCATTTTTAGGGAAATTATGAATTCGGGCGTTAAACAGCAATGAAATGACATTTTTGGAGTTGGAAAGGCCTCTCATAGACGGTAAATTCCGTTTGGAAAAATATGACGGTAAAGGCGGATGGACCTTCATAGCCATTCCTTTTTCTCGGGGAAAGGAAGCAAAGGGATTTAGGTCCATAAAAGTTAAAGGAACAATCGACGAATTTGAAATCAAGGATTACCGATTGATGCCAATGGCCGGTGAAAGACTTTTTTTCTCGGTCAAAGCTGAGATCCGAAAAATGATCAGGAAGGAGGCTGGCGATTGGGTTGATTTGGTTTTGTTTAGAGATGACGTGCCAATGACCATCCCCGAAGAAATAACAGACTGCCTGGAAGAGGAACCTGCCGCTTATAAAGCTTTTTTAAGTTTCTCGGAAAGTGAGCGAAAATATTATATCGACTGGGTGTATTCGGCAAAAAAGGAAGAGACAAAAATTGAGAGAATCGTCAAGATGATCGATCGTTTGTTGCAAAAAAAGAAGTTTTATGACAGATAGGCGTGTAACAAGAAAAGTGAATCATGGAATTTCTATATTGACACCGATTCGTCACACGAACGTGTTATAGCTTGATATAGAAGCGGGTACAAAAAATACCAAACTAATTCTATAAAATATCGAAATAGTTTGTGACCTATCTAAAAATTCGACGTCTCACTTTTTTTAAGTACGATAAAACCCCTCCAATGAAAGTAACCTGGTCTATTACCGTGGTTTTTTTATGCATAAGAGTCGGAAGTTGTTTGGCCCAATCCGCTATCCAACTGGATCAGTGGCCTTACACCGTCACTCATTATACGGATGAAAATGGGCTGCCTCAAAATAGCGTAAAGAGTATTGCAGCTGATCAGGAAGGGTTTATCTGGCTGGCGACTGAAAGCGGACTTGTGAGATTCGACGGACAGGATTTTTATACTTTTAATAAATCCAATACCAACCTCTCCAGCACCAGATTCTATACCATTCAACCTGATATCAGTGGAAGGAATAACAGATTTTACGCCCTGTCCGAGAATTCGGAATGTTTGAGGATTGAGGGAGCGGTGGCTGCCAGAGATAGCTTTTACCAGTCAAAGCAGATGAATCTGGTACCTCATATCAGGGAAAATTATAACCAGACATTTCTTGCTTCCGGATCTCCCAATTATTTGCTGGAAATGGGGAAACCCGTCAACTATATCATTCTAACATCTTTTGGAGCAGGTTCATTTTATGTCTTGAAGAGAAATGAAGTTGAATTTTTCTCTGGCTGGAAGAAACAATGGCAGATGCATTTACGCGTAGATGATTTTAACGCATTTTTTTGCTTAAGGGGTAATCTTTATCATTTCTCGGCCAATGGGGCTATTTTTCGGATACATCCCGGAACCGGAAGCAGGGTTGTTTTGTCCGGTGATATTCTCAAAAATACTGCTTACAACCCCCTTAAAAAGAATTTTAGAACCTTTTGGAATAACGTCTCAGAACAAACCTTCATCCTGCTGGAAGACAAATTTTACTATCTCGAACGAACTTCCGAGCATGTTTGGAGTACCCGACTGATTCTGAGTGGTTTTGATTTTGTAGCCAATAATATTCGAACAGTCCATTACGATACAGATCAGAAGCGGGTCTTTCTTGGAAGTGTCACCAGCGGGCTATTCGTATTTTCCAGAAAAGAATTTCTGACCCTGCGGTTTGGCGAAAAGGATATGGATAATATCTTTTATGCTCAGACTTTGTACCAAACTGATAAAGTGCTTTCAGGCAACGGAAGTATTTTGGGCCTTGCGGATAATGGTTTGAAAGGACTTGGACCAAAGGCGGTTTTTCGGGATGTTGCCAAAGGCGTGAGGAAACATGCGGCCTATGACGGAAGAGGAATGCTGACAGACCGGAGTGGCAATATATGGTCCAAAACTGGTGAAGTATTGAATAAATATGAGTCAAAAGGTGACAGATTGATTAGTTCCTGGGACCTGGATGACGAAATTAAAACCATTTACGAGGGTAAAAACGGGCGTATTTGGCTTGGAATGAAATTCAAAGGGCTGTATTACATTGATCCGATCGATTCTAAGGTAAGGGTTTTCGCGTCAAAGCCAATCGGTGAAATTACGTTTCTCTTACAAATGGATGAAAGTACATTGTGGGTGGCCAGTCAGCATGGTCTGTATCGGTTAAATCCTGCAAGCAAGCGCCAGGAGCTTATAAAAGGAACCGATAAACTCAACATCCGAAGTTTATATGTATCTCCAGGGGCCAATAAGGCAGTATTTATTGCTACCTACGAAGACGGCGTCTTTTTGTACAATAATAGCAAACTCGTCCAGTTCCCACTCGATGCCAACAAGTATTTGGGTGTTGCGCACTGTATTGCGGAAGATCGGAATGGTTTTTTGTGGATTCCCACCAATCATGGACTCTTCCAGGCATCCAAAAGTGATTTAATAAGTTACGCAAGCCAGGCAGCTGCTTTTGGCACGCCCCTGACCAAGGAGCGCAGGGCGGATCCCTTTTACGTGTACTATGCCAAGGATAATGGTTTTTATACTAATGAGTTTAACGGAGGATGCCAGCCCTGCGCGATCAGGATCCCGTCAGGAGATTATTTGTCGCTCCCGTCGCTAAATGGGTTGGTTTGGTTCAAGCCAGAAGAAATTGATACCGAACTACCCGAAAAGGGGCTGTTTGTCGACCGGCTTGAAGCACTTGGAGAAACAAGTCCGCTCACAACCGATACCGTCAAATTGCCTTTAAATCCAAAGCAAATAGCGTTTCATGTCACCGTACCCTATTACGGTAACCGGAACAATCTGCAATTATCTTACGCCATTTTAAAGGCAAATATAAAACCCTCGCCAGCAGACTGGATCAAGCTGAAAGCGAACGATCCGGTGGTGCGTTTTTCAGGTTTGGCCTATGGTGATTACACACTTTTAGTCAGGAAAGTGAATGGATTTGGAGAGAATAACTACATGATCAAACGGATTGGGATCATAGTCCCCCCGGACTGGTATGAAGTATGGTGGGTAAAGTTTTTGTGTGGGATTGGGGTTTTGGCAGCCATATATGCATATACTTTGTTTAGGACCCGTTACCTTGAAAACCGTAATAGTGAGCTTGAAGCGCAAATAGAACGAAGAACAAACCGGCTTCAGGAAACGCTGGTCGCACTCCAGTCTTCGGAAAAAGAGTTGAGTCGGCAAATGCACATCCAAACCCGCCTTATTGCATCCATCAGCCACGATATCAGGACCCCTCTTAAATACATCGTAGCTTCGGCAAGCAGGATCGGGGATTTTGTAGGGAACAAGGAGTATGGAATGATTGAGAACATTGGAAGAAGTATCATTTCCTCCGGGTCTAGAATGTCACAATTACTGGAAAATACAATCGGTTACATCAAAACGCAGGTTTACGGCCAGAATATACAGATGGATAAAGTATTTCTTCTTCCAATTATTCAGGAAAAGGCGGCTTTGTTCTCTCCCGTCATGAAAGAGCAGTCGAACCAATTCATCAACAATGTTGATTTCAGCCTGGTGGTCAAAAGCAATGCTCAACTGCTGGGAATCGTAATTCATAATCTGATCGACAATGCCAATAAATATACCTTTGAGGGTGTGATTACTGTCACAACCGAAGATCATGACGGAAATCTCCATCTGATCATTTCAGATACGGGGCCCGGAATACCAGACCATTTTATTTACTGGCTTAACAGCTCTGTCCCAGTGGATCTTGCTGAAAATATGCCGAGCGCTTCTGCGGAGTATAATGGCCTGGGATTGCTCATCGTAAAAGAAATCTCCGCGCTCATTCACACACCGCTTTTTGTGGAAAATCGCAATGGGACCAGGGTTCATTTGATTTTTACACTTGGAGAAAGGAATGGGGAGAAAGAGGGTTAACGGTTAAAGGGTTAAAAGGTAAAAGTGTTAACATCATACATTTCACCTCTTACATTTCACCTCTTACATTTCCCTTTCACATCTTCACAACGCATTGATTTTTTTAAAGAGGTCGATCACGTTGGTAACCTCCATTTTTTGGAATATCCTGGCTTTGTGTGTGCTCACTGTGGTGGGATTGAGATTTAGTTCGACAGCAATTTCTTTGGTCCATTTGCCCTGCATCAACAGCTCTAAAACCTCATTTTCGCGGGGTGAAAGGAGCGACTCACCCAGGTCTTCCGCCACGGCCGATTTCTCGAAAAAACTGTTTGTAATAAGCTGTTGTACTACCTCGCTTACATATTTTTTATCATTGAGAATCATTCTTGCTGCGACTGCGCATTCTTCTACAGGATCGGTTTTGGCAAGAAATCCATTTGCACCTGCTTTCAGGAAACGAATGGCATGCTGCCGCTCATCCTGGCCTGTGAATACCAGAATCCGAACATTGGGTTGCACTTTACGCAGCCTTTCGATCATACGATAAGACTCGCCGCCCGGAATGTCTACATCAAGTATAATCAGATCGATGAAAGGGCCGGTCTCCAATAATTTGAGTGCTTTCTGAAATGAGCCGGATTTTTGAATCACGGCTTTAGAAAAGTTTTCTACCAGTATTATTTCAACGGCTGCTGCGACAATATCATGATCTTCTATGATGAGGACGTTTGGATCAAATTTCATTCTGAGCGTTATTCCGGGTTTCAGTATTCGTCAAGATCAAAGGTATTTCAAATAAATAAATTTACTTTATAGAATATACTCAATAATTGAGCAATGTTGTAGAATTCCTACTTAGTATGAGTAATTTTCAGCTTTTTTTATCAGTTATTCCCAGTGAAATTGTCCGAATCTGTGTTAGCACCAGAGCCGACTGGCGTTAAAATTGCCAGGTCATGCCGCCAACGAAAGGACCTTTATCTTTCGACTTTTGGATAATACTTCATTGCTGGATAAAATGCGGTTGTTTGAGCGGGGTATTTCAATTTTACCACAAATGAACAGCTGGCTCATTTTTCAACTAAGGTGCCTCTTTTAAAATGCGTTAGCCGATAGATGATATGATTTAAATAAATTATTTCTATTTTTAGATTTCTCTTTATGTCCCTTTTTTGAGCGAATAAGCTGACTATGCAACCTAAATTTTTGAGTATAAGTGATCTTGTTATTGACAAAATTAAATCTGGTGAATTACAGCCTGGTGATAAAATACCCTCTGAGAATGAATTGATTAAAAATTACAATGTAAGTAATACCACCGCCAGGAAAAGTTTGCTCGAAATTGAAAACAGGGGATGGGCCAAACGTATCAAAGGGAAGGGTACTTTCGTCTTAAACCGTACAGTCGATCACCATCTGATCAGGACACTCGGTTCGATTTACGCCACGCGACGGGGCTTTCATGAAAGTTTGCTGGCAGAGGGATTTAAACCCCACAACCTGGTGCTGGAAAAAACGATTCTGGATGATGGTATTTCCAGTGAGATAGGAGGGAAGCACTTTATCGTTGATGGTCCCGTTCTGAAAATTCACCAGCTTAGATATGCAGACGATGAGATTATCAAGGACGAGATTAAGTACATTTCCCTCAAATTGTGCCCGAAGATCAACAAGATGCCAACCGAAATATCCTATTTTAAGGTCTACGAGGAAACCTATCACTTAAGAATTACGGGCATAAAGCAAACATTGAGTGCCGAAATCGTCGAGCCCGATTCGGAGGTGAATAATTTCGAATTGACCAAGCCGACGCCCATGTTCGTCATCGATAGCGCGGTAATTTGCAAGGATGACAAGGTAGTGGAGATTGAAAGATCATTTTACAGAGGAGACAAGTACAAGTTTGCGGTCGTCGCGAATGCCGACTACGAGGATGTTCAATAGAACCAGGCCGCCAGTTTTTGTGCAATAATGGCGTGGCCTGCCTCATTGGGATGATTGACAGACGACATAATGGTGATCAGTTTTCCGTCCTTTACGATCCTTTTAAACTCAGAATATGGATCTGCCAGGCCTATGTGATATTGCTTTGCCAGTGCTGCGATCTGATCAGCGAAGGGATCCAGGGGGTTAGCCGGATCGCTGATATCAATTCTCTGATCGGGCGATGGCGTTACCAGAATAATCTTTATTCCTTTTGACAAGGCCGCCTGTATCATCTTTTCTGTCGCCTCGCGGGTCTTTTCTAACCCTGAAAACCGGTCATTCAGGGCATAGTCAATAAACAATACGTCAGGTTTATGAATAAGGACTTCGTTCTCAAATCTGTCGGCACCTTTCACTGAGTTTTCTCCACCAATAGCTGTTACGATTACATTGATCGGCACGTATGCATACACTTTTTTTAGCGCTTTCAACAATTGGTTGGGATATGATTCCAGGGTATGAACTTCGTGGTTGTTCCAATAGCCGGCCGGTACCGAGTGTCCGTGAAATACCAGATTAATCGTCCTATTTTTGGGCCATTGGGTCGTCAATTCTTTTTTGATCTCTGTGAGATATTGGGTGCTGTCGGCAATTTGCGCCTTACTGCAAATCGAAGAGATAAGGCTTGTCAAAATCAATAAAATTGTCCTCATGGCCAGACTGGGTTAGTGCTTTCAATTATTACAGGTCCCAAAAGTCCTGATTTTTTTAATGGGACTTGTTCCCACGACGTTAAATTTTTGTTTGCTTTTATGATATTGGTTTTGGTATAAGTTTTACCCGTTGCAGCATCACCCGTTAGTCGGTTCGACCAGGTGTTAGCCACTTCTACCCTTAATGTATTCTTCCCGTTTACAACGATACCCGTAATATCGTAGCGATGGGGCAATGACCAGGTGATTCCCAATGGCTTTCCATTCAACCATACTTCTGCAACCTCGTGAATGTTGCCAAGGTCAAGAAAGCTGGTCTCTCCTTTGGCGGGTGAAATGAAGTCAAATGTTTTTGTATATGATGCAATGCCTGAAAAGTACTTTACTTCAGTGTCGCTTGATTCGGTCCATGACGAAAGCCCGGTTGTATGTGTATGGGCAGGTAGGCCGAATGTTTCAGGAAATGTGAGCTTCCAATCTCCATTTATTTCGGTTCTCCTGGAATTCGTTTTCGCAGATTTTTTGACATCACCTTTTGCCAGCTCATAACTTGCATTTTCAAAGACATAAGTTTGATTATTGTGGTAGCTCATCATGGGCGGATTTTTATCCGAAGACAAAATTTCTGCATATACAGGCTGGCCGGAACCAATGGAAAAAACCACAAACGTGGAGCCGTGAGGCGGCAAGGTTACCGGTATTTCTACCTGCCTGCCTTTTTGTTGGTAGATATTGATTACACTTATCTCACCTGTTACCGGATCCCACATTTCAGGCACCCTGTTTTGCTGTCGGAATGCGCATTTTCTTGAAATCCATTGATCTGTCGTGTTTCTGAGTAAATAAAAATCCTGTTTTGGAGTGTCGTAATGGATGTAATCGATCGCTCCTGTTGTCTGATCGGTATAACTGAAATCGGGTGGAAGATTGAGTTTGTCGGGAATATTTTCTGTGGCAAGTATGCCACCTAGTTTTTGCAATCTATCCAGTTTTTCGAGTGCATCTTTGCCAATTTGCTTGTCTCTGCCTATTGTCAGCACTTTGTATCGGCCAACGCCGGGCAATACCCACTCTCCCTTTTCTACATTCAGGTCCCTTAGCAGTATTTCCGTATTTACCACTTCATAGTCATAGCCGTCTCCGACTTTGAAAACAGCGTTTTTCGGTGGGATAAGGTTAGGTATATCGTCACCGTAATAGTAGAGCACGTCGGCAACGAAGCGGGCGTTTTGCAGTATGTAAGAAATGCGGCTCAGGTAATCGTTGAAGGGTTTTATTTTCGGCCACCAAGTGTTGCGGTCGTTGTAGTGCGTCCCTGCAAAATAGGCGATTCCGGGTAAACCCATTTCGGTCGGGTTATGCGGGAAACCGTGGACAACCAGCCGATTCATGCCCTCGCAAAAAGCGCGGTCAGCAATCACTTTTAAGTCCGCCGGGCCTTCCTGCCAGTCCCAGTAACTAGTGAAGGATTCTTCTTCGACAATACGCTGTTTGTAAATATGCGATGCCGCCGCGATTTCTTTTACCAGCCAGATGTAGTCAATCAGGCTGTCGGCCTTGAAGAAGGTTCGGTTGTACCAATACTCACCCCTGGGTACGTCCAGCGCGCCAAGTGCTTTCAGGGTTTCTACCGGAATGTGATGGAGGTGTCCGGGACCGCCGGCTTCTGAAATGATTTTTAGGCCATATTTATTGGAGATTTGTTTGGCTTTTCCGTAATGATTTTTGATCATCAGTTCGGAGAAGGTTTTAGAGAAATCGGTATTGAATTTTTCCGCAGTTTTCATGGCAAAGAAATGCTGATCATACACAGCCGGAAGGGATTTGTAAAGGTCGTAACCATTCAGCTTCCTGAAAGCAGCGGGAAGCGACGATGTCCAGGCAAATTCCTTGGCTTCATAACTCGCCAGATACAGGTTTTTCAACGCTGTTTGGGAAAAATCGCCAAATAAGGGTTTCAGTTTGTTGATGAAATACATCAGATGCATTTCCGTGGCAGTGGAGTCAAAATGGTCGATAATCGGGCCGGCTGAGTTTTCCGAAGGGCGTATAAGTTGTTCGCCAGAATTGGAACAGATATAGCGGTATACATCCCACTCTCCTGCTGGTACTTTCCATTTCAAGGTTTCCGTTTTTGGATCGAAATGGGCAGATAAATTCAAAATTGAATTCGTATCGGCCAGATTTCGGGATCCTGACGGCACAGCTATTACGGCTATTTCTTCACGAAATTCAGGTTTCCCGTCCTTGCCGTACTTAATAGGCCGCGGTTTACCAGCACGATCAGGTGTGATAACGGGGAAGGGTAGTTTTATTTTACCTGCTCCAGATGCGGTCAATGTCGTTTTAGAAAAGTAGAGGGTCTTCGAAGCAAACCTGGGTTCAACCCAGGAACCGCCTGCATTCCAGCTACTGGCGAGGTTAAGCCCCACTTCCAGACCGAGTTTTCCGGCTTCATCAACGGCAAATTTGATCGTTTTGAGCGATGCTTCGCTCATGAATGCGGGACCCGCAGGAATAATCTTGTTTGGATCGCTGTCGGGTGGCAACCCTATTTCAAAAATGTCGACACCGCCGAGTCCCGCGTTTTTTATGGAAATGAGCTCTTCTTTAAGTCGTTTGTTGTCCGTGTAGCCATTCAACCACCACCAATAGACTTTGGGCCTGGCTGTGCCTTTGGGATCTTTGAAATTTGACATTAGATCTTGTGCCAAAGTATTCTTCCCGGCACTGAACAGGATGGTTGTCCCAAGAAGGGTTATCAACAGAAATTTTGAAGTCCTCAAACTACACAGTGCCTTTTTCGACAATAATATTTTAATCAGGCTCATAGCAGATTATTTAACGACTTTAACTTTTTTAAGTTGAACAGGTCCAATCAGCCCGGATGGCAGCAGCGGTGTCTCGGTCCATAGCAATTCTCGCGAGCCTCTCACGTTCAGGTTGGTCTTAGTATATTTCTTGGTACTTGTTATATCTCCGATGATCCGGTTTGACCAGGTATTGATCACTTCAACGCGTAAGTCATTTCTTCCTTCCTTCACTGCATTTGTCACATCAAAACGATAGGGTTTAGTCCAGGCAATACCTAGGGATTTTCCGTTCAACCAAACTTCAGCAACCCTGGCAACTTCGCCTAGTTCCAGGAACACACGCTCATTTTCACCAGCTTTTAAGCTGTTTGTGAATTCTTTACTGTAAATGGCCGATCCTGAATAATGACGGATACCTTCATCCGTTGATTTGGTCCAGGAAATAAGCTCGGGGAATATCGCCGTCTCCGGTGCACCCCAGCCTTTCGTAAAGGAGATGTTCCATGGACCAGTCATCAAAACGGATTGTTCGCTAATATTTATTTTTCCAGCCGACTCGCCCGTTAGTTCGTAGGAGCCATTTTTGTGAAAAAGTATTCCCTGTTCGGTGTATTCAATTTCCGGATTTGAGGCACCCGTGAGCGTGGTGTAATGGACTCCCGGCTTTTTGTTGGCGAAAACAATGAAGTACGAGCCGAAGGGAGGAAGGGTAAGAGGTATCTCGATACCATCAACCGTTTGATTAAAAACGGGTAGAGGAACAATGTTTCCATTGACAGGATCCCATAGCTCAGGTGTTTTACCATTTTGACGGAAGGTGCAAAGCCTGGATATCCACTCTTTTCCCGTATTTCGTATGAAGTAAAAGTCCTGGTTATCTTTTTGTTGGTGAATGTAATCCAGTACTGGCTGGTCATCATGCATGTAATCCAAACGGGCCGATTGCTTGTTTGGGTAGTCAAAATCGGGCGTTACTTTCATTGTTTTCAAAATCTCTCCTGACGGTGAAGTGAAGATCTTTTTTTCTTTAAGTTTTTCGGCAGAGTAGTTTCCCGAGGTACTCCAAAGTGATGCCGCCAGTGTTTTATTCGTCCCGGCTAACGCGGTCGGCAGAGCTCCCGTGATGATCGCACCATTTTGCAGCAACTGCTCCAGCTTTTTTAAAAAAGCCGGGTTTTTACCTGAGATTTCGCCGAGAGCCAATACTTTGAACTTTACGCCGTACGGCAGAGTAAGCAAACCGTTTTGTACGGTCAGGTCCCGGAGCAGGATCTCAGTATTGATGATTTCATAATCATAACCGGAACCAACAGCGAACCTGGTGTTTTTTGGTGTTACAAAATTTGGTGTTTGATCTCCGTAATAGTACAATACGTCAGCAACGAAATTGGTCTTTTGCATGATGTAAGATACCCGGGCCAGATAGTCGTTGAACGGTTTCACTTTTGGCCACCAGGTGGTTTTGTCATTGAAATGCGTACCAGCCACGTAGTAGATACCGGGATAGCCCACGCCATTGGGGTTGTGACTGAAACCATGGATTACAGGCCGGCTCATACCCTCACAGAAGGCACGGTCGCCATTGGGTTTCATATCACCCGGGCCTTCCTGCCAGTTCTGAAAACTGGTAAATGCTTCCAGTTCAGTGATCTTTCGTTGATAAATGTGTGATGCAGCCGATATTTCTTTAACAAGCATCAGCAGATCAACACTATCTGGCTTATGGTCGAAGCGCGAATGATTGATCCAGAATTCACCCCTTGGAACATCAAGAGCCCCCAGTGCTTTAATGCCTTCGACTGGTACATTATGTAACGGTGGACCGGGTCCACCAGACTCTGAAATCAGGGTGAGGCCATATTTGTTGGCAATTTCTTTGCCTTTCCGATAATGATTGTTGATCATCAATTCAGACACTGTGAGCTCGAAATCCCGCTTGAAGTCAGCGGAAATGGTCGGGCCGAATATGTCTTTGTCAAAAAGTGCCGGCAGAAATTTGTTGACATCATACCCATTCAGTTTCTTAAATTCTGTTGGCAGCGAGGGCGTCCAAATGGTTCCGGTGGCCTCGAAGCTGGCCAGATATAGATTTTTCAGGGCAGTTTTGGAAAAATCGCCAAGCAAGGGTTTTAATTTTTGAATAAAATACTCAAAATGAACGCGCGTGGCTGTCGAGTCGAAGTGATCAATGATCAGTCCTATGGAATTCGGGCTTGGTAATTTTAATTTTTCTCCTGTACTGACACAAACATACCGGTAAATTTCCCAATCCCCGGCAGGTGCCTGCCAGTTGAGTATTTCTTGGCTTGGATCAAAATGCCTAGAAACGTTGACGATGGACGCCGTATCCATGGGTTGTCCATCCCGCCGTATCGGTATGGCCAATACCGCGACTTCTTTCAAAAATGCAGGCTTACCATTCGCATCCATTTGCACTACAGGTGCCTTTCCGTTTTCGGTTTTCTTTAGAATGTCGCCGAAGGGTAAGGCGATGCCGCTTTTTGACGAACCACTGATCTTTGTTTTGGAATAATACAACGACTTGGCGCCATGTTCTGGCTTGATCCAGGTACCGCCTGCATTCCAACTGCTCGATAAGTTCAAACCTACCTCCAAATCAAGCCGGGTTGCCTCTTTAATAGCCAATACGATGTGTCTCAGAGACGCATCACTCATAAAAGGCGGCCCGGAAGGGACGACACCATCTGGTCGGAAACCGATCTCGAAAATATCGACGCCACCAAGCCCGGCATTTTTGATGGCGAGAAGTTCTTCCTTTATTCTGACAGAATCAGTATAGCCATTCATCCACCACCAGTACACTTTCGCGCGCGCCGTTCCCGTGGGGTTTTTGAAACCTTCCTGTAAGTTTGAGGAGACGGTAACCGGACTTTTTGATGCAGGCTTACCGCAGGAAAAGTACAGCATCGGGCAGGAACAGAGGGCAATGATGCCAAAAATTATCTTCTTCATAGTTGAATATTAATTGAGTCCTAGTAACTAAACTTATCGCCTCTCATATCCATTTAGCGCCGAAGCCTGAAAGCCTGTTGCCGGTCTACCATGATACCGTCAGGCTCCCCGTCACGTTTTCCACCAAAAAATGTTTCCCCAGTTTTTCGTCACCTTCTGTGAACGTAACCTTTCCGGTTTTCCATGGATAAGTGGCGTTGATGTAGGCATTGAAATTTTCTTTGGAGACACCATCTGCGGCATACACTCGTACCGTGGCATTTTCCAGACCCCGCACCTGGAACCGCTTGCTGATACCTTTTTCTCCTGAATGAACTTCCTTGAATGATAAGATTCCCTCGTTTTGCTCCACAAAGACACGGCATTCACGGTTCCAGGCTGTCGGTAAAGTGTATGCAGAATTGCCTTTGTCCAGCTTGGTTTCCAGACCAAGCAATAGGGGCGCACCCTGGGGAAATTTGAAGCGGTTGGTTATTGTACTATTTGGATTGTATCCTGAAAAAATAAACGCATTATTGCTCCGCGAAATCGTGAGAACCGGGCTCTTTACAGAAGGATCTTCCTTTTGAATGATGCAATCGAGCCCGAACTCCTCCAGTGCATAACGTAGTAGCACTGGGCCGGTAAATAATTGGGTGGGATCGTCCGGATTGAGCAGTTTTCCTCCGTTGAATTTACTCGAATTTGTACCACGAACATACACCACTTTTCCGCCGTTCCATTCCGACAGCTCGCGTACCCACGCTACGTCGCGCGACTCACCTGATTGTGTCATTTGTGCCAGTATTTTCGTTGTTTTATCTTGGGAATTGCCAACTTTGGTTGCAACTCCACCGCCTGAGAACAATGCGCTGTGTTGGATCTTGTCAGGATATTTTACCGACATAATATCTCCCGTGTAGGCGGTTGATATTCCGAAGTCGCCTTCGAGGGGAGTGGTGTTTTTTAGGTTTAAAAGATCCAGAAAAGCTTTCCCCGCATGATCAGCTGGCCCGTAGACCATAATCTTTCCACCTTTTTTGACAAAATCAATCAGAGATTTCTCCATTGGTGAATCTGCGTCAGGGACTGTGGTAACCATGATTGACTCTTTGAAAAAGCCTGGTTTGTTTTTAACAACATTTTGAAATGATCCTGTGGAAACGACCGTATTGAGTGGGAATCCATTGTTGATCGCCTGCCGGATCAACCAGTCGCCATAATAGATCTCTGGCAGACGGTCTTTGTACTTGTATGCCCATTCGTGGTATTCGTCAAACGGATACACCCAAACCAACGCACCGGGAGCGGTGGGTGCATCATACCGGGCCTTCAAAATGTGTGGTGTGACTTCGTCAGGGACCTGCGTGGGCATATTGCCATAGGCGTCGTCAATACTTAAAAAGCTCAGATGCGAAGGGATCCTGACTTCCCCTTTCTTATTGATCCGGGAAACGGACATGGGTAAATATATGTCATGAGGTTCCCGACCATATCGATCAAGCCACGGGCTGTTGAGCCACCAGGGGTCGTGTGTGTAGAACCGAAAAAGATAGCGTTCGTCGGGCAGCTCCGCCATACGGGACATGTACCCAACCAATTCTAACCCAAAATCACCATCCAAAGCAGCCCAGGGAGAATTTGGTGGCGGCAAAATATTTTTGTCCTTATAGATGGATTTCAAATCGACCCCGTCACGCGCTAGATCAGTACCCGTGGAAAGGTTGGTTCCTCTGGTCTGAATTTGTATGGTTGGACATTCAGCTCTGAAGTATTTCCAGAAGTCGGAGATCTTTGATTTGGTGGCGGCGAGTTTGGCCTGGTCAAAACCCTTGCCATCAAAAATTGCGCCAGTTGAAGACCAACCTTCCACACCAAATCCAAAACCATTGCTAAGCCATAAAAAATCAAAGCCCATGTCTTTTAAAAAATGGCTGCTTTGCCGTCCCAAAAATGTTCCAAATGGAGTGTTTTCGGGTATGCCTTTTGGAAATCCTGCATAAGGTGTTTTATCTGCTTTTAAAATGGAATAGCAACTGACCATGGTATTGTGACCCATGGCGCTCCCGCCTAAAATCTCCCTGTGGTTTTTGTATTTGAAATCCGATTTTGCAAATTCGGGGCCAGGGTCAAAAGTTTCACCAACACGTATCGGCTTGCCCGTCACTTTTTTTCCTTCCTCTTTAAGTGCCTGGATGATGAATTTCAAGTCTCCATAAGTGAAATGGGGAGGGTTTTCCAGATATAAATAGGCGCGTTCGTGAATGGATAGTTCTTTTGGGCCAGAGTTCACCGCGTGCTCAGTATTGGGATTACCCATATATTTCGCCCATTCCAGAGGTTGCCCAGGGGTGCCTTTGTATACTAGTATCTCCGAACCGTCGCCTGTCCATAACATTACAGAAACAGTATCCGCATGCCTTAGCAATGAATGCCATTGTGTAAACATCTCTTTCGCAACTTCTCTGATGTAGGCTTTGTCGTTTTTTTTGAATGGTTTCAGCGAGGCTTCGAGGGTGATATTATTGAAATTTTTGCCCCGTAGGGTCGAAAGCTGCCCCTGTGCATGGACTGCAAATGAAACACTCATTAAACAGATCATGTATGCCAGGAAACGAAGCCTCATTTTTTTAAGCATCATTTTTATTTTTGTTTAAAATGAAGGATAGTAACAGGACCCAAAAGACCAGAAGGAACTAATGGCATTTGATCCCATGAAAGATTGGGTTTGCCGCGTCTTGCAATTTTTAAGTTGGTGCTGGTGAAGCTTTGGTTCAATGCGGCGTCGCCAGTCAGTCGATTAGACCATACGTTGCCAACTTCAATTTGGACGGTATTTTTACCAGTTACCACCACGTCGGTAATGTCATATCGGAATGGAGGAGTCCAGGTGATGCCCAACGGCTTGCTGTTTACCCACACGGAAGCTATTTTAGACAACCCTCCCAAGTCCAGAAAGACCCTCTCCGGCGTGCTTTTACGACTATTTTCAATGTCAAAGTTCTTGGTGTACGTTGCGTTGCCGGAATAGTATTTGACCCCCTCATTGCTATTGAGAGTCCAGGAGGCTAATGATTCGAATATAATCCACTTTGGACCTCCCCATTTCTCGGAGAAGGACACCTGCCATTGTCCTTTCAACGTGTCCGTTCTTGCTAGGTTTAGATCCGGTTTCGGAGTAATGGCCTTTTTGCCGAGTTGCGCCTCGTGATCGAAAACAATAAAAGTGGTTGCGAAGGGTGCCAATGTGATATCCAGATTCGTATGTTTCTCAACGTTGTCAAATGAAGAAACAGCAAGAATATTTCCGGAAACGGGGTCCCAAATTTCGGGAGTGGCTTGCCCCTGACGGAAACTGCACTTTTCTTTTACCCAATTGCTGGTTGTGTTCCGAACCAGGTAAAAATCGAGTCCTTTTTTTTGATAATGGATAAAATCCAGCAAACCCTGTCCCTCATTTTTATACGTGAAATCTCGTTGTATTTTCAGGTCCGTGATTGTATTGGTCTCCATAATAATGCCGCCCTGACGCCTCCATTCATCCAGTCGTTTTTTTACAGCTGTACCGATGCGGTTTTTACTCCCTATACTTAGCACTTTATATTTTCCCACACCAGGTAATACCCACTCACCATTTTCGACCACCAGATCCCGCAGCAGCACTTCGGTATTGATAACTTCATAATCAAGACCCTTTCCGGCCTTGAAAGTTGTGTTTTTGGGTGGAACGAGGTTTGGGATATCTTCACCATAGTAGTACAACACATCCGCGACGAAGCTGCTATTTTGCAGAACGTAGGAAATCCTGGCCAGGTATTCATGGAAGGGCTTTACCTTGGGCCACCAAATCTGTTTGTCATTGTAATGTGTTCCGGCAAAGTATCCTACTCCTGGGTATATATTCGCTATGGGATTGTGCGCAAATCCATGAATAACCAGGCGGTTCATACCTTCACAAAACGCTCTGTCTGCAATGATTTTCAAGTCCATGGGACCTTCCTGCCAGTTTTTCATGCTGGTAAATGCTTCTTCTTCCACCATTCCCAACTTGTAGATATGTGAAGCGGCGGCAATTTCCTTTACCAGCCACATAATATCCACCCCATCCTTGTTAATTTTTTCAGTTTTATACCAAAACTCACCCCTCGGAACATCCAGAGATCCAAGTGCTTTCAAGGTTTCCACTGGAATGTTGTACACGCCAGGCCCTCCTGCTTCCGATATGATTTTCAGCCCGTTGGAATTGCAAATTTCCTTCGCTTTTCTGTAATGATTGTTTATCATCATTTCAGAAAAGGTCTTTCTGAGGTCGTGACGAAATGTTTCAGTCAGGGCCGGATCGTAATTTTTATTGTTAAACAAAAGCGGAATAAACTTGTAAACATCGTATCCGTTGAGACTTCGGAATTTCTCTGGTAAACCTGCCGACCATGCGAAATCCGTTGCTTCGTAACTTGCCAGATACAAATATTTGAATGCCGAATTACCGAAATCCCCTCCGACAAGTGGCTTCAAACGGTCAATAAAATAGGTCATGTGCGCCTTCGTTGCCAGGCTGTCATAATGGTCAATGATGGGACCAACAGAATTGGGGGACGGGAGAAACAGATGCTCACCCGAGTTGGCGCAGATATACCGGTAAACTTCCCATTCCCCTACCTGGGGTTTCCAATTTAGTTTTTCAGTTTTCGGGTCGAAATAATGTGTAAGATTAAGGATACGGGTCGTGTCCAGAAGCTTTTCAGGTGATTTAGGAATAGCAAGTATAGTTACTTCTTCGTAGTAGACGGGTTTATTATTTTTATCAAATTTGATCAATCTGCTTCTACCTCGCGGGTCGTTTGCTGGAATCTCCGGAAAGCGTAACGTACTGCCGAATGATGTCGATACGCTTATTTCCGTTTTGGAAGAGTAAAGGGTTTTAGCCGCGTGCTCCGGTCGTACCCAATTGCCACCTGCATTCCAGCTGCTCGCAACACTCATTCCCACTTCCATATTCAATTCACTCGCTTTGTTCAGCGCTGCTTTGAGGTTTTTTAAAAAAGCTTCGGACATAAAAGGCGGACCGGTTTTGATCATCCAGTTGGGGTTGTCTTCCGGATAAACACCGATCTCAAAAATATCCACACCGCCAATACCGGCGTTTTTCATCAACTGTAACTCTTCTTTCAACCTTAGTGAATCGACATCTCCGTTTAGCCACCACCAGTACAATTTAGGTTTTGACGAATTTGGAGGGCTTTTGAAGTTATTAGCAAATGAATTATCCTGACCGAAGATTCGTCCAACTGAAAAACAGCAAGTAATTAAGACCACGACGGCTATTTTCAACATTGGTAAAAGGATTGTTTGGGTATTTCTGGTTTGTTGGCTATGCTTTTGATCCCGATCCTACTCTAGTAATTCGATAGCTGAACATAGTTGATAGCCTACCAATAGGCTTTTCAATTCCGATTAATTCAAGAGTTGTACGCTGCATTTGTCCAGAAAGTGCAGCGTGAAAGGAAGTGGAACATTTCGATCAATAACCGGGATTCTGACCCAGTTTTGGATTTATGTCAATCTCTCGCAACGGTATCGGCATGATTACTTCATGTGCGGCCACTGTAAAACTCAAGCCATTATCCTTGAAATATTTGTTGAGTACCTCCTGCGCGCGTCCTGTTCGTACAAGATCGAACCAGCGGTGTCCTTCGAGGAAAAACTCAACCCGTCTTTCACGTTCCATTGCTAACTGGAAGTCTGACTTCGATAGTCCAGCCAAAGCGGGGAGGCCTGCACGGGTTCTGACCAAATTGATGTAAGTATGAGCCTCTGTGGTACCAGCGGTTTCGTTGAGGGCTTCTGCATACATAAGCAGCACGTCTGCGTAGCGAAGAGCGGTGAAGTTTATTCCGCCGTCACCCACTATGCCAGTAGTGAAGTCCACGAATTTCAGACCGTAAGTCTCCTTTTCATACTTGCCCGTAACGAGCTTCACGGAATCGCCAATAGAGGCAGTTCTTCTTAAATCCTTGGCTTCGTATGCGCTTGCCATTTGGCGGGTTGGCAATACGCGACCGGATCCTTGCATGTTGCCAGGGAATATCGCCATGTCGAAACGTGCCGGCGTGAAAATACTGGAAAATGAATTGCCTTCACCCACATTACCTGAAAGATACTTGACTTCAAATATCGACTCCTGCAGTTCGTCGTTTCCGTTGGTAAACAGCTTTTTATAGTCCGGATTCAGGGAATAGATTTTCTGGTCAATGACTTCTTTTAATACAGTTTTTGCCAGATCATATTGTTTGTTGGTCAAATACACCTTGCCAAGCAATGTTTTAGACGCGCCTGCTGATGCCTGGGATTTGCTTGGAATGGTGGCGCCTGTAAGCAGTGTTGCTGCTTCGGTCAAGTCTTTCACAATAAGGTTGTAAATTTCTGCGACAGGCTTTCTTGTCATGTCGAAACTCATGATCTCATTTGGGCTCCTGAACGCGACATCAACGATGGGCACATTACCAAAAAGGCGAACGAGATAGAAGTAGCTATACGCCCGAAGGAAGAGCGATTCTCCTTTGTACTGGTTCTTTTGAGCGTCGGTCAGGGTGACGGCATCCAATCGTGAGAGGATATTATTTGATCTAGCAATCGTCGCAAAGCAGGTACTCCACACGGTGTTTAGAAAATCATTGGAGGCCGTCGGGTTCATTTCGTCACACTCTGTTTCCCCCACCGTGGGGGAGGTCCATTTTATGTCAGCGTTGTCCGTGGTGAGGTCACCGAGGTTAACGGTCGAGGTATTGTGAAGGCCCTGGAGCCCTGCATAGTTACCAACAAGAGCAGTTTCAAAATCCTTGGCGTTTTTGTAAAACGAATTTTCGTTGATCTGATACTCAGGCTGTAACTGTAGAAAATCGGAACATGAGGCTAGCGCGACTCCCAGGAACGTACATATGATATACTTTTTCATTTTTGTAGCAGTTAGAAAGTTAGTTTTATACCTAATGTGTATGTCCGGGGAAGCGGGTAGTTCAGGTAGTCGATTCCTGCATTTACCACGTTATCGCCGGTGATACTTGATTCCGGATCGTATCCCGGATAGTCGGTGAATGTGAACACGTTCGCCGCATTGGCATATACATTTAAGTTGTTCAATTTCAGTTTGTTTGTAAGAGATTTTGGCAGGTTATACGAAAGCTTAATATTCCGTATTCTTGTAAAAGAATTATCAAACAGATAGTGAGAGGAAGTGCCAAAACCCAGAGCATGGTTACTTCTGATGGATCTTGGCATGATCCCGTCACCCGGATCAGCCTCCGATTTCCATCTTCTGTCGGTAAGGATAAGGTTGTTTTGTACCCCGTTTGATCCCAATAAAGATCCACCAGCGTCCAAATATGTGTAAGCACCGTGTGAACCTACCAGTCCAACATTCAGACTCAGGTTTCCCAGTGAGAAATTGTTATCAAAGCCCCAGGTGAAATCGGGCCACGGAGAGCCTACAATCTTTCGATCGCTTTGGTTGATGACCTTGTCTCCATTCACGTCCTCAAATTTGAGATCACCTGCCTGTGTTTTCGGGTGTTGCAGCGCTGCACCGTCAAGTTCGGCAGTAGTCATAAATACACCAAGTTTATTGATCAGGTAGAAACTGGAAATCGCCTGGCCTACTTCAGTGATCTGGTATGCCGAGTTTGCGATTCTTCCGCCTTCTGTTGCGAGTTTCAGGACCTTGTTCCGATTGTGACTGAAAGTAATATTACTACTCCATTCGAAACTTTTGCTACGGACATTGACGGTCTGAAGCCCCAGTTCAAAGCCTTTGTTTTCAATGTCGCCTATATTCTGGGTTGAGCTGTTAAAGCCTGAGGCCGCGGGCAATTGCACTGCCAAAAGCAGGTCGGTCTTATGATCACGATATGCGTCCGCAGTCAGGGTAATTCGATTGTTGAACAACCCAAGGTCCAGTCCAATATTTGTTTGCTTTGATTTTTCCCAGGTCAGATTGTCGTTCGAGAGTGAACTAGGTATTAGCCCCGGGTTTAATGCCCGGTTTTTGATATACCTCGTGGTGGATAAAATACCTATATGCGTGTAATCGCCAATTTGGTTGTTTCCGGAGATACCGTAACTGGCCCGGATTTTCAGGTTGTTTATGAACTTTAAGCCTTTCATGAAATTCTCCTCCGAAAGGTTGTAGCCCACTGAAAACGATGGGAAAGAGCCCCACCTGTTGTTGGAGCCAAAACGCGAACTTCCATCACGCCTCACTGTTGCCGTAACCATGTACTTGCCTGCGTAGGAATAATTTACTCTGGCCATGGTAGAAAGGAGCGCCCATTCGCTGATGATCTGGCTTCCGGCATTGACGATACCGGCAGAGATGAAGGGAACATACTCAGTGGGGAAGTCGGAAGCTCCGACTGAAACCCGGTCAACCGAATTTTTTTGTGCCGTAAAACCGATCAAACCACTGACAAAATGTTTGTTGTTGAAAACCTTGTTATAGTTTAATGTGTTCTCATTGAGCCAGTTAAGTGTTTCTGTTTTGGATGTGCCTGCCGAAGCGGGGTAATTTAAGGTGGTGAAATTCGGTACAGCCGACGAACGCCAGAGTTTGATGTTGTTAGAGCCAAAATTTACACCAATGGATGTTTTGAAAGTAAGGTCGTTGGTCAGGTTGATTTCGAGGTAATTGTTAGTCACCATATCCATGACTTTACGCCGGTCATCGGTGCCATTGCTCACGGCCAATACATTTGCCAAAAAGCCCAAACCATCTGTAACATCAGCCTGATTGAAATAATATCCACCGTTGGCGTCGTATACCGGAATGGTAGGGGAGGCGGCCAAAACGTTGGCAAGCAAACCGCCAGCTCCATAATGCGACTCGGTGTTAGCAAACCGGCCGAAGCCATAAGACCCGAATGTGGAACTTCCAATTTTAATCCATTTAGCAATTTGCGCGTCGACATTTACCCTCAAATTGAACCTGTTGTAGTCCGAATTGATGATTACACCTTCCTGGGAAAAATAGCCTCCTGAGATAAAGTATTTGGCTTTTTCATTTCCACCTGTTGACGATACCTGTACGTTTCGTACCGGGGCCGTTCTGAAAAGTACGTCCTGCCAATCTGTGTCTGTGGTGATAGCTGACGGATTTCTGAACTCGGGCCTCACTCTGGTTGCAGCAGATCTGACTTCATTCGGATCGGTTATCTTACCGCCAGCATATACCCAGGCGTTGTCGCGCCCATCTGCTAAGTACTCAGCATATTGTTTGGAGTTTAACATTTCCAGTTTGTTGGCTACCTCCTGAAACCCGTAGGACGCGTCCACACTGATCTGCGACTTGCCATAACTGCCGCGTTTGGTAGTAATGATCACAACGCCATTGGCTCCGCGTGATCCGTAAATAGCTGTTGCAGAAGCATCTTTTAGAATTTCGATGGATTCTATATCTGACGGGTTGATGGAAGCCAACGGGTTGACGCGGTTTCCGGTATTACTGGCCATTCCCGCTGAAGAGAAACTATTTCCGCCATAACTTCTCATATCGGATCCCCCGCCTCCGGTCCCCATAGCAAAGCCATCTATGACGTAAAGCGGTTGGTTTCCACCTGTGATTGAGCTTACGCCCCGGATCAGTATATTGACGTTACCGCCCGGAGCTCCGGTGGTCTGGCTGATCTGTACGCCCGGTACCTTTCCCTGAAGCATCTGGTCAAAACTACCGACCGAAGGCTGGATGAGTTGTTCAGCGGATACCTTTACAATGGAACCGGTCAGATCCTTTTTTCTTTGCGTTCCGTAACCAACCACTACCACATCCTGTAGTTGCTGTTGATCCGCTTTTAGGCTCATGTTGATCGTAGAACGATTGTCAATTTTGAGTTCCTGAGGCAGGTAGCCAATAAAACTGGCCACGATACTCGCGCCAGGCGAAACAACTATCCTATAGTTACCATCCACGTCAGAGGTCGTTCCATTGGTAGTCCCTTTTTCGGTGATCGTGGCGCCTATCAGAGGTGTGTTGTCATTGTCGGCACTAATTTTACCTGTTATGGTAATTTTTGTACCAGTCTGCGCGTGGAGCCTTCCGACACTCAAAAGTGAACAGAGCATTACACCGCTGACCAAAAGCAGCTTTGGTAATAAAATACTTTTCATAATGAATTGGTATTTAGGGTTGTTTTTTAATTCGGCAATCAGCTTTCAGCAGTCGGCTCTCGAACCGTCTTCGTTCGGAAGCTCTTGCACTTGATTTCTTTCGCTTCGCTTAACTCCTACTAACTACTTAACTACTACTAACTTCTTTTCCGTTACTCCCTCACAATCACCGCTTCCAGGTTCAAATATCCGGCAATCTTTGCAATGGTTTCGGCGTGATGACCGACACCCAGAGCGAAATGATGGGTGGGGCCTTCTTTCATCCATCGTTTCAAAAACGTACGCACGTCGGGCTTGAAGAAACCCCTTGTATTTGTGTTCCCCGTTGGAGGAATCGGACCTTCAACGGATTGCCCTTCCGCAATCACAAATTTGAACTTTCCATCATAAGTAGAATTGATACTCAGCATCGTAATAGGCCCCTCCTTGATTTTGAACTCAACTCCGGCTCCAAATCCGGGTTTCCCGTGATACTTGGTTAAACTGCGTAAAACTGGTTTTCCCTGTGCTATAGCTACATTATGTGGGCCGTCATGCCCAACTAGTACAAATCCCTCTTTGAAGTCTACCGGGTGAAACTCTGCAAAGCTACCGCCAATGCCTAAACGTTCCATAATGAGCATAGCAAAGCATGTTTTAAGATCCGATTCACCACACATCGGAAATCCTGCTCCCGTGAGAAGCGAGTTTCCAACGATAAGGTTCGACATGACTGTCCGGGTTTCGCTGTTTTCGGGGCCTTCATAATAGTATGCAAGCCCGTCCAGTTTTTTCTCTTCAATAAATTTTTCAAGTGCAACAGTAACCCGTGCAGAAACTTCCAGGTCAGCATCTCTCAGTTTCTCGGAAATAGGGTCAGAAACTGGATCAGGCGTATCGAAGAATTCAAGGATTTTTTCTTTAACAGGCTCTATTTCATCGGCAGTGGAATTGATATACTGGGTAACGATTTCATGCGCTTCGCACTGGACTATGTGCGCCCCGAAATGTGCTGTCAGCATGGTAGCGTCGGAGTGCATGTCGAGCATGGCCTCGATTGGGTGACCAATGTGACCAATACGGGCGGTTTTTAAATCGTGCAGCACAGCAGCTATTCGGCAATACTCTTCAATTTCTGCGTCCGCCTGCGGGTCATCGTATAAAGTTCCGATAATCATTTCAGGAACTTTTTTCCCCATTCGGGCTGCTACTCCTGCGAATTCGGGCAGGGAACAGATGTCGTCATTGTAAAGCTGCATGTATGTTGAGGCATGGGAATAGTCCATCGCCTGCTCTGGTTGCAGGGCCACGAGCACAATGGGAATATTGAGATTTCTGATCACGACGCCAAACGTATTTGAGGTAGCGTATGTAACCATATCACAGAAAATCAGATCGAGATTGGCAGCGTTTAGCTTAGGCACCAGTTCGTAAGCTTTTTCCACGTTGTCGATAAGTCCAAAGTCCACGATCTCCGCATGCGCATTTTTTTCAATTTTTTGGATAAAAACAGCCTGCTTCAGCAGCATTTCTTCCAGCAAACCTTCAAACTGGCTCCAATACTTGTAGTAACCAACACCAAAAACTCCAATTCGCGGTCGGGTAGGCTTCCGTTTTTCAACAATTGGCATGGGGGCAATTTCTCTTTCGTCCTGTAAGGGGTTTTCCATACTTCACAGTTTGTATTTAAATATTCTTAACGCACTAAGTTTTTTTAATAATAAATTTACTTTCTAAGGATTTGACAGCTTTGATTTTTTTTTCTGAAATTATTCTGAAACTCTGGCAACTTTTGGAACACCTGCAACGAAATCCTGGACTTCTTGAAACAGTGGCTGAATGCGTGGAATAAGGAGGGTAAATGCCACAAATGCAAGAGGATACAACAAGCCCGACGCAATCCACATCGGTTTGTACGAGTAACCCTGTACAATCTTGCCAATCAATGGATTAAGTAAAAGACTGGAAATAGCTCCTGCTGTGCCCGATAGTCCTACTACTGTGGAAGTTGCCTTGGTTCCAAAAACATCGGAAATGGCTGTGATGTAATTGGTGATCCACAATCCGTGCGCGAACATATAAAGTGCCATAAAGCCAACAGCGAGGTAGACTGAAGAAACATATTCGGTAAATGGCACAGCCAGGGTTAGTGCTGCTGCAACACCCATTATTGTTTTTCGGGCCTTGTTGATACTGTATCCGGATTTTACCAGTCGGTCCGAAAGAAAACCACCCAGGATATTGGAAACACCAAGCGCCAAAAAAGGTACCCAAAATAAGTTTCCAATTTCTTTATAAGGAACATGTCGCACATCGCTCAGATATTTGGGTATCCAGAACATCATGAAATACATCACAGGATCAAGTAAAAAGCGCATTAGAACAAATACCCAGGTTTGTTTGAATCTCAGAAGCGATAAAAGGGGAATAGATTCCTTTACCGTATTCTGATTTGCTAAATATGAAACACTCTTTTGCCATGGTATGAAAAGCCATACCGCCACCCAGGCAATACCCACCATGCCGGGAATTACAAAACCGGCTCTCCATCCATAAAATTCTGATAGCCATATAGTTAAAGGGGGTGCTATTACTGCACCAATAGCTGCCCCACCTATGGCAATTCCATTTGCCATGGCCCGCTCTTTTTTGTCAAACCAGTCATAAACCGTTTTAGCTGCACCGGGAAAACAGGCACCTTCACCCATTCCGAGAAAGAACCGAAACGTCAATAATTGAGGCAGGCTAGTCATTATACCATGTAGTGCGTTGGCAATAGACCAAAGTCCGACAGCTACCGCCAGACCCTTTTTCGCCCCGATTCTGTCTATTAGCCACCCGCCGAGAGTGAACATCAATGCATAGCTAACCAGGAAGCTTGTATTAACCCACCCATATTCGACATCAGAGAAGCTAAACTCCTGCTGGATTTTGATAATCGCGATGGAGAGTACCTGCCGGTCTAAAAAACTCAGCCCGGTTGCAATAAAGACCATCAATACAACGAACCAACGCATAGAGTGAAGTTTTATTTTCTTAACGCACTAACTTAATTTGTTTCAAAATTAAACGCGTATAATGCAAAAAGCAAGCGTTTGTGAATTTTTATTTAAAATAAATATTAAAAAAATGATAGACCGTTCCACCGGCTATGTTCCAAAGTTCATTTGAGGCACTTGGAGTTGCCTTAGGTTAGGAATAGCAGTATTTAATCATCAAAAGATTCTGTGAAAAAACTTTCAAAGTGCATCATGAGGATAGCGATATCTACGCATTAAACAGATCCTCATAGTGTTTCACCGGCTCCAGTATGCCGCCACTCTTTTGGTAATAATCTTCATTCAGTTCAAAAACGCCCTTCCTGGCCTTCACCCAGGATGCGTCAGCGTAGGGATGGTATGAAGCCAGTCGATCCCAGTTTTTGTAATACTGATGGCCATTCGCCTCCTGCAAGCCTACTGTCATACCTGGAAATGCAGGAAGGCGAGCGGCAATATTTTTATTCCACTCCACCAGGACTGGATTCACAGTGAGATCGGCACAAAAGCATGGAATCTTTTTTTCGTAGGCTAACTGTGTGATTTTCATAGTCATACTTAGTGTCTTTGCAATAGCCTTAACAGCGATGGCGGTGTACCCCATTTCAATTCGTTTGGCGGCATCTTCAACCGTATGCGCACTTTCATCGGCTGCCACTCTTACGCCCATGTCACCCACATAATCCTCATTGCTCTCATCGAACGGTTCTTCGATAACCGCCAGTTGTTCAAAAGCTCCTATTTTTTTTGCATGATCTAAAAAGCGTAACAGGGTTTCTTTCTTTTCGTATCTGCCATTCGCATCAAAATAATAAGGGATTTTTCCATTCAATGTGTACGGCGTTTCATAATGACCGATTGCTTTATGGACAGAAGTAAGAAACGCCATGTCCTTCTCTATCATTTCCTGTTGCGTTCCGGGCGCCCCTGTCTTGATTTTCATGATAAAGTAGCCCTCGTCGGCCGCCTGTTTTATTTTTTCTGCCGGGGTTCCCACGCTAAAAGCAGGAATACTCGCCACTTTTTTATGTCTTGTTGACAGTCCCTGCCGGTACGCCGGAAGGATCATTTCATCGAATGTTTTGAGCTTGTTTTCAGCAGCGTATAATAGCCAGGCCGCATTGTCAACACTCACCATGGCATTCAAAGCAAAGGTTTTTCGTAAATCCGGATTGCCCGTTATTTTCTTTCCATATGCCCAAACCTCAGGCAGAAGTGCCTCCATCAGCTGAACGGGATCGTTAAAAGACTGTCCCTTAACAATTTGAAGCGCGTGCTCACTCATCGCGTACATAATTGCGTTTCCCGCACTTTCTGAATGCGCGGCGAAAACTTTCGAATCCGACCACAGTACGCCCTGGGTAGCAAGCCCGATTTTGCGTATACCCGAATCGCTTTCCAGAACGGAAATTCCCTGCCAGCTGTCCGTTATTGCGCTGCCTTTGAAGCGATAGGGGTTCAATGGTTCTCTTTCAAAATTTGAGTTGACACTTTTTATCTTGATGCTGCCAGAAACTGTGGGTTTAACAGAAGAAATGTTGACTTCTCCCGCTTGTAAAGACGATGCCCCAGCAACGCTCATTGCACCTGCCATTCCAGAATATTTCACAAAATCCCGACGGTTTAAATTTTCCATTAAGTATTTGATATTTTTATTTACAAATGCGAACACTTTCTCAATTTCCTTACTTTCATTGTCCATTGTCCATTGTCCATTGTCCATTGTCCATTGTCCATTGTCCATTGTCCATTGTCCATTGTCCATTACCGCCCGCGGCCCGGTCCATTGTCGTTCGCGGCCCGGTCCATTGTCACGGTATCTCATTCAAAGTGTACCATGCCTCAGAAGACCAAAGTTGGCTTCCTCCCTCGCTTTTGAGGCTGTCGGGGAGGCGAAAATAAACGACATTGCCTTTTTTTAGTCCCGGAATTTCCAGATACACCTTTTTACGGTCCTTTGAAATTACGAGATTTGACACGCGTAAGTCTGTTAAATCCTGTTTTGGGCCGCCGTACGCGGGTGTCGGCAAGTACCACCATTGCTGCACGGTAAGCTCGTTGAGGTCCGGTTTGTCTTTTATTGGTTGTGTAAATTCCACTTCAAAACCCTTTGCCTTGGCCCGGACTGCCAACATTTCGAAGGTTGATTTACCATTGTATTTTATTTTTTGAAAACCGTAAAGCTTGTCTTTCCAACTCCACCCTCCTCCCAGCATGCCGATCTGGCCTACATACAATGCGCCGTCAGGGCCCCAGCGCATTCGGTTTACGCCTGCCTCAAACCCCTGGCTGAAACGGAATACTGCACCCTGATACTCGCCTTTCACTTTTTCAAGAAAGTCTCTTTGGATACCGCCGTGCCCCATATCGCCATGGAGCATCTGCCCTTTGTATGGGCCGTCCTGCATCAAAACCGGTTCAGTAGGAGAGTTGGCAATTTCATTTTGTGGGAGCCAGATAGCGGGGGGTGTTATGACAGGCTTTACTTTTGAACCGAGCAAGCCCCATCCCATACCAAAATATTGCCCTTTTTTTACATGGATTAATTTGTTTCCAGGGAGCCATTGACCCTGGTTGTCGGTGATGAAAATTTCATTGTCAACGCCCAGTCCGATTCCGTTCGGCGTGCGAAGGCCATAATTTACCCACTCATACGATCCATTTTTTGAGATTTTGATCACACGTCCCCGGTCCTGCAACTGGATTTGGGTTGGTTTCAACCGCATTGCCATGGACAGTGCGATATAGAAATAACCATCTTTATAAACTAACCCAAAAGCAAATTCATGGAAATCGGCCGAAACCTGCCAAGTGTTGCATATAGCTCGATATTCATCAATGATGCCATCTTTATCCCAATCAATGAGCTTTGTTAATTCCTGCTTTTGTAAAACATATATTTCTCCATCAACCACTTCAATACCAAGTGGTTCGGCGAGCCCGGAAGCGATCAGTTTTGTTTTGATTTTTGAAGGGTCATTCAACTTAAGACCATCGATGGCATACACACCGCCGATCGTGTCCCAGGTTGTCACCAGCAACCGGCCGTCGGGCAAGAAAGCCATCGCGCCTACTTTGGGTTTGAAACTTTCATTGTGAAGTGTCGTGAGGTCATAGCTTGGATGTACAGCCTCCAGCTCAGCTCCAAAGCCAGGTTTCGCTGTTCTTGCTTTCGATTTTCCACTTTGCTGAGCCTGGATGGTTTCAACGGATGTCGTTTTGGGTTTTAATGTAAAAATATAGTCCAGAACGGTTGTTATCTCAGTGTCTGCCAAAAGTGGGTGCGGATTCATCACGCCATTGCCCCAGGCACCCGTTCCGCCTTGTTTGATTTTATTAAGCAGATAACGCACTGCCGTTTTTTCTTTTGGATAACGCTCAGCTATTTGTTTGAAGGATGGTCCAACGGCAGGTTCGTCAATTTCGTGACAAGTCAGACAATCGCTTTTCTGCAGAACTATTTTATAGGGAGGAAGTGATTCTAACTGAAGTTTTGGCGGAAGCTGCTTCGGTGCCTCATTGTAAAAAGACGCCCACCTGGTTTCAGCATTTCTTTTAAGTACCATGGAAGTGTCTTTCGAAACGAGTGAAATGTTAATTGATTCAGGTGTATTGGTCGTTTTGAATAACCTTTCCAATCCGGGTTGCCCGGTTTTACTTCTTACAAACTCCGGTCGTTCTTCAACCAATACCGTATCTTTTTCATTGATGATCAGAATGTGTTTTAGAAATATCTGGCCATTTCTGAACAGGTAGCCCTTGTTTTCAATCCGGGATACCAATTGTTTGCCTCCCTTTTCAGCAAGCCACTGAAACCGTGAAACGGAGTCTACAAAATAGGCTGCCCCCCAGGAAGTTGGCTGGATGTCTTTTTTTGCCGTGTAGGCTGCGCCGTCCAGCGATATTCCTCCCTTCCAGACTTTATAAAGTGAAGCGGTTGATAAGTCGTAGGATGCATATAGTGACGAATCTAGGGCAAGAGTGAGCATTCGGGGTTTGAGATCAAGGACAGAACGTATCGCCCAGGGGTTTCTTAGTCGGGGAGGATCATTGTCTTGCCTGTACGCCGCATTCATGACAAGCAGTAACAGCAAGATCGTTAATATGCCAAATCGACTTTTGTCACCGATAGTCTTATAGAGCTGCCACTTTTTTTGCATACCGTAGAAAAACAAACTTTCAGGTAGTTGTTAATGCTTTACGCGGAAAAGTAGGGAAGGAATAGTCTTATACTGTAAAAAGAATGTGTATCGGATTTAGAGTGAAACATTATCCATCGATCATTATCCATTGTCTAACTCGCCCTGAAACCTTTCCAGAAACAGCCCAACGTGAAATCCGTCCATAAGCGCATGATGAACATGTATGGAAACGGGCATTGCTTTTCTGCCGTCGACTTCCGTCATTTTTCCAAAAGAAATTTTAGGAACGCTGTCTTTAGAAGCAAAACTGCGAGCGTGGGAAAGAGAAGTGAATTTGATCCACGGCAGAGACGAAAAATGAATCACGTCGTCAGCGGAGTGAGGTGGAAAAAGTGATGAGGTACTTCTGATTCTCTCGATCTCAGCTTTTGCCGTCACTTCAAAAGTGGTGTATACTTCATCAAAAGGCATGTAGCTGAATCGAAAAGTTCCGTTTTCTCTGTTGATCGTTGCAGATGCCGCGACAACATCGTGCACGATCACCTTGCCATCTCTGTCGATTCGATATTTGAAAGGATCCGTCTTATTTACGGCAAGCAACGATTTGTGAAGATAATAAAGGAAAAAAGAAGTGCCCAGTTCTTTGGCTTTCCTGTAAGCAATTGTGCAATCCACATCAACGCAGACGCCGAAAAACGGCTCCTCAAACTGGCTGAAAAACTGGAAATGTTCTTTTCTTTCCCAGTTGTCTAAATCGAGAAATTTCATTGTATTGTTTTTCTCAACGGGCCGCGGTGCCACGGATACACGAATTTTCACTAATGATCAATGAAGTTAGAATTTACTTTACATAATCCAATACCTCACGGATATTGGTCAGCTGTTTGAAGTTTTCGTGTTCGATCATGGCTTCTACTTTTTCGTGCTCCCAGGTTGTGTGGAAAGGAACGTGAAATCCATGACCTCCAATATTGAGAACCGGTAGAACATCTGATTTAAGGGAGTTGCCGATCATTAGAAATTCACTCGGCTGGATGTCCAGGTGTTTGATCAATTTTCGATATTCAGGCTCCTGCTTTTCGGATACGATTTCGATGTGGTGAAAATATTTTGCGAGACCGGATTTGTTCAGTTTCCGTTCCTGATCCAGTAAATCACCCTTTGTAGCCATCACCAGGCGGTATTTCCCGTGTAGTGTGTTAAGTACATCTTCTACGCCGTCGATCAATTCGATGTCTTTATCGAGCATCTCCTTTCCAAGAGCCAGGATGCGCTCGATCGTCGCGACACCAATTTTTCTTTCCGTAATGGTGATTGCGGCTTCGATCATAGAAAGAATATATCCTTTTACGCCGTAGCCATAATGTTTTAGATTTTGAATTTCAATGGTGAGCAGTTCACGGGAAACGCTGTGGTGTGGAAGGAAATCTTCCAGCATGTTACAAAATGCTTTCTCGGTTTCCAAAAAGAATGGTTCATTTACCCAAAGCGTATCGTCTGCGTCAAATGCGATTACCTGTATTTCTGTCATTGGTTATTTCTGATATATTTTGCGATGGTGTTTTTCCCAGGATGAATAATCGTTACCTGATCTTTTTGGCCGTAACTCCCTCATTTGTGATTTTTACCGGATTAATTAATCCTTTGTCATCAAATGTCATCAGATCGATGCAAGTAACCCGGTGATTTCCATCTGTTTCGGAAAGGGGGCGTCGATGATACACAATGTAATATTCATCTTTCCCGGGTATTTGAATTATAGAGTGATGGCCTGCACCAGTTGCTACTTTGGGGTCTTGCTGTAATATTTTACCAATACGTTCGAAAGGGCCAAAGGGCGAATCAGCAATCGCGTAGGCGACCGAATAATCGGGACCTGTCCAACCGCCCTCCGACCACATGAAATAATATTTTCCATTTCTCACAAACATGAAAGGGCCTTCGACATAACCTTTTGGCGTAATCTCTTTGAAAATGCTACCGTCGGGATAGGGGATAAAGCCAGAGAAGTCTTTGTTAAGTTTGGCTACATTACAGTGCCTCCATCCCCCATAGAATAGATAATACTGACCATCCGGCGCCTTAAACGCAAACTGGTCAATAGGCTGTGCTCCGTTGTGGAATTTGTCGATTAAGGGTTTGCCAAGGTGGTCTTTGAACGGGCCTGCCGGACTATCCGATACCGCCACGCCAATGCCACCCGTTTCCTTATCACTTTGAATATCGTTGGCTCCAAAAAAGAAGTAATACTTTTTGTCTTTTTCAATAATAGAGGGTGCCCACATGGCTTTTTTTGCCCACTTGACAGCGGTCGTATCCAGTATTTTTTCATGTTTAGTCCAGTTTACCATATCGGGCGACGAAAACGCATCAAAGAATACCTGCTTCTCATACTTATCTGAGAACGTTGGATAAATCCAATATTGTTTTTTGAAAATAATTCCCTCGGGATCAGCATACCAGCCGGGAAAAATAGGATTTCCTGATGAAGTTTTAACTCCCTGGCAAAGGCCAGCAAGAGAAACTAATAAGAAAGCGCACAATAAAACAGGTTTTTTCATAAACAGAACACAGCAAGGTTGGAATTGCAAATGTAAGTTTTATGTGGATAGGGAAGAGTAGGGAGGAGGAAGAAGTTGGATTTGAAGTGAATTCAGTTTAGGAGTTCAGAAGTTCAAGGAGTCAGCGTTTGGAACTTGATCCTTATATTATGCCATTTCACATATTCGTGATTGAAGAATATCGACTGAAACGGGATGATTGCTAAAAGGTCGCCATAGATACAACTTCCGTGAATTGCCTTATAATTGCATATGAAATTGGGTTTTTTGAAAAAAAACCTTCAAATTAAGAAAAAATGAAATTTTTCACTCCAAAATGACCATTATGAGAAAAATCCTAACACTTCTATTGTTGCCGCTCCTTTCTTATGCGCAAACGGATCCGATTAAGGAGAAAGCAGCGAAGATACACGCGAAGGCATTGGTAATAGACACTCATGCGGATGTTCCTATTAATATGATGAAGGATAGTTTTGATGTGGCCGTTGAGCATAGTTATGAAAAGGACGGCACGCAAATCGACTTTCCGCGCATGAAAAAGGGCGGAATGGACGGTATGTTTTTCGCGGTGTATTTGGGACAGGGAAAACGTACTCCTGAGGCCAATGCAGAAGCCAAGAAAAAAGCACTGGCCATTTTTGACAAAATTCACGAAGCTGTAAAACTGCATCCCGACGTTGCTGGCATAGCGACAACCTCAAAAGACGCGTATAAACTGAAGAAAGAAGGTAAAAGGGCAGTATTCTTTGGTATGGAAAATGGCTGGCCTGTCGATAACGACATAAAAAACCTGAAAATGTATTACGATCTGGGATTGAGGTACATAACACTTTCTCACTCTGCCAACAACGACATTTGTGACTCTTCTACGGATCCGGACGGTCCTGAGTTCAATGGATTGAGCAAATTCGGAGAAGAGGTGGTGAAAGAAATGAACCGTCTTGGGATTATGGTGGACATTTCTCACGTATCGGATTCCACTTTTTACGATGTGATCAAGCTCACAAAAACACCCGTGATCGCTTCTCACTCGTCCTGCCGCTCCATTTGTGACGTTCCCCGAAACATGACGGATGATATGATCAAAGCACTGGCTAAAAATGGCGGAGTCATACAGATCAACTTTGTCCCAAGTTTTGTAAAAAAAGCACCTCAGGAACAGGAGGTTTCAATGAAAGCAATGCGGTTAAAGATGCGCCAAACGGATCTATCAGCGGCCGATAAGAAAGCATTATTTGATGAAATGAGAGCCATCAGTAAAAAGTATGAAAAAGATTTACCCACTGTTTCGGACGCGGTGGACCACATCGAACATGTGATCAAACTAACGAGTGTCGACCATGTGGGTATCGGCATGGATCTGGACGGCGGTGGCAGGGTACAGGGGCTGGACGACGTAAGCCAGGTTCGTACAATTACAGAAGAACTTGTACGAAGAGGATACTCGGCTCATGATATTGAAAAGATTTGGGGCGGCAATATTATGCGGGTACTGGACAAAGTTGAGAAGGCGGCGAAAGCCATGTAATAAGGGCTTTGAAAGCGTCCGTTTGGGAAAAGAGATTAAAAAAAATATATACATTTTAAGAAATAGTTTAATAAAATTGTAAATATTACATCCTCTTAACGGATTATCGTAAATAGATTAATAACCAATGGCTAGGTCAACAGGTAAAAAGAAAAAAGAATCAGCACCAGAAACTTCTGAGAAACAGGAGGGTACTGAGACACAAGAAATCCAGTTAAAACCAGTAGAACCGCTTAGCCGATTTACAGATTTTGATATACATCTTTTTCGTCAGGGGAAGCACTTCAAGCTGTACGAAAAACTTGGTTCCCATGTGATGGAATACCAGGGTGTTGTAGGAACTTATTTTGCGGTTTGGGCACCGAATGCCCAAGCCATTTCGGTGATTGGAAATTTTAACGGATGGAACAAGGAAGCTCACTTTCTTACGGCCAGATGGGATAGTTCGGGAATTTGGGAAGGCTGGATCCCGAACATAGGGGTGGGGGAAGTTTATAAGTATCTGGTGGTAGGACATACCGGAGAGCACGTAGAAAAATCGGATCCGTTCGCGTTCTGGTGCGAGGTTGCGCCAAGGAGCGCGTCCATTGTTTTTGATAACTGGTACGAGTGGAAAGACAGCGAATGGATGAAGATCCGTAAGGATAAAAATAAACTGAATGCGCCTATTTCCGTCTATGAAGTACATTTGGGTTCCTGGCAAAGAGATCCTTCTGACCCGGAAAGGTACCTCACCTTCAAGGAAATCGCAGAAGGGCTGGTACCATATGTAAAGGAGATGGGTTTTACGCACGTGGAATTCATGCCGGTTATGGAACATCCTTATGCGCCGTCCTGGGGATATCAGATTACTGGCTATTTTTCAGTCGCATCACGTTTAGGAACGCCTCAGGAGCTTATGTACCTGATCGACAGGCTTCATCAGGAAGGAATTGGGGTATTCATGGACTGGGTGCCTTCTCATTTTCCCGGAGATGCCCACGGGCTTTTCCGGTTCGATGGAACTGCGCTTTATGAACACGAGGATCCAAGAAAAGGCTATCACCCGGACTGGAAGAGCTATATCTTTAACTATGGCCGTAATGAGGTCCGGTCGTTTCTTATAAGTAATGCTATTTATTGGCTGGACAGATATCATACCGACGGGTTAAGGGTTGATGCAGTCGCATCCATGCTTTATCTGGACTATTCCCGAAATCACGGAGAATGGATTCCCAATGAGTTTGGGGGGAGAGAAAATCTCGAAGCCATCCTGCTGCTTAGAGACATGAATGTTGCCGCATATTCGGAGTTTCCTGATATTCAGACCATTGCGGAGGAGTCCACGGCGTTTCCGGGTGTGTCACGGCCCGTATTTGTTGGGGGGCTTGGTTTTGGTATGAAATGGATGATGGGTTGGATGAATGATACCCTCAAGTATTTCGAAAAAGATTCCGCTTTCCGCAGGTGGCATCAGGATCAATTGACATTTAGTCTTGTATACGCGTTCTCTGAAAACTATATGTTGCCTTTCTCTCACGATGAGGTCGTTTATGGCAAATATTCATTGATCAATAAAATGCCTGGTGATGAATGGCAAAAATTTGCGAACCTGAGGGTGATGTTTGCATACATGTTTACACATCCCGGAACCAAGCTGGTTTTTATGGGGAGCGAATTCGCACAAACGTCAGAATGGAATTTTCAGCAGAGTCTTGACTGGCATTTACTTGAATTTGCGCCACATCAGGGAATGAAGGAGTGCTTCAAGGCGTTGAATCATCTTTACCGATCAGAGCCTTCGATGTATGATTTTTCGTTTTCTCATGAAGGGTTTGAATGGATCGACACGCAGGATCGGGAGAACTCGGTTCTAGTATACGCGAGGAAGGCAATAGACCCTTCTCAAAATACGGTTATTGTATTGAATCTGACACCGATGCCTAGAAAGTCGTACCGCGTGGGCGTGCTTTCCGAAGGCTATTGGGAAGAGATCTTCAATTCTGATGAAGAAAGATTTTACGGGAGCGGAATGATCAATGCGTCGCCCGTTAACGCTGAAAAACAGCAATGGCACGGAAGAGCGCACTCTGTTCAGGTCGATCTGCCGCCGATGAGCGCGGTGGTCCTTAAAATAAAAAAACCAGAAATAAATAGGATTAAGGCCTGACCGGAGTGAATTTTAAATCCTTTTGATAATTTTTTTTGGACAGTTGTCCATAACATAGTTAAGTTTAAGGTGGGGACTAGTCTCCGCCTTATTTTTTGCCACATTTTTCTACCTTTGCCCATCATCGTCATGTTCAACATGAAAATTTTTAGAATAGCAATCATAATAAGTGTGCTTTGTTCCATAAACACTTTTGCTCAGAGCACTGCACGGGTAACTTCCGGAGTTGATTTAGGGCTTGGTTATCAGGATAAAATTTGGGTCCCGGCAATAATGTATCACCAGGATTTGGGTATGGCTAATTTTCCCTGGTTCCGCATAGGATGGGGCGTCCGTACGTGGGGATACTACGCAGGGCCAACAAACTTAGATCCGGAGGCGAAGGGCTCCTCAAATGACTATCTAAAATACAAAAAGACCTCTTCCAACGGACTGAGTGTTCTGTTCGGAGCTAATTTTAGATTAGGAAGTTTCGACATTGGTGCTAATACAGATTTGATAGCCGTGGCATTTGGAGCCAAGCGTAACGGAACGTACACCAAGAATTATCCCCTTGAAGATGGTACTGGATATATTAATAAAATTGTCAGCAGCAAACCCAGTTTTATAAACGCTTTGCCTGCCATACTCAATGACCAGGCCGGTCAATCGGAGGTTTACATCCGCTACTGGATTACGACCACGATTGGTGTCAAGGTTGGGTACGTGATGGGGCGAACCACATACAGCACCGCTGAAAAACTTGAAAACGGCCAAAGTAGATTTTCTACAAATTACGCGGTTCCATCCGTGTCCGTTTCTTTTCCTTTATACAACTGACGTTCACCGATTCCTCAGGCCAAACTTACAGAATGGCTTCAAGATCGTGTCATTCCCGTTTTTCGGTGAGCCTGGTCGGGTCTAAATTTTTGTTACTGTTTATCAAGTTTAAATTGAAAGTCTATGGAGAACGAAAAGTTGGTCGATTCCCATAAATACAATCTGTGGAAGAACAAGCTTATTTCGAATGGCCTTGATATCCACGGGATCGAGGAATTATACACCCGCTATAACGGGCATGGAGAGGTACTCTTCTCACTACTTTACACAGATGCTACAACTCCCGAGGGTAATAAAATGCCCCCGATCTGTTTTTTGAAGGGTGAAGTTGTGTGCGTTTTGATTTGTTTGATTGACGATATCACAAAAGAGAAATTCCTGATCCTCGTTCAGCAAAGACGTATTTGCGACGGATCACTGACCTACGAACATCCTGCCGGCATGCTGGACAGCGAAAGTGATGCTGGTGCAGTCGCCGCCAGGGAAGTTTTCGAGGAAACGGGTATTATGGTTTCAAAAAGCCAGCTTACCCAGTTGCGAAGTGAGGCCTGTTTTCCTTCAACTGGCACAAGCGACGAAGCGATGTATTTTTTCTATTGCGAGCTCGAATTAAGCGCCGAGCAGATAGAATCTTATCATGACAAGACACAGGGAATGCTTTCTGAGCATGAGTATATCAAAACTTTCGTAGTTCCTTTTGCCGAGGGACATCAGCTGATCACCAATTCAAATGGCATCCTGCTTGACTTCCTGTATCTTAAGGATGTTGGCGACTGGGAGTTGATGAAAGCATTGTAATTGTTGCAGGCAATTTGAATGAATTATGCAAACATTTCTTTCTTCAATTGCCATAAAATCAAAATAGGGGCTATATTTGCACCCCGTTAGAGGCTCAAAGCCACCAAGCACCCGTAGTTCAATGGATAGAATTTCGGTTTCCGGTACCGACGATATGAGTTCGAATCTCGTCGGGTGCACTTTATAAGTAACAAAAATCAACTAAAACCCTGCAAATCAATGATTTGCGGGGTTTTGTTTTTTGGAAAAAGTATCAAAATATGCAATTATTCGCATAATTCTGGTGAGTAATTCGTGAGTTGACCGATGCTCTTAAAATTTACTCACCAGAATGGTATTAACTAATTGTAATTCAAATTGTTTCAGTCATAAACATCTTGTTTTCTTAGAGTTGCAAACCTAATTTTATTCACTTAAAAAATGGTATGCTATGCTTAGTAAAACATTCAGTCTGCTTTTCTTTTTAAGGAAATCCAAAGGTTACACCGGCGGAAAAATGTCGATCTACATGCGCTTCACGGTCAATGGTAGTCGCATGGAGGTAGCGACCAAGCGAGATTGCCAACCGGAAAAATGGAACGCCTCCACCGGACGGAAATCTGGCACAAAAGATAAAGTTCGAAGTTTAAATGCGTATTTGGACAGTTTGCAGGTTAAAGTTTTTGAGGCACATCGGCAATTGATTGACAAAGGACAAGAAATCACAACTGATGCGATCAAAGAAATACTGACTGGCGCGTCGGAACAGTCGAAGATGATCCTTTCGATATTTGCTCAACACAACAAGGAAATGAGGGCTCTGGTAGGAAAGGATTTTGCTCCTGGAACCTACAATCGCTATGAGGCGGCATTGAGAAACGCCAAGGAGTTTCTTCTTTGGAAATATAAGGTTTCGGATCTCCCAATCCAAAAATTGGATTACGACTTTATATCCTCCTATTCTTTTTACCTTAAAAGCCAGCGCAACATATCTCATAATACAACCATGAGATACCTTGTTTATTTTAAAAAAATAGTGTTCATATGCGTGAAAAATAACTGGATTCCAAAGGATCCTTTCTTTGCTTTTAACATTTCTAAAAGAGATGTCGATCGGCATCCGTTAGACGAAATAGAGCTACAAAGGATCAAGGAGAAGCATTTTTTAAATGATCGTTTGAGAAAGGTGCGGGATATTTTTCTTTTTTCATGCTACACCGGGCTTTCATACGTTGATGCGCACAAACTTAAGAAGTCAGGAATCGTAGACGGTTTTGATGGCAGAAAGTGGCTATCAATTAATCGTCAGAAGACTGATACAGCGGCAAGGATCCCGATTTTACCAGATGCACAAAAAATTCTGAATCGCTATCAGGACCACCCCCAATGCGTTTCCTCCGGTAGGTTGCTACCCGTGATGACTAACCAACGAATGAATTCCTACTTGAAAGAAATTGCTGATGTTTGTGAAATTAATAGGCCAATAACTTTTCACCTGGCCCGCCATACCTTCGCCACCACAATTTCGCTGGCTAATAATGTTCCTATCGAAAGCATCTCCAAAATGATGGGTCACCGTAAAATAACCACCACGCAGATTTATGCTAAAATTGTCGATAAGAAAGTAAGCTCGGATATGCAGAGCCTGGAAGAGACTTTGGAGAGGGAGCGTGATATCCACGAAGTCAAAGGAAGAGTTCGAGGATCAAAGGGGGCCGGAGGAATGGATCTTTACGAAAAGTCAAAAATTTACCTGATGAGATTTCCAGCGATTATAGGTTTGAGAATGGCGCAACAGCTGGATTCAAAGTTGGTCCATGAGAGTGATTCTCATAATGGGTTGATTGAGGATTTTAGTAATTGGACAAACACAAATGAAGGAGTAGATTTTTGGTATGACATCTCATGTCTGTACAAAGAGAGTGAAGGGCCCGTAAAAAAGCTGGTGGCAGAAGGTTTTCAATTAATTCCATAAAGCAGCTTTACCGTATTCGCCCGAGCAACCACGTATTGGCTATTAAAGATTTTGTCCTACGAAGTTCTGTGGCAGCAGGGGCAGTATTGGTTTATGAAGTTCAATTCTGTTAACTACTTTTATTGGGGGTTTTGCAGAAGTGGTTTTTAATTCCCGCCCTCGCAGAGCCGCCGAACGTTGACGATCAATCCCCTAAAACCCTCAACTTGCCGGACCAATAAAAATGCCAAACTGATTTAGTCTCCC